>Ga0209373_10000020_pt1 | contig 417287 bp, 450 predicted proteins | sample Higcelweek5metaG_FD_187173 | JGI IMG/M metagenome (GOLD analysis project Ga0209373, IMG submission 187173) | Freshwater pond sediment microbial communities from the University of Edinburgh, under environmental carbon perturbations - High... | ecosystem: Environmental > Aquatic > Freshwater >...
AACATTTTATGCTCAATATACTTCGTGCATACTCTAATATCGCCAACAAATATTGAATCAGTTTTCATAAAAGCCTCCTTTTTTTATAATTTATATACTAACACAAGTTAATTAAAATTACAATAAAATCTTTTCTTTTGCTAATTTAATCAAAATGTATACAAAATTTTCAATTAATGATATAATAACCGTTATATTTGGGGGAATTTATATGGAAGATAAAAAGTCTTTAAAAACGTTATATAAAGAACAATTAGATTTATATCCTAAACTTTCACAAGAAGAGATTGTTACTTTATATGAAAGTGAAGGGATTTCAAATGAAACTATTGATGAAACTTTAAAAAAGCTTAATATTCTTATAGATGAAAATAGAAGTGCATTGTCTTCATTAACAAACGATAGTTCTGAAGATAGATTATTTCGTGCTATACATGGTGATATTGATCCAAAACAAGAAAAAATAGATAACCTGAAAAAAGTAGTTGATGATTTGGAAAAAAAAGCTAATGAACTACATGCCTTTCATAAAGAAATCTTAGATTTATTACCCTCTTTCAATTCAACAGAGGATAATATTGAAAAAGCTTTAGAAATACTAAATCAAGAAATTGAAACTAAAAAACTTAAAATAGAAAAAATGCAAACAAAACAAGATAGTTTAAATAATCAAAAAGACAAAAAAATAGATGAAGTAAAAGCTGAATTAGAATTATTAGAAAAAAAAGCAAACAACTTAAAAAGAACATATAAAACTTATTCTCATAAATTTTATATTAGCACAAGAGGAATAATGCCTAAAAACAGAAAGTTTCCTAGTAATGAACTTAGAAACAAAATTGTATGTGGAACTTTAGGCTTAGCTAGATATTATGCTGGAATGTATTACCGTAAATATGAAAATACCACTCCAATTGATGATTTAATTCAAATAGCAAACGAAGCACTAATGAGTGCTGCCCATTATTATATACCTAGTGATGCAGCAAAATTCACTACTTATGCTAGAAGATGTATTGAAAATAAATTAAAAAGAGAAATTTATAACAGGAGAAAAACAAAAAAAAGAACCTGCAAACCTGACCAATTTTTTCAAAAGGAAAAAGATAAAGTAGCCTATATTCAAATGTTTTTAGAAGCCCTTAAAACTAAATCTAAAAGTGGTAAAACATATTATTACTCTGATAAGTATATAGAAGCTATTTCGGTTATACTATTTCGTTTTAAAGATGACATTAAATATCATAATTTTGAAATGAAAATAAGAGAAGAAAATTATAGATTATTACCTTCATACTCTGGAAGAGGAAATGAAGAAAAAATGGATATTATAGTTCAAAGAATAACTAAAATGATAAATGAAAGTAAAATTGAAACTTTAATAACTGATGATGATAGAGAATTAGCTAACATATTAGTTAATTATAAAGGAATAAATAAAGATACCCAAGAAATATATCAATTTATTTATTATTTGGAAAGTTATTTACAAAAATTAGATTTAATTGAAAGATATTTAAAAGCTCAAGAGAAACTAACTATTGAAAATGATTACATTACTCCAACTGATGATGAAATATTAGAAGAACTAAACAAACAAATAAAACTTGATAATAAGGAAAGATATAAATTAAAAAAAGAGAATTTTTTTGAAAAAAGACCAATGTATAAAAATTATTATAATTATTATAGTGAATATAAAGAATTATACAATGTTGATCCATTTATTACCCCAGAGGCATATGAAGAAGATGAATATTATTATTCTGATGGAAGCAAAAAATTTGAAAGAACTTTAAGTAGCAAGAAAAAAGAACGTGATGATATTATTTCTGATTTTAATAAAAATGATATAATAAGTAATCTTAATGAGATGATTGAAGACATAAATAAGTATTATGGTGATGATGATGATCTAAATGATTGCGAAAGTGAAATGATTGAAGAAATAGATAATTATGAAAGTGAAAATGAAAAAATAGTTTTATTTCTTTCTGATGGTGAATTAGAAGTATATGAAGATTGGGAAGAATTTAAGATAAAAAAAGATTATTTTTATGGTGGAACTGTTTTTTCTAAAAATGATGGTATTAAAGAATTAATTACTATGAGAGAAACAATTTCTAAATTAACTGAAGAAGAATATGTAAAAATGATTTTGAAAAAAAGAAAAGATACAATTAATAGTGAATTAGAAAGATTAAATGCTCCATTACTTAAAGGAAACAAAATAATCACACAACAACTAGATAAATATAATTTAGGTGAAAGATATAAAAGACATTTAAAACACCATCAAATAGCAGAAACAAAAAAAGATATTGAATTACTTTTTGGTGATGATAGTGAATTACTTATATTAATGAATTCTAGTAGAAATAAAAATAAATGGCACTATTCTAACAATACATTTGTAGAAGATGAAGCATTGAATAACGTCTTCTTAGAAGATTATTATGAATCATTAAATCAATTGCCAGAAATTGAACGCCAAGTATTACTTAAATATTTTGATGAATTTGGCATACATTCTATGACAGCAAAAGAAATTGGTGCTGAATTAGACATTACTGAAAGTCAAGTTTATAAAGTAAAAAGAAAAGCATTAGAAAAATTAAGTAAAAATCCAAAATTACAAAATTATAATATATAATAACTATATTAATAAAATGGCTTCCAAAAATAGGAAGCTTTTTTTAATAAAAAAAAATAGTTATTTTTTAACTATTTATTTTCTTTTTCTAATTTGTTTAAAACTTCTTTTGTTACTTCAATTGCTTTACTTCTAACAGCAGATGCTGCTTTTTCTAAAATTGGAGTCCCTTTTTCTACCGCATAATCAACTAAATCTTCAGCCATTTCTTGTATTTGTTTAGCTTTTTGTTTAGCGATTTTTAAAACTTTTTCTTTATCTAAACTTTCTAATTCACTTTTAATATGTTCTATTTTAGAATCAATAGCATCTCTTACTTCTTCTAAATCAATATTTTTTGCTTTAGTTTTCAATTCTTCAAATTTATTTAGTAAATCTTTTCTTGTTTCAGAACCTTTTTTTGGTGCGAACAAAACTCCTAATCCAGCACCTATAGCGATACCTGCAAATAATTTACCTAAACCTCTTTTTTTACTCATCTGTTTTTTCCTCCTTTCCCTTTTTTTTGAATAATCTTGTTATTCCATTTATAATGACCCCAATAAACCTATCACTTAATGTAGAAATAGTATCTGTAGCGCCATCAATTAAATCAAATATACCATTTAATTTCCTAGATTTTTCATTATAATCATCAATTGCTGCATCAACTTTTGTTAATGTTTTCATAACTTTTATTGTTAAAATTATTAAAACTATTAATAGTATACTAGCTAGAATATATAAAATTATAGGAAAAATATCATTTGGCATTATTCTTCATCCCTTTTCTCATACATAGAATCAATTAAATCAAACAATTCGTTTTCATCTAAATTGTCACTCTTTGTTTCTTCAAAACCTTCATCAAAACTAATTTTACTTGGTTCTTCATCTATTATACCATTTATTTCTTCAAGTTTTCTTTTTTGTGTTTCTAATTGTTTAGATAATTCTAATGTTTCATCATCTAAATCTAAATCATCTAATTCATCATCAATAATATCATCTTTTTTATTATCTAATTCATCTAATATTTCTTCTTTTTTATTATCTAATTCATCTAATATTTCTTCTTTTTTATTATCTAATTTATCAAATAAATCATCTACATCAATCATATCATTATCATTAATATTTTTTTCTAATTGATCTAATTTATCATATTTTTCTAATTCATCAAAAATATCAATATCATTAACTATTTCTTTTTTTTCTTCTTCAATTATAGTTCTACCTAGTAAACTATCTTTTAATTCATCCTCGATAGTTCCATAAGCTTTATTTCTTATGTCATCTACTGATAAACTTACATTACTTCTGTATGTTCTGCTAGGACTAACTTTTTTGGAAATTATTTCTTCTTTTGAGTAATTTTTATCTAATACTCCATATACTGGTGAGATAATTGGAGAAGGTGTGAAATTCTTTTTTTCTTCAACTTCTATTTTAATTGGATTTCCTCTATATGGAAGTCTTTCTTCTTTTTTCTCAATTGGTTTTTCAACTATTTTTGGTCTTTCTAAATCCTTAAAATCATCATCAGAAAAAAATACAAATTTCTCTTCTTTTTTTTCTGGTTCCTCTTCTTCTATTTTTATATCTCTTTCAGATCTTGTTGGAGCAGGCACCTCAATATGTCTTACTTCTTTTTTAATTGGTTTCATTTCATCATTTACTTCTTCAGTAAATAAATTTTTAACTTTATCAAATAATTTCATATTTCACCTCAATTTTCTATATTTTCTTGGGCAGTTTCTTCTACTAAAAAATAATTCTCTGTTTCTTTTCTAGTAAATAAATCATATTGTTCTTCTTTGTTTGTAAAATAATCATCATTCAGCATTAATTCAATTACTTTTTCATTGAGTTTAACTGTAGATAATATATATGATGCATTAAGAACAACTTCTTCTATTTTTGATTTTTCAACTACTGCTTCTATTTTTGAATAATTATAAACAAACACTATTTTATATTTATCATTTTCTTTTATTATTTTTAAATAGCCAGATTTACTATTATCTATTTTTTTATAATAATAGGCATCTTCATCTGTTTCATAATCTATTGTTGATTTATAAAAATAGCCAACAACATCTATATATAAATAATAATAAACACCATTTGAATATAATTTATCATTTAATTCAATAGTATCTATATAGGTAACTCCTCTTGGAAGATAATACTTATATCCTTTACCTATTTTATTATAAACTGTATTCTCTTTTGATAATACGACATTTAATATATTATCAATACTTGTAGTATCTATTCTAACGATTGTACAACCTGTTAATAATAAAACCATAAGCAGAATAGTTAATTTTTTCATATATCACCACTCTTGCTATAATTATATCAAAAAAGTTAAGATATAACTATATTTTTCTTTATTTTTTTGTATATTAAATGTCTAATTACTTATAAACATCTATTTTATATATAGGAAAGCCCAATTCTTTATACTTTTTTTCATATTCTGTTTCAATATTATCTATTTCATTATCTTTTGAAAGATCTAGAGAAATAGAATTTATCTTATATTTTTTATCAACAAATGAAACTATTGAAAATTCAAATAACTTTCTATTATCTGTTTTCATTATTATATTTTTGTTTTTTAGAAAGATAGATTCATATTTATCTAAAAAATTAGAACTTGTTAGTCTTCTTTTAGCCCATCTATCTTTAGGCCAAGGATCAGAAAAATTAAGATAAATTAGATTTATTTCATTTAAAAAGATATCTTCTATATTTTGAGCATCTGTTTTTATTAGTTTTAAATTATCAAGTTTTATACTTTCTAATTTTTCTACGGCTCTAACTATCACATTATCATATTTTTCTATACCAATAAAATTAATATTTGGATATTTAATCGCACTTTTTATTAAAAAGTCTCCTTTACCCATTCCTATTTCAATATTAATAGGGTTTTTATTATTAAATAACTTATTAAATTTACCTTTGTTTTTAAATGGGTCTTTTATTATATATTCAGATAATTCTATTTTTTCTAAAGCATTTTTAACATTTTTTATCCTCATAAATATCACCATCTAAATTATATCATAATATTTATAAAAATACCTTCAAATTAATCTTGAAGGTATTTTTCTATATTATCTTTTTCTATTCCTGTAATAGATGAAACTGTTTCTATTCCATAATTACTTATAAATAAAGTAACCACTGATTTAAGAGTTTTTAAAAGAGACTCATTTGAAAGAACTTTTTTCCTTAAATCAACTATTTCTTGATTTAACTTAATCATTTCTTCATTATATTCTTCTTTTCTATTATTATACATATTTATATAATCATTTAATTCTCTTTCTTGATTTTTATATTCTATTTCTTTTAATTGAAAAGCATCTATTTTTTTCTTATAATCTAGTAATTCATTAGAATAATTATCCATTTTATCATTTACTTCTTTTAACATAGTTTTTCTATCATTTGAATGGTCTTTTAATTCTTTTTCTAAATCAATTAAACTATCTTTTATATGATTTTTTTCATGTTCTAAATCAACTATTTTAAATTTTAAATTAGATTCTTTGATTTTTTTTGAACTTTTAACTTTTTTAATAGTTTGCTCTAATTTGCTTAATTTATCATTTATTTCTCCAGGCATATGTTTCCTCCTAGTCTAATAATATTCTATCACATACTAAAAAAAAATACTATATTTTTAAAAAAAAAAGACTTTTCAGTCTTAAAATTGTACTTTTGGTACTTCTTTATCAGTTTCATTAGCTTCAAACAATTTAGCCATTTCAAAATGAAACATTCCAGCTACTATATTTGATGGAACCATTTCTACTTTGTTATTAAATTGATTAACAGCATCATTGTAAAATTGTCTAGCATATCTTATTTTATCTTCTGATTCTGTTAATTTAGCTTGTAAGTCTAAGAAACTTGCGTTTGCTTTCAAATCTGGATATGATTCTGAAAGTGCGAATAATTTACTTAAAGCTCCAGTTATTTCTCCACTAGCGGCCATTTGTCCTTCTGGTGTTGTTGCTGAAACATATTTGTTTCTAGCAGATATAACTGCTTCTAAAGTTTCACTTTCATGTTTAGCATAACCTTTTACTGTTTCTACTAAATTTGGTATTAAATCTGCTCTGTTTTTTAAAACAACATCGATTTGTGACCATTGGTTTCTTACCTTATTTCTTAATTTAACTAGTAAATTAAAAGTACTAATTACATATAAGAATAGTAAGACAAAAATTACAACTAATATAATCCATATCATAAACATTCCTCCTATATTAATTATACAGTTTTTTTATAAAAAAACAAATACTTTTATATAATATTGTTAAATTAAAAATTAGTCCGCTTTTATTTTTATCGCACCTTGTATTACTTCTTCTAAAGCTTTACCAATGTTTTTCTTTGAAACATATTCATTTTCTTTTAATTGATAATTTTTTATTGTTTCTATTTCATCTACTCTTTTTGAAATTAAATTTACTAATAGATATTTTGAACCAGCTATATTTAGTAATTTGTCTATTGATGGATATATCACATAATCACTCTCCCTCTAATATGATAATATAGTATATTTTAAACTCTTTCAAGTAATTAACTTTTTTTTGACAAAACTTTACATTTCTAGTTTGTCATATAAAATTATTAAATCTTCTTTTTTGTATATTTTTTTTTGTTTTAAAAGATCGTAATATAAATGTTTGTTCTTAATTACTTTTATATTTGTTCCTTCTTTAATATTTAAAATACAATCATTTCTTATAACAACATATTTAAAAATATGTTCTTTTACTTTATTTTGATAATTATTATATTCTTTATCATAATCAATTAAATAGTTTTTTACTTTGTATTTCTTATCTCCAATAATATTATCAAAATATATGTCATTAATATTACCAGCTATTCTATTTGTATAATCTAGAACTTTTATAAAATAAATACCTCTTTCTAATATAACAATAATATTATTACCATTTCTAATTATTTTTTTTTCTTCTTTTATTTCATTTATCATCATTAAGGTATAATCAAGTTCAGTTGTTTTTTTAATATTTTTAAAAATATTTCTTCTATACTTTTTGTTTTTCATGTCTTTTGTTATTATATAAAATAAAGTAATTAGCGCTAATAAAAGTAATGGGAATTTTAAAAGATTAAATATATAAATTAAAAGCGTTATTACAATACTTACACTATACATCATTTAATTATGCCTAATATCAAATCTTCTTTTGGTTTAATTTCATCTTCTATTTTAAAGCATTCTAATATGTCATTAATCTTTATATCTTTTTTACTAGAATATAATTTTACTATTTCTTCATTTTCAAATATTAGATCTCCAACTTTTTTGTTTAAAATTAAACCTACACTATAGTCTATAATATCTTCTTTGTTAGTTCTTCCACCACCAATATTTTTAACTATTTCTCCTAACTTATCTGTATTTATACTATTTATAAAGCCTTCTTTATTACTTTTTATTGATATATACTCATCATTAATATCAATATTTTCAATATCTCCTTTTTGATATTTAACTAATTCTTCAAATTTTTGGTAGCCTTTTTTATTTAACAAGTTTTGTTCTAATTCATTGTATGCTTCTTCTTCTGTTATATTTTTAGCCATTGAAACCATAATTGAACCAAGTTTTAAACATAGTTCTTTTAAATCTTTTGGACCATTTCCTTTTAATGTTTCTATACTTTCTATTACTTCTAAACCATTGCCTATATTATTACCAAGTGGTACATTCATATTTGTTAAAACACATACAACTTTTTTATTATATCTTTTACCAATTTCAATCATTGTATTTCCTAGTTTTGTAGCACTTTCTATATCTTTCATTAGTGCTCCATTTCCAACTTTAACATCAATTACTATATACTTAGAACCACTTGCGATTTTTTTACTCATTATACTTGATGCTATTAAGGCAGTAGAATCAGTTGTACCAGTTACATCTCTTAAAGCATATATTTTTTTATCTGCTGGTGTAATATTTTTTGTTTGACTTATTATAGCTACACCAATATCATTTATCTGTTTAATAAATTCTTCTTTTGTTAATTCTACATTAAACCCTTTTATTGATTCTAATTTATCTATGGTACCTCCAGTATTGCCTAGACCTCTACCACTCATTTTGCCTATTTTAACACCTGTACTTGCTACTAAGGGTAAAAGGATTAAAGTTGTTTTATCTCCTACTCCACCTGTTGAATGTTTATCCACCATTTCATTTATTCCTAAATCAAGAGTGTCACCACTTTTTATCATTATATCTGTTAAATTAATTGTTTCTTCTAATGTCATATCATTTATCACAATTGCCATTAAAAGTGAAGACATTTGGTAGTCTAATATTTCATTATTTAAAAAGCCATCTATAGCATATTTTAATTCCTCATATGTTAATTCTTCTTTATTTTTTTTCTTAGTTATTATATCAATTATATTCATATTATCACCTAAATAAATTATAACACATTAAAAGGAATAGTACTGTTTCAAAACTATTCCTTTACATTTATAGACATTATTTCCATCTATTTAAAACATCACAATTACTACTTGAAGGTTCTGGAGTTGGTAAATCCATTCTAATAATTATTGGAATTTTAAAGGCTTTACCAAAAGCTACACAAGTACCTGGTTGTAATGTTTTTTGCATTTCAACTATTTCAGAACTTATATTTGGCAACATTTTTTTAATATAGTCTAAATCTCTTGGATGATTCATTTTAAATATTAAAAAATTACTACATTGTGAAATAACTGTTTCTGATATTTCAACTGGTCTTTGAGAAATCAAATTAAATATTAATCCATATTTTCTTCCTTCTTTAGCAACTCTTTCAAATATATTATAACCTATTAAAAAGTTATCGGTATCGTTTTGAACATATCTATGAGCTTCTTCTAAGAAAATATGAAAAGGTATTGATGCTCTTACTTTTAATTTTTTAGTAAATTCAAACATCATTTTTGTATAAATTTTTGTAATTGTTCTTGCTAATGAGTCATCAATATCTTCTAAATTAAAATTTATTATTTGAGCTTTTTTACCATCATTACAAGCAACTAAACTTGAAATGTATGTATTTACATCAATATATTTAGGATAAGAAAAATATATTGAACTAGGTCCTATTATTAAAGCATGTAATCTTACTTTTAAAGTAATAGCGTCATTATATGCTTTTTCATTTCTAAGTAATCCTTCAGATATTAAAGTGAAATTTAGGGCATTTTCTAAATCATTTAATGTGAAAAAGTTTGTTTTAGAAGGTTCATATTTATCATATTCTTCATTTATAAAGCTTGCTATATATTGTGTTATTAAAATACTTTCAACAAATTCTCCATCTTTATCAATTATGAAACACTCTCTTAATTTTCTTACATATCCAACACCTTTTACAGTTGATTCTGTATTAAATTCTGGTGTACTACAGCTTGATAATAAAGAGTAAATATCATTTCTCTTACTAGGTGATGATTGATTTGTATATAGTATTGTCATTAAAGCTTTTGCTATTATGTGATTTTTAAAATTGCTTGCTTTTTCACTTGATTCAGAAAAAGTACTTGCTAATTTAAGCATTCTTTCAATTATTGGTATTTGGGAATGTGTTTCTGCTTTAAGTAATAAAGCAAAATCATCTACTGTCATTAACCATAAAGGAATTCTAAGTAATTCACCATCTGTATCATTTAAGTTTGTTGTATAATATTTAAAATTATAGTCTGGATTTATTTTGTTTATATCTTTAAATGCATTATGATATTCTCCATATGCATCAAATATCATAAAATTAGATTTAAAAGGTTTAACTCCATTAAAAACATTTTGTAATAATCTTGCTACACCATAAGATTTACCACTACCTGTATTTCCAAATATAGCAAAATGATTACTAAATAAATCATTAATGTTTACTCTAACATCTACATCGTCATATAATGGTGATTTACCTAGATACATTGATGTTTCTAGTTTATCACCTATTACTTGATCTAATTCTTCTTTTGTAGCTATTCTAGTAATAGAATCTAGGCTTGGTTTTCTAATAACACCTGTTATAAAAATGTTATCAATAAACTCTCCTAGAAATTCTACTTTTACTACGTCTTCATTTACATCTTCAACAGCTGCTAAAATTCTTCTATTATTACTTTCTAATACAACATGCATATTCATTAAACTTGTACTAACTACACCTTCAATTTTAATATGTGCCATACTGTTACTTATGTATACAATTTTTCCAAACATGCTAATCACCCTTTTTATATTATTTCTTTTAATTCTTTACTTAATTCTTTATTTAGTTTATTACTAAATTGGTCTAGTTTATTATTTTTTTCTTTTATTTTTAATTTATTTTCATAGTATTCTAACTTTAAAGTAGCGTCCATTATATGTTTATGTATAGCATTTCTTGATATATTATCATTTTCACTTATTTCAGCTAAAGATAAATTTTCAAAGTAATAGGCTTCAAAATACTTGCTTTGTTTTTCTGTTAATAAGTCTTTATATATATCATATAAGTCTATTAATAATAATCTAGATTGCATTGTTTAATACTGCATATAAAGTTAGAGCTATTACTAATATACCTACTACAAAGTATATTATAGTAAAATATTTTCTTTTAAATCTTCTATAATTATTAGTACCCATTACAAATAATAATAGTCCTAAAATTACTTCTGTAACAATTGATAATTCTTTAATAAATAAAGTACATACTGATAGTATTAATAAAACAGGTAATAATACACATTGAACAAATACTAACACATCATCTTTAGCAGCCTTATTTAATTTTTCTAATTTTAATTCATTTGATTTTTTGTTTATTTTTTTCATATTTAATCCTCCATATCTTTAAATAATCCATATATATATTTTTCAATGTCGAAAGTTTTTAGGTCTTCTTTTTTTTCTCCAAGACCTACAAATTTTACTGGAATTTTTACAGAATCTTTTATTGCTAAAACTATTCCTCCTTTTGCTGTGCCATCAAGTTTTGTAAGAATTATTCCTGTTATGTTTGTTATTTCTTTAAAACTATTGGCTTGGCTTATTCCGTTTTGACCTGTTGTAGCATCTATTACAAGTAAGGTTTCATGAGGTGCTCCTGGTATAATGTCATTTATAACTTTATTGATTTTTTCTAATTCGTTCATTAAATTTATTTTGTTTTGAAGTCTTCCTGCTGTATCAATTAAAACTACATCATAGTTTTCGTTTTTTGCTTTTTCTAAACCATCATATATAACACTTGCTGGATCAGCATGTTCTTTATATGTTATATCTATTTGTAAGTTTTTAGCCCATTCATTTAATTGTTCAACTGCTCCTGCTCTAAATGTATCTCCAGCAATAAGCAATACTTTTTTATTTTCTTCTTTTAATTTCCAAGCTATTTTACCAATAGAAGTTGTTTTACCTACTCCATTAACTCCAACAAACAAAATAACTGTTGGTTTTTCTAAACTATAGTTTATTTTATTTACTATTATTTCATTTTGAACATATATTATAAACATTTCATCAACTATTATTTCTATTAAGTCTTTGACTGATGTTATGTTTTCTTTTTTTACTCTGAATTTTAGTTTTTCAATAAATTTTATTACTGTATTAACTCCTATATCAGCACTAATTAGTATGTCTTCTAGTTCTTCATAATACTCTTCATTTATAATATTATGTTTCATATTAAGAATATTAAGTTTTGATGTAAATTCTTTTCTAGTTTTTTCTAATCCTTTTTCATAAGTGTTTATGAGTTCTTTCTCATTAGGCTTATTTATTAGTGTTTTGAATTTATCAAATAGTTTCATAATACCCACCTATCTTTATTATTATAATACACTATTTTTATGAAAAAAAAAAGCTTTTGTTAAGCTTTATGTGATTTAAATGTTATATAATTTTTTTTAATATATAGCATAACAATATAAATTAAATGTTGGATTTGAATTTCTTTGAAAATGACAAGTACTTCCAACCGTTACTATTCCAGTTGTATTATTATATGTAAGGGTACTAATATATGAATCTATTATAGTATAACCGGATGAGTCGGTATTTGGAGACATATTAGAAGTAGTAATATAACAAATTATATTTTTTTCTGTTAAATCACTATAATTTTCAATTGTACTTGTTACATTAAATGTGGAAGTTGTAGGAACATAGTGGTCATCATTATAAGGATCTCGCCCACTCCACAAGGTTGCTCCACCTAAATATGTTTTTGTATATTCACCATTATTACTACTCTCATTAGCCATGGTATATAATCCATCTAAAGCATTTTGTAAGTTTGCTTCATCTCCTGTTTCAATTAATCCAGATATATTTGTTGTATCAACTAATACTTCACTAGAATTTAATCTATTTACTGCATAAACAGTTACAAAACTAAATAATAATAAACCTGTTAATAATCCATATAAATATTGTCTATTCTTCTTAATAAAATTAGCTTTATTCTTTTTACTAAATATACTTAGAATTTTGTTCTTCATTTCAACTCTCCTACTAGCTATATAGCCATATCTTAAGATAAGTTTATACTTTATTAGACGGATTGTCAATAAAAAAGAATAGATTTTTATCTATTCATATAATTTACTTGTTAATTCATTAGTATATATTTTTACTTCAACATTATCTAATAAACTATAATTAAATACTTTATTATCTTTTAAATCAGTTACTACATCATCAAAAATTCTATTATTCCAAAATGAACTTTCTTCTTTATAATCTTCAATAATTTGAAAATATTCATTTCCATTCAAACTTTTTATAATTTCCACATTATCATATATTTCATCATAATATGTAACTTCTATTTTAATTGTATTATCAGCTAAACTATTATCTATAAATTTATCATAATCATAATTTATAGTAAAATCAGAACTAATCGTATCTTCATATACAACTTTAGTTAATTCTATATTAGCTGGTATTTTATTAATATAACTTAAATCAGCGCAATAATCAAAAGTCATAATTCCACCTACAAATATTAATAACATACTAATAAATATTGGATAAATATGAATGTTTTTCTTGCTGAATAATAATTTCCATATTAAATCACTAAAATAAATAAATATACCCATAATACCTAATAGTAATACTAAGACACCATAAATACTTAAACCCTTAATTATTAAAAACACTACTACACAAACGGCTGCTAATAAGCCCATTTCGATACACCATATTGGTAATAATACTAAAATAATACACCATATTTTTACTAAAAGTAATAAAAAGTTTCCTACACCATCATTAGATTTATATTCTACTTCTTGTTTTTTTTTATTAATTGTATCTTCTTTTTTTAATTCAGTAGAATCACTTTTAGTTGATTTTACCTCTTCCTTTTTTTCATAGTTGTTATTGTTCTTTGTATATTTACTTATCAAACTAACTACAACTATAATACAAATTGCTAAATAAATTATTTCAATAATTGCATGCCAAGCAAAAGATGAAACTCCACTAAATGGAAATGAACCAATATTAAATACTCCTCCACCTATACCAGATATAATATAAAATGGTATTTTTAAAATAGCTAGGCCAATTAATACTAAAATAACTTTAATAACTATTTCAAATATTTGAGTTGAATCAAAATTATTACTTCCTTTTTTTATATTATCAACTACATCTTCTGTAACATCAGATAACTTTTTAGCGCCTTTTTTTATAAAATCTTCAGAGTTTTTTATAAACTCATTTGTTTTTTCTGACAAATCACTTTTATTATATTCAGGATTAATTTTATAAGTTTTTAGTATTTCTTTACTTAATTCCTTAATATCTCCAAATTCATTTACTGCTTCTTCTTCAGTTTTACCATGTTTAACCTTTTCATCAATTATATCACTATACTCATTTATGATATCTTGTTTTTCTTCTTTAGATAATACTGTTAATTTTTTTTCTAGATCTTTTAAAAATGTTTCTTTCATCATTTTTCACACTCCTTAATAAATTTATTTACTGATTTTGAAAACTCATTCCATATACAAACTAATTCATTCATATATTTTTTTCCTTCACTAGTTATTTTGTAATATTTTCTAGGTGGGCCTTCTTTAGATTCTACAAGATATGTTTCTGCGTATTTCTCATTTGTCATCCTTTTTAGTAATGGATATATAGTACCATCATTAACATCTACTACTTTTGATACAGTTTCTATTAATTCATAACCATACATATCTTTTTTATTAATAGATTCTAATACAATAAGTTCCAGCACACCTTTTTTCATTTGTGTATTGATACTATCACCTCACTAGAACTAGTTTATACCAACTACCTTGCAATGTCAAGTACTAAATTAAAAAAAATACTAAAAAAGACTTTAGTTTCTAAAGTCTTCTCTAATATCTTCTATTTTATCTTTTAAATCTTCTTCAAAATATCTATAAGTTGTTACTATTATTATTGCTGTTGGTAATGAAATAATAATACCCATTATTCCAAATAGTGCCCCACCAATAAATACACTTATTATTACTAATAAAGGATGTATTTTATTTGATTTACCATAAACTAATGGATTAATTACATAACCATCAACTGTTGATAAAACCAAAAATACAATAACTGTTCTTATAAATAATGCTGGGCTTATTACAAATGCAGTAATAGCTGCTATTACATTATTTACCATTCCACCAAAGTATGGTATTAATTGAGCAAATACTGCTAAACAACCTAATAGAATAGCATTTGGATGTCCTATAATTGTATATGCTAAACTATATTCTACAAGAGATATAAGCATTATTCTAACAAATCCAGATAAATAATTTATCATTTCCCTATCTAATAATCGTACATAATTAAATATTTTTTTTGATCTTTTGCATAAAAGTTTTTTTACTTTTTTCCTAATATTTTCCATATCAACTAAGAAATATATAGAAGCAGCAAATGATATAAAGAAAGTTGATAAAACACTTAATGATCCACCAATTATATTAACGGCTCCATTTGATACATATTTACCCATTTCACCAATTATATCATCAAAACTATTTGATAAAGCTTTCTCGAAACCAGATAGATTTAATTTACCATTTAATTCTTTTACAAAATCCATTATAGAATTAAATAAACTACCTAATTGATTAAATAAAAGTGGTCCAATTATTATTCCAAAAACAGTTAATATAGCTATTACTGAAAATAAAATTAATGTAACTGCTAAAAATTTTGGAATTTTATTTTTTTGTAAAAATTTTAAAATTGGATATAAAACATAAGCTATAACAAAAGCTAAAATAAATGGGAAAATAAGACTTCCAACTTTTGTTAATACCCCAATCCATAAATCACTTGTTTTATATATTAAAAAGATAATTACCATAACAATAGCGCAGTTTAATAATTTGAAATCTAATTTATTTTTCATCATTTTTATTCCTACTTTCTAATAGTATATTAATTGGTCCATCATTTATTATTGAAACTTTCATGTCAGCACCAAATATTCCTGTTTCAACTTTTACATGTTCTTTTAATTTTTCATTAAACAAATCATATAGATTTATAGCTTCTTCTTTATTTAAAGATTTACTATAACTTGGTCTATTTCCTTTTGTAGTATCTGCATATAAAGTAAACTGTGAAATGCTTAAGATTGATGCATTTATATCTAATATAGACCTATTCATAACACCAGATTCATCATCAAAGATTCTTAAATTAATTAATTTATTAATTAAATATTCAATATCTTTTATATTATCATTATATGTAAATCCAACAAATACTATTAAGCCTTTTTCAATACTACCAACTATTTTGTTATCAACAGCTACACTAGAAGCTAAGCTTCTTCCTACTAAAATTCTCATTTAATTATTCTCTCAACTTCGATTACAATTGATGAATTTCTAATATCATTAATATATTTTTCTAGTTTTTCTTTGTTTTCAACAAGTAAAGTTAAATCAAAAATCATATTATCTTCATTATTATAACTATTAACACTTTGAATATTAATATTATTACTTGAAGCTTTAGAAATAATCTCTAATAAAGTGTTGTCCCCTTTTAGTGCTTTTACAATTATACTAGCAGAATATTTTTTGTCTTTTAAATTATTCCATTTTACATCTATTATTCTTTCAACTTGTTCATTAATGTTTGGGCAACTCATTCTATGAACAGATATACCATTACCTTTAGTAATATATCCTACTATTGCATCTCCTGGTATAGGTTTACAACAAGAGGCTAGAGTAACTTTAATATCATCTATGTTATCTACTATTATATCATTTTTAATATTTACTTCTTTTCCTTGGATTTTTTTTAATATTATTTCTTCCTTAGATTTTTCTTCTTCAGAAAATATATTTAATATAGTAGCTACAGTTAATTTATTACTACCTAAATTAATATATAATTCTTCAAGATTAAGTAATTTTAATTCAAAAATAATTTTTTCTATATTTTCATCTGTTAAAAATTCGTTAAATGATATTTTTTTCTTTCTAAGTTCTTTTTGAAATATTTCTTCACCTTTTTTTAAATATTCTTCTTTATCTATTTTTCTAAAATAATTTCTTATTTTATTTTTAGCCTGTGTTGTTTTTGCCATATTAATCCATTCACGACTTGGACCAATTGAGTTTTTATTAATATTTATTTTAATTATGTCTTCGTTTTGTAATTCATAATCAAGCGGTACTATACTATTATTTACAATAGCTCCCACCATTTTATCTCCTACACCACTATGAACTTTATAAGCAAAATCTATTGGTGTAGATTTACTAGGAAGTTCTATTACATCACCTTTTGGAGTAAAAACATATATGGGTTCATCAAAATCTTCTTTAATTGATTTTAAAAATTCTTCATCATTTGTTTCTTCATTATTTAATTCCATTATTTCTCTAAAGAAATTTAATTTTTGTTCCATATAGTTTTGACTTGTTAATTTGCTACTACCTTGTTCTTTATAAGACCAATGTGATGCGATACCACGTTCAGCTATTTCATCCATTTCATAGGTTCTTATTTGTATTTCAAAAGGCAAATCATCAACTCCAAAAACTGTTGTATGAAGTGATTGATATAAATTTGTTTTTGGCATTGCTATATAATCTTTAAATCTTTTTGGTATAGGTTTATAATTTGAATGAATTATTCCTAGTGCTTTATAACATTCTTCTTTTGTATTAACAAATACTCTAAGCGCTAATAAATCATATATTTCACTAAATTTTTTACCTTTATCTAGTTTTTTATAAATACTATAGATACTTTTCGCTCTACCTTTAATATCATGTTTAATTTCATCTATTAATAATATTTTACTGACATTTTCCTTCATTTTTAAAACTGCTTTATCTCTTTCTGTTTTTGTTTGATTTAGTTTTTCAACTATATCAAAATATATGTCTGGTTTTAAATACCTTAGAGATAAATCTTCAAGTTCACTCTTATACTGATTCATACCTAATCTATGAGCTATAGGTATTAATATTTCTAAAGTTTCTTTAGCTTTTTCTTTTTGTACTTTTTCAGTATGAACCCATAGGGTTCTCATATTATGTATTCTATCAGCTAATTTGATTATTATTACTCTTACATCTTCACAAAGTCCAACAAATATTTTCCTTTGTGCTGCTATTGTAGTACTACCTTCAATATCGAAACTAAGTTTATTTATTTTAGATAAACCTTCTACTAAATTAGCTATTGCTTTATTTGAATTTTTTTCTAATTCTTCTTTTGTTATATTCATTTTATCCATTGTCTCATGAAGTAATCCAGCACATATAGTGTCACAATCTGCTTCAATATCTGTTAAAATATAAGCTACATTCAAGAGATGATTAATAAAATCTTCTCCGGTTAATCTTTTCATACCATAATGTATTTCTTTAGTGTATTCATAACTTTTTTCAATTAAACTTAACTCTTCTTTTGTCATATATGAAGAGACTTTACTAATTAAATCATCATAGGTTACTTCTTTAATTTTTGCCATTTGAACCCTTCTTTCACATTATTACATAACCTTTACTAATTGGTTCAATAATTTCAACTGGTGGTTTTTTTCTTTCCTTTGAATTAATGTACTCTTCAAAAGTAACATATTTATTAATATATTCTCTTAATTCTGAATCTGCCATTATTAAATCTACAACTACAAATGAATCTCCTTTACATATTTCTATATCAATTAAGTTTCTCAAATGTTTTTCTATTCTTTTTCTCATTTCATGATTATGATCATACATAGCCCTTATAAGAGCTAGAGATAATTTATTTATCATATCATCACATACTATAAACTTAGTTAATTCACTATCTCTATCTAATTCTATTTTACCATTTTCATTTACATTATCAACATTTATATACATTTCTTTTAATTTTAAATATATGTCGTTATTTATATCTTTTGCTCTAAAAATAGACGCTAAGACTTCTTCTATATCTACTTCTATATATTTTTTTTGCATAATTTCTTACCTCCTTTATGAGTTAATTCCTTTAATGCTTTTTTCTTCTATTGTTTTTTCTTCATACCATTTTTTCTTTTCTGGTTTGCCTATTTCTCTAGCTTCAATATTAATCCATATTTGACTTGCTATAAAAATAGTTGAATATGAACCAGCAATTAATCCAAATAATAGTGCTATATTGAAAACGAATATTTCATGTGAACCCATAAATATTAAGAACATAACTGGTATCAAAGTAGCTACTGTCGTAATAATACTACGTGTTAAAGTTTGTCTTATACTAATATTTACAACATCTACTAATTGACTTTTGTCAGTTATTTTATTTTTATATAATATTTTAAGATTCTCTTTAATACGATCAAATATAACAATTGTATCATTTATTGAATACCCAATTATTGTAAGAATAGCTGCAATAAAAATACTTGATACTTGAAACTTAAATATACTAAACAAAGCTATTATTATAAATGCGTCATGAAATAAAGCAACTACTCCACCTACAGCATAACTAAATTTGAATCTTAATGATACATAAATTATAATTCCAAATGATGCAATTATTACTGATAATATTGCATTTCTTACTAATTCATCTCTAACAATGCTTGAAATAACTCCAATATCTGTTGATGCTTCATATTTGTCTTTAAAATATTTATTTACTGTCTCAACTTCTTTATTAGATAAATTATCTCCAATTCTTAAATCAATTGTATTTTTATCAATATTTTCAATTGAAACTAATTCATAATCGAATTCCTCGATATCACTTTTAATATTTTCTACTTTTAATTCGCTATTACTTTTAATCGTAATTGATGAGCCACCTTTAAAATCAACATCTAAATTTAAGCCAGTTGTAAATAATGATATTACACCTGATATAATGCAAATTAAACTTACTATTATAAAATACTTACTTGATTTAACAAATTCTAATTTTTCAAAACGTTTTTTTCCCTTTAATTCTTTTTTAGTAATTCCAATAAATAATTTTTTACGTTCATCAAAGAAACCACTTTTTACAAATCCATTTAGTAACAATCTTGTTAAGAAGACCATTACAAACATTGTAACGAAAATACTTATAATTAACATTGTAGCAAAACCTTTTATACTACTTTCACCTAAAACAAAAAGTACTATTGCTGCTATAAGTGTTGTTAAGTTAGCATCAATTATTGTTACAATTGAATTACTATTTCCTTTTTTATAAGCTGTTTGTAAATTATGTCCCGCTTCTAATTCGTCTTTAATACGAGAAAAGTTGATTATGTTTGAATCTATTGCCATCCCTATACCAAGTACAGTTGCAGCTATACCAGGAAGTGTTAAAACTCCACCTATTAGCCAGAATGTTAAGAAAGTTAATAATGAATAAATTAAAATTCCTATTGATGCAATAATTCCTGAAAAACGATATATAAATATTAAGCAAGCAATAATAACAATAACTGCTATTAATCCAGCTTTAGCTGTTTTATCAAGAGAGTTTTCTCCAAAACTTGCTGAAACTGTTTTTGATGATATTTCATCTAATTTTGTTGGAAGACTTCCTGAATTTATAAGTGTAACTAAAGTCTTTACTTCATCATTAGTAAAGTTTCCTTGAATTACTACATCACTAGAAAATCCTTCTGAAACTGAAGCTGCTGATAAACATCTTGATGATTCTGTTCCACATTTTCCTTTTTCTGTTTCATAACTATCAGTACCTTCTTCAAAATCTAACCAAATAACAATTAATTGATCTTCTGTCTTACTGATTTTACTTGTTACTCTATAGAATTCATCTTTTTTTGATATTGATAAAGCTACAGCTGGTAATTTGTTTGAAGATTCACCAATCGATGCTCCACCACTAGATAATACATCACTAGACATAAGTAGATTATTATCTGAATCTCTAAAAGTTAGTGTTGCTACTTGTCCTAGAGTGTTTCTAGCTTCTTCTTGGTCTGTTACTCCAGCTAATTGAACTCTTATTTTATTATCACCTTCAATAGTAATAACTGGTTCTGATACCCCAAGAGAATCTATTCTTTTAGATAGAGTTTTATATGTATTTTTAAGCATATCTTCTGTTAGATTTTTATCATCTAGGCTACTAACTTGATATAATACTTCAAATCCACCTTGTAAATCTAAGCCAAATTTTAAACTTTTAAGTACACTTGGCATTAATGATAAAGTTAGTATTATAATCAATAATACAAATAATAAATTTTTAATTATTCCATGTTGTTTTTTCATTTTATTTCTCCTCTTCAAAATAAACTTTTCTATTTTTAAAGTTTAGTTTTTTTCTTAAATATGAGTCTATTACAGAATCTGATGTATTTAATATGTCACTAGTCATATCATATAATGATAGATTTTTTGAATTAAGCCATTTTACTTCTTTCAAATAATTCCATACATCTTGTTCTTTTATATATACATAACCATTTCTTCGCATTTCTTCTTTTTTAGCAAAAAGAGCTGGTTTTACTCTATCATACAATTCTTTTAATGAGCCAAAAGTTATATCCATAATAATCCTCCTATAAAATTTTTCAAATATTCATATATATATTATATAGGAAAATAGTTATTTTTTAAAGATATAAGGTGAAATTTGTAAAAAAAACACTTAATAAGTTTTGATTTTGATAATAGTACTAAAAAACATGAATTAAATCATGTTATTTATTTACAAACCAAGTTTCTTCTATTTTACAACTTTCACTTGAAGGTTGTGGATTTGGTAATTCCATTTTAACTAATACTGGAACTTTAAATGCTGTTCCAAAAGCAATACAATTACCGGGTTGTAATATTTTAAGTCTTTTTACTGCTTCATTTGTTATATTTGGAACCATTTCTTTAATATATTCTACATCTGTTGGATGAATCATTTTGAATATTAAGAAGTTGCTACATTGTGATAATGATGTTTCAGATAATTCTGATGGCCTTTGTGATATAAGACCTAATAAAACACCATATTTTCTTCCTTCTTTTGTTATTCTTTCAAATATATTATATCCTAATAAAAATTTATCATTATCATTTTGAACATATCTATGTGCTTCCTCTAATAATATATGAAATGGTAGAGATGCTCTTTTTTCCATACTTTTTGAATAATCAAATAGTAATTTTGAATATATTTTTGTTATTGTTTTTGCTAAACGATCATCAATGTAATTTATATTGAAGTTTATTATTTGTGCTTTCGCGCCATTATTTGCTGTTAATAATTCTTTAATATATGATGTTTTATCTATATATTTTGGATAATTAAAGTATTCACTATAATCACTATTTACTAGTGTATGTAATCTAACCCTTAATATATTAATCTCATCAAATGTTTTTTCACTTTTTAAAGTACCTTCAGATATAAGAGCAAAATCAAATGCATCTTGAAGATCTTTTAATGTGTATCTAAAACTTCCATCAGGTAGGGCTAATTCATAGTTGTCTGTTAGATATTTTTCCATAGCATTCATTACTAGTTCCATATCTCTCATTTTTCCTGAGGCATCAATTAATAAACATTGTTTTAATGGCCTACTATATCCTGGTTGATATACAACAGTATCTAAGTTTAATTCAGATGTTTTATATGCTGACAATATAGATATTATTTGATCTCTTATTTGAGGTGACTGTCTTCCACTAGATAGTATATCTAATATAGTTCGCGCTATTATATCATTTTTTATTTGTAATACTGTTGCTTCATCTCTAGCAAATATATTAACTAGTTTTAAGGCTTTTTCAACTATAGGTAATTGGGAATGTTTTTCTACTTCTAATAATAAAGCTATATCATCTACTCCAAGTAGCCATAATGGTATTTTAAGTAATTCACTATCATTTATTCCTATTTTTGTTGTATATTTTTTAAAGTTTATTTGAGGTACTTCATCATGTAATTTATTAAATGCAGTATGATATTCTCCATATGCATCAAATATAAATATACTAGCTTTATATGGGATAGATTTTGTTTTTGAAAACAGATTTTGCATTATTCTAGCTAAACCACAAGATTTACCACTACCTGTTGAACCAAATATAGCAAAATGCGAGTTAAAGAAAGCATCAATATCTACTCCTATTTTTATGTTTTTATATATTGGTGATTCTCCGATATATAAATGTTTTCCTTCTTTATAATTATCTATTCCAATGATTTTTACTATTTCTTTATTATCAAGTAATTTTATTTTAGAAGAAAAAGATGGTTTTCTTAATACACCAAAAACAAAGCTATCTTCTTTTAATTCACCAAGTAAATTAATATAAGCTAGTCCATCTTTAACATCAGTTATTTCTCCAATAAGTCTATCTTCTTCGTCTTTCATTTCAACATGTAAACCTATTAGGTTTTTTGTTTTTAATATATCAATATCTAATTTGATTATAACTGTATTATCTTCAACCCCAAATATATTCCCTAGCATTTTAATCACTCCTATTATCTTTTCTTATTATACCTTTTTTTCTAGTAAAAAAAAAGAGTTTATTTTACTCTTTTAATCTTTCTTATTATTTTTTTTAGTTTTTCATTAAATATAGGTCTAAATATTATTAATAAGATTGTTCCTAGTAAAATAAATATTGTTGCTTGAATTAAGTAATTTTGTGTATATTTTGAAACAATTAAAGCACATATAGCACTAATTGCATACCATATTGTTACAACATTAGATGATAATAGTTCAACTATTAAAAGCAAAATTATAATTATAATCCATAAATTATCCATACATATCACCTTAAGTAAATTATACTATTTTTAGTTAATAATTACAATGAAAAAAGATTAAATTAATAATCTTTATCTTTGCTTAGACTCGCCCGAAAAATTATATCTATCATATTTTGAAGTTAAGTCAATATTTGCTAAAATAGCTCTATCCATTTCTGTTCTTAAATTATTATTTCTTTCTTCTAATTCATTATTTCTTTCTTTTAATTTTTCGTTTTGTTTTTGTAAATCATAATTTTTTTGGCATAATTTTTGATTTTTTTCATTTGTAAATTTATTTTCAGTTGCCAAATCTGCAAAAGTTCCAGCAACTTTAGATACAGTAAAATCTGAAAAAGCTTTAATCATTTCATCATTAAACCTATCATCTTCTTTTAATATTTCTTCTAATAATTTTTGTACTTCTGGAGTCAGAATTGATGCATAAGCTGTTTTAATTGATAGAAGATTGTCTTCGTGTTTATCTGTTACTAAAATAATTGGTTGTTCTTCAATAGTATCACTAGATTCTCCTGAAGGTATTTCTATTTTTGTTTCTTCAATTATTGGTTCTTCTTGAATTGACACAACTATCTCTGGTATTGGTTCAATTGTTTCCTCTTGAATTGGTTCAATTGCTTCTTCTAGAAGAGGCACTGTTATTTCCTCTGGAATAGGTACTTCTACTTCTTGAATTGACTCAACTATTTCCGGTATTGGCTCAATTGTTTCCTCTTGAATAGGCATAGTTAATTCTGGCATTGATTCTACAACTTCTTCTTGAATAGGTATTTCTACTTCTTGAATAGGTGCAACTATCTCTGATATTGGTTCAATTGTTTCCTCTTGAATAGGCACAGTTAATTCTGGAATTGATTCTACAACTTCTTCTAGAATAGGCATTTCTACTTCTTGAATTGACTCAACTATCTCTGATATTGGTTCAATTGTTTCTTCTTGAATAGGCATAGTTATCTCTTGAACTAATTCTTCTATTTCTTTTTTTTGAGGATCAACATAACTTTCATCTTGTATTCCTGTTACTTCTTTGCCTAAAAGAGCATTTGCGTTCCTATATTCTTTTTCTATTAGAGCTGCATCTAAAGCCTCTTTATTATCAGTTTTATCAAATTCATTCTTTATTTTTCTTAAAATAAGCCCTCCAAGAATTGATTTACTTGCTTTTTCTAGTTTATCTATATCTGTTTCTGTAGGATTTACTAAACTATCTATTTCTTTTTCAGAGTATGAGAGTTCTTTTATAATTGAGTTAGCAATTTCTTTACTTTTTTCATTATAATATATATCTTTTTCATTTAAAGCTGAAATAAATTCATCTAATGAGGTATCATTAAAATTTTCTAAACCAAATACATTATATTTTAAAGCAAGAAAAAAATATTTTATTTTTTCAACATATCCCTTTTTTCCTTTGCTTTTTTTAGAACCCTCCATTACAATTGGAGTTTCTATACTTGTTAATTCAATAGGGTCTTTTAAACTAATCTTCATAATACTACTCCTTCCACTCAACAACAATTTTTTTCATTACATCTTTTATCATTGTCCATTCTTCTTCTGTATTAATTCCACATAATACTATTTTACCATCTTGTTTTTTTATTTCAGAAGAATAAAGAGCTACCATACCTGTTTCATCAGTTTCATTAAAAGTATATATAGCATAATCCTTTGCAGGTTCTCCGGCTTCAAAATATAATATTACTTCTGCTTCTTTTAAAGACCCATCTAAATCTGTAAATGTCATTATCTCTTTTTTCATAGTAAACCTCCATATATTCCTATTTTTATCAATTTAAGTATAGCATAGCAATTATTTAATATCAAGAAAAAAGCTTTAAAATTTTTTATATTAAAGCAAGTAAATCAAATAGTATTCCACTTATTACTCCTATCATATATATTAATAATAATATTTTAATATTTTGTTTAAAATTATTATTTGTTTTAAATAAAATAAGTATTCCTATTCCACTACCTGTTAATAAACCCGCTAACATAGAACCAAATGTTATTGCATCATTTAAATATAATTCTGTTATCATTACACTTGCTCCACAGTTTGGTATTAAGCCAATTAAACTAGATATAAATGAACTAAATATATTGTTTTTCATAAATATTTTTGATAAAGCATCTTCACCTAAATATTCTAAACTTATATTAAGAAAAAAAGAAATAATTGCTATAAAAAATAATATATTTATAGTGTGTTTAAAAGCTGATTTAAATATTCCATGTTCACAATGACAATGTTCTTTTTCACACAATTCATTTATTTCATCTTTTTCATTTTTTCTTAATAAAAAATCAATTAAAAATCCACAAATCATACCTATTAGTATTTTTATACATAATATTTTAATAATTAACTCTATTGGGGCATTTTCACTTATCATTATTGGTAACATTTCATCACTAGTTGATAAATAAACTGAGATAAGTGTTCCTAGAGTTATAATCCTAGTTGCATATAAATTAGTAGCTGATGCACTAAAACCACATTGTGGGAATGCTCCTAATATACTACCAAAAAAAGGTCCTAGTTTTTTTGATGATGTTATTATATTCTTATTTCTTATTTTATGCTCAATATATTCAATTAATAAAAAAGTTAAAAATAAAAAAGGTAATAGTTTTAAACTATCCATTAAAGTATCAAGTATTATATCTTTCATAATTCCTCCTATAAACTATATAATATAATTTATAATTCTATTAAAATTATATCAAAAAAATTTAATAATTATAATATATAATTTTAATTTTTATAATTTATAAAACAATCTTTTAGCATTTGAATCTAGCTTCTGCGCTAAAATATATGGCTCAATGTCTTTTATAAAACTTATTCTGTTAAGCACTTCCAAGGTTTGAGCTATTGGTTTTTCAGTCATAAACGGGAAATCAGTTTCAATAAGAATATTATCAATAGGAACTCGTTCTACTACTTTTATAGATTTATTTGCATTTATTCTAGTAATAGGAGTTGTTACTGATATATATCCATTCATACTTACTATTTCATCTAATATTTCTAAATCGGGTTGGAAACAATGAAATACAAAACCATATTCGGGTTTATATTTTTTTAAAATTTTTAATACTTCTTGATTAGTATTATTAGCATGAATTATAAGAGGTAATTTTAAAAAGTTCGCTAAAAAAATAGATTTTATAAAATTTGTTGTTTGTTTTTTTATATCACCAATATAATCTAAGCCAGTTTCTCCAACAGCTACAATCTTATAATTATATATATCATATAAATTAATTAAATCATCTACATTACCCTCATATAATGGATGAACACCTATTGTTGCATAAAATTTATCTTTTTTACTTATTTCTATAGCTTCATCACTTGTATTATAATCAAGGCCGACATTTATTATTTTTTTAAAATAAGTTATTTCATTAGCTTTTATTATTTCTTCTTTTAAATTGTTTAAAACTGCAGAATTATAATGTGCATGTGTATCTATCATATAATCCCCATCCTTTAATTTTTTATTCAACTAATATCTGGTTGTTATTTACTAATTTTTTTTGTAATTATATTATATCATATTTTTTTTTATACTAAAAATAGTGCTATAAGCACTATTTATTATTTTTTAAATATTTAATAATTATCAAAATTAGTAAATTTATTTTTATTGCGCGATTGGTATTTTAATATATGGAAGTGATGTATAATTTTTTATTTTTATATCTTTATTTTTTTCAGAGTTGTCAAGGTCATAAAAGCCTTTATTATCAGCTATTTCTATATAAGGATTTTGTCTAGTTAATAAATGTTCTAAAGCTAGAACGTTTATATCTGTTTCTCCCTTAATTGGTACATAACTTTCTTCAAATCTTTTAGTTTTAATTTTTTCATCAATTATATTTTTTTGTCTCAATAAATCTTTATATATTAATTCTATTTCTTCATCAGAATTTTCTTTAATAAATTTTTCCCATTTTAATAATATTTCATATCTTTCAAGTTGTTGTTTCATTTGCTTAATTTGATTAAGATAAATATGACAATCAGATATATGCCAATCTAATTTACCAACTCCAAAATTCGAAACTTTCGCTACTATATTTTGTAACTCAGCATACTGCGTAATATTAAATGGGTTACCAGCTGGCATGTCGTTACTTCTTACAGAAACATCTAAATATAATCTATTTCTGTATACTTTGTAGGTACTTGCCCACACGCAAGTAGGAAGTGCTGCTGTTATCATAAACTGATCTTGTAATAAGTTTACATTTTTTCTTCTATCATTTGGATTGTTTTTAAGTTTAGTTAAAACATTCTTATCAAATTCATCAGTGATAGCAAGTTGTCCTCCATAACAAGTCCCAATTGTTCCTGCATACTCTAATCCAAAAAACTTAGCAGATTTTATAGTTTTTCCTTCAATCTTACTTTTAGCTTTTAACCCAATAATTATATTACCATATAAATCTACTACATTTATTTCTTTATCTGGTTCTTCATTTCCAAATGGTTCATATGTTCTAAGTATACCATCTTCATCTATCATCCACTCATCCCATATGTGATTGTTTCTTTCATGTAACCATTTTACTCTATTAGATTTTGCTTGATAAATCCACATAAGTTCAGTCAAAGCTTTATCCACAAATACTTTTTTAGTTTCTAGTATTGGGAATTCTTTTTCTACATCTAGCGTGAAATTAACATTTGGAATAGATAAAGTATCTATGCCTGTTCTGTTTTCACATAGTTCTCCATGATTAATTATTTCTTTAATTGTTGAACAATATATTTTGTCAAACTCTGTTACCTTTACTGTAGCTCTATTAATTACGTATTCTTTTCCATTTATTAACATTTCAAAACCTCCTAAATTTTGTTAACATTTACTATATATCAAATTTAATAAAAAGTATACTATTTTTTAAATATTTAATAATCTATTTACTCCTCTATTTATAAAAATATAAATCTGTTAAATTAATCATTCTCTTTTATATTGCATTTTAAAGTTAAATTTTTAAATATTTCTCCTTGTTTTCCTAAATTAATATTATACTCATGTATTGTGTTTTCATCTATAATTAATAATATGTTTTTACCCTCATTAGTAGGAGTTGAAACTTCTCCTAAATGATTTATAGTAAGATAGCTATCACTCATTAGTTGTAAGCTAGCTATTGGTAAAACTAATTTAAATGGATATGAATCTATATCAATATTACTAATAACTTCATCTATTTCATCTTGTGTTAATTCATACTTTTTAGAACATTTATTACCGCCTCTAAAAGGGAAATATCTGCCTATCCTAACCTCTTTAACTCCTAAAGAAGTAGCATAATCTAAAAAATTAATAACTTCATCTTTATTTACTTTAGTTAACATAAAACTTATTCTTAAATCAATTGAACTTAATTTTATTTTATCTAAATTTTGTTTAACTTTTAAGAGCAAATTTTTACCTCTCATAGTTTTATAAGTACAATCTTCTAAACTAGGTAAACTTACATCCATACAGTCTATTATAGGTTCTAAAAGACTATAATCATAACCAACAGTTCCATTTGTACTAAGTGAAATATAAGCATCAGGACACATTCCTCTTATCATTGTTAATTTATCTATTAAATGAGGATCTAATAAAGGTTCTCCCCCAGATATAACAATTCTTTTTGGATTAAGAAAAGCTATATAATTTACTAATAATTTGTAATATATTTGTTTATTATCATTATCACTTGTAATACAATAATCACAATTTAAGTTACATTCTTTATTTATTTCATAACATATACTTATTATTTCTTTCATAAATTTACTCCTAAAAACTACTTCTTTCTGTATAGTCTTTGTCTTTCAACTCAATTATACTAGAATGGTATCTTTTTTTTAATTTTTATCATATTATAGCTTTGTAATTTTTTTAAAGATTTAATGTTTTATTATTTTAAATCTAATTTTTTCATATAATCTTTTTTTATAATTTTATAATAGGGTTTTTCCTGTATTTGGCTTTGATTATATGTTAATTTAATCATATTAAAATATTTATTGTATAATCCATCTGTTTTCAAATTTATACTTTTTAATAATTTATTGTAACAATCATTGTCTTCTAAAGTTTGAAAAATTTGCTTTATTTCTAGTGAACTAAAATTTATATAAATGTTTTGAATTAGATATTTTTGGATTTCAATAAGTAACAATTGTTTTTCTTCTATTGTAAATTTTTCATAATTGTCAATTATTAGTTTTTCAAGCAATTTTCTATAATACAAATTTTTTTCACATAAAGTTTCATATATATCATGTGATCTGTTAAAAGATTCTAACAATCCAGCTATATATCTACCACCTTCACCAAAGTTCATAAAATGTTTTGGCTTAACACTAATACTAGTTACTTCATATATTCCATCAATTAACTCTCCTATAGATAATTCGTATTCTATATTACGCCAACTTTTAACTGTTTCTACAAATTCATTGTACTCATATTCATACAAATCATCATAATCCCAACCTTTTCTATAAGGATTTTTTTCTAAAAATTTATATGCTTCTTTAGCTGTTGTTATTTCTTTTTTTCTATTCATAAATACAATTGGTTTTAAATCATAATTATATATAAATGGAAATGCTTTAACTATTTTTTGACTACTATTATTCATAAGAAGGTCATTTCTATAGTTGTACATAAATCCATCCAAAAACATATGATTTTTTTCTAAACCTAATATTACCCTTTTGTCATTACTTGTATTTTTTAATATTAAAGTATCATAATACAATTCATAAAATTTAGTTATTTCTCCATTCACTATTTTTTTATTTTTTAAATATTCTATTAAATTTGGATTATTTTTTAAAAATTCATATTCTTCATTTGTAAAATTAAGAAGTTTATTAAAATGCGCTAAAGAAATAATTCTATTTAATTCTAAGCTTCCAATTAAATATTTATCTTCTTCATCCGGATTTAGCAGTTTGTTAATATTATAAGCATCTATGTTTCTTATTTTTATTTTTTCTCTTTCTGCTTTATTATCTAAATCAGGATAATGTAACCCATGAACATCTTCTATAGATTCTATTTTGCATCTCAACATATTCTTCATATCAATTATAAAATCAAAACTCGATAATTTACCTTCTAAATAAAAATTTTCTAACATAGGAGCGCTTTTTGACAGATATTTAAATTGATTTTTGTATGATATACCAAAATGATTTTTATCTGGTTCTATTTTTAAGCTTTCTAAATTAGGAAAACTACATTTCAAAAACAATTCATCATAAAACATATCATTTATACTTATAAAGTCTATAGCTTTAGAATTTACTGTTGCATTTGATATTTTACTTATTATGCTACCAAAAAATATTAATTCAGCTTCTGTATCATTAAATATTCTAAAGTTTTCTATATTGCATTTAGAAAAATTGATTTCAATTTTAAATTTAGAAAAATCGCACTCTTTTTTTAATATACAATTTTTAAAATCTATTTTTTCTAATTTAGGAAAATATTTTTTTATTAATGTTATTAAAAGGTTATCAATATTTGTATTCCTAATTTCTATTTCTTTCATACTAAATAACTTTTTTCTTAAATCATAAATCTCAAGTCCATTTACATGAACAAATATTTTAGGGTCTGCATTTAAAACTGAAGTTATAAAATCATTAAAATCTAAACCGGAATTATCTGAAAAACTTTTAAACATTATAGGATTTCCATAAGCAAAAAAACTTTTTCCCTTATCAAATCTATAAGAGCCCGTATATGTTTGCCCGTGCATAATTATTTGATATGCATCAAGACAATGTCTCCATCCTTTTTTCTTATGAGTATTCATAACATTAATATCATCTTCTTGGTTTTTATAGTATATATCTGGGTGCATATTATAATCAATGTCTTGTTTTAATTTGCTAAAAATGCTATAAAGTTCCATATAATCACTCCATTTAATTATTTATTATAACATTATTTTTTTATATGTATACTAAATAATATAAATTTTCTAATTAATTAGAAATGTTTTTTATTTATAAACTACAGCTCCATATTCAAATATTCTTTTATTACTTCAATTGTATCTTTAACTACATTTTGTTTAGAACAAGTTTTTAAACTATTATTTAATTCTTCTATTATTTTATCTTTATGTATATATCTAAGTTCAAATAATCCTTCTAATTCATTTTCTGTTAAATTAACTTCTTCTAAATTAGGTTTTAAATCTGATTTAATTATGTAATAGTTGGCTAAAAACTTAGTTTTATCTCCTATATTTGGATAATCTTTACACATATATATTATTGTTAAAATAGGATCTCTTTTTTCTTCTTTAATTATTATTCCAGCTTCTTCTTTTATTTCTCTAACTATACATTCATCAAATGTTTCATTTTCTTCTAAATGTCCACCTAATATTTGATAATTGTTATTTCCATATCCTAGAAGTATTTCGTCTTTAGAGTTTATAATTAATAGTTTAGCTCTTAATACTGTTTTATTGATTTCTTCTTCTTTTAAATTGCTTTCATTTATTATTATTTGTTTCATAGTATTGTTCCAATCATTTTACTTAAATACTTAGCTACTGAATCTTCATTGTTTGATTCAATAATTATATCTGCTTTTTCTAATAATTCTTTAGTTGAATTAGCTACAGCTATTCCTAAGTTTGATTCATTAAACATTGTAATATCATTATTATCATTACCAAATGATATTATTTGTTCTTTTTTTATATTTAAATAATTCGAAAGTGTTTTAAGACCATATCCTTTATTAGCTAGACTAGGAATAACAATAAAATATTGTTCTTCTTCTTCATCAAATGATGATACAGCAACATTCATATTATAATATTCTTTCATTTTATTTCTAAATGTTATAACTTTGTCCTTACTATCTATTACCATACATTCTTTTACTTTGTTTTTCAAAACAAAATCATTATTTTTAGTTAATAATATTTGCTCTTCCTTTTTAATAAATTTAGTAACATATTCTTTATCTTCTACAGTAAATATAATTTTTATGTCATGTTCTATAGCATAATTATATAATATTTCTGCCTCTTTTTTTTCTATAAATGTTTCATGTATAACTCTGTCTTCTAAAGAATTATATATTTCGGCTCCAGACAAACATATTATTAAATCACTACCACCTATTTCATTATTAACTCTTTTAGCATGATGCCTTGGTCTTGCAGTACATAATACTACATAATGCCCTTTATCTTTTATTTTTTTTATTGTTTCTATAGCGTAAGGAGTTATTATTCCATTATCATGTCTTAATGTTCCATCTATATCTATAGCTATTAAATATTTCATATTGCACCTCTAGTGTTTTCTATAAAAAGTATCTCATATTGCTTCTTAATTTTTTAAAATTTTGTCTCACGTCATTTACAATTATACATTTTTTAAAAAACTAAGTTCTATAATTCATTAACAATTAAATGCTTTAAAGTAGTTTCTTTATTTATAATAGTATCTTTCATAAATTTAGGTTGGAATTCTATATTTTTAAACTCTTCTAAATCAACCCATCTAAATGTATCTTTACCTTCTACTCCTAAGAAGTTATCTTTTTTATAAATATCTTTTTCTTTGATATTATTAGCTAGAAAATAATAACATATTTCATGATAATTCATATCAAATAAATTAAAGAAATCTTCAACTGTTGTATTTAATTCACATTCAACACTTAGATCTAATTCTTCTTTTATTTCTCTTTTAATAGCATCATATGAAGATTCTAATTCTTCTACTCTTCCACCTGGTAATACAGAGAAAGAACAACCTTTACTAGTTTGTAATAACACTTTAGTTTTATCTTCATTATAAATAATAAGTGCTACTCTAAAATTAAATTTACATATATCGTTTTTGTATGAAATCATAAAATCATCTCCTTAATTTAATTATACTTTAGTATATTAATAATAGCAAAGGAAATAATATAAATTGACAACTAGTACATATTATTATATTATATTTCAAAAGAAAGAGGTGAATTATTTGAAAAACAAACGTTATATAGCTACTAGAATAGGATTACAAGATGGACTTGAAAGATATTTATCTTTAATCAAAAATAATATAATTAGTACTGATACTATAACTATTCAAACTTATAGTGAATTTCCAGATATGACATTTCCTTATTCAATGTTAGATAAAAATAGTTTTTTTGATTACAATTTAACAGTACAAAATAAGATAACTAAAAATACCGTTACTTATAAAGATAGAGATTTTTTAGTTACCGTTAACTATTATGATAATAAAGAACTAATACTAATTGATGTATATGCACCAAATAACAATATAGATGATTATTTTGATGTTAAAAATAATAAAGGGTTTATTGATGTTTCAAATAATGAATTATATAAAGATAGTTCAATAGTTAGAAATAGTATAAATACAAATAAAATAGTTATAGAAGGTTCTAAAGGTGTAGGAAAACAAGGTGTAATTGATGAATTAATATCTAGAGGAATTATATGTCAGGATAGAGATTTAAAATGTATATCTAATGATGATGTTTTTTCTTTAGATTTAGATAAAAGATGTAATGAATACTATAAAAGAATTAATGAAAATAAAAATGAATATTTCTTATTTTTAAGTCTATCTGATACTGATGAACTTAAAAAAAGAATTGCAATTAGAGATAAAATAGAAACAGGAACTGATGATTTTAAATTCAACACTGAATATTACGCTTCTTCATATAAAGAATCATATAATTATATGAAAGAAAGAAACTTAACAAGTGGAAAACTTTTCTTAGTTGATTGTGACTTATTAAGTAAAGAAGAACAAATAGACGAATGTTTAAAAGTAGTTAATGAAATAATTAATTCAAATCAAAAAAAAGCCTCTTTTTAAGAGGTTTTTTCATATACAAATTTAACTTGTAATTTCTTCTATTATTTTATAAACATCAGTATGAGGATTACATTCAACTGTTTTAATAACTTTACCACTCTCTATTTGATTCTTTTCCAATTTCTTAGCATTTTTGACAGCTATTCCTGTCTTATCAACTATTAAATCATATACATTACAATTTTTTTCATATCTTGGATAAAAGGTCTTTAATTCATTAATAACCTCATTATTTTTCATATATGCTGTAGTATATTTAAAATGTAAAAGGAACCATAATTCAATACATGGACTAGAAGTAATAATCATTATTTTGTTATTACTTGCTAATTCAATTGCTTCTTTAATTTGACTGTTCTTTGCAACATTTATATCTGTATCAAAAATACAAAAAGCTCGATCATCTTCATTTAAATCTAATCCATTATCTTTAACATATGATATAGTCTGTTTTACTAAATTAAGCGGATCTGTTTCATTACCTCGCGCTAATTTAATATTATAATCTTTATCTCTCTTTAAGAAACTACTAAAATAATTTTTTTCTGTCTTATTATTACCTTCGCATGAAATTAATATAACTCTTTTTGGTTTACGATCTTGTTTACCTCTAATTCTTCCCATTTATTTTACTTTTCGAATGGATTAATATTTTCATCTATAAATGGAACAGCTCCATATCTACCTAATAAATATCCTTTTTCAACATTTTCAGTATTTCTTACTGAAAAGTCATCGAGCGGATAAATGTTACTAGATCCATTAATAGAATTTTTTTCTGTAAACCAAATTTGATCTCTTCTAAGAAGTTCTAAATCTAATATATTTGTATCATGAGTATTAAAAATTAATTGTGAATTATTTTTATTTATTTCATTATCATTAAATATTTCAATAATATATTTAACTAATATAGGATGTAAACTTTTATCTATCTCATCTATTATAAGAACTTTACCATTTAAAAGAATATCTCTAATTACTGGTATTAAAGAAAATATATTTTGTGTACCCAATGATTCTTCACCAATATTAAGCTCAAATTCTTCATTTTCTATATTATGTTTTGTACTAATCTTATAAGTTAGTGAACCTACTGGAAAAAGCGATTTAACTTGATCAGGAAACGAATTAAGAGTTTCCTCTGTCATTCTTTCTTCATTAACACTATATCCAGTTATATTAAAGTCTGCTTTTTTCAAAAAGTTTAGAGCCAATTGTTTAAGGCCCCCATCTAAATCATTACTATACATTTTATATGAATAGTTATCAATTTGTTCTTTAGAAAAAACAACTCCTATTTTTTGTGTTAAAAAGTCGTAAGCTGGTTTTGTTTTTTCAAAATTCCAGTTTGTTGCTGTTGATAAGAAAAACTTATTTGTTGTATTTTTATTTTTAATATCATTTAATATTTTATTATCTTCTATATTAAATGTGTATTTATCAATATTTTCTCTTACAAATATTTTAACTTGTTTTCCTTTTGGATAGTAATATAAATATTCACTATATATTGATTTACTATCAGCTTTAAATCCATATAAATATTTTATATTATTAAGTATAAATTTAATTTCAAATGAACTTGGTTCATTAATAGTTTTTTTATTTAATTTGAATGGAATGATAGGCAATAAAGAGTTAGGATCTATAAAGTTTGATTGTGAAATCATACTATTTACAAGTCCAAGCACTTTAAATAAATTACTTTTACCAGATGCATTAGCTCCATATATAGCTGTTGATTTTAAAATTTTGTCTTCACCAATATTTACAAAATTACTTTCTAATTTTTTATCAGATGAAGCTTCCATTGTAAATGTTACTTTTTCTTTAAAAGATAAAAAGTTTTCTATACTAAATTCTATAAGCATAAAATCATCTCCTTAAATACATTATATGCACATTTTTTAGTTAAATCAACTGTTTTTCATATTTAATTTAACCTTTTTGCATTTTTTTTACAAAAATGTAATTTAAATTGTGAAAATCAGTATTTTTATATCTGCTTTAGTTTTTATAAATTTAAATACCAAAACATTTGAACTTCATTTGTAAAATCATCATATGCGTGATCATTTATACTTCTTAATATAGCTCCTTGTTTATAATAAAAGTTAACAGCTGGATAATTTGTATTTTGACACTCTATTTTAAGTTCTTTATAATCTTCTTTTTTACCACTTTCCTTTACTGTATCAAACAACTTTTTACCAATACCTTGATATCTATATTTTTCTATTACTCTTAAATCCCATAACACAGGATATTTTTTACTATCTGGTCTATCAGATCTAATTGCAAGTATAGCTCCTCCTACTGGTATATCATTATCATATGCTATAAAGAATTTCCATTTAGTTAAATCAAAATACTTTTTCCACAGAGTTGTATCTTCTTCAAATTTTTTAGTGAAAGGTTCTATATCTTTTACTTCAAGCAAGAATCCACCAAGTCCATTATTTATTTTTTTTAATTCATATATTTTATTAGTAGAATAACTAAATTCTATACTATCATATTCTTCTAATTTATCTATTCCTACTTCTTCTATTTTTATCATAAATTCTCCTTATTTTAAATCTAAACAAACAATAACACCAAGTACTTCTTTATTATGTTTCTTCCAAGTTTTTTCTTCTACTATTTTAAATCCCATTGATTCAAATAAACTTAATGTATTTAATCTGTTTTTCTCAAAAGTATCATATAATGAAGTTATTCCATTCTTAGAAGCTTTTTCTATTAATAGTTTTAATCCTATTTTAGAATAACCTTTACCTCTATATTTATCTTCTATTACTATTCCACATTCATATCTATTATCTGATTTATTATAATGATAATTAACATAACCTACATATTCATTTATTTTATTATCTTTAATATATGCTAAAAAATCATTACTATTTATTCTTTTTTCATAATTACTTTTCCATCTAGATTCCGGAAAATCAATACAACCTGTATCATAATGATATCCCTCATATGAAACATCATATCCAGAATTATAACTCATAGTAACTGGATCACTTAATAGTTTTTGCTCATAACTATAATCACTTAGTTTTGGTATTACTAATACTACATCTTTCATATTATTTACCTATTTTTTTAATTTCTTTATATACTTTATCTACTTCTTCTTTATCTCCCTCAACAGCTACTACATACATTTCTTCTGGAGATTTATAACTATCAAATTCAAATATTACTTTATCTTTTTTATAAACTATTCTTGTTCTAAAAAGTTCTATATCTTTTTTATATTCCAAAAAATCTAATATTGATTCTACAGAATCTAAATCAATAAATTCAAGCGCTTTAGATTCTTTTCTTTCTGTCAAATCTTCATCCGATAAAATATCTTCTTTAAAGTCTAAAAATAATTTTATCTTTCCATCTTTTTCTTTACTAGTTATTCTTGCCATTGTTTTGTCTTCTTTTTTGTATAAAGTTCTTACTTGTTTATTTTCTTCTACTAATTCATAATTATTATTTTTACAATAATCAACATAAGGTTTTATGTCTTCTACTTTAAAACTATATTCATATTCTTTGTTCATAAATTCCTCCTATATTTATTTAATAAACATGTAAAAGTAATAAGTAATTACAGATACTATACATGATAACGAAGAACCCCATATTAAATCAATAATAGTTATTTTAAGAGGCCATTCTTTTAGAGTAGCTAAATTAGTTAAGTCATATGTAGCATATGTCATAAGACCAAATAAAGTCCCTGATATAATAATTGTTTTAATGCTTTCTTTATCTATTCCAGGATTAATAACAAAGTATACTAACCCTCCTAAAAATAATAAATAAAATAATACAGCCGCTAGCAAATTAGGATTACTAGATAATAAATGTCCTATTTCTTTTTGATATAGATTTTTAGAAATAAATAGTAACCAAATACCATCTATTACAACAAAGACAATTAAAGCTATTAAATACATTTTTACATAATTCATATTATTTCTCTCCTTTTATAATATAGCCAATATAAGTCTTACCTTCAAAATTACTAAACGTTTGAGGGATCTCTTTAAGTTGTTCTATTACAGATATTATTTCATAATTATTATCTTTTAAATATTTATTTAAATAATTATAATCAATTGTTGAGTCTTCTTTATAATCAACAATTATTAAATACTTAGTTTTTATATTTAACAAACTTTGTAATAAATTTTCAAATGTATTACCCCAAGTTATAGATTCTCCTAGTAAAAGATGAGCTAAAACAAGGTCATATTTTTTTCTTATTTTATCTTTACAAATGTCTTTTTCAATTAAATTAAATTTATTACTATCAAGAATACTAACTGAATCTCTTTTTCTTGTATCCCCTTAATAAATAACAGCATCTATATTAGCATTTTTAAAACTATTAATTAATGATGATAAACTTGTTTTTCCTGTGCCACAATCAAGAATATTGTTAATTTTATTTAACTCAATATTTTTATATAATTTATTTAATAAAACTAAATGTTCATTCATAACTCCTCCTATATTATCTTAATTATAACAAAATATAATTAGATATACAATTGATATCTAATTATATAATTTATGCATATTTTTTTATTAAAAAAAGACAAAATTATCTTTTATCTTCTATAATATTTCTACTACATAAATAGGTTGCAAAGAAATAACCTCCATATACTATAACTATAAATAAAGTTGTTATAATTATATTACTTGTTAAATCAATCTCACCAATCATTTTAATTAAACTATTTAATTCACTTAATCCAAAATAACTATGTACTAGTGCTACTACTAAAGGTAGTATAAAACTTATAGCTATTCCTGTAAATAAACTTTTTCTAATCATTTTATTATCCGCACCTATTTGTTTTAATATTTTATATCTTTCTTTATTATCACTAGATTCAGATAATTGTCCGATTGCTAATACAGTCGCACTACTTACTGCAAATATTATGCCTAAGTATAAACCTAAGAAAGTAACTATACTTTTAGTGCCTACACTAGCTGCTTCCATATCAAATTTAGTTGCTAAAAAATTATAATTAGTTTCAGATAAAGCCTTAGTAAATTCATCATCTACTAAATCCATATTACTAGATTTATTGTAATTACCTAGTACTATAGTTCTATCTAGTTCGTTATTTAAAATAAAGTTGTCACTTACTACTATTACTCCATCATTAGAGTCAGATATACCATTTTGAACAGGTATTTCTATTATTTTTTTTGCTGGAGTTAAAGAAGTTGAACCTATATTTATTATTCCATCATCATTTACGTAAGGAGAATAATATTTAATAACTTGTTCAATATTTGCTAGTACTAAATATTCATCATCTTTTAAATCATAAACTAAATCTTTCTTATTATAAAAAGTCACTAATTTATTGTAATCTGTTTCACTCATAATTGGAATACTATTAGTAGTAATAATATTTTCTCCATATTCTTCTTTAAGTTCTTTTAATGAATCACTAGTAAGTAATGAATCAATATTTATAGTTTCTATATGATATAAATTATAAGTTATATGTTTATTAACATATTTATCAAAAGCTTCACTTTCTGTTATATTATCAAATTTATATGTCCCTTCATTTGAATGATCTGAATAAACTGTGAAATCTGACAAATTATTTTCTTTTAAATTATTATTAAATACACTAGCTAGTGACATAGAACCAGATAGTATTCCTATTGTTAATAATAACATTAAAGATATAATTGTAGTTGATATTACACTTGTATTTACTTTATTATTTATTTGTTTTAAAGTAAACATATTCAAACCTTTAAAATATAGTTTCTTATTTAATTCAATTGTTCTAAGTAAGAATCCAGATAAAGATAAAAATAATAAAAATGTTCCTATAGCACCAAATATTAACATCCTTAAAGTAGTTCCATCTAAACTCATTAATCCATTTGTAAATAAAATATGATATGCATAACTTAAACTTGCAATAGAAAGAGCAAAAGTTATAAAAGTTACTACTTTATTTTTAACTCTTACTTTTTCATTTTTCTTTTTAGCATTTAATAAATCGATTAATTTATATCTAGATAATGATACTATATTAAAGATCATTACTAATATAAATATTATACTAAAATATAGAATTGTTTTAGTTAAAGATGCGAAAGAAAATATAAAAGTAAACTTAGACATATCAGCTTCAAATAGTCTAGCTGTAAAGATAGATATAAACTGAGATAATCCAATTCCTAGTAGTAAACCTACTACTAATGATATAGCTCCAACTATTAGAGTTTCTATTACTAAAATAGTAGATACTTTTCTTTTACTCATACCCAAAGTTAAATATAAGCCTATTTCTTTTTTTCTTCTTTTTACTAAAAAGTTATTTGAATATATTATTAAGAATCCTAATATTACTGATACAAATACTGAAACATAATCAATAGATAAAACTAAAGCTTTTACCATTTCTTGTTTTTGTTTTGTAAGACTTAACATTGATTCTTGAGCTTCTATAGAATTAAATACATAAAATATACAAACAGCTATTACTAAAGTTACAAAGTATATAGAATAATCTTTTATACTTTTTTTTATATTTTTTAAACATAATTTAAATAACATCATTTAAGTCTCCACCAAGTAATGTTACTACATCTATAATGCTTTCAAAAAATTCTTTTCTTGTTTTATTTCCTTTAGTAATTTCATTAAATATTTTACCATCTTTGATAAATATTATTCTATCTGCATAACTAGCTGTAAATGCATCATGAGTAACCATTATAATAGTGGCTTTTAATTCATCATTTAAGTTTTCAAATTTTTCAAGTAGCATTCTAGATGCTTTAGAATCTAGGGCACCTGTAGGTTCATCAGCTAGTACTAAAGATGGTTTAGTTATAATAGCTCTAGCAGACGCTACTCTTTGTTTTTGCCCACCTGACATTTGATATGGATATTTTTTTAATACATCTGTTATTTCTAATTCTTTAGCTACTTCTTTAACTCTACTATCTATATCTTTTGGATTAACTTTACATATAGTAAGTGAAAGAGCTATATTTTCATAAGCAGTTAGGGTATCTAATAAGTTAAAGTCTTGAAAGATAAAACCTAGTTCTTCTCTTCTAAACTTATTCAAACTGTTTCCTCTTATTTTAGTTATGTCTTTATCATTAATGATAATTCTTCCTGTAGTTACTTTATCGATTGTAGATATACAGTTAAGTAGTGTTGTTTTTCCACTTCCACTAGCGCCCATAATCGCTACAAACTCTCCTTTTTCTACACTAAAACTTATATTATCTACCGCTTTAGTTAGATTTCCTTTGTTTCCATAGTATTTTTCAACATTTTCTAATTTTAAAATTTTCATAATTCACCTCGTTATAATTATAATTTATTAATTTATTTTATACCATTGATTTATATTACAAAACCTTACATATTTGTAAGGCTAGTTAATGAGTTTATAGGGAATGTTATTGTTACTATTGTTTTTTCATTTAATACTGATTTTATATATATATTGTGACCTAGTTTTAAACATAGTTTTTTACACAAATATAAACCTATTCCAGTTGAATTATATTTAAGTCTTCCGTTAGTTCCAGTATATGATTTATCAAACACTTTATCTATTTCTTCTTCTTTTATACCTATTCCATTATCTTCTATATCTAAGTATATATTGTTTTTAAATATTTTAGTACTTATTTTAATAACAGGATTTTTAGAACTATATTTAATACTATTAGTTATTATTTGATTTATAATAAATTCTAACCATTTAGAATCACTATTAACTTCTACATTTAAATTATCAAGTTCTATTTTAGTATTATTATTTATTAAATCTTTTTTATTTCTTTTTATAACATTATCTATTATTTCTTTAATGTTTGTTTTTTTTATCATATAGTCTTTCTCTACTATTTCACTTCTAGCATAGTATAGTATTTGTTCTATATAGTTATCTATTTTAGTTATTTCTTCATTAATTGAATTAGATATTAATGATTTGTTATTTTCTAGAATCATTTTAGAAGTAGACACTGGTGTTTTTATTTCATGACACCATAATTCCATATATTCTTTAAAGTCTTCATTACTATTTTTATATGTATTTATTTCTTCATGATAGTTTTTATCTATATAATATAAATATTCATATAGTATCTTTCCTTCTAAGAAGTTAGGTTCACTTATTATTTCATTTAATAAATATTTTTTATCTAATTCATCTAATATAACAGATGTAGTATTATAGAATTTATTTCTTCTAAAGAATTCATATAAAAATATTAATATATATGTAAAAGTTATAATTAGTGGAATATATATTAATAATATGAAGTTTACATCAAAAGCATATAACAATAATGTAATTACAACATTTAAAATAGTGATTAAAAATATACTTAATTCTTTATCTTTTATATAGTTTATTAATTTCATATAATTATATATCCTTGTCCTCTTCTAGTTTCTATTATTTCTTTTAAATCTAATAGTTCTAGTTTATTTCTAAGTCTATTAATATTTACTGTTAATGTATTATCATCTACAAATTCATCATTATCCCATAGATAGTTCATTATATTATCTCTAGATATTATATTACCTCTATTTTTTAACAAGTAATATAATATCTTTATTTCATTTCTAGATAGTTCTATTTTTTTATCTTTTTTAATTATTAAGCTTTTATTAATATCTAGTTCTAAATCTTTATATTTAATATTTTCTATTACTTTTGTAGTACGTGATAGTATTCTTTCAATGCGCGCTAATAATATTTGAGGATTATATGGTTTTGTTATAAAGTCATCCGCTCCATAATTAATACTTATTAGTTCATCCATTTCTGTATTTTTACTTGTGACCATTATTATTGGAACGTTATTATTTTTTCTTATTTCTTTACATAAAAACTCTCCATTTATATTAGGTAAGTTAATATCCATTAAGATTATATCTGTTTGTATTTTAGATATAGTTTCTAGGACATTTGTAAAGTCTTCAATAGTACTTACTTCATATCCATTATTTTCTAAGAATATTTTTAATTCATTTCTTAATTTAATTTCATCTTCTATTATTAGAACTTTATTCATAAAAATCACCTAATTAATTATATCATATATTTTTATAAATAAAAAAAGACTAGTATAGATACTAGTTAAATGTATATCTACTAGAATAAATATGGAACATACGATATAGATATTTCAAATAATCGTATAAAAAAAATACCAGTAATTACTAAGTATAATTTAGCATATTAAACATATTGCTGTCAAGTTGCATGTTTTTGTCATGTAAAATAACATGCAAGATAACATGTAAGATGCATAGTATATTTTTTAATAATGTGGTATAATATAACTACGAGGTGATAACTATGGAAAAATATATTCCACCATTTACTATTACAAATACTATGCTTGATTACATATCAAGTATAATGGAAAAAATAGGAAAATTAGACAATTATAACAATTTAAACAAAATGCCTATTTTAAGAAAAAATAATAGAATTAATTCTATACATTCTTCACTTGCTATAGAAGCTAATTCATTATCTTTAAATCAAATGAAAGATGTTATTAATGGTAAAACAGTAATTGGTCCACAAAAAGAAATACAAGAAGTTAAAAATGCATTTAATGCTTATGAAAAAATAAAAGATATAAATCCCTATTCTATAAGTGATTTAAAAGAAATCCATGGTATTATGACTTATTTAATATTAGATGAATCAGGAGACTTTAGAAAAGGTAATGAAGGAGTATTCGATGGGGATAAATGCATATTTATGGCACCTCCCCCTAAATTAGTTAATGAATTAATGAATAACTTATTCGATTGGATGAAAGAATCAAGCGAAGAAATACATCCTTTACTATTATCTTCTATATTCCACTATGAATTTGTATTCATACATCCATTTAGTGATGGTAATGGAAGAATAGCTAGATTATGGCAAAATATTATTTTATCTAAGTGGAAAGGTATATTTGAATACTTACCTATTGAAACTAGAATAAAAGAATATCAAAATGAATATTATATAGCTATATCCAATTGTCATAAAAATGGTAATTCCAATGAATTTATTGAATTTATGTTAAAAATGATTGATGAAGTTTTAGAAGAATTAATAAGTGATACTAGTAGTCAAATTAATCATATCAATAGTTACATAACAAAATTATTAAATGTAATGCAATATGATTTGCCTATGAGTTCTTCTGAACTTATGGAAAAATTAGATTTAAAATCTAAAGATACATTTAGAGATAATTATTTAAATCCAGCTATAGAAACAGGTTTAGTTAAACCTACTATTCCGAATAAAGCAACAAGTAAAAATCAAAAATATTTTAAAGCATAATAAAAGTCCGGTTTAAACTGGACTTTTTTTGTAATAACCGGACTTTTTAAAAAATAATGGAGTAACTGAATTTAAATATTTATTTAATAAATTTATATTATTATCAATTTTAAAATTAATTTTTTCTTTTTTCTTCATAATAATCCATCTTCTTTCTTTGACAATTACACTGAAATTATATCATTTTCGGTGTAACTGTCAAATGTATTGATTATAAATCAAATATATTTTAAAGTATAAGAAAAGTCCAGTTTGAACCGGACTTTTTAGAAAGAAGCTATTAAAAATTCTATTACATATACATTTTTATATGGAACATAATTCAAAAATACTTTTGTTCCTTCTTTAATATTTCTACATATGTATTTTGAAGTATTATTTATACCATAAAATTCAACTAAGACACCAGATTCCAAATGCTCTAATAAAATTTTTTTCCCCAACCGTTTTTCTATATTTAAAAATACCATTTTTTCTTCTTTGAATTGAATTTAAAACAAGTAATTCCTCATTTGTAAAGTAATTTTCTTTATCTAAAAGATATTCATTTATAATATTAGGACTTTTCTCCATATATTCAAAAAAAGGATATATAACTGTCGGATCAGTAACATCATAAAATTTATTTTTAAAATTATTATCATTCACTAATTTTTTCTTTTTATTAATATATATAAACAAATCGTAATATACATCATAAAAACATTTAGCATCAATATCTGGTAATTTGCCACTATTATTTTTTAATACTTCTTTTTTTGTTAGCATAATGTCTGTTAGTTTATCATTATAAACTGATATATTTTTAATTTCATCATAAAATTTTACAATATAGTCATCATTTTTAGCATCACATACTATTCCTATATCTTTAAAATAATCCATTACTATATTACCTTTTTTAAAAGGATATATTTCTTTAACTTCTTTAGTTTTGGTAATATCAAAAAAATTATATCCTTTACAAGTCCATATAGGTAGAGTACATATATAATTATATATTTCAGTATATGAAGGTCTATTATATGTATATACTCTCATTACTCCATCAGCAATATACTTTAATATTGTGTCAGGGTGCAACCCCTTTTTGACTGCATATACTATTTCTCTACTCATAAATGAAGATATATCAAAAGCTGTATTGTTCCTTCTTCTTCTACTACTAGCAATTTCAAGTTCTTCTTTACTAAATATTTTATATTGTTCTTGAAACGATAAAATGTTTTGGATTATCATATCTTCTTCATTATTATCCATAGCTCTATCCATATCTTCTCGATTGAAATAATATTTTTTAGAGGTATTATTATATTTTAATGTTTGACTTCCATTTTTCACTTTAAAAGAAGTGTTATTTTGTAATATTTCTAATATTTCTTGTTTACTAAATTTACAATATTTTTTAATTATATCTATCAAATCAGATTCTTCTATATAAAAATAACTTTTCAACAATGTTTCTATTATTGAAACACAATTATTAATTTCCTCTTGTTTTACAAAATCAATTTCAATACTCCTAATTTTTTCTACCAAGTCTCTACACTCTTCAAAAATATAATATTTATTTTCTTTTATTTCAAATAAAATAGGTAAGTAATAGAAGTTCCCTTTGTCGCAAAATGATAAATCCTTATAATCTAAATTTTCTTTTATTATTTTAACTAATTCTAAGTCTAATAAATTAATCAATCTATATATATCTTCACTAAAAAAATCATGTAATTCATTTATCATTCTTGCTTTTGTAACATCATCGTAATCTTCAAAGTTTTTTATTAGTGTGTAATAGTAATCGTAAACTACCATTTTATTAACTCTATTCCCAAAATCTTTTAAATACATAAGTCACCTCTTTAATTATTATTATACATTATAGATTCCTAAAATAAAAGATTATCTCTTGATAATCCAAAAATACTATATATATTAAAGGTTAAACTAACTTCTGCTAAACTCTTTCCTACACGGATAACTCAAGTATATTTCATTGATTATCATAAATTCTCCTTTATTTAAAAATATATTATTTATATAAGAAAAGCCAAACAAAGTTTGACTATTTAACTAACTCTTTCATTTTTTTATTTACAAATTTAATAGCTTTAGCATCATTGAACTTATACATTAAATTCATAGCTTTAGAATCAGATCCAACATATACTTTAAACTTATCTTTTTCCATAGCTTTTATTATTATAGAAGCTGCATCTGGTGCTGAAGTCATTTTGTAATTACTAGTTCCTTCAGTTGCTTTCATTGTAACATTTGAGTTAGCTGCTATATTAGTATTAATAGCTCCAGGTAACACTACTGTAACTCTTACATTAGTATCTAGTAATTCTCCATATAAACCTTCTGTAAGCATTTTTAAAGCTGCTTTAGATGCTCCATATATTGTTTGCCCAGGAAAAGGAAAGAATCCTCCCATACTTGAAACATTAACTATATGGGCTATTGGCCTTGTAAGTAAGTTTGGTAAAAATAATTTAGTTAACTTAAGTGGCCCAAAGAAATTAACATTCATCACTTTATAAACTGTATCCATATCTATTGCATCAATATTAATAAAAGGTTGTATAATTCCTGCATTATTAATTATTCCGTCAATTTCATTAAATGTTTTAAAATAGTCTTCTTTAAATTTATTTAAGGATTCATCATTTGATATATCTACTACATATGTAGATAAGCTAGAACTATTAATTTCTTTTTTTAAAACTTCTAGATTTAATTCATTGATATCAAGACCTACTACAAAAGCACCTTTTTTAATTAATTGAATAGTAAGTTCTTTGCCTATTCCATTTCCTGCTCCTGTGACAATTATTCTTTTACCTTGTACTTTCATAAAATCACTCCTATTATTAGTATAACAAAAATACATTTAATTAACAGTCTATATTGTAAAGTTTACATAATAATATTTTATTTTAATTTTACCAGAATTATTATTATTGATTATTTCTTTTATTTTAAATCATTTAACATAACTATTTTATATATATTTATAATTAATTTATACTTATTTAGAAAATCATTTGCTAATATTTGATTTTTTCTATATAATTGCTATGAAAGCAAGGTAATAAATATGAATTTAAAATTAGGAAAAATTAATAAATTAGAAGTTAAACATATAAGTAATATTGGATATACATTAAATAATGAATTTGATGATGAAATCTTTTTACCATTTAATCAAGTCACAAAAGAATTAATAATAGGAGAATTAATAGATGTTTTTGTGTTTCAAGATTCTAAAAAAAGACTAATAGCTAGCGCTAATAAGACTTTTATTAAAATAGAAGAACCAGGATTTGTTAAAGTAACAAATGTAGTTAAAGGACTTGGTATTTTCATAGATAATAATGTTTTAAAGGACACAATTATTTCAAGTGATGATTTACCACTTGATGATGAGTTGTGGCCTATAATTGGTGATACTGTTTTATGTAAATTAAAAGTTACTTCAACACAACTTATTGCGAAACTTATTACTCCAGAAGAAGCTAAAGGGCTTTTTAATCCAACTACTAAACTAGAGGTTTCTGATAAAATTAATGCTATTGTTCTTAAAAATGGAACTCAAGGAGTTAATTTAATTACTTTAGAAGGTCATAATATATTTGTATATTATAAACATAAAAGAAGAAATTATCATATAGGAGAAGAAGTAGAAGTTACTATTGATAATATTGGTACTTTAAATAATAGTTATAATGGAACTTTATTAGTTTCTAAAGTACCTTTAATGGAAGAAGATGCTGATATTATTTTAAGTTATTTAAAAAATAATAATAATATTATGAATTTTAATTCTAAATCAGATGTTGAATTAATTGAAGAGACTTTCAATATGAGCAAAGCTTCTTTTAAAAGAGCACTAGGCAATTTATATAAAAAAAGACTTATTGAGTTTATTGATGATAAGACTTATTTAATTAAATAAAAAAAGAGATAATTAATCAATAATCTTTGACTAAATATCCTCTTTTACTTCATATTTTAATATGTCATCACATATTCTTTTTACATCTGCTTCTTTTCTTATTACATGTTTGTTTTTTTCTTTTTGCTTAATATTAATTACTAGTTTATCATTACGTATTATCTTTTCTTTTATATCTTCAGCGTCACTTTTATATTTTACATAACTATTATCATTAGTTAATACCGACCAAAAGTTTCTAGGCTTTTTTATTTTTTCTAATTTAAATATTTCTTCAATAAGCATTTTGTGTTTATCTGTTTGAGTTATTGTATTTTTAAAACCTCTTTTATTTCTTCTATAATTTCTTGTTATTGTTCCATCTGAATCAATATCAACGTTACAATTTAAATTCTTAGCTTCTAAAAAATAAATATCTTTTTTAGTAATAGCAACAGCATCTATTTGTGACTTATTACCATTATATTCTAGTTTTAAATCATGCATAATATACATCGGAATGTTTGAATGTTCTAATTCATAAATAAGACTATTTTCCCCATATATTCCTCTTTTTACTGATTGCGCTTTTTGCTTATCATAAAATGAATCACTTTTCTCCAGTTCTTTTAACCAAGCTTCACTATGATTACCCTTGTAATATAAATAAGGCTTTTTAAAAGTTGATTTAAAATCCATATCTATAATTATTCTAACAATTAGATATATAAGAACAATTGATAATATAATAACTACAATTAGCCAGTATTTTGATAAAATCTTAACGACACAACTTATCATGACTATAATTAAAAAGCCTATTATTCCTGTTAAATCACTATCATTATTTTTACTCCTTGAATATCTTCTCATAAAACCTCCGCTTATTTTCTATCTAAATTATAGCACAAAAAAAGAGATAAAACTCTTTAAATTAAATTTTTATATATTTTAATACTTCATCATAAGAAGTATCTTCTGTACATACTATATCAAATTCTTTTCTATATGCTAATAGCATATCTTCAGTTGTTTTATCTAGAAAGCCTACTCTTATAGTTTGATCTCTTTTATCACTAGAAACCATTCTTACATCTGAAAGATTATCTCCAAATAATAATATATTACTTCTTTTTTTTATTAAATCAGAAATTTTTTTATTAGACAATACAATATCTTTGTTTTCAGAATGAATTACTTCATTAAGAATACCAGATACATAACCATTTTTAAATTCTAAATAATTAGAAAAAATATGTATGTTATCAAATAAACAATTATTTAATGTTAAAAATTGTTCTATGAAATTACCTACTCCAGCTGAAATAATAATAACTGGAATATTATTTTTATACATTAATTCTAAAAATTCTTTGCCATAAAATCTAAATTCCATTATTTCTTTATTTATAGCTTTATTTACTTTTTCTTCTTTTAATTTAGATTCTACTATTAAAGCTATAGTTTTATTCCACCAATCAATCATTAAATTATTTTTCGTTTTAGCATCTATATTAATATCCGATTCTTTTACATAATAATAATTAAATAATTCTTTGCTTTTTATAGAATAATTTTCATCTGTAAAATTGTCTTTATCAAATACACCCCATGTACTACAACTTTCATAGCTAGTTATAGTTCTATCAAAATCTATTACTAAATATAAATCGTCTGTGTTTACGTTTTTAAATTTATTTGTTGTTTCTTTATTTATGTATATCATATATTCTCCTTATTATCTTTGATATTTGCTATTTGGAACATATATTAATTGTTTTGAGATATCTTTTTTTACTTCATTTTTTATATCAACTTTTTCATTAAATAACACATCAAATATATGATTATAATCTTCACTTGATAATTCTTCAATATTATTATTTCTTTTATAAATAACTACACTTATTAACATCTTAGATATAAAAGTATCAAAAATATGAGAATTAAAATTCATAACATCCTTTATACCATTATAACCATAAAGCCCTTTGTTTCTAACGTAATTTTGGACATTGTAATTAAACACATTTTTGTTTGCTAAAACATTATAATAGTTATAGTTTTTGTTATGATAGTCATAATAATTAATAGCGTTTCGTCTATCACTATAATTACCTGTTAAACACTCCATATTATATTCAGTTGAATAGCCTGATTCAAGTTCAATAACTATTAAATCTTTTTTTCTTCTAGTATATAAATATATTGAATTATAAAGTTTATCATCATTAATGAAATGTCCATTAAATTCTTTATATGGATTTAAAGTTTTATCATTACCTATAATAAAATAAATGTGCGGTATAGCTGAAAAAACTTGTCCTCCATAAACAGGTGCGCCATCAGTTTCTGTAGCTCCCATCGTTAAAATTTCATATTGTGAACCATTTTGAAATTGATAAAAGTGTTTAATTAATTCTGCTAATTCATTAACATTTAAAACTCCATTTTCGTAAAGTGGAAATAGTTTAGATACTCTGTCTATATGTAATCCAAATAATTCTAAACTAGGAAATCTATCATAAAAAACAAATTCTTTCTTATTTTTTTTATCAAAAAATTCTTGATATAAATAAGACATTTCTTTTTTTTGTTCATCTATCTCTTTTTTTGCTTCAATTATTATTTGTTCTGCATCCATTTTTTGTTGTTCTAATTGCAATAGTTGTTCTTTTATTTTTCTAACTTTATTCATAAAAATCCCCCATATTTGTATATATTAGCATATTTTTAACATTTTTTCTACTTTTTTAATTATATTCATCTATTCTTTGAATATATACCATTAGTATCTTTAACAAAATCTAGGCTTTCAGCACACTTAATACTACCATTATTATATTTATCAATATCTAGTTTAATACAATCAATATTTTCAACTCTTATAAAAAAGTTTGTTACTTCTTCTAAAATCTTTTTACCATATCCAAGTCTTCTATATTCTTTAGAAACTGCATATTGGAGATTAATTGAGTTACTTCTTTTTTCAAATATTCTAATCATTCCAATAACTTCTTTTTCTTCTTCAATTAAATATGCTTTATTTATTTCTAAACTTTCTGATTCAGCAAATATTTCATCAATGTTTTTCATAAAAAACTGACCAAAATATTTTTGAAATTCTGTATCGTTTGATAAACCATATTTAAAGAGTCTATGATTTTTATTGTTATCATCATAACTACTTAATATTAGTGTTTCAAGATTTATTTTCATAAAATCACCTAAATAAATTATATCATATTTTATATATATGATATTAAATTTATTTATTATTGTTTTAATTTACAATTTTTTAAAAAAAGACTAACAAATTTTTGTTAATCTAAAGTTAAACTTATTTTTTCTTAACGGGAATCCAAATTTCACTATAGTATTTTTCATCTGATATTCCTTTTGGAAAATCAGTTGGATCCATATATACTTCAACATTGTACCCTTCAGCTATTTCATAGCTCTTATTATTTGGTAACCATTCTGAAAAAATCTTTTTATTAGTTTCTTGCATAGATTTTTCTGCTGGTCCAACACAAGCAAATACTGCCCATGTGTGTTTTGGAATTGTTTTAGTTATAAAACCTTCTGGGACTTCTTTATTATTATAATCATCAGCAATCATATATTCAAACTGATTACCACTCATATCTTTATCTGTATTTATCCCATACATACCACATACAAATTGGTTCTTACCTGTTTGGAAAAACTCTTTCCAAAATTTAGGAACTTGCACAAAAGCATCATCGTATTTATAAATCTTTGATACCCCCATAACTGTAAAAGAATCTTTTTCAACTATTTTATAATCCATTGTATACCCACCTTTCAATAAAAATTTGATTTTTAAAGGAGCATATGATTTTATCATAGAACCTTCTTTTCGAACAATATTTGGTGTTACTTTATGAAATCTCGTAAAAGCTTTAGTAAAGCTATCAGGTGAATCATAACCATATTTAAGCGCTATATCTATGATTTTTTGATTTGACTGAATTAAATCAATACCTGCAAGTGAGAGTCTACGTTTTCTAATATACTCACCAACAGAAATATTACAAAGCATTGCAAATCCTTTTTGAAAATAAAATGAAGAAATACAAACATGTTTTGCTATATCATCTATTGATATATCTTCTGTAATATTATCTTCTATATAATTTACTGCTTCTCCAATACTTTCAATCCATCCCATATAGTCACCTCTTTTTGTTCGTACTTATATCATACTTTTTTTTAAAATAATATACCCGCTTTTCTTTGTTATATTTTGTCTTATTATATTAAAGTTAAATTATATAGCAGGTTTAAATGAGCAATTGTGATTTTTCTTTTTTTGAATACCACTGTCATATAAAATAGGTTGGCCCTGTTTACCACTATCTAAATATTCAACAATCATTTCTTTATTTTGTTTCCAAAATTCAAGCAAGTCTTTTTTATCATTTAATATAAAGTCATGTATTAATAATTGATTTATATATGCTTCTCCTTTATATAAAGGAGAAGTTGCTTTAACAAAAAATTTACCTTTAATATAAGATGAATCTTTAAGAAGAATTTTTAAAAATTCTTTACCTATTTCTGTTTTTATAAACTCTTCTCCTAACAAATGAGAATAAAGCCCAGAAGTTTCTGATATAAACTGATTAGGATTATTGCTTTTATTTAAATGAATTATTTGATGTTTTATATTTTGATATAAAAAGCATAATTCTCTTAGCTTTTTACATATTTCTTTTTGTTCTTTATATTTGTTTATATTTCTTGAAAAATCACTACAATTTAAATTTATATCAACATTAATAAGTGCCTTAATAAATTTATATTCACTTAATCTTCCATTATTATCAAATATAGCTACTAATGTAATAGAATTTCTTTTTTCACCTTGTACTAAAGATTTTGATAGATCATAATTGTTTAAACCATGATAATATAAAAAGTCTCTTAGTTTTTTAGAGTCTTTTTTATGATAATTTATATCCTCTATAATGTCAGTTATATGAACAAATAAAACAGTATAACTTTCTCTTTTTACTAAAGAGATAGCATCATCATATCTTTTTGTTCCATTTCTATCAATAGTAAATGTATACAAATTTAATAAATTATATCTATTATTTGCATCTGTTTTATAATTTTTTAATATCTCTTCTATCCTGTTGTTTTTTACTTCTTCCATAATGTTTCCCCCACAATTTGAATATTAGAACTATTATATATTCTTTTAGTAATTAAATCTGCATTTTATAAGAATTTAGTTATTAAAATTGCTTATAATTTCAATAAAGGGCTTCTTACTTACTGCTTTTATTGTTAATACTAGCTATAATATATTTTAAATCTTCAATTGATTTATTAATATTGAATCTTCCATTACCAACAGGATAATAAACACAATAACACTTATATTTTTTATTTAAAATAAATTCTTGTTTTCTACATTGTGATACTGCTATTTTCTTATTTAAAATAACACTACTTACTTGATTACCAAATAGTATAACTATTTTAGGCTGAATAATACTTAATTCTTTTAAAAACAAATCTAAATATTTTTCATAAACACTATTAGGTAATTCTCTAGCATCAGTTTGAGTACATTTCGCTAAATTAGTTATAAATAATTTATTATCCTTAATGTTGTCATATACTCTTTTAGCAAAGCCCTCTGTCCATTCATTACCTTTTTTTGATTTAATCTCATTATATATATCTTTATTAATTAATGATAATTCATTAAATAAATCCCATATATTTTTTGTTCCAATCCAAGGAGAGCGATAACCTTTCCAATCTTTTTTAGATGCAATGTTTCTTTTAGTTGGATTCATAAAAACAAAACATATATCAGGATTATCAATACAGCCACCAAAATAAATAGAGTTAAGACTTTTGTCACCATATTCTATTTGTAATTTATCATATTTTTTACATAATTTATTTAATTGTTCTTCATTTGTCATAAAATCACCTATTACAATTATATCATTATATTTATTAAAATAAATTTATTTATAAGAATAGTAATTGCTTTATATTATAAAAATTATAATTATCTCTATATTTGTTTATCAAAAAAAGTAAAACAATTTTATTCTACTTTTATATTACTATTTAAAATTACTTTTTCCTTAGCTTTTTGTTTATTGTTTATTTCATCTAATTCTTCTGTATTACTAAGACTTATTCGATCTATATATTCATAATCTTCTGTTTCGCTATTTACTGGAAAAGCAGTAATGTTTGGAATCACATAAATAATTCCCTCTTTTTTAAAAGGTTCCTCAACACTATTTCTACTATATTTTTCAAACACATACATGCTTGTAATATCTAAACCTATTTCTTTTTCATAAGCATTTTTAGCTTGATAATACTGACCATCCTTTATATCATTGTAAGCTTTTTCTGCTACTAATCCTACTCCTACTCCTGAGGCAAGTAAAGACAATCCTAGTGCTAAGCCTCTTAATTCTTTATTTATTTTATCAATGTTTTTTTCCATAAGTATATCCCCCTTTTTATATGAATGGTGTCTATTTTATGCTATTTTTTTATATGTTAATTAATTTTGTTTTTGGAAATTAATGTGTTTTATTTTTGTTGAAGCCGGAAACTGATTTAATAAAGTTTCACTAGTTACTTTCATTTTTGCTGTAAATTGTTGCCTTTGATTAATTAATGAATCAATATCATTATTTACTTCTAAATCACTTATTATTTTTTTAACATTTTTATAGTCTTCTTTTTTAGTTTTTCTTAATAATATATTAATTACCTTATCAATGTATTCACTAGTATAATCAAATCCTTTCGAATTTTGATTTTTATAAATTTTTTGTAATAAATATTCTATTTTTTCTGGTGAGCTTTCAAACTTAGGATTTCCTAAAAATTCTATCAAATCACTCATTCCTCTATTAAATAAAAAATTTATAATTACCATATCTGAATCATCTCTAATTTGTTTACTTATTTTTCTATATTCTGGCAATAAATATAATCTTTCCCCAGTACGAAAATCACCATTTATATAACTTGCTGCAGCTGAAGTTATAGCAGAATATCCATCATATATCCAATATATATTGTTAATATCAACTAAATTATTTTCTACAAAAAAGTTGATACACTTGTTTCTATGTATGTCGCTCATTCCATCTTTACATTTTTCTTTATATTTTCTTCTAACTATGTTTACATTTTCATCAGCATTATCTAAAAGTTCATTTGCTTTTTCCTTTAATGCTGTCTTAAATGCTTCTTTACGGTTATAGTCTCCACTATCGTAAGTAGCGTAACGATAAGTAATGGGTGGACAATCAAAAATACTTATTAATTCTGGATAATCAGCAATAAGCTTTTTTATTAAACGTTGTTTTTGTTCTAATTTTACTTTATTTGAAAATATCAATTTGATTATTAATTCACTTTGTTTATTGTCTAATAAATGCTTAATTATGTCAAAGTTTTCTATTTCTTTATTTGCTTTTTCTAAATATGAAATGTAATTATATGAATCACACATTCTGCCATATAATCTTTTAAGATCTAAAAGTTCAAAATTGTTTGGTTCAGTCTTACTTAAATTATCTATTCGATTTTGAATATTATCTTTTTTATAATCTTTTAAATTAACAATAAAATTTGTTTTAATTAAATGATCTAATAAATCATCAAATAAAAAAATAATACTATTGCTCTTAAGATCAATATCGATTCCGATTTTTCTATCAAGACAATAAGAATATTCCATTTCTCGATGTATTTCTCTTGCTTCGATTAACTCAATTAGTAATATTATATTATCTTTCTCTTTTATTTCTTTTTTTAATTTCTCTATTTTAATTTGATTTTTGCTACTAAATTCCATCTATATTCCCCCTAACGAAATTTTTTTGAAAATAAGTCTTTCTTTGCATTGGTTATAGTATACATTACTATTTTATAAATATCAATATATTAACATCTTTAAATTATCATATCTAAATATTTACTTATTATGTTTTTTTACCGCACATCTATTTTTTTTATAATTAGCTTCATCATCTAAAAAGCTTTTATATGTATCGCTTTTACATGCTATAATAAGTTCACGTAATAGTATCTCATTGACATTAGGATTTTCTCTAATTTGAACACTAGAAATATTAAAAAAGCATATTAAGGTATCCATTAATTCATATATTCCAATTAAATTTTTATTCATTTCCCATTCGGATTTTAAAATGTATTTAAGAAGATTTTGTCTCCATCCACAATCAGAACAATATAATTGTTTTGAATAAGTATATGCTCTTAAATCAAAATTATTATCCCTTTTATGCATATTACATTTTACAAAATAATCTCCTCCTCTAAATTTAATTTTATTATTATAAATTATTAAAAATGCAATTAAATTTATTTCCTGCATCACTGCTCTTATCTCATTTATAGTATAAGTATTAGATAATTTATATTCTTTGCCTAAAGTATAAGACTGTGGATAAAGATGCCCTTCCATTATTTCATCTAATTCATTTGAACTATCTTCTGGAAAAAAATGTAAAGATTCCCTAAAACCATTCCAAGAAAATTCATATTCACCATCTTGTAATAATTCTTTAAATAATTCATCGCTATATAATCTTTTATCTTTCATACTTGTAATGCTATCTGGATAAATAACTGTTTTATACATTTTTAAAAATTCTATATATTCTAACGCATTATCATTTATTTCTTTTAGCATTTCTAATTCTTCTTTAATATCTCTAATATTATATTTTCTTTCACCATTTTGATCAATAATTGAAGAAATAATCTCAACTTCTGATTCATCTATAATATCAAAAGACTCATTGCACAAATAAGAAAAGTAATCATCATTATCTAAATTATTGTCTGGAAAAAAAATACTATTTACTTTTGTTTTTTCAATTTTTCTTTCTAATTCTTCTAATTGTTTTTTTTCTGTCTCTAATCTTTCTTGTTCTAATTTTTTGATTTCTTCCTTTTCTTTTTCTCCAATATAATTAGTTTTATCAATTTTATTAATTATACTATTATCATTTAAAAATTTTAAACAATCAATAACTCCAGAAAGTCCCTCTTTTTTAGAAGTTATAACTTTTTGACTTGCATCATTAATAATATAATCAGGTCTCATTATAGTTATATCTATGGTATATCCAAATTTCCTAGAGATTTTTTCTTGGCTTAATGCATTTATATTATCATCTGCGAATATCACTTTTACTATATCGTATTTACTTTTTAAAAAATCTAAATAATTTATTATTTTTGATTCCTTAGTTCCATAAAGTGATTTATGGTTACCATTTTCATCATACATTCCACAATCATAATATTGATTCCCTAATATTATTTTTTCGTCAATATTTCTTTTCTTAAAATCATTAACATAATTTTTTAGATAATCTTCATTTGAATCTCCAGTTATAAATGAAAATATAATATCATCTGCCTTATAACTATTTTTAAAATCATTTAATATTTTTTGAAATTCATTACGTTCTTCTACTTCACTTGGAGTATAAGTTCCATCTATATCGCAAAAAAATACTACTACCTTTTTCATTTTATCTTTTCCCCCTAATAACAGATATTTGTTAACAATTATAATAACATAATATGATATTATGTCAATAGAAAATATTTATTAATTATACTTTTATCTAGAGAAATCAATCATACATATATAATCTAAAAACATTATTAAAATCAACATTCTTCTTATTTGCTATATTTCTTACTTTATCTTTTACTTGCATACTATTCATACATTATACTCACAAAGTCCATAACTTCTTTATTAATACCCATTTTATCCTTATAAAATATAATATCTTTCATTTTAGCTAAATACTATTATTTATAAAAAAAGGTAGCATTGCTACCTATTTGCTACATAGAGCAAATGAGTTTTTTTGCTACCTAAATTTTCTTTACCTATTAAAGTACTACACTGTAGTGCTTTTTAATGAAACAATTCTTCTAATCACTTATTCTAGTATTTACTCCATCAATATTTTTATAGACTCTTTTTTCGTTTTTGCTTACTTTATGTAAAATTTCTTCTTCTAAATTAATTCCTAACAATTCGGATAAGCCCATTAGATAAATAGCTACATCTGCAAGTTCTTCACCAAGATCATCTTTCTTCTTTCTCCAAGCTTCATATGTCTCTGCTACTTCACCATATAATAAACAAAATTCTTTATTCACATCTGTTATATTAAACCCCTTATTAATTTTATTTTGCCAAATATCTTTTTGAATTTGCTTCATATCCATTTTATTTTCTCCTTCTAAACATATTAAAATAATTTATTATTTCATTTAAATTATACAGCAAAAAATCATCCAACTCAACTTTTTAGAGCATTTTTGTTACTTAAAAAAAATATTGATTTTTTTAATAAATTGTTGTATATTATATACACATCAAGAAAATAGCAAGTTAATATTTACATTAGTAATTAAGTTTGGTATAATATTTATGTAATGGAGATGTAATATTATTGTAGATAGTATTAAATCTCCACTTGGTCTGTTATTTATAATACTGGATCAAACCCGTGTTGGCGCCAAGCGCCGCTTAAAAAGGCAACCTATATGGTTGCTTTTTTAATGTTTAAAATCTTTTTTTATTTAGTTCCTTCAATATCCTACGAATGTCATAGTTCGTGAAAAAGTATCTTTCTCCAGAAGTAAACTTCATTTTATATTTGTATTTGTAATCATACTTATCTATAAATGTTAGCATGTCTGATACTTGAAAAAGTCTTTTTTCCTTATGAACAAAATCTACTCTATGTTCAAACCCTTCAAATTGTAAAAAAATAGAGTCTAATATTGTACCTAAAGTTTCTTGTCCATTATCATAATACATAATTATCTGATCGAATCTACTAAAATAACTTTCATTATCTTTTATCATTCTATTTATATCAGAAGCTATTTGTTGTCTAAGTACTCTACTATTATTTGTATAATTTTTATTAACAATTATTGTACGATATTTAACCGGTATTCTTCTTGCAAACTGATATATGGCATTAAAAATACTTTTTCTTGTATTAATATTAAAATTTATATAATCTTCCCTATGCATAATTAAATCTGCCATATGAATCATATTAGTATATCCTATTACATTTAATCTTTCGTTTAATCTATTTAACTCAACCATGATATCATCTGTATGTTCATGAAAAGTAAATGAAACACCATATAATTCAGATGAACCTTTTCCAAATCCAAATTCGCCAGTCTCATCTACAAATATATTTAGTCTACGCATGATATCACCTCACTTCAACAATTATATACTATATTATTTAAAATTGAAACTTATAAAATAAATTTAATTCAAAATATAAAATAAGTAAAATAGTAAGCAAGATAAAATTACTATTATTCAAATTATAGCATCTAATTTTTTATAGATTATATTTTACCATTATATTACAACAAAATGACGACCTTTCGGCCGTCTTCAGGGGGCTGCTTATTATTAGTTTTTTAATAATAAGTTGCTTTAATATAAGTCAAAAGTAAACAATTTATTTTAAATAAGTTTATTTAATCACTATAAATTTTAGGTGCTTTTAGAATTTTGCAACCTTTTTGCAATCTAAATTTTGTTAACAATTAGAATCTAATCCTAATTTATTTTTAACTTCATCTAGTTTTTGAGAGGCATAAATACTCGCTTCTTTAGATCCCTCTTTTAATGTTTGAATTAACTCACTACTATTTCTATATATTTTATATTTCTCTTGTATAGGTACTATTAATTTTTCCAATGAGTCAGATACTGCATTTTTAAATTCAAAGTAATTAGAATTTTTAAATTCTTCTTCAATTTGATTAATACTTTTATTTGATATTACTGATAATATTGAAATAAGATTTGAAATACCAGGTTTGTTCTCTTCATCAAATTTAATTATACCTTCATTATCGGTTACTGAGGACATTATTTTTTTTCTAGTGTTACTTATATCATCTAATATAAAAATAGTCCCTTTGTCATTTAATGGTGATGATTTGCTCATTTTTTCTAAAGGATTTTGCAAATTCATTATTTTAGATCCTACTTCTGATATATAGTAATCTGGTAGATTAAATGTTTTACCATATCTTTTATTAAATCTATCTCCTAAATCTCTTGTTATTTCAATATGTTGTTTTTGATCCATTCCTACTGGTACAATTTCTGCATCATAAAGTAATATATCTGCAGCCATTAAAGTTGGATATATTAATAAGCCTAAATCAATTCCATCATTACCTTGTTTTAATTTTTTTGATTTATATTGAGTCATCCTAGAAAGTTCTCCTATATGACATTGAAATCCAATTATAAATCCTAAAGCACTATGCTCATTTACTTCACTTTGAACAAAAAAACTTGTATATTTTTTATCTACTCCACAAGCCATATAGATAGCCGCTAAATCTAATATTCTATTTTTTAAATCAACAGGATTTTGATAAGTAGTTAGTGCATGCAAATCAGCTATAAATATATAAGATTTATAGTTTTCTTGTAATTTAACAAAATTTTTAATAGCTCCTATATAATTGCCCAAAGTGAAATTTCCTGTTGGCTGTACGCCTGTTATCATTGTTTTTTTCATGATTTTCCTCCTTCTAAATTATTAAAAGTTAAAACACCATCGTTTAATTCTCATATTACCATCTCCTTACAAAAAAAACTTGTCCTAAAATAGGACAAGTTTATAACTTGTTATACCACCTAAAAGTATTTTTATGCTACTACATAAATTTTGTGATAACGGTTAAAACCCCGTATTCCTCTACTTAGTTTCAAGGAATCTCTCATTAGTCCATTCGATAATATCTATCTATAACTTTACATCAACCAGTTACTTTCTATAAGACTTCAATTATCTACTTCTCTAAATCAACAATTTAATTAATGTCTAGATTGTACCATATATTCTTTATTTAATCAATAATTAAATTTTTATTCAGCACTACTTCTTAATTTATAATCATTAATATCAAATTCAGGAAACTGTTTTAAAAAATAATTATATATATTTTTAGCACAATTAAACTTTTTATCATAAACTTTTTCAGTAAAACAGCTAATTAACAAATTATTAAATTCTAAATCCGGTAATTTTTGAACATTATAATTCTCTCTATATTCTCTGTTCATAAATATTTTCTCAATTTTATTTAATGGAAGTGATGGTATTTGCTTATTATAAAAATATGAGTCTATAATCCTATTTAAAAATATGTTATAAGAAAAATCAATGTCCTCTTTTTTTAAATATTTACTTTCAAGTTCATCAAAACCATCCCAAACAGAATAACAATTTAGATTTTTTTTAAAATCATTAATGTTTTTCAAATCTGATTTGATATTATTTTTAGCTATATCAACTAGCTTTTTAATCTGATTATCTTTATCAAATATAATTTTACTATTTACAAACATCATTGTAGTTGACATATGATAACTTTCTAATTCCTGTTCAAAATATGATAATGTTTTTTTTATAGAATTAATAAAATATTCAATAATATATCCATCTACTAATTTATTACCACGTTCTCGCCAATTAATATTATCAGCTAAAATAATATATACATCTATATCACTATTTTTATCATTATTACCTGTTACATAACTTCCCGTTACTATTGCACCTATAAAATATTCTTCATTTTTATATTTATCTAAAAACTTATTTAATGCACTTTCCCACGCTAACATAAAAAACCTCCAATCATTATATATAAACATTCAACTTTTAAATAATATTACTAATTCATTACAAAATTTTATCATATATTTTTTGCTTTATCAATCCTTAAAAATTACTCTTAAAAATGCTTTTTTACCCTTTTGAATTATTAAATCATTATCTATAAAATCTTCTTTTTTTATCATCATTTCAAAATCATTAACTTTTTCTTTATTTATAGATAATCCATTTTGTTCAATTAATCTTCTAGCTTCGCCTTTAGAACTGACTAAATCAGTAAGAACTAATAAATCTAATATATTTATATCATCTATTATGTTTAATTCTTTAGAAGGCATGTTTTCTGATGTCCCAGAACCATTAAATATATCTTCAGCTATCTGGTTTACTTTTAAAGCTTCTTCTTCACCATGAACTAATGCAGTAACTTCGTAAGCCATTCTTTTTTTAGCACTTACTATATCATCATTACATAATTTTTTTATTTCTTCTATTTCTATTCTAGTAAAAAATGATAATAATCTTTCTACATCTTCATCAAATGAATTAACGAATGCTTGATAAAAATCATAACTATCAGTCTTATCTCTAGATACCCAAAGAGTACCTGACGAAGTTTTACCCATTTTTTCTCCATCAGCTTTCACTAATAAAGGGCATGTCATACCAAACAGATTATTTGATACAATATTATTTTGATTATTTAATTTTCTACTTAATTCAACACCAGCTACTATGTTTGCCCATTGATCAGATCCACCTATTTGTAATATACAATTATTTTTTTTATTCAAATAAGTAAAATCATATGCTTGCATTAACATATAACCCATTTCTAGAAATGTCAAACCTCCTTGTTCTAATCTATTTTTATAACAATCAGTTGCAAGCATTTTATTTATATTAAAATGGGTACCTACTTCTCTCATAAAATCAATGTAATCAAGTCCATTAAACCAATCTGCATTATCAACAATTAAAGTATCTTCTTTAACAAATCTTTTTATTAAATCTTTTACTTCTTTTTTATTTTTGTCTACACTTTCTTTATTAAGCATTTTTCTCATATCTGATTTACCTGTTGGATCTCCAATTAATGCGGTAGCTCCTCCAACTAATATTATTGCTTTATGACCAAAGTCTTGTAATAGTCTAGCCATAGTAAGAGCAAAAAAATGACCAATATGAAGACAATCAGCTGTAGGATCTATCCCTAAATAAAAAGTTATAGGTTCCCCATTTATTATTTTTTTTATTTCTTCTTCATGTGTTAACTGATAAATATATCCTCTTTCTTTTAGTGTTTCAAAACAATTCATATTCATTTCTCCTTTCTGTATTGTTTTTTTGTAATAATATTCACTATTCATAAAATCACCTCCTTATAAAAAACACGACCAATAAGTTCAAAAGAACGAATTGACCGTGGTACCATCTTATTTATAGTTTATTATTAAACTATCACTTTAACTTATAACGAAGTTAACCGTTTAAACTAATGCTTCGTAATTCATACTTAATTATTTATTAGTTTTCACCAAACACTAACTCTCTTTAAATCATAAATTAAATATTACTTCAAAACAATCTCTGTTTAATTACATTTATAGTATATAAAATAATAAAGAAAAAAGCAACATATTATTGTCGCAATTAATATTTATAACAAAGTTTTTTGATATGTTGGTAAAACAATTTCTCTAGTTAAATTGTCTACACTAAATTTCTGATTTAAAAATTTTTCTAAGTACGAAACTCCTCAGATTGAAATCATAAACTACTGGGATAATTCCAACAATTCTAAATGCATATTCTTCCTTTGAAACAAGTTTATTAACTTCTATTTGACCTTTTTTGTTTTAAATATGAATAAACCCTTTAAATACAACAAAAATGAGAGCTTACACTCTCTTCAGGGGGGTGTTTACTTTTGTTATTTAATAATTCTTAATATTTAATTTTCATTTATTTTATAACGATTTGTTGCTTAGTGCTTTATATTAATTTTAATTGTTTTATTTTCTTTGTGGCTCAGATGTGGCTTAGAAGAACATTTTTTTATTATTTTTTTAAAATGTTTATTGTCAATAATTTTTTCTTCAATAATTTTAATATATTCACCAATTTCAATTTTGTCTTTATTACATTCACCAACTACTTCATTATAAACTTTACCATCACCATATAAATAAATTATTTTATTGTAGTCTTCTGTAAAATCATATTTTTTTAAAACCATATACAATGCAAACAGAATGTTCGACTCATAGACTCTGCTTTTTTCATCTTCATCCACGTAATTTATGAAATTGACATACAATAAAACATTTGGTCTATTAATATACAATGGTATATGTAATATTAAGGAAATTGATTTCAATTCAAAAGCCTGTCCAAATAGTCCGATTAATGTTAAAACTATATTATATATTGGTGGCTGCTTTGCTAATTCTTCCTTATTTACTCCGGTGCTCATTAAATTTTTCATTATCTTTTCCTTCAGAGTATCACTAGGTTTTGAAACTACTGTCATAATCAATTCATTCAATTTATCATATTTTTTGGATAACTTTTCAAAATCTAAATGCAAATTATCTTTAATCAATTCATTCAATGTTTGATATTTTAAATTTAAATTGTTATTAAAATATTGTAGAGTTAATTCACCTGCAGTTTGAGAAATGCCTTCCTTTAAATCTTTCAAAAAATCATTTGGATTTATATATATTATGATTGCATTAATTAATTCAAATTTCAATTCAAGTGTCTGCTCGATAGCTCTATCAATAATTTCAATTACTCTTTTGCTATTAAACGACTCTGAATGCTTTAAGAACAAAGATAATTTCAAAATGGGTTCGGCAACAATTACTTTCTTATTCGCTATTATAATCGGATATATCTCATTATTTCCCTTAGAAAAATATGTAGCCCCACCAAAATATACTGCATTTTTATTCAACTCTAACATATTAAATATTGTTTTTTTGTTTCTTTTATATAATAATTCCACTTTATCTACTAATGATAAATATTCTTCAACAGATCTGTTTTCTTTACTGATAAACCCCTCAATCAATTCTAAATACTCTTTTTGATATTTTTTAATTAATTCGACCATTATTCAACGCCTATTTCTTTTTCAATAATATTTATTATTTTCTCTAAAATATATATATAGTCTCTATAAATGTTTGGTAATTTCTGTTCAAAATTCAAATCGGCTACAGAATGATAATTGTGCAAAGGATTGTCACAAAGTAATAAGGAACTTTCTCTAATAGCACTCCAATATCCATGTGAAAAACAGGTATCATAATCATAATATGTATCATATAAATTTTTTTCTTTAATGTCTATAAATTTTTGTCTGACATTTTTATCGGCAAAATTACTAAATTTGACTTTCAAAAACTCTTCACATTTGTTTTCATTAGTTAATATCTTAATTAATTTATCATTTAAATGCACACACTCTTCTGCATTTGCAGAGCCTTCTTCAATTCTCTTATAAATAATTTTGTATTTCCCACTCCCATAATCTTTGAAAGACTCCCATATTTTAGGCTCTTTTACTGAATTTTCACAAATAAATTTCAAATTACAATATACTTCAACCAAAGTTCGCATGGCTAAGCGAGAAATAATAGAGGCTCCCAAATTATTGTTGTATATTTCACTAACAATTTTATAAATATAACTTAAATTTCCTACAATTACATCATGCTTATCGTTATATTTTATTTCTTCATATTTAATAAGGAATTCTCTGACTTTCTGTATACAATTTTTCAATTCATCATCACATTTTTCACCATTATATGACAATATTAACGGATTACAATCAGTCATTAAATACATCTCCTCATAAAAATATTTTGAATAATCATAGTTTTTTGTCAAACCAAAGTCCATTCCTTCAAAGGATGAAAGTTCACAAGAATACATATTCATTTCTGGACTATTATACTCAATTGTTGGATATTTGCTAATTGCTTCAATCATTCCAGGTACTTGATCTTGCAAAAATCTAATTTTATTTAAGCCAAAAATTATTACCATATACCTGACATCCATCGCAACTTCAGAATATCTATCATACATTTTTTCAGTAACATTTTTAATTTGGTCTAATCGATTGTCATTTGTGTTCTTTCTATTTTGAAAAACTTTTCTTAACTCATCATCAAAATACGAAACTATAAGTAATGGGTCTAGGACATTTTCTCCAAATATTCGTTTTATTTCATTAAATAATTTGTTTTTATCTTTAGAATCCAATTTCAATATTGTAGAAATCTTCGCAATATTCTCTTCAAAATTTTTTAATATATATTCCTTTAAATACCCCATTTTATCAAAATAGTCTTTTCTTGTATCACAAGAAATTCTTAACAATCCAATCCATACATATTCAGGCAGTCTTTCTTTAGACCATGAGTGTAATTGAATAAGGGTTCCCATTTCTCCTTTCAAAAAAGGAGGAACAAGTTCTTTATCAACAAAGGCATGTTCTTTTATTTTTGAATGCTTCATAATGCTCCAGCTCCATTCTAAACAAAAAAGTGCAGTACATACCATCAAGTCTGTACTAGCACTTATTAATATAATAATATCACATTTTTAATATTTTTAAAATATATAAAATTAAAACTGGAAATTTGTGGCTCAGATGTGGCTTAGAAAGCGTCTTAAAAGTTTTGGTTGATACCCGTAAACCCTTATAATATAAACCTTTATACAAAAAAATGGAGCACATAGTGCTCCTTCAGGGGGCTGCTTCAAAACACTTTCTAAAGTCAATAAAATTTATTTTTTCCTTATAAAATATAGTGTTTTTCATTTTAATTCAATACTATTATTTAAGAAAAATAGGTAGCATTGCTACCTAAATGCTACCTAGAGCATTATGAGTTCTTTTTGCTACCTAAAATTTTCTTTACCTATTAAAGTACTACATTGTAGTACCTTTTTTTGTGGAGAATTAATATAGTCCATCTGTTTAAATTTTTAAAACACCTCACCTTATTAATAGCAAAAGATGCCCGTAAAAATTTTAAATAAATTTGGTTTTTAATAATAAATTGAAATTAAGAAATCCCCAAAATATCAATTAATCACCATTATTTATATATATAATCTATCTCTTGACTAACACCAATATCATCATTTGAACTAACCACTAATGAAGCATTATTTTTTATAAATGTATCTGCATTTTCTACACCAAAACTAATCCCACTTTTTTGAAACATTGGTAAATCATTATAGTCATTACCGATAGAAATAACATTTTTTAATGATATATTTAAATAATTTGATATATCAATAGCTCCTGTTCCCTTATTCAATTTACTATTTTCTATAGTAAACCCCTGTTCACAATAATTATCATTTATTTTTTCAAATATAAACCATAATTTTATTCTTTGAAGTTTTTTTACATGAAGAAATTATACTTTTCGCTTCTAATTCATCTACTAGACTTCTACTTTCTTTTAATAATTTTTTCTTTACTTAACATCTCTATTTTTTTATCTAAATTAACTTTGTTAGTATTTAAATTAATCATTTCATCTAACTTATAGCATTTTAAATTTAATTCTTTTACTTGATATAAAACTCTTAAATATGAAAAAAAGGTTTGTTTCTCTTGTTTACTAGTTAAAGATAAATCAATAGCTTTAACTTATAACATTGAAGCAACCTCTCCTGTTTTTAATTCAATAATACCTTCTTCAGTAATATTTTTTATATTTATTATTGTTTGTGAATTTTTAATTCTTCTTTTCATTCTATTTTTAATTAGGTATTTACTTTGATGTTTTTCTTTTTTATTATGAATCTTCTCTAAAAATTTATCTTCTTTTGTTTTAGTTACTTTATTCAAATTTTACCTCCTAATTAAAAAAGTTATAATTCAATGCTACTTGATTTTTTTACTTTTATAAATGTCTACATAAAGTTTTTTCAAGGGAACAAACACAATCACCATTTATCCTATCATAATCTTTTGAATAAACAACAAATCCATCTCTATTGTAAACAACTAAATCATTTTGTATTTCTCCATTTATATATGTTTCTGATGATTCTAAAGATCCATCATCAAAATAACTTTTTACATATCCATTTATTTTTCCGTCACAATAATCAATGGACTGAACTATTGTTCCTTTTTTATTAAATTGTTTTAATTTTCCTTGTTTCTTACCATTTAAATATGGAGTTTCTGTTTTTAATTGTCCATTTAACCAATAACTTTTTTTTACATCATTCATAATTAAATTCTCCTTAATTTTACAAATACATCTTCACTTTCATTATTATACATATCTAATTGACAATTACCATATATTGTTTCAATTGATAAACCAACTATATCAGTCAATAACTTAAAGTCATCAATCGTAACAAATCTATTATTCCAATCAAATATTTCTTGCGAAATAAAATTGTTTTCAATATAATGTTTAAATAATCTATTTTGAGTTATACTTCTATTTTTTAAATTTAATTTTGTTATTCTATAATAGTCATAATACTCCATATCATTTATTGGCAATCTCTTTATAAATTTATAATGAGAATTTTCATTTGTATCTAAAAATGTTTTTTCAGATAATAATTCAATAATTGCAAAACCATTGGCTTTTAAATTATTTTTTATAGATATCAAACATTCAATTTGTTCTTCTTGAGTCAATAGATAATTAAATGAAGTTAAAGATACAATAATTGCATCAAATTTCTTTTTTGAATTATAATTACACATATTAGCAAGAACTGGATTTACATTTTTAGATAATTTTTTGTTTGTAGTAAGATTTTTTTTTAGTGTTTTTAACATATCTCTTGACAAGTCAACAGCTTCAACAAAATGATTATCAAGTGCCAATGGAATCGTTACTCTTCCTGTTCCTGCACCAAACTCTAAAATTGATTTTGAATCTTTTAATATTTTTCTATACATTTCAACGTCTTCAGATAAATTAGAATAAAGCAAATCATAAAGATTAGGTTTTTCGACGATTGTTTTCATTCTTGTCCTCCTATAATTATTTTATCTCCATCTTTTGAAGTATCAATAATACATACACCACCAATTGGTATTGTTGCAGTCGGAGTTGTATGACCAAAATTAGCATTGATAATTATAGGAATATTTTTCAATTCAGGTTTAGTACATAAAATTTTTTTCCATTTTGTAATATTCATTTTAGTTGCAACTTGTGGTCTACCAATCACTATACCTTTTACTTTATTAAAATTTTTTTGCTGTATTAATGATTGAAGATTTCTATCAAATTCATAAGGAAATTCTTCGCCAACTAAAGAATCATCTTCTAGAAACAAAATTTTATTTTGTAAATCTGGCATATATGTTGTACCTTGTAATAAATTAAAAGTACATAAATTGCCTCCCACAATTATTCCTTTTGCTTTACCTTCATTAATTATATACATACCTTTATTTTTTATAAAAGTCCTGTTTTCTTGATCATCATACCATTTATCACTACTGTATATTTCTGGATCATTTAAAGAATAGCTTTCATTATTAACCATTTTTTGAAATATATCTATTGTTTCATCTAATCCTTTTTTCATTGCAAAACTATGAAAATTCGGACCTAAATATGTTGTAACATTTGTCTTAGCATATATTGCATTCAATAATGCAGTTATATCCGAATACCCACAAATAAATTTAGGATTTTCTTTTATAAAATCATAATCTATATAATCCAACAATTGATTACTATTATATCCTCCTAAAACTGATAATATAATATCAACATCTTTTTCTTTCAATGCATCATTAAAATCAGAAATTCTTGATTTTACACTTGACGATATAAAATCATCACATACATTACAATTTTTAGAAAATGATACATTGTATCCCAACTGCTTTAATCTTTTTGTAGACAAAGAAACATTTTCATCACAAATCATTTTTAAACTTCTTGAAAAAGCAACAACTTTAATATTTTTCATATTCTAAACACCTACAATCTCTCTAGGTATTCTTTCTGACAAAGAACATAGTATTTCATAACTACATAAATCAGGTATCCAAGATGCAATTTGTTCTATTGTAATATTGTCGTTATCCCATATAATAACCTCTGTATCATAATTGACATTATCAATATCTGTTACATCAATCATCATATTATCCATACATATACCTATTATTTTTGCTTTTTTATTATTAACAATTACATACGGTATCCCTGTCTCAAGACCAATCAACCCATCTCCAAAACCAAATGGAATTGTAGCAATTACAGACTTTCTTTTGGCAACAAAATTTTTATTATATCCAACCGTTTCACCAACATCTATACATTTCAAAAAGCTAATTTTAGTTTTTAAACTAACTGCGGGAAGGATATTTATCTCATTTATAAATCTCTCATTAGGGTAATAGCCATACAATAATAAACCAATACGAACCATATTATAATATGAATTTTTAAAGGTAAATATTGCCCCACTATTACAAACATGTATATATTTTAATTTAATATTATTATCTTTAATTATATTTAATGCATCATTAAATATTTCTATTTGTAACTTGGTAAAATTTAAATCTTTGCTACTTGATGCAAAATGAGTAAATGCACCTGTTATATTAATATGTGGCATTTTTTTAACACTTTTAATAAAATCATTTAATTCATTTTTTTTGATTCCTGTTCTACCCATTCCTGTTTCTATTTCAACATGAATATCAATTACTTCATCTTTACAAAGATTATTTATTTTCTGTAATGATGAGATATTTGAGCCATTAATTGTAAAATTATTTTTAATTATTTCTTGATATTCAGTTTCTACTGGTGGATATAGTACAAATATATTTTTCTTATATCCATTTTCTCTAATTGTAACTGCTTCATCTACTAAAGATACACCAACAATTTTAAATTTATTAAGAATTTCTAAACAGCAATTTATATGTGTGCCATATGCATTTGCCTTTATAATCGGCATGATTTCAACATTATCACCTATATATTTTTGTATTGAATCAATATTATTCTTAATCTTTGTTTTATCAATTATTAATTTTGTTGCTCTTGTGCTTTGCATATTTATTTTACCTCTAATACATAATACTGAAAAATAGCATTTCTAACATCATCATAACCATTACAACTTAATACATTTAGATTATGTTTTTCAAGCCATTTCTTTTTTATTAAAACAGGAGTATGACCAAAACAAATAATCTTTGAATTCTTTTTCATTTTAGGTAATAATTCTTTTAATATTTGATAAGCAGAAAATGTAGAAACTACCTCTGAATTCAAAAATCTCAAAAACATAATATCAACACTATCATTTTCTAAAGGAGAATTTATTGCATTACAACAACACGATTCATCAACATAATCTTTTGCATAATCTATCATTTCTTGACTCAAATCATGTCCAATAGTATGACAAGAGGTATGAATTTTTTTAAAATCACTTAAGAATTCACCAGTTGAACATGCTGGATCATATATATTTTTTTTAGTCAAATCAAAAGATTTAAAATATTGATTTGTATAACTCCTCAAATGAATTTCACCATATCCCAAATATTCTTTCCTATTTGGATTAAAAGACCAACCTTCTTCTGGTGATACTTCTTCTTTATTAGTTGCAAAAAATCTATATTTATATGGATAATATATATCATATTTTCTATTGGTTTTCAATTCATCAAAAATTGATTTTTTTTCAGCATTTGTAAAAGGGAAATATTCAATTGTTATTTTCCTATTATTTTTTTGTCTATTTTTTAAAATTCCTAAAAGCATTGGTGCAGTAATCATACTACAATTAATTGCATTTATCCTATTTTCAATACTTAATATAGACCTAATCTTTCTTCCAACAATTGTTCTACCTTTATAATTTTTAATTATAAAAATATTTTGAGGCAAATGATAATCTCTATCTTTAAATACTAATATTTCTCTAGCAAAAATACTATTAAAATCTAAATCGGATTTTTCGTTATTAGAAAAAAAAGTTTTATTATAAATCTCTTTTTCTATTTCTTCCATTTCTTCATAAGAATATTCTTTATCAGTATCATAATAATTCATATTTATTATCCTCCTAACAACAATTTATCTTCTCATCCCATAATCATTTTCTTTTTGTTGTCTCGCAAATTTGGATCTACTTTCTTTTTTCTTTTTCATTAAAGTTTTATCTAATGGTTCCATACTTGCTTTCATATCACCAATAACAAATGTTGTTTCATTTCTTGGATCTGGACCGATAAAGCCCATCTCAGCATCTTGATCTTTACTAATATCATATTTAGAAATATATGATGAATAAGTCCCTCTACCACTTGTAATTGTAGATAATTCAAGAGGAAAATTCAACATATTTTTAGAAGGTGCCTCACCTTCACATGTAATCATTCCTTCAAAATGTTTAGTTATTTCATATATTCCACTTTTACTTGTTAAAAGTTTAATTACCAAACTCAAATCATCTTCTGGTGTTGTTAAAGTAAATGATGAAATAGGTTCTAGTAGTTTCATTTTTGCTTGTTTTAAACATCTAAATAATGCCAAAGGAGTAATTATATTAAAATGCATTGGATCACTACCCATTGAATCAAATTGACCATCAACTAATGCAACTTCCATATCAGTTAATTCCCAACCAAGTAATCCTTGTTGTGAATAATAATTGATTAATCTTTCTACTTGTCTTTGATATTTTAAATGTAAATAATCAGTAGAAACTTTTGAAACAAATTTAAATCCACTACCTCTTTCAAGTGGTGTTACTTCTAACCCAATGCCCGAAACAGTTGTATATGTTGCTTTTGCCTGAGCAGTTTGAGTTGGAACTTCTTTATGAATTACTATTGGATTTTCTATATTTACTTCTAATCCAAATCTTTCTTCTAATAATGTTTTTACAATTTGAGCTTGAACTTCACCCATTAAACTGCAATATATTGAATTTGTAGTTTTATTATATCTAACATTTAAATATGGATCTTCAGCATTTAATATTTTTAATGCATTCATTAATTCTATATTATGATTTCTATCAAGAGGATTTATTTCCATTGTAAGTAATGGTTTAACAAATGAAATATACTTTTCCATACCATCACCGTTGCCAATAACTTGACCACAATTAACATCTAATCCATTTGCAACTACTAAATCTCCACTATATGCTTTATCAACTGATATTAATTTAGAACCATCTGATATAAATAGTTTTTTTACTTTACCAGAAGTTTCATCTCCTAATTTAATATTATCCCTTAAATTTATTTCACCATTTAATACTTTTATGTAAGCATTTTTTCCATTATCATCAACTCTTACAGTATACACATAACCTGCAAAATCTTCTTCTAATTTCTTTTTACTAGATGGAATATAATATTTAATACAATTAATTAAATCTTGCATTCCAACATCAATTAATGCACTTCCACCAATAACTGGGAACACTTTTGCTTGATGTGATAAAGTAATGATTTTAGTAAATATCTTCTCTAAATCCATTTCTCTACCTTCAACATAGTCTTCCATTGTTTCGTCATCAATTAAAGATAGTTCTTCTATTATTTCTTCTTTAGTAGCGTCTGCAATTTCTAGTTCTCCATTATTTGTTTGAACAACATGTTTGAAATTAATAGTTGGTACCTCTAAATTATTTTGAAGTTCTAACAATACCCTATCATAATCAGCGCCTAGTCTATCCATTTTATTAATAAAAATAATAACAGGAATATTTTTTTCTTTTAATGCTCTCCATATTATGTAAGTTTGTGCCTCTAATCCTTCAACACCAGATATAACCAAAACTGCTCCATCAAGAACATTTATAGTTCTTTCTACTTCCGCAGAAAAATCAACATGTCCTGGAGTATCAATCAATTGAATAGTTTTTTCTCCTAATTTAAATGACACTAAAGTAGCCCTAACAGTAATACCTCTTTCTTGTTCAACCTTCATATTGTCTGTAACAGTATTACCTGAATCCACTCTACCAATATTACTAATTACATTTGTATGATAAAGTAGATGTTCTGTTATAGTTGTTTTTCCAGCATTAGCGTGGGCAAAAATCCCCAGTGTCAAAACTTTTTCATCTTTTCTATCCAAATTAATCACTCCCTTTCTTTACATATATTTTACTACATTCTCTTCATTCTCTCAAGGATTATGATTTTAATTAACTCACTATAATCAACGCAACTTGTTGCTGTAATATCCATACAATCGTCACTCATATGTTTTGCAGCAGGACAACCTGTCCCACAAATATATCTATACTTACATTTTTTGCATTTTTCTAAATGTTTAACACTTCTATTTTGCCAATCTTGAAGTTTTTTGTTTTCAATTTCATATTCTGGATAAAATTGACCTATTCTATATCCATTGTTTCCTATTCCATGCCAACATTTGTAAACATTAGATTTGCAATCTAAAATATATTGATTTTTTGATGCTCCACAATGTCTTAAAACTGGTTGATATGGAGTATCATCAAAAATACAATTAATAAATTCAGCAGGATGAAATTTCTTCTTAAAAATAGACATATTTGGATTTTTATCCTCTAAATCAAAGATTCTTTCAATTCCTATTTTTTCATTAACAATATTAGTTTCACCTGAACAACCTCCATCTTGTAATAAATATAAATAAGGTTGTAATTTTTCATTTCCTTCAAATTTATTTTTTAATTCATCTGCAAGTTCTGGAAGTTCATTTATATTAGTACCATCAACATTTACCCTTAGCACTATTGTAATATTATTATCTAAGGCTAATTCAATGTTCTTTATAATTAAATCAAAACTTCCTTTACCATTGTGGAATATTCTTCTTTGATCGTGTATAGCTTTTACTCCATCAACAGTAATTTGTATATGTTTAAGGGTGTCTTTATACTTATTAAATGTATCTATAAAATAATTTAAATCTACGCCGTTAGAAACAATATCAAGTGAAAAATTTCTTTTTTTAGTTTGTTCAAATATATATTCAATTGTTTTTAAATTGCATCTCAATAAAGGTTCTCCACCCATAATAGTAATTCTAATATCTTCATCCTCTTTGATTCCATTGATTTTATGATGTTCTTTCATTATCTTATCTATTCTATCAAACTGTAAATCAACCATTTTTAATGGATCAATATCAGTAGTTCCTTTTATCATATAAGTTTGTTCATAACAATAAATACAATGCAAATTACAAGCATAACTTGGAACAACTAAAAAGTTAAGAGTACCTGCTTTTTCTAATTTTTCAATTTTATTATCTACTTCGCAAATAAACTTTTTATATTCTAATTCTGAATCAAATAGATATTTTCTTTCTACCATTAGTGAAATAACTTCTTTATTTAATAAATCAAAGTTTCCGCTTTTAATATTCTCATACACAGCATTATCAATAATATCTGCCGCAGCATTAATTAGATTTAACATAAATATTTCATTTGCATTAATTTTAATAAATTCTATTTCATTTATTAAATACATTTTAGACACCTCTATCTTTCATTAATAAGGGAGAATTAATTGTTCCCCCAATTGGTTTTCTTGTTAAATATTACTAATTATTAGATATGATAATGACAAGATGCATTACTTGTAGTAATATTTTCTGCTTTTACAACAACTTTTTTATTTATTGATTTCATTGCAAAATCCTCCTCTCATGGAATATTTTACCATTAATTAACATTATTATTTCATAGTTTTTAATTATGTTTATTATAACATAAAGTTATATAAAAACACAAAACCAGTACTTAATTAATTATAAAATTGTTTTTTTTTATAAAAATTTGTTATAATATGAAACAAATGAGGTGATACTATGAATATAGATTTTGAGTATTATAGAGTTTTCTATGTAGTTGCGAATTCTCACACTATAACAGAGGCATCAAAAAAACTATATATAACGCAACCAGCAGTAACAAAAACAATACAAAATCTTGAAAGTCAATTAAATGGAAATCTTTTTATTAGAAATAAAAATGGTATTAAATTAACTGAAGAAGGAAAAATTTTTTATAATTGTATAAGACCAGCAATAGAACAAATATATAATGCTGAAAAAGAATTTAAAAATATATCTAAATTAAATGTTGGAAATATCAAAATAGGAACAAGTAACACTATTTTAAAATATTATTTAATGAAATATTTAAAAGATTATTCTCAAAAATTTCCACATATTAATATTGCAATTGAAGAAAGCTATACTCCAAGTTTAATAAATATGGTTAAAAACGGAACATTAGATCTTGCCATAATATATGCAAGTGATGATGATTATAAACTTGATGGGCTTAAAATATACAATTTAAAAAAGTTAAACTATTGTCTTATAGGTAATGAAAAATATAAAAAATACTCAAAAGATAAAGTTAGTTTTAATGATATTAAACATGAAAATTTGATACTTAATACCATCAATCCGATTCAAACAAATTTACTTAAAGATGAAGAAAATTATGAAGCTTACATAAATCTTGCAAGCCATTCATTAGTTTATGAATTTACAAAAAATGGTTTTGGTATTGGTGTTGCAATTAAAGAATTTATTAAAGATGATTTAGAAAATCAATTCTTGTATGAAATTAAACTTAAAGAAAATTTTCAGCCACTTAATTTAATTATGATAACCAGTAAAACAAATTTTCCTAATTATGCAACATCAGAATTAATAAATTTAATAAATGATAAGTAAAAAAGCAAAAATTAATGAACTGCACCCTTTAGAGTATACATCAATAAAAAAAGCAGTTTAATAAAGATAGTATAATACACTTCCGAAAGGAGGTGTATTTTTTTATGGCACCAAAAGCAAAAGATGTACATTGTTTGATCATACATAGTGATCAAGGGTTCCAATATACATCTTATGAGTACAAATCAGTTTTTGAATCAAAAAAAATTCAAATTTCAATGAGTCGAAAAGGAACTCCAATTGATGATTCTCCTATAGAAAGCTGACATGCTCTTATAAAAAAGGAAACTTTATACAACAACAATATTACATCTTTACAAGAATGTATTCAACTTATAGAAGATTGGATATTATTTTACAACAATAAAAGACTAAAGCCAAAGATTAAGAAAAAGAGAAAAACTTACACAAAAAGAGAAAAATAATTTTCTCTTTTTAATATAATGCTTTTTTATTGATGTCTCCTAAAAAGTTTTGATTTTAATTTTTCTTGAGTATTAAAATTAAGTCCTTTTAATTCATCAATAACAAATATTCCATCCTTTTGCACTAATACATTATCAAAATATATTTCACCGCCATCATGCATATCAACAATTAAATCCCAATGAACTAAACTTTCATTTCCATTATCAGTTTGATAATGTGGATACCCAATCGCAAAATGTACTGTCTTAGCCATTTTTTCATTAAATAAATTATCATTGTAATTTCTATCAATATATGGATTTAAACCAAAAGCAAATTCTCCAAAATATCTTGTACCTTCGTCTGAGTCTAATACTTTTTCAAATTCATAATTATTACTACATGATGAATTAATTATTTTACCATCAACTATATCTACTATAATATTGTTATATACATTTCATCTAAAAAAGCCATCAATATTAAAATTAATTTTCCCATTAACAGAAAACTTTTCAGGTGCTGTAAAGACCTCTCCATCAGGCAAATTGTAATTACCACAGCAAACACATGCAGGAATACCTTTTTTACTAAATGTTACATCAGTTACTCCCTGAAAAATATGTATATTGTCGGTTTTGTCTAGTAGTTTTTTTAAGCTTTGACTAGCACTTTTTAAAGATTCATAATTAAAATTAGAAACATTTTCTAATAATTCTATATGTTCATCATAACTCAATCCATATAAATCTGCCAGTTCCTTTTGAGAATACCTTAAATATACCCACTTTTCAAAATTCATTATTTTTTTAAAAACTTTCAAGTAATACTTATTCTTGAAATTCATCAAATCATCTGAGGATATTCCATGTTGAATGTAAGTCTCTAAATTGTTATCCAGCATTATTGCAGAATCACAGGAATCAATCATTGGCTCATATAATTCAAACATATTAGAATATATACTATCATTTTTGGATTTTATCAAAGATTCATTTAATGCAAAATCATTCCATAAAATAAATGGAGTTGCTCCTAGATCAATTATTCTATCACATAATAAATTACAATATTCTTTTGATAAATCAGCAGCAAAGATAAAAACTTTTTCTCCTTTTTTTAATTCAATTGAATATGTTAAGATATTATCTACTTTCATAACTCCTCCTTAATATTACTTTTATTATAGCACACAAAAACAATTATTTTTATAATTTATATTTATGCTTAATATAAATTAAAGTTATGTATAATATATTATTTAATATTAATAATATCACAAAATTAATATCACAAAATTGTTTAGTGATATTAAACGCCAATAAAGTTGATAGAATTTATAGATACCACACAATTATTTTTGCTACCTAAAATGCTACCTAAAAATTTATTAAGTTAGTCAAATGTTTGTTTAACCCTTATAAAATAAGAACAAAAAATGACCGCTATTTACTAGCGGTCTTCAGGGGGTTTTGGTCGCACCCTCAACTAATAAATCGTAAGAGTACTACGTGATATTATCACGCTATTATAATTATAATTGCTTTCATTATAAAAGTCAACTAACAACTGTTTACTTTACACTAATTTAAATCCATTGATTTTTCTATTAAATTAACTAATTCCCCATTACTATTACTACTTAAATACTCTTTAGAATCTTCATTAGCTTTTAATAAAATATTATAGTCTTTTTTAATATCAGCAATCTTAAAAACCATATCTCCACTTTGTCTGAATCCAAATAAATCTCCTGATCCTCTTAAAACAAAATCCTCTTCGCTTATTTTAAAACCATCATTAGTTTTAGTCAAGACATTTAGCCTTTCTGTTTCTCTATTACTTATTAAAATACAATAAGACTGTAAATCATTTCTACCTACTCTACCTCTTAATTGATGAAGAGCAGATAATCCAAACCTAAAAGCATCAAATATAACTATCATAGTAGCATTTTCAACATCAATTCCTACCTCTATTACTGTTGTACTTATTAAAATATTAATCTTATTTTCTTTAAAATCATTCATAATTTGTTCTTTTTCTTCATTAGACATTTTCCCATGTAAAATTCCTATTTTATATAATCTACCAAAAGCTTTATTCATTTTCTCTTCTAATTTATAAACATTTTCTAAATCTATTTTATCGCTTTCTTCAATTAAAGGCGCTATTACATATACTTGATGGTTTTTACTTAATTCATTATACATATCATTTAATATATCTTTTATTTCACTTTCTTTTTTTAAACTAGTAATAATATTTTTTTTACCACTAGGTAAAGTTTTAATATTTGAAACATCCATATCACCATATAAAGTCAAAGCATAAGTTCTTGGTATTGGAGTAGCGCTCATGTATAAAATATCTGGAGTAATTCCTTTGTTTTTTAAATTGCTTCTTTGGTTAACCCCAAACCTATGTTGTTCATCAGTTATAACTAAACCTAAATTTTTATAAATAACATTTTCACTTATTAAAGCATGCGTACCTATAACAAAATCTATTTCACCTGATTCTAATTTGCTATAAATTTCTTTTTTTTCTTTAACTTTTAATTTTCCTGTTAATAAAGCTATATTTATATTATAATCTTTAAATAATTCTTTAATATTATTGTAATGTTGAGTTGCTAAAATTTCTGTTGGCGCCATTAAAGCAGATTGATAACCACTTAAATAATTCATATACATACTAATTATTGCTACAATTGTTTTACCACTACCAACATCACCTTGCAACAATCTATTCATTCTATATTTTTTATTTAAATCATTAAATATTTCTTTAACTGATTTATCTTGATCTATAGTTAAATTAAAACTTAAATTATCTATAAATCTATCTACTTTTTGATAATCAATATTTCTTTCTAAGCCTAATTTATTTTTATTGTTTTTTAAATAATTCATTTTCATCATGAATAAAAATAACTCTTCATATTTTAATCTATTTCTAGCACTCTTTAATTCTTTTAAATCATTAGGGTTATGAACTATTTTAATACTTTCTTCTTTATTTTTAAAATTATATTTTTCTTTTAAATAATCTGGAATATAATCATTAACTTTAAAATCTTCTTTTAAAGCTTCTTTAACATATAAAGAAATAATTTTGCCACTTATTCCATAAGTAGAATGATATATCGATTCTATTTTTTCTTTTAATATGCTAGTAAATCTAATTTCAGAAGCAATTATAGTATTATGTTTTTTATCATATTTACCTATTACTGTTATATTATTTCCTATTTTTATATTTCTTTTTAAATAACCTCTATTAAATATAATTATGTTAAACAAATTATTTCCGCTATTTAATTTAAAATTCATTTTATCTAGTTTTTTATTTAAATGAAAAACACTAGGAATTGTTTCAACTATTCCATCCATTATTATTTTATCATTATCATTTAGTGTATCAATATTACTTCTTTTAATTAATTCATATCTAAATGGATAAAAATTAACTAAATCATTATTATTATATATACCTAATTTATTTAATAAACCTATTTTCTTGGGACCAATTCCTTTAATGTTTTGAATCATTAAAATCACCTAATTTCTTACAACAATTATACAAAACATTTGTTCGCTTGTCAATGTTTTATTTAACAAAATTAAAAACATATTTTCGTATTTTTTAAACTTTTTTTTGTTTTTTAAAATTTCCCAAAAAAAAAGCTTGACATTAGCTTTCGTTTCATTTAGTATATAAGGCACCAGTTCGTTATAGGCGAATTGGTGCTAGTATCACACTAGCCAACCCCTTTTTATTCTTTTATGAAACTGTCTCAGGGGGCAGTTTCTATTTTTTTTATTCTCTTATGAACTGACCCAGTAAAGTGCCTTATTTACTGTACACAGTATAACATAAAAAAAGAAATACTAAAATATGTATTTCTTTTAATTTTATAAATTTTACGAAAGTTTACATAATTAATAATTACATAATTTTTCTTCAAAGTAACTTTGAGGATGATCACAAACAGGGCATACGCTTGGTGCTTCTTCTTGAAAATGAACGTATCCACAATTCCTACATATCCACATTTTTGGTTGTTCTTTTAAGAAAACTTTTCCTGCTTCTACATTATCTAATAGTTTTCTATATCTTTCTTCATGTTCTTTTTCTATTTTAGCTACTTCTTTAAATAAAAATGCAATATGATCTAAGCCTTCTTCTAAAGCTTCTTTTTCAAAATTATTATACATATCTGTCCATTCATATTTTTCACCATTTGCCGCATCTAATAAATTAGTTTTAGTATCTGGCATACCATCATGTAATAATTTAAACCATATTTTAGCATGTTCTCTTTCATTATTTGCTGTTTCTTCAAATATAGCAGCAATTTGTTCATAACCTTCTTTTTTTGCTTTACTAGCATAATAAGTATACTTATTTCTAGCTTGTGATTCTCCACTAAATGCTGTTAATAAATTTTGTTCTGTTTTACTTCCCTTTAATTCCATAATATCCCTCCATATATATTATACCATAATTTTTTGTCTTTTATATTCTATACTTACTCTTTGAACCATAGCAAGTGATATCATAAGTGCTAATATAAATGAACCACCATATGACAGAAATGGTAATGGAACACCTGTTAATGGTATTACTCCAAACAAACCACCTAAATTAATTATAATATGAATTGCTATATATGAACCTACACCATAGCATACATATTTACCAATGATACTATTTGTTTTACCTCCTAATTTAATTATTCTGTATAATAAAATTAAATATAGGATAAAAACAAATGTGCATATTATAAAGCCATATTCTTCAGATATTATAGCAAATATACTGTCAGTATGTGATTCAGGTAAATAAGATATTTGTTTACTATTTCCTATTCCTACACCAAATATACCACTATCATTAATAGCAATATAACCATTACATACTTGATATCCCCCATCTTCATAATTACTACATGGATTAGTAAAATCAAGCCTACTTGCTTGTGATAAGGTAAGTAGTGTTCCTTGTTTTACTAATAAATATATAATTACCATTAATCCCAAAACGAAGACTAATCCTATTGATTGCAGTTTTTCTTTTAATCTAATTGGACTTGTTAAGAATAAAACTCCAAAAACCATAGTTATTATTATTGCTGTTCCTAAGTCTTTTTGCAAATATATAATACCTATAAAAAACAGTCCCGCGCTTAAAAATATACCTATTAAGTTCCATCTAATTACACTTTCTGTTTTATTGCTTTTTAATTTGTTATAATATTTTTCGAATAAAACTGCAACAAATAATATTAAAGCTGGTTTAGCAAGTTCACTTGGTTGAATTGTAAGTGGACCAATAGCAATCCAGTTTTTAGATCCTTGATGAGTTTGACCATATATTAATAAATAAAGTAATAATCCAGAAATAATTATATATATTAATAAAGATATTTTAGAATATTTTTTTGTTGGAAATTTTAGTATTATTATTGTAGCAATTATGCCTAAAATAATACTTGCTCCTTGTTTAAAAAAGAAATGATATAAAGATGTACCATATCTAATAACTACTGCTTGACTAGATGCATTTACTATATTTAGTAACCCAAATGCCAACAATATTATTGAAATAAGTAATATTCCTTTATCCATATCTCTCATTAGTTTTTTCATATTACCACCTAGTATTTAAATAATACCATAAAGTTAACTTTATAACAACAAAGTTTTGTAAATAATTAAAAACTAGTATTAAATATTCTGAGATTATGATTAATAAATATTTATAAAAAAAACTATCCAGGGATAGTTTTTTATGCTCTTTTTAATCCAAATTGTTTTGATTCTTCATCAAACACATAGTATGCTTCTTCAGAGAAAAGTCCAGCAAATTCAAAACCACGTTTTTTATGTTTTTTCGCCATGAAAATTTCCTCATTTAAATAGAAGTTTTCATCCACAAAGGAAAATTCTTCCATTTCTAATAAAAATTGTTCTAAATCTTCAATGCTAGTATTTAAATTAACAACATATTTTTGTTTTTCATAATAGTTAGTAACTCCCTCTTCATATTCTTTTAATTTACCATATGATAATTTTAACTCTTTTTCATTTGCCATTAAAATAGTGAATGCTCCTGTTATTATATCTTCAAAATTTATTGTAATTATTTTATCTACTACTTCCATAACGCCTCCTATTATAATTATAATACTTTTTTGTAAATTTTTATAGTCTTTTTAGTAAAACTTTAATTATTTTTTAAAATATGATACAATATGTTTATGTTTGAGGTGATTTAATGTTGAAAAAATTAAATGTGCTAGATGAAAAAGAAACTATTTTAAGAGAAATTAGTAAAGAAGTTGTTTTTCCACTTTCAAAAGAGGATAAAAATATAATAAAAGATATTATTAAACAACTAACATATAGCCAAATAGAAGAATATGAAAAAAAATATGATCTTAGACCAGGAATGGGACTTGCTTTTGTTCAACTAGGAATACTAAAAAGAATAATAGTAATTGTTGATGAATATGAAGAAGATAAATTTGATAATTATGTTGTTATTAATCCTAGTATAATTAGTACTTCAACAGAAATTATTGCTGCTGATGCTGGTGAAGGTTGTTTAAGTGTTAATAGAGAAATTGAAGGACATGTGCCTAGATATGCCAGAGTAACAGTCGAAGGCTTTGATGAAGCTGGTAATAAAATAAGAATTAGAGCTAGAGAGGAATTAGCAATTGCTTTCCAACATGAAATTGATCATTTAAATGGCATTCTGTTTTATGATAGAATAGATAAAAATAAACCATTTTATAGTGAGAAAGAAATTAGATTATTATAGGAGGACATATGAAAAAGACTATTACAAAGATTGTTTTAATAGTATTACTTGCTTGTATTTGCTCAATTATAATTTATTATTATGCATAGAAAAAGAGTTTTTAAACTCTTTTTTTATTCTTCTTCTTCTAATTCTTCCTCAGTTAGTATAACTAAGTCATCAATATCATCATCATCATCTATTATATCTGTTTCATCATCATAAACTGTATCTTCTTCTATTTCTTCTTCTTCAACTTCTTCTATTCCTAAATCTTCATCTTCGTCATCATCATCCATTACTATTTTAATTGAATGATTATCTCTAATATCCCATTCATTATTCTCTAATAAAACAAATCTTCTATCTATAGTTAAAGATGTATAATAGTCACCTATTTTTGAAGTATAATCATCATTTGTATATTCTAATAAATCACATATTTTTTTAAACACTGTTGGTGTATTCATAGATTTATGATTATCTTTTAAAAGTATATAAGTTAAATCTGTATATGACATTAATTCTAATTCTTCTGGCTTTAATTCACTTAATTTCATAATATCCTCCTACATAATTGTTGGAATATCAATAATTACTAATTTTAACATTTCTCTTAATATTTTATTAGTTAAATTAATAAGATATAACCAATCATTTTTTCTATTTTCATCTTGACAATTTCCTATATGGTTATTTTGATAGAAATTATTAGCTTGGACTGCTAAATTATATATATAATCTACTATATAGCTTGGCATTCTTTCATTAAATGCCTTATTAACTTGTTCTTCTAAATCTAAGATTTTAATTCTTAAGTTTCTATCTACATCATTATATATTATATTACTCAATTTGTCACCTGTTTTAACTGATTCTATTATTTTATTTAATCTTAAACAAGTGTATAACATATATGGGCCTGTTTTTCCAACTACATTTGAAAATTTATTTATATCAAATATGTAATCTCTATCTCTACTATTTTGTAAATCAGCAAATTTTAAAATAGAATTTACTATTTTATCTATATCATTTTGACTCATTATTTTATTATCTTCTTTTTTAGAAGTAAATATTTCTTCTGTTTGTTTAAATAATTCATCTAGTTTTGGAGCATCTCCACTTCTTGTTTTAAAAGGTTTGCCATCTATTCCATTTACTGTTCCATAGCCTAGAAATTCTAATTTAGATTTTGTAAGTTCACTTTTTTTAGCAACTCTAAATACTTGTTCAAAATGAAGTGATTGCCTATTATCAACTACATAAAGTATATAATCTGGATGGAATTTACTTTCTCTATCATATATTGTCGCTAAATCAGTTGTTCCATATAAATAAGCTTTATTACTTTTTTGAAATATTAAAGGTGGCATTTCTTTTAAGTCTGATTCTTCTTTAACTTCTATTATTTTAGCGCCTAACGAATCTTTAATTAGATTTTTTGATTCTAGAAATTTTTCGGTTTCTAAAATATATTTATATGAATCACTTTCACCTTCCCACAAATCAAAAGACACATCTAAATATTTATACAATCTTTTTATATCATTACCAGAAACTTCTAATATTATTTTAAATAACTTATTATAATATTCATTATTTTCTTGTAACTCTTTTGTAATTAAAGCACATTTATCTTTAATTTCTATATTTTCTTTACATAATTCACTTATTTTAGGATATATTTCTTCTAAGTATTCTAATGTTATTTCATCTATATTTTTTTTATCTTCTATTATTTTATATATAACTTGACCAATTTGTAAGCCGTAGTCTCCTAAATGGACATCTGCTATAACATCATGACCCAAATATTTTATAATCCTTTTTATTGATTCACCAACTATTGCAGTTCTCATATGACCTACATGTAATGGTTTTGCTATATTTGGTCCACCGTAATCTATAAAATAAATTTCTTTTTTGTTAGGCATTTTAATATTAAATTTTAAATTATCATTCATTTTTTTTAATTGACTATTTATAAATTCATCACTTAATGTAATATTTATAAATCCTGGCATTAAAAATTCAACTTTTTTAAAGTATTTTATAAAATCGTTATGTTTGTTTATTTCACTAACTATTTCATTACCTATTAGCATAGGACTTTTTTTATTTGCTTTTGATAATCTAAACACATCATCAATTTGATAATCACATAATTCTAGGTTTTTAGATTTTTTAGCACTTATTTTGCCATATCCTAGTTTTATAGTAATTTCTGATATTATTTCTTCTAATATACTATTTACCATTTATTTCACCTCATATTTTAGTTCATATACATGCAGTTCATTACTTTCCATTATTTCATATTCAATATATATACTATTATTATTTATTTTTAATATATTTGTTTTAATATTTAAATTAATTTCTCCTAAACCTTTTATATTATATATACTATTTGTAATTTTTGTATTATTAAATTGCATACTTATAATACCATTATCATTGGTTTTTTCTAAAAGTATTTCATTTTCATTTATATTTATTACAAATGAATCTGTTCCACTTTTAAATTTAATTTCATTTTCTCTTTTAATACCTACACATTTATTTAATTTTTTATTATGTGAAATATTAATTTCAATTTTACTCATAAAATCACACTCATATTACGCTTGTAATTATACCATATATTTTTTAAAATGAAAGGTTTTTAGCAATATATTAACAAATTTATAAAAAAAATAGATATTTTTTAAAATATATAGTATAATATGTTTTGAAAAAGTTTAGTGGAGGAAAATATGGAAAAATATGTGTGTAAAAGAAAATTTTTGTTAGTAGCTTTACCCCTAAATATTAATAGATATACAAGTGATGAAATACAATTAGGTTATTCTAAAAAAGATTTGAAAATTATATCATATAATAATCAAGAGTTCTTTTTAGAAAACACTAAACAATCATCTAAATTAGAAAAACTTAATAGTAAAAGATTTAGTAAACTATGTGCTAAGTTTGATATTGATTTTATTAGTAAAAGAAGGTATTATATTCCATTAACTTCTAAATTAACAGCTGAAATTGACTTATATGAAGAACAAATTGATGATTCGTTCATAGTAGAGGTTGGTTTTAATTCTATAAAAGAAGCTGGGGAATTTGAATTACCCTTTTGGTTTGGGCCTGAGGTTACTAATGATCCAGATTATGATGAGAAAATATTATATAATAAAATTACTGAAAATGTTAAACAAAAAAAGAAAGCTTAAAAGCTTTTTTTATTTATAATCTATTATTTCAACTAAGTCATTGTTTTTTAAGAGAAAAGCATTAGCGTCATCTGTATCTAAATGAAGTTCAAAATAGGCTGGATCACTGACTTTTAAATGAACATTATCAATTCTACCACCTTTTTGGCCATCAATTAATACGCTTACTGTATCAGTATTTTTATATCCAAACATTTCTTTTTGCTTACTTGTTATATGAATATGTCTATCAGCTATAATACAGCCCTTTATATTGATTGTTCCATTTAAACCAATGACTTTTATTTCTTCACTATTTTCAATATCTCCTGATTCACTTATTGGAGGATTAAGTCCTAATGTATATGCATCGGTTTTAGATATTTCAACTTGCGTATATTCTCTAATATCTCCAATTACTCGTACATTTTCTATTTTACCTTTTTCTGTTTCAATTGTTACTTTACTCCCAGTTACAAATTGATTAGGTTGATTTAAGTCTCTTACTTTTACTAATTCAAAATCTTCTCCAAATAATATTTTTAAATCTTCTTTTTTTAAATGTATATGTCTATTTGATACTCCTACTTGTACTTTCATAAGTTTCCTCCTATATATTCATAAATAAATTCCGCACTTTTTATATAATTAGTTATTCTTTCATCAAAGTTTTTGCCTAAATAAAAAGCAGAATATTCTAAAACTATTGTATTTTTATATCCTATTTGTTTAAGATAATTTAATGCTTTAACCCATTTTAATTTATTATCATCATTAGTAGTTGCGATTTTATGATTACTATTATAATCATAATTATAAAATTGAACGTTACTTAATCTTTCAACAAAAATTGGTTTCAAATTTACTATTTGTCCATAATCCATTAATTCATGACCTATATTATATGTAAAATATAAATCTTGATTATTATATAAAATAGGCATTATGTAGTCTTTTGATAATCTAACTTTATTTTTAACGGAATTTAAATTTTCAATACTTAGTTTTAAATTATACTTATTTATAAAAATATAGTTTAAAATTTCTGAAAAAAGTGTATTAGTTTCTTCTTGTGCCATATATATATTATTTGACTCTACTGAATGATTTACAATATTAATTGTAGAATTATATATTTTACTTATCTCATTATAAAAATCAACATGTTTTTTTATATCACTAGTATTATTTATTATTGAATGTATTTGTAACAATAGTTTTTTTTCATTACATAACTTTGCTAATCTAATAAGATATTCTTTTTTTTCTTCTTTTTCAACATTCATATAAATTTCAAAACCTGAAATGTTGTTTTTAGTTTCTTTTATTTTTTTTATAAGCTTATCAGGTGACTCATCAAAAAAATCAAAATTTAATCCTAATAATATTTTCATAGCATCATTCCTATCATAGTAATTATAACATAATTTTCTATTTATTATATAAAATTTATAAAAAGTGTAGCATATTATATTATTTTTTGTTATAATTGCATTAGGGTGATGGTAATGACTTTTGAATATATATTAATGGTTATTATAGCTATTTGTTTATTACTTATTTGGTATGTAACTATTTATAATAATTATCAAAATTACATAATTAGAATTAATGAATCTGAGGCTTTTATAGATACAACTTTAAGAAAAAGATTTGATTTATTAAATAAATCTATTGAAATTATTAAAGCTAATTCTAAAGAAAAAGATGTTTTAGTATCTATTGAAGAATTAAAAACAATGAAGTTAAGTAATTTTGACTTAGATAGAAAATTATATGAAGCTATTAATGAATTTGATAAATATAAAGAAACTATTGAAGGTATAAGAAATATTGAACCTTTTATAAAAATTGAATTAGGTTTGTTTGAATCAGAATCAGAAATTGTTTCAGCTAGAAAATATTATAATGATATAGTTACTGATTATAATAAACTAGTTAGAATATTTCCTTCTAACATAGTAGCTAAATTTAGTGGCTATAAAGTAAGAACATATTTTGATGGAAAAGACATGAATGATGATGATGTGAAAGATTTTAAATTATAAAAAAACCAGTTACTGGTTTTTATTTTTTCTTTTTCAAAGCATAAATAAATATTAGTATTAATGTCAATATGCCACCATATATAATATAATTATAATCTATATTTAAATCAAATACTTTTTTTGTTTCTTTTTTTGTTTCTTTATCTGTTATTTTTATAATATATTCACCATCTTTAGAGTATGAATAATTTTCTCTTGCGTATTTAGCAATATATTCAGGATCTTTTAATTTTTCTATTTCTGAACTTAATATTTTTTCATCTCTTTTTAATTCTATTAAATTTGTATCAAATGTATTTTTAGACATGCTTAATTTATACAAATTATATAAGTTACATGTTAAAGTAAAAAGAAAATAGCCTATAACAAATAATGATATAGTTCCAAATACTAACAATCTTTTTTTACTAGCTTTTGTTATTCTACTTTTTTTCATGTCTCACCTACTTTATTGAATTATAACATTTTTTAAATTGTTTTTCAATTAAGTTGTAAACTATATTACATTAATAAAAAAACTTAACTAACTGTTAAGCTTTTTTCTACTTCTTCTTTATATGCTTTAATTACTGCATCTTCAAACATTTGTCTACATTCAGGTGTAATTGGATGAGCTATATCTTTATATTCTCCATCAGCTTTTTTCTTACTAGGCATAGCAATAAATAAACCTTTTTCACCATCAATTATTCTAATATCTCTGATTACAAAGCAATCATCTAATAGAACTGAAGCTAATCCCTTCATTCTTGAATTTTCCTTCAAATAAACATTTACAGATGTTATTTTCATGAGTTTCTCTCCTTCCAGTATCTTTCAACATAATTGTATACTATTATTTATAAAAATGCAAGATTAATAATTAATTTTAATTATTTAATTTAAAAGTCTTCTAAACTACCATTAATTATTTTTTCTGCCTTTTCTTCATCAATTTGTAAGTCACTTAATTCTTTAGAATTTTCAACTCTTGTTATTTTTCTTTTGTATCCATATACATCAAGTTTTAATGCTTGTTGCTTTAAATCTGTATATTTATCAAATAAGGTTTTAAAATCTATTAATCCTTGATTATATAATGAATTTATTTTTTCTAATTCTTCAATATATTCAACAGACTTTTTTTTAAGTTTTTTATTTTTTAAATTTTTTAAATTATTTTTATATTCCTCTTCAGAATTATCATTTGACATTGTTTTTTCAACTTCGTCTATTTCACGTTTAATGATATCGTATTCTTCTATCTTTTTATTGTATTTAGTAATCAATATAGGTTTTAATTGTTCTAACATGTTTTCCCTCCTTATATCTTTAAATATTTTCTAGCCGCTTTTAAGCTTCCAAACATACCAACTAATACACCAATTAAAATTAATATTCCAGATACATAATATACAAATGGAGCTGGATTTACTAATTTTATAAGTGATGAAAATAGTTGCCCACCAAATTCATCATATAGTGCTGTATAACCGTATACTGTTAATATGATTGGTAGAATTGAGCCTAATATACCTAAGAATAATCCTTCAAATATAAATGGTATTTTTATGTTTATATTTGAAGCTCCAACTAATCTCATTATTTCTATTTCTTTTTTTCTAGAATGGATTGTAATTTTTATTGTATTTGCAATTAAGAAAGCTGTTACTATGACAAGAGCAATAACCATTCCAATACAAACATTTTTAATTATATCAAATACCGAAACTAATTGTTCAACCATGCCTTCTCCATATTTTACTATGTTTACTTTTTCTATTTTTTCTATTTCTTTAGCGGTATTACCTATTTTTTCAATATTTTTTACTTTTATTAAATATGTATCTTGTAATGGGTTTTCTTCTTCTGTCCAATCTTCCATAATGTTTTTAAATACTACAGATGATTCCATCATTTCTGCTGCTATTGTTATTTTAGATTCAAAATCTATTGTTTCAATGTTATCTAATTCTCTTATTTTTTTTATTACATTTTGTCTGTCTTCTTCAGTAGCATCAACATTTAGAAAAGCCACAATAGTAACATCTTTTTCAACTAAATCTGTAAAGTTATTAACATTATATGAAAGAATGATTGATATAGAAACAACTATCAAAGTTATTGTTATACATGAAATAGAAGCAAGTGATAAAGAAAAGTTTCTAAATACTCCTTTAAATGAGTCTCTAATATTTCTACTTAGTATTCTTAATGCTTTCATGTAAATATGTTCCTTTCTCATAATCTTTTAAAATTCTACCACTATCTAATAATATTGTTCTTTTCTTCATTCTATTTACTATTTCTGTATCATGCGTAACCATAATTATTGTTGTTCCCATTTTATTTATTTCTTCTAATACTTGCATTATTTCCATACTTGTTACTTCATCTAGATTTCCTGTAGGTTCATCACATATTAATAGTTTTGGGCCATTTACAATAGAACGTGCTATCGCAACTCTTTGTTGCTCTCCACCTGATAATTGATTAGGATAACTATTTGTTTTATGTTTAAGTCCTACTAAATCTAGAGATTTTATTGTTTTAGAATATATTTCTTCTTTTGTTTGTCCAAGAACTTCTAGTGCGAATGCGACATTCTCAAATACTGTAGCCCTACTTAATAATTTAAAATCTTGAAAAACCACTCCTATTTTTCTTCTTATTTTATAGACTTTACTATTTCTTAATTTTGCTACATCAATACCACCAACAATTATTTTTCCACTTGTTGGTTTTATTTCTCTATATAACATTTTAATTAATGTTGATTTACCACAACCTGTTGATCCTATAATGAAAACAAAGTCACCTTTTTCTATATTTAAATCCATATCATGAATTGCTGTAACTCCTGTTTTATATTGCATTTTAATGTTTTTAAATCTTATTAAATCCATAATTACCTCCTTAAACTTCCACCTGATACCTCATATGCATCTGTTACTAAGAAAAATGCATTAGGGTCTATAGCAAGAATACCTTCTTTTGCTAAAAAGTAATCTTTTGTTGGAATAATACACATTATTAATTTTTGATTATTACCAGTATATCCTCCTCTTGATTCTATTACTGTAATTCCATGACTTAAATTATCCATTACAAATTTTTTTATAGATGTTTCATGTTCTGTTACAATATAAAATGCTTTGCACTGTGATATTCCAAGTATTACTTTATCAGCCATTATGCTTATTATATATAAAACTATTATAGCATACATTACATTTTCCCATGCATAGATATTATTTGTTATGAAAAACCCAGATAATAATACTATTAATCCATCTGACATTAACATGGCTTTTCCTATTGATACTTTAAAATATTTTGATATTATTTGATTTATGATATCTGTACCGCCTGTTGAAAAACCTGTTTTGAAATTCATTCCAGCCCCTATTCCAGCTATTAAAGCTCCAAATATAACTATTAAAATCATATTATTAATATTAAAATCAATATGATTACTTAAATTAGATGTTAGGCTTATACATATTGGAAAAATAATTGAACCTGCTATTGATCCTTTTGTTTTCTTCCAACCTAATGTAAAATAACTTAGTGTTAACAAAAGAACTGATGAAATAAGTATAAATATTGATGGTTCTATTCCATATAATTTCTTTATTACAACTGATATACCTGATACTCCACCATAAACAATATTACGTGGTAAAAAGAATACGTTAAATGCTATAGAAAGTAATAAACAACCTATAATTAATACTAAGTATCTTTTTATTTTATTTTTATTATAAATTTTTTCAATTATTTCATCTATTTTTTCTTTTCTTTTTAATAACATATTAACATCCTTTCAAATTATCATTTATAAATTTGTCTATATCTCCATCTAAGACTTTTACAACATTAGTTTCTTCTGTATTTGTTCTATGATCTTTTACTAATGAGTATGGATGCATTATATAGCTTCTTATCTGTGAACCAAAATTTATATCTGATAAATTACCTTTAAAGTTCATTATTTCTTGTGTTCTTTTTTCTATTTCTAGGTTATATAATTTGTTTTTTAAAACTGCTAAAGCGGTTTCTTTATTTTGTATTTGACTTCTTTCATTTTGACAAGTAACAACTATTTTTGTAGGAATATGAGTGATTCTAACTGCTGAATCTGTTGTATTTACTCCTTGCCCACCTTTACCACTACTTCTATAAACATCTATTCTTATATCTGATTCATTTATATTTATATCTATATCACTATTTTCAAATAGTGGTGTTATATCTACTGATGCAAATGAAGTATGTCTTCTAGAGTTTGAATCAAAAGGAGATATTCTAACTAATCTATGAACTCCTTTTTCTACTTTTAGGTAGCCATAAACATTGTTACCTTTTATTATTAATGATATGCTCTTTATTCCAGCTTCTTCACCATATTCTTTATTTATTACTTCTACTTTATATCCTTTTTTATTACACCATCTATCATACATTCTATATAGCATTTCTGCCCAATCACATGATTCAGTACCACCTGCTCCTGGATGTATTTCTAATATGGCTCCTAATTTATCATATGGACCATTTAATAATATTTCTATTTCTAATGATTCTAAATTGTTTTTTATTTCATCTATGTCTGTTTCAATAAGTGCTTTTAATTCATTATCATTTATTTTTTTTAATTCTTCAATTAATTCTATATTTGATTCTATTTTTTCTTTTAATGAAAAAACTTTTTCTATTATATTTTTTAGAGTATTTAATTCTAATATTACTTTTTCACTTTCAGATTTATTATTCCAAAAATCAAGACTACTCATTATTTTTTCTAATTCGTATATTCTTTTTTGTTTTTTTTCTGGTTCAAAGTGACCTCCATAAATCATTTATTCTTTTTGAATAGTCATTATATATATTATGTATTTCATAAAATTCCATATAACTTCCTCCTATTCTTAATTATTATAACATTTTTTAGTTGCTTAATCTATAATATAAAAGAAAAAAATAAGGATTTGTCTTATTTCTTAATTTTCTCTAATATAAAATATTTACAGTCATATGCACAGTTATTTCTTATATAATTATCTTTTAATTCATAGTTATTAATTTCTGTTATTAAAGGGTTCCCTTTTTTACAAAAGCCTTTTAATCTTAGTTTATTATAAGCCCAATCACCAATTATATAATCATATTCATCAAAATAATCAGTTAATTTTTTTTCGGTTTCTTCTTTATCAAAACCTTCTTTATAGTCTTCTAATAAAATATATTCTTTTTCATTTAAAATTAAATCTTTCATTATTATCACCTAATTAATTATATCACGTATTTAATTTTGATGGAAGAATTTAAATTTAAAAAAAACAGTTTTAAATAACTGTCTTTATTAATATACTAAATAAATGTCACAATTTATATATGTTGTAGTCCACGTATTAGCATCAGCATAAACACCCCAACCACTATATGTAATAGTAATTGTTCCATCTGAATAATTTTTTATTATCGTTGAAAATTTTTGTCCTGTTTGTCCATCTCCACCTACATAATCCCAATAACTTCTTGTTAAGCCATAACTTTTTGCTACTACCAAAAAATTACTTGTTGTTAGTTTCGTTAAATCTATTCCTAAATTTAATGTTGATATATCTAAATTAATAATAGTTCCACTAGTTTTGTATGAATTAGAAGAAATAAATGATCCGATTTTTACTATGCTTGCGCCTTTATTAGTTCCAGTTATTACTTCACCATTTGCATAAGCTCTCTTACCTTCTTTTATATCTTCTGCTGTTACATCTGTTTGATCTACTAAGGCTTTTAAATCATCATATTGTTTTTGTAATATATCATAATCAACTTTTGATACAAAAGCTAATACTCCATAACTTAATTCATCATAATTACATGTTCCTTTACTTACTATTACTTCTCTATTAGATACTGTTTTTAAAGCTGTATTTTTATTATCTGTTATACATAGTTCTATTTTACTATCACTATAAATTCTTACTTTTCCACCATCTATTTGCCCTTTATAATATATTTTTTCTGTTCCACTTAAACATGTTCCATTACCACAAGTAAATTCTAGTGTATCTTCTATTCCGTCTTTCAGATTCTTTGCTAAATACATCTCTGCTGAATCTAATATTCCATATGCCGAATCTTTTAAAGCCCCTACTTTTGCTTTATCTATTACGCTTGTTATTATTGGTATAGCAATTATAGCTATTACAGCTAATACTACTATTACCGCCAATAACTCTATTAATGTAAATCCTTGTTTTTTCATATTATCACCTAATTAATTATATCACGTATTTAATTTTGATGAAAGAATTTAAATTTAAAAAAAACAGAAATTCTGTTTTATACAAATAAATAGTCAGATTTTTTTGTTACTTTTTTTTCTTTATATTTTTCTAACAGAATAGTCTTATTTTCTTTAATTGATTTTTTTACATCTATTATTCTTTGATTTTTTGAGCCTCTAAATTTTAAATCTAGACTTCTCTTATCAAGAATAAATTTGCCATCAATTAATACATCTATTTCTTTTAAAAACTCATATATAGCTGGTTTTGTTTTTTTAAATTTTTTTAATTGTTCAAATGTAAATCCTGTATAACACCATATATTTAAGTTTAAACTTTTAGCATACCTTGCTATTTCTAGGCATTCAACTGGTTGAAACATAGGATCTCCACCTGAAAATGTAATTCCATCTTGTGCTTCTAATAAAGATATTTCTTTTTTTATATCTTCTAAATCTTCTAAAAAGCCACCTTTAAAATCATGTGTACTTGGATTATGACATCCAAGGCAGTTATGAGAACAGCCTTGTGTCCATATGACTGTTCTTATACCTTCTCCATCAACAATACTATCTGATTGTAATGAAGCCGCTAATCTAATTTTCATTATTTTCTTTTATTACTTCTTTTATGCCAGTATGTTTAACTCGATCTTTTTCCTCTGACCTTTTAGCGTTATTAAATCTTTTAACATCACCTGCTAAATATCCAGTAATTCTTCTAATTCTTTCAAAACCAACGTTTTCTCCTACCATTTTTTCCATAAAATCCTCCTTCTAACAATTTAAACAAGATATTTTTTCAATAGGTACACTTTCGAATTCTTTTCTACCGCAACCTGGGCAAACATCTTTAATTACTCCTACATATCCACAAACTGGATCTCTATCTACTGGATGATTAATTGCTCCGTAACCAATACCAGCTTCTTTCATAAGTCTTATAACACTTTCAAATGCTTCAACATTTGATGTTGTATCTCCATCTAATTCTATATAACTAATATGTCCTCCATTTGTTAATGCATGATATGGAGCTTCTTTAGTTATTTTTTCTTTTATTCCAATATTATAATATACTGGGATATGATATGAATTTGTATAATAATCTCTATCTGTAATTCCTTTGATTTTTCCAAATATTGCTTTATCAATATCAACAAATCTTCCTGACAAGCTTTCTGCTGGAGTAGCAATTAATGGGAAGTTCAAATTAAGTTCTTTAGTAAATTCATCACATTTTTCTCTCATAAAGCCAATTATTTCTAAGCCTAGTTTTTGGGCTTCATCTGATTCACCATGATGTTCACCAATTAATGCTTTTAAAGTTTCTGCAAGTCCGATAAATCCTATTGATAGACTACCATGTTTTAATATTTTTCTTAATCTATCTGTTGGCTTTAATTTATCACCATCTGCCCAAACTCCTTGACTTAACAAAAACGGAAAATTATAACTATGTTTTGAACATTGTATTTCAAATCTATCTAGTAGTTGCTCTTTAATTAAATCCATAATATCTGACAATTCTTTATAGAAATTTTTCATATCTGCTTTTTCTCTTTCTTTTAAGCAAATACCATTTCTTATAGCTAGTCTTGGTAAATTAACTGTTGTCCAAGATAGATTACCTCTACCACCTGTAGTTTCATTATTTGGATCAGTTACATCTCCAATAACTCTTGTTCTACAGCCCATATAACCAACTTCTGTTCTAAAGTTTCCTGGTTTATAGTATTGTAAATTAAATGGGGCATCTATAAATGAGAAGTTTGGAAATAATCTTTTAGCTGAAACTTCACAAGATAATTTAAATAAATCATAATTAATGTCTTCTTTATTATAGTTTATTCCTTCTTTTACTTTAAATATAGAAATAGGAAATATTGGTGTTTCACCTTTTCCAAGACCTGCATCAGTAGCAAGTAAGAAGTTTTTACTAACCATTCTTCCTTCTGGTGAAGTATCAGTTCCAAAGTTAATTGAAGAAAATGGTACTTGAGCTCCAGCTCTTGAATGCATTGTATTTAAATTGTGAACGAATGCCTCCATTGCTTGATGTGTAGTTCTATTAGTTTTTTTAAGAGCATTATCATAAGATTTTTCAAATAGTCTTTTAATACTAGCTGAAGTCTTATATATAGGTGCGAAAACGTCTAAATTAAATTCAATAGATTCAAGTTTATCTATTTCTCTAGAAATTCTATCCATATTTATAAAGCTTAATAAATCATCATAATCTAATAAGTCATAAATTTGTTGTTTTAATTGTTTTTTAAATGTTTTTAAAACTCCTGGAGCTAAATAGTAATCAAATGCCGGAATACTTTGTCCTCCGTGTTGATCATTTTGATTTGATTGAATAGCTATAGCAGCAAGTGCGGAATAGGACATAATATCGTTTGGTTCTCTTAAAGTACCATGTCCTGTTTCAAAACCATTTTTAAATAATCTATCTAATTCTATTTGCATACAAGTTGTTGTTCCCATAGCTAGAAAATCCATATCATGAATATGTATATCTCCTGAATCATGAGCATCTGAATGTTGTTTTTTTAGTAAATAAGCTTTAGCAAATTCTTTTGATACTGTAGATCCATATTGAAGCATAGTTCCCATTGCTGTATCACCATCAACATTAGCATTATCTCTTTTAGAGTTGTCTTCATTTGCCGATTTTAAACCTAAGCTTTCAAGTGATTTTAAGAATTTATGAGTTTTCTTTTCTCCAAAGAATAATTCTCTTGAGTTATTTCTTCTATCTCTATATTCTGAGAAAGATTTATATACATCAGAATATCCTTTTGCTTTTAATTCTTCTTCAATTAAATCTTGTATTTCTTCGATTTTTATTTTTGCACAAGTTTTATATTCTTTTTCAATTCTACTTGTAACTGCTTGATAAACTTTTTGAATATCTTTTTCTGTATATTTACTACTTTGTTCATATTCATCATCTTGTTTTTCTACACTATCAAAACCTTTTTTAATAGCGATTGCTATTTTAGACCCATCAAAGTCCACCTTTTTACCATTTCTTTTTTCTACTTTTAAAGTAGCAACTAATTCTTCATCCATGTTCTAACCTCCTGCTATCTTAATTAAATTGTAGTTCAAAAAAAGTAATGTGTCAATAGCTTTTTGAAAGTTTTTTCGAAAATATGTTCGTGGTGCATTTTAAACCCTTATTTTGTAAGAAAATTGATTTTTTCTATTTTACACTTTTTTGTTTTTTTTAATTTTTTTATTTTTTATTTTTTATTTATTTTTTTATTTTTTACATTTTTTCTTTATTTTTATAGGCTATTAAAATTTTGATTGATATTTTGTTTTTTATATTTTTTTGTTTTTTTGTATTTTCTTAAATTTAACATTTTCTAATTTTACTATTTTATTATTTTTTTGTTTTTATATTTTTATTATTTTTTATATAAAAAATAAAACCATTGGTGTAGTTTTATTTGGAATTTTCTTCTAATATTTTTATTATGTTTTTTAATATATTATTATTCATATCAGATTTTTTATCTATTATTTTTAAATTGTCTAAACAAAAATGTTTTAGTATTAAATGTTGAGTTAAATAATTGCTATTACATATTTCAAAGATTATCTCTTTTAATTGCTCTTCTTTTTTATTAATATTATCCAGTAATTCTTTAGCATTTATTTTTTTTATTTCATTAAAATGTTTCTTAAAGTCTTTTATGTTTAAGTTGTAACTGTTTATATATTTTATGAATGATTCATCGTTTTTTTTGTTAGTTATTTTATTTTGATCTATTATTTCTTTTAATTCCTTTATAAAAAAATTTAATTCTTTATTTTTTATTTCTATTTTTTTATTAATTACCTTTAATTGTTTTTTGTCGTTATTACTTTTTTTAAGTGTTTTTTTATTTATATTAGCTATCTCTGATTTTAAATCTATTATTTTATTTTCTATTGTTTTTTTATCTTGTTTAAAAATACCTTTTCTAAATGATTTTGAATTTTCGTATATTTCATAATATATTCTATTTTCTTTAACTATTCTATATATTCTTAGTTTTTCTTTTAATGTTTTTATTTCTTCTTTTAATGTTTTTTCTTCTATTGTCATTTTTTCATATAGAACTTCATTTTCTCTTTTTCTTAATGTTTCAATATAAGTATTAATCAAATATTCAAATAGTTTTTCATAATTATATGTTTCAATTTCTATTTTTAAATCTTCTTTTTTAAATTTAGTATATACTGCAATGAAAATTTCTATATTAGGAAATATTTCATTTAGTGTTTTTAAATATTTTCTATCTATTGTGTATTTTAAATTAATTATGTCTATTAATTCACTTTCTATGTTTTTATTATCAGAAGATATTATATTTCTGATATATTTTTTTAGTTCATATTTAGTTTTTATTATATTTATTTTATTATTTAAACTTATTTCATAATACTCTTTTTTTACAATATTTATTTTGTTTTTGTATATACTCTTTAATATATATATTGCATAATTATTAAATTCTTCTAATTCTTTCATAAACACTCCACCATACTATATATATAATACCAAATTTTTAAAGAAAAAAAAATAAGTTTTCACTTATTTTATTGATTCTGATTCACCTTTGTTTTTAAATTGCAAAACTATTGGTGTTCCTTCAAAGTCAAATGACTCTCTTAATTTATTTTCTATATATCTTTCATATGAAAAATGCAATAATCCTTTACTATTTACTTGTATATTAAATTTTGGAGGATTAGTACCTGATTGATTACTAAAATAAATTTTCAATCTTTTTCCTTTATATGACGGAGGAGCATTTAATTCATATGCATCTCTTATAACATCATTTAAAAGACTTGTTTTTATTTCTCTTTTACTATTTTCATATACTTTTAATATTTCTGGTATTAATGTATGTATTCTTCTTTTAGTTGAAGCTGATAAAAACACAATTGGAACATATGAAATAAAAGCCAAATCACTTCTTATTAGTTTAATCCATTTTCTCATTTCTTCATCTTTGTTTTCAATTAAGTCCCATTTATTTACTGCTAAAACTATTGCTTTTCCAGCTTCTAGGGCATAGCCAATTATATGTTTATCGTGTTCAATTATTCCTTCTTCTGCATTTATAACTACAACACAAACATCAGATCTATCTATTGCTTTCATTGATCTAAGCAAACAATATTTTTCTATTTTTTCATATATTTTGCCTTTTTTTCTCATACCTGCTGTATCTATTACAACCATCTCTTGATTATGATATACAAAAGGGGTGTCTATTGAGTCTCTAGTTGTTCCAGCTACCTCTGATACTATTACTCTTTCTTCGTTTAAAATTGCGTTAACTAAACTGCTTTTGCCAACGTTTGGTCTACCTATTATCGAAAATTTTAAAACGTTTTCTTCATATTCTTCAGTATATTCTTTAAAATCTTTTGTAGCCTCATCTAGTAAATCATAAAAACCTATATTTTGTTCTCCACTTACACTTATATAATTTTCAAAACCTAATTCATAAAAGTCATAAACATGTTCTTTTGATTCTTTTGTATCGCTTTTATTTATTGCTACTATTACTTTTTTATTAGTTTTTATTAACATGTTTCTTACTTCATAATCATTAGCTGTTAATCCTTCTTTTCCATCAACAACAAAAATAACTACATCAGCTTCATCGATTGCTAATTCAACTTGCATTTTTATTTCATCATTAAAATCATTATCTTCTAAATCTATACCACCTGTATCTATTAAATAAAATTTATGATTATTATATTCTGCATTTCCATAAACTCTATCTCTTGTAACACCAGGAGTATCTTCTATTATTGATATTCTTTTTCCTACTATTTTATTAAATATTGTTGATTTACCAACGTTTGGTCTACCAACAAGTGCTATTGTTTGTTTTTTCATATTACTCACCTCAATCTTGTTTATTATAGCATATTTATTCCTATATTTCTATTATTATATTTATTACTTAATCTTTCTATTATTGTCATTTACTATTATCAAAGTGTTTTAACAAATAGTATTTAGTACAAGTAGACTAAAAAACTCACCCTTATTTTATGTGAGTCTTATAACTACAATATTCTTTCTATTTTATCAATTACATCAGATTTACCAGCTTTTGTAACATTAGAGAATACCACAAAGTCATCTCCTACTAATAAATCCATATCAGATAGTATAATGTTTTTTTGCGAATAGTGTTTTGTAATACCTACTTTATCTGATTTAGTAGCTACCACTGTAACAGGAATATTATAATGTTTTAAATATTTATACATTATTAAATCATCATTACTAGGTTTATGTCTAAAGTCTACCAACATAAAGACTTGTTTTAATTTTTCTCTATTAGTAAGATAGTCTTCCATCATAAGACCAAATTTCTTTTTTTTAGCTTTACTTAAATTAGCAAATCCATATCCTGGTGCATCTACTATATAAAATTCATCATTAATTAAATAAAAATTTATTGTTTGAGTTTTTCCAGGTTTAGCTGATGTTCTAGCATAGTTTTTTCTATTTATTAAAGTGTTTATGAAACTACTTTTACCTACATTAGAACGACCTACCATTAAAAATTCTGGTTTATCATCTGTTGGATATTGACTTCTTCTAACTGCCGAAATTATTAAATCAACAGAATTTATCTTCATTTCTATCACCTTTTATTTTTCTTGCATAAATCGAATTATAACATCTTATTCATTATTTGTCAAAGTTATTTAAAAAGTTTATTTTGTGATGCAGCTTCCAGGGTTAGCTATATTATAATCTCTATACCAAGTGCAACTTAAGTTTGAAGCATTTTTACATGTCTTTTCACTAGTAAAATCCTTGCATTCTTTATTTGCATTAACTGCTACACATTGTCCCGTACCTGAATTAGCATAAGTCCATTCACAGTTTCCACTACAATTTTTATGTTCTCTATCAGCACATGCTTTTACGATTGAATCTTTAACGCCAGTGTCCTCGTAACCAGTACTGTTATTTGTTGTACCATCTTTAGTATTTACTTCTGAGCCATTTGTTCTACTAGGGCATGTATCAATATTATAATCTATAGATGTTGATACAAAGTATGATGCACATTTTAAAATACTTCCATCTTTATCAACATTAGCAACTATTCCAAAGCCAAATTTAACAATAGCTATAACTAAAAATATCATTATACCTACTATAAATTTTCTAATTAGAGCAGCTTTTGCTTCACCCATTTGTTTTTCATCACTTGCTATAACTGCTTTAACTAATTCAATCATTCCAAATATTATTATAATTATTGGAACTAATAATTGAACAAATTCAACTAAATTTCTAATTAATATAACTAGTGCTTCAGGAAAATAAGCATCTCCACATTTAACGCATATATCCGTAAAGTTAAAGCTTTGTTCTTCACATCCTGTTACGAATACTAGTAAAAATGTCATCATTATTATTCCAAATATTTTTTTATTATTTTTCTTCATAGTTTTTCTCCTAACAACATAATAATTATATATTAATTCTACTATTTAATCAAGGTTTATGTTATGGTTGCATAGCTCCAAATAAAACTAACCAAGCTAATATAGTTTTAGCAACCAAACTTAAAGTTATATATATTTTTTCACCATATAAATAGTCTTTCCATTTACCAACTTTTTTATATTGTAAAATCATATTTATTGGAAATGTATTAAATGTTATAAAGTATGCAATAACAATAGCCCATACAAACCAAGGTGTTAAATCAAAATTTCCTGTTCCAAACATATATATAAATATAACTATCCATGGTGTTATACCGGCAATTGATCCATATATAAATGGACCCCAAATAACGTTGTTTTTATTTTTGCCAACGTTCATTTGTTCCATTATTAATCCAAATATATTCATTAAAGCATTTAATGCAAAAATAAGTATTAATGATGCTATATCATATATTCCAAATAGTGTTGATATTAATACAATCATTATTGAAGAACTTATAGCATATTCAAACCATCTAAATTTATTAATTCCTTTTTCTAAGCCTTCAATATATTTTTCTTTTTTAATTATAATTATAAAATGAGCTAAAGCTGATATAAATAAGAAAAGTGCTACTAAAATACCAAATGGTAATTCAAATAATACTCTTGATGTTGATTCTAAAGAATTTGTATTATAATTATAACTTAAATAATTTTGAGTTATAGTAGGTTTAAATTGAGCAATTTTTTCAATTACATTTGTTGCTAATACAATCATTATTATTCCTTGAATAAAGTGTAATAGTCCCATTGTCTTATTAAATTTTAAAAGTTTTTTATATTTTTCCATTATAAACTCTCCTTTTCTTCTATAATACTATTATATATAATTTAATAATAAAATACAAATTTATATTAAAATATTTAGTATTTTGGTAATTAATTTTTTATTATCAATATCTAAAATGTAGTGTTCTTTGGCTCCTTTATATGGAAATCCAGTAGTTGAGTTTTCCATAAGTTGTTTTATTTCTTCAAACATTTTTATATATACTATGTTATCACATAATAATAGCAATGGTTTCTCATTGATATATACTAAATATTCTCCAAACATTTTTCTATATTTTATTATATTTTTATCTTTAATTTGTTCACAAACATGATTAACAAATTCTATATTAGTTGCCATATTTTTTCTCCTTTTAAATAGCTTTTCCCGCACTATATCCAGTTGATAAAGCTAACGTAATATTATAGCCTCCGGTAGGCCCGTGAATATCTATTACTTCTCCAGCAAAATAAACACCTTTATTAATAGTTGATTCCATTGTTTTAGAATTAATATATTTCATATCAATTCCTCCTCCAGTTACTAAGCATTGTTCAATGGAACCTGTACCAAGTATGTTAAATTCATAATTTTTTAAATTAGATATTAGTAGTATTTTTTCTTCCTTTTTAAGTTGACCAATTTTAATATTAGAAATTTTATTACTTAAATATTCAGCTACTCTTTTAGGCAAAAACTCATTTATAAAAGTTATTACTTCTTTTTTTTGATTATAATTATTTATAATGTTTAATAAATCTAAATCATTTATATTTGGTAAAAAATCAATATTTATTTTTGTTTCTTTTTCTTTTAACTGTTTATATATTTCTTCACTTATTTTAAATACTGTTGGTCCTGATAGGCCAATATGAGTAAATAAAAGAGGCCCAGATATTATTTTTTTATTAAATTTAATATTAACACGCTCTAATGTTATTCCCTCTAAATTATGTTTTTCTGTTTTTAAGAAAGTTTCAGCTGGATATGTATCAATTATATTTTGACCAATTTCTCTAGCAAATTTATACCCATCTCCAGTTGAGCCTGTATTAGAATAACTTAAACCACCTGTGGCTATAATTATGTTTTTTGTTTCATATTCATTTTTATTTGTTATTACTTTTTTTATATTTTTTTCTATACTTATTTTAAATACTATTTCATTAAGTTTTAAATCAATTTTTTTATTTAAAATTTCATTATACAAAGATTCTATTATTGTTATTGATTTATTACTTACTGGAAATATTCTATCTTCTTCATTTTTTAGTTTAACACCTAGTTCTTTAAAATATTCTATTATTTCTTTAGGTCCAAAGTTTGTTAATGTACTATATAATATTTTCTTATTTACAGGTATTTCATTTATAAAATCATTTACTGATTTTAAGTTTGTTAAGTTACACCTTCCACCACCAGTAATTTCTAGTTTTTTACCTATTTTATTATTTTTTTCTAACAATAATACTTTTTTATTTTTACTAGAAGCTGTTATACTTGCCATAATGCCTGCTGGTCCTGCTCCAATTACTATTACATCATACATTTTATCACATCCTTAATTGTATATTTTTGCTACTCTACCTACTTGATTATTTTCTTCTAACATTACTTTTATTCCTCTTGTATGAACCAAGCTATTTGTTAATATTCTTTTTACATGTCCTTGTGTTAATTTATTTGTTCTTTGGTCTTGTTTTAAAACTATATCTACTAAACCACCAATTTTAATATTAGATCTATTTTGTCCATTCATATTTTTCTCCTTTTTTTATAATTATATATAATTTATCTTTAAATCTTTGTTCTTCATTTATAATGCTAGTTCCTATTTTTTCTATTTTAAAACCTGTTTGTTCTATTATTTTAATTAAATCTTCAATTGATATAATTATTTCTTTTATATTTTTTTCATTAATTAAAATTTTATTTTTGTAAACTTTAACGTTTGTATTAATTATTTTATTTTCTTTTGTCATAAAAAATTCTATAAAAATTTCATCATCTCTAATAATTTTAATTGTGGAATTTAAAACAAGTTTTTTTTCATCGTAAATATCAAATATCATATATCCATTATCATTTAAATGATTATAAGAATTAAGAAAAAATTTTTCTATTTTATCAATAGTTAAAATGTGATTAACTACATCACATGAACTAGTTATTAAATCAAATTTTTGATTAAGATTAAAATTTGTTATATCACCTTCTATAAAATTAACATCTGTATTTTTTCTTCTAGCAATGTCTAACATATATGGTGAAATATCTATTCCAGTTGTTTTCTTTCCTTCTTTAGAAAAATAGTCACATAATGTACCTACACCACAACCTAAATCTAATACGGTATTAAAGGTATACTTTTTGTTATTAAAATAATCAAATGTTGCTTTTGAAAAAGTATTAGAAAAATAATCCCAACCATATTTATCATAAACTGCGCTGAAATTATAATCATACATAATATTTTTATTTTTTATTTGAATAATTGAAATTATATTAGCAATTATATTTATAAAATCAAATAAAGCTGAGGCATATGACTTTATATATAAATCATATATAAACCACATTATCATTGTAAAAATAATTAAAAGTTTAAAGTTTATAACATCTTTTATATTTAAAAATAATGTATATAATACTATACTAATTAAAGGTAATAATCCAATGATACCTAAATTATTGAATTTTAATGATAAAATAACTGATAAAATAATTAATATACTTTTAGTAATTATATTTAATTTGTTTTTATAACATAATATATTTCTAACAAAACCTAGAGCATTTATTATTGCTCCTGTAATTCCACCTAATATAACATTGCTTATAACTGATAATCCTATTTGTATTGTTTGAATGTATAATATTTTCTTTTTTGTTTTTAGAAAACCTGAATAAACCATTAAAACAGATGCTATAAGAGCTATGATATTAGCTACTACAATTTGTGTCATTAATCAAGTCTCCTTTATATGTTTAAGGTTTTTAATTTTTCTATTTTAATTCAAAATCAGATAATTGATAGCCTAGTTCTTTTATCTTATCATGTATTTTACTTGGAGAAATACCAAATAAAGTATTATAGTCACCATTAACTTTATCAATAAAAATAGATGCTTTTCCTATAATAGCATAACCACATGTATTTAATATATTTTCTTCGTTATCAACATACCATTTAATATCTTTATCTGATATATTATTTTTTAAAGTTAGTTCACATATATCAGAAAAAACTATTTCTTTATTTTGATATAAATCTTTAATTACACAGCCTGTTATAGCATATGTTGTTTTACCAACCATTTCTTTAATATTATTGTAAGCTTCTTTTTTGCTTTTTGGTTTTTCATATATTTTATTATCCATATATATAACTCCATCAGCTGAAATAATCAAGGCTTTATAATTAATTTGGGCTGCTACTGAATTAGCTTTATCTCTAGCCAAAGCTTTTACATATTCTTTAGGATCAGTATTATTATTAACTTCTTCAGTTAAGCTTTTAATAACTTTATACTTTAGTCCAATCATATTTAAAATATCTTGTCTATTCTTTGAACTTGATGCAAGTATTAATTCCATAAATAATACCTCCTTTTTTATTCCAAATTGCTTTTTTATCTAAAAATATCATTTTACCTATCTTGCTAATTTAAAAGTTTTTACTAATAGATTATTTTCTAACTAGTTTAACTACACACTCTACATGAGTCATTTACTGTAGTTGAATACAAATTTAGCCTTCTAGTTTTTTTATTTCTTCACCTAATAAAATTAAATAATCTTTTTCAGCTCTTGTTAAATTGTTTTTTGTATATTTTTTGTATTCTTCATGAGCCTTTTTTAATGCTTGTTCATGTGATATTAAACCTTTGCCTTGTAATATTTCCTTTCTTGTCATTGTTAAAAAGGAATCTAGCTCATTTATCCAATCTTTCATAGTCATTTCGTGCATTGACAAGGCATTAATTTCAGCTATATCTAAATATGCAGAAACTATTCTATTTAACATATTTAATTCTTCGCTATTTAAATAGTTTTTAGCTATTTCAGTTTCACCTTTTGTAGGTGTAATTCCTCTAAAACTAGCTAATCCTATATTCTCTTTATCACTATCTACTCTATTAAATATAACTTCTGCTGCAGTCTTTCCATGAACTGCATAATGCATTTTATTTTGAATTGTTTTAAAAAATTCCTTTGTTATATCTGTATTTGGATTATAATCTACACTTGTTGAATAAATATCTAATATTTTTCTCCAAAATACTTTTTCTGATGATCTTATATCTCTTATTTTTTCAAGAACTTCTTCGAAATATATTCCGCCACCATTATTTTTAAACTTATCTACATTTAAATTATACCCTTTAACCAAATACTGTTTTATTAAATTATTAGCCCAAACTCTAAATTCTGTTCCTCTTAATGATTTAACTCTATAACCTACAGCAATTATAACTTCAAGGTTATAATATTTGGTTTTATAATTTTTTCCATCTACTGCAGTTAGTAAGGATTCCTTACTAACTGTTTTTTCGTCTAACTCTTTTTCTGAAAATATATTCCTAATATGCATTGTTATATTATTTCTCGTAGTATCAAATAATTTTGCAATTAAATTTTGAGTTAGCCAAACATTTTCATTTTCAAGCAATACTTCAATTTTAACTTGTCCATCGTCTGTTGTATACATTATTATATTTGAACTAGTCTCCAAATTAGCACCTCCTATATTTATATATTATTTGTGTTACAAATTGCTTTTTGATTAAATAATTAAAATTAATCTATATATTTTACATGCAAAAATATTTATTTATCATTTAAGCATCTTAACTGTTTTTTTGACAATTACAAATTATATTCTTTTATTTCACAATTTTTAAGACCTTTATTTAAAAAGAAACCGTCATTTATTCCATTAAAATATGAATAAAATGCTTTAGAAACACCACTATGAGCAACTATTAAAACTTTTTCATAATTTTTAGTTTTTAAATCGTTTAAAAATAAATCAATTCTATTAAAAAATGTCTGCATATTTTCTGATGTACCATACTGTATTGCTGAATAATAATTCCAATATTCTTCTCTATTAGTATCTTTAAGCAATTTACCACTTAAACTACCATGGTCTCTTTCTTTTAGTCTATCATCAATTATTATTTCATCATTCTTAATATTAATAATATTAGCCGTATGTATTGCTCTTTTTAATGGTGATGAAAAAATTACATCATAATCTAAATTTAATATTTTTTCTCTTAATTCATTTGCTTGGTTAATTCCAGTACTATTTAAATCTTCATCTTTATTTCCATAGATTTTCAATAAGTTGGGTTTTACCTCGCCATGTCTAATTAAATATATTTTCATACTACCTCCAAAGATTTTTAGTTTTAACATTTATTATTTTTCTTGCTTATTATAAAAGTTACAAGACACATTATCTTTCATATTAATATATTTTGGTTTCTAGATTATTCCAATAAATATATAAATATAGAATATTCTATTGTTTAGTTATGACTTTTTACGATTTCTTAAATAAATTAATATTATTTTCTAACTAGTTTAACTACACACTCCACATGTATTGTTTTACTAAACATATCTATAGGTGTAATTTCTTCTGCATTATAGTTTTCACTTAATATTTTTAAATCTCTTCCTAAAGTAACTGCATCACAAGAAACATAAACAATTTTTTCTGGATTTAAATTTATTAAATAATTTATTGCATCTTTTAAAAGCCCACTTCTTGGAGGGTCTACTACAACTACGTCTACATCTTCTACATCAATAATACCAACATTTGAACAAATAAATTCTATATTATCGATCTTATTTAATTCCTTATTTCTATTAGCATCTCCTACTGCATATTTATTTATTTCTACTCCTATTACTTTTTTAGATATGTCACTTAAATACATACCAATGCTTCCAGTACCACAATATAAATCTAATAAAGTATTCGCACTACCAACATATTCTTTTACTTTATTATATAAGTTATAAGCACCTTTTGTATTTATTTGGAAAAAAGAATCTGGAGAAATCATAAATTTTAAATTTCCTATAGTCTCTGTTATGTATCCATTACCTCTTAAAATTTTATATACTTTATCTTCATAAACCATTAATGAATCTACATTTTTAAATAGGGATTCATCAATTCTATAACCTTTATCAGCCTTAAAAACGACCATAGTTTCATTACTACTAACTCTTACTAATATTTGATATATATTTGTAATATCCATTTTCTTAAATTTTTCTAATAAATCATTAATTCTATTATCTACTATTAAACATTTATTAATATTTACAATATCATTTGATTCTTTCATATAAAAGCCAATGTTTTTTTTAACTTGAAATAATGCTTTATTTCTATAATTATATTCATCATTTGGTATTATTTTTTTTATAATACTTGAATCTATATTTCCAAAGCGACTTAAAACTTCTTTTACCTTATTTTCTTTATATAATAGTTCTTCCTCATAATTAATATGCATTAAATCACAACCACCACAAATATTATAATATTTACATTTAGGTTCTACTCTTTTAGGACTTTTTTTAATTAAAGTAATAACTTGTCCTTCATTAACTTTTTTACTTCTTTTTACAATTCTTATATCAGCTATTTCTTCTGGTAAAGTATTTGGTATAAAAGTAATAACTTCATTTACATAAGAGATTCCTCTTCCTTGATTGTCTAATTTTTCTATTTTAATTTCCATATTTTCTCCTTATTTCTATATAATTTATTATACCATACAAATTTAATATCTTCATAAATAAAGGCAAGAAAAAATGATTAAATTTACTTAATCATATTAAATACAAAAAATATTATTGCTAAGGCAATTATAGATAAAATTATAAATATTAAAAGCTTTGTTGTTTTTAATTTTTTCTTTTTTTTAGTTATTTCCTTTATTTGATCAAAGTCATCTTTTCCAAAATTTAGACTAGATGTAAAAAAGGATTTATCTATATTACTATCTGTATGTAGTAGTTTTTTATCATCATTTTTTCTTGCTTCTTCTAATAAAACTTTTATTGATTCTTTATCTCCAATTACAGTATTATCTTCAGACTTTAATTCATTAAGCATGTTTAAACCTAATTCTTGATCTGATAATTTATTTAATTGACTTGTATGAGATATTGTATCAAGTAATTCTTTTAAATCTTGTGTTTCCTTCTCAACTGTATTTTTTTCTTTTAATTCTTTTAAAATCTCAAAATTGATGTTATCTAATGATTTATATTCTTCATTATCTGTTTTATTTATTCTTGCTTTGTTTAATATATCCCTAATGTCATAAACCTTCTCTTCTTCTCTTTCATATGGTTCAGATACAGAAACTTCTTTATTTGTTGAATTTATATTTCTTATTTCTTTTTGTTTTTGATAATCTTCCCTATTTTTTAACATGTTCTTTACTTTTGTGATGTCTACTTCGTTTGAATTATCTATAGTTGCTATACCTTCTATATTACTATATTTACCTAATTCATAGATACTCTTATATAAATCTTGATTTTTATTGCTTCTTTTACTTGCTGAATCATCATTATTATATCTATCCATTCTACCCATACTCATCACCTATAATAATAATAACATATTCTAGCATTTTTTAAAATATGTACTTGCTTTTGTTTACACATTTTCTTATAATACTTTTAGGAGGTATTATATGGAAAAAGTAGTAATTGACAAAAATATGTGTATTGGTTGTGGATTTTGTGCCGCTAATTACAGTGATGTGTTTAAAATGGATGATGATGATTTAGCTGTTACAGCAAACAATATTATAGATAAAATGGATGATAAAGCAAAGGAAGAAATATTAGATATTAAAGATGGATGCCCTGTAGGAGCTATAAAAATAGAACATGAATAATCATGTTTTTTTTTAAAATAAAAACATCAATGAAATATTGATGTTTATTATTCTTTATCCTTTTTTATTTTTTCAACTAGTATTTTTACAAAGTCTCCACTGCACATATTTAATTCATCAATAACAGCTTTAGAAACTTGATTGTGTTCAAATCTAACTTCTGGAATACCAAGAAAATCTTGCAATATATCAAATTCTTGTTTTGTTATTTCTTCAAAATCAATTCCTGATATTTTTCCAGAAGCATCATATATTAAATTATTATATTTTATTGCAAGATGATCAATTTTTCTATTACTAACTATAGTAACACTTGGAAAATAGGCCATAATTATTTTTACAAATTCTAAACACCCTTTGTTTAAAAAATAATATTTGGCTTTAACACCACCTAAATAATTATCAAATTCATCATCTACTAATTCATTTACAAAATTAATAAAACTTTCCATATTATTCACGTAATCAACCCCTCTTTTAGTACGTATAATAACATAATTATATTAACTTTTCAATATTAAATGCTTTCTTTAGTGTCTTTTACTTCTTTTTTTACTTCCTTTTTTTTAGCAATTTCAAAATGTTCTCTAACTTTTTGTTCTAATTCTTGAGCTAGCTTAGAATTATTTTTAAGTAGTTCTTTAACATTTTCTTTACCTTGTCCTAGTTTTTCTCCTTTATAAGCATACCATGCACCTGTTTTTTCTAATATTGCTGCTTCACTTGCTAAATCTACAATTTCTCCTTCTTTTGATACTCCTTCTCCATACATTATATCTACAATACATGTTTTAAAAGGTGGAGCCATTTTATTTTTAACAACTTTAATACTTGTTTTATTACCAACAATATCTGTTGAAGTTTTTATTTGTTCACTTCTTCTTATTTCTAATCTAACTGATGAATAGAATTTAAGTGCTCTACCACCGGGAGTTACTTCTGGGTTGCCAAACATTACGCCAACTTTTTCTCTTAATTGATTTATAAAAATTGCTATTGTGTTTGTTTTACTAATAACTCCTGATAATTTCCTTAAAGCTTGACTCATAAGTCTTGCTTGAAGTCCAACATGAGAGTCTCCCATTTCTCCTTCAATTTCAGCTTGTGGAACAAGTGCTGCTACTGAATCTATTACAATAATGCTTATTGCTCCACTTCTAACTAAAGCTTCACATATTTCTAAAGCTTGTTCTCCATTATCTGGTTGTGATAATAATAATTCATTTGTATTAACTCCTATTTTTGCAGCATAAGTAGGATCAAGAGCATGTTCAGCATCAATAAATGCAACTCTTCCTCCTATTTTTTGAGCTTCAGCTATAGCATGTAATGCAAATGTTGTTTTACCACTTGATTCTGGCCCATATATTTCAATGATTCTGCCTTTTGGATAGCCTCCTATTCCAAGAGCTATATCCAAAGACAGAGAACCACTGGAAATTACTTCAATATCTCTATGTTCATTATCTCCTAATTTCATTACTGATCCTTTTCCAAATTGTTTTTCAATGTCTGCTAAAACTTGTTCTAAAGTTTTATCATTAGTTGATTTTACCATTTTCATTTCCTCCTTATTGTAATTCAATTATATAGTAAAAAAATAAATAAGTCAATACAAAAACGAAAATTTGTTCGATACATTTACATTCATATTTTCCTCCTTTATAATAAGTATACGTTAATTAAAAAGTATATCCTTTTATAAAAAGAAAAATCTAGTGTTAACTAAATTTTTAATTAAATCATTTCAAAAATGATTTTTTTATTCATTTTATAATATTCTATTGCAGAAGTTATTGATAAAATGCAAGCTATTATAAGAAGTACATCAGATACTCTTATATTCCATAATTCAAAAGGTAAATTATAAAAAAGCGTTAAGGTAATACCTACCATTAAACTTGCTGTTTTTAATTTTCCTGATTTAATAGCAGCAACAACTGTACCTTTATTACCCGCAATCATTTTTATAGAGTTAACAACTGTATCTCTAAATATTATAATAACCGGTATTATTGGAGATATAAATCCTGATGAAGCTAAAATTATTAATACTGAATTTACTAATACTTTATCTGCTATAGCATCAATCATTTTACCAAAGTCTGTTACTAAATTATATTTTCTAGCTAGATAACCATCTACAAAGTCTGTAAGAGAAGCTATTATAAATAAAACTCCTACTATTAAATATTTTGATTCTATAACTAATGTTTCATTAATAAATAATTTTGGAATAATTATTCCTGTCGATTCAAAAGGAAATAGTAATACTATTATTATAATTATAGATAAAAATATTCTACTCATTGTTATTTTATTTGGTAAGTTCATATAGCCTCCTATTTAATTATAGAAGTATTTACTTCTACTACTTCTTTTTTTTCTATTTTATCAAATATGATCATTATAGAAATTATTAGTAATATAATAACCACTACTAATATTATATTTTTTAAACTTAATTTTTTTCTTTTATTTAATGTATATGGAGAAGCTACTCTATTTTCTTTTTTTTCTTTTTTAGTGATTTTTTTATTTGCTTTTTTAATATCTTCTAATGATATTTTTGAAGTATGATCAAACAAATATTCATTAAATTCATCAATCATATCTTCATAATTTAATCCCAAATATTTTGAATAGTCTCTTATTAAGTATTTTAAATAAAAAACATCTTTAAATGATTCGGCATTTCCATTTTCTATATTTTCTATCTGACTAGGTCTTAATTTTAAATCAGATGCAACTTCATCAATAGATAAACCTGTATTTTCTCTAGCTTCTTTTAAAGCTTCACCTATTTCTTTCATTTTGTCACCTTTCTTTTTTTTAAAAAAAAATAATATTTTATAAGCCATGTTCTGTTCCTATTACTAGGCGACAAACATTTATCTACCTGATTTCTCAAGTCCCATAAGAAGTTCGAATTTCCTCTTATTAGGTTCCCCTACCATAATTTGGGTTTCTCGCTCGTGGGGTTTACCGCGTTCCATTTCCATCATTTCTGATTTATTCGTCACTATGGCACTTTTACACCTAATTTAACCATATCCTAAAACTTAGGTTATTTCAGAGCCGTTTGAGTTTCCTCAACTTTAGGTTATTTTTTCCCTAAACACGAACATTATAGTCATCACAGACTATGCGAGCATGGACTTTCCTCTACATTACTAGAATGCAGCGTTTGTCAAAATACTATTCTTTTCCGTAAATTATTTTTTCTAATCTTGATATTCTTCTTAACACATCAGCCGTTGATGGAGCATCATCGTTTGTATCTTCTTTTAATAATTCTATTTTAGTCTTAAGGTTTCTTATTTCTTGTTTTAATCTGATATTTTCTTCAATAAGTTCTTTTTTATCTTCTTCTGTTTCTTTTACTATGGTATTAAATTCTTCATAGTCTCTTATAACAGCATCTAAAAATTTATCAACTTCTTGAGGTCTATATCCTCTTGTGTCTATTTTAAATTCTTTTTCTAAAATGTCTTTACCTGTAAGTAGAATTCTTTCTTGATACATTACAATTACCTCACAATCAATTATATTCTCTCAAAAAAAAAACCTTTTGTCAATGTATTATCACTTTTTTGAATTTAAAAATAGGACTTATATTTTAATGAATTTATTTAATTAAATTATTATATAAAATTTGCACTTTTTCTTTTTTTCTTTATTTAATAATTGCTTACAAATTTATTATATACTGTAAATATTAATAATTTAGATTTTATTTTGCATATTTAATATAGTATTTTTAAGTTAATTATAGTATACTTGTTATGGTGAATATTATGAGATATCCAAGTGGAATTGTAAAAATTAATAATACTAATATTTCATATGGAAATAGAGGAATGAATTTTGAAGGAGATATTAATATAACAAATAATTATTATTTAAATAATAATATAGCTGTTGTTTATAAAAAACCAACTCCTATTACTATTAATAAAGTTGATTATCCCTCAAGAAAAGATGCCGTAATAACAGAAGCTCATTTTAATGTTCCATCAACAACTGATTATAATGGTGTTTATAAAGGAAGATATATTGATTTTGAGGCAAAAGAAACAAAAAAAAGTCTTTTCCCACTTTCAAATATTCATAAACATCAAATAGAACATTTAAATAAAGTTATAAATCATGGTGGTATTGGTTTTATAATTATAAATTTTTCTACATTAAACAAAGTTTTTTTGCTTAAAGGTGAAGATTTAATTTATTTTATAAATAGTAATAGTAGAAAATCTATACCTCTTGAATATTTTGAGGATAAAGGATTTTTGCTTAAATACAATTTTAATCCAAGATTAGACTATTTAGAGATTATAGAAAAAGTATATTTTAAAGGAGATGTGTGATGAAAAAGTTTTTTAGTAATAAAGATAACATTATAATAATTGTAGTTAGTTTAATTGCTTTTATTGCAGGATGTCTTAGTATAGGATTTATAAAAGCGTTTATAATTATTGGTATAGCTGATAGTTTATTATTAATCCCAAATTTAAAAAAGAAGAAAAAAAGTACAAAAATAGATAAAATAAAAGAAAAAAAGAAAAAGAAAAAAATATGGAAAATAATTCTTTTAATTTTTATTGGTGGAACTATTTTAGTAATTATAGGTATTTTTGCTTTTGCTATATATATAGTTAATAATGCTCCAAAGTTTAATCCTGATAAACTTTATGCAAAAGAATCTACTACTATTTATGATAAAAATGGTGAAATAATTGCTAAATTAGGTACTGAAAAAAGAGTAAAAATTGCTTATGAAGAATTACCTGAAGTATTAGTTGATGCAATAGTAGCTACTGAAGATGCTAACTTTTTCCAACATAATGGATTTGATTTAGCTCGTTTCTTAAAAGCTAGTTTTACCCAAGTATTATCTGGTGGTTCTAGTGGTGGTGGTGCTTCAACATTAACAATGCAAATTGTTAAAAATACATATACCTCAACTGAATCATCTGGTATAAAAGGTGTTTTAAGAAAATTTACTGATATATATATGGCTATTTTCCAAGTTGAAAAAAGCTATACTAAAAAAGAAATTTTAGAATTTTATGTTAATACTTACTATTTAGGTAGTGGAGCTTGGGGTGTAGAACAAGCATCACAAACTTATTTTGGTAAACCTGCTAAAGACTTAAATTTATCTGAAGCTGCTTTAATAGCAGGATTATTCCAAGCACCTAATGCTTATGATCCTTATAATAATCCTGAATTAGCAGAAGAAAGAAGAAATACTGTTTTATATTTAATGAAAAGACATGGTTATATATCAAATGAAGAATATGAATTAGCAAAAGCTGTAACAGTAGAAGATATGTTAAGTACAGCTTCAGAAGGTTCTGGAGGTAAATGGCAAGCTTTTATTGATACTGTAACAGATGAAGTAGAAGAAAAAACAGGAAACAATCCTTATACTACTCCAATGGATATATATACAACAATGGATAAAGAAAAACAAACTCTATTAAATGGTATTATGAATGGTGAAACTTATACTTGGCCAAATGATGCAGCTACAGCTGGTATTGCTATAACAGATGTTAATACCGGTGGTATTGTTGCTGTTGGAGGTGGCAGAAACAAAGTAAAAGAAAGAACTTTTAATACTGCAACTATGACTAATAGACAAATAGGTTCAACTTCTAAACCACTTTATGATTATGCTCCTGCAATTGAATATAATAATTTCTCAACTTATACTCTTTATGCAGATGAACCACATAGTTATTCTGATGGTAATGGAGTTAGTAACTGGGATAGAAAATTTAATGGTTTAATGACAATGCGTACAGCTTTAGGGCAATCAAGAAATATTCCAGCACTAAAAACTTTTCAAGCTGTTAAAAACAGTGATATATTAAGTTTTGTTAAGAGTGTAGGTCTTAGTCCAGAGGTGAGCGATGGCATAGTTCATGAAGCTCATGCTATAGGAGGTTATGTTGGTGAATCACCACTTAGTATGGCTGCAGCATATGCAACATTTAGTAATGGTGGTTACTATATAGAACCTTATAGTTATACAAAAATAATTTATAAAGATACTGATGAAGTTATTGAAACGAAAGTTGAAAAAACTAGAGTTATGAGTGAAGAAACAGCTTATATGATGACTTCTTTATTACAAAGTTCAGCTCAAATGGGATTATATAGTCAATACAATATTGGAGGAGCTGTTTATGGAGCTAAGACTGGTACATCAAACTTTTCTGAAGCTACAATAAAAGCTTGGGGATTTGGAGATAGTTCTGTTAATGATTTATGGGTAACAGGAATTTCACCAGATTATTCAATATCTGTATGGTTTGGATATTTAGAAATTAATAAAGATTATGTAAGTAATTCATATACAAGTAATCATAGAACTTTATTTCAAGCTGTTGCAAGAGGAGTATTTAAACTAAGTAGTAATTGGGCAAGACCTGACAGTGTTTCCGAAGTAGAAGTGGAATATGAATCATGGCCTGCTAAATTACCTAGTGAATACACTCCAAGTAATTTAAAAGTAACTGAGTTATTTAAAAAAGGTACTGAGCCTACTGAAGTATCAGATAGATTTAGTAAACTTGACTCTGTTACTAATTTAAAAGGAACAGTTAGTAATAATGTATTAACACTTACTTGGACAGGAATAAATCCTAATGCTATTAATGATACTAAAATAAATGAATTGTTTGGCTCTATATTTAGTGATGCAGGATATTTAAATAGTGCAATTTCTAATAGAGTAAATTATAATAATTCTTATATTGGTTCTTTAATATATAAAGTTTATTCAAAAGATTCTAGTGGTAATTTAGTTCTTATTAATCAAACATCAGATACTAAACTTACTATTAATGTTACAGCAAGTTCTCCAACTAAATATGTTGTTATTGCTTCATATACGATATTTACTTCTAACGCCAGCACGGGAAAAGAGGTAAGTGTCTCCCTTAGTAATGTAGAAACCTCTTTATCAGCAACTTTAAAGAGTACAACAGCAGAGATATTAATTGGTGATGTTTATACAAAACCTACTGATTATTCAACAATAATGACAATATTTGATGGAACTACTGATGTGACTAATAAAGCTACAATAACTGAGACTTATGAAAAAAATGGAACAAGTGTAAGCTCTATTAGTACAACATCTACTGGAACATATACAATTACATATAAAATAACATATAGTGGTTCTAGTATTACAAAAACAAGAACTCTAACAGTAAAATAAAAACGAAGAATTAATCTTCGCTTTTTTTACAAATATTTTTTAATTTACAATTATCGCATAATGGATTTATAGCTTTACAATAGTATCTTCCAAATAATACTAATTGTTGTTGAGTTTTATTTATTTTAGACAAAGGTATAATTTTATATAATTTTTTCTCTATTGTTACAACATCATCATTTTCTTTAGCTAAATTTAATCTCTTAGCTACTCTAGATACATGAGTATCTACTGCAATATATGGCTCATTGTATAAAACACTTAAAACTAAATTAGAGGTTTTTCTACCTACTCCAGATAAAGATTCTAAATATAATCTATCATTTGGAACAAAGCCTTTTTCTAATAAAGAAGAAGCTATTTGTATAATATTTTTTGCTTTTTTATTAAAGGTTCCAATAGGTTTTATAATTTTAATTAAATCATCAATATTAGCTTTACTTAGCTTTTCTAAACTATCATACTTTTTATATAATAAATTTGTAACTAAATTAACTCTTTTATCAGTTGTTTGAGCTGATAGCATAATAGCTATTAATAATTCATAGTCTTTATTATAATTTAATTCAAATGATGGATTAGGTATTATTTCATCAAAATAATCAATTATATTATTCATCTTCTAACCAATTATAATCAATCAATTCTTTTTTTTCTGTTTTTTTTGTCTTAAAATCTATATCATTTTTTAATTTGTCTTCTTTATTTTTTATCCCTTTTTTATTCCATTCATAAAGAATTTTATCAATATAATTTAATTTATATACTTGATTATAAATTGCTTCATCTAAAGCTAAAATTATTGTTTCTTCATTATAATTTGAATCAAGCCAACCACCAATTATTGCATATTCCATAGGAGATAAAGTTCTTCCAAATTTTTCTTCAAAGATTGTATATATAGATGTTTCAATAACAGGTTCTTCTTCTACAATAATTAAGTGAGAAAGCTTAGTATATAGAGGATTAATATCTATAGTTTCTGTTCTAACTCCATTTGTTTTTGTATTATCTAATTTTAATAAGTTTTTAGATACTAATAATTCAAATATATTCATTATATCTTCTAATGATTCTTTTAAATCTATACTAATTTTTTTAGGATTAAAAGTTAAATCTTTTTCATTAATTACATAAATTAAAAAAACCAATTCTTTTTCTGTTATTTTTAATTCTTTATAATTATATAATAATAGTTTAGGAACAAATAAATTATTATCTTTAATTAAATTAACTAATTTTTCTTTCATATAAAACACCCGTTTCCTTATTTAAATCATCTATTTTTCTACATTTATTTATTTCTTTTTCAATTCTTTTTTTACTTACTTTAGTTAATAAATGCTTGTTTTTGTCTATTGACTCTATTATTTCTTTACTTAAAGTAAAATCTAAATCTATTTTAAATCTTAACGCTCTAATTATTCTTAAAGGGTCTTCATTAAAACTTTCATCACTATTTTTAACTGTTTTAATTATTTTATTATTTAAGTCATTAATAGAATTTAATTTATCTATATAATTTCCATTATAATCAATACATAAAGTATTTATTGTAAAATCTCTTCTTTTTAAATCTTCTTCTAAATTGTCAACAAATTCTATTTTGGGAAATCTAGAGTCTAAATAAATATCTTTTCTGTAAGTCGTTATTTCATAAATATTATCTATTATTAATGATCCATAGTTATTATCTTTAGTAACATTAAAATTTTTTTTAATAATATCTGGAGTCATATTAGTACATATATCAATATCATAACTTTTTATACCTAAATATTTATCTCTAGAATATCCACCAACTATATATGCTTCATAACCTAATTTATTTATTTTTTCTAACAATATTAAGGCATTTTTATACATATATATCACCAATTATATAATAGCACATTTATTTTTTTTTTAAAACTATTTTTTTAAATTAGATAATTTTCTTATATAATAAAAAAAGCTACTTTGAGCTTTCTGTATATTCTTTACATGCTATATCTAAATCTTTAATTAATAGATCTGCTTCGTTAAAATCTTTTAATCTAACTCCACTTGCATATATATGGCCCCCACCATTGTAATTACTAGCAATAGAATTAACTATTGGCCCTCTTGATCTAATAGAGCCTCTTATATTATTATTTTGTTTATCATTTGAAAAAATACCCCAAGCATATACACCTTCAATATAATTAAAATCATTAACCATATTACCTGCTGTTGCAGCATCTACATCATATTCTTCTAATACTTTTTCTGATATTTTTAAATAACCAAAACCATTTTCTGTTACTTTTAAATTATTAGCAATATAACCTTTAAATTTAATTTCTTTTAATGGTCTCATATATAATTCATCATATATTCTGCCAAAATCTAAATTTGTTTCTTCAATTACTTTATGAACCAAATAGAAAGTTTTTGATGTTGTATAATAGAATAAAAATCTATTTGTATCAGCAACTAAACCAATATAAAGCTTTTCTGCCGCTTCTTTTGTCAAAACTAACTTTGTTTCAAGAGCAAGCTCCATAATCATTTGTGATGCACTACTAGCTTTATCATCTATCCATTCAATATCACATACTTGTTCAACAAACGGATGATGATCAATTTTAATACTACATTCAAATTTTCTAGAATCCACACCATCTATTCTAAGTCTATCAGGTGTATCAGTAACTATAAGAAGTGAATTATTATAATAGTCTTCATTAAATTTATCTATATTACCAATATATTTAAATTTACTAGCAGAAATTCCTACTACATAAACTTCTTTATTTGGGAAAGTTGCTTTAATAATATCTTTAAGTCCTAGACTAGAACCCAAAGCATCTGGATCAGCTCCTACATGACGAGCTATTACTATTTTGTCATATTTTTTTATTTTGTTGTAAATTGTTTTGCATATTCTATTACTCAATGTTATCACACTTCCTATTTTGAAATTAAATTCATTGTATCTAAGGCAATCATTAATTCTTCATCTGTTGGTATTACATATACTGGTATAGTAGATTCTTTTGCTGAAATTAACTTTTGAACACCTTTTACATTGTTTTCTTCTTTATCAAGTATTACTCCTAAGCTTTTTATTTTTTCAATAATTCTTTCTCTAGCATCAATTCCTCTTTCACCAATACCTGCTGTAAATACAATAACATCAGCTTTATTTAATAAATTATTATACATAGCTATATAGTTTGCTACTTTTTTACCAAACATATTTTCAGCTAAAAGACATCTTTCATTACCTTCTTTGATTCCATTTTCAACATCTCTTGAATCAGAACTAATTCCGCTTACTCCTAATAATCCACTTTTTTTATTTAAATCATTAAAAACTTCTTCAATTGTTTTATTTTCCTTTTTCATAATATAAGGAATTATACTAGCGTCTATATCTCCGCATCTTGTACCCATCATTAATCCTGCTAAAGGAGAAAATCCCATAGAAGTATCTACTACTTTTCCAGAGTCTATAGCACAAATTGAAGCACCACTACCTAAATGACATGAAATAACTTTTAAATCATTTCTATTCATAATTTCACTAATTGTTTTATATATGTATCTATGGCTTGTTCCATGAAAACCATATTTTCTTACTCCAAATTTTTCATACCACTCATATAATGCAGGATAAATATATTCTTCAGCACTCATTGTTTGATGAAATGAAGTATCAAATACAGCTACCATTGGAGTATTTGGCATAATTTCTAAAAATGATTTTATACATAATAACATTGGAGGATTATGAAGAGGTGCTAAATCATTAAATGCTTCACATTCTTTTAATACTTCTTCTGTTATTAAAACACTTTCTTTAAATTTATCTCCACCATGAACTAGTCTATGTCCTACACCGTCTATTTCATCTAATGAAGTTATTATTTTATTTTCAAATAGTTCATCTTTTAAATGTTTAACTGCATCTAAATGGTTTTTTAACTCTACTTTATGAGTGGTTTTTTCATTGTTTATTTTAATATTGTAAAAACTATCTACGCTACCTATCTTTTCAAAATAGCCACTAATTAATTCTTTTTTTTCTGGAAGTTCAATAACATTAAATTTTAATGATGAACTACCTGCATTAACTGCTAAAATTTTCATTTTTTTCACTCTTTTCTATAATTCATATTCTTCAAATGAACAATTATGAGATTCATAATCTAATAAATCACCATCATCAGGAATATCTCCAAAATAATAATATAAAATTCTACATATTCCACTATGTGTAACAATCAAGATTCGTTTATCTTTATATTTTTCTTTTATTTCTTTTAAAAACATATCAACTCTATTATATACATCCATTACTGATTCTGTTTTTTCATGTTCTATATTCTTTTTTATATTCCAATAATCATTTAAATTAATTTCATCTCTGCTTTTTCCTTGAAAAATGCCATGATTTCTACTTTTTAATCTATCATCTATAATTATTGGGATATTTGGGCATGCTAATTGAGCTGTTTCAAGTGCTCTTTTTCTAGGTGAAGAAATTATAAGATTTATATTGTATTCTTTTATCTTTTCTCCAACTAATATAGCTTGTTTTTTTCCTTCTTCATTTAAAATAGTATCCATATTTCCTTGTAATATTTTTGTAATATTTTCGTTTGTTTCACCATGTCTTAATACAAATATTTTCATTAATCTATTGGTCTCATTAATGGATACATAACTACATCTTTTATATTTTCACTATTTGTAAGAAGTTGAATCATTCTATCAATACCCATTCCCCAACCTGATATTGGAGGCATTCCATATTCCATAGCGCCAATATAGTCATAATCCATTTCCATGGCTTCTTCATCACCCTCAGATTTTAATTTTGCTTGATTAATTAATCTTTTTTCTTGTTCAATAGGATCTACTAATTCTGAATAACCGTTTATTATCTCAGCTTTATTTATAATTAATTGAAATCTATCAACAATTTCTTTATTATTATCACTTGCTCTAGCTAGTGGTGATAAACTAGTTGGATGCTCTGTTAAATATATTGGTCCAACTACATTTGGACGAGCTACTTTTTTATATAAATAATCTACTAAATTACCATAGCCTAAATTCTCAATAGGTGTTTCACTTTCTATTTGAATATTTTCTTCTTTTATTTTTTTAAGTAGTTTTTCTTTTGTATTGTCTATATTTATATCTATTTTTGAGTATTTATAAATTAAATCTCTAAATGAAATTGATTCCCATTCACCACTTATATCTACTACTTTATCACCTATTTGTATTGTTAAAGTATTAAAGACATTCATAATAATTGTTTGTAGCATTTCTCTTAAAAATTTCATATTATCTTTATAATTAAAATAACTGCAATAACCTTCAATCATAGTAAAGTCTTGTAAATGCGAACTATCCATTCCTTCATTTCTAAAACAACGAGCTATTTCATATACTTTTGGGATACCTGCTATAACAGACCTTTTCATATATGTTTCAGGAGCTATTCTTAAATAAACATCTAAATCTAATGCATTATGATGTGAGGCAAATGGACGAGCTACTGCTCCTGATACTTTATTATTTAGAATTGGTGTTTCTACTTCATAATAACCATTATTATCTAAATAATTTCTTAATTCTTTTATAAATTTAATTCTTGTTAAAAATCTATTTCTAGTATCTTCATTCATAATTAAGTCAACATATCTATTTCTATAACATAATTCTGGATCAGTTAATCCATGAAATTTTTCAGGTAGTGGTTTTAAAGCTTTACCTAAAAAAGTAAATTCCGCAGCTCTTAAGGTTTTTTCACCAGTATGAGTTGTAAATATTTCTCCTTTTACACCTATAAAATCCCCAATATCTATGTTAGTTTTGAAAAAATTATATTTTTCTTCTCCGATAATATCTATTTTAATTGAAACTTGTACATCTGCTTCAATATCTCTTAGTTTTATAAAACTTAATTTACCCATTTTTCTCATAAAGACTATTCTGCCTGCTATAGAAACATTATTTGTTTCATCAGCTAAATTTTCTATTTCTTTTAAAGAATTAGTTATTTCATATCTTTCTGGATAAGGATTACAATATTTTTTTATTTCATCTACTTTTTCTCTTCTAACTGTCTCTTGTTCTGAAAATTCTCTCATTATTTCACCTCATTGTTTTTTATAACTTCTGTACCACTTATCATATCTTGAATTCCTCTTAAGTCATGTCTATATATTATCATAAATGTGCTTATAATTACTAGTAAAAACTGAATAAAACCCAAAATAGTTAGTAAAGAAAAATAAAGTAAATTACTTGTTAAATATACTAATACTATAGAAAGTATCAAATAAAGTAATCCTGATGTTATTAAATTTCTTAAAAACATGTTCTTAATATTTATTAATCCTTTTAGTTTTAGACCACTAATATATAACCCTAGCGTATAACCTTTTGTAATTATAGGTAAAATTATAAAATAAAGCATTATTATTAAAGTGTTTAATGCTAAAAAAATTACTCTACTTTTATCTAATAAATAAATGTTTTGACTATATTCTTTAAAATAGTCTAGTTTTCCTATTTCATTATTTAGTAAATTTTCAGTTATTTTTGTAATATTATTTTGAATATCTACTTCTTTATTAATTGGTATAAAATAATAAATTATCATTAAAAATAGTCCTATAATAAGTAAATCTATTAAATATGCACTTAGTCTTTTTGTTCTAATTTTCATAATTTTATTCCTTTCAAGTATTCTTCTATTATTTTTTTTAATTCAAGAATATTTTTTGTTTTAAAGATTTTTTCTTTAAGTTCTGTACTACTAGGTATACCTTTTAAGTAATAACTAATATGTGTTCTTATTTCTAAAAGGGCTATTTTTTCATTTTTAGTTTTTATAAGTCTATTTAAATGACTTAATATCATTTCTATTCTTTCTTTTATAGTTATTTCTCTTGGTATGATATTATTTTCTAAATATTCTAATGTCTCTTTAATTAACCAAGGATTTCCTATACAACCTCTACCAATCATTATTGCATCACAATTTGTTTCTTCTAGTCTTTTTTTAGCATCATAACAAGATTTTATATCACCATTACCTATTACTGGAATTTTTACAGCTTTTTTAACTTCTTTTATAACATCCCAATCGGCTTTACCAGAATATCCTTGTGATCTTGTTCTAGCATGCACTGTAATAGCGCTCGCACCTGCTTCTTCAGCTATTTTAGCTATTTCTACAGCATTTATACTACTGTTATCCCAACCGCTTCTAATTTTGACTGTAACTGGCACATTAACTGCTTTTGCTACAGCAGAAATTATCTCATATACTTTTTTTGGATTTTTTAATAATGAACTTCCAGCTTCCGATTTCAAAGCTACTTTTGGTACAGGACAGCCCATATTTATATCAATAAATACATTTTGGTATAAATCAACAATTTTTTTTGAAGCTTTAGCCAAAGTCTCAGAATTAGAACCAAATAATTGAATAGCTACTGGAATATTTAAGTCTTCAATTCCTTTTAACATTTCAAAAGTCTTTTTATTATTCCTAACAATAGCTTCAGCACTTATCAATTCAGTAATAGCATATCCCAAACCCATTTCTTCACATATTTTAATATATGCTGGATTAGATATACCAGCCATAGGAGCTAGTACTACTTTATTTTTTATTTTATTGTCTTTAATATACCACATATAAATCACCTATATAATTATATAATATTTCTCTTGCTTTTTCAATTAATTTATATTATAATAAATGCTCAAATTAGGAAGGTGATTGTATGTATATAGATAACAGAACCGACGAAATTTTAAACATCAAAAAAACTTCTGAATTTATTTTTCTTAATAGTGGTATTATACTAGATCAACTAACTAATGAGAAAACTAAAGAAAGTATGGAAAATTATTTGCAAATATTATTATTATGTAATTTTCCATTTGAAGAAAATATTGAAATATGTCAAGAAATTTCAAGCATTTCTAAAAATAACAAGCACAAAAATAACTATACTTCTGCAATAAATATTATATTTATAATGGTTGAATATATAATGACAAGTGGTTATAATGATGAAGGTAAAGAGCGTTTAAGAAATAAATTAAGACAACATGCCAGACATTTTGAGTGTCCAAATAAATTATTAAAAGAAAATAAACAATTCGTAAAATTAAAATAAAAGTTAGTAATCTAACTTTTTTATTTTATCATCCAAGCATTTGGTATAAATCTTTCACCTGTAACACTAACAGCACAAGGTTTACTATATAATTTCCCGTTTATAACTAAGCTAGATGATGCTCCACCATCTAAGTTTGCGGCATTATAAGCTTTATATTTTACTAATAAATCTGTCATTTCTACCATATCTATACCTAAACTATAGCCTGGTTGTCTGCCATCAATTACAAACATTAATACAATTCCATCTTTTCTTTGAGCAATAACAGTTCTAGAGGATAGTCCCCAACCTCCATTACCTTTTGAAATAGCTCTTTTACCATTTACTATTAAGAATGGTCCAAAATCAACAGCATCTACCATACCTTTTTTTATAGCTGTTTTAGCATCATCTTTAGTTAATACTAAAACATTATCTTTATTAAATCCAATAAGGCCTCCGCCCCATCCTGTATCAACACCTTCATAAATTACTTTACCATCAGATATTACCGAACCTGTTGGAATGCCACCAGTTCCTACTCCTCCAGCATCAGCAAATCCTCCAGCATTTATTGATACTAATGATTTATTATTTTTAGACATGTTTTCTAAAAACTCTCCTTTAGTTCCTAGATTTTTTGAACTAACTAAATTTATTCTTGATGCATCATAAACTACAACCATATATCCTACATAGTTAGAACCTGTGACTTTTACTATTTTATATAAGTCATTATCAACATCTTTTTTTAATATCTGTTCTTCATATTTTGATTCATAATTATTTGTTTCTTTTAAATCTTCAAACTTAATAGCTGATGTATCTGTATTTTCACTTATTTCCTCAATATAGTTTTCACTCATAACTTTTGCTATAGTTTCTTCACTATAAAAAGTTCTTACTAAATATTTATGGTCTTTTGTTTTCATTGCTGTTGTTATTAAAGTTACTCTAAAATAACTTATTGGTCCATAAATTATAAATAAAAATATAATTAATAAGATATCTAAAATTATTATTACTTTCTTTTTCATGTTTCACCTATTCTATTATAAATGGGTTTTCTATATCACCTGTTCCACTTTTAATAATAATATTTTTATCAATATTAATGGATGGATAAATATATAATTTTTCTGTTATATCACCAGAATATAACATACCATTTTCTTGTAATATATTTATTAAGTCTTCATTCACTAAATTAATAGTATATGTGTTTTTATTGTTTTCTAATATATTTAATAGCCCTACTTTTAATACTACACTATTACTATAAATATTTTCATAGTTATAATTTGTTTCATTATTATAACTTCCAATGTACCATGTACCATTAACTATATGGGTTTTATCTAAACTATTATAAAATGTATTATTTAAATAGTTAGCTATAGAATTATAAACTGCTTTATTAAAGTCTGGAGTTGATGCTGAATATTGTTTTTCAAGGCATACTCCATTTGACATTAAACAATCATTTGATACTAATTTTATACTATCATTTACACTTATAACTTTCCATAATATATTACTATAGTTAATGTATTTACCGACACTTACTTCGTTATTTTTTTCTTCAATTGTATATGGATTTTCTAATGTTCCATCTCCAGAAACATAATTTACATCTGCTTTAATATTAACTACTGGTCTTACTCCATAACTATAATAAGTTGATGAGTCATTAGAATTATTGTTAACTCCACCTTCATTAAAAACATACCAAACTTTATTATTTTTATAAGTATTTATTGTCCACCAATATTTTTTAATATTTAAATAGCTATTATTTGCCAAAGCTTTTTTATATTCATTATAAGTAAGTAAACCTACTTTTGATGTTGTTTTGGTTTTACAAATAGCAGTATCTTTATCTATTTCATCAATACACCAAGATGAATCTACTATATAGTTATCAGGATTATTTAAATTAGCAAAAAATTCTTTTTCTAAATATTTTTTTACATATGAGTTATTATAATCTGTTTCATAACCCCAAACTAAAGATGTAACAATATCATTTGTCACTATTTTTATACTTTTATCACTATTAATATTTACTATTCTAAATAAGTATCCTGAATAAGATACATAATTATTATCTACATTACCTTTAAATACATAATCTTTATTATCTATATATAAGCCTGATTTTTTAACTACTATTTCATTATTATCAATTACTTTTGTAGCTAAACTGTTATCATTAACAGTATTTGGATGTTCAACTTTATAATAATGCACAAATCTGATAGCATAAGTAATAAATAAAGAAAACATAATTAATAAAGAAACAATCATAAAAATATTTTGTTTCTTTTTATTTATTAATGATTTTCCTGTCATCTCTTTAGGCTTTTTTAATTTTAATAATTCTAATATTGTAGGAGCAATATCAGATAATTTACCGTTTTTTAATTTTATATTTTTTTTAGTTACAATAAATGGTACTTTACTTAATGAATGTGATGTTATAGGATTATTATTTTCATCTAACATATAATCACTATTACCATGATCAGCAGTTACAATTAAAACACCTTTTAATTGCATTACTTTTTCATATAGTCTTTTTAAACAATTATCTAAGCATTCTAAAGCTTTTATTGTAGCTTCAATATTGCCTGTATGCCCTACCATATCACCGTTAGCATAATTTAATATTACTACATCATATTTATCTATTTCTTTTAATAATACATCTGTTATTTCATTAGCACTCATGCTTGGTAATAAATCATAAGTAGCAACTTTAGGAGACGGTATTAAAATTTTATTTGAATTTTTTAGTTCTAATTCTTTACCACCATCAAAGAAATATGTAACATGGGCATATTTTTCTGTTTCTGCTATTCTTAATTGTTTTAAGTTCTTATTTGAAATATATTCTCCTAGTGTATTAATAAGCAATGGATGAGAAAAAGAGCTAGTAGCAACTATTTCATCAGTTACTGGAAACATTGTTACTAATTTTATATTACTAAATTTTATTACTTCAAATTTATTAAATTCAGGATGTGTTAAAGCCCCAAATAGTTCTCTTAATCTATCAGGCCTATAATTATAAACAATCATTCCGTCATTATTTTCAATTATTCCTTCACTATTAACTTGAAAAGGCATTATAAATTCATCAGTTACATTATTTACATAATTTGATTTTATATGTTGTTTATAATCTTTAATTTCTAATGTTTTTTTAGTCATAACATCATATGCTTTTTTTATTCTCTCATAATTAGAATCACGATCCATTGCATAATATCTTCCAGATATTGTAGCTATTTCTCCAAGCTGAATTTCATTTAATTTTTGTTCTAACATTTCAATATATTCAATCCCTTTTGAAGGTAAAGTATCTCTACCGTCCAAAAATATATGTATATATAAGTTTTTAACGTTGTTTTTTTTACACACATCTAGGATACTAAATAAATGTGTAATTTCTGAATGAACACCACCATCACTTAGTAACCCAAATATATGTAATTTTGTATTACTTTCTAATGTATGATTTATTACTTTTAAAATTTCTTTATTACTAAATATTGTATTATCTTTAATACTATTATTTATTATTTCTAAAGGTTGATATACTATTCTTCCTGCTCCAATATTAGAGTGCCCTACTTCACTATTACCCATTTGGTTTTTAGGAAGACCTACAGCTTCTTCTGATGCTTGTAATAAACTATTTGGATATTTATTTAAAAGCATCTTAAAAGTAGGCATTGTTGCTTGTTTTACAGCATTACCTTTTACTTCTTCTCTTATGCCTACTCCATCTAATATACAAAGTACTATTGGTTTCATATTATCACCTAGTATACATTTTATCATATTTACGGGATTATAAAAATACTTAACCATAATTTTTTTAAATAAAAAAATACCTAAGTATTTTATTTAATATTATTTGAGATTTTTATTGATTCTATTTCTTGTCTACTATTTTCTAATACAAAGTTAAAATATACCTTCATTTTATTAAAATCTTCTTCTGTTGAAGCATTAGTTATCATTTTTTGAATTATTAAGAGATTTTGATTTAATTCATCCATAACTTTATTAGCGCTGTATTTTTCTAAAATTAAATTTTGATTTTCCATAACATACCTCCTAAATTAATTATATACTATTTTTTAAATTAAGAAAAGTTAAATATTAATTCAAGCACCTATTTTATTTCCTTCTAATTTTAATTTATCTGCTATTGTTACAATAAATTCTGAATTAGTTGGTTTTGCCTTATCCACATCAATACTATAACCAAATATATCATCCATTAAATCCCAATTACCTCTATTCCAACTTATTTCTATAGCATGTCTAATTGCTCTTTCAACTCTGGAAGTTGTAGTAATAAATTTGCCAGCAATTTCTGGATATAATTCTTTAGTAATGCCGCCTATTTTCTCTGGCTCACTATATATAATACTAATACCTTCTCTAATATATTGATACCCTTTTATATGAGAAGGAATTCCTAATTCATGTAATATTTTAGTAATTGATATTTGTAGATTATTATGATAAAAATCTATGTTTTTTCTTTTTCCATTTTCATCATTTGTAATATCAATTATCCTTTTTTCTAAATCTGATAAATCAAAAGGTTTCAATAAAAAATATGCTACCCCATATTCTGCTACTTTTCTTATTGCATCACTTGAATTATAACTTGTAGAAACAATGACTTTTTTGTTTATGTTTTTTGCTTTCATTTGTTCTAAAACATATATACCATCTTTATTAGGCATTATTAGGTCCAATATTATTACATCATAATATTCTTCTTTTTCTTCTATTATTTTTAATCCTTCTAAGCCATCATAGGCCTCTAAACTAATACTAATTTTACTACTGCTAAAATATTTCTTAATCATTTCAATTAAACTGACATTATCGTCAATCATTAGAATTTTTATTCTTTCCATATTTATCCTTTCTATTTTAACAGACTTACAACAATATGATTATACTATATATATAAATACTTTTAAAGAACTTTTTATCATTTTTTATGTCGTTTTTTAGCAAAAAAAGTCGTTAATTACTAACAACTTCTATTATTTTTAAGAATTCTTCTGCATCTGTTGATGCTTTGCCAACTAATACTCCATCAATTTCATTAATTTCATTTATTTCTTTTATATTTAAACTATTAACACTACCACCATATAATATTTTTATACTATCAATATTATAAATTTCTTTTATAACTTCTCTTATATAAAGGGCTGTTTTAGAAATATCTCTATTTGTTGGTACTATGTTAGTGCCTATTGCCCAAATCGGTTCATAAGCTATTATTATGTTTTTAAAGTTATCTATGTTTTTCAAATCTTCTCTTAATTGCTTTTTAATTATTTTGGCTGTTTTTAACATGTTTTTTTCTTCTAAAGATTCTCCTATACATAATATAACTTTCATACCATATTTTAAAGATTCTATTACTTTTTTATTTATATAAGAATCATTTTCATCAAAATGTGTTCTTCTTTCACTATGCCCTATAATAGCATATTTTATTCCTAGACTTAGTGCTTGTTCATTTGTTATTTCTCCTGTTGCTACTAGGTTAGTATTAATATTTTGAATTCCAACACTATAATCTTTTTTTAAAAAATATGGAATATAAATATTAGATGGACATATTATTACCAATTTATTATTTACTTTATCATTTATTTTTTTTAAATATTCATTTACTTCATTAGTAGTCATATAATTTTTATGATTACCTATTATTATTTTTTTATTCATCTTTTTCCTTCTTTATTATATTTTTTAGTCTATCCATAAATGTTTTAGGCTTGCTTCTTAAAGCCCTATTATAAACATCTATTACCTGTTCTGCATAATATTTTAATGAATGTGTTTCAGCAGCTACTCTAGCTTGCTTACTCATTCTTTTATAATTTGTTTTGTCATTATATAATTCTTCAATAGAAGCTACATATTCACTATCCGTTTTAAAATATTTACCATTTAAACCATCAATAACTGCATCTTTAAATGCTTCATCATTCACACACACAACTGGTAGAGATGAAGCCATTGCTTCTATAACAGTTAAGCCTTGTGTTTCTGTAACAGAAGCTGTAACAAATACATTTGAAACAGCGTAATAAAGAGGAATATCATAATGAGGAATTGGTCCTGTAAAGATAACTTTATCCTCTATTTTTAATTCACTAACTAGTTTTTTAAAATGCTCTAAATCAGGTCCATTTCCAACTATAATAAGTTTACATTTATTATTTAATTTAACATGGTTATTTATTAAAAATTCAATATTTTTTTCTTTTGCTAAACGACCAATATAAGAAATAACAAAATCATCTTTCTTAATATTTAATTCTTTTTTTAATAATTCTAAATCTTCTACATTTTGTTTTTCAATAAAAAATCTTTCTACTTCTATACCTGTTGGAACTATATGAACTATTTTATTTACTTTATATTTCTGTTTAAATAAATCATATGTTTTTTTACTAGGTACTATTAATTCTTTAGCAGTTTTATCACAGTAAAATTTTGTAAAATATTCTGCTAATTTTTTGCTTGATTTATTAAAATAACCTTTTGTTATATAATGAACATAGTCTTCATATATTGTATGATATGTATGAACTAAAGGAACATCTAATTGTTTAGCAATTATTCTAGCAAATGTACCTACTCCAAATTCAGTATGAGAATGAATTATATCTAAGTCCCATTTTTTTATTTTATTTATAGCTCTTAAAGGATAAATACCTGTTAGTCTATAATCATATATACCTATTGGAATACCTGGTATTCTAATAACGTGATCTTCATTTTCATATTTATAAGACAAGTTATCTGTATTTACTGTAACTATAAATACTTGATGTCCTTTTTGTTTTAAAGCTTTTTCTAAACTAATGATACTTGTTGATACTCCATTTATATATGGAGGATATGTATCAGTAAAAATACCTATTCGCATTGAAACTTCTCCTTTTTAATACTTAATATGATAGCACCTACTATCATAGCAAAGTAGTATGTAATAAATCTCCAAATAAGCATTATTGCATTTACTTTATTTCCAGAAATGAAGTTTGAAAAGAATGCTATAAAGCCATATTCTAATCCGCCTGTTCCTCCTGGTATTGGAACAAATGCTCCTATTAACATTACATAAGCTGATGTACTGATTACAATTAATGGGTTAACAAATTCCATATTAGAACCCATTATTAAGAAAAATGGAATTAAATATAAACTTGATAAAGAAATAAATTGTAATATAATACAACCAACAAAAGATTTTTTGTTTTTTAATAATATTCTAGCGCCTCTATGAAATTCATTTAAGTGATGTTCGAATTTTAATAAAGTTTCTTCTTTGTTTTTTACTATTTTTAGTTTTACTAATATAATAATAAAAAATTTAATTATTTTTTTACTAGTTTTTCTAGCGAAGCTAAATACGAAAAGCATAACTATTACTAAAAAGTTTACTATAAAACCTATTGTTACTAATTTTGATAAAATGTCATTATTAGGGTAAAAACTAAACATATAGTTTGATACTATAGCTATTGACCCAAGTATTACTAACGATATTTGATATGTTATAAAGGTTTCTATTGAAACATTAGTTGCATCTGATAATTTTACTTTAGCTTTTTTTAATGCATAAATTTCATACGGTTGTCCACCTGTTGAAAATGGAGTAATAGCATGAAAAAAGTTTGTTTCTAGGACCATTCTAAAAGCTTGTCTAAATCGATATTCACTATTAAAATTTCTTGTCATTATCCAAATAGATAAAGCTTTAAAGAAGCAGTAGCATCCAAATAGAAAAAAGCCTAATAATAAAAAGTATATATTTATATTTAAGATTGTTGAAATAACTGTTTTATAATCATCTTTCATAGAAAAATATAAAACAATTAATGTTACTAATATAATTAAAATTAAATTTATTTTTTTCTTCATGATTTTTTTTCTTCGATTATTGCTATCCCAGGTAATGTTTTACCTTCAAGCAATTCTAAGAAAGCTCCTCCCCCTGTTGAAATATGTGTCATGTATTCTTTGTATCCAAAGTTTATTACAGCAGATCCTGTATCTCCACCACCTATTATTTTGGTAGCTTCTAAATTTTTTAGTATTTCACAGATTGCTTTTGTTCCTTTACTAAACTCATCTTTTTCAAACATTCCTACTGGCCCATTCCATATTATTGTTTTACTATTTTCTAAATATAGATTAAATAATTTAACAGTATTATATCCTATATCTAATCCCATTTCATCATCTTTTATTTCATTTATAAAACATGTTCTTGACTCATAATCTATATTTTTAGAGCATACACAATCAATTGGTAGTATTATTTTTTCTCTATATTTTTCTAATATTTTTTGACAGAATTCTATATTTTCAGTATCTAGTAAAGATGTTCCAATATTTATACCTTCTGCTTTTAAGAATGTATAAGCCATTCCTCCACCTATTAATATGTAATCTGCTATTTTAACTAAATTTTCTATTAAGTTTATTTTGTCTTTTATTTTAGAGCCACCTAATATTACAACAAATGGGCGTTTAGGATTATTTGAAGCTTTTTCAAATTCTTTTAATTCTTTTTCTATTAAAAATCCTATTCCATTTGGTAAGTTAGATGCAATCCCAACATTTGAAGCATGTGCTCTATGAGCTGTACCAAAAGCATCATTAATATAAATATCTCCTAGTGTTGACCAATATTTTCCTAATTCTAAATCATTATTTGATTCTTTTTTATTGTCTAAATCTTCATATCTTGTATTTTGCATTAATAGTACTTGTTTTTTTTCTAAGCTTTTTATTTTATCTTCAAGTTCACTTCCTCTTGTAGCATCTACAAATATCACTTCTTGATTTAATAAAACAGAAAGTCTTTTTGAAACAGCAAATAAACTATTTTTTTCTTTATCACTTTCTTCTTTTATTCTACCTAAATGTGACATTAATATCACTTTAGCGCCATTTTCTATAGCATATTTAATTGTTGGTAAACTTTCAATTATTCTATTATCATCTGTTATATTATTATCTTTCATTGGAACATTAAAATCTACTCTTATTATTACTTTTTTATTATCTAAATCAAAATCTTTTATTGTTTTTTTCATTATTCTTTTACCTCTATTTCAAAATTTAATATATTTTCTTCATCAAGAGTAACTTTAATTATTATATTTCTATTTGTTTCTGACATAACTTTTTCTTCATTATTAGGATTAATTAAAGTGCTTTTTAAATATTTTGAATCAACTAAGTCACCTATTTTAATAGTATTTGTTGTGTCTTTTACAATTTCTATATTTTCTTCTTGTATATATGCTTCAGCTGCAATAAATACTGTGTTTTCAAATTCTTCATAATTTGATTCATCACTTTTTTTAAGTATTCCTGTAACAAATGGAACTGTTATTAATAGTATTAAAGCCATAATAGTAAAAACAGCTAATATTTCTACCATCGTAAATCCTTTTTTCATAATCGTCACTATCCTTTATATATCTTATTTTACCAAGTTTTTCATTATTTTTCAAGGTATATGTAAAAAGAAAAAAATATAAAAAAAGATTAATATATTTTATTAATCTAATAATGTTATTTTAGCATATCCATTGCCTGAATTACCAGTCATTGTACCTAAGCCATCTGTTGTTGGCATATTAGTTAAAGTACCCTTTGTATTTGTCCAATTATATCCAGCTCCATCTACCATAACAGTATTTGTAAATATTAATCCTGAATAATGAAGTGAACAAGAATTATTTGTATTTCCAGTTGTACATCCTGTTTTTGGAGTAACATCTGTAGCAGAAGTTATAGCAACACACCCTGTATGTCCAGAAATGTATGAGGAACCTCCTGCTCCACTAGAAACGTGTGTGGCATTTGATCCACCGCCTCCACCATAATATCCAGAGCCTCCACCGCCTCCTCCATATGATAGTTCTCCATTTCCGCCAGCTCCAAATACACCATCTAAGCCATGGATAGATGAAGTATCTCTTATGCCACCAGAAATTTGTGTCCCACCTGTTGGTATTTTATAAGTACCTGTTGTCGTATATAATCCATCATATCCTATTAGTCCTCCGCCAGTTCCGCCTTGTGCTCCAGTAAGATATGCCTCAAATCCTCCTCCAGCGCCAGCTACCATTATTCTTGATTTTAATGATAAGTCCTCATTCCAAACTGTAGGAGTAGAAGAAGCAACTAATCTTATATCTGTAGCTCCTCCACCATCATCTGTTGGATAATAAGTATTATTAGCTTGGCCTCCACCATTAAAGCTATTCTCAGTTCTTGATGGCATATTACCAACATATACATATAAATTATTTGATTTTATCAAACTTATTATTCCACTAGTATAAGCACCTTTACCAGAAGTAGTATTGCCACCACCTTGAGCACCCCATAATTCTACTTTATAATTTCTGCTACAAGGAGTTATAAAAGTTTGAGAACTTCCTGTATAACTAAATGTCCATGTTTGTCCTGTTTCATATTGACAATATCTTTCTTCTAATAAAGTATAACTATATTCGTTATCATCATTTAAGTATACTTCAACAGTGTAATCTTCATCTTTGACAAATTTTTTATTTTTTGGATCATATAAACTTGACTTTAAATAGCTTGAGCTTATTAAGTCTGTCATATAAACATATACTTTTTCATTTTGTTCAACTATTGTAGGGTAATTTTCTATATTTTTTTGAATATATACTTCTGTTGCTAAAAAAACGTCACTCAAAAATCTTTGATATTTTTCATCATTCATTTTTTTTAACATACTTGTTATATTTGGCACTGCTATTAATGATATTAAAGCTATTAAAGCTACTACCATTATTAATTCAACAAGTGTGAATCCTTTTTTTAACATCTAATCACCTATTTTACTATTCTTATTATATCTTTTTTTAGACAAAAAATAAATAGTAAATAACTATTCATTAAAAATATTTAAATTTATTTTATTTTAATTTATTATTTATTAGTTAATTCAATATTTTCTTTTGAACTTACTACTGGTTTTTCAAGTTTCTTTTCTATTTCATTTTTAGCTACATTTATTACTTTACCAGCATCCTTAACATCATCTGTTAATTCTTTTATTCCTTGACTATTATTTTTTTTATGTATTTCTACAGCTGTAGCTTCTCCCAAATTAGTAAGCGCTAATTCTATATTAGTCATTGAATCTCTTAAATTTTGACTATCATGTAAATTTTTTATATTTTTATATTCTTTCGCGCTTATACCGAAACCAGATTTATATATTTCATTTGTAAGGATTGCATAATCTATCTCTACTTTAGCTCCACGGTTTTCCCATTCATCAGTCAAATTATGCCTAGAAGTTATTCCCCTTTCTCTTTGTTCTATCCAAGATTTAGAATATCCTTTTTTTTCGTATGTTTGCTTCATTCTATCCATTGCTAATTCCGGATTATTAATTTCTTCTATTCTTTCACTACCAACTTTAGCTAGCCATCTTTTAAATGGCTCTGCTTTGGGTGATGGAATTGATTGAATAATTCTAAGTATTCCTTCTGTATCTGAACAATCAGTACTATATTTTTTACCATCTCTTGATTCTAACTTTAGTTGTACGATAATTTCGTACAACTCAATATCATACCCTTCTTTTTTTAGTTTTATTTTTAAATCACTCCAATATCTCCTTGGATTTAAACTATCAGTTAAAGCATAAACAATGTCTATAATACTAAAATACCATTTCTCATCTTTCCAGGTTTTCCTTATTTCTTTTTCCTCAAAAAGCGCTAATGTATTATTCATAGTTAATCCTCCTTTATTTTGGTAATTGATAATGTATAACCAAATGGTTCTAATAATTTTATTAGTGTATTTATTTGCGGGTGCTTTTTTCTATTTTCTAAAACTCCTATAATTTCTCTTATTGTACCGGCTTCTTCGGCCATTTCTTTTTGTGTAAGACCTAAAGCATGTCTTAATTTAATAAAATCATTAATTAAATCATATTCAAGTTCTATTAATTTTTGTTCATTTTTCATATAATCACCTTAATTCAATTATATGCATATTATATTATGTAGTCAATAGTTCTCATTAAAATTAAAAAAATAAATAGTAAATAACTATTTATTAATTAAACTAAATAAATATTTAGCAGTTCTAACCATTTGAACACTATATCCCATTTCATTATCATACCAAGCAACTACTTTTACTAATTGCTTATTATCAACTTCTAATACAGTTGTAGATAACCCATCAACTAAAGCTCCTACTGATAATCCAATACTATCACTTGATACTATAGGATCCATTGTAAATTTAATTGTTTCATTTTGATTTATTGAAAAAGCTTTATTAATACTTTCTACATCTGTCTTTTTTTCTAATTCTAGTACTAAGTCAATAACTGAACCAGTTGGAACGGGAACTCTCATTGCTGTACCTTCTAATTTTCCATCTAATTCTGGTATTACTTTTCCTATAGCTTTAGCTGCACCAGTAGAAGCTGGAATTATATTAGCTGCTGCTGCTCTGCCACGTCTAGCTTTAATACCTTTTTTATGAGGCACATCTAGTGTTGCTTGATCATTTGTATAAGCATGTATTGTTGTCATATAACCTTTTTGTATTTTAAAGTAATAATTTAATACTTTAAGTACAGGGGCTAAACAGTTTGTTGTACATGAAGCAGCTGAAATTATTTCTTCTGTTCCATCTAATGTTTTTTCATTAACATTATAAACAATTGTTTTTAAATCTCCTTTAGCAGGTGCTGAAATTATAACTTTTTTTGCGCCTGCTTCAATATGAGCATAAGCACTATCTTTATCAGTAAATTTACCCGTACATTCAAATACAATATCTACTTCAAGTTCTTTCCAAGGTAATTTTCTTGGATCTGTTTCAGAGTATATTCTTATTTTTTTATTATCTATTAAAATAGAATCTTCTGTATTATTTATTTCGTTTACTTTATAATTTCTATGATTTGTGTCATATTTTAACAGATACGCTAATTGTTCAGCATCTGTTAAATCATTTATTGCTACTATTTCAAATTCTGGATCATTATCCATTATTCTAAATACTAATCTTCCAATTCTTCCGAATCCGTTTATTGCTACTTTTATCATTTTATTCCCCTTTTCTTTATTTGAAAAAACAACTTCTACCAATAAATTCTCTTAAAACTGAATCTGTTGGTATATAATCACTTGGTATAGGTAAAAAGTTTCTCAAAAAATTTATTAATCTTAAAGCTTCTGAGTAATTTTCATCGTTTTCTGGTACAGAAAACAGTAGTGGTTCTGCATATGTTTTTAATATTCCTAATTCATATATTAATGATGAGTTTAATATTACATCAACATCATCTTGATAAGGAAATACATATTTTTCTTCGCCTTCTCTAATTGTTTTCCACATTTTTAGTGTACTTGATGCTTTAAAAGAACGATATTGATTATCTCTTATTATTCTTCTTAATTTTCTTGTATCACTTGTATGTATACGATTATGATTATCTATGTTTAATTGAGTTAGTGCATTAATATATATTTTATATTTATTATTTCTTTCTATTGTTATTGTCACATCATCATTTAGTGCATGTAATCCTTCAATAATAATAATATCATTATCTTCTAATTCTAAGTTTTTACCTTTATATTCTCTTTTTCCTAAAACGAAATTATATTCTGGTAATTCTACTCTTTCTTTATCAAATAGTTTTGTTAAGTGTTTATTAAATAGTGTTACATCAACAGCCTTTAAAGATTCTGTATCCATTTCACCATTAACAAGAGTTGGTGTTTTATCTCTATCAAAGAAATAATCATCTATTGATATTTGATGTGTTCTAAGTCCTTTACTTTGTAAATATATTTCTAATTTTTTACTCGTTGTTGTTTTACCTGAAGATGAAGGGCCTGCTATTAAAACTATTTTTATATTGTTTTTATTTTCATATATTTTATCTGCTATAGCTGCTAACTGATTATTATAATAAGTTTCTGCTAATCTAATTAGTTCATTGTATTTACCATCAGATATTATTTCATTTAAATCTGCTGCATTAGTAATACCTATGCTTTCTCCCCATTTTGAATAATCTAGAAAAGCATTAAATAATTTTTCATGATGTACATATTCTAATGTACATTCAGGATTATAACAATCTGGATAACTTACAACAAAACCATTATCAGAAATATATGTTAATTTAAAATCATCAATTAAACTAGTTTTATAAGCTAATTCTCCATAAAAATAATCATATATATCATCTATTCTATATAGATTAACATATGTATTACTTATATATTTTAGTACTTTTACTTTATCAAATTGTTTTTTCTTTTTAAAATATTTTATTGCATCGAATCTAGATACACTTACTTTATTTATAACATAATCATTTTTACTTATTTCATATATTTTTTCTTCTATTTTTCTGACCTTGTTTTTATCAATATCAATATTTTTTAATTCAACATAAAAACCTTTATCTATTGAAAAGTTTATTATTGCTTCTATTTCATCACCAAATAGTTTTTTTATTGCTACAACAAGCATAAATTGTAAAGTTCTGCCATATATTCCATTACCTGTTGGTGTGCTTCTATCCATAAAATCTATTTTGCAACTTCTTGTTAAAGGTTCATTTAATTCAACTATATTATGGTCTACCTTAGCAGCCAAGATTGGATAGTTATAATTTTTCTTAAAGTTATCCGCTATTTCATATAATTTAATTCCAGACATAAATTCTTTTATTTCTACATCCTTATAATTGGCTTTAATCACCCTTGCCATATATATCCCTCTTATTCTAATAACATTTTACCAAAAATATGATGATTTGTCACATATTTTCATAAATATTTTTTTATAAATTTATATATTACTATTTTATAAGTAGTATTATTAATTTTAACAAAAAAAGATTTTTTTGAAATCTTTTAATTTTTTAAATAGCCATCTATTCTTACCCATAAATCAACTGTACCAGTTATTGGATTTGTATCATAACCTAGTATACCTGTATTTCCATCTTTTGAATAAGTTATGCGAGCTCCTACTGCATAATACCAACTTGTATTACCACTTACAACTGATGAACTTGTACCATTTATTTTTAAGCCTACAAATGGTGCTGCTGCTGAATTAAAGTCTATTTTTATAGGCGTATATCCTGTTATTGTGTTTTTTGTTGTAAAATTACTTGTTTGTGTCCATCTATTATATTTTGCACTATCATTATTTGGATATTCTAATAGTAATTCATATTTATTATTTAAGCTTACATATTCAGCTATATTATATAAAGCACTTTGTTTAAATAAATTATTATATCCATTTATTGTTAATACTTGTGCATCAGAATCCCATAAAACTAGTCCATTTCTATTATTATGATGAAATATTCTAAGCCATGTTGCATCTAAATATTTTTTAACTGGTAAATATACATTTCCAACTAATAAAGTTTTACTAATTTCATATGCTGAAACTGTATTACCATTTATTGTTTCTGGTAATTCATAATTATCAATATTTTTATAGTCTACACCATTTGTTGATACAGCCAATTCTCTATTATAATATATTCTATTATCAGTATATTTATGCCATGTCTTTATATAATCTAAGTTATATGTTCTATCTAATTCAATAGTAACACATGACTTTCCTTCTACTGTAGAATTAGTACTAGTTGTTATATCTTTATCGATTATTAGGTTAAGGTTTTCTGCTGTGCCTGTTATTTTATTAGTTATCTTATTTTCACCATTCATTATTGCCATTATTTCTGACCACTCATTAGGTGCATCTAAACTATTTGAATATAAGCATTCTCTTATATATTTTACTTTATTAAGATTTAAGTTTAGTTTTTCTGATTTTATATAGTTTATTGTTATATTACCGTTACCTATTAAACTAGAATTTCTTGTATAATTTGTATTTAAAAAAATTCTATTATTATAATTTTCATTTATATAATATGTAGTATTTGTTATTTGCATTAGTAAGTTTTTTGTATTATTATCTAGTGTATATATTTGTGATTCTCCATTATTATATGTCTTTGATCCTACTTTCAAATAAAGAGTTTCTCCTTCTTTTAAATAGAATGTGGATTTTAAAATCGAATTGTTTGATGATGTTAAATTTAATTCATAATATCCTGTTAAATTAGCAGTATATTCTTGATATTCTTTTTCTTCATCATTAGGACCATAAATTTGGGGAGTATAGTCTATTTCAACATTAATATCATTTAAAACTTTTTCTTTTAATTTATCTAAAATAGTTTTTCTACTATTAAACATATATAATAAAGCAATTACAAGAATTATAAAAAGAACTAATAAGGTATATATAATACCTGATATAGCAAAGCCTTTATTTTTCATATAATCACCTTATCATTCTATTAGTAATTTTATAACAATTTTCATTTATAGTCAATGAAATATCTTTAATGATTAAAGTTTTAAAGAGTTATTTTGTTTTATTTATAAATTCTTCTTCTGTCCATATTTCTATTTTTAATTCTTTTGCTTTTTCATACTTACTTCCTGGATTTAATCCAACTATAAGTGCATCTGTTTTACTAGTTACTGTATTTGTTGCTTTACCACCTAATTTTTCTATTAATAGTGTAGCTTCTTCTCTTGTTAATTTTTCTAATGACCCTGTTAAAACAAAAGTTTTATTTGAGATATTTAAATTATTTTTTATCTCTTTTCCAATATAATTCATATTCATATTTATTTTTTTAAAATCACTAATTAATTTTATATTAGTTTCATCATTAAAATATTTATAAACACTAGCTGCTATTATTTTTCCTATATCTTTAATATTAACTAATTCTTCATAAGCTGCATTTAATAAATTATCAATATTTTTATAATAACTTCCTAATACTTTTGCTGTTTTTTTACCAACATGTCTTATTCCTAAAGCAAATAATAATCTTTCTAGTGAATTTATTTTGCTATTTTCTATTTCATTTAATAAATTATTTATACTTTTTTCTCCAAAACCTTCTAGTTCTTTTAGTTCGTTTTTATGATTTTTTAAATTATAAAAATCTATTAAACTTTTTAAGTAACCCATATTATAAAAATCTTCTACTATTCTATCCCCAAAGCCTTCTATATTCATAGCATCTCTACTTGCATAGTGAATTAAACCTTCTATTTTTCTAGCGTCACAATGTGGATTAACACAATAATAGGCAGCTTCTTCTTCTTTTTTAATTAAAATGCTATTACATATTGGACAGTTTTTAGCCATAATAAAATCTATTTCTTTTCCAGTTCTTCTTTCTATAAGAGGTTTTACTACTTCTGGAATAACATCTCCTGCTTTTTTAATAGCAACAATGTCTCCTATTTTTATATTTTTATTTACTACATATTCTTCATTATGTAATGTAGTTTTTGATATTGTTGAGCCCATTAGTATAACTGGCTCTAATATAGCATTTGGTGTTACTTGACCAGTTCTACCAACTGTAAATTTAATTTCTTTTAATTTTGTATAAGCTAAAATAGCTGGGAATTTATAAGCTGTAGCCCATTTTGGATATTTTATTGTTGTGCCTAGTTTTTCTTGATCTTTTAAGTCATTTACCTTAATAACTATTCCATCTATTTCATATAATAATTTATTTCTATTTAAAGACCAATGGTCAACAAATTCTAATAATTCATCAATATTATTTACTAATACAATATTTGGATTTACTATGAAACCTAATTTTTCCATAAATTTTAATGCTTCATAATGAGTGTTTATATTATATTTATTAGCAAAAGGTAAATGATATAAGAAGGCATCTAAATTTCTAGAAGCTGCTACTTTTGAATCTAATTGTCTAATTGATCCAGCTGCTGCATTTCTAGGATTAGCGAATACATCATTATTATTTTTTACTCTTTCTTCATTTATTTCTTTGAAAGTTTGTTTAGACATATATATTTCCCCTCTAACTTCTATGTCTATTTTTTCTTTTAGAATTAAAGGTATGCTTTTTATAGTTTTAACATTATGTGTTATATCTTCTCCTACTATTCCGTCTCCTCTAGTTGATGCTCTAAATAGTTTTCCATTTTTATATATTAAAGACACTGATAAGCCGTCTATTTTAAGTTCTAAAACATATTTTGGATTACTAATTTCTTTTTTAACTTTTTTATCAAAGTTTACTATTTCATCTTCATTAAAAACATTTGATAAACTCATCATAGGTATTTCATGAACTACTTTTTTAAATTTGCTTATTACTTCTCCTCCAATTGTAGAAGTTGGAGAATTATTTAATTTATATTCCGGATTTTTTTCTTCTAAGTTAATTAATTCTCTTAAATATTTATCATATTCTTGGTCTGTAATTGTAGGATTATCTAGTACGTAATAATTATGACTTGCTGTATTTAATATGTTTACTAATTCTATTATTCTTTCTTTTATCATAATATCACCCTATATATATTATACCAAAATAAGCTTAAAAAAACACCAAAATGGTGTTTAAATTATTATTTATTTTTATGTAGAGAATCATATGTTAGCCAAAATATTGCTATTCCTAAGAAAAAGATAACTAACCAAAATATTGGGTTTTCACCATTTGTAACGATGAAATCTTTTACGTTTTCTAAAAATTTATTTATTGCTTCCATTTCTTCACACCTTTCTAAATGATTTATGACCTTTTATACTTTTAATTATACCTATTGGATGAGGAAAAGCTATTGTTATTATTGTTTTTTCAACATTTACAACAGTTCCTAAGCCATATTTTTCATGTATTATTTTATCTCCAATATTATAATTAATTGTTATGTCTATTGTTTCTTCTTTATTAAATGGTTTTTCTAATTTGATATTATTTTCTTCTATATCTAAATTGTCCATTCCTATTTCATTTATAAATCTACTTTGTAAATTTATTTCTGTTTCTCCAAATATTGTTCGTTTTTTAGCATTAACTAAATATAGATTTTTTTTAGCTCTAGTAAATGCTACATAACATAGTCTTCTTTCTTCTTCTATTTCTTCTGGGCTTACAAGTGAGTTTCTATGTGGGAACAATCCTTCTTCTAAGCCTATTACAAATATGTTATTAAATTCTAATCCTTTTGCTGAATGTATAGTCATTAGAGTTATTACATCAGTATTATTTTTATATTCTTCAACATCTGATACTAGACTTATTTCTGCTAAAAACTCATCTAATGATATTATACCATTTTTTTCTTCAAAATTTTTAGTTATTGTTTTAAACTCTTCTAAGTTTTCTATTCTAATATCTGCTTCTAAGGTTTTTTCGTTTTTTAATTCGTCTAACATACCTGTTTTTTCTAAAATTAAATCTATTAATTCTGTTAAAGAAACATTTTCTTCTTCTTTTTTTATTTCTTCAATTATTTGCTTAAATATAAGTTCTTTTCCAGTTTCTATAGCTTCATATATGCTACTATTTTCTAGTATTGCTTTAATGTTTAAGTTTTCTATTGTTTTAAGTCCAATTCCTCTTTTAGGTACATTTATTATTCTAGTTAAACTAACATCATCAGAACTATTATATATTAATTTTAAATAAGCAATTAAATCTTTTATTTCTTTTCTACCATAGAAGTAGAAACTTCCAATTACTTTATATGGTATATTTTCTCTTCTAAGAGATTCTTCTATATTTCTTGACTGAGCATTTGTTCTATATAATACAGCTATATCTTCTCTTAATTCGTTATTTTGTAGTAATTTTTTTATTTCTTTTGTTACAAAATAAGCTTCATCTATTTCATTTTCTCTAGTATTATATTTTACTTTCATTCCTTGTATATTTTCGGTCCATAAATTTTTTGTTTTACCTTGTTTATTGTTTTTTATTACATTGTTTGCAGCTTCTAAAATATTTTTTGTTGATCTATAGTTTTGTTCTAATAAAACTACTTTTGTATTTTTATAATCTTTTTCAAAATTCAATATGTTTTTATAATTAGCACCTCTAAATGAATATATAGATTGGGCATCATCACCTACTACGCAAATGTTTTTATATTTTTCTGATATTTGTTTAAATAAAGTATATTGGGCTTTATTTGTATCTTGATATTCATCTATTAATATGTATTTAAACAATTCTTGATAATTTTTAAGTACATCTGGATATTGATTAAATAACTTTATAGGTAACGTTAATAAATCATCAAAATCTAGCGAGTTATTTGTTATTAATCTTGTTTCATATTTTTTATATATTGATTCTACTTTTGCTTCAAAATCGTTATTAGCATATTTACTATAATTAATTGGGTTTATTAATTCATTTTTAGCTCCTGAAATACTATTTTTTATAGCTTTAGGATTATACATTTTAGGATCTAAATTCATTTCTTTCATTATTTTTTTTATTACGGTTAATGTATCATCACTATCTAATATAGTGAAGTTTTTACTATAACCTAATTTTTCATAGTTTTCTTTTATTATTCTAAGCCCAAAAGAGTGAAATGTTGATATTTGCATATCATAACTAATGTTACCTAGCATTTTATATAATCTGTTTTTCATTTCTTTTGCGGCTTTATTTGTAAAAGTAATTGCTAGAATATTAAATGGACTTATGTTTTTTTCATTTATTAAATAAGCAATTCTTGTAGTTAATACTTTTGTTTTACCGCTACCTGCTCCAGCTAGCACTAAAATTGGTCCATCTGTTTTTTTAACGGCTTCTAGTTGTTCTTTATTTAATTCTTCTAGCACTCTTTTTCACCCTCTATCTTGTTTTTAGATTTATAAATTCTTCAATTACTTCACAATCACCAAGTTTCATTTGTGCATGCGCTTCTTTATCTATATTATACCAAATTTGAATTTCACGATATTCTTCCAATTTGATTTTTAACTCTCTAAGACTTTTTCTTTGTTCATCTGTTAAACATTCTGGAATAATAACAACTCCGGTTTTACCATACTTTTCAAGTGTGTCTTTTTTATAAGATGTAGTATTTAAAAAAACTACATCACCTAAATTACACAAAGTTAGTGCGATTTTATTTATGGTTGTGGACAAATTATAACTTTGCAATAATTCATTGTCTTTATAATTACTTTTTAAATATTTAATCATTAGAAATATATGATAAAAATCATCATCATAATTACATTCAATGTAATCTATTCTCCCATTTCTATTTTTGCCATCTACTAAATTTTCACCATAAATAATACCTATCTTAATTATAGTTTCTTCCATATTATTCTCCTATAAATTCTTCTAGTAATTCAATCATTTTACCATTATTACTTTTGTATCTTTTTGGTTCGAATTTTTCTAATTCCATTATTTTATTTCCTAATCTTTTTAAATTACCACTATCTAATATATATCCTAATTCATCAAATTTTTCTACTATTTGAATTTGATGATTATTAACATGTTCATTATATTTTTCTAACCTTGGTACTGCTATTATTTTTTTATTTTGTTTTAAAGCATCTAATATAGATCCCACACCACCATGTGTAATTATATATTTTGCTTTTTTAATATAGTCTTCAAATTCTTTCATAGAAACATAATCTACTATTTCAACTATATTACTTCTACATTTAGTACAGCCTGACTGTACTATTACTTTTTCTTTAATTATACCATCTTTTTTTAGTTCTTCTATTTCTTTTATTAATCTAGCAAATGGTTTATCTTGAGTACCTAATATTACAAATATCAAAATATCCACCCCCCATGTATTGCTTTTGGATATAATTCTAACATGCTTTCCCATTGTACTACAAATAAGTTAGCAATTGGGTATATTAATTTGCCTGTTAAAGTTTTTGTATGCATATTAGCAAAAGTTTCAATATATATTATTTTTTTACCAAATATTTTACCAATATAACACATTACAACTGCTGTATGAGCTCCTGTAGTTATAATTACATCTGGTCTTATTTTAATAAATAAATATATACTTTTTATTATATTATATATAGCTACAAATATGTATTTGATAAAGTTAAATCTTGTTCCATATAATAAATAATAAACTTTTTGTAAATTTTTTTCATCAATATTTTCATTTGTTTTAGTTTTTTCTGTTATTAAATATGATTTATATTTACTAAACATTGGCTTTAATTGTAATAATTCATTTAAATGTCCGCCTGTACTTGATATAAATATTACTTTTTTCATAGTTATCACCTATATTCATTATAGCAAAATATATTTGTTTTTACTATTAATTAAACTAAAAATAATAGATTATTTCTCTATTATTTTTATCCATTCTTTTTTTATAATTTTTATATTGTATTGATTAGCTTTCTTTATTCCATTAGCCCCCATTATTACTCTTCTATTTGTATTTTTAATCAATCCACATATTCTTTTTGCCATTTGTTCAATATTACTATCTTTTACTAAATAGCCATCCCAATTATCACTAATAATATTACTTGCCCCACTTGCTCTATCAAAAGCAACACAAGGTAGTCCATATGAAAAGGCTTCTAATAAAACTAAACCAAAAGATTCTGATCTTGAAGGCATAACATATATTGATGAATTAAATAACATTTCATTAATATATTCTTTATCTTGGTATCCATGTAAAAAAACATTATTACTTAAATTATATTTTTTAATTTTTTCTTCTATTTTAGATTTTTCTACTCCGTCACCTATTATATTTAGATTCCAATCAGGGTATTTTGTATTAACAAGTCTATATACTTCAATTAAATCATCATATCCTTTTTCATAAGATAGTCTTCCAATTGAAATAATACTTTTATTTAAAAGACTAGAATATTTATTAGGATATTCATCTAATGCATTAGGGATATAAATACACTTTACTGATGTTTTTTCTTGATAAAATTTTTGAAGTGAACTAGATACTAAAATAAAGTAATCTAAATTTTTAATAGATTTTAATACTTTGTTTATATATTTTTGATTATTATTATGATGATTATGTTCCCATCCTATTTTTAGTGAATTTTTATTACCATATTTACCTAAAAAACCATTATAAGTTTCCTTAGTTGATATGATAATATCACTATTACAATTTTTTATATAATTAATCATTAATTTCTTTTTTAAGAAAACTGTTTTTATACTATTAAATGTATCAATAATTAATTCTTTTATTTTTAATTTTTTTAAATAATCATTAAATAATTCTTTAAATAAAAGAACAAAATTTAAATGTTTAAAATGATGTTTATATCTCTCAACTTTTAATACTGTCTTATCAAGCATTAAATATTTAACTTTTATTTTATCATCTAATTTAAAAGGTATTTTATCATACAATCTATAGTTAGATACTATTTCAATTTCATAATCATCTACTAATGAATTTGATAACATAGAAATGCATTTTTCTACTCCACCATAACCTAAATGAAGAGATAAAATAGTTATTTTTTTCATATTATCACCCACTCAAATTATACCATAAATTTCAGTAAATTTATATGGCCATCAAAAAAACTAATCCTGTTTTTTTATTTTACTTTATTAAAACTAATTTTTAATATATAATAATAGTGGTGATAGAATGATAAAAGTAATAAAAAATGGTAATGTTATAACAATGGATAATAATAGAAAGCAATATGAAAAGTTAGACATTGTTATAAAGGATGATAAAATTATTGAAATAGTTACTAATTATAGTGGTTTATATGATGAAGTTATTGATGCTACTAACAAAATAGTAATGCCTGGATTAATTAATTGTCATACACATTTAGGAATGAGTATTTTTAGAGCTACTAATGATAATTTAACTTTAACAGAATGGTTAAATAATAAAATATGGCCTATTGAAAATAATATGGCTGATGATGATATTTATTATACAACCCTACTTTCTTGTGTTGAAATGATTAAAACAGGTAGTGTTATGTCTAATGATATGTACTTTGGATGTAGTGGTAGTTTAAAAGCTATTAATGAGTCTAAAATAAGACAATTATTTGGTAGATGTCTTCTTGATAATGATAATAATGGTGATAACAGAATAGCTGAATTTATTGATATTATTAAAAATAATAAAAATGAATTAATTAAATTTGCTGTAGCGCCTCATTCTTTTTATACATGTAGTAAAGATTATTTAAAAAAATGTAGTGATTTAGCCCTTACACTAAATTTACCTCTTCATATTCACTTTTGTGAAAATGAAAATGAAGTATTAGAAATAAATAAGATTTATAATAATCCAATAAATTCTTTAAAAGAAACTGGACTGCTAAGAAATAAACTTATTTTAGCTCATGGTACTTTTATTGATGATATTAATTTATTAGATAATTATGATGTTTCTATTTCACATAATCCAATTAGTAATTTAAATCTAGGCTGTGGGATTGCTGACATTGTAAAGTATAAAAAATATGTAAACATAGGTTTAGGCACTGATGGTCAAGGTAGTGGTAATAGCTTAAATTTGTTTTATCATATGTCGGTAGTTGACTTATTACAAAAAGGAATATATAAAGACCCTACTGTATATAGTTCATTTGACACTTTAAAGATGGCTACTATTAATGGAGCTAAATGTTTAGGTGTTGATGATCTAATTGGAAGTATTGAAGTTGGTAAGAAAGCTGATATTATTATTGTTAATTTAGATAATATTGAGTGTTATCCTAGTACTGATTTAATTACTAATTTAGTTCATAATACTGAATCTATTAATGTAGATACTACTATAATTAATGGTGAAGTATTAATGAAAAATCATAAGTTGTTATTAGATATAAATGAAGATGATTTAAAGAAAAAAATAGATGATATAAATAAAAGATTGAAAATTTAATTTCAATCTTTTTTAATTTAAAAAATTCATTACTAAATCAATTATAATTGATTTTTCTTTTGGATTTGATTCTGCTATTAATAAGGTAATAGCAGTTAAAGTATTATTATCAATAACTTGTTTATCATTTCTATAAAGTAAATTATAAAACTGTAAGAAATATATAAATAAAGTAGCTCCTATTCTTTTATTACCATCTATAAATATATGGTTTTTAATAATCATATATAAAAAGTTTGATGCTTTTTCTTCTATAGAGATATATAATTCTTTATTATCAAATGTTTGATATATGTTTCCTATTATTGACTCTAATCCTTTATCTCTTTCTAAAGCAAATAATTTGCTCTTTTCATTATATTTTAATTCTTTAATAATATTTATACAATCATTATAGGTTATTTTTGTTGTATAAATATTACCTTTTATTTTTCTTAATGTTTTATGATCATAATCATCTAATAAGTCTAGGGCTTTAGAGTAGGTATTAATTACTTTTAAGATTTCTTTAACATCACTTGTTTCAATATTGTCATCAATACGAGCAGCTATATCAATTATTTTAACTGTTTTTTCTAAGTAATCTAATCTTTTTTGATTAACTGAATATCCTTTTAACAAGTATTCCTTTAATATTTTATTAGCCCACTTTCTAAAAATAATACCATTTTTAGATTTAACTCTATATCCAACTGATATTATAACATCTAGATTATAAAAATTTGTTGGTTTATCAGCAAATTCGGAAATTCCGAATTTAGTCATGGTATCATTTTTATTTAATTCTCCTTCTTTATAAATATTTTGAATATGTTCATTAATAGTTGATTTTGCTTTTCCAAACAATTCAGACATTTGCTCTTGTGTAAGCCAAACTGTCTCATCTGTCATATTTACATCTAGTTTTATTTTTTGATCTACAAATAAAATTATTTCATTTTTCATTTTAATAATCCTTTCTTTTATGAAATTAATTTTATTAAAGCGTTATGTGTTGTTACTTTAATTTATTTTAATTACTTAAAATCTTCTCCTTTTTCCGCAAATTTTGCCCATTCTTAAAATCAAAAAAAATCTAATATACTCTCTACTATGGAAAGTTAGGCCTTAATATATTTATATTATAGCGAATATTTGTTTGGTAGTCAATCATTTAAAAAGAATCAAAAAGATCCTTAGTTAAACATAACATTCATATCTACATTACCTTTTATACCGTTTATTTTTTCAGTTGAACTATACTGCCACATAATATAATGTTTTTGATAATTAAAGTAGTAATTATATTGAGCTATCCAGGTAACATATGTTTTTGTTTGTTCATTTAGTTTATTTTTATACATTTTAGCATATGTATATACTCCTACACTATAAATGCCTAATTTATTTATATAAGTTTCTATTATTTTTTGATATGTTTTTTTACTAATAATTACTTTTTTACCATGCACATAAAATTCTTCTATATCATAATATATCCCAAGTGATATATTTAAATTGTATTTTCTTATTATATCTAAGGTAAATTCAGCTTCTTTTAAAGCTTCTATATCGTTTTCAGCATAGCTATATAAATATATACCATAAGGTATATTTAATCTTTGTAATTCTCTTATATTATTTTCTAATTTACCATCTATAGTACTACTACCAAAACCTATTCTAAGTATTACTCCATCAATTTCTTTTTTAGCTTTTTCCCAATCAATTATTCCTTGATAAGATGATACATCTATTATTTTTTTAGCATTAGTTGAAACTAAACCCGTTATTGAATTATAAAAATTATTATTGTTAAAATAAAATTTAGATTTATTTATTAGTTTTTCTAAGTTAGTTCTATTATTATATACCTTTTTAGCAACTATATTTAACTTATATGGCAGTGTTATAAAAGATGTTTTACTTTCTATATTTTTTTCTTTTGTAAGATTATATGGAAAAAATAGTATTATCAAAAGAAAGAATATTAATATTATTTTTTTCATATATTCACCTCTAATTCATTATACATAAAAAAAAGTAGAATTTCTACTTTTAATTAAACCATACGTTAACATCAACGTTACCTGATATACCAGGAATTGTTGCTGATGAAGTATATTGCCACATTTTTGGTCTTGTATATTGTAAAAACGAATTATATTGAGCTATCCAACTAACATTTAATCTTGTAGCATCGTTTAATCTATTATTAGAATAGCTTACACCAGTATATATACCAGCTGTATATCCTTGACTTCTAATAGCTGTTAAGAATATAGAAGACATACTTTCATAAGTTTCTTTAGATATACTATATGAATTAAAGTTAGATAATTCCCAATCTTCAATATCATAATATACACCAAGTGTTGGATTTAAATGGTAGTAATTTATTATATTTAAAATTCCAGTTGCTTCTGATGCAGCTTCTGTATCATTTTCAGCATAACTAAATATATATATTCCATAAGGTATATTTAATCTTTTTAAAGCTGATATATTATAAGCAAATTGCCCATCTTCATAAAAACTTCCAAATCCTGCTCTTAATATTACACCGTCTATTCCAGCTTCATTTTTAACTTTATCCCAATTAATTATTCCTTGGTGTTCTGATACATCTATTATTTTAGAAACGTTATTACCAATTAATCCTGAGATACTATTATATAATGATTTACTTGTACCAGTTCCTGACCATATAAAATTTGATTTTATATAAAATGGATTTGTTGTAACACCTGGTCCATCTTCTGTTTTTTTAACTATTACTATTCTTATTCCTTCTAGTCTATAAGAGTAACCTTCTGTACCCGATGCTACTCCATTTTTAGCCCAATCTAGCCAACCTATATTTTCAACATGTACTTGGTAGTATATATCATAGTTAACGGCATCAGCGCCTGTTAAATTGATTTTTATAGCTTCTAATCTTAGTGATTGACCTGATGTCCCAGCTACTTGTCCATTTGTTACTACTTCTTGCCAGCCTAAGTTTTGAACATGAGTTTGATATGTTATATTTAAATCTTTACCATGACCATCTACTACAGCTTGTATTGCTTCTAATCTTAGAGCTTGCCCTGTTGTTCCTGACATTTCTGCTTGATCAACATAGTTTTGCCAACCTATATTTTGAACGTGAGTTCTATAGTTTAAATCAACTTCATGACTTATAAATTTTCTATATGTTGAACCTGGAGCACTAGTGTCTTTTGCTACAATAATTATCTTTATTGCTTCTAGTCTATATGAATATCCTTCTGAACCAGATGCTTCACCGTTTTTAGCCCAACCTAACCAACCTATATTTTGAACGTGTACTTGATAATATATGTCATAGTTAAGAGCTTCAGTACCTGTTAAATTTATTTTTATAGCTTCTAATCTTAGTGATTGGCCTGTTGTTCCTGATAAATTTCCATCAGTTACTACTTCTTGCCAACCTAAGTTTTGAACATGGGTTTGATAGTTTATATGTAAGTCTGTTCCTAAACCATCTACTATGATTTTTATTCCTTCTAGTCTTAATGATTGCCCTGATGTTCCAGATATTTCATTACTACCTACGTAGTTTTGCCAACCTAGGTTTTGAACATGAGTTTGATAAGAAAGAGTCGGAGTTATAGCTTTAGCACTTATATTAAATGCAAAAAAAGCTATTATAAAAAATAATATTAATTTTATATTTTTCATAAAATCCCTCCTTGTAGAAATAGTATATCATATTTAATTTAAAAAAAAAATATTTATTGAATTAAATATTTTTAATTGTAAATTACTTCATAAATTGAGTAATTACTTGTAATATCGTGGTATTTTAGTTTGAATTTTATATTTTCTAAATTACTATTTAGTTCTTCATTTGTAAATATGTATTTTATTTCTAATGGTTTTAATTTATCATAATTCATATTTACTATAACTGCATCAGCATTAGGCATAGTATATGTTTGCTCATTTTCTGTTAAATGTATTTCTATATGAGCATATCTATTATAATAGAATGCATTTGAATTATCCGAATCTATTATTTTCCATTTATAAAAGTCTGGATAAAAGTTTGTTGCATTTATTACATTAGCTCCATTAGAAAGCAAAAAGTTATTTACATATCCCAGTCCTACTGATAACCATCTACTATCATCTTTAGTTATTATATTTTCTATTTCTTTTGATATTTGGTGGTTTTTAATTGGATTTATACTTCTAGCAATTGGGTTTATTGTAAATGAAGCCATTACTATTAGTAAAATTATACTAATCATTACAAAGTTTTTCTTTTTAAAATAAATTAAACCTAATATTATCATAAATACTATTATTTCAAATATATAGATTTCTATTCTTAAATATGTTAATTGTAAACTATCTATTAGTAGATAATTTATTATTCCATATATTAATAATATAGGAAAATAAATGTATTTAGAAATAAGGTCTTTATTTTTAAATATTTTATCTATACTCCATAAACTAAATAATATAGCTACAAAACCATATACTATTTTCATTCTATTTATATATTTAAATAGTGTTAATTTTGATAACCATAAAGGAAATCCAAACAACATAAATGCTATTTGTACAAGCATTATTATAAATAGAGTTGTTCCAATTATTCTTTCTTTTTTTTGTTTTTTTAATTTATAAAATAGAAATGGAAATAGCATCATAAAGAATGGCCCAAAGTGTATAAATGAGCTTGTTTCACAAGAATTTGAATAAGGTATTTGTTTATAAGGCAAGAATATTGTAGTTAAATCAGTAAACAAATCTCTTAGTGTTTGAGCTCCTCCTGTTTCTAGTCTTTCTCCAGGGTATACTGTTTCACTTAAGGTTTTTAAAGCATCAATTGAAGTACAAAAGAAGTATGCTAAAACACCAATTACAACTAATCCTATAATTAATATTCTAATTAAGTCTATTTTTTTAAATGTTATTTCTTTTTTATCTCTTATTAAACTAACTATTAATATTATAAAAGCTATTATACCAAGAGGTACTTGTAGTGATGGGAATAAAGCTAGCGTGAATCCTATTATTGCAGGAGCTGCTAGTATTGTTGTTATGTTTTTTATTAGTTTTGTTTTTGCTGTAAAGAAATGATATCCTATTACTAATATAGCCATTGCCCAGAAAAATACATCACACATATGTGGTACAAACCACCACTGCATTGAAGGTCCAAAGGCTATTAAAAATACAGCTAATAAACTTAGTAATTTATTTTTATTTGTTATTATCATTACTGTTTCATATGAAAGTAGTATCAGTAATATTAATTTCATACACCAATACCATGATAGTCCATATTCTGCTCCAAGTAATACATATCCCCAAGTAAATGGTTTAGCTATTATTGTTATATCTAATACAGGGGCATTATAACCTATTATCATATTTTGTCCTGAATAGCTTAACATATAGTTATCTAGTTTAAAGTCATTATATGTTTGTGAAATATAGTATGATGTATGAACAATCCATTCATCACTTCTTATTGGTCTAGCTTGTCCAAGTATTACATCTCTACTATTTTCTAGTTTATCTGGAAATGTTGTATTCCAATTATTAATTGAAGAACCATGTAGCTTTAATATTACACATAGTATAAATACTATTAAAGCTATTATGTATCTATATTTAATTGTTTTTTTTATTATTGTTTTAAAGTTTTCATCATATTTTATTCTTAATATATTTATTACTGATATTATTACACTAATTAGTATTAATATTTTACTAGTATCATATCTGAAATGTAGTAATATTGTTAATATTATTATCGCTAGTTGTGTTAAAATTATTTCTATTGTCTTTGATTTATTATTTAGCATTAGTATTAATGATTTAAGCATTTTTATTCCTCCAATTACTATATATATTTTAGCATATTAATTTTTATTATTAAATGCTTTTAAATAAAAAAAGTAATTAATTACTTTAGTTTTTATAAATGTCGATATTTGTCAAAATATAGGGAATTAATATATATTGATTACAAAGAATAAAGTTGTTAGCTCTCAATAATTATTTTACATATTCTATCTATATCATCTAAAGATATATCTGCATATAGTGGTAAGGTCATTACTCTATCAGCAATATCTTTAGCAATTGGTGTATCTTCTGAACTATAATCATTTTTATAACAATCATAATCATTAACTAAAGGATAAAAATATTTTCTAGCACATATATCATTTTCTTCTAGTTTATCAAACAATTCATTTCTTGTTAATGAATAGTTATCTTCAACTACTATTGGAAAATATGCATAGTTTGATTTAATATTATCAGATTTGATACATATTTTAATACCTTTAGTATCTTTTAAATTATTGGTATATCTATCGACTATTATTTTCCTTTTAGCTATTTCTTCAGAAATATTTCTTAAGTTACATAATCCCATGGCTGCTTGAAATTCATTCATTTTACAATTCATTCCAACACTTTCTACATGTTCAGAATCTGTTATACCAAAATTTTTTAACTCATATAATTTTTGTTTTAAGTTATCATCTGAATAAATTAAAGCTCCACCCTCTATTGTATTAAATACTTTAGTAGCATGAAAACTGAACATTGATATATCACCATAATTTGCTATTGGAATACCATTATATTCAACTCCAAATGCATGTGCTGCATCATATATAATTTTCAGATTATACTTTTTAGCTATTTTTTCAATTTTATCAGTATCACATACATTACCATATACATGTACAGGTACTATAGCACATGTCTTATCTGTAATTAAAGATTCTATTTTATCTACATCAATAGTATAATTATCTCTATTTACATCGCAAAATACTGGAGTTAAACCATTTTGAACTATTGCATGCGTAGTTGATGCAAAAGTAAATGGTGTTGTTATTACTTCACCTTTTAAGTTTAATGATTTAAGTGCTGTATATAATGCCATATGACCGTTATTAAACAAAGTAATATTTTTGGCATTTAAGTATTCACATAATTTTTTTTCTAAATTCTGATGTTTAACACCATTATTAGTTAACCATTTATTTTCCCATATATCTTTTATTTCATCGATGTATTCATCTAATGTTGGCAGGGATGATTGAGTCACTAATATTTTATTCACAGTTTCCTCCTATATTGTTTTTACTTTTTGATTATATTTTTGTTCTAACTCAAGCAATCTTTTTGACCTATCTTTAATTTTTTTGCACGGAATACCAATATTCATTGTAAACGGTTCAATATCTTTGTTAATTAAACTCATAGCACCAACAGATGCTCCATCATTAACCTTTACACCCGGTAAAATAGTACATCCAGTTCCAATTAATGAATGTTTACCTATATATATTGTTCCCCCTGTTACTTTTCTATATTCAGAAGAGACTGTAGGATTTGTCATGTACTCTCCTGAATAATCATCATTTGTAGCATAAAGTGCAGTTCTAGATGAAATACCTGAATAATCATTTAGAATGATACCATATTCTCCTGCAAACATATAAACTCCTGTAGCAATATGAACATTATTGCCAAAAACTATTCTACCGCTTAATACACAAAAATCATCAATTCTTACATTACTACCTATTTCAATATTATCAGCACCATATATTGTAGCATTTCTACTAATTAAAACATTTTCTCCATATCTCTTTAAGCCTAATCCTTTTAATTCTTCTTCATTATAAAAACTATTCATATTTATTTCCTCCTATTTAATACGATTTTAATAGTGTAATATGGTATTAGCATCGCTATCTTTACCTTATATTTTTTAGGGCAATATTTAAAAAAATTACCAATTGCACTAAGTTTAAAAGTTAACAAATTTAAACAAAAGCCCATCGTAATACAATTACAATATCTAACAAAAAAATTGTACTTATTATTAGAAGAATCATCAATTTTTCTCAAAATTATCATATTTGTCAAATTAATGTTGGATGCACTATTATTTGAATTATAATTAGATTCTCCATCTTTTTTTATTACTCTATATATCATCATTGGTTTATTAATTATATGTATAATACCATGTTCTAGTAAAAAGTAGCATAATTGTAGATCCCCAACAATTCTATGTAATGATAATAAATATTCCAATTCATCTTGATATTTTTTTTCTTTATATATATTCTTATATAAACAAGTACTAAGTGAGAAGTCTTTCCCTTCCTCAAAGTAGCTCATATTTACATCAATATCTTTTTTTATCCAAGACGGAAAAATTCCTAAAGGTTTATCGTCCAAATTTCTTCCTTCTTGTAAATGTGCAACCCCAATATAATTACTGTTATTTTCTAGGAAATCAACCTGCATTTGAAGTTTGTTTTTATCACTCCAGTAGTCGTCTCCTTCTAATGTAGTAATATATTTTCCCTTGCTTATTTTCCCAGCATTCAATATATTTTTTGTTGAACCCATATTTTTATTTCTCTTGGCAATCTTAATAATATTTGGATACTTTTTTTCATACTCTTCTAATATCTTCTTTGTATTATCTGGCGAGCAATCATCAGCAAGTATTAATTCATATTTAAAATTCACTTTTTGCATTAATACACTATCTATTGCATTCCTTATATATTTTTCTTGATTGTAAGAAATAATAACTACACTAAGTATTATTTTATCCATAGATTACACCTCGACCTGTATTTAATTATACTATAAATGAACGATTAATAAAAGAAAATTAAATAATTTTACTAATAAATGAGTCTTTATTATTTTTTTTTGCTATAATTAAATCGGTGATAAATATGAAAAAAAGAATTAAAATTAATTTTATTGATTTTTGGGATTCATTCAATTACAAAGAGTTTTATATATATAAGATATTATGTAATAAATATATAGTCGAGATTTCTGACGAACCCGAATACATATTTTACTCTAGTCATGGCTATAATCATTTAAAATATGATTGTGTTAGAATCTCATTTACCATAGAGAATATAAGACCAAATTTTAATCATTGTGATTATGCAATTGGATTTGATTATATAAATTTTGAAGACAGATATTTAAGATGTCCAATATATTTATTGTTTGATAATTACTTAGAACTATTTAAAATAGCAGCAAATAAGCATCTAGATAAAGAAAATTTAAAAATCAGGAATAAATTTTGCAATATGGTTTGCTCTAACGGATTAAATAGTGAGCGAATAAGATTCTATAAATTATTAAATGAATTTAAACAAGCCGACTCAGGTGGGAAATTACTAAATAATGTTGGTGGGCCTGTCAAATCAAAATTAGATTTCCAAAAAAAATATAAATTTAGTTTAGCTTTCGAAAATTCGTCTAGTAAAGGTTATACTACAGAAAAAATTATTGATTGCTTTGCATCTGGTGGTATACCTATATATTGGGGTGATCCACTTATTCAAAATGTTTTTAACGAAAAAGCATTTATTAATGGCAATGAATTTAAAAATTATGATGAATTAATTCAATATATTAAAAAAATAGATAATAATGATAAATTATATACTAGTTATATTAAACAACCGATGTTAAAAAACGCAAATTATCTTTGTGAAGAACATCAGAAATTAAAAGATTTCATATATAATATCTTTGATTGTAATCTAGATTTTTCTAAAAGAAGATGTGATGATAATCATTTTGTAATTCAAGAAAAAAAATATTTTTTATTATCTGATAAAATTGTAAAAATGATTAAACCATTTTTAAAATTAAAAACTAATATAAAAAATAAACTAGTTAAATAGTTTATTTTTTTAATACTCTTTTATATATTGGCATTATTATTGGTAGGATTTTTCTATATATTTTAATTCCCGCTATTGTTTTTGCGAATCCATATCTATGCAATTCTACTATTTGGGGATATGGACTATTATCTATTTTTTTGTTATTTCCATATTGCGCTATATCCCTATGAGGTATTATATTATGTTTTTTGCATAAAAGGGAAAATATTGTTTGATCATGTCTATTTTCAATAAAACCCTCATAATCTTCTTTTCCGCATTGATTTGGAAGATTAGTAATAATCCTCTCATCTTGTGCATATGATAGCCATTCTTCTACAAATTTTGTAGTTTTCTTACACTTTTTAAATACACATAGTCCAGCTTCTATTTGATTAGTTTCATAAAAAATGGGATTGTCGCACTCCATTAAAATTAACGCATCTCTCTTTGAATAATGTTTCTCAATTGTATCAATTTGAAAACACATTATATTTTGTTTCTCTTTTTCCATTACATTAATAAGCTTATGTATGTCGTTGACAAAATAGGCGCCTGAGTCACAATACATTAAATAGTCGCCTTCATTCATTTTTTCTAATGTTTCATTTATTATGTATGATTTCCATAACCAATACCCATTACCTCTACTTTGAGATAATATATTAATATTCTTATTATAAAAATCTTTGTCAATATTTTTTTCGGAATATTCAATTACTATATCTGCTTTACCATTTTTCTTAGCAGTTACGCTATTTAATTTTTGGGCATTCCTAAATTTCTTATTTGCATAATTTATTACGTATAACATATTTAATCTCCTATTCTATTTTCTAAATAAAAGGTCCTATAATTAGTTAGCACATATTTCTATTAGTTTTAAATTACTTTTTAATGATAAATAATAGATAACATCAGATACAAGATTAGTATATACAATTTTTTTTGGAATAATTTCTTTGATATTTTAAAATCCCGCTAAAATAATTACTAATTTTTTTATTAATTAGACTAAATTCGTATATTACTTCCTTATAGATTTTGATTTCATCATATTTACAAAATATTTATATTCTACATTGTTGAAATATAAAATTACAAATATTAGCAAATATATTGTTACACTAATGACACCATAAAAAATAAATTTTATTAATACATCATCAAAAATTAGAAAATTAAAAATTCTTATAGAAAAAATAATGGATATCAAAATTAAAAATATACTCTTTAACATTTTTTTGAAATAATCTACACATGATGATTTAAAAACATATTTATATATTATATATGGTTTAACAATATTAACAGTTAAAATGCTGCTAATACAAGTTCCGAGTAATATCCCTAATATCCCAATTTTAATTCCGAGAATTATTGATATAGCCAAATTAATAATAGCTTGTGCCATTGGTACATATCTGTCAATATAATATAGCCCAACTGAATTTTTCACTGATGTAATGGGTAGCATAACACAATTCAAATAAAAATTTAAACAAATAGCCGAAACGCATAAAATATCTAAAGTATATTTCTCCCCTATCCAAAACGTTATAAACGGATTTAAGCAGAAAAATAAACCTATTACTGATAATCCCGTCATAAAATTACATAGAAAATTAATTAAATCAAATACATCTTTTTTTGTATTTGACTCTTCTAATACATTTAGATTGCCAAAACTTGAAGTTGTAGATGATATAATACTTGCAATTAAATTCCTAATTATTGAAATTAATGATAGATAATTTGAATAAATACCTGTCATTGAAATATTAATTATAGAGGATATTAAAATATTATCTGTCCCATTTACAGCATAATCACCAACTCTGTGAAATATAATTCCTTTAATATTTTTCTTAATATCTGCTTTATCAAAATTATCTATCTTATTGCTTGAATTAAAATCAATTTCCTTGTAAGTCTTTTTTATATAATGATGCACTATTATACGTTCTAATTGCCTTATAATAAGTTGTGCTAATAAATAATAAATAAAACTATTAAATATTATCAGTATTATTAATTGTGAACCATAAGTTAAAAAATTAAACAATAATCTAAAGCCTGTCAATTTGTAGTTTTTCTGATCTGCTTCTATCAATATAGCAGAATAACTAGTAAAATATGATGAAACCGTATTAAACAAATAAAAAATATAAATTAAATATATATTATCGCTTATTGTATAATCCTTTACTATAAAATGTAAAAATGGCATTAAACATAATCCTATTATTAAAATAATAATACCTATATTTTTATAAGCTTTTTTAAAATAAATCATTAATTTATTTATTTTACTATTCTCATTTTTAGCTAATGGTTCATATAAACTAAAACTTATTGCTGTTGAAAACCCTAACTCAGCGAGTGATAATAATGACAAAATATTAGTAAATAATCCATCAATCCCCAAAAATTGTTCTCCCAATTTTTTTATAAAAATTGTTCTTACAATGAAAGAAAAAATTGTTACGCTAAAATTAACAGCCACACTAGAAAAACTATTATATATAGAATTTTTTGTTCTCTCTGTTTTCATCCTATCATTCCTACTCTATTTATATAATTTTATCAATTCTTCATATTTATTATTTTTTTCATATTTTAATAAATAATCTTGATTATTAACTCTTGATTTTTGCTTAACTAGCATATCTATTTCTTTAATATAATAATTAATTTCATTATTAGATAATATAATTCCATTATCATTATTTACTAATTCTTTTACAGCACTAGTATCTAATACAATAACTGGTGTCCCACAAGCTATTGCTTCTAATGTAGTCATTGAAAATGTCTCTTCCTTAGATGGATTAATATAGATATTAGATATAGAATATAACTTAACCAATTCACCAATATCCTCAGTTCTTTCTATTCCGATAATATTTTTATATTTTGATATACTTTTTATTTGTTTTTTTGTTAATCCTACTAATATAATTACATATTCATTAGATAATTGTCTAGAAAGATTTAAAAAATCATCTAATCCTTTTCTTTCTTCCCATACGCTTGCTACACCTAGTAATATTTTTTTATTATCAGGTATATTGTATTTAAGTTTAATATTATTATCTATTGTTGGTTTAAATACACTTAAATCAATTCCATTATTAACTGTAATTACATTATAATCTTTTAAGAAAGATTTTTTTACTAATTTATTTAACCAATCTGATGGAGTTATAATAGTTAAATTATTTAAATTAGTAAATAAATTCTTCTTTTCTAAATAATTGTTATAAGAATTATCTTTAAACAAACTTATTGGATATATTTTTTTATTTGGACATTTATAGCATTGTTTTTGCCACTTATTACAATTAGCTGTGGTAAAATACGGACAATGTCCAGTAAATGGCCAGCAATCATGAAATGTCCAAAATAGTTTACCTTTATATTCTTCTTTTAAATATTTAAATAGTACTGGTATATTTAAATAATAACCATGAATATTATGTAAATGAATTATATCAGGATTTTCTTCTTTTAATCTTTTTACTAATTTTTTAGTATAAAAGTAAGAACCATGACCTTGTTTATCAAATAAAGTAGTTATAAATACATGTATCCAAAATGATATTGGATTACCTATTTTTTCACATTTTAAATCTTTAAAAGCTTTTCTTCTTCCATAAAAAGATATTGTTTCAAATCCATCTTCATTGGCTTTTTTTTGAATATCAGCCATTATTCTTCCAGTAGATCCATTACACACTGTATTTATTTGTACTAATTTCATTATTTCACCTCTAATATGAATTTTTTAAAATCTTTAGTTTATCTATTTTTTCTAATTTAAATATAATTTGCGATATTATATACGATATAAATAATATTATAGCATATTTTGTTAAACTATCAATTGATATTTTTGTAAAATAATTTAGGCCGTCAAATAAAAAACATACATTGAAATGAAAACAATAAAAAATTATACTCATTTTCCTAATTTTTGTTGTATTGCCAAAATTTACTTTGAATGTCAGTATTAAAAGAAAGAAAACCACCGTAGTAATAAATTGAGTAATATAACAACCTTTTAAAACTATAGTTTCAATAGGCATTAAGAACAAGCAAAAAAGCAATGCTAAAATTAAATGTTTTCTATTTACTAATTTATTTTCAAATTTTTTTTCAATAATCATTTTTCCTATCAACATATAAGGTATACCTCTTATTAATCTGGAAGGCTCCAAAAAGAAAGAAAACCAATAGTTTTGAAAACTAATTATATTTAAATATCCATTTAGAACGCCAATAAAAATTGTAAGAAGAAAAAAAGCTAATACTAATATTTTTATATTTATTTTTTTATATATATTTAAATAATGTATTAGTAAAGATCCAACAACTAAAGCGCCGAGAAACCAAGCTCCTCTAAACGAAGATAAAGTCAAGCAATCTCGTAAAAACACTAATGCTCCGACTTTGAAATTTAACATTCCATTATAATAACAATTTGCTAAAGTAAAAGGCAAATTCAATATAAACCAAAATGCATATAATTTAACAATTCTTAATATGAATTTTTTTGTAGACTCAAATCCTGAATAATTTTTATATAAAAAGAAGCCAGAAGTTATAAAGAAAAACGGTACGGCTAAAGAACCAAAAGTGCTAAAAAAGAATTGATCAAATTTTGCATCATATGATATAAATGGGTGACTATGTATTCCGATTACAATTAAACACATAGCAAACTTTAATATATCAATCAGTCCATAGTTTGAATTTTTAGTCATTATTTCACCTACTTATTTTTGCTTTTAAACTTTGGTTAAATGTTTTAATAATTCTTAATATATTTATAACTAAAGCAAATTTAACTTTATTGCTTTTTAAAACTTTTAAGGATTCTTTAAAATTATTATAATATCCTTTTAATCCATTAGTACTAACTCCACCAGATCTCATATATACAAAATAATCATTTTTATAATTTAATTTATAGTTATTATTTATAACTCTAAGCATAAAATCTAAATCTGCTGCTATTTTATATTTTAGATTAAAATATCCTGTTTTTTCATATACTTCTTTTTTTAAATATAAAGTTGGATGAGGAGGATGCCAACCATTTTTTTTCGAAAATTTTCCGGCTTTAAAAATTCTTATTTTTTTGATCATAGTTTCATCTAGAAATAACAAATCACTATATATTCCATCATAGTTTTTAATGTTTTCAATTATTTCAGTAAAAACATTACTGTTAGCCAAAATATCATCTGAATTAAGTATACCAATAATATCACCTGTTGCTAAATTAATGCCTTTATTCATAGCATCATATAAACCTTTATCAGATTCACTAATATATTTTAATTTGCCATTAAATTTAGATTCATATTTTTTTATTATATTTAATGTATTATCATTAGATAAACCATCAATAATTAAATATTCATAATTTTTATATGTTTGATTTAAAACAGATTCTAAAGTATCTTTAATCGTTTTTTCTGAATTATAGCATACTGTTATTAATGTTATCTTCATAAATTCTCCTTAATTTAAACTAAGTATATTATACTATAAAAGAAGTATCATTAAAAGAAAAAAAGACTATTTTGTCTCTTTCCAAACTATTTATCTTTTTTATCAAATGATTTATAAAAATTGTCTAGTTTCTTTTTAGATTTTTTTTCTAAAACAAACCATCCTTTTTTACTAAAATTTATATTATAAAAATTGTCATTTTTTATTTCTTTATTCCACTTTTTATACATATAATCTGATTCAAGTAAAAATCTCTTATATTTTTCTGTTGTTGTATCTAATCCTCTAGATTTTGATTCATAATGTGTTAATTCAACTTGAGGAACAAATAAATTATAATAACCTTTTTTTAATAACTTAATATTAAAATCCATATCATTATATGCTACTTTTAATTCTTCCTCTAAACCACCAACTTCTAAATATTTATCTTTTGAAACCATTAAACATGCAGCAGTTACAGCACTATAATTATGTGGCACTTTTAATCTACCATACATACCCGTATCGTTTTTTGAAGCACCAATATAAACATGAGATGCTACTCCGCCTAGTCCTAAAACGACTCCAGCATGTTGTATTTTTTTATCTGGATAAACTAATTTAGGTCCTACTGCTCCAATGTGTTTTTGCATTGCATAGCCTACCATTATTTCAAGCCAATTAGAAGTTAATATTTCTGTATCATTATTTAACAACATTAAATATTTTCCTGTAGATTTTTCTACACCTAAATTATTAATATAAGAGTAATTAAACTCTGTATTAACATCTATTACTTTAAAATTACTGTGTTCTTTTTTATATTTATCAAATAATTCAAATGTTTCTTCTTTAACACTATTATTATTCATAATTAATATTTCATAATTTTTATATGTTGTTTTTTGATATATGGATTTTAAACAAGTCTCTAGTATATCTGCATAATCTCTAGTTGGAATTATTATTGAAATTTTCGGTTCTTTTTTATAGAAATATTCTGTAATATAATATCCGCTATTAATTTCTTCTTTTACTATTCCATCAATGTTTCTTCTTTTTAAAGTGTTTTCTAAAGCTATTTTACCTTTTTCATAAGCATAATTTTTGAATTTACCAGAAATAGAAGTAGATCCTTCAATCATTCTCCAATGATATAAAATTTTTGGTAAATGAAAAATATTATTTGTTTTTTCAGTAAATCTTAAAAACAAATCATAATCTTGAGCTCCCTCTAAACCAACAGAGAAACCACCTATTTCATCAAAAATAGTTTTTCTTAATAAAGTAAAATGACATATATAATTTTGACTCATTAAAGTGTCAGGTGACCAATTTGGTTTAAAATTAGGATCACATCTGTTTCCTTTTAAATTTAATTTATCTTCATCACTATAAATCATATCAATACTTTTATTATTATTTAATACTTTTACCATTTCATATAAGGCGTTTGGAGTTATAACATCATCATTATCAAGTAAAGCAATAAATTCTCCCTTAGAAATATCAACAGCGCTGTTACTTGCTTTTGAAATATGTCCATTTTCTTTTCTATAAACCACTTTTATATTTGTATATTTAGATTCATATTCTTTTAAAACTTTAATAGTTTCCTCTTTTGTAGAACAATCATCAGCTATACATATTTCAAAATTTTTATACGTTTGATTAAGAACAGAATCTAAGCATTCTCTTAAATATAATCCTGCAACATTATAAACTGGTATAATTACAGAAATTAAAGGATTATAATTAAATTCAATTATTTCTTCTTCTCTTTCATTTTCAATAATCCATTTATGATATTCTTCTTTTACAAATGGTTTATAAAAATTATTATTCCCGTTACCTTTCATTTTTTCAATAAATGCTAAAAAGTACTTTTTCCACATTGTAGGAGGAATTAAAAAATGATATTCTCTCCACGCTAATTTTATTCCTTTATATAATGAAGTAAAAATATTAAAAAATCTTCTTACAATAGTATTTTGTGATTTCATTATTTTAATTTTTACTCTATCTTTTGTTGAATTGTTTTTAGAATAAATTAACTCCTCTTTTTTATTATTAATAATATATATTTTTACTTTAAACTTTAAATATTTTATTTCACCTGTTCTAATTAATATAGTTGTTTCTTCATCTTCATTTTCACCATATGTTAAATCAAAATCTACTTCTTCATTATTTATTAAAACTTTAAAATCAAAATTTTTACTTTTAATAATACCTTCTAGCTGAAGCATAGGTTTTCTTATGCCATAAACATTAGCATATGTTATTATTATATTTTTATTATTATATTTCATATTATACTCTCCTATATCGAACTTTATTATACTTTATATTGAATTCTTAGTAAATTAAATTTAATTAAATAAAATAAAGTTTCATTTAATTATCACAGTATATTATTTTTTTATTTCTTTTCTTAATAAAGAAACTTCTTGAATTAATAAATTAATATCTCTTTTTTGACCTGAAATTATTATTGTTAAAACTAATGTTAGAAAAACAAGTAGTGATAAAATTATTCCAATAACCATGTTTGCCATAGATTCAAATCCTATCATTTTTTGAATATATACAAATATGTTAGGAAATCCACAAACAAACATCAATATAAATGATATTAAAAACCAAGAAAGTGAATACTTCACTGATATTTTTTCTCTTTTTAATAAATAAGATGTAATGAGTGCTAATAAAATAGCAAAAATAAATAGCACTAATTTTAATTTTATTGACATTATTTTTTCCTCCTTATTCCTACAACTATAATAGACATAAAAACGTTAACCATATAATACATTGTTTTCCATGAATGAATAGATGATTTTCCTTCTAGTCTTTCACTCATCTTTACTGATACTTCGCTAACAATATAATCTCTTTTTACTAAACCAACTGTTGATATTGGTTCAGGATATTCAACTGGATAATCATGAGAAAATTCCTCAATTATCTTTTTGTTGCAAGCTCTAAATCCTGATGTAGTATCATATATTTGTTTTTTTGTTACTATTTTCATAGTTAAAGATATAAGTGATATGCCTATTCTTCTAACAAATGATGATTTAAATGTTTCATTATTTTTATCTAAAAATCTAGAGCCTATTACCATTTCGGATTTACCTTGAATAATAGGATTAATTATGTTTTTTACACAATTAATATCGTGTTGTCCATCTCCATCAAATTGTACAGCAATATCATAATTTTTTCGATAAGCATATTTATAACCTGTTTGAACTGCTCCACCTATTCCTAAGTTTCTTATTAAATTTATATGTGAAATACTATTATCTGTTAGCACTTCTTTCGTCATATCAGCTGAACCATCATTTACCACAATAACATCATATTTCAATTTGCTTTTTTTATTAAATTTTTCAATTGATTTATATGTATTTAAAATGTTTTTTTCTTCATTATATGCTGGAATAATTAATATGACTTTTGGACTAACTAATTTTTCTAATTTATTATCATTTTCAATCATTTTCTCTTTTTTCATTGTTTCACTATTACTAAATAGTAGAATTCCTATTAAAATAAAATTAATTGGCATTAATGCTATAATATATCTTGAAAAAGAAGCTGCCACTAAATATTCACCAATCATAAACATCGTAAACTGAGTATAAACTATTATTCCTATATATATTAATTGTAATATAATCATAATAATACTGATTGTTAAAATTGGACTTTTGTGTTTTTTTATTAATTTAACTATTACTATAATAATAGCAACAATAAATGAAGAAAAAACAAGATAATTAAAATAATAGTAATCGTTAGACAAAGTTTGAATAAAAATATTATTAAGATAAGATTTTAAATTATCAAGTTTAAGTCTATCAAAAATTATATCAAATGTTGTTCCAACATTTTCTGAAACAACACTTGCTGTTTGAATTACATTAATTTGAATCATTTGCTTCCAAATTAAGAAATAAGCAATAGGTGTACCTATTAATAATAAAAGTTTTTTAATATTTATTTTTTTCTTTAATAATAATATTAATGAAATTATTGTTATTGTAATAGGCACAAAGTATAATGCTTCAGCCCTTGTTAGCATTGCACCAAATAAAATAATTAAAAATATAATTGGTAATCTTTTTTCATTTTTCACTAAAAAATGATTTAAGACTCCATAAATACCAATTACATAGTAAACCATAAAAAATATATTACTATAAAAGCCTTTTGATAATTGAAGTAGTTCTGAACTTGAGATTAAAAATAAAATAGCAATAAGTGCTGAAATATGTTTATTTGTTTTATTATCTCTTAAAGAAGAATATATAAACAAAGACATTATTCCAAAAAACAAAGGTGTTATTAGACGTGGGGCACTTAAATCAAATCCATTAAATTCATATGACATAATACCAACAAAATAATTCATTGGAGCATATGTTGAATAAAATTGTGAGTAATCATGACTTATAAACATAATTTTTGAGTTTGTTTGATAAGCCGTTAATTCATCAAAATTATAAAATTCAAAATACCCTGTGTTTGCCATAATTATTAATCTCGTTATTATAAATACTAAAAAAATCACATAATATATTGGTATTTCTTTTAAATCTTTTTCTATTTTTATTCTTTTAAAAATTAAGATTAATAAAGTTGATAATGATAAAGTAATAAACAATTCAATTCCATAATATATTTTTAAGTATACTAAAACTGTAAATATTAAAGTATGAAATATGATACCTATAGGTAATGACAAAATAATAAGATCTAATAAATTTATTTTTTGTTTTATTAAATTAATTATCATTAAACCTGTGATAAAGCAACAAATCAAATATATTATCATATTTCTTCACCTATCTTCATCTGTTCAATGTATCTATTTGCATCATCTATATTACATCCTTCAATAGCTTTGCAATAATTAAACTCTTCTAATGCTTTATCATATTTTTTTTGATTAAAATATATTTTGCCTTTGTTAAGATGAATAATTTTATCTAATGCATTTGTTTCTAAATACAAATTATAATATGTTAATGCTTTATCATAATCACCATTAATATATAAATCATCAGCGTATTTATATATACTATCTAAAGCTGTTGTTCCATAATAATTTTTATAATTTTTTATATAATTAATTATTTTATCAAGCATATTATTAAAGTGTTCTTCTTTATTTAATTTTATACACTCTTTATAAAAACTATAAATATTCATATCATATCCATTAACAAGCTCTAATGATTCACCATTTGTTTTATATATTGAAATATCATTTACTGTAGTTTGATTTAATATTAAATGGTTTTTACCAACTATAATAATATAATCTATTTTTTCTAATTTTATATCATTAATAATAATTTCATTTGTATATTCACTTAAAGCCTTAAGCTTATGCTTAATAATCAAATTAGCAGGATATAATGCTTGTTTATCATAATAGTATTGTAGCGGAATATTATATTTTCCCTCTTTGTTATCTATAAGTATTGTAATATTTGTTTCTTTATTTAGTGAAATTTTATCTTTTATTAATTCAAGACTTGAAGATAATAATAGATAATCAACATTTATTCTTTCTTGATTATATTTTGTATCAAACATATATCCTGAATATGTTTTTTTGTAAATTAAATAAGATTGAAATATTACTAAACAAATTAATAATAATATAGCTATTTTTTTAGACATATTTTCCTCCTACTTAACTATTTTTACATATTCTTTTAATCTTTCACTCCAATTTGATTCTTTGATAATTTTATTATATTCTTTTGTAATTTTAAATTTAGAATTGAATGCTTCATTTACTTTTTTTTCAAAGTCTTTGCTGCCTTCATAAAAGTAAACCATATTATTGAATTGCTTTAATTCATTCCAATAAGTAGTTACTACTGGTTTTTTCATATATAAATATTCATATATTTTTACAGGATCAACATATTCAATAATATCATTAATAATAAATGGTACTATTAGAACATCACTTTTTTCTATATAGTAAGGTACTAAATCGTGCTCAATTGGTCCGTGAAATTTAATATTTTTTTCTTTTATTTTTTTAATTATACTTTTTACATTTTCACCTATTGGTCCAATAATATCTATATTAACGTTTACATTGTTTTTTGCATAACTAATAATACTATCAAAATCAAACCAATCATCAATTGTTCCTATATAAGCTATATTCGGATTTTTAATGGGTATTTCTTTTTTATTATAATTATCGAATAAAGTTTTATCATACCCGTTTCTTACAACTGTACAGTTTAATTTGTTAATGTTATATTGACTAATTAATTTATCTTTTAACTTTTCTGAACTAACAATTATATGATTAGAAATTGATATTAATCTTTGCTCTTTACATCTATAACCTAATGTGTCTTGTTCCCATCCTTCATAGTTATCCATACATTCATAATAAAATTTTGTTCCTTTTAACTTATGAACTTTAGCAAAGAAGAAATCTATTTGATTTGGATGAGTAATTATAATTTTATCGTAATTCCAAAAAGATGTTTTAATCATATTCCAACGAGTATTTCTATTAATAAATTTTCTATTATTTGCTGGATGTATTTTAAATGGTTTAATTTTAAAGTTCTTTATCTTTTCTATTTTATTATTAACATGATTATCAATTACTTTTGGCATAAATTTATCATATAAAGTTTGAAATCTATAATCTACCTTATTTGATTTAGCTAATTCTAAAGCTACAAAATGAGGTCTTTGTTTTATCCATTTCCATGTTACTAAAGAAAAATAAAGAACTTTCTGGTTTTTTCTTAATTTTTTTAAAGTTTTTGTAACTGGTAAAGTAATTATTATTATTAATAGTATTAATACCTTTAAAAAATTATTAATTAATCCATTATTACATTTTTGTTTATAAAGTCTAGCTAATTTATATATTTTTGTTTTTTCTTCTATACCTCTAAAACATGTAAAAAAATCAAGTATCATTAATTTCCACCAGTTAGCATGTTTATTATAAGTTTTATGATAATATCTTTTACTTTTTTGTAAATTTTTAAATTTTCTCATAAAGCTCATGTTTTTGTCTACTGTAACTGATTCATAATGTTTAAATTTACATGTGTTTAAAACTACGTTTTTATAACCAGCTTCTTTTAATTTATTTCCTAATATATCTTCTTCAAAATATAAAAATGTTTTTTCATCAAAATAGCCAACTTCTTTAAATATTTTATGATTAATTATGAAAAATGATCCTGCTACACATTCAACATATGCTATATCTTTATCCAAATATTTAGGTAAATATCTTTCTATATGAGGTAATTGATAAAACTCAGTTAATGTTAATGATGTATCCATTACATCACCTTTTAATGATCTAATTTTCCACCCTGATAGTTGATGTGGTTGATCATTTATATCATGCATTCTAGGAGCAACTATTGCTACTTTTTTATTATTTTCTAAAAAGTTTATGCATTGATTATAAGAATCTTCTGACACTTCAACATCTGGGTTAGATATTGCTACATATTTAAATTCACCATATTTAGCATTTAAATACTTTATAGCAAAATTATTTCCATAAGCATATCCTTTATTACCATCTGAAACTATAACATCTACTTTATTTGAAGTTATTTTCTTTAATCTATTAAAAGAACCATCTGGTGATAAGTTATCAATAACTATTATTTTATCAATAATGCTATACTTATTTATTGTATTTACATATTTTATTGTATTATCTGCATCATTATAGTTTAATACAATTACTGCTAAATTATTTTTCATAAAATTCCTCAATTCTATAATTCTTCTGCGAAACCTTTTTCTAGTTTTTTAAATACTACATATCCTATTACTAATATTAAGGCACTAATTATACCAACAATGCCTAGAGCTGTTAAGTCGGGCATTTTTTGATAATAAAATATATCCCTATATCCATTTATAATTGTTGTCATTGGGTTTAAATTTAATATCCATCTATATTTTTCTGGGAATAAAGTTGTTGAATATAATATAGGTGTTCCATAAAATAACATCATTATAACAAAGTTTACAATATATTCTGTATCTTTAACATATACATTTACACCGCCTAAAATGAATATTATACCTAAAGATAAAATAGCTTGAATTAATAAAATTAGAGGTAAATAAGCTATAAGACCTGTAATTCCTATACCACTTGCTAATAGAAATATTAAAATAATAATACATGATATTAAAAAGTTTACTATTCCACTTAATACAACTGATAAAGGTAAAATTTCTCTTGGAAAATAAACTTTCTTTACAATGTCACTGTTATGTAAAACTGCTGTTGTTCCTTGATTTATAACTGTTGTAAAAAAATTCCATGGTATTATTCCAACTATAATAAATATTACATAATTTGGTTCTTTTACCTTTAATATAAAAGGAAAAACAATAGCATAAACTAAAACCATTAATAAAGGATTTACAAAAGACCATAATACTCCTAAAAAAGAGCCTTTATATTTTCCTCTTATTTCTTTTTTAACATTACTTTTTAGTAATTCTCTATATTTATATAGCTCATTAAATTTCTTCATTTTAACACCTACTGACATTCTTCTAAGTATTTTGAAATAACTTCTTCAACATTACCATCTTTTTTAATTTGCCCATTAAAAATCCAAATAGCTCTAGTACATATTTTTTTTACTGAGGCTAAATCGTGAGTAACAATAACAATAGTTTTATCACTATTTTTTAATTCTTCCAATTTTCTAAAACATTTATCTTGAAAATGTTGATCTCCTACCGCTAAAATTTCATCTATTAAAAGTATTTCTGCATCAACGTTTATTGCTATAGAAAAAGCAAGTCTCATATACATTCCAGATGAATATGTTCTTACTGGATTATCAATAAATTCTTTTAATTCTGAAAATTCAATAATATCATCTATCCTATTCTCTATTTCACCTCTTGTTAAGCCAAATATTGAAGCGTTAAAATAAATATTTTCTCTACCTGTAAAATCAGGATGAAATCCTGCTCCTAATTCTAATAAGGCTGTAACTTTGCCTTTCATTTTTATTGTACCTTTATTAGGATAATATATTCTAGTTAATAATTTTAGTAAAGTGCTTTTACCACTACCATTAGTTCCAATAAGTGCTACTGTTTCGCCTTTTTTTATTTCTAATGAAACATTGTTTAAAACTGTTCTAATTTCTCTTTTTGTTTTATTCCAAAAAACTAGTCTTTCTTTTAAAGTATTTGGTTTATCATAAAATAATTTAAAATTTTTCGTTACGTTTTTTACTAGTATCACATTGTTTTGCATATATACCTCCATACTTGCTAAATATTATTAATATTATATCATTTTTTTGTAATTTTAAAAAGCACTTTATATTAAAAAAGAATTTAATTCTTTTTAAATTTTTCTATTATTGCGTCCACTAATATTTATTTTCTTAATATTATATTTTTAATTTTCCTTGGAAATTTTATTACAAATTTATTATTTAATTTGTTTAACTGACCATTTAAATCTTCTATTTGAGACATCATTTTTTTCATATTATCTGATGCTTCATTTATTTCTTTTTGCTTTGACATAATAATAGTGTCCTTGTTAACTAATTCATTATATTGAGCTTTTATTTTTTCATTTGCTTGTTTTATTTGTTTATCATAAAAACTTTCACTATCGTTTTTACTACTTCTTTTAGTTAAAATATTAGATATGTTTTTGTCAAAGCTTTCTTTTTCAGTATAAAAATAATTATTGGAAAATTTGTCAAAGTTTTTTGCCATATTACTTGTTATTTTGTATTTTTTATAAAGTGCTTTTAAATCCAAAAAATCATTTAAGTCTATGTTGCTTTCATACAATAATTTTAAAGAAAAATAAATTGCATAATTAGTTTCTACTAATTTTTCGGTTTTCCATTCTTGATCAATAATAATAATTTCCCCATTTCGAATAATCATATTATTAAAATTCAAATCCAACAGCCCTACTTTTAAATATTCTGTTTCGCCCATTTTTAACGAAATACTTTTAATAAGTAAAATTGCTTTTTCTATTAGATTAAGTGCTAATTGCGTTTCACCATTTCTAATATAATCACACAAAACATTTGATACGCGGTTTCCATCTATTTTTTCTATTTCCAAAGATCCCTTTTTTAATTTTACTTTACAGCATTTAATATTTTTTGATAACATCTCATTGTGAGTTTTTTCTAATTCAATTAAATGATTCGTTGACTCGTGATTTAAGGGAATTTTTATTATTGTACCATCATCTTTTATAATTGTTCCTACTCTATAACTATCGCACCTATTAGTAGGTGCTTTTGCATATGCAATATTTGATAAAGTACCTTTTTCATTTGCTAATTCGACTAAAAAAGAGTTTGCAAAAAATCCAAAATTTTTATTTTTAATAATGCCTTTCATTACAAGGTTTACATCAAAACAATTCGTTTCATTATAATGACTATATGTTGGCAATTTGTCAGAACTTTCTGGCAGAAATTTATCAGTATAAATAACAGATGGCATTTTATAATCCGGGAATGGATAATAAAATTTATATTTGCTAAACCCAACTGTCTCGATTATTTCTTTTATTTCTTCCATACCAAACGTTTGAACCTTTTTATTACCATATCCATATAATCCTAAATATGGCTTTCTTAAATGGTCCTCGTTACTGCCTGCAAAATATTTTATTCCATATCTATTTTCAATTGCAATTAAAATTTTACCATTATCATTTAATAACTTTTTTAAATTTTCTAAAAAATCGTTAAATGGACTATCACTGTCACAAAATATTTTAGAATATTCAAATACTCCTATTAAAATAATATAGTCAAATTTTCTTTCAAAATTCATAATATTAAAATTACCAACAAAAACATCTAAATTATTTTTATCTTTATTTCTTTCATATAAAATCTCGCTTCTTCTTAATGAATCTTCAACTGATGTGACATGTCCACAGTTATTACACAACATTTCAGTTAATACTCCAGTTCCCGCGCCTACTTCTAAAACAGAATCACTTTTAGTAAATGGATACCAATTCAAAATGTTTTCCCTAATTTTTGAAGTAAGAAAAAATATATCATCTCTATATTTATCTATTTTTACATTATATTTATAATGTTCTAATAATTCTTTTTCTATAATACCATCATTATATGTGTCAGTACCGCTATAATATTTATAATTTATTTTTGCCATTTTGTGCCTCCGTTCATTTGCTTTATATAATTATATCAAAAATAGTTATAAATATCTATATCAAAAAAACAAGACCTCATAACAGTAATATTAAAATAAAAGGAACTATTATTAATATTTATTGACCTTGTCAATTGCTTATGTTATCATGAAAGTAAACTTAATAAAATTCGGGAAAAGGCGATGATTATATGAAATGTGATGTTTGTAATAGTAATAAAACGTATATAAAAATCTAAAATATCTAGAAAAAAAATAAGATTTTGGATAATCTTATTTTTTATATATATTTTTACATATCTTGATTATATACTACTAATTTATGTTGAGCTCTAGTACAAGCTACATAAAATAAGTTTTTATCAATATCTTTATATTTATTTTTTTCATCTGAATAAACAATTACACCATCAAATTCTAAACCTTTAGCTATAGAAACTGGTAAAACTATTAAATTGCTTATTTCTTTACTATTTACTTGTTTAATATCTATTAAATCTTTTAATTCATTATATATTGAATCTGCTTCAGAATAATTTTTTGTTATTATAGCAATTCTTGATAACTTTAATTCTATCATATCTAGAATATCTTTATAAATTGATTTATATTTATTTTCTAAGCAATCTTTTTTATATAAAACTTTTGTATTAGTATCTTTTCTAACAGCTAGAGAATTAGTTAAACCCAGTATTTTATTGTTATGTTCAACTATTTCATAACTAGATCTATATGTTTTATTTAATTCAATATACTTTGTTCTATTTTTAAATAAGTTTTTTATTTCTTCTAAAGTATTATATTTATAAAAAGGATTAATAGTTTGATTAACATCACCTAGTATTGTGAAATCAGCAAACACAAATATTTTTGCTAATAAACTAAGTTGCAATTTAGTATAATCTTGAGCTTCATCTATAACAACCTGTCTTATATAACTATTACTAGGATATTCTGTCATTTCAAAAGTTAAATATAAAAGAGGGACAATATCTTCATAATTTAACATATTTGTATTTATTTTTTTACCAGAAACTTTAAATTTTTCTAAAAATACATTTGATGTTACAATTTCATTATATATTAAAATAATATCTAGTTTTCTGCTTATTATTTCTTTTAACATTCTTTTAATCATTTTAGAATATTTTTTATAAGATATACCTAATTTATCACTAATGCTTATTCCTATTACATCTAATCTATTCATTAAGCTTACTGTTGAATATCTTTCTTTAAAAAGAATCTCTAATTCTTCTTTAGTAATTATGTAATCTTCAAAGCCAACTATATTTAAGTTTTTTCTGGTTAAAACTAAATCTTTAGTAAAGTATATTTCTTTAGTTACTTTATCAATATAATTTTTAATTATTAAAGAAAAGTCATCTGATAATTTACTTTTAATTTGTAAAAAGTTCTTTTTATCAAATAAATCACTTTTATAATATCTTTCTGAAAATTCTATATAATTTTCTAGCTTTTTAAAATTGCTTAAATGTTTCCATGAAAATGAACTAAATGTTGTTTCTCTTACATTGTTTTCTCCTAACTCAGGTAATACATCTGATATATAATTAGAAAAAACATCATTAGGAGAAAATATAACAATATTATTAGAATTTAAATCTTTCTTTTGATAAAGAAGATAAGCAATTCTATGTAAGGCGACTGAAGTTTTACCAGATCCAGCACTACCTTGAACTATTAATATATTATCATTTACATTTCTTATTACTTCATTTTGCTCTTGTTGAATTGTTGTAACTATATTCTTCATTTTTTCACCAGATGCTGAAGCTAGAACATCTTGTAGAAATGGATCATCAATATTAACATTTGTATCAAAGTAATGTTTAATTTTAGAATCTTCAAATTTAAATTGTCTTTTTAAAGTTATTTGACCTTTTATTTGTCCGTCTAGTGCTAAATAAGAAGCCTCACCTACACCATGATTATAAAACATACTTGCTATTGGTGTTCTCCAATCATAAATATAAAAATTGAAGTTCTCTTCAATTCCACATAATCCAACATATATCTTTTCTGATTCATTATTTTCTATAAAATCTATTCTTCCAAAATATGGATTTTTACTAGATTTTTTTAATCTGTTTAAATTTTTGTATTCTTCGTTAGCACTTATTACTTTTTTGTTTTCATTTTCAATGATGTTACCATATTCAATATTATCCATTTCTAATTTAGCTGATTGAATATTTTTTTTGAAATCATCAATTGAATCAACTTTTTTGAGTAGATTAGTTTCAATATGGTCAATTTTCTTATCAATGACCTTTAAAGTTTTATCTAAGTAGATGTTTTCTTCGGATAGAATTTTTTCTTCCATAAGACACCCCTCTCAAAACGCGCTTTTGATATTTTAGCACGTTTTTTACTCTAGTGTCAATACTTTTTTTAAAATTTATTTAAAAAAGACTAATTAGTCTTTTAAATTTTTTTCTTTTATTATATATATAGGTCTATTTTTAGTTTCTAAATAAGTTTTAGCTAAATACTGACCAATTATTCCTAAACTAAATAATTGAATGCCACTTACAAAAAATAGTATACAAATCATAGATGGCCATCCACTTACTGGATCACCAAATATTAATGTTTTAATTATTATAATTATAATAGCTATAAAAGAAATAAAACAAAATATTATACCTATTAAAGCTGATATTACTAATGGAGTTGTAGAAAAAGCAGTAATACCTTCTATTGCATATTTAAATAGTTTCCAAAATGACCATTTAGATTCTCCAACTACTCTTTCTATATTTTCATATTCTAACCATTTAGTTTCAAAACCAACAAAACCAAATAAGCCTTTAGAATATCTATTATATTCTTTTAATTCTAAAATAGAGTCTACTACTTGTCTAGTCATTAATCTATAATCTCTAGCGCCATCTACCATTTCTACTTTAGAAAGTTTATTTATAATTTTATAAAATTTTCTAGCAAAAAAACTTCTTATTTTTGGTTCGCCTTTTCTAGTTACTCTTCTTGAACCTACTATATCATAGCCTTCATTTATATATTTATACATAACAGGAAGAAGAGTTGGCGGATCTTGCAAATCAACATCCATTATAGTTATAAAGTCTCCTGTAGCATACTTTAAACCAGCATACATAGCAGCTTCTTTTCCAAAGTTTCTAGAAAAAGAAATATATTTTACTCTTTTATCTTCAACAGATAAATTTTTTAATTTTTTTAATGTTTTATCTTTTGAACCATCATTTATAAATATAAATTCAAAATTTTGAGTATTCATTTGTTCTGCTATTTTATTTATTTCATCATAAAAAAGTGGTATTGCTTTTTCTTCATTATAACAAGGAATTATAATACTTATTTTTTCTTTCATAATTCACCTACTTCTTAAATATGCTTTTTATATATAATAATAAAAGTGTTGTTTTATTTGTTATATATAAAATAGCTAATTCTAATTTATTTGCTTTACTATATTTTTTATGAAAATACATTTGACTTTTTTTAAGTTCTTTATATTTTCTAATTTTGCTAATATTTTTATCTATTGTTACAGAATGATTATGAAATACTGTAACATCACTATTTACTACAATTTTTCTATATATTTTTTTGGCCATAATGTTTTCTTCATAATAAAGAAAAACATTTTCATCAAAATAGTTTACTTCTTTTAAGTCAGCTGAATTTATAATAAAGAAACACCCTGTTATAGCTTCAACAGGTACTATACCTTTATAGTAGTTTTTTTTATAAAACAACATTTTTGGTCTTAAAAATCTATGGATAAATATTATATTTAAAATGGCATCTTGTAATGGAGTTGGAACTTTCCAACCTCTATTTAAACCAGTGTGTTCTTTAATTATGGGTCCTACCATAGCTGTTTTATCATCAAATGAATTAATTAATTTAATTAAATCTTCTTCTTTATAAATTACAATATCAGGATTACTAACTATTATGTAGCAATCACCTAGTCTATTTATTAAATGTTTACTTCCATAATTTATACCTGAGCCATAGCCTTTATTAGAACTATTTTTAATTATATTTATTTTATTGTTTTCATATTTTTTTAATAAGTTAAATGAGTTATCACTTGAATTATTATCAACTACAGTTATTAAATCTATGCATTTATAGTTTTTAATGTTTTCTAATAATTTACTTGTTGTTTCATAATCGTTATAGTTTACTATAACAAAACCAGTTTTCATAATTTCACCTCTAATTTTTTTAATAACTTTATTAAAATCATTATAACAAATATACTAACTGACGGAGCTACTATTATATGACCTGAAAATAGTGATAGAATTAAAATTAATATTAAACTTATATAAAGTGTGAATAATTCATTATCTATTTTTTTTAGTTTTATAGTTTTTTTAAATATTGTAAATAATATATATATATATGGTATGAAAAATATTAAAAATCCTATTATTCCATATCTAAAGAATATATCAAAGTAATCCATTTCAATTGTTTTATTTAAGTCTATGTTTACAATATTTTCACTATATCCTATACCTAGTAGCTTTTCAGTAGTTGATGATTTATTATAATTTTCTTTTGTATTTGTATAATAACTTATTCTATCACTAAATATAAATTTATCAATTATTTTTGTATCTACTATATCACTTACTTCATCTACTTTTAAATAGTTTAAATGTATTTCTAGATTTTTATAAAACGATGTTTTAGGAATAAAGTATATTCCACTTATAAAAGAAAATAATAATGTAATAAAAATTATTAATATTTTTTTTAATTTTTTTTCTTTTACTAGTTTTATTATATATCTTATTAAGATTAATGTAATTAATAAAATCATACTTAATATTGGAACTTTTGTTCCAAGAGAAAAATAGGTAAATAGAATAATTAATACTAGAGGAAATATTATGTATATTTTTTTAGATGACAAATAATATATGCCTATTGGAAGTAGTATTGATAGAATTCCTCCTATTTCATTAGTTGAGTTAAAAAATCCTATTGTTCCTTCTTTACTATAGGCATAACTATCAAATCCTAGATTTGTAACTAGTGGAATAAAGATTAATACAATGTAAGTAAATAATATTATACTTAATGTTTTAATATTAATATTTAGTTTATTTTCTTCATAAATATTTACTATACAAATTAAATTAATAGGAAAGTAAAACACTCTTATAAAATTATTTATTTCATAGAAAAGGTATGAATTTGGTTTGTTTTCTATTGTTAATATTGAAAATAGTAAGAAATAAATACCTATTAATAATATATATATTATACTGATTTTTTTATATTTTGTTTTTGATATAAAAAACAAATAATATATTAAAACAAACATAACTAATACCTTAAATATAATTATATAATTAAATGATAAATTAAGTACATTTAAAGATAAAGATGTCATTAAATCTAGTATTGGACTAGATAATAAAAATATTATTATTATTTTAATTATATTGTTTTTTAAAAATTTATTTATCATAAAATCATCTCTAATCATTAAATAAATTATATCAAAAAAACAACTAGCTTACTAGTTATATTTAAATAATTATATTAAATAAGCATAGTTTGTTTTATTCTTCAATAGGCCAATCTTTAGCAGTTATTTTTTTATAAGTATCTTTTGAATATCCATCTTCTTCGTTTATACCGTTAGAGTATTCAAGTAATACTAAATTGTTTTCATTAATTGATGCTATAAAAGCTCCACCATATGTGCTTTCTTTAATTTCTTCTAATGTTCTATCTTTTAATTCATAGTAATCATAGTATAGTTTATTTTCTTCTATTTTGAAATATTTTTCTGATACTCCATATCCTTCATCTTCATTAAAAGATATAGTATAAAAAGCTAATTGATTATCTGTTATTTCTAGGTAAGAATATTGATTATCTGTTAAATCAGTTACATCTCCAGACCAATCTTCTTCTGTTTGAACCCAATAGCCCTTTATATCAGAAAGTTTTATTGTGCTCTTAGAACTTTCTATATTTGAAGTTGAACAGCCAGCTACGCAAAGTAGTATTAATGAAATAAATATTTTTTTCATTTGATAACCTCTTTCTATTATTATTATACTATATTTAAAATAATATGCAATTTATAGATTACTCTATTGGGATATAAATATCAGTTAAACTCTTGTTTTTGTTATTTCTTGATGGTTCTGTAATATACATTTCAAATGGAAAAGTATCTCTAAGCTTTTCATTATTTTTAAATAATTCTTGATAAGTTGTTTTCCATGCTTCATCATATTCTCTTCTAGATAAATTATTACCTCCTTATATTTTAGTTTAAAATTTAGAATTAAAACTCACTTTTATGTGAGTTTTTAATATTATGAAATAATTGATTTCGGTATTGTGATAACTGGTCTTATGCCCGTCCAACCTAAATCATCTGCATAATCTACGTTAATATTTTCTAGAAGACCACCATACCTAGTAGTCCAAGCATCACCTGTAAAACGTGATTCCGCTGTTGATGTCCAATATCCTAGAGTTAAATCAGTTGTTGTATTATTGCATCCATAGTCCATACAATAATTTAAATAATCAAATAGCCAAGCATAATTACTTGCTACTGTAGTATTTGCCGTTTGTGTTTGATTATTACTATCAAAATAAAACCAATCTTCATATTCTGTTATTCCTTCTACAAAGCTACTATTTCCTGTTATAGTTGCTATTTCTGCTGCCGTTATCAACCTAGCCTTATATGAACTATAGTCAATTGTATAACCTGTACCTAAGTCTTCAGTTACATATTCGGTAGTGAATGAAAAAGTATCATTTCTTGTTAAAATTCCCGTCCATGAACTAGTGTCTGATGCAAGTTGTGTAAGTACATTGGTTGGTCCATGGTTATTATATCCAGTAGAATTCCATGCTACTACCGCTGTCGTATTATGATCTAGAATCATGTTTACAGTAGAGGATTCATTTGTATCATTAAAGATATACCATTTCATACAACCTGTTTTCGTTCCTGTTGTACTTACTGCATCTTCTTCGTTACATATATTGCCGGTTTCTGGATTAAAATATACTGCTGTTCCATTTATATAAGAATCTGGAACCTCTTCGGTTGGTTCATCACAATATATTGCGTTCTTATTATATTTTGCTTTATTATTTCTATAATCAATAGGATAACCCATTACACATAGTTCTGCGTTTACTATTTTACTACCCTCTACTACTACTATTCCTTTTGAAGGCCCTTCACCTTTATAAAAAATTGAATTTGCCGTTAAAAATTCTCCTCCAATAGTATATGTACCGTCTATAAATTCAGGTTTTCCTTGTACTAAATTAATCATCATTTGTTTTTCAAATGAATCTAGATATCCTAAAGTACTATCTTCTGCTGAACCTATTTTTGCTTTTTTTATTACTCCTAAAATAAGTGGTACTGCTATTATAGCTATTATAGCTAGTATTATTATTACTGCTAAAAGTTCTACTAATGTAAATCCGTTTTTTCTTATCATACTTTTGCCTCCTAATTTAATAGTACAAATTAAATATATTTTTTATAGCAATATTTTTAATCTATATAACTATTATATCATAGTTTAATTTGTAATAAAAATTAATGTAAATAAAGTTTTTAAAGCATTTGGAGGAACTTTTTTAGGCATTAAAAATTCTTATAAAATAAAGGTTGAATTCTTAATGGTCGGAAAATAAAATGGATTTCCTGATTTTAATTTATATATTATATGCTACTATCGTAATGATGCTTTTTATTCTTTTGCAAAGTATCGATATGACAATTCAAGCATAAACCATTATGACAACAGATTAATTCTCCACATGTTTTACACTTCCATTTTTGCATTTCTTTCTTTATAAACTGCTCAACTCCATCTTCTTTGATGCAATTTAAATTATCAATCATACTTAAATTATATTTAGTCTTATATCTTTTATCTAATCTTTTCAAACCATCACAAGGAAATTTGTTACACTCATAACAAAATCTTATTTTCCCAGTTGCTATTAAATCGCACTTTTCCCCTAAAGCAAAGGTGCAATTTTTTCCTCTTGCTATACAACCGGTGCAATATTTTTTATGAAATCCTTTTTTATTTAAATCATATTTATTAAAAATGAATGCTATACATAGGCTACAATTCATACCACAAGGGGCAATTATGTCTTTTTCTATATCTTTAATTTTCATATATACCTCCCACTATAATTATTCAATGTTTTTTTACTCTATTGGAATATAAATGTCAGTTAAACTTTTATCTTTATTATTTCTTGATGGTTCTGTAATATACATTTCAAATGGAAAAGCATCTCTAAGCTTTTCATTATTTTTAAATAATTCTTGATAAGTTGTTTTCCATGCTTCATCATATTCTCTTCTAGATAAATTATAATGATATATTATATATTTACCAGATATATTCATTGTACATATATTGCCTGTTTCTTCATACTTAGAATCTAATAGTACTGTTAAAGCCATACTTGTTCTTAAATCTGTTTTTTTTGTAATAAATGGATTATCATGATAAATTGTAATTATTTTTGTAATGTTTGGAATTATTAAGTTGTTTTTTTCAGCGAAAGTAACCAATTCTTTATGCATTTTTAAAGCGTTTTTTCTAAATTCTAAATATGTGCCTCTAAATCTAATATAGATTACTTTCATATCTATATTTTCTTTTGTTATTGTGGGTTTTTCCATAATTTCATCTCCTTAAATAACATTATAATTGTAATTTAAATTTATTGCTTGTCATTTCTTGCTTTTCTATATTTAGTAGGACAAACTTTAAAAAACTTTTTAAATGCTTTATTATATGAACTTAAATCACTATAACCATATTTTAATGCAATATCCGTAATAGGAATTGATTTATTAACAACCAAATAGACAGCGGACCTTTCCATTTTTACTCTAGTAATTAATTCTTTTATTGTTTCATTATTATTTTTACTAAAGATATGATGATAATAATATTTAGATATATTTAAATTTTTAGCAAGCATGTCCAAAGTTATTTTTTCAGTTAAATTATCTTCAATATAATCTTCAGTTTTATTTATAAGTTTTTGATAATTTATCATAACATCACCTTATAAATAAATTGTATCATATTTAAAATACAATTAAAACTATTTATAACTTCTAATATACATGATATAATTTTTATATAGTATTTATGAAAGGAAGTTATTTATGAATGAAAACAATGTTAAAATAATTGACCTTACTCCTCAAAATATAGTCGGCTACGGTATATGTGGCTATAAAGATGTTGAAAAACATTTAGAATTAAGAAATAAAATTGATTGGTTAGAAAAATATTATTCTAAAGGACTTAGAATAAAAGCAGTTATTGCTGATGATGGTAGCTATCAAGGAATGATTGAATATATACCTGGAGAATATGCTCATAGACCTGTTAATGCTTCTAATTATATGTTTATTCATTGTTTATTTGTTGGATTTAGAAAAGAATATAAAGGTAAGGGCCTTGCTTCTTCATTAATACAGGAATGTATAAAAGAAGCTAAAGAACAAAATATGAATGGTGTATGTATTGTATGCAGAAAAGGCTCATTTATGGCTAAGAAAGATATATTTTTAAAATTAGGGTTTGAGCTAGTTGAAGAAGCAAAACCTGATTTTGAATTGCTGGTATTAAAGTTTAATAATAAAGATAATCCAAGCTTTAAGAATATGGATGAACATATTAAAAAATATATGGATAATAATTTATATATTTTAAGATCAGTACAGTGTCCATATACAGAAAAGAATGTTAATGAAATGATTAAAACAGCAAAAGATAAGTATAATTTAAAGGTAGAGTTGATTGATTTAGAAGATTATCAAGATGTTCAATTATCTCCTTCTCCTTTTGGCGTCTTCTGCATTATTTATAGAGGAAAAGTAATTAGTTATAGTCCAATAAGTAATACTAGATTTATAAATATAATGAATGAAGTTATATAAAAAAACCGTGATTTTTATTTCACGGTTTTTTTATATAAATATCTTAGCTTAATAATTCAATTATTTCTTTTTTTAGATTTTTATCAATTATATTTTCTTCTAAGCATACATTTAAATAAACTATTATTTCTTTAAAATGTATTTCTCTTTCTATTTCTATTAAAATGTTAACTACATCAGTTGTCATTACTTTAATATTGGTCGAAGGTCTATCTTTAATATTTATCCCAATAAGTTTTTCTACAATCTTTTGGCATGTTTTTTGCTCAAAGTCTATAGCTTTTATAATATTAGTTATTCCCTGAATGCATAATCTTGCTGTAATCATTTTTTCATCTTCACAAAAAGATAAATATTTATCTAAGATTTCTTTTATTTTAGATGTGTCCCATTTTATATTAATAGATATTAGTTTTAAACCTATTGTCCTAAAATAAGAATTATCACTATTTAACATATCAACAAAATTATTCCAATATGGAAACACATCATTTTTCATTTCAGATCTATATTGTAGAATTAAAAAGGATGGATATCTTACTTTATCATCACTTGATAACAAATTTCCCGCAAGTTCTTTTATATTGTTTTCATTTAAAGATTCTGCAACACAATATAATTCTTCTTTTTTATATTTCTTTACATCCATATTATATCACCTATAATAATTATATATTGTTTTGGCAAAAAATAAAAGACCTTGGTTTTATTAAAAGTCTTTTATTTTTTATAATTATTAGTATCTAAAGATTTTAATCTGACTAAATCTTCTTCACTTGTATGTCCATCATATAATGGTGCTTTTTCTATTTCTGGTATATTAAATTCATCCCAGTATTCTAATTTTATATGATATATAGCATCCCCTAAAGGAGTGGTGATTCCAGCTACAAAATTTCCTTCAAACATTGGATCTATTTCTTCGTTAAAATGTTTTTTAGATTTCCACGCTAATTCTGGAAGGATATTACATACTACACTAAATAAAACAATTCTATGTTTATATACATCTCCAAATGTATGGTGTCCATCACTAATATCCTTTGTAGAAATTAAGTTTGCTTCTTTAGCGGTTAATATAATTTTATTAATCTCATCAGTTATTTTATTTGCCATAGTTTCACCTCTTTCAATTTATATATTATTTTACTTATTTACTATATTTATTTGATTATCCGTTCTAGCAGCTAAAATTGTATTTGTCCATATTTCAAACATCTTAACTAATGCTTCTTTAGTATAATATGCATTATGAGGGGTTACAAATATATTGTTTTTAAAATTTCTATCAAGATTATCACTTTCAAATGCTACTCCACCTAGTTCTCCTTTTTCACACTTTTCAACCAATTTTTCAGCTATTTCATCAAAACCATTTGCTACAATAATTATTTTCATATTTTTATTGAATTTTGATAAATCATTAAATAATAAAATGCTTTCATCATTTTTAGAGCAAGTTATAAACATGTATTCTGATTTTTCTAATATAAAATCAAATGTTTCATATAAATAATCAACATCTTTTCTATGTCTACCAACATAACATATTTCTTTTTTACCAACAATATTTTCAAGTTTCTTTGCCAAACACATTCCAATATCGCCTAATCCAATTATATCTGTTGGTTTGTCCCACATATCATCACCAATAAATTCCAAATCCCAATTCATTTTACCTTCTCTTTGAAAAAAAGGAAATTTTTTTGCTAATGCTAATGCCATAAATAAAGCTTTTTCGGCAACTGCATTACTAGCATAATGAGGGACATTAGTTACATTAATTTTCTTCTCTTGGCAATGTTTTACATCAATCCATTCATATCCAGTTGTTTCTAAACAAATAGCTTTTATATTTTTAATTTTATCTATTATATCATTAGGAAATTGCCAATCAACAATATCTGGGTCTAGAGCAATAACTTTCTCTGAGTTATCCAATAGTAATTGTGAATAGTCATTTTCTGATATAAAAATTACTTCATCATATTGTTTTTCAAAAGATTCTAATTGTTCCTGGTTAAAATCAGCTTTTTTAGAATACACGTATAGTTTCATTAAAAACCGCCTCTCTTTATATAATTATATACTAGTAATAGTAAAAGTTAAATAGTATAGTTCATTAAAATAGCTTTTTATTAAATATATAAAAATAAAGACTGCAGATTTTATCCACAGTCCTATATATTAATTTAATTTTTTTATATTATTTAGATAGTTTATCTACTTGTTTTTGAAATGCACTTAAATGGTTTTTTGACCCATCTCTTAAAATAATAAATATATCTCTTACACTACCTGGTAAATCATAAGTTAAGAATTTTTCATACATAGCAATATTGTCTATTTCTGCTTGCACTCCTGTTTTGGCAGCTTCAAGAAGACTATTTGGAACTACTATGTGTGCTTCTGAAAAATCTGCTGGAAATTCAATATTATAAGATTTATATATTTCTCTTAAATATGAAATATGTGTTTCTTCAGATAATATAATATTGCTATATGGTTTTTGACTACCGAATTCATCAATAATAGCTTGATACTCTCCGTGAGCTAAATATTCATCTTGTAAAGCATAAGTAAGCATATCTACTATTGTTAAATCTTCATCTGCTAATGCCCCTTTTGCTCCATATCCTTCTAAAGATTCTGTTATTTCTTCTTCTTTTAAAGGAACAGGGTCCATATCAATATTATGTTTTACATCTTCATTTTTTGAATTACTATTAAAATAAATAGTAACTAAAATTATAGAAATGCATACAAGTATAACTCCTATAATATATAAAATTCTTTTTTTGGTAAATTCTTTTATTTTTTTCAAAATACATTACCTCCTTCTATTTAAATTTTCTTAATTTCTGTTTGAAGCACCATTCCCATTAGTACTTGATGTTGTTCCTGAAGTGCTATTAGTACTACTCGTTCCTTGATTACCATTTGATGAAGTTCCGCTTGTTTGATTATTACCATTTTGATTAGTTTCAGTATTTTGAGTTGTACCTTTATTGGCTTCTACTTCTTCATAAGCTTTAAAAGCAGCAATTGCTTCTTGTTCAGCTTTTACTCTTGCTTGTTCTGCTTCTTGATAAGCTTTTTCTACAGCTTCTGTATTTTGATTAGTTTTCATTTGATTTTGTAGTTCTTCTGTTAAATTTTCTACTTTATTTTCTGCTTGAGTCTTAACTTTTTCTGCTTCTTTAAGTCCTTTTTTAGCTTGAGTTAAAGTAGCACTCTCATACATACTATCTTCATTATTGTGACCTACTATATCACTTATATCAATATTTTTATCATTTAATAATTTACTGATTTCACTTATTTTTAATTTAGCTAAATCTTCTACTTTTAATGTATCGTCTTTTTTTATAATATTACTTATAAATATTGCTTTACTATAAGATATATTATAAGTATTCATTAGATTTGATATATCTTCATCAATATTTTTTCTTATTGTATCAACTTGAGTAATTAATGTTCCAGCAATATATTCTTCATCTAGTTTAGAATTTACTGATTCTAGCAAATTGCTTTCAATTTCTTTAGCTTTTACTAAGTCGTTATTTTCTACTGTAAGTAATATATTAGCGCCATCTCCTTCAAGATATCCTTCTTTTATTAATTCATCTATTATTATATTAGTAGCTTCTTCAGGTGTAAGATTATTTACATTAATATCTTTTAATATTTCTTCACCATCATCATTTAAAGCTTTAACTTTTATAACTTTATTATAGTAGTTAGTTGATAATACTATACTTGGATTAACATCTAATGTTATATTTGAATTAACTTTTAGGTTCTTATCATAATAATTTATACCTAGTCCAAATACTGCAATAAATACAGCCATAACAGGAACTAAGAATGGTAAAAATATTTTGTTTTTTTTCATTTTATATTTCTCCTTATTTGTAATGTTAGAAGACATCTTAGTAGAAGCCATTTTGTTTATTGATTTTCTCAAACTTATTTCAATTTGTCTATTAGAAAAACTTCTCATAAATTCCTCCTTTACTTATTTTCTAGAAATTTTCTCATTTTTATTAGAGATCTATTATACTTAGATAATATTGTTGATAATTGTATATCTAACATTTTTGCTATTTCTTTATGTTTTAAACCGGAATTATGTAACATTACTATTTGTAATTCTTCTTCTGATAAAATTTCTAAAGCTGATTTTAATATTAGTTTATCTATATTATTTTCAATAATAGAAAATCTAACATCATCTTCTAGTCTATCAATTTCATCTGTTTTCTTATTTTTTCTAATTAATGAAATTGATTGATTTCTAGCTATGGCATATATCCAAGCGAGAGGTTTACCATTGCTTTGATATGCGCCCGATTTCTCAAGTATTTTAATGTATACTTCTTGTTGAATATCTTCAGCATCACTTGGTGATTTTGTAATTGATAAAGCTATACCGAATACAACTTTTTTTGTTTTTTCATATAGTTCATCAAATGCTTTTTTATTACCAATCGATACTTTATTAATTAATGAATCACTTATTCTAGAATTTATTGATAGATTAATTAATCCCATTTTATCACCTCTCATAATAATAACGCTTACAAAGTTTGTTTTATTGCATTAAGTATAATTCTTTTTTCATTATTTAGCAAATAAAGGATATTTTATAAAATTTCTTAATTGAATTTATTTTTATAATTAAAACTCACTTTTAAATTTTATCTATAAAATAAAATCACATTATTTTTTTAAGAGCATTTTAAGGGGTCTTTTTCGGGCACTAAAAAACCCTTATAAAAAGGGTTAAATACTTAATGGCTAGAAAACAAAAGTAATTACTAAATTTTTTATTTATTGTCTATAACATAATATCTGCAAGGAACATTATCCTCATTTGTTATATTTCTAACTAACTTCCCACCATTTTTTTCTATTGTTTTGTATGATCCTGCATTATACTCATAACATCCAAGTTCTACTTTATTTAGGCCTAGTTCCTTACATTTTTCTAGTGCTAAAGCTAATATTTGTGTCGCATATCCTTTTCTTCTTTCAAAAGGTCTTACTGCATATCCTATATGTCCTCCACCAGTTTTAATTAAATATTCATTTAAAAAATGTCTAATATTAACCATTCCTACAATTCTATTATCGCTTTTTCTAACAGCAAAATAAGTATTCGCTGGTACTCTTCCATCTCTAGGATTGTTTACACTGCTATCTAATTTTTCTAACCATTTATCATATAGATTAATATAACTATCAAGAGACCCCGTTCCATTTATTACCGAACCATTTGCATAAAATTCTATTATAAAATCCATTGCATCTTGTTCTCTTTCTTTGGTTGGTGTTTCTAAATATAAATCATTCATATTTTTTTCCCTCCTTAATATATATCTAATTATATCACTACATTATAAAAAGAGATCCTTTTTGTTTTTTAATAATTATTTATCTTTTGCCAAAACATTAACATATACTATTTCGTTTTCATCTAAATAATTTAACTTCTTTTCTATTTTCTAACGACTGAGTCTTTCTATTCCAAACATTACCAATTTAATGACTTTATAAAATTTATTGTTTCCTTGCTTGCTTCTATTAGCGACTCTTCTGAATCTGAAAAGCAATGCTCAGCATTTTCAACAAGAATTAATTTGGAGTTCTTAGATAAAGCAGAAACTTTTTCTGACAGTGTATGTGGAATCATAGAATCGCCTGTACCATGAACAAATAAAATCGGCAAATCAGTTTCTATTAATTTTTTATATGGAACAATTTTATCAATCTCTTCAAATAAATTCTTCCCTAATTTAAATTCCCTTTTTGAATTTGGACTAATAATCGTATAATAACCTTTTTCAATCGCTATTTTTTTATTTTCAGCAGAGAAAAGATTAACAGATGTCCCCTGATAATCAAGTGCACTATACCAACATACTAAAGCTTTAATACTATAATTAGTATAATTTAATAAAGAAATAATACTACCACCAAAACTTGCACCTAATAATACAAATTCGTTATATCCTTTTCCTCTTAACATTTTTAATGTTGATTCCAAATCTTCAATTTCACCTTTAATTGTCATTTCGTAATCATTACCAGAACTCTCTCCATGCCCTCTAAAATCAAATCTAAATGAATTGTAATTATTGTCTGAAAGTTCATCTTTTAGCTTATCAAAACTTTTTCTTTCGGTTTTATTCCCATTTAAGCCATGACACAAAACAACAATCTTATCACTATCATTAATCCTTGATAGTAATCCACATAGTTTTATATTATTTGTACTATTATAATAAAGTTTATTTTCCATGATTTTTCTCCCTATATTTTAATGTGCATTGTAGTAATAAAAATTACCCCAATAAATTCATAATATAATTATATAACATTTTCTGTAAAAATAAAACTATGGAATCCCTCCACAGTTTTTATATGCTTTACCCCAATAATTTGGAGTGTCTTTTCTAATGGTCGGGAAATAAAAGAAATTACAAATTTTTAGTTTATTTTTTTCTCTTTTTTTAGTACATATTCTAGCCATTTTTCCGACAACTCATCAAAAGACATATCAAATTCATAATCAATATCAAAACCACTATCATTTAGTAATTTATCTAAATCTTTTTTTGTCCACTGTTGTCTATATCTTAACAACTTAGTTGAACAATCTTCTTTCAAAAAATATCCTCCTTTTGTTTCATTGTGACATGTTGTATCAATAATAAAATATCCGTCATCTTTCAACCATTTATATACATTTGCTAAAAGCCTTCTCAAATCTTTTTGGGGGAAATTATGAATAACAGCTAAAGCTACTATCAGATCAAATTGTTTTGATAAAAAATCAATATTATTAATATCATCATTTATTATAATTGAATTCGGGCTGTTTATTGATGAAACTTTAGCCATATTTGTTGATAATTCTATTCCTATAGTATTGTATCCCCTTTCTTCTAATTTCCTAAGAAATTCGCCTATGCCTGGACCTATTTCTAAAACTTTGGGATGGGCTTTGTTTATAAGCTTTTTGTCAATAATCTCTAAAAATTTTTTGTGAACTTCTAAAATTGTATCATGCTTCGTATATTTTTCAACATATTCATCTGTTAATGCATCATATGTTTCTTTATTTACCTTCAAATATCTTTTCATAATATGCCTCCTTTATTTTCATTATATCACTCGCTTCAAAAAAAGACTATGGCTTATATTGCTCCAACAATTTAGAGTTTTCTTACATAATGGTCGGGAAATAAAAGGGATTACAAAATTTTTGTTTTATTTATTTTTGTCTTTATTTTTTATTCTTCTTAGGTCGTACAAACCATCTGGTTTTTCGAACTGCATAATATTTGCAATTTTCATAACATCTTTGCCTAATTGTTCAAAACCTTCTACTCTACAATTTAAGTTTCCTACTTGCCAATCATTTATTAGTTCGTCATATTCTAAATAAGATTCAATTTTAATTTCTCTGCCTGTGGTTTCGAAAACTCTTTTTGAAATAACTTTAGCTGTTTCGCTTGGGATTTTTTTTGTTTTATAATGTGTTTCGATAAGTTTAATGTTTTCTTTATGTACTTTAGCATATTCAACAACATCATTAATAAACTTTTCTACATCAAATCTAAAGTTCCCTCCTCTAAATATTGGAATAACTTTTGAAGCTTTCTCAAGCTTCCCCAGCTGATTTTCACTTAATCCTGAGGTTCCACTAATTAAAGGCACTTTTACCTTTAAAGCAAAATCTAAAATTTTATCAAAACTATCTTTATGAGAAAAATCTACTATCACATCAAACGCTTCTGATATCTCGTCTAATTGATCATAATTATAATACTTATTATTGCTTCTGCATATACCTGCTACAATTTCTGCAAAATCACAACTATAAGAGACCTTCAATGCTTGTATTCCTGTTCTTCCACTAATACCACTCCATAAAATTTTTGTTTTTTTCATTTTATTCACCTAATACAATTATATACTATTTTAATAAAAATAAAAACTGTGAACTTTTATATCCACAGTTTTATTATTCATAAATGGTCGGGAAAACAGGAGGGCTATAATGGGTTTCTTCAAAATACGAAACCCTTATTATATAAGGGTTAAACGACTTTTGATTTCTACTAAAAACTGCCAATTTCTGCTGTTTTCGGAATTTTTAAGGGCATTTTAAGGGGTTAATTAATAATTATTTTTCTTTCTTCATCCAAATAGATTCCTGAATCATACATACTATCATCATCACTTTTTTTTGAACTTTCATATACATCAATAAGAAACTTTTCATCTTCTGTAAATCCTTTTTTAATATTTTTTATTATCTCGTCAATATAATTATATGAAACTATTTTCTCTACATTTTTCTTAACAACATGATACCCAAATCCATTAGTGCCAGACGATTTACTAATCATATCAAGCAAAAATCTGAAAATGTTTTTACCATTAATATGTTTGCCAATACTTGCCAAATATTCTTCATCATCAAAAAAACTATATATAATATTCTTTTCATAGTTTTTATCATCGTAAATGCTACTACCCGATTTCTTAATATGTAATACCTTATCATCAAACAATTTTTTTATCAGAACATACTTATCTTCTGATAGATTTCTGCTGTGCTGTTTTTCTGGATTCAACCAATAAATTAATCCTCTAAGAAGTTCTAAATCGTGTTTCCTTTTTTTTAGGAATTCATATATCATTTTGAAACTATTATCATCAGCTTTATTTATAATTTCTGATAATAAAATTTGAACTCTAGATTTTGCGTTTAATCCATCAAATATTATTTCATCATTTATTAATGATAAATTATTAATAATTACTTTAAATAACTCATAAAAATTGCTTTTAATATCACCAATATAAAATTCTAATGTTTGTATTGAAAACATCTGATTATGGTTTGGAAATATATTTATCAATTCTATATACTTATCATTTACGTTTCCCATATTGTTTATAGTTTCGACTAATTCATTAATTTTACTATCAATAGAAATAAATTCATTTCTAGTGTGCATAAAATACATTTCATTAAATCTGGCATTAAAAACTCTTTTTTCTTTTATGTTTTTTTTGTATTCATCTATATTCTTTTTTACTATATATGAATGTTCTTCTTGTCTTAGTATAAATTTTTCTTCACCTGAAGATATTTCTTTAAAATCTTTATATGATTTTAGATACGGAAATATTTGAGACAACATTCCTAGATATTTTGTATTTTTAGGAATTTTAAATGTTTTTTCATAATAATTATATGCGTCATTGTTAAATTTTTTATTGTCATACTTATAGTCACTATTTAAATAAGCATAATCTTCAGATATTAAAAAAATAGAGTTTTCTGATAATGATCGATATAACTTATTATTTTTTACTGCTACTAATTCCAATACTAATGCATCTATTTTATTTAAATAATTGTTATTAACATCATTAATGTTAAATACTGAATTTATAGTTCTTTTTATATCACGAACGTCTTTTATATCATTAATTACATTATCAATTATATAATCATAATCAATAATATTTCCACCATATAATTTTAATAAATTTGTAAAACAAATTTTGCTAAGACTGTGTATAGTATCACGTGATACTGGCGAAATAGGTATTTCTAATTGAATTATTTTTTCCAAATAAGAATAATCTATATCTAAGTTGTTTTCTAATTGTTTTAGCATTTGTTCTTCATCATAAACTAGAACATATAAAGTTTTATCAAAATCAAAAACATTAAAAATTACTTTAAATAGAAAAAGGATGTTTTCCGCACTTGCTCTTTCAATGTTATCTATTATAAAGACAATTCTCTTATTGTTTATTTTGAGGTAATTATTAACCATTTTTTTAATGTTTTCTATTTCTTTACTATGATTTCGCATAGAATTTATATTTATTTTGAAATTAGAAAAAATTATTTCATTATATATTTCAATAAATTTTTGTATTTCGAACAAACTAAAATTATTTTCAATTTTCTTCATAATTGAATCAAACATTCCTCTAAACAAACTCTCTTGATTTTCATATAACCAAGGTTCAAAATTATCAATCAATACTATTTCTTCTCTTATAATTTTATTATTCTCTATTTCAATTTTTACTCTATTTAAAATAGTACTTTTACCACTTCCCCATGGACCAGTTAGAGAAACAACAAAATTTTCTTTAGATTTACAGTTTGCAATAATGTTATATACTCTATTTATATCTTGACCTCTATTTAAAAGATCAAAATTACTTTCTTTATCATTAATAAAAATCAAATCATCATTATTAGCAATAATTGAATCATATAAATCTTTTAAGTCATAAACGTTACTATATTTTTCTATTTTAGAATACTTTATGCTTATTGTAGTAAGTCTGTATATTATCAAAACTAAAGTGAAAACAAAAATAATAATACAAGAAATAATTTTTAAACTAAAAATATTCAACTCTATTATTATAGTAAAAGTAACATAAAATATAATAGTTAATATTAATACTAATAAAACAAAATCAAAATAATTTACTGTTTTAAGTTTTCCTAAATCAAAAATATTCAACTGTAATATTTTTACTAATATTAAAAATAAAAATATAATAGTTATATATGCTCCCAAACCAGATATTATAGAAGTTAAAATATTATATTTATCAATTATAAGAATAAAAATAACACAAATAAGAGTATACTTAATTACATTGATTTTAGAATATAAATCAAAAATATTTTTAAAATATTCACCACTCAATACTGCTTCTATATTTGATTTGATTTTTTTCATTTTAAACCTTCTCTCTATAATATAATTGCTATTTTTAGTTTAAATTATTTTGTTTCTTACAGAATTTAATAGCACATCATTTGTATCATTTTAGAACAGGATAACGTGTATTACAACAACTTGCTAGTAGCAAGTTTTACCCTTATTTTATAAGGGTCTAGGTCTTTATTTTTTGTATATACAAATACTTTTTTGTAATACATTTGTATATACGCACTTTCCCTTATTTTTCAATGATTCAATTTTTTTGTATAAACAATTGATATACATTTTTTTAGCCTTTTCAAGCTGCTTTGTGCTATTATTTCAAGTTTTCTACAATTATATCTTGCTACTTTATTAGCCATCTTATACGGCTTTTTTATTTGGTTTCTTTAACTATTTCAGTTATCTTTTTATTAATTTTATTTAAAGTTTCTAATATATAATCATTACTCACTTTGTCTTTTTCTACTTCTAATTTCATAATTAATTGCTCAATATCTGATTTGATTTTTCTAGTTTCATTTTTATAAATTCGTAATGTTTCTTCTACATTGTTATTAACTTTTTGTAGTTCTAATATTTCTTTTTTTAGATCATCTTGTGTTCTAGAATCTTCTTTATCAGAACCCCACATAATATCAATTTCACTGTATCCTGCTGTTGTTAATAAGTCTACTAAACTTAATTCTAAGTTCATAGCTAACCTTCTTAGAAACAGTATATTAGGCTTTAAACGAGTACCTTTTTCTATTCGAGATATCTCAGCATGGTCCATACCTGATAGCCTTGCTAATTCTCTCATAGATAATCCTTTTTTTATTCTAGCATTAGTTATTACCTCTGCTAAAGAAGAATTTATTTTTGTCATAATCTTATCCTTTCTTTTCATTTTTATTTTAATATAAATTATTTTAAAGTAAATCCTCCATCAACAGTTATTACTTGACCTGTAATATATGAAGATTTATTAGATAATAAGAATACTACTGCCTCTGCAATTTCTTCTGGTTTACCTATTCTTTTTATTATAGAGTAATCAGTTGTCCAACTTGGATCTTCTCCTGTACTAGTAGATAAAGGTGTATCTATTAATCCTGGAGCCACTGCATTAACACGTACTACTGGTTCTTTAAAGTATCTAGCAAACGATTTTGTCATAGAAATGATTGATGCTTTAGTTGCAGAATATATTACTGCGTAAGGTTCTCCTATTATTCCATCAACAGATGTCATTGTCACTATTGAACCTTCTTTAGATGTTTCCTTAATTAAATTACCAAGTATTTTTACCGTCCAAAATGTTCCTTTAAAATTAACATCTATTGTTTTAGAAATGTTTTCTTCATTAACATCATCAATTCCACAAGGAAGAGGCATTATGCCCGCATTCGCTACTAAATAATCTAATTTTCCGAATTTTTGTTTAATCCAATTACTCATTAGTTCTATGTCTTCTTTTTTTGAAATATCAGATTTGTAGAAATATACATTTTCTACATTACTGAATTCATTACTTATGAAGTCTTCGATAATATCTATATTACTGTTTACTATAACAGTACACCCACTACTAATTAAATTTTTAGCTACAGCTTTTCCTATTCCACTAGTAGATCCAGTTACTAGAGCAATTTTGTCTTTCATAATTACAATCCTATTATATTAATATCCTAATATAACTACCTTTCTTCGTTTCTAAAATCATAATATCACACTAATTTTAAAGTTTCAATACTTTTTGGTGATTTTTACAACATTTTTATAAAAAAGTGTTGACATGCTCTCCGCACAGTGATATTATACCGTTAATTGGTGATTGTATCACCACAAGAGGAGGGGATAAATTGTCCTACATGGAATTATTCAAAATTATATCTAAACAATGGGCTAGCATTAAAGGAATACAATTAATTGCTAACTGTGGAAGAGATAGCGCTATTACAATCAGGAATGTTATAGAGAAGAAAATTAAAGAAAGTGGAAAAAGATTACCTAAAGGTAAAACAATAATAGTACCAATGAGAAAAGTAATCGAATACCTAGACTTAGATGTAGATTATATTACAGAAATGGCTAATAAAGAAATGAATTTAAAAAGTAAAAGGAATATAAATGCCAGCATATCAAAATAAGAGAACTAAAAAATGGCAATTTAGAGTTTATGCTGAAGATTCATTTGGTAATAAAAGACAATATGAAAGAAGTGGATTCAAAACTAAGAAAGAAGCTCAGAGTGCTGAAATAGAATTTCTTCTTTCAAATAAAGAAACAACTGAATATATTACTTTTAAAGAATTATGGGAAAGTTATAATGATCATATCTATATAAAATTAAAACCACAGTCATATAGATCTGTGGCTAGTAGATTTACTAGTTATATTCTCCCCTATTTCGGTGAATATAGAATAGATAAGATTACAACTAGGCTTTATACCAAATGGCAAAGAGAACTCGAAGAAAAGGGTTTTAAATTCAAATATAATAGCAATCTACATGGAGCTATGGTATCAATACTAAATTACGGAATTAAATTCTATAACTTAACTGAAAATATTGCTAGTAAAACAGGTAACTTTACTAGAAAAAGAGAATTAACTAAAAAAGTAGACTTTTGGACATTAGATGAATATTTAAAATTTATATCAGTAGTAGATGATCAAATATATCAAGCGTTCTTTGAAACTTTATATTATACTGGACTTAGACAAGGTGAAGCTTTAGCACTTACTTGGAAAGATTTTTATAATAATAAATTAGATGTTAATAAAACTATTTCTAAAGAACAAGTAAATGGACAGTATTGTATAACTGATCCTAAGACTAGAAGATCAATTAGAATCATTAAAATAGATGATACTTTAAATCAAACATTATTAGACTTATTAGACTACTTTAAAACATTTGAAGGATTTAATACAGATTGGTATATATTTGGAGGAATAGAACCTATAGCACCTACTACAATAGGTAGAAAAAAAGAAATATATTGTAAGCTAGCTAATGTTAAAAAAATAAGGATACATGACTTTAGACATAGTCATGCATCCCTACTACTTTCAAAAGGTGTTCCTATAACTGTTATAAGTCAAAGATTGGGACATTCTGATATAAATATGACACTTAATACTTATTCACACATGATGCCTAATGATGAAGATAAAGCTGTTGATATGATAAATGGATTAAGAGATGTATATTATGAAAAAGAAAAGCGCATATAAAAACACATCATACCGCAAACGGTATGATATGTACTTGTTAAATTATTAATTATAAATAATTTAATATGTAGTTTTCTAAATTAGGGAAGAATATTACCAAATATTACTGCGACATTACTGCGACATTACTGCGACAATTTCTGTATTATTTGATAATATACACTTTTTGCGGATCTTTGACAGATGTTACAATCCAAGTTATTAATTCATCATCTTGAAGTTTTTTTAATTTTCTATTTGCCTGTACTATTTTTATTTAGCATTCCCTCGACTATTTTTTTAAATTCCAACAATTCTTCAGATTTAATATAATAACCTAAATTAGTCATTATTGATGTTTTACTAACAATTTTTTGTTGAGTAGGTACATCTATAACCGTTACAGATCCATCAGCATCCATTGTAGGTCCGGCATATAAAACACCTAAAAAAATTAATCTTTTACCACCTAAATATGTAGTTCCCTTTTTATCAGAATAACCATTTTCATTTAAAATATAAATTGGTGATCCAGACGAACCAGGAAAAGCTGCTATATCAACAAGCGCTACACCTTTATTATTAAAGTCGTATGCAGGATGTGATGCAGTAAACCCTCTTCTAAAAATAGGATAGTTATTTTCTATATCCCATAAACCAATAGGATAACCTATCATTACAACATCTTCCAATGCACTCAGCTCCATTAATTTTTCTTTTTTAGGAATTAAGATCTCATCATTAGATATGCAAAATACTTCTTTCCCGGTTATTTTCTTCACTTGTTCAAATATATTATTAGCAAATGTAAAACATAAATCTTTTTCAGAATGAAAAAACCATTGTGCATCTAGTGTAATTAAAATATTATCTTTAGTAGAACCATCAGTTTCCTTCAGATGCAAATAGAATCTTACTTTTTCTTTTTCATTATAATTTATAACATGCTTGTTTGTAACTATGATTGGAACAATATCTTTATCAAAATGAAAGTTGAAAAAAAATCCTGTTCCTGAAGAACCATCGAGTGTTTCTATTCTTATTGTATTGAACATTAATTGTTCAGTTAAACTAGCTGGATTCATATTAATCTCCTCCAATTGATTTCATTATATAACTTTTTTAACATAAAATGCGCATATTTTTTAATTTTTGCGCATTTTTGTTAGATTAATCGTAAATATTTAATTAGATTCCATATTCATGATAGTTCGAAATTTATTACAAAAAAAAATGCCTAAGGGGCAGCGTACTTAACATACGCTTAGCTTTTAGCTACCTACCTCAGGTCTTGTAAGAATATGTTACCATAAGATACAACTCATGTCAACTATTCTCATTAATATTATATGCAATTTTTTCTTTTCTACCCTTTACTTTATGTCCTGGAAATAAACTTATTCTAAAATTTTTGCTTTTCAATATTGGTAATACGTCTTTTACAATTGAAACATCTTTATAAGAATTATAAAAGGTATTAACAACAAGATCAGCCAACTGAATTCCATAATTACTTGATGAATCGTAATAAGTAATTTTAAAATCAAAGTTTTCTAAACAAAATTCTGTTTTCAAATAAGTTTCTAAATTATTCAAATCACCAATTCTTATATTTCTATTATCAATGCTAACTATAAATTCTATATTTTCTGTTATTTGGCTCAAATTTAATAATGGCACAATACAATCTTTGAAAATCAATTTAACTGAGTAATTAAAAAATATATTTGATTCTATTATTTCTTTTTTCATTGAAGCTTTTTCAAATACCTTCGCACAACCGTAAAATGAATCGATATCCTGTATATTAGAAAATATATTTATTTTATCGTAATCAGTCATATCATAAGATTTGATTTCTTGGTCTAGAGATATTTGCTTATCATCCTTCATAATCTTATTAATTTTCTTGTATAGTGAGGTGATTTTATTTTTATCCTCTTTAAAACAAAAATAACCGCCAACTGCAAAATATTTAGTTCTACTATTTCTATGTATTGCTCCACTTTCATCTAAGTAAACATATATTTTCATAATTCACTTCCTTGCCATCTATGCTTCATGTATTACAACTAATAATAATTTTATCATAATTATCCAAAAATACAAATTAAAATATGTATTTTCTTTTTCAATTATTTTACTCTTATATTCTTTTAACAAAAAATGCACAAAAAAACAAAAATTTGTGCATTTTTGTATAATTATTGTTTTATAAATTTTTATCATTTTAGAATGTATAAAATATATCATTCGAAAAATTTTTAAGGGGCAATTAAGGGGAAATTTTTCAAGACACTAAAAAACCCTTATAAAATAAGGGCTAAATTCTAAATGGTCGGGAAAACAGGATTTGAACCTGCAACCCCTTGGTCCCAAACCAAGTGCTCTACCAAGTTGAGCCATTTCCCGAATTAATGGTGCGCCCGAAGGGATTCGAACCCCTGACCTTTTGGTTCGTAGCCAAACACTCTATCCAGCTGAGCTACGAGCGCAAGCTATATATTAATTACTAATTATAAAATTAAAATGGTGGCTCCGAGTGGAATCGAACCACCGACACAGGGATTTTCAGTCCCTTGCTCTACCGACTGAGCTACAGAGCCAACATGGCGGTCTCGACGAGGATCGAACTCGCGATCTTTTGCGTGACAGGCAAACGTGATAACCGCTACACTACGAGACCAAAATTATGGTTGCGGAAGTTGGATTTGAACCAACGACCTTCGGGTTATGAGCCCGACGAGCTACCAAACTGCTCCATTCCGCGATATTAAATTGGCGGAGAAATAGGGATTCGAACCCTAGCGCCGTTTCCGACCTACCGGTTTTCAAGACCGGACCCTTCAACCACTTGGGTATTTCTCCATATGGTGCCTAAGGCCGGACTTGAACCGGCATGGGATTTGACTCCCGCAGGATTTTAAGTCCTGTGCGTCTACCAATTTCGCCACTCAGGCACATATCAAACGTCCTAAAACGAATGACTACTAAATTATATAATATTTTTCATTCTTTTGCAATACCTTTTTTGTATTTTCTTTTTAAAATATAGCCTTAATTATTATTTATAAAAATAAAAAGAATCAAAAGATTCTTAATTTCATTATGGTGTCCCGTACAGAATTCGAATCTGTGACCCTTTGATTAAAAGTCAAATGCTCTACCAGCTGAGCTAACGGGACGTATTATAAAAAAATGGCTGCCTCGGCTAGACTCGAACTAGCGAAATGCCACAGTCAAAGTGTGGTGCCTTACCGCTTGGCTACGAGGCAATCGAAACATATTATGGTGGAAGGAGATGGATTTGAACCATCGAACCCGAAGGAACAGATTTACAGTCTGCCGCGTTTAGCCACTTCGCTACCCTTCCTTATGGTGCCGAAAACAGGAATCGAACCCGTAACCTACTGATTACAAGTCAGTTGCGCTACCAATTGCGCCATTTCGGCATATGGTGGGCGATATAGGACTCGAACCTATGACCCCCTGCTTGTAAGGCAGGTGCTCTAACCAACTGAGCTAATCGCCCATATACTAATGTACTGGACGTAATTAACTATAACATTTATGAATTTGTTTGTCAATACAATTTATTTCATTTTTTGAATATTTTCGGAATTTTTATAGGTTATTTAAAAACTTTAAAAACTTATCTGAAAAAAAATTAAATCATAAAAAAAGATTTACTCTTTTTAAATTTAATTGTATAATTTAACTAGGTGATAAATTTGAAAGATATCGAAAAAATTAATGAAATTATTGATGAAATCAGACCTTTTTTAATAAATGATGGTGGTAATATTGAATTTGTTAAATATGAAGATAATATTGTCTATATTAAAATGCAAGGAGCTTGTGCTCACTGTGAAATGTTAAGCTTAACGCTAAACGATGGTATAAAAGAAGCAATCATTAAAGAAATGCCTGAAGTTATTGATGTTATAAATATAAGAGATTAATCTTATATTTTTTTATAGTTAAATTATTAAAAAAGAATTGTTAGTTCAATTCTCCATATATATCTTTATATTTATTTAATTTATCTAATAAGTTATCAATTACTATGTTTTTTGCTTCTTGTTCTTCTTTAAGAGCGAAATATAAAGCTTTATAATCAATATTACTATCAGTTGCTGTAATGTTTTCTACTTCAATAATATTTTCTTCCATTTTTTCTTCCTCCTTATATTTAACAATTATTAATTCATCAAGTGGTAAATCTATTGGTTCTATTATAAAATCTTCATCCATTGATTCATCACTTATTTCTGCAATAGCATCGCTATTTAATTTTTCATTATATTCTAAATAATCTGATGATAGAATACTTACTAATTTTTTATCTAATTTAAAATATCTCATTTCACTAATTTTTATATTATTTATTTGTATTGGGTCTAAATCTTTTAGTAAAATTCTAGTATCTGCTTTTATTTCTTTTATGACATTTCTAACAACTGTTTGCATGCTTTTCCATACATCTTCATCATTTATAGTATAACTTATAGGTTCTCCTAGTTCTTCAAGTATTTCAACTAAATATAATTTTATATAATTTTTTTCATCATATTCATTAAGTGTATATATTAAAAAACTTTCATTATCATATTCAAAGTATCTAATTAAGTCTGCTTCAAAAATAGAGTTTTCACTATTAGTTAGTAATATTTTACCCATATTTCATTCACACCCTTTATATTCTAAAATTATTATATCAAATAAACTTGTTTTTTTAAATAGAAAAAGAAAAAAATATTAATTTACTATAGTTGGAGCAAGCCAACTAAATAAATCAATATTTCTTAATACGCCAAATATTATTGCTAATACTATAAGTGTATATATTACAAAATTTGGCATTTTGTAATACTTAATATTTTTAATTTTACAAAACAATTTATAAAATTCATATAAAATAAATATTATTAGATATATAAATATTAGTGAATTATATCTAAATGCTTGATAGAAATCCAATTTTAGTATTGATTCCAGCATTCTTGTTACTCCACATCCGGGGCAATAAAAGCCTAAAAATCTATGTATTGGACATTCTATATTTAATAGATATGTTATCGCAAATATAAATATCAGAATAATTTTATCTTTATGCGTTTGCGATGTCATTTAAATCAACTTGCATTAAACAATAATTAACTATATCTAATCCGAAAATACATAATATTAAATATAATACTGAATTGTCAGTAGCATGTAATCCAGCTTGGTCTTTTGCTTCATACAAATTTTTACCCATTACATAACTCCAGTATATTCTATAAATTCCGCATGTTACTATAGTTAATAATAATGCCATACCTCCTGACATTTTATTATTTTTACTAGCGATTGCAGTATCATCAGTTAAAGTTATAAACCAATATATACCGTAAATTCCACATGTTAAAATTGATAATATTATACATGTTGCGATATTTCTTTCTCTTATCATAATTAGCCTCCTTTTCATATAAATAATATCATAAATTCTTTATATAATCAAGAAAAATAGATTATACACAGACAATCTATTCAAAATAATTTATTTTCATGCTTTTTTTAACTTCTTTTATAGTTTCTTCAGCAATAATTTTTGCTTTTTTATTTCCTTCTTTTAATATTTTTTCAACTATTTCTGGATGTTCATCATAGTATTGTTTTTTTAATCTAAAATCTTTTAAATATTCATTCATACTATTTGACAATTCTTTTTTACAAGCTACGCAACCTCTTACTCCTAATTTGCATTCTTTACAAATATTTTCTATATTCTTTTTATTAGTTAATTTATGATAATAATAAACCATGCAAACTTCTGGATTAGCAGGGTCATCTTTTTTGACTTTGTTTGGATCAGTAATAGCATTCATTACTTTTTTATTTATTTCTTCATCTGTATCAGATAAGTAAATAGCATTCCCTAGGCTTTTGCCCATTTTTTCATTGCCATCTAATCCTTTAATTCTTTTGTTTTCTCCTATTACAGCATTTGGTTCAATTAATGTGTTACCATAAATGCTATTAAATTTTCTAACAATTTCTCTACATTGTTCTAGTAAAGGAAGTTGATCTTCTCCTACTGGAACTACTTCTCCTTTAAAGGCTGTAATATCTGCTGCTTGGCTTACTGGATAACCAACAAAACCATATGTTACACCTTCTCCCGAACTACCAAATAGTCCTTTCTTTTGGGCTATTTCTGTTTTTACAGTTGGGTTTCTATATAATCTAGCCATAGTAACTAAGTTTGAATAATAAACTGTTAATTCAGCTATTTCTGGTATTTTTGATTGGATAAAAATTGTTGATTTATTTGGGTCAATACCTATTGATAATAAATCTATTACTAAGTCGTTAACACTTTTTCTTACTTTATCAGGATTATTAAAGTTATCTGTTAAAGCTTGAACATCAGCTATTTCAAAGAAAGAATTATACTTTTCTTGTAATTCTACCCAATTTTTTATTGTTCCAAAATAATGACCAAAATGCATATGCCCTGTTGGTCTTATTCCTGTTAGTAAATTTTTCATTCTTACCTCCTATAAAATAGGTTCTTTTTTCATGTATTTTTTCTTTTCTCTCATCATATATTCCGTTACCATTGTTTCAATATCATCTAGGGCATCTCTTTGTATATTTGATAATATTACTTCTTCTTTTATTGTATCAATTATTACTTTTCCCCAAATAATACCCATTTTTACTTTTAAATCATTAAATAAATCTGGTGTTATTGCAGTAAAAAAGTAACCAAAAAATATTCTTTTTGTACCTAACAATATACGTTTGTTTGTTAAAACAACTGCATATGTTGTTATAATATCAAAAGGATTATCGTTTTTTTGAGCTGCGAATGCATATTTTATTTCTTCACCTGGATTTAAATGCAAGTTTATTATTTCAGCATGTTTTTTTAATCTCCAAGCTATCGTAAATGGATATTTTCTTTTGAATTCTTTTAATTTTTCGTAAACACTGTTTTTCATATATTCTCTCCCATCATCAATTTATTTAATAATTTTATTTGGATTTTGTTAAATAGTAATAATTTCACATTTCAGTTTTTAAAAACTTTCTTGTCAAAAATGTCTAGAAAAGTATATAAGAGGTTCCCTATATACTATAATTATTATTTACTTCTATCAGGCCTTATAATTTCACCATATTCGTTAATATAGTAATCTGCGTTTTCACTGTCAACGTATCCTAATTCAATTTTTTGATCAAGATTCAAATTTCCTTCTATAGTATTTATACTTTCTTCTTTAAGTTGTTCTAATATTTTTTTTCTTTTTTCAATAATATCTATAGCAGAATCTTGATTTAGATTGTCAATTTCAGTATCCAAAGGTTCTTTTTTCATTATTGTTCACCTCAAAATAATTATAGCATAGTTTTCTTTTTTTGTATATTTTAGACTAGATTTCTTTCTTTAATAATTCATACTTTTTATAATTAAGGTTTTTTACTATCTAATTTGAGCTTTTAATGTCTTTATTTTTATATATGTTGGTTTTCTATTATGATAGACAGCTATGCTATCAAATTTTAATCCTTCTAAAATTTCATAAGCAGTATCAAAATTACTAGATAAATCCTGAGTTCTATGGGCATCAGACCCAATTGTAATATTATTACCACCTAATTCTTTATATTTTCTTAATATATCTATATTAGGATGAACTGAATTTAATCCATATCTAATACCAGAAGTATTAACTTCTATACCTTTATTTTCTTTAATAATTAATACTAATATTTCATCTAAAGTTTCTTCAAAATCTTTATATTCAATTTTAGTCATTATGTTCCCATAATATTTTATTATATATCTAATAACATAATCTAAGTGACCATATACATCAAATTCGTTTTTATATAATTTAATGTTTTGTATAACTTCTTTCAAATAATTTATTATTGCTTGATGCGGAGTAAATCCTTCAAAAAAGGACTTATCAAATGCCATATCTTTACCACAAGTAATATGTGATGAACCAATAATGAAGTCAAAGTTATTGTTTTTAACCATATTAGAAATTAAATTATATGATTCTGGTCTTAGTCCTATTTCAATACCAAAATTAGTTTTAATTAAGTCATCATTTTTATTTTCTAAGTATATTTTTCTATAATTATTTACATCTAATGTTTTTAAAGTTGTTTCTAATCCTTTATAATCATCATAATGTTCTGTAAATGTTATTTCTTTAACATTACATTTTTTTGCTTCTTTCATATACTCATTCATAGTTGATATTCCATCATGACTTATTTTACTGTGAACATGTTGATCTATATATTTCATATTATATCCCTCATATAACGTATTATATCATAATAAAAAAAAGTTTTACAACTTTTTAATACTTATAATATTAATATATTTTCTTTATTACATTCTTTCAATTTAATTGATAAATTGTATTTTAATTATTTCTTTCTTGTCAAATATATACCTACTATTAAGCCTATTAAAAAAATTGGCGTCATTCTTACAAATAACCATACAAAAGCATGAATTACGACTCCTAATACAGCCAATTCGGGATTATTATAATCCCATTCTAAATATGCATTATCTGATGATGCAATACCCATAAAAATAACTACTAATACTATAAATAACAATATAAATAGAAAGTTCCATACTTTTCGTTTTTTCTCTTTTCTTTGAGCTAGTTGCAGATTAATTACTTCAAGTTTTTCAGCAATTTCTTTTAAAGTATTTTCATTTTCTTCAGTAATATTTTCTCCAAGCAATACATATACTGGTGTTTCAAAAACCTCCGATATTGATATTAACATTTCAGCATCAGGGACAGATAATCCCTGTTCCCATTTTGAAACTGTTTGCCTAACAACATTTAGCTTAATGCTTAGTTCTTCTTGAGATAGTCCTTTTTGTTTTCTTAATGTCTTAATATTTTCTTTTAACATTCCAACACTTTTCTCCTTTCAACAAGAATATTTTATTATAAATAAGCTGTTGCTTCAAGCAATGCATATTAACATTTGTTTTTCAATAAAATTATATCATACAAAAAGCCAAATGTTTCATTGACTTCTATTTTTTATAGTTAAATCATAACCAAATTATAGTTTTTTAGAATATCTAAAGTATCAATAATTTTAATATTAAAATAACCATTTTTACGTAATTGCGATTAAAATGATAAATTGTGATTTATTTATAAATCAATTTTTGATAATAAAATAACCGCTTTCAAATATATTATCTGTTTGGCAATTATTATCTATTAGATATTGTATTACCGCTCCTGCAACTGCTGATAATAATATTTTTGCAGTATCTGATAAATTATTAATCATTACAATCTGTTCTGCAGCCATTTTATTAAGCATAAACTTTTTTCCTTTTAATTCTCCAAAATGTTCTGATAAAGCCCATTTGATTTGATAATCTTTATCTCCTACAATTATTTCTATAATTTGTGTCATATTATTCTCCTTTACAAATTACTATTTGCCTTTTGCTTATAGTTAAATTATATCATAAATTTTTAATTTCAGCATAATTGCAATATATTTATAAAAAAGACGAGTATTAACCCGACTTTTGCTATATTTTTTAAACGGCCAGGATATCTAGTTCCCTATTTGTCACTCAAAATATTTTTAATATTCTCGCAATACCTTATAATTCCTTACTTACCACAACATTGTTTATATTTCTTACCACTTCCACAAGGGCAAAGTTCATTTCTACCAATTTTATTCACTTGTTTTGGCGCAGCTTTTTTTATTTTATTATTATCATTAACTGCTTGACCTTTTATTACTTGTTTTCTTTCAACATTTTGTCTTATTTCTGCTTTTATTAAGAATAAAGTTATTTCTTTATCTATGGTGTTCAATAATTCATCATATAACTCGAATCCTTCTGTTGTATAAGCTCTTAGTGGATCTATTTGTGCATAACTTCTAAGAGAAATACCTTCCCTTAAGTTTGACATAGTATTAATATGATCCATCCATCTAGTATCTATAACTTTTAATGATATAGCTTTTTCAAATTCTTTATTTATTTCTTCTGGAATTACTTTTAGTTTTTCAGTATATTCTTGTACTAATTTTTCATACAAGTAATTAATCATTTCAGTTTCATTTAATTTTTGAAATGATTCTAGTTTTACTTTATCTTGAAGTAATTGCTCATTCATAAATTGTAATATTTCTGTAGCATCATTTTCTGTTATATAACCTTCTGGAGCAATATGTGAATTAACTAAATTTTCAATAAAGTTTCTAAATCCACTTAATACTGTTTCATGAATTGAATCAGAGTCTAGTATTTCATTTCTTTTCTCATAAATAAATTCTCTTTGTTGATTAATTACATCATCATATTGTAGCAAGTTTTTACGCATATCAAAATTGTTACCTTCAACTTGCTTTTGAGCTGATTCTATTGATCTAGAAACGAATTTAAGTCTAATAGACATATCTTCGCCAGCGCCAACTCTTGACAGCATATTTTTTGTTCTTTCTCCACCAAATCTAACCATTAATTCATCTTCAAAAGATACACAAAATTGTGACATTCCAGGGTCACCTTGTCTACCTGAACGTCCTCTTAATTGGTTATCAATACGTCTTGATTCATGTCTTTCAGTACCAAGAACACATAAACCACCTAAAGTTCTTACTTCATCTGTTAGTTTAATATCTGTTCCACGGCCTGCCATATTTGTTGCTATTGTAACAGAGCCTTTTTCACCAGCTTTTTTAATTATTTCTGCTTCTCTTAAATTGTTTTTAGCATTTAATACTTCGTGAGGAATATGTTCTTTTTTTAACATTGTACTTATTAATTCACTTGTTTCAACTGCTATTGTACCAACTAATATTGGTTGCCCTTTTTCATGTCTTTCTTTTATTTCATTTACAACAGCTTTATATTTACCGTTTTTTGTAGTAAATATTAAATCCTCATAATCATTTCTTGATACTAATTTATTTGTTGGTATAGAAATAACATACATATTATATATTTCTCTAAATTCTTCTTCTTCTGTTTTTGCTGTTCCTGTCATTCCTGATAATTTATTGTACATTCTAAATAAATTTTGAAAAGTAATTGTTGCTAGCGTTCTTGTTTCTTGTTGAATATCTACGCCTTCTTTTGCTTCAATTGCTTGATGTAGTCCATCAGAATAATTTCTACCAGCCATAAGTCTACCAGTAAATGGATCAACTATTACTATTTTATTTTCACTAACTATATAATCATAATCTTTTTTCATTGCATAATTTGCTCTTAGTGCTTGATTAATATGATGAACTAAGTTTGTATTATTTATATCATATAAATTTTCTAATTTAAAGTGATTTTCGCCTTCTTTTATACCTGTTTCATCAAGTATTACACCTTTAGTTTTTTCATCATATATATATCCATTGTCTTCTTTTAATCTTTTTGCAAATCTATCAGCTTCTATATATAAATTAGCAGATTCCATTTTTCCACCTGATATAATTAATGGTGTTCTAGCTTCATCTATTAAAACTGAGTCTACTTCATCTATTATTACAAAGTTTAGTTTTCTTTGGCATCTATTTTCAGCTTTAACAACCATGTTATCTCTTAAATAATCAAAGCCTAATTCATTATTTGTAGTATACATTATGTCACAGTTATAAGCCTCTTTTTTTTCAAGGGGTGTACTTTCTCTAAAGTTAATTCCTACAGTAAGACCTAAGAAACGGTAAATATTACCCATCCAATTAGCATCTCTTTCAGCAAGATATTCATTAACTGTTATTATATGAACCCCTCTACCATCTAAGGCATTTAAATAAGCTGGCATAGTAGCAGTTAAAGTTTTACCTTCACCAGTTTTCATTTCAGCAATGTTTCCATCATTGATTGCTAAACCACCCATTATTTGGACATAATAAGGTTTTTCGTTTATTACTCTAAATGCTGCTTCTCTAGCAACGGCAAAAGCTTCTACCTTAATATCTTCTAATGTAGAGCCATTACTTAATTTATTTTTAAATTCTTCTGTTTTTCCTTTTAATTGCTCATCTGTTAGTTTTGATATAACAGGTTCTAATTCCATTATTTTATCAGCAACTATTTTGAATTTTTCTAATTCTTTACGTTCATGATCAAATATTTTTTTTAAGAATTTCATTTTATCATTCCTCTCATATGCATATACTATTTTACCAAATTTTAGTAAAAAATAATAGTATTTTTGTTGTTTTTAGTTCAAATAAAAAGTTACTGATTAATAATCAATAACTTTCTGTTACTATTTCATTTCAATTATTCCGTAATTTTTATCTTTACGTTTATATATTACTGCACATCTACCTGTGTCAGAATTTTGAAAGACAAAAAATTCATGTCCTAATAGATTCATTTGAAGTATAGCCTCTTCTTCACACATTGGTTTCATATCAACTGTTTTTCTTTTTACAATTGATTCATTTTCTATTTCATCTTCGCTTACTTCAAAGTCTATGAACATATTATATTTATCTTTATTTGCTTTTTGCTTTATTCTTTTTTTGCTTTTTCTTATTTGTCCTTCTAGTTTGTCAGCAACTAAGTCAATTGATGTATATAGGTCTTTGCTACTTTCTTCTGCTCTTAATGTAGCTCTTTTGATTGGTATTGTTACTTCAACTGTTTGATCAATTCCTCTAGTTCTTATAACAATATTAGCTGTGATATCTTCTGATTGTTCAAAATACTTATCAAGTCTTTTTAATTTGTCTTCTAAGTAGTTTTTTATGGCACTTGTTACTTCCATTTTACTACCGTGAATATTTAGTTTCAAAAACATCCCACCTTCCAATTATATTATAACATTTTATTTTATTTTTACAACGAGTTTCATAAAAAAATCACTTTTATACTAAAGTGACTTTTGCTTCTACTACGTTTTTTGCTTGAAGTCCTTTATCTGTTTGAACTAATTCAAATTCAACATATTGTCCCTCAACTAATGTTTTATATCCTTCAGTTAATATTGAAGAATAATGTACAAATATATCCTCTGAATCATTATACTCAATAAAACCAAATCCTTTATCATTATTAAACCATTTGATTTTCCCTTTTAACATTTCAACATCTCCCTTCCAGTAAATTGCCTTTACAAATTAATTATATGTTTAAAGTAGTATTGTTTTCAAACGTTTTCGTTCATCAAAAAACGACATTTTTAGCAAATATTCTTTACTACAATAATAATTTGTATTTATAACAAATGTATTTTAGCAAATGTAATTGTTTATATATATTTTTTTGATTAAAGTGATACTTTTTATGCTTAAAAGGTTATATTTATATTAAAAAAATAACTATTTAGAGTTATTTTTTAAATTAGCAGTTCTTTTTTTGGTTTTTGACACATTATGAGTTTTATCTTCACTTTTCAATTCTGGCAAAAATTCAAAACATAATTTTACCCATTTCTCTCTTTCATCTGATAAAAATTTTTTAACTACATTTTCATCAGGAGTTAAAGATATAGTGGGTCTACTTAATTTAGATGTGTCCATAATATCCATTACTACTACCCCTCTCCATAATTTTTTGATTTTTGTATGATATTAATTTTGTGGCTTTTTAATAAGAGTATTCTAACAAAACTATTTTTGTATGGCGTTAATTTTGATTAAACTGTTCTATTTTTTGCTTAAAGAGTCATAATTCTATATTATTTTTTTGCTTATTGATATTTATGCAAATATTTAGTATATTTATACAAATGTTTAATATTAAAATTTTTTTCAAAGTATAATTCATAATGGATGTGTGGTGTATTTAAATGAAACAAAAATTTTTAAATTATAGTTTATCTTTGGTTAAAAAATACAGAAAAGATATAGATGCCGTTAAATTAGATGAAATAAGATATGGTTTGGAAGGTATATATCTAACTATTACAAAAATGTTTGTTATCTTTTTTTTAGCCATTATATTCAATATATTTAGAGAAATGATTTTACTTCTATTATTTTTTAATATTTTACGAACTACAGGTTTTGGTTTACATGCTAATAAAAGTTGGATATGTTTACTAATGTCTATTGTTGTTTTTGTTTTTCTTCCTTATTTCTCTAAATTAATTATAATATCTTTTTATTTAAAGACTTTTTTGGGGTTCTTAGCTATTATTTTAGTAAATAGATATGCTCCAGCTGATACTGAAAAAAGGCCTTTAGTAAATAATAAAAAAAGAAAGTTTTTGAAAATTGTTACAACTATTAGTTGTACTATTATGGTTATTTTTTCAATAATAATTAAAGACCAAGTAATATCTAATTTGATAATTTTAGGTATATATACAGAAGTTTTATTAATACTACCTATTTCTTATAAGATTTTTAATTTAAAATATAATAATTATTTAAGATATAACTTGGATTAAACATTTATGTTTAATTATAGATTGCAGTAAGGAGGTGTGTTTTATGGGAAATTTGTTAGCTAATTTATTTGTAAGTGCTGGTTCACTACCAGGTGATATTGTATGCTGTGTTTTTTTCTTCTTTGATGAACCAAGATGTCCAAAAAGTTTAATAAAATAATTTATATATATAAAAAAGTATAACTAAATGTTATACTTTATTTTTTATTAATAGTTTTTGAATATAATATATTCCACTTAATTCTCTGTTTTGCTCTAAATATTTGTTTTTTAATATTATTTCTTTTACTAAAGCAAGTCCATAACCTTTACCATTTCCTTTTGTACTAAATCCTAGTTTATCAATTTTACTTAAATCAATTTTTTCTTTATAAGTGTTTGATATTTTAAATACAATATTATTATCTTCTAAATATGATTCAAAAATTATGTACTTTTCTTTTGTCTCTTCTGCTGCTTCTATAGCATTATCTAAATAAACACCTAGTATTTTACTAATATTATCCAAATTATCTTCACACTTTTTCCATAATTTATGGTTTTCTAGTTCCATAGAAACATCAATAAATACACTTATTTTCTTTTGTTTCATTGTTTCTATTTTATAATAAATTAAGCCTTTTAATCCACCTTTTGGAATGTACTTTAATTTATTCATTGTCTCTATGCTTTTTTCACTAGATTCTATTTCTAATAAAGTATCAATGTATTTTTTTGCTTTTGCATTATTTGTCATATTTTTTACTAGTATTAATTGATTTTTATATTCATGTTGATTCTTATTTTTTTCATCTAATAAAACTTCGTATGTTTTTATATAATCCATTAGTAAATCATATTCATATACTATTTTACTATTATTTGTTTTTTCCTTAAAAAAAGCTATTACAAAAACAAATGCAGCAATACAAAATAGATTTGCTAACCACATAATTGAAGTTGGCAGTATATTAATAAAGTTATTATATAAGACAAATGTTATCATTGATACAATTAAAATAGAAATAACAAAAGTTGTTTTTCTTTCATTCTTATCATACCATTTAACAATGTGTTCTATTATTTTATCAATAAAAGATAATTTTGTTATATATACAAACCCGATTAAGATAAATAAGTTTACTGCGATATAGCCGACTGCGACTTCCGAAAAGAAAGCTGTATCAATTTTTAACATTGCTACCATTATTATCCCAAATATTAATTCTAATATACCTACAATTATTAACATTAAGATATTACCTAAAATTATTTTTACAAACTTTTCTTTATATATTATTTTAATTAATAGAAATAGTATAATATTTATCATAAAGGGTCTAAAAGGCCCTGTCTCTAATAAAAGAGAAATGCAATATATTAAAGAAGAAATAAAAACAAGTAAAAAAATTTTTATATTTATTTTAAATTGTTTTCTAATTATTGAATTACAATAAACATAAATGTATGATGAAAAATACATCATTCCACATATAAACCAACTAATTACTAACATATTCTTTAAGTCCTTTCCTTTTATTTCTTGAAATAAGATCTATTGAAGAACCATTTTTAAAATAAATGATATTTTTTTTCCAATCGATTTTACTTATATTTGAAGTATTTACTATGCAACTCCTATGGCACATATAAAATTCTTTATCTAACTCTTTTTCTATATCACATAAATTTTTATTTATTGAGATATTTGTATAAAGTGTTTTAATAGAACACTTTCTATCAACTGTATCTCTTTCAATATATAAAATGTCATTTAAAAATATTACATACGAGATACCATCTGCCTCAAAATTAATTGCTTTTTTCTTTTTTACTAATTTTAAAGCTTTATTAATTGTTTGCTCTAAATTTTTTTCACAGTCGTCATATTTAGAAATAAAATCTAAAAGCATAATTTGAGCTTTCAAAGCTTGATATCCTAATTCACTATGTGATGTAACTAAAATAATTACACTTTCCCAATCATTTCTTCTTATTTTACGAGCTATATCTATTCCAGAGATACTATTGTTCATTTCAATATCTAAAATGTAAATTTTTGGAGTGTTTTTTTTAATTATTGTTTCTAAATCTTTATTGTATTTTTCAAATTCATAAATATGATAATCATCATCATTATTAATAAAACTTTTATTAATAACTTTTACTATTTTTTCTCTAAATGTCTTTTCATCATCGCAAACTACAAACTCCATTTTATCCTCCTTATTGTGAAATATATTATTCTATATTAAAAACTTCATTATTAATCCTACTTATTATTTTTGAATCTTTAAAACTACTAATGTAAAAATTTAATTTGCTTTTATTTAATAATTTTGATATTTTTCTATAGTTTTCTATTATTTCATGATATACTTCATAATCTATATTTACTTTATTTCTTACAATATCAATTAATAGTCTTTCCAAATCGTAAATTAGTATATTATATCCTTGGTAAGTAATTTTACTTATTCCAATATTATATAATTTGTCAGTTGTAAATATTTGTTTTATATTAGTATCCATTATTTTTCTATCTTTTTGTTTTGTTGATACTACATATGGTTCATGATTTTTATTTATTAATTTATAACAATAAGCTGCTGTTTCTAAAGTGAATACTGCATTAGGATGTTTTACAGCAATTAATTCCAAATAGCTAAAATCTAATGTTTCAGAGTATATTCCTTTTTTAATTATGTATAGTTTGTTTTCTTTTACTAGTTTTTTTATTTGATAATCATTTAATCCTTTTTTTGTAAGATTTGTATATAGATAAATCATTATATCACCTCCTAAATGAATTATATTACATTGTAAATGTAAAATCAATATAATACCTACAATTAATTTAAAAAAAAGACTATTTTTAGTCATTTATTTTATTAGCACTCATCATCACATACTATATCATACGTTTTATTAACATAATTAGTATATATTAATTTTAATTCTTCATGTTGCTCATTATTTAAAACTATACTTGGGTCAGTTTGTGAATCAACAGTTGCTGTATGTAGTCCAACAATAGCTCCATCTTTAACAAATAGTACAGTTGGAAAATATAATCTTTTTATTGTATCATCATTCAATCCTTTATATACTGGTAAATAATCATATAAAAGTTTGACAAGTTCTTTATATTCATTTGCCCCTTCTTGTTCAATAATTATGTTGTTATTTTCATCTAATGATTTTTTATCTCTTATAGATAAAGCATTAAAATAGTAAATTTCATTTATACCCATTTCTTTTGTTGCTTCAAATAAAACTGGTACAGCATTTCTACACCATGGACATTCTGGAAATCCAAAATAAATAATTGCTGTTTTATTTTTTATTATGTTTATTATTTCATCATATGTTGAATATATTATTGGATTATCATTATCTATTTTAATTTCTAGTTCTTCATTGTTTAATGACTCATATTCTTCTTTAAATTTAGTAGCATCTGTTTTTTCTTGTTTAAAAAGACTACACCCTGTTAGTAATAATAATAGTATTACTGTCAAAATTTTTTTCATTTTTTCACCTCATAATCATCTAGAAAATTATATTTATCATCCTCTTTATAATAACTAATTATAGTATTTAAGTTGACATTTTCAACTGATCTAAAAATATTCATATCTATATATTTACTTTTGTTTCTCAAATTTTCTATTAGTTCTTTCATTTCTTTTCTTTTAGAACCTGATTCATAATTATCATTTTTTTCTGTAAATTTACAAGCACAATTTAAAAACTTCAATTTATTATATTCTGCCCATAACTTTATATATTTTTCTTTTACTAAATAAAGAGGCCTAATTAATTCCATTCCCTCATAATTAGTACTATGTAGTTTAGGCATCATTGTTTTAAACTCACCACCATAAAACATACTTAAAAGAGTAGTTTCTATTACATCATCAAAGTGATGCCCTAAAGCTATTTTATTACATCCAAGTTCTTTAGCAAAATTATATAAATAGCCTCTTCTCATTCTTGCACACAAATAACAAGGAGATCCTTTTTCTTCATCTACAATATTAAATATATCAGTATCAAATATTTTAATTGGGATATTTAAATCTTCTGCATTTTTCTCAATTAGTAGTTTGTTTTGTTCATTATATCCTGGGTTCATTACAATGAATTCTAAATCAAAAATAAATTTTCCATGTTTCTTTAACTCTTGAAAACATTTAGCAAGCAAAAAAGAATCTTTGCCCCCTGAAATACAAACTGCTATTTTGTCATTTTCTTTAATCATTTCATAATCATTTATACCTTTAACAAATCTAGTCCAAATTTCTTTTCTATATTTTTTTATAATTGACTTTTCTATATCATTTTGTTTCATAAATTCACCTATATAATTATAACAAAAAAAGACTACTATGTCTTTATTTTATATTAAGTATTTCTCTAAAGTTATCAGGGAATCCAATTTTGTTTAATATTAAACTTGTTGGAACAATATCTACTTTACCATCTAAAATATCTATTTCATAACTTATTTGATTCATTACATCTCTAAATTCATCTTCAGTAAGCATTTGTTTTAAGATTATCATTACAGCAAACAAATCATTCTTACCATATATATACTCATCATCTGTTGTAGGAATATCTAACATATAATGATATTTATTGTTTGGAATTGACCTTTGAGTTCTATGATCATATAACATATCTTCATGAGCACATAGATTTCTAAAATTTGAAAGAAGGGCTAAATATATTGATAAAGTTTCTGAATCTATATTATATATTTCTGATATTGCTATTTGATCATCTACTTTTAATATTCCATATAATTCAGAAATTATTCCAAAAGATAAGACTTTAACTAGTATCCACATTGGAATAAAACCATAATTACTTATATAGTGTGATGTAGCAGAATGTTGCCTTCCGTTAATTCTTATTTGTCTTTTCATTTTGTTTAAAACGTCATATACTTGTCTTACTTTCATACTATCTTGATTAAAGTTTTTAGGATTCAAGTAATCTTTTTCTTTATAACCATATTTTTTTGATAATTGATAACTAATAATTGATTTTATATTATTTTCAATTATCAATATAAATTTAAAAGATATATTTCTTACATTTCTATCAAATACAAAAGCTGCATATAATTCTTCGAAAGTAGTACCTGGTAAAAATTCCAAATCTTTATATGTTCTTTGAAATAAATGCCTATATCCATTTATAAAAAAATAATTTTCTCTAAATAATATTTCTTTTGTATTTTCTTCATTATTTATTTTTAGTCCTTTGTTTTTCAATATTTCAATTTGTTCATCAAGTGTTTTAAAGGTTTTCTTTCCCATGTTGAATCCTCCATATCTTAATTATTATACCACGTATAAAGTTTAACATAAAGTTTTTATTTTGATTATATAAAATATTTTATATATCTAATTATTTCATATTTGTGGTGGCTTATTAGCCAATAGTCAACAAGTACTTTGAATGCTACAATTAATTTGAGGTGATATCTATGAGTAAAATATATAAAATAAAATTAGAAAATGGATATTATTTATTTAAATTAGAGCAGGTACTAGAAGAAAAAAGAATTAGCAAAAATAAAGTAATGAGAGATACTAATACAGATTTTAAAGTTTTAAAAAGATTAGGTACAGGAGATTGCATAAGAATGGATATATTTATTTTAGCAAGATTATGTGATTATTTAAAATGTGATATTAAAGATATAGTTGAATATGTAAAAAATTAAAACACTAATTAGTGTTTTTTTCATATCTTGCGAATATTCCACATGGTAAAATTAAATTCGTATCTTTTATTGGAAGCCCTATTTCATCAGAATATATTTTTCCTGTATAATTTTTGTTAATTGCTAGTTTAATTATATTTTCTAATACTTCCTTTGATAAACTAGCAGTATAAGAATTTATTATGAAAAACAATGGTTCTTCAGAAAACAATTCCATACATAATTCTACTAAATTGTATAAGTCTTTTTCAATATCCCATATTTCTCCGTTAGATCCTTTACCATAACTTGGTGGATCCATTACAATAGCATCATAATAATTTTTTCTTCTTATTTCCCTTTTTACAAATTTTACAACATCATCAACTAAATATCTTATTGATTTTTCTTCTAGATTAGAAGAAGCTACATTTTCCTTAGCCCACTCAACCATGCCTTTGCTTGAATCTACATGAGTTACTTGTGCTCCAGCAGAAAGGCATGCAACGCTAGCTCCTCCAGTATATGCAAATAAATTTAATACTTTTACTTCTTTGTTTGCTTTTTTAATTTTTTCAATCATAAAATCCCAATTCACAGATTGTTCTGGAAATAATCCTGTATGTTTAAATCCCATTTGTTTTATATTAAATGTTAAGTTTTTATATTTAACTTGCCATCTTTCTGGAGTTCTTTTGATATTTTCCCAGTAGCCTCCGCCTTTAATACTTCTATGATAATAAGCATTTATATCATTATATTTATCAATTAAATTAGTGCTTCCCCATATTATTTGAGGATCTGGCCTTAATAAAATTATATTGTTCCATTTTTCTAATTTTTCTCCATTTGAAGCGTCTATTATTTCATAATTATCCCATTCATTACTTAAAGTCATCTTAATCACCTAATTAATTATATCATATTTTGTCAAAGAAAAAACCAAGAAATCTTGGTTTTGATATGCAAATTATCTTTTTGAAAATTGTGGTGCTCTACGAGCTGATTTAAGACCTGGTTTTTTACGTTCTTTGATTCTTGAATCTCTTGTAATAAACCCAGCTTTTTTAAGAATTTTTCTATAGCTTTCTTCAGAATCTTCATTACCAGCATCATATTCTAATAATGCTCTTGTAATTCCTAAACGGATAGCACCAGTTTGACCAGTGAATCCTCCACCATTTACTTTTACTTCAATATCAAATGTAGTCTCATTATTTGTTGCTACTAGTGGTTGCATTAAATCCATAACATTAGTTTCATATGGAAAGAAATCTCTAACATCTCTACCATTAACTGTTATTTTACCTTTACCTGAAGTAATCTTAACTTGCGCTATTGATGATTTTCTTCTACCAGTACCGATAAATATTCTCTTATTAGTCATTCAATAACCTCCTAGTTCATCTTCAACTCAACAGGTTGTTGAGCAACATGTGGATGATCGCATCCTTCGTAAACAAATAATTTTTTATACATTTGACGTCCAAGTCTTCCTTTTGGAAGCATTCCTTTAATAGCTCTTTCCATCATTTCAATTGGATAATTTTCTCTCATTGTACGTGCTGTTCTTTCTCTTAATCCTCCAGTATAACCACTATGATTATAGTAGATTTTGTTATCTAACTTATTACCAGTTAAATTAACTTTAGAAGCATTAAGAATAATTACATTGTCTCCACAATCAATATGAGGTGTGAAAGTAGGTTTGTTTTTACCTCTTAAAATATGCGCTACTTTTGTAGCAACACGTCCCAAGTTTTGACCTTCAGCATCTATTACATACCAATTACGTACTAAATCTTCTTTTCTTTGCATATATGAATCTTTCATAAATATTTCCCTTTCCAACATTATATTATTTGAAATGAATGTCCCAATACTCATTTCATGGGATATATAAAATGTACCAATTTAAATTGTACTAAAATTTGATATAAATGTCAATGAAAATGTTAGTAAAAAGGGGTTATTTGCATTAATATTTTACATTTTTTAAATACAACCCACAAGCAGGTGCTGTAATTCCAGATTTCTGTCTATTTTTTGAATCAAGTATTTTTTTTACATCTTCTATTTTTCTTTTTTCACTACCAATTTCAATTAATAATCCTACTATGTTTCTAACCATATATCTTAAAAAGCCATTACCTTTAAACTCTATTTCTATTATATTGTTTTTATTGTTTATTTTTATATCATAAATTGTTCTTTCAAAATCATTTTTTGTTATATCACTTTTTGTAAATGATTTAAAGTTATGTGTTCCTATTAGAATAAGTGATGCCTCTTTTATTAAATCTATATCTAACTTTTTACAATATTGATAAATGTAGTACCTATAAAGTGGATTATATTCATTTGGATTAATTTTGTATATATATACTTTTTCTAATACATTAAATCTAGCATGGAAGTTATCTTCCACTTTTTCAATCTTTTTAATATATATATCTTTATTTATTAATTTATTTAATGAGTTTCTAATTTTTTCTATATTTATTTCTTTATCTGAATTAAAGTGTGCTTTTTGATTTATAGCATGAACTTTAGCATCTGTTCTACCACTTGAAAATATTCTCGTTTTTTCATTCAAAATTTTTGATAAGTTTGTTTCAATGTTATCTTGAATAGTATTTTTATTATTTTGCTTTTGATATCCATTATAATTTGTTCCATCATATGAAAAAGTCATTAAATATCTCATTTTATCACCCCAATTATTATTGTAATTAGTATAAATGATGTAATTATTATTGAATCTCTTAATCTCCATTTGTTATATATATTATTATATTTAAATTCTTCTGCATTATATAATCTTACTTCTAAAGATTCTGCTAAATTGTCAGCTTTTTTTATTGAAGATTTTAATGATGGTACTATGATAGATTTTAGTACAAGCATTTTATTTTTTTTAATGTTTATTCCTTTACTTAATAAATTTTTTATTATTGAATTTATTTGATCTATTACTACGGGTATAAATTTTAAAGTTAGAGAAAATATTAGTCCTACTTTGTTTTTTTTAAAAATATCAAATGGTTTTAATAGAGTATCTATAGAATACATTATCTCATTTTCTTTTGTTGTCATTGTAATAATTGAAGTATATATTACTAATTCTATTATTTTTAATAAACTAGTTATATTTTCTATAATATTTATATTAAATAGTAAATTTATTAAAAATATACCTATTAGTAAGTATAAGAAATACTTTAACGCTTTAAAATATTCTTTAATAGATATTTTACACAATCCTATTAATAGTATTAAAAAGCACATTAATAATATATGAATATATATACTCTTTGTTATTAAAGAAATAAAAGCGAACATAAACAGTGTTAATAACTTATCTAGGGCATTTAAACTATGGATAAAAGTTTTTCTATTTACAAATCTATTTAATTTGATATTATTTAACATATCTATATATGTCCTTAATTAAATCGTTTATATCATCCCTATAACCTATTTTAATTTTTTTCTTACTCAATACTTTTTCTTCAAATTCTATTATTTTTGGTACTTTTAAACCACATTCTTTTAATTTTTTTGAATTTTTAAATACTTCATATTTTGAACCACTTAAAACTATTTCCTTGTTATTTAATACATATACATAGTCAACAAATTTATGTAAAAAGTCTATATCTTGTGATATCACTATAATTGTTTTATTATATCTGTTTTTTAACATTCTTATTAGTTTTATTAATTCTTTTTTGCTTTTATCATCTAGTCCTATAGTTGGTTCATCTAATATCAAAACTTTTGGATTTAAAAGTAAGGAATTAGCAATTGCTACTAATCTTAATTCTCCTCTACTAAGGTTTGTAGGGTTCATTTCTAAGTAATCACTTGATAGTCCTACCATTTTCAAAGCATCTTCTATTCTCTTATTTATTTGTTCTAATTTATAATTAAATAATTTAAGTGTTAATTCAAGTTCATCTTTTACTGTTATATTAAATATTTCTTCTTCTGGATATTGAAATACTAATCCTACATTAAATCTTAGTTCACTAAGATTATTTAATCTTTTATTAGAACCTATGATATATTTATCAATTGATATTGTTCCACTTGTTGGAGATAATAAATTGTTAATTAGTTCAACTAATGTTGTTTTACCGCTACCGCTTTTTCCTATAATTCCATTTATTTTCCCTTTTATAAATTGTATATTTATATTTTTAAGTATTGTTTTTTCTATATAGTTAACTTTTTTATATGAAAAGTCTACATTATTAAATTTTATTTCCATAATTTGTTCACCATTTTATCCATATCTAATATTATTTCATCTACTAGACCATAATATTTTAATTTATTAGAAAGTAATGCCATAAATGGAAGTTCTAGATTACACTTTTTAAATATGTTTTCATCATTAAATGCTTTATTTATTTTCTCATTTAAAATAACTTTTTCTTTAATTAAAACTAATTGTTTTCCATATAAACTATCTTCTAGATTTTCTGTTGTACAAATAATTGTTGTTTTATTTTCTTTATTTAATTTCCTTAAATATTTAAAGACTTTGTCTTTTTTTATATCATCTAACATATTTAGTGAACCATCTATTAATAAGATTTTTGGATTGTTAACTAGTGCTGAAGCAAGAGCTACCAATTCTTTTTCACCACCACTTAAACTATGTGTTTCTAAATTAAGCAAATTATCAATTTCTAATTTGTTACATATTTCTAAAACTTTTCGTTCTATTTCTTTTTTTTCAACATTTAGATTTTCTAATATAAATGATATTTCATCTTTTACTGTTTCTGCAACAAAGTAATTATCTGGATTTTCAAATACCATACCTACGTTTTTTCTTATTTCTTTTAAATTTATTTTATTTATTTCTAAACCACATACTTTTATATTACTATTTACTTCTATTAGTCCTAATAATATCTTTAAAAGTGTCGTTTTACCACAAGATGATGCCCCAGAAATAAATACAAATGATCCTTCTTTTATATTTAAATTTAAATTTCTAAAAATTGTCTTATTTTTATATGAAAAGTTTAAATTATTTATTTCAATTACCATCTTACCACCACCGATAGTATCTATTATAATATATTTTAAAACTAAAAACAATAAACATTGTTGTTTATTGTTACTTTAATATTATTAATCTATTTCAGCAGTGTATTCATATTCATTATCGCTATTTGGAATTGCTGTTATTGTTATATTATAATTACTTAATATTAGAAATTCTGTAGAAGAAACATATTTTATATTAGTATTTATATATTTATTTGTAATTAGCTCATCATTAAGTGATATGTCTGTAGATTCCGCAGTTAATAAGTTGTCTTTTGCGTATTCTACTGCTTTTGCTTTTACATATTCTTTAATACTCGAATAAGCTTCATAAGTATAATCATAAGTTGGTTCGTGAGCATTAAATTCATCAACTATTTTTTTACAACTAATTATTACAAATGTATAATGTCCATCATCGTCAAATTTACCACCGTTTTTAGCATCTACTACATTTTTATCAAAATAAAAATTATCTGTTAAGTCTTTAATTGTTATTATTAATGAAAAAGTATCATCTGCAGGTATTTCAGAAGGGTTATCAGCAGCCCAGTTTCCAGCAGCACTCTCTAGAGCTTGTATTTCTGTGTCATACATTTGATTTTTATATGCTTTAATACTTACCATTATATTTGGTGTTACAATTAATGCAATTATCGCTAGTATAACTAGAACTGCTATTAATTCTACTAAAGTAAAACCTTTTTTCATTTTACACTTCCTTTTTCTTTTGGATTTTATATGTCATTTTTAATAAAACTCTTATTGGTAAAAATTTGCTAAAAGAGATTAATAATTTGTTTGACAAACCAGGTATAATAATCATTTTTCTTTTTAGCATTTTATCTATTGCATACTTTGCCACATAATCACTTTCTAATGCTTTTAATGTAAAGTTTACTTTAGCAACTTTATTAAATTCTGTATTAACAGGTCCAGGACATAAAGCTCCTATATATACGTTACTATATTTTGTTCTTAATTCTTCATTAATTGCTTCAGTTAATTTCAACACATAATTTTTTGAAGCATAATATGTTGACATAAGAGGGCCAGAGAAAAATCCAGCAGTTGAGGCAACATTTAATATAAAGCCATCATCTTTTTCTATAAAATCTTTAAGAAATAGCTTTGTTAAAATATGTACTGCTTTTATATTTGTATCTATCATATCTAATTCTTTGTCTAAATCTGTTTCACTAAAGTCTCCAAACATACCAAAACCTGCATTATTAATTAAAATATTTATATTTTCTTTTTTTACTTTATCATATAATTTAATACAGTTAGGAGTAGAAGAAACATCTAAAGATATTATTTCAACCTTTGTTTTTAATTGTTTTTTTAAATCTTCTAATTTGTTTTTTCTTCTGGCTACTAAAATAAGATCATATCCTTTTTCACTTAAATATATTGCCATATCTTTGCCAATCCCAGAAGAAGCACCCGTAATTAAAGCTTTCATATTATCACCACTCTTATTATATAATATTTTGTTTGTTTATTCAAATGTTTTATATTTAGTTTATATATACAAAAAGTTTAACTAATTTGATATTTCATATTCTATTTCATAAGCATTATCTAAGTTCATATTAACACTTGAAGTTATTTCTCTTGTTAAACCTGCTAATATTGATCCTCCTACATAACCTTGCAAGGTTACTAGTAGTTTACCTTCTTTATCTTTTATTACTATATTAATCATTTTTACTTCTTTATCAATTGCTGTAGTATTTGTAACTGATGTTATTAAAGTTGCACTATTACTTGTTGATACTAATGATGTATTTTTTATTGATAATCCCTCTATTACTTTTTCTTCAATTACTTTGTCATTTGAATTATAGTTTTTGTCGGTATCTTCTTTTTTTTTACTTCCACAGCCCGTAAAAATAATTAGTATTAATATTATTGAAAATATAGTTTTAATATTTTTTTTCATATATCCTCCTTATAAAATTTTATTGAAATTTAATAGCTGAAGCACTAGATCCAGCAGATGGATAACTATTTACTTCTTGTATATTTCCTTGCATACCACAACAATATGTATATGAACTCCAAGATGCATAAAATTTATCATAGGCAGTTCTATTAGCACTTGTAAATACATGTGTAGTATTTTGACTATTATTAGAGGCAGTAATACTTACAATACATGTTCTAGCTCCGCTAGTTGAATTATATAAACATAGGGTTGCTGTTGCTGAAGCAGAAAAAACATAATAATTTCCATCTCCATATTTGTAAACATTTTCCCACCAGTGTCCATAACCATTATAAGCATAAGCTGATAATGATACAGAATTGTAATCACTAATATTATAATATGCTCCATTACCAATACCAACAGTGGAAATAACTAATGATATATTAGAAGTAGAACTGTCTAAATAGTTATTTTTTATACCTTCTACTCCATATGTATTATTATATACTCTTGTCTTAACGTTGTAAGTTGTTGCTGTCAGTCCACTAAAAGTATAAGTATTATTTGATTGAGCATCACTCCATGTCGTACCATCATCTTTACTAAATTGATACATTGATATACCAGATTCATCATCAATACCACTTGCTGTTATAGTTATTGAAGAACTTGTTCTATTAAATGTAAATGTTGAACTAGTAGGAGAAGTTGTATCTATTCCTAATATTAATTGGCTTGAACCAGTTACATAATTTATTCCATCATTTACTCTTGATATTACTGTCCCATTTGTAGTAAATGTAATTGGTTCTATATATGTATTCCAAGTTACTCCTGAATCAACACTATACTCATTTGTATATCCACTAGGATATGTAATTGTTACAGTTTTACTTTGTGAAACTTCTGTTGGTGTTATATTATATGTTGGCACATTTATAAATGCTGTTGTAGCTTCTTTTTTTATTTTTTCGCTTTCTTTTTTTCCACTATTTACAGCAATAATTTCTATTTCATATAATGTAGCATTTGTTAAATTTTCGAATGTTATTTGTCCAATATCTGTTAATTCTTTTGTTTCTAGTTTTTCTTCTTCTTTATATAAATTTACTATATATTTTTGTATTCCAGATTCTGGGTCTTCTGCCAAACCATCTAATATATAAGTAGTTATACTTTTTGAAGTTGTTACTACAGCAAGTTTACTTGGGTCAACAACTGGACTTGTTTTATCCAAATCATCACAATTTTTTTCTATTAATAATTTATTAATTTCGCCATATGCACAATATTTACTTGTTCTAATATAGTATGCTACTATTTTATTATCTTTATTTCTTATAAATTTTCCATCTATAAAATTTTCTTTTATATTAAGATCATTTACTTCAATTCCTCCTTCAGGAATAACTGAAGTTTCCATTTTATATAGTTTATATTCAATTGTATTATAAGCATTTAAAACACTATCTTTAAAAGCACCTTTTTCTGCTTTTTCAATTGTACCAATAATTATAGGAATAGCAATTACCGAAATTACAGCTAATACAACTATAACTGCTAAAAGTTCTATTAAGGTAAATCCATTTTTTATTTTTTCCATAATTCCTCCTGCTAGTTTTTTTATTATTTCTACTTTTAGTTTAACTTATATAAAACTAAATGTCAATTTTTTTGCCTTTTGAGAACAAAAAAAAGATACTAAACAGTATCTCCTTCAACTAGTTCGATAACAGCCATTAAAGCGTCATCTCCCTTACGTTCATCTAGTTTTAATATTCTAGTATAACCACCAGCTCTTTTAGCAAATCTAAGTGCTAAATCATCAAAAGCTTTTTTAGTTGCTACATTGTCATTTTGCATAAATGCTAAAGCTTTTCTTCTTGAAACTAAAGACCCATCTTTTCCATAAGTAATCATTTTGTCAACAAATTTACGAACTTCTTTAGCTCTTGTTTCTGTTGTTACAATTTTCTCGTTTTTTATTAGTTCTCTAGTCAAGTTAGCTAGCATACTTCTTCTATGTTTATTGCTACGCCCTAATTTTCTATAAGCCATAATTATCCTCCTAACTAATCTTCGTCATGAAATCTAAGTCCCATATCTTTAATTTTGTCTATTACTTCTTTTAAAGATTTTTTACCTAAATTACGAATTTTCATCATTTCTAATTCTGTTTTTTCAGTTAAGTCACCCAAAGTATTAACTCCTGCTCTTTTTAAACAATTGTAAGCTCTAACTGAGAAATCTAAATCATCAATTGATGTTTCTAATTTCTTAAGTTTTGAATCTTCTTGTTTTGCATTCATTATACCTGTTGTGTCTGCTATTTCATCTAAATTAGTAATTATATTTAAATGTTCTATTAATATTTTTGCTCCTAATGCCATAGCTTCTTCTGGACGAATAGAACCATTTGTATAAACTTCCATTATTAATTTATCATAACTTGCATCTTGTCCAACACGAGCTTTTTCTAAATCATAACTTATTCTTTCTACTGGTGAATAAATTGCATCAATTGGAATAAAGCCTATTTTTTCTTTTTCAATAAATGCTTTATTTTGATTTGATGGAACATATCCACGTCCATTAGCAATAATAAATTCGATATCTAATTTGCCACCTTTTGATAAAGTTGCTATTTCTTGATCTAAATTAATTATTTCTACTTCTGGACCAGCAACTATGTCTGCTGCTGTTACTATTCTTTCTTCAGAAACTAGTAAATGAGCTTTTTGAATTTCTTGAGAATTATTTCTAATAACTATATTTTTTAAATTTAATATAATTGCTGTTGCATCTTCTACAATACCTTCAATTGTTTGAAATTCATGCATTACCCCATCTATTTTTACTGCTACAATAGCACTACCTGGCATACTTGATAACATAACTCTTCTAAGTGCATTGCCTAAAGTTGTTGCGAAACCTCTTTCCAAAGGTTCTAATTCAAATTTACCATAATTGTTATTTTCAATGTAATCTGTTATTTTATAAATTGGTTTTTCAAAGTTTAACACTTTAACACACTCCCTTTCATTATCCACGTGGACGTTTTGGTGGACGGCATCCATTATGTGGTACAGGTGTTACATCAGTTATTGAAGTTATTTCAAGACCAGCTGTTTGTAATGAACGAATTGCCGTTTCACGACCAGAACCTAATCCATTAACAAATACTTCTACTTTTCTCATCCCCATGTCAAATGCTACTTTACCTGCTGCTTCTGCTGACATTCCTGCAGCAAATGGAGTAGATTTTTTACTTCCTTTAAATCCTAGTGTACCTGCTGAAGCCCAACTTAATGCATTTCCATCAACATCGCCTATTGTTACAATAGTATTGTTAAAAGTTGATTGAATATAAGCCTTACCTTCAGGTACATTCTTTTTAACTTTACGTTTTCTTGGTTTATAAGCCATACATATCCTCCTTTTTTAATTAAGAATTATTTCTTCTTATTTGCTACAGTTTTGCCTTTACCCTTACGTGTTCTAGCGTTTCTGCTTGTTCTTTGCCCTCTAACTGGTAATCCTTTCTTATGTCTTGATCCTTCATAAGAATTAATTTCCATTTTTGTTTTGATATTCATACTGATATCACGTCTTAGATCTCCTTCAATAACATGTTTTTCAACTTGTTCACGAATTCTTTCTAATTCTTCATTGTCTAAGCTACCAGCTTTTTTATTGATATCTATTTTAGCTTCACTTAATATTTGTTTTGACAAACTATTACCAATACCATAAATATAAGTCATTGCTATTTCGATTCTTTTGTTGTTTGGTATATCTACACCTTTAATACGTGCCATAAAACACCTCCTATATTAACCTTGTCTTTGCTTATGTTTAGGATTCTCACAAATAACCCTAACTTTGCCTTTACGTTTAATTACGCTGCATTTGTCGCAAATTTTTTTGACTGATGCTTTTACTTTCATAAAATCCCTCCTATTATAGGTAATGCTCACATTTATTCATAACTGTAACCCTAGTAAAATGCGAACTTGTGATATTCGGATTTTACTAGAAACGTGAGCAACTACAGTTACGCTTTTCTCCAAGTAATACGGCCTTTTGTAAGGTCATATTCTGATAATTCTATTGTTACACTATCTCCTGCTAAAATTTTAATGTGATTCATTCTAAGTTTGCCGGATACATGAGCTGTAACAACATGTTTGTTTTCAAGTTCTACTTTGAATTGATATCCTGGTAAAACTTCTAGTACTTTGCCTTCAACTTCAATTGCTGAAGTAGGCTTTCTTTCTTTTTCTACTCTGTCTACAACTTGTTTCTTAACATATTTCTTTGGCATTTCATCACCTCTTTGTTAAAATTTCATAACCTGTTTTTGTAACTAATACTGTATGTTCAAAATGAGCAGAAGGTAAATTGTCTGCTGTTACAATAGTCCAATCATCTTCTAGCATAAAAATTTCTTTTGTGCCTAAATTTAACATTGGTTCTATTGCAATAACCATTCCTTCTTTAAGAATTGGGCCAGTATTTTTTTTGCCATAGTTTGGTATATCAGGTTCTTCATGAACTTCACTACCAATCCCATGTCCAACTAGTTCTCTTACTACACTTAAGTTATACTTACCTGCAGTCTCTGATATTGCATATCCAATATCACCAATTCTACTTCCTTCTTTTATAACTGCTAATCCACTATAAAGTGATTCTTCTGTTCCTTTAAGTAAGTGCTCAACAACAGGCTTTATGTTGCCAACTGGATAAGTCCAAGCTGAATCACCATGATAGCCTTTATAACAAGCTCCAATATCTAAAGTAACAATATCTTTATCTTTTAGTTTTCTATTAGATGGTATACCATGAACAACTTCTTCATTTATTGAAATACAAATTGTTCCTGGAAATCCATATAAGTTTTTAAAAGAAGGTTTTGCTCCTGACTTTATTATAAAATCATTTGCTAATTTATCTAATTCTAAAGTAGTTATACCAGGTTTAATAAATTGTTTTAAGTAATTATGAGTCTCTCCAACTATTTTACCTGCTTGACGCATTAATTCTATTTCTCTTAATGATTTAATTGTTATCATTTGAAACACCTACAATACTTTCTATTTGTTTAAATATTTCATATTTATCGGTACTATTAATTTCATACAATTTGTCTTTAAAATAATTTAGTAATGGCTCTGTTTGTTTAATATATGTATCAAATCTTTTATTAAATGAATCAATATTATCATCAATTCTTTTAATTAATACTGATTTACAATTATCACAAATATTACTAACCTTAGGCATTAATTCTTTTATTTGATCGTTATATACTTTATCACAGGTTGGACAAGATAGTCTCCCAAGTATTCTTTTAATTGCTAGTTCTTTATCTATTTTTAAGTAAATAACAAAGTCAATTTTCCTATTTAATGAATTTAGTAATTCATCAAGTAATTTTGCTTGTTTAATATCTCTTGGAACCCCATCAAAAATATAATTATCATTTTCTACTATTTTATTTTTTACTAAATTTATAATATACTCATCACTAACAAGTTGTCCTTGCTCTATATTTTTTTCAATTTTTTTACTTTCTTCTGTATTTTCATTTATTGCGTCTCTAAGTAAATCTCCTGCTGAAATATGTTTCATATTGTATTTATTACATAATAACTCTGATTGAGTTCCCTTACCTGCAGCAGGTGGTGCAATAAATATAATATTCACTATCTTCTACCTCTTGAAAATTTTCTTGATGATAATTCACTATCGATTTTTCTATAGGTATCTAGTGCTACTCCAACAACTATTATTAAGCCAGTTCCACCTATTCTCATACTTGATGGCAAACTTGTTAAAGTTGCAAAAAGTATTGGTAAAGCGGCTATAAATGATAAACTTAAAGCTCCAACTGTTGTTATTCTTTTTAAAATGGTTCTTATATAAGTAGATGTTTCTACGCCTGGACGAATGCCTGGTATAAAGCCACCTCTTTTATTTATATCTTCTGCCATTTCTTTTGGTTTAAATTGATAAAATGTATAAAAATATGAAAATCCAAATATACATAGAATGTATAATATAAATCCTGTTAATGATGTAGTTGTTAAATACTCATTTACAAATAAAGTTACACCGTCATTTTTTATAAATCCCGCTACTAATCCTGGTATTGTAACAAGTGCTGATGCAAATATTACTGGGATAACTCCTGCTGAATTTAGTTTAAATGGAATATAGCTTTGTTTAGATGTACTTACTGTTTTATTAGTATATTGTATAGGTATTCTTCTTTCTGCTGTTTCAATAAATACAACTCCTACAATAATTGCCATATATATTAAAGCAAATAGAGCAAATTTTGTAATTCCAAATATCATTGTTTGTGTAGTAGTAGTTATAACAAATGTTTCCCAAGCAGTTACAAACATATTTGGTAAACTTGCTATAATTCCTGCCATTATTATCATTGAAACACCATTTCCTACACCTTTTGCTGTTATTTGATCACCAATCCATAAAAGTAATGATGTTCCTGCTGTTAAAATTAAAGCAAAAGTTAAATAGTCAATTGCTGTTCCATTTGTTACAAACGCAAATGAGAACATATATCCTTGAATAAATGCTAAAGCAATACCAAAATATCTAGTAATTTGGTTTATTTTTGTTCTACCTGTACTACCTTGATCACTTAACTCTTTAAAATAAGGTATAACATCAACTGCTTGTACTAATTGTATAATAATTGATGCATTAATGTATGGGACAACTCCTAAAGCAAAAATTGAAAATTGCTCTAATGCTCCACCACCCATTAAATTCATTATTTCTAAAAATCCTAAGCTTCCTGTTCCTAAACTGTTTTTATCAATTCCAGGTACAACAATTGTAGTACCTAATTTAAATATAAATAAAGCTATGAAAGTAAAATATATTTTCTTTCTTAAATCTTTATTTGCCGGTTTAAATATTTGCTTAAAGTTTGCAAACATTTTAGATCACCTCTGCTTTTCCACCTAATTTTTCTATTTCTTCTTTTGCTAATTTAGAAAATTTGTGTGCTTTTACAACAAGTTTTTTTTCTAATGTCCCGTTTCCTAAAATTTTAACCCCATCTAATTGATTTTTTAAAATTCCCATGTCTTTTAATAATTCTGGTGTTATTTCTGCATTATTATCAAATTTATTTAAATCACTTAAATTTATTACAGCATATTCTGTTTTAAATTCAGCATTAGAGAATCCTCTTTTTGGTAATCTTCTATATAATGGTAATTGTCCGCCTTCAAATCCAGCTTTACGACTATAACCACTTCTAGATTTTTGCCCGTTTTCTCCTCTACCGCTTGTTTTTCCTAATCCACTTCCTGTTCCACGTCCAACTCTTTTACGAGTTTTAGTAGCACCATCATTTGGATACATTGTATGTAACTTCATTAGATTTCCTCAACTTTCTTACCACGTAGTGCAGCAACTTTTTCTATTGATTTTTGAGCTTTTAAAGCTTCTAATGTAGCGAATGCCATATTAATTTTTGTATTTGAACCAAGTGATTTTGATAATATATCTTTTACTCCGGCTAATTCAAGTACAGCTCTTACAGCTCCACCTGCTTTAACTCCTGTACCTTTTGAAGCTGGTTTAAGCATAACTCTACTAGCTCCTCTAACACCTATTGCATCATGGGAAATTGTTCTTTCATCAACTAGTGTTATTTTGGTAACATTCTTTGTTGCAGAAGAAACAGCTTTTTTAATTGCATCTGGTACTTCATTTGCTTTACCAGTTCCTAAACCTACTTTACCATTTCTATCACCAACAACTACTGTTGCAGAAAAACGGAAACGACGACCACCTTTTACAACTTTTGTAACTCTTCCAATATTGATTACTTGTTCTTCATATTGTTTTGGGCGTGGTTCTCTTCTTCTATTTTCCATATTTACCCTCCTCTTAGAATTCTAATCCATTTTCACGTGCAGCTTCAGCTAAAGCTTTAACACGTCCGTGATATAGGTATCCACCTCTATCAAATAATACTTTATTTATTTTTGCTTTTTTAGCTCTTTTTGCAATTAATTCTCCAACTTTTGAAGCTGCTGCTGTATTACTACCATTTTCAAGCTTTAATTCTTTATCAATTGATGAAGCGCTTACTAATGTAATTCCTTTTTCATCATCGATAATTTGAGCAAAAATATTACTGTTTGATCTAAAAACATTAAGTCTTGGAGTTTCATTAGTTCCACTAATTTTAGCTCTAACACGTTTATGTCTAGCTATACGTACTTCATTACGAGATACTTTATTAATCATAGTTCTTACTCTCCTTTATAGTTACATTATGATGCTTTCTTTCCTTCTTTACGACGAACGAATTCATCTTTGTATCTTATACCTTTACCTTTATATGGTTCTGGTTTTCTTATTTTTCTAATATTTGCTGCAAATTCTCCAACTAGGCATTTATCAATACCTTTAATTGTTAATTCTGTATTGCTTGGAGCTTCAACTGTCAAATAATCAGGAACTGTTACTACTACAGGATGAGAATAACCAGCACTTACTGTTATTATTTTGCCATTAATTGCAAAACGATATCCTACACCTACAGATTCAAGTTTCTTTTCATATCCTTCAGTTACTCCGATAATCATATTATTTATATTTGCATTTGCTGTACCATGAAATGCTTTATACGCATCACTTTTTCTTTCAACGTATATTTCATTTTCTTTAACTACAACAGTAATGTTTGAATTAATTTCAGTAGAAAGTTCACCTTTTGGACCTTTCACTGTAACAATATTACCGTTAACTGTTAAAGTTACATTTTCAGGTAGAGCTAGTATTCTATTTCCAATACGACTCATATTATCTTCCTTTCTACCAAATGTAAGCTAAAATTTCTCCACCTAATTTTTCTTTTTTTGCTTCTTTATCTGTCATAATTCCTTTAGATGTTGAAACGATTGCAATTCCTAGACCGTTTAACACTCTAGGTATTTCTTCAGTTTTAGCGTAAACACGTAATCCTGGTTTACTAATTCTTTTTAGTCCAGTAATTACACGTTCCTTAGTTTGTGAATATTTTAAATTTAAAACAATTAAGTTTTGAACGTTATCTTTTTTAATTTTAAAGTCTTCAATAAATCCTGCTTCTTTTAAGATTCTTGCTATTTCAAGTTTAATCTTTGAAGTGGGTACTTCAACTTCTTTATAACGCATTTGATTTGCATTACGAATTCTCGTAAGCATATCTGCAATTGGATCTGTCATACAATCCCTCCTTCTCTAATTACCAACTAGATTTTTTAACACCTGGTATTTGCCCTTTATATGCTAATTCTCTAAAGCAAATACGACAAATTCCATATTTTTTAAGTACTGCATGAGGTCTACCACATCTTTCACAACGAGTATATTCACGTACTTTGAATTTTTGTTTTCTTGATTGTTTAACAATCATACTTTTCTTTGCCATAATATCCTCCTATAGCTACTTTTTGAATGGCATACCGAAGCCTTTTAATAATGCAAGTGCTTCTTCGTTTGTTTTTGCTGTTGTTACAAAAACTATATCCATTCCACGTACTTTAACTACATTGTCATATTCTATTTCTGTAAAAATTAATTGTTCATTTAATCCTAAAGTATAATTACCTCTTCCATCAAATGATTTAGGTGAAATTCCTCTAAAGTCTCTTACACGAGGTAATGTTATACTAATTAGTTTATCTAAAAAGTTATACATATTGTCACCACGTAAAGTTACTTTACAACCAATTCCTTGACCTTCTCTTAATTTAAATCCAGCAATAGCTTTTTTGGCTTTTGTAATTACTGGCTTTTGTCCTGTAATAATTTCTAGATCAACTACTGCTGCATCTAGCATTTTACTATTACTAGCACCTTCTCCAACACCCATATTAACAATTATTTTGTCTAATTTAGGTACTTGCATAATATTTATATAGTTAAATTGTTCTTTCAAACTAGGTACAATTTCTTCCTTAAATTTTGCATTTAGGCGGTTCATAATATACCCTCCTTCCACTTAGTTAAGAATAGAATTAGATTTTTTTGAAATTCTAATCTTCTTACCATTTTTATCTGTTGTATGTCCTATTTTACTAGGTTTTTTTGTTTTTGGATCAAAAATCATTACATTTGATGCATGAATTGGTAATTCAGTATCAACTATACTTCCAGCTGTTTGTCCATTTGGTTTAATATGTTTTTTTGCAACATTAATTCCACCAATTATAACTTTGTTTTCTGCTCTAAGTACTTTTGTAATATTTCCTTCTTTTCCTTTATCTTTACCTGCGATAACTACAACTTTATCTCCAGTTTTAAAGTTCATGTTTTTCCTCCTTCAAAGGCTATAACACTTCTTTAGCAAGTGATACAATCTTCATAAAATTTTTATCACGCAATTCACGTGCTACCGGTCCAAATACACGAGTTCCAACTGGGCTCTTATCATCTTTGATGATTACACAAGCGTTATCATCAAATTTAATATAAGATCCATCTTCTCTTCTTAGACCAAATTTGCTTCTAACAACTACAGCTTTTACAACTTTTCCTTTTTTAACTGTGCCATTAGGAGTTGCTTTTTTAACTGTTACAACTACAGTATCCCCAATATTTCCTGTTTTTACTTTGCTTCCGCCTAGAACACGTATAACACTGACTTCACGTGCTCCAGAATTATCAGCTACTTTTAAACGGCTTTCTTGTTGAATCATATATTGATCCTCCTCCCAGTTCCAATTATATAATAATTGATTTTTCTATAATCTTAACTAAACGAAAGTGTTTAGTTTTTGATAATGGTCTTGTTTCAGTTATACTAACTGTATCTCCAATTTTTGCTTCATTTTTTTCATCATGAGCAGCATATTTTTTTGAAGATTTTACTCTTTTTCCATATAGAGGGTCTTTTTTATAAGTTTCTATTAAAACTGTAATTGTTTTATCAGTTTTGTCACTTACAACTTTACCAACTAATTCACGATTTGTCTTTTCCATTAGTTACCTCCCTTAATATCAAGTTCACGTTCTCTTAAAATTGTTTTCATACGTGCAACTAATTTCCTAAGCTCTTTAATTCTAGATGGTTTCTCTAAATTGCCAGTAGCTTGACTAAATCTTAAATTAAATAGTTCTTCTTTATATTCATCTATTTTTGAATTTATCTCTTCTGAAGATAATTCTCTTATTTCTTTATTAGTCATTAGATTCACCATCTTTCAATACGAATTTGCACTTTATAGGTAATTTATGCATAGCTAATCTAAATGCTTCACGTGCTGTTGCTTCATCCACACCAGCAATTTCAAACATAATTTTACCTTGTTTTACAACTGCAACCCATTTTTCAGGTTGTCCTTTACCTTTACCCATACGAGTTTCTAAAGGTATTTTTGTTAATGATAAATGTGGGAAAATATTTATCCAAACTTTTCCTCCACGTTTCATATATCTTGTCATTGCAACACGAGCTGCTTCGATTTGATTTTGAGCTATCCAAGCGCCTTCCATTGCCATAAGACCATATTCACCAAAGGTAATTGTTTTATTTCCTCTAGTTAAACCATCATAATGTAAACGGTGAGGTCTTCTATATTTAGTCCTTTTTGGTATTAGTGCCATTTACATTACCTCCCTTTTTTTCTGAGGCAAGAATTTCTCCTTTGTATATCCATACTTTTACACCTATTTTACCATAAGTTGTATCTGCTTCTTTTTGAGCATAATCAATATCAGCTCTTAAAGTATGAAGTGGAGTATTACCTTCATTATAGCCTTCTGTTCTTGCCATATCAGCACCGCCTAAACGTCCTGAAACTGCTGTTTTAATTCCTTTTGCTCCTGCTTTCATAGCATTTCTGATTGCTTTCTTTTGTGCTATTCTAAACGAAACACGGTTTTCTATTTGATGTGCAATATTTTCAGCTACTATTGCAGCATCAATATCTGGATTCCTAACTTCCATAATCGAAATTTGTACATTTTCATTTACTAATTTTGATAATTCTTTTCTTACCTTATCAATTTCTTCTCCACTATGACCAATTATTACTCCTGGTTTTGCAGTATTAATAATTACTTCTGTTTTAGTAGAGTTTCTTTCAATAAGAATACTTGAAACTGCTGCGTCTTTGTATTTTTTAGTTAAGAGTCTGCGGATTTTAACATCGTTATTTAGAAATCTTGCGAAATCTTTATTTCCAGCATACCATTTTGATTGCCAATCTTTATTTATTCCAATTCTAAAACCTATTGGATTAACTTTTTGACCCATCAGTTTTCCTCCTATCTTTCTTCATCACTAACAACTATTGTTATATGACTTGTTCTTTTTTTAATCGGATCTATATGTCCACGTGATCCGAATTTCATTCTTTTCATTGTTTGTCCTTCATTAACATATGCTTCTTTTACATATAGTTTAGTTTTATCTAATCCTAAATTGTTTTCGGCATTAGCTGTTGCTGAAGTTAATACTTTTTTGCCTAATCTAGCTGCTTCTTTATTTAAGTTACTTAATATTTTATCTGCTTCTACTACACTTTTTCCGCGTATTAAATCTATAACTAAACGGGTTTTACGAGGTGCAATTCTAAGTCCTTTTGCAATCGCTTTTGTCTCCATTTTAGTCCTCCTTCCTGACAATTAATTATTTTTTACTTTTGTCATCGCCATGTCCACCAAATTTGCGTGTTGGTGAGAATTCTCCTAATTTATGTCCTACCATATCTTCTGTTACATAAACAGGAATAAATTCTTTACCATTATGAACAGCAAATGTGTGTCCAATAAATTCAGGATAAATCGTTGAACGGCGAGACCATGTTTTAATAACTTCTTTTTTACCTGATTCTTTTGCTTTTTTTACCTTGTTCATTAAACTTTCGTCAATGAATGGGCCTTTTTTTAAACTTCTAGCCATTTAAATCATCCTTTCTCTATTTCGTTTTACGACGACGAACAATTAACTTATCAGAAGCGTTTTTGTTCTTACGAGTTTTATATCCTAATGTTGGTTTACCCCATGGAGTAACTGGACCTTTACGACCTATTGGTGCACGTCCTTCACCACCACCATGTGGATGGTCATTTGGATTCATAGCAGACCCTCTTACAGTTGGTCTAATTCCCATATGTCTTTTACGTCCTGCTTTACCAATTTTTACTAATTCATAATCAGCATTTCCTACTTCACCAATTGTAGCTCTACAAGTACTTAATACTTTACGAACTTCACCACTAGTTAAACGTAGTAATACATGTCTTCCTTCAGAACCTAGTATTTGAATTCTTGAACCTGCAGAACGAGCCATTTGAGCACCTTTCCCAGCTTTCATTTCAACATTATGAACTATTGTTCCTTCTGGAATATTTTGAAGTGGTAATGCATTACCTACTTTAATATCTGCTTTTTCTCCACTTTCAATTGTGTTTCCAACTTGTAAATCTTTTGGAGCGATTATGTATCTTTTTTCTCCATCAGAATATGTAATCAAAGCAATATTAGCAGTTCTATTTGGATCGTACTCAATTGTAGATACTGTTCCTTTAATACCGTCTTTATTTCTTTTAAAATCAATAATTCTGTATTTTCTTTTTTCTCCACCACCACGATGTCTTACAGTAATTCTACCTTGATTGTTACGCCCACCATTTTTTTTAAGTGTAACAACTAATGATTTTTCTGGAGTACTTCTAGTAATTTCTTCATTAACTAGTTTAGTCATTCCACGAGTACCATTAGTCGTTGGTTTATAACTCTTGATAGCCATATTTATCTTCTCCTAACATTAATTAAGTTCTATTGAACTTCCTTCTCTTAATTTAACAATTGCTTTTTTTACTCTATTTGTTTTACCAACATAACGTCCAACTCTTTTTTTCTTTGGTTTTACGTTTATTGTATTAACACTCTCAACTTTAACATTAAATACTTTTTCTATTGCTTGTTTAATTTGTGTTTTATTAGCTCTTATATCTACGCTAAATGTTATTACATTTTTTGAAGCCATTTCTGAAGTTTTCTCTGTTATAATTGGTGCTTTAATAATATCTCTATATTCATTCATTAAATAAGTACCCCCTCAATAAGTTTTATTGCTCCTTCAGTAATAATCATATTATTTGAAGCAATAACATCTAAAGTGTTTACTTCATTAGCTTGTAATAAAGTTACATTATTTAAATTACGTGTAGCTAAAATAACATTTTCATCTAATTCTTCTACAACTATTAAAATATTTTTATTTGTATTTAAATTTGAAAGGATTGCTTTAATATCTTTAGTTTTATTTGTTTCAACATTGAATGAATCTAAAACGATTAATTCTTTATCAATAACTTTATAAGCTAAAGCTGACTTTAAGGCTAATCTTCTTTCTTTTCTATTCATTTTTTTATCGTATGATCTCATATGTGGTCCAAAAATGACACCACCTGATCTCCAAAGTGGACTTCTTGATGAACCCGCTCTAGCACGACCTGTTCCTTTTTGTTTCCATGGTTTCTTTCCGCCACCACTTACTTCTGCGCGTGTTTTTGTTTCATGTGTACCTTGTCTCATAGAATTTCTTGCTAATGTAATTGCATCATATAATACAGCATCGTTTGGAACTATTCCCCAAACTTCTGCAGTTAAAGTTAATTCCTTAACCTTTTCGCCTTTAATATTTAATACAGATATTTTTGTCATCTATATTACCTCCTAGTTTTCTTCTATAACTGGTTCTTCAGTTTTAGATTCTTCAGTTTCTTCTATAGTTTCATTTACTGTAATTTCTTCAGCTTCTTCAACTATATTTTCTGTTACTGGTTCTTCTATAACTTCAGCAGTTATTTCTGACTTTTCTTCTACAACAGGTTCAATAACTTCATAATTACTTAATTTTTCAGTTTCTCTAATTTTACCTGGAGTTTTAATAGAAGATTTTATCATTACTAAAGACTTTTTAGATCCTGGTATACTTCCTTTAACTAAAATGCAATTATTTTCTAAGTCAACTGCAACTATTTCTAAATTTTGAATAGTTACTGTTAATGTACCCATATGTCCTGGTAAATTTTTACCTTTAAATACACGCATTGGTCTCATTGTTCCCATTGAACCTGGGCCTCTATGATAATGAGAACCATGGCCCATAGGACCACAACTTTGTCCATGACGTTTAATAACGCCTTGAAATCCTTTACCTTTTGTAGTTCCTGTTACATCAACTACTTCTCCTACTGTAAAGACATCAACTTTTACCTCTTGTCCTACAGTATATTGACTAACATCTACACCTCTAATTTCTTTAAAGAAGCGCTTAGGTGTAGTATTTGCTTTGCTGGTAATACCAACAGAAGCTTTAGTCGCCAACTTTTCTCTTTTAGTATCAAAACCTAGTTGAATTGCCTTATAACCATCAGTTTCTGTTGTTTTAACTTGTGTTACCACATTTGGTTCAACAGATATAACAGTTACAGGAATTAATTTGCCAGATTCTGTAAATACTTCAGTCATTCCAATTTTACGACCTAAGATTCCTTTTTTCATAATTTCCTCCTATTATAATTTTATTTGAATGTCAACACCACTTGGAATTTCAAGATGCGTTAATGCATCAATTGTTTCCTTACTTGGGTTGTTAACAACAATAAGTCTTTTGTGTGTTCTTTTTTCAAATTGCTCTCTTGAGTCTTTGTACTTATGTACGGCTCTAAGAATAGTAATTTTTTCAATGTCGGTTGGTAGTGGGATTGGCCCGCTTACTTCTCCGCCAGTTCTTTTAATAGTTTCAACTATTTTAGCACAAGCTTGATCCAAACTTTTATGTTCGAAAGCTTTTAACTTAATATTAACTTTTGACTTTGACATATTGTTCCTCCTTTCGCCTATATCTTAGTATAGACTTGCTCCGCACGAAAACCTGTACTTTAGTATAAATTGTCTAACAACTTAACCTGGCGTATCAGCAACCTCGCACATCATAGCAGCCACACATTCATAATTATACATAACTCTTATATAAAATGCAAGTATTTTTAAATCTTTTTTTAATATTTTAATAAAATAAAAAGTCGGCTTTAATACCGACAATTTATTTCTCTAACTTATTTTTTCTATATTTGTAACTTCTGTTTCTTTTAAATAGTCAATTGTTATAATTGAACCTTGTAATATAAAGGGTAATTTATTTGTTTCAATTTTAATTGAAGCTTTATATTTTTTCCCTTCTGTATCAATTATATAGTAATATGTATTACCATCAACTGTAGAATTATAAATAGCTGCTACTTCTATTTGCTTGTTTTCATATTCTTTTATTTCTTCTGTTTCAGATCCTATTGCTTCTAAGTAGTTATTTGCAGCCTTCACAATGCCTTCTGAAGAATCTGTCACAGTTACTTTTTGATAATCAACTACATCTACAAATGCATACATTTTAACTAATCCAGCATTATCTTTTAAACTTATTAAGTATGTTGGTCTATTGTTTAAATTTATTAATAATGGGAATGATGCATTATAACTCATTTGTTGAACTTGTCCTCGAGCAGAGGCCATTGCTGAATATTCTTCTGCTCCTGGAACTGAATATAGTTTTGTTTCTTTTGTTCTCATGTTTGTTAATATAAAACCTATATTTGACTCATCACTTGCTGCTGATGTAATTCCTGTATATAAATATACATCATCCTTCATTACTGTATAATTATATCCTTCGGTTGTTACTACAACACTTTTTTGACCAAATATAGAATTTATAAATCCTTGTCTATATTTTCCCCAATCATTTACTTGTTCTAAAATTATATCAGCAGAATAAACATGATCTACCCAAGTTGGAACATCTTTTACATCGTAATATTTTGAATCTCCAGTTATAGGGTCTAATATTACAACTCCTTGAATATCTCTTCTTAATCCTATACCTACATATTTTATTACTGGAACTATCCAATATGGATTTCCTTCATTATCTATTTCAAATGATTCTTCTCCAAATATTTTAGTAGGATATGTAAATCTTAGTTTTCTGGCTAAATCATGACTAAATAAAGCTGATGACATATATTTCATGCCTTCATCTAATTTAACTAAAGTTGATTCCCCAGTAACTGAGTTTACAGTTATATATCCTTTTACTCCATCTTTTTTATTAGTAAAATATTTTATTAATCCATCATACTCTAAAGGTGTAACTCTAATTATATCGTTATTATAATTTATTTGTGTATATAGTTTTGAAACATAAAATTGAGAAACAAGTTCTGGCATTTGGCCCATAACTCTATCTCCAAGTTTTTGACTTGATTCTTTATCAAGAAGTGGTATTGCTTCAAAATTAACTTTTTCTACATCTTCAATAAATTTACTTTCTTCATCAACTGTAATTCTTTTTGAATATACTTTTGCGTTAAATAGAGGTGATAAAATAAAATTCAGTACTAAAGCAATTACAATTGCTCCAATTACGAATGTCAAAATAAATTTGTCTATTTTTTTAAAATTAGATTTAAAATTTAATTGGTTTAGATTTATAACATTGTTTTCATCTTTTTGTAAATAGCTAGCCCCTTTATAATCAAAAGATCCCACTAATCTACATAATTCAAATATGATTACTAAAGATATTAAATAAATCCAAAAATCCTCTGAATGTATATTTATTGGAGGTAAGAACAAATAATAAGCAACAGCTCCTATAAATATTGTAATTAATAAATAAATAATTGTCTTTTTCATTGATATCTTCCTTTCTATATATATTATACAACATTATTTGCATTAATATAATAAAAAATAGCTTTTATGCTATTTTCCTCATTTGTTTTTTTGATTCTACATATACTTCTCTTCTTAATGCTGAAATATATGTTTTGTCATTTATTGGTATATTAAATTTATTAAGATAGTCTATTATTTTTTGTGTTACTTCTCCAGTTATTTTTATTGTCTTACCATAATCTACCATTATAAATTCTTTATTTAATATTTTATTAACATCAAATCCTTGTTTTGGTCTATTTTTATCTACAAAGTCTTGGATTATTTTTATCTCATCTGTATTGCATACTCTGTTAGAAAGCTCTAATAGTTCATCAAAATCCATATTTGTTATTTTGTAATAATCAATTATTTCAAAATCTTTTTCTTCTATTTTTAACAATATTTGCTTAATTTGAAGTGTTGCTTCTGGGTTTGCTTTTTGATTTTGTAATCTTTCTTTTTGAATATATTGATTATATATAGTTTTATTATATTTTTTTACTACTTCAAGTGCTTTATTAAATAGATCTATTGTTATATTCTTTTTAGCGCAAAAAGATATATTACTTTTATAATTGCTTGTATTATAATCTTTAATTACATTTATTAAGTTTGTTATTATTTTTTTTGCTTTTTGAATTTTTAATTTGCTTTTTTGAATATTAACTATTTTTATTTTATTTTCTATTTCACTTATTTTTTTAGCTTGTTCTATTTTTAGGTCATTATTTTTTTTGTATTCTAAATATTTTGTATAATAATCAATTATTATTTCTATTTTTTTTGTATTTGTTTCTGGAAAACTAATAGTATATGGATTTAAAGATGTTTTTAAATATGTTATATCTACTTTTTCTTTTAATAAATAATACATTGCTTGTTTCACATTTTGGCATATCAACAATTGATTAAAAATGTTTACATATCTAGCATTATTTTCTGTATTAGTCGGTATTGATATTGTTTTTCTTTTTCTTAGAAGATTTTGTTTTGCTTTATTGTATGCCGCAAGTTCTTCTTCTGTAGCATATATTTCACAATATTTTAAGACATAATTTTTGATTGTCTTTGGTGATATTGAATATCTCTCTGTCAAAGCTTCGATTTTTGCTTCATCGAAGTTAGAGTTTATACATAGATCAAACATATATTTTAATTTTTCTCTTACATTTTTTTCTTTTATTACTTCTTTTGTTTCTTCTTTTGTATTTTTAACTTCAATATACATTGTTTTTTCTTCGTCTGTAGCATATTTTTCAAAATAAAGTTCTGGGTATTTTTTAGCAGTATCTAGTGATACACTAGATTTTAAAGATAATCTTTCATAAAAATCATCACTATCTGTTTTATTTACATAAGCTATAAATGCTTCTTTATAACGTGTTTGAACTCTTTCATATCTTTTATTTCTTCTTCTAACAAGCATTTGATCGTATTGTTTTTTTTCATTATAAGTCGCTAATTCCTCATAATAAGCTTGTTTAAAGATTAGAAAGTTTCTTCTATCTATTTCATATCCATTTATATAGTAAATTGGTTTATATGATTGTTCATTATTTACAAACAAATCAAAGCATTGTTTATATATATCAATTTTTTCTTGTTTTGATAAAGAATCAACGTTTAATTTTCTCATATAACACCTCCAAAATATACTTATATACTATTTGTATTTAATATATCACAGGCTGTTTATTGTTTTCAATTCTTTTTAATAATAATGTTATACTTTACATATTATTGTGTAAATAAAAAGATACAAAATGTATCTATTATTTTACGAATGGTATTAAAGCCATAAATCTAGCTTTTTTAACTTCATTAGCAATATGTCTTTGATGTTTTGCACAAGCGCCAGATATTCTTCTAGGTAATATTTTACCTTTATCAGCACTTATATATTTTTTTATTATTTCAGCATCTTTATAGTCAACTGTTTTACCAGCGCACATTTGACATATTCTTTTCTTTTTTCTATAAAACTCTGCCATTTCTATTTTCCTCCTCTTATTAATCTAAGAAGTTATCATCTATTGAAACACTATCTCCAAAATCAGCAAATGGGTCATCTTCAATATTAACGTCATTTGTAGTTTCTTTTAGTGGTGTTTCTTGATAATTATATGGGCTATCTGTTGAAGCAGTATTTGCTTTAGCAGCTTTGCTTTCTATAAAATGAAAAGCATCAAGTACTACATCTGTTGTATATTTTTTGTTTCCATCTTTATCATCATAACTTCCTGTTTGTAAACGACCTTCAATAGCAATTTGGTTTCCTTTATCAAAGAAATTACAAATCACTTCAGCTTGTTTTCTCCAAACTATTACGTTTATAAAATCAGCTTCTTTGTTTCCGTCTTGATTATTGAATGGTCTATTAACTGCTATAGAGAATCTTGCATAAGGAATATTTGATCCTGTATGTTTTAATTCTGGTTTTGTAGTTAATCTACCTATTAACATTACTCGGTTCATAATTTACCTCACTATTTTTCTAATTTTGTAATTAAGTGACGAACTATATCACCACTAATTAAAGCTAAACGGTCAAATTCTTTTATTGCTTTATCATCATTAGATTCAACATTAAATACATAGTAGTATCCAGTCTTAAATTTTTTAATTTCATAAGCTAATTCTTTTTGACCCATTTCCTTGATGTCTATTAGTTTAGAACCATTATCTTTAATTATCGTAGCAAAATTATCACTGACTTTTTTAATTTCTGCTTCGCTTAAAGTTGGTCTAACAATAAACATAATTTCATAGTTTCTCATTTTCTACACCTCCTTATGGTCTACGGCTTCATTTGAAGCAAGGAGTAAATTAATACTCGCATAGATTATAACAAAAAAAGATAATGGTGTAAAGTTTTATTTGTTCATATATATAAAAACCTTTCAAATTATCTAGTTTCTTTTGTAAGTTTTTAAAGCTCGCCTATTTTTTTATACTCCTTATTTCTAAAATAAACAGGAATATATGATATTATCATAACAACTAATCCAGTAAGTTCTAATATTACTATTGGATAATTTATTGCTTTTAAAAATGGATAAAGCTTTACAACGTGTTCTGGTAATGATTGAGACATTATATAATTAGTACTAAAAATCATATTGAATATTATCATTATTATAAAAACAAGGTTTGAACAAACAAATGATTTGAAAATATCCTTTTTTTCAATTTTTATTCTTTCCATGTAATATACAATTAGGTTAAATATTAGTAAGCAATGATGGCTTATTATATAGTGATAAAACAAATAATTATCAAAACAACTTGTATTGTCTGGCCATATTATCGCTGGCAACGGTCCTATAAACACCCAAAAATATGTAACTTTATATAGTTTTTTTAGATTAAATATCATACTTAATGAAAATAAGTTACCTGTTATGAAACAAAAATGTAGTGGCAAATGTAATTTCCAATCATAAACTCCATATAATAAGTAGCTTCCATATAATATACACATATTTGATAGCAAAATTACTGCAAATAATATTTTTAGTCTCTTTTTGTTTTTTATATTTGATAAATTGTTTCTATTTAATATTATTAATGCTAATGTTATAACTAATACTAATATTAAACTTACATGAGTTAAGTCAAACAAATGAAAAGGTATTCCTATTTTCTCATTTACAAAAAATTCTTTCATATTATACCTTTATACATTAAATCTAAAATGGCATATATCTCCATCTAGCATTTTGTATTCTTTCCCTTCAACTCTTAATTTACCTGCTTCTTTTACTTTTAATTCTGTTAAATACTTTTCTAGGTCATTAAATCCCATAACTTCTGCTCTTATAAAGCCTTTTTCAAAATCACTATGTATTATTCCAGCGCACGCTGGTGCTTTCATACCTTTTTCAAAAGTCCAAGCTCTACATTCATCTGTACCGGCTGTAAAGTATGTCGCTAATCCAAGCAAGTCATAAGTAGCTGTTATAAGCTTATTTAATCCTGCCTCTTTTATACCTAGAGCTTCTATAAATTCTAGCCTTTCATTTTCAGTAAGTTCACTTAATTCTGATTCGACTTTTGCTGAAACTGTTATCACTTGAGAATTTTCATCTTTTATATACTTTTTAATTTCTTCAACATAAATATTAGTCCCTTTTATTAAATCATCTTCACTTATGTTTGCCATATATATTATTGGCTTTAGTGTTAACAAGTTAAATGCTTTTATCAGCATAATTTCTTCTTTTTCAAGGTCCATTTTTCTAAGAGGGATACTTTTTTCTAAGTTTTCTTTGATTTTTATCAACAATTCTACTTCTAACTTTACTTCTTTATCTTTTGATAATACCGCTTTTTTACCAATTCTATTTAATCTATTATTTACTACTTCTAAATCTGCTAACATCAATTCAACATTTATTACTTCAATGTCTCTTATTGGATCAACATTACCATCCACATGTATAATGTCTTTATTTTCAAAGCATCTTACTACTTCAACTATAGCATCTACTTCTCTAATGTGAGATAAAAATTTATTCCCTAATCCTTCACCAGTTGATGCACCTTTTACTAGTCCTGCAATATCAGTATATTCAATTGTAGTAGGCACTAGTGATTTTGGTTTATATAATTCATTTAAAAAGTCTAGTCTTTTGTCCGGAACAATAACTACCCCAACATTTGGATCAATTGTTGCAAATGGATAATTCGCAACTAATATTTTTTGTTTTGTTATTGCATTAAATAGAGTGCTTTTCCCAACATTTGGTAATCCAACTATTCCTGCTGTTAAACTCATATTTATACCTCATTTCGTTTTTTATTATAACATTATATTAACATAAATAAAAGTTAAAAATTTTTAAAATTAAATCTTTTATTATATTAAAAAAACTGTTACCAGTTTTTACAATGTTGAATATGTACCAACTCCTATTGGTAGTCCTATTAAATACCATAAGATTATCAATATTAGCATAATTAATGATAAAAGCATTATTACTGGTGCCATCATTTTCATTGTTCCAAAAACACTAACTTGATTTTTTTCTCCAATACGGTATTTTTCTAAAAAAGCCAATGTAATAATGTAATAGACGAATAATGGTGTAAATGCTTTCCCAACTCCATCTGCGACTTTAAATATGAATTGGGTCATATTTGGAGTTATATTTGATTTCATGAATAAAGGTATAACAACAGGGGAAGCTATTTCCCACTTCATAATTGTACTTGGTATTAATATGCTCATTAGTATAACTATTATGAAAAAAGCAATTATTAATAGCACTCCCGAAAATTGTAGAGTACTCATAAAATCAATAAGTCTTGTTCCAATTACAGGGCCAATATTTGTCCATTCAGTAATTGCTATTAACTGTGCTGCAAAAAATAATAAAACAAACATAAACTCTAGGTTTTCAAATGTTTTTGACATTCCTAAACTAAATTCATGGCTACTTTTAATATTTCCAGAAATTTTACCATAAACCATACCACATATTAACATTATTAAGGAAACAATTATTACTAAGCCATTTCCAAAAGGAGAATTTGGACCTAATAATTTATCCATATATCTAAGTGCTTCACTATCAAGTAATATACCTGCTCCTATTGTATTAATAGGTAATACCATATATATTATAAGAATAATCAAACATATAGCTGTTATCATTGATACTTTTTTAGCTTTAGATGAAACTAATAATTCTTCTTCCTCGTATGAGTATCTTTTTGGTAATTTATGAACTAAAAATTTATTAATTAATATCGTTCCGGATATGCATAATGTTATACTTGATATAAGCATTATATATATATTTGAGAATAAACTAAATGCGTAATTACTATCAACACTTACTTTTGCTGCTGCCTGTGTCATTGCACCTAGTAAATAGTCATTATAGTTAAAAAATATACCTGTTCCATATCCTACAGTTATACCTATAAATACTGTTATTATTCCTAATACTGGATTTTTGCCTAAATATTTAAACATTACTCCTACTAATGGAATTAAAAATATGTATCCATAATCTCCTACAATTGTTGATATAACACCTAATAATAATGTTATAAAAATTATAATGTTTAGTTTTACTCTTTTAAGTGGTGAAAATATAGCTGAAAGTAATCCGCTTTTTTCACATATACTTATCCCAAGTAGTGAAATTATAATTAAAACTAATGGTTTTAGAGCACTAAAATTTTGAACAGCATTACCTATTATAAATTTTATTCCTTCTAAACTTACTATGTTTTTTATTGTAATTAAAGTAGTCTCTATAGTATTATTTGCTATTAAAGTTTTGTAGCCTTCTATTCCTAACATTGAGAATATAAAACTTAATAATGATATTATTACTGTTAATACAATTAAAACAGAGACTGGTCCATATTGCTTATCTTTGTTTTTTTTCAATTTAGTCATTTTTCACCTACTTTATTATTTTCTTTAGCTTTTTATTAAATTCTATTCTTGGTATCATTATACTTCTACCACATTTTAAACATTTGATTTTAATATCAGCGCCCATACGAATTATTTCCCATTCATTATTTCCACACGGATGTTGTTTTTTCATTTGAACAATGTTTCCCAACTCATAATTATTCATTATGAATCACCAACTGATTATATGGTATTTTTATATTATGTCTATCTAATTCTTGCTTTATTTCTTTTCTTAAAGTTCTTTGAATTTCGTAGTTTTTTAAAGGCTCTGTTTCAACTGTAATTTTAAATATAATAGCAGAATTTCCTAATTCTTCAATTCCTAACAATTGTATATCTTTTTTTATTCCTTGAATTTCTTTATTTAGGTTTAAAAACAAGTTATTTAATATTTTTTCTACTTTATCTATATTTTCATTATAATCTATTGATACTTCTATTATTGCTAAAGAAAAATCTATACTGTGATTTAAAACTTCAGTTATATTTCTATTAGCAATAAATTTAATGTCTCCATCTATTGATCTAAGTTTTGTTGTTTTAATTCCTAAAGATAAAACTTCTCCCTTAAACCCATTTATCGTTACTGTATCGCCAATTGTATATTGTTTTTCTGTTATTATTGAAACCCCAGATAAAAAATCTCTTAATGTATCTTGTAAAGCTAATCCAGCTACAACTCCTACAACTCCTAGTGATGTTATAAGACCAGCTGTATTTATTCCATATATGCTTAATATAATTAATATAGCTATTATTATAATAAAGTATTTCACTAAATTATTAAAAAGTAAAATAAGCATTTTTGCTCTTTTATCGTCTTTTTCTTGTATGCTTTTAATAATTTTTTTAATAATTAGCTTTTTAAATATTTCATACATTACAAAAGAGACTATTATTGTAATAACAGGTCCCATTATTTTTTTTGACAACAATAAATCTAACATTTCATCACCTATTCTTTAATATCAAGTACTTCTAATATTCTATTTAAATCTGCAACATTAGTATAAGATATTTCGATCTTTTTATCATTAATCTTTACTTTTGTATCTAATTTATCTCTTAATAAGTCTTCAACATATTTATATTCACTTGTTATTTTTTCTGGTTTTGCTATTTTGTTTTTTCTTTCAAAACTGTTTGTTGAAGTGATTATTTCTATATCTCTAACTGACAAATTTTCATTAATTATTTTATCTGCTATTTTTATAATTTGTTCTTCATTATCTAACTTACTTAATACTCTAGCATGCCCCATGCTTATTTTAGAAGTGTTAATAAGCTTTTGAACTTCTTTTGGTAATCTAAGCAAACCTACTATATTAGTAATATGACTTCTACTTTTTCCAACTCTTTTTGATAATTCTTCTTGAGTTAAATTTAAGTTTTCTAATAAGGCTTTATAGGCATAAGCTTCTTCAATAGCTGTTAAGTTTTCTCTTTGAAGATTTTCTAGCAATGCTATTTCCATCATTTGCTCATCAGTAAAATCTCTTACTATTGATGGTATCTTTGATAATCCTGCTAGTTTTGAAGCTCTAACTCTTCTTTCACCAGCGATTATTTCAAAACCTTTTATACTTCTTTTTACAATTATTGGTTGAAAAACTCCATGTTCTTTTATTGAAAGAGCTAGTTCTTGTAATGCTTCTTCATCAAATATCTTTCTTGGTTGATAAGGGTTAACTCTTAGTTCATCAATATTCAATTCTATTATTTCATCTCTTGGAGTTGATTCGATAATTGTTTTTTCAAATTGTTCTATATCAAGGTTTTCGTTATTAAATAGTTCTTCTAATCCTCTACCTAATGCTCTTTTTTTAATTTCCATTTCTTTCAATCACCTCTTTTGCTAAATTTAAATATGCTTCAGATCCTCTACTTTGAGGATCATAAGAAAGTATAGGTTTTCCATGACTTGGGGCTTCTGAAAGTCTTACAAGTCTTGGAATAATTGTGTCATATACTCTTTCTTTAAAATAACTTTTTATTTCTTCTACTACTTCCAAACCTAAATTAGTTCTACTATCAAGCATTGTTAATAAAACCCCTTCAATATCTAAAGTAGGATTTAAATTTTTTTGAGCCAAAACAATTGTATTTAGCAATTGCATTATTCCTTCTAAAGCAAAGAATTCGCATTGAACTGGTATCATTACTGAATCAGCTGCAGTTAAGGCATTTGTTGTAAGAATTCCTAATGATGGTGGACAATCAATAATTATATAATCAAATTTATCTCTTATATCTTCTAAATGTTTTTTAAGTTGATTACCTTTTATAAAACCTGTGCTTTTATTTTGAATTTCAATTAATTCAAAATCAATTCCAGCTAAATTAATAGTTGCTGGTATTATATATAAGTTTTTAAAATTAGTTTTTATTATTACTTCTTCTAAAGAAACTTCATCTTTTAGTAATTCATACATACTTTTGCTATAATCAGATTTATTTATTCCAACTCCTGTTGTAGAGTTTCCTTGTGGGTCTAAATCAACTAGCAATACCTTTTTTTTAAGTGAGCCTAATGATGCTGCTAAATTTATACTAGATGTGGTTTTACCAACCCCACCTTTTTGATTTACTAATGCTATTATTTTTCCCATGTTATCACCATTTCTATATTATATCTATTTATTATTTTATCATATTATCAAACAAATTGATAGTAAATTTCTAAATGTTTAAATAATATAAAAATGTATTATATGCATTTTTATAACTCTTTTTAATATTATACAAAATTAAAAAACAGACTTTTTAAAGCCTATTTTAAATTTTTAATTATTTCTTCTTTATTCATTTTCGAATAGCTTTTAATACCTTGTTCTTTTGCTAATACCTTTAATTCTGCTAAAGTTAAGTCATCATATCCTAATTCCTTTACTTCTTCTGGTAATTTACCGTTTTTTACAAGATATTCTATTTCTTCTTTAGTTAATGTTTCTTTTTCTAATAATGCTTCTGCTATTAATTTTAATAAATCAACATTTTCTTTTATTATTTGTTGTGTTTTTTCATAGCACTCATGAATGATTTTTCTTTGTTCTTGATCTATTTCAAATGCTACTTGTCCAGAAAAGTTTCTAGATTTATTATAATCTCTACCCAAAAATACATTTGAATCTTGATGTTCAAATTGAACCGGTCCTAAATCACTCATACCATACTCTGTTACCATAGCACGAGCTATTTTAGTTGCTCTTTCAAAATCGTTATGTGCTCCTGTTGTAACTTCATCAAATATTAATTCTTCTGCTACTCTACCACCAAGAAAGCCACTTATTGTAGAAAGTAATTCTGTTTTTGTTGATAAATATGTTTCTTCTTTAGGTTGCATTAAATTATAACCGCCTGCATTACCACGAGGTACTATTGTTATTTTTTGTACTTCATTAGCACCATCTAATTTAATACCAAGTACTGCATGTCCTGCTTCATGAAATGCAACAACTCTTTTTTCTTTTTCACTATACTTATGGCTTATTTTTGCTGGTCCCATAAGTACTCTATCATGTGCTTCATCTATTTCAGACATTGTTATTGCTAATTTATTTCTTCTAACAGTTAACAATGCTGCTTCATTAAGTAAATTTTCTAAATCAGCTCCGCTAAAACCAATAGTTCTAGTTGCTACATATGATAAATTAATACCTTTAGCAAATATTTTATTTTTAGCATGAACTTCTAATATTTCTTTTCTACCTTTAACATCTGGTAAATTAACTGTTACTTGTCTATCAAATCTACCTGGTCTAAGTAAGGCTGGGTCAAGCACATCTGGTCTGTTTGTTGCTGCTATTATAATAATACCTTCGTTAGCACCAAAGCCATCCATTTCTGTTAATAATTGATTAAGAGTTTGTTCACGTTCATCGTGTCCTCCACCTAATCCTGCTCCTCTTTGTCTACCAACAGCATCTATTTCATCTATAAAAATTAAACAAGGTGCATTATGTTTTGCTTGTTTAAACATATCTCTTACTCTACTTGCTCCAACACCTACAAATAATTCAACAAAATCCGAACCACTTATATAGTAAAATGGAACATTTGCTTCTCCCGCTACTGCTCTTGCTAATAGAGTTTTTCCTGTTCCCGGAGATCCTTGTAATAAAACGCCTTTTGGTATTCTAGCACCCATTTTTGTAAATTTTTTAGGATTTTTCAAAAAGTCAATTAATTCTTGTACTTCTTCTTTTTCTTCATCTAATCCTGCAACATTTGCAAATGTTGTATTGTTTGCATCTTCATTTAACTTAGCTCTTGATTTACCAAAATCCATTGATTTATTAGCACTTCCCATTTGTCTTGATATAAATACAAATGCTACTCCCAGTAAAAGTATAGTAGGTAAAACATTAGCCAAAAATTGTAGTAAAGTGCTTGATGATGGATCAGAAACTGTCTTGATTTCAAAATTATTATCTTTTTGATTTTCTAATATTTCTGAAACTACTTTTTCTGATAATGGTGTTTTTACATAAAATGTTTCTTCATCTTTAGCATCTTTTAGTTCACCTTTTATCTCGTAAATGCCTGCTGAATTTCTAGGTGTAATTGTTATTGCTGAAATATTATTATTATTTTTTTCATTAATAAATTCATCATATGTTAATTCTACAACTTTTGCAGAATTAAAATTCATGAAATATAATACTCCTAATATAAATATACCTACAAGAAAATAAGGTAATAAATTTTTTTTAACTGTTTTTTTATTCATAAGTTTCCTCCCATTAATAATATTTAAGTATTATATCACACTTTTCAGAAAATGGAATATCATATTTTGATTTTTTTAATCCCGGTAGCCAAATTACCGTATTATTTGAATCAACCACTACTGGCCACATATCTCTTTCTGTAACTGTTATTTTTTCGTCAATAAATATGTCGTTGATTTTTCTACTTCCCAGCATTCCTTTTACTGATATTTTGTCACCATTTTTTCTGGTTCTAACACGTAATGGGAAAACTACACTTTCTTTATTTAATCTACATATGAAATTACTTGTTTCATCTGTTGATTCAATTACTTCAATATTTTTACCATTAGGTAAATTTAAATATTTAATTATTTCTATTTCATACTCATCGTTTCTTATTGTTTCTGTTACAAATGTTAAATTATTATATTCTTTTATAGCTTTTAAATTGTTTGGTAAATATATATACGCATTTGCTTTTTTAGATTTTATTAAATTATAAATTAACTCCGCATGATGATCTGTTATAAACATTAAATCATCTTGATAAATATGTTCTAATATATAATAGATTATTTTCATTGCAATAACATATTCTAATTCTAAAAAGCTATCTATATTTAGGGTGTTTTGTAAATATACAGTTGGTATTATTTTTAATACTTGTTTATCAATATAATCATTATACTCAAGTAGTGTCTTACTGAATTTATAAAATTTATTGTGTACATTTGGGTCTTCTTTTTTAAATTCTGGTACAATGTATTTTCTAAATCTATTTCTAGTATAAACATCTTTTATATTAGAGTCATCTTGTTGATACTCAACTTTATTGTTTTTATTATATTCTAATATTTCATCTTTTGTAACATTAATAAGTGGTCTGATAATTGTATAGTTATTCATAGGAACTATCTTTGAAAATCCACTATATCCTCTTAAAGTAGAGCCTCTAACTATTCGCATTAATACTGTTTCAATTAAATCATCACCATGATGAGCAGTTAATAAATATTTAGAGTTATATTCTTTTACAATTTTTTCAAAATAAATATATCTTTTACTTCTAGCTTCATTATGAAAATTATCATCTCCATAATCATCTATGGTCATGTGTTCAAAGATAACATTATGATTTTTACACCATTTTTCAACAAATCTTTCATCTTCTATTTGTCCCGGTCTTCCTGTATTATGATTTACATGAGCGCATACAATTTCTATATCAACAGCTTTTTTTATTACTGTCATTATATTTAGTAGTGCCATAGAATCAGGCCCACCACTTACACCTACGACTACAGTATCACCATATTTAATATTTATTTCTTTAATTAAAAATTCATATACTTTGTCCATTTTATCACCCTCCTTTTATTCTATATTAATAAGTAAGTTATTAGTTTATTATGCCTTTTAAAAAGCCAAAAGAAACAAACATCATTATTATTCCTGCTAAGAAAACTCCTAGTATTGCCGCTAAAAATGATTTCTTTTTGTCCATATCAAGCATTGCTGCTATCAAACAACCAGTCCAAGCGCCTGTGCCAGGTAAAGGTATTCCTATAAATAATAATAATCCCCAAAATTCATATTTTTCTATTTTTTCTTTTTTAGAAAGAGCTTTACTTTCTAATTTTTCAACCATTCTTTTAAATAATTTCCCTCTTTTTAATTTTGTAAATATTGGTGTTATAAACCATAAAATTAAAGGTATTGGTATAATATTTCCAAGAAAACAGACAAAAAAACTTACAATTGGATTAACATCCAGTAAGGAGGCAGCTATTAATCCTCCTCTTAATTCTAATATAGGTATCATTGAAATAATAAATATTACTATTTCTTTACCAAAGGCAATTGTTGTTAGTCCTCCAAATAATCCGACTAAAGAGCTCGCTAATTTATCTGTCATATTTATTTCTCCATATCTCTTAAAGCTGATGTTGCTGCTATAGCACCATCACTTGCTGCTGTTACTATTTGATATACATTTTTATTTGTAATATCTCCACAAGCATATAGTTTATCAATATTTGTTTTCATATTACTATCTACATTTATATAATTATTAGATACACTAATATTTAAATTTTTTGTTAACTCTAAGTTTGGTGTAGATCCAATATAAATAAATATTCCTTCGCACTCAATTGTTCTATCTTTTAAGTCTATAGACTTAATTAAGTCGTTTTCTGTGTTTATTTTTTTTATTTCATTGTTATATAAAATTTCTATGTTTTTTGCTTTTCTTACTTCTTCTTGTAATATCATTGTTGCTTTTAATGTTTCACTTCTATTTATAATAGTAATTTTCTCACATAGATTAGCTAAGTATAGGCTTTCCTCAAATGCACTATTTCCTCCACCTACTATTACTACTTTTTTATTTCTAAATAAGTTCCCATCACATAAAGCACAATAACTTATTCCTTTTCCTATATATTCTTGCTCATTTTCTAAACCTAGCATGTTTGGATTTCTACCACCTGCTAATATCAAGGTTTCTGATGAATAAATATCTTTTTTAGTTTCAACACTAAAATAATTATCTTTTTTTATATCAATTACTTCTTCATATTTGATTTTTATTTCCAAATTATTTAATTGTTCAACTAAGTTCATTACTAATGATGGCCCATCAATCTTTTTAAAACCTGGATAGTTTTCGACATTTGATGTTTTATTTATCTGTCCTCCTGGCATATATTTTTCTATTAGTAATACATTTTTATTAGCTCTTTTTAAATATATTGCAGCCGTTATTCCAGCAATACCAGAACCAACTATTATGCAATCAAAATGTTGTTTCATCTAAATTCCTCTGATCATTGTATTTATCACTAAATACAGATCCCTTTCTAATTTTTATAAACATTACTATTCCAACTATTATCAATAAGATTGAAACAACTTGAGCTACTTTCAAATTTAAAAACATTAAGCTATCTTGTCTCATCCATTCTATAAAAAATCTACCTATACCATACCATATTAAATAAAGTGATGTTATCATGCCAATTTTTGTATATTTTTTTCCTCTAAATACTAATAAAACAATAAAGCCAATAATACACCACACAGATTCATATAAAAATGCTGGATGATAATAAATACCATTTATATTCATACCATTTATTATAAAGTCTGGTATGAATAAGTTTTTTAATGTTTCTAAAGTTGTTATTGGGCCATAAGCTTCGGAATTCATAAAGTTTCCCCATCTACCTATTGCTTGTCCTAATATTAAACTAACTACTAATATATCTGTTATTCTTAATGTGTTTATTTTATATTTTTTTGTGTAAAAAATAATAAATATTAGAGCTGCTATTATTCCTCCATGTACTGCTAAACCACCTTCCCAAACTTTTATTATATTTATTGGTTCAGTAAGATAATAGTTTAAATTAAATAATACATAATATAATCTTGCTCCTATTAAGGCAATTGGAATAAGATAGAAAAATAAATTTATCATAAAAGATTCTGGTATTTTCCATTTTTTTGATTCACGAAGCGCTAAACTTCCTCCAAGTAAAAAGGCTAAAAATATAAATATAGAATACCAATAAATTTGGATTATTCCTAAATCTAAAAATATAGGGTTCATACTATTTCTCCTTTCCAATCACAGGTTTTATTATTAATTTGTCCATTACTATATTTGTTAAAGATATAAGTATTGCTGCTATACAAGCTATAAAAATACCATTTATTGTAAAATGAATTCCTAATAAGTAATCTACCATTTTTAGTATTAATAGATTTATAAATGGATAAAATATTCCCAGTGTTAGTGCTGTTATTGGTATTGTTAGCTTTACTATTATAGGTTTAATTGTTTTGTTTAATATATATATAACAACTGAAGCTATAATTGCCCATATACCATAATAACTATTATCAATTTGAATAGTGTTTTTAAATAGTAAAGACACTATTATTAGAATTAAGGAGTATCCCATTATATATATTAACCATTCAAAAATGCTAATAATTTTACTCTCGTTTTTTTTAACTATTTCTTTCAAGTTATACTCCTCCTATGCTTAATACTTATTATACTAAATATTTACTTTTAATTCAAATAAAATGTCTCTTAACTCTGATGCTCTTTCAAAATCTAAGATTTTGGCAGCTTCTTTCATTTCAGTTTCTATTTTGTTTATTAAATCAATTGTTTCTTGCTTATTTAATTTTTTATCTATTTTTTCTTCTATTTCTTTATTATTTGATATTACTTCCCTTACTTCTTTTATAATTGTATGTGGAACTATATTGTTTTCAATATTATATTTTATTTGAATATTTCTTCTTCTTTCGGTTTCTTTTATTGCAACATTCATAGAGTTACTTATTGTATCAGCATACATTATTACATGTCCATTTTCATTTCTAGAAGCTCTACCTATTGTTTGGATTAAGCTACGGTCACTTCTTAAAAATCCTTGCTTATCAGCATCCATTATTGCTACTAGTGATACCTCTGGAAGATCTAATCCTTCTCTTAATAAATTTATTCCTACTATAACATCATATTTACCTAATCTTAAATCTCTTATTATTTTTAATCTATCTAGAGTTTTTACTTCACTATGAAGATATGTTACTTTTATATCTAAGTTTTTTAAATATGTTGTTAGTTCTTCTGACATTCTTATTGTTAATGTTGTAATTAATACTCTTTCATTATTTTTAATTCTTTTATAAATTTGTTCAATTAAATCATCTATTTGATTTTTTGTTGGTTTTATTTCAATTGTTGGGTCTAGTAACCCTGTTGGTCTTATTATTTGCTCAACAATATTATTTGTTTTATTTAATTCATAGTCTCCAGGTGTAGCAGAAACATAAATTACTTGATTTATTTTTTGTTCAAATTCATCAAATTTTAAAGGTCTATTATCTTTAGAACTAGGTAGTCTAAAACCATAATCGACTAAAACTTGTTTTCTTGCTTGGTCACCATTATACATACCCTTAACTTGAGATGTTGTAACATGCGATTCATCTATTACAAGCAAAAATTCTTTCGAAAAAAAGTCCATAAGTGTATTAGGAGTTTCTCCTGCTTCTTTTAAAGATAAATGCCTGGAATAATTTTCTATTCCTCTACAACTACCTGTTTCTGATAACATTTCTAAATCATAATTTGTTCTCTCATTTAATCTTTGATATTCTAATAATTTATTATTGTTTTTAAATTCTATTAATCTTTCTGCTAACTCTTTTTTAATATTATCAACTGCTTTTTTAATTTTTTCATTGCTTGTTACAAAATGACTTGCTGCAAATAAACTAATTGAATTTTTATTTGAAGTAATAGTTCCTGTTATTGTATCATATTCAAATATTTTTTCTATTATATCTCCAAAAAATTCAATTCTTACTGCTTTTCCATGAGTATTTACTGGTATTATTTCTAAACTATCTCCCTTTACTCTAAATGTTCCTCTTTTTAATTCAATATTGTTTCTTTCATAAAACATAGCAATAAGTTTTTCTAGTACCTCGTCTCTTTCTATTTTATCATTTACATTTAAAGTTAACATCTTATTTTCATATTCTTCTTTATCGCCTATTCCATATATACATGAAACACTTGCAACAACAATAACATCTTCTCTAGTTAAAAGAGCTGAAGTTGCAGCGTGTCTTAGTTCATCAATTTCATCATTTATTGATGAATCTTTTTCTATATATGTATCTGATGAAGCTACATAGGCTTCTGGTTGATAATAATCATAATATGACACAAAATATTCAACTGCATTTTCAGGAAATAATTCTTTGAATTCTCCATATAATTGACCAGCTAATGTTTTGTTAGGTGCTAATATTAAAGTTGGCTTATTTGTTGCCTCAATTATATTTGCTATTGTAAAAGTCTTACCTGTACCTGTGGCACCAAGTAAAATTTGATCTCTCTTACCCTCTTTTATTCCTTCTACTAACTCTTTTATGGCCTTTGGTTGATCACCACTTGGCATATAATTTGAATTTAACTTAAACATGTTTACCTCCTTTTTCTTAATTGATACTTACTATTTAAAGTTTCTATCAATTCATCTAATCTTATAGGTCTCCATTACATTAATTGTTTTTTATTATCTAACAATTTAACGTTATCTCTTGTTAGAATTTCCATTTGAGATATCGCTATTTCATTTAGTTTTATAAGTCTATCACTTTGATTCATTCCTTCATTTATATATATTGAATTAGTATTTTCTAAATTTGATAAACATACAAGTTCATTTACGTAAGCATAATCTCTTATATTTCCATCTTTATCAGGATTATTATCTCTCCACTCTTTAGCTGTCATACCAAATATTGCTACATTTAAAACATCTGCTTCATTTGCATAAATTATACTTGTCTGATATTTATTTAGTTTTTCTGGTATTAAATTTTTATTTATAGCATCAGTATGTATTTTATAATTCACTCTTGCTAAATTTCTTTTTATATTCCATCCCATTTGTTCCTTTTCTTGTTTTTTTAATCTTTGAAACTCTTTAATTAAATATATTTTAAATTCTACTGAAATCCATGAAGCAAATTCCATGGCAATATCTTCATGAGCATAAGTTCCACCATATCTACCACTTGTCGCTTTTATTCCAATAGCATTTGTTTTTTCAACCCATTCTTTTACACTTAATTTATATGAATTTAATCCTGTCTTACTTTTAATTATGGCAAATTCGCCATAATTAAAATTTGGATTATATATACTTTCCCATATTCCTAAGAATTCTACTGTATTTCTATTTCTAAGCCAATCAGAAATAAAAAAATCTCCATCTTTTGCTTTTAGCATATCAGTTATTGAAATATAAGAATTTTCCTCTTTTTTTATTATAGTAATCTCGTTGTTGTTTACATTAATCTTTTCCAAATAAATCACACCCTCTCATTCTCTTTATTAATTATACGAATGTCTTCCCCAAATTGTATTTGTTTGTCTAATATTGTTTGTATCATGGTTAAACTAAACTTAAACATGTTTACCTCCTAATATTAAACCTATATATTCCATTATACAGCACGAACATATTTTTGCCAATAAGTATTGGTTAGTTTTATATATAAAAAAGTTATACTTTTGTATAACCTTTACTATTGCCTGATAAATTTACTTCTTCGCTTGACTCACTATTTTCTTTTTTACTTACTTCTGATTGTTCAATTATATATGAACTATTAAATGTTTCTGGTTTTCCAAAGTTAATAGTTCCTTTTTAGTCTTCAACTACATATTCTAATTTTGGAAGCTTTTTAACTTTTGATTCTAATAAAAAACCTACTTCAAACTGTAATGCAGCATCTTCACCATATATTGTTCTAATTTCAAGCTCTTTCCATGCAGCATCTTCGTTTTTGGTTTTTGCTAATTTTCTTCCCATAGTATAAAAATCATATTCTTCTTTTTCCATTATTTACTCCTTCAATGAAAATATATTTTATTCTAAAACTATTTATATGTCAATACCCATTAATAAAAAAATATACAAATGTATAATTTTTAGTTTTTATCTATTTTGAATACTACTTGATAGAAATTTTCGAAATCTATTTCTTCGGTATCAATCGTAAATCCAAATCTTTCTATTGTTGCTGCACATTCTCTAATAGTATTAATTACTGTTTTTAAATCTGCAGTCGCTAATTTTTGTTGCTCTGGAAGTTTTACTTCAATTTCACCCATATCATCAAATGTTACAGGATCTGGTGCTTTATATGCTGATTGCTCAACTGGTTTTTGTTCTTCTTTTGTAAACCTATCTTCATCAGTTAATGAAAATGGTGTAAATGTTTGAGTAAAATCCATAGTCTTATCTAAATCTTTTTCAACTGGTTGACTCATTGAAAATACTTTATTTGGTTCTAATTCTTCTTTATTAGATTCTAAATTTGTATTAAAAGTAAATGTTGGCTCTATTTTAGGCTCTGAAAAGTCCATATTTACTTCTTTACTTTCAATATCCTTTACATATTCAGGATTAGTATCTTCTTCTGTTTTAAACATTGTAAAGAATTTTCCTCCGCCTGGAACACTAAATGGTGAAGAATCTTCTTTTTCAACTGGAACTTCTTGCATTGGTGATATTACTTCTTCTGTTTTTGGATTATTACTTGTATCCATTAATTTATCAATATCAGCAATTGGAACTGGTTCTTTATAAACATCTTCTGCTAATTTAGCTATTTTATCAACATCCATAAATCCAGGGTTTATTTCTTTAAATGGAACTACTTCATCTGAAGCAACAAAAGATTTTGGAATATCAAATGTTAGATTCTCTAAAGTTGTTTTTTCTTCTACAGCTGGCTCAATTGATTTTAAATAATCACTATAACTAGTTTCTTCTTCAACTATTGGTTCTGTAGGTATTCCCATTTCTTTTAAGATATTATCATTCATATTTTCAACTCCTTCTATTTCTTTTGCATTTCCAGAAGAATCATTATTCAATATTTTTTCTATTTCTTCATCTGTTCTTCTTACTGTTAATCTTTCTGAAATTATTTTATTTAACAATACAATTTGTTGTTCATTATTAAGTTTTAGTAATGATCTTGCATGTCTTTCTGAAATTTTATTTTCCATTAAAGCTTCTTGAACTTCTTCATTTAAATTTAAAAGTCTTAGTTTATTAGCTATTGTTGATTGAGTTTTACCTAATTTATCACCCAGTGTTATTTGATTTAGATATCCCATGTCCAATATTTTTTTATAAGAAACAGCCTCTTCTATAGGTGTTAAATTTTGTCTTTGAACATTTTCTATTAAAGCAATTTCAGCACTTTCTCTATCATCTAAAGTTGTTACTATTGCAGGTATTGTTGTTTTGCCTGCTAATACACTTGCTTTATATCTTCTTTCACCGGCTATTATTTCATATTTGTCGCTTATCTTTCTTACAACTATTGGTTGTATTATTCCGTGAATTTTTATTGATTCTGCCAATTCATTGATTGCTTTTTCATCAAACTGAATCCTTGGTTGAAATCTGTTTGGTAAAACATCATCAATATTTAGTACTTTTATTTCGCTATTATTCACTATAGTCACCCCTAACTACTTTATTCTTATTTTATAATACTATACTTCGGGAAATATTACAAGATATTTTTGGGAAATAATAAAAAAATAGATAATTACAATCTACTCTTTTTAATTTCACTATATTTTCTTGGGTATTTATTATTATCTTTTTCTTTTTGAAATAAAATAATTGTTCTACTACTTTCTTCTATTGGTAGTTTAAATTCGATTTTATTTATCAATTTAATATTTAATAATTTCATTACATTAGATGTTTCAATTAATTCTTCATTCATTTTTGCTTTCAAAGGAATAAAGTAGCCCTTTATTTTAGTCATTGGGATAGCGTACTCTAATAGTACTGAGGTATGAGCTACAGCTCTAGCTGTTGTTATATCAAATTTGTTTCTATTATTTATTGCATAATCCTCTGCTCTAGCATGTACAACTTCTATATTTTTTAGTTCTAATTCTTCAACAACTTTTTCTAAAAATTTTATTCTTTTATTTAATGAATCTAGTAAGGTTACTTTCAAATTTGGAAATACTATTTTTAGTACTAATCCTGGAAATCCAGCTCCTGTACCTATATCACATAGTGAATTTATATTTTTTAGATTTACTATTTTTGATATAGTTAAAGAGTCATAAAAATGTTTCAAATAAACTTCTTCTTTTTCTATAATTTTTGTTAAGTTCATTATTTTATTATATTCAACTAATAATTCGTAGTATTTATTTAACTGGTCTAATTGTATTTGTGTTAGTTCTACGTTAATTAATTTTAGTTCTTCTATAAATCTATTTTGATTCATTATTATTGTTCTCCTTTTTTAGATAAACCATTAATATTGATATATCGGCAGGATTAACTCCACTAATTCTTAGAGCTTGACCAATTGATGTTGGTAATACCTCTTTTAATTTTTGTCTGGCCTCGCTAGCAATATTTTTAATATTATCATAATTTATATTACTTGGTATTTTTTTGCTATCTAATTTTAGCATTTTTAAAGCTTCTTTTTCTTCTTTTTTTATATAACCTTCATATTTAATATTTATTTCAACTTCTTCTTCAATTTCTAAGGAGTAACTTGAATCAATTATATTTTGTTCTTTTAGTTTTTTAATATTTATTTCTGGCCTTTTTAAAAAATTATATGCACTTATTCCATCTTTTAATGGTGTTGTACCTAAATTATTTAATTTTTCTAAAGTTTCTTTATTTGGAGTTATTTTTAAATCTTTCAAATACTTAATCATATTTTTAATATCTTCTATTTTATTTAAGTATTTATCATATTGCTCATCTGTAATTAAGCCTACTTCATATCCATATTTTCTTAATCTTAAATCGGCATTATCGTGTCTTAATAACAATCTATATTCTGCTCTAGAAGTAAGTAATCTATATGGATCTCTTATTCCTTTAGTTACTAAATCATCTATTAATACTCCAATATATGCTTCATTTCTTCCTAATATTAAAGGTTCTTTATTTTCTAATTTTAACGATGCATTAATACCAGCTATTAATCCTTGGCAAGCAGCTTCTTCATACCCACTTGTTCCATTAATTTGTCCTGCTGTAAACAAATTTTCTATTATTTTTGTTTCTAATGATTGTTTTAAACATGTTGGATATATTGAATCATATTCTATTGCATAAGCATATTTAAGTATTTTAGCATTTTCTAAACCTGGTAAACTATGAACCATTTTCTCTTGAATATCATGAGGCATACTTGTTGAAAAGCCTTGTAAATAGATGGTATTACCATACTCTGGATTACTTTCTATCTTACTTTCAGGTTCTAAAAATAATTGATGTTTTTCTTTTTCGGCAAATCTTACTACTTTATCTTCTATTGAAGGACAATATCTAGGGCCTATTCCTAATATGTCATCTAATCCTCCATACATACTTGATTTATTAATGTTTTCTCTTATTATTTTATGAGTTTCTTCAGTTGTATATATTAAATGGCATGGAATTTGTTCTTCTATTTTATACATTGGTTCTAAATCAAAACTAAATGTTAATAATTCTTGATCTCCAAGTTCTAATTTTGTTTTACTATAATCAATAGTATTTTTATCTATTCTTTGAGGTGTTCCTGTTTTAAGTCTTTTAATTGGAAAGCCTAGTTTTTTTAAATTATCACTTAAAAAGTTTGATGGTTTTTCATTATGTGGACCTTGCCTAGTTCTAGTATTACCTACTAAAATATCTGATTTTAAATATGTTCCTGTTGTAAGTATTACTGTTTTACCAAGTATTTCTTCACCATTTTCTAATATAACTCCTTTTACAATATTATTTTCGACTATTAAATTTTCAACAATTCCTTCTTTTAATTCTAAACATGGCATTTGTTTTAAAGTATCTAGCATTTTTTTAGGATATGCTACTTTATCTCCTTGTGCTCGTAGAGCTCTTATAGCTGGTCCTTTTTTATTATTTAACATTTTTATTTGAATATGAGTCATATCTGCTATTCTACCCATTTGACCACCAAGTGCATCTATTTCTCTTACAACAATACCTTTAGCTGAGCCTCCTATTGAAGGATTACATGGCATGTCGGCTATATTACTAATATTTCCCGTTACTAATAATGTTTGCTTATTTTTCTTTGAGGCAGCAAATGCAGCTTCACAACCAGCATGTCCTCCACCTACAACTATTACTTCATACATAAAATCACTTCCCTTTAATTTCTAATATTATACTATTTATTTATATTTTATACAATGAATAGTATTAGTTGTTAACATTAATGCTTTAAAAAAAATAAGTATTAACTTATTTCCCTAAACAAAAATTGTTAAACATTGTATCTATTAGTTCTTCATTATAATTTTCTCCAATTATTTCCCCTAACATATTCCAAATAGCTTTTATATCTATTTCTAGTATATCTATTAATTCATTATTGTTTATACTTTTCTCTAGCTTATTTATTTCTTTTATTACTCTTTTTAGTGTTGCTATACTTTTAGAACTTGTTAAATATGTTAAATCTTGTTGTTCTATTTGTTCTAAATTAAATATTTTTTTTATTTCTTTTTTAAGGTTATCTATTCCTTCATATGTATTAGTGCTTATATAAATTTTATTTTTACCATTTAATTCTTCATCATTTATTTGTTTTTCTAAATCTATTTTATTTATTACTATAATATGATTTTTTGTTTTAATTTTATCTAATAATTCTAATTCTTCAACTGTTATTTTTTCATTATTATTTAATATAAATAAAATTAAATCAGAACTATTTATTAATTCTAAACTTTTATTTACACCTATTTTTTCAATTATATTATCTGTTTTTCTTATACCTGCTGTATCAATTATATTTAATAGAATACCATCAATATTAATTGTTCCCTCAATTATATCTCTTGTTGTTCCTTCTATGTTTGTTACAATTGCTTTATTTTCTTCTAATAAAGTATTTAGTAAACTACTTTTACCTACATTTGGTCTACCTATTATTGATGTTTTAATTCCTTCATTAATTATTTTTCCGTTTTTTGCTTCTTCTAATATTTGATTTATTTTTAGTTTTATATTGCTTATTTTTTTCTTTAATATAGGTATAGTTATTTCTTGTATATCATCATATTCTGGATAATCTATATTAACATTTATATTTGATAATATTTCTACTATATCAGTTCTTAAATCTTTAATTAAATTTGAAGTTTTTCCTGTTAATTGATTAACCGCTAATTCTCTTGCTTTTTCTGTTTTAGCCTCTATTATATTCATTATTCCTTCTGATTCTTCTAAATCTATTCTTCCATTTAAAAAAGCTCTTTTAGTAAACTCTCCTGGTTCTGCTAAACGACAACCATTATATAATAATAATTCTAATATTTTATTTGTTGTTGCTATTCCTCCATGACAGTTAATTTCTACTACATTTTCTGTTGTAAAAGTTTTTGGAGCTAACATTATACTTACTAAAACTTCATCTATTATTTTATTTTTTTCTTTTATATAACCATAATTTATAGTATGTGTTTTAACTACACTTAAGTTTTTGGAAAATATTTTGTTAACTATTTTTATTGAATCTATTCCACTTACTCTTATTATAGCAATTGCCCCTACTCCTAAAGATGTTGAAATGGCAGCTATTGTATCATCCATTTGTTTCACATGCCTTTCTTCTTATACCAATTAATTTAGATAAATCTTTTGGTTTTTTTAATACTTCTAGGGAAATATATTTATCTACTAATGATACTATCCAACTTTCTATAAATTTTGGAGGTATTTTGTTTAATGGAAACATATGTCTTATTATTATATTTTCTATTTTATTATTTACTAAATCCGGAAAATAAAGATAAGAATTTTTTAAGGCATCTTTTGCATGAGTAAATCCATGTTTTTTTAATAGTCTTTGTTTTTCTTCAATATCTTGCCATGGTGTTTTATAAAAATCGTGTAGTAAACCTCCTATTGCGGCACTTTTATAATCTTTATTCATTTTTTTAGCTATTTTGTATGACATTTTTGACACAGCTAATGAGTGTTCATATACACTTATATTTCCATGATGTTTATAGTCTTTTCTTTTTTGAAATTCTTCATTTTCCAATATTGGATAAATTATCTCATAATATTCACTTTTTTCTATATGCGTCATTTCATTACTCCTTAAATTTAATTTATATATATTATTATACACTTTTTAAAATATTTTTTAAAGTTCTTAATAATATATAAAATTTTTTTTAAATTAAAACCCTACATTTGTAGGGTTATTTTATATTATTTTTCTTCTTTACATTTAATTACTACGTGTCTATCTTTTCCTTCTCCAATACTTTCTGTTTCCAAGCCTTCAAATTCATCAACAATAGTATGTACTAATCTTCTTTCATATGAATTCATTGAGTCAAGTGAAACTGAAATATTTGTTTCTTTTACTTCTTTTGCTATATTTCTAACTAATAGTTCAATATTTTGCATTTTTTTAATTTTATAATTTGAAATATCTAAATTAATTTTTATTATTATTCCAGCGTAATTTTTAATACTTTGTCTAATTAAAGTTTGCATAGCATTTAAAGTTTTTCCGTCTCTACCAATTAATATAGAGTTATTATCAGATATTAATGTTACATTAAATGTTCCATCTATTTCTAATATTTCTGAATCAATAATAATATTCATTAAATTTCCAACGTTTTTAACAAATTTTTCTATTGCTTTTTTTACTTCATCTTTTTTTATTACTGAAATAATACATTTTGAGCTTTTAAATAGTTTTCCTTCAGTAAATTCTGTTTTAAAAAGCAAATCTTTTTTTTCACATTCTAATTCTGTTGTAATTTTATTAAATATTTCTTCTTCGTCTTTTCCTTCATATTTTATTATATTAAGCATTTTTAACACCTCTTTTTACAATTAAGTTTTGCATTATAGTAAATAAACTTGATACTATCCAATAAATTGCTATTCCAGATGATATAGTAAATGATGCTATTGTCATAGTAACCATCATTATATTTTTCATTAAATTCATTTGCTTTTCTTGTTCTTTACTCATTGATGCTCCACTATTTAATTTAAATGAATAATAAGTTGATCCTATTACTAATATAATTAAAATTATGTATTGCCATTGTCCATTATTTAATAATGCTACAGCTGGACTTTTTCCTAATTCTAAACCAAATAGTTTTCCTTCAAATAAAACTGGAATTCTATTAATAGCTTCTAAGAATGCAAAGAATAAAGGTATTTGTATAAAAGCAAATAAGCATCCAGATAATGGGCTAATACCATATTTTTTATAAATAAGCATCATCTCTTGAGATTTTTGCATCATTGCTTGTTTATCTGCTTTATTATTATATTTACTTTCTAATTTAGTTAATTCTGGTTTAGCTCTTTTCATATTTTCAGATTGTAATGCAGATTTTTTTGTGAATGGATAAACAGCCCCTCTTATTAATAGAGTTGCTATTATAATTGCTATTCCATAATTATTAAATATTTTTCCAATTTGAATTATTAACCAAGCAAGTGGTTGTACAAATATTGTAGTCCATAAACCATCATATTCTTTATTAGCAAATTTAATATTTTCACATTTTGGTAATTCTGTTATATCAATACTATTTTTTGTATAAAGAGCTATTATTTTTTTATTAGTAGGTTGACATAATATATTTAATGTTAGATTTTGACCTGTTTCTTCATTTTTCACTATTTTTTTATTTGTATCTTTAACATATGTTGTACATCCAGTTAAACCTAAAATTAATGTCAGCATAATTATGATTTTTATTTTATTTTTCTTCATGTTTTTCTCCTTTTACTATACCTAAGTTTGTTAAAATATTTAATAAATCATCGTTTATTTCTAAATACGTTTTATTTAAAATACTCTTCCTTACTATTATAATACAATTAAAATTATTTTGATATATTTTTTTATCAATTATATTTTTTAATTGTCTTTTAATCTTATTTCTACCAACAGCATTACATATTTTTTTACTTATTGAAATACCAAATTTGTAATTTTCTAATTCATTAGAAATTTCTAAATAAATAAAATAGTCTTTATATCTATAAGATTTATATTTAGTTATTATTCTATTAAATTCAGTATTTTTTGTTACAATATTTATTTTTTTCATAAATACCTCCTAAAGATAGTAAAAAATCACCTTTACTGCGGTGATTTTAATGAGATAAAACTTTACGTCCTTTTCTTCTTCTTCTATTTATTATATTAGTTTTCATTCTTTCAAAAAAACCGTGTTTCTTGCTTTTTTTTCTATTATTTGGTTGATATGTTCTTTTCATAATTACACCTCCGAACTAATAATCACTCATTGCTTATTAATTATATAGAGAAAAGAAGTTTTTGTCAACAAAAATTAGTAAATAATCTTAAAAAAATTAATGAAAAAATTTTTAAATTGTTTTCCACAATATTATGTGGAATAATATTTTTATTTGTTTAAATTTAATATTTATACACAATTATGTTAATAACTATAAATTAGCTTTTCATATAAAGTAATTATGTGTTAATAATTTTGTGGATTATTTGTGTATAAAATAAATATATTTTTTTTGCTTGTTTTTGCTTTTTTTTTCTTTTAAAATAAGGTAGAATAGTTTTATACGGTTTTCTAGAAATAGGAGGTAATAATGTGGATAATAAAATTTTATGGGATAATTGTTTAAATAAAATTAAAGATGAATTATCACCAATTACTTTCGATACTTGGTTTTCTGAAACAAAATTATACAATATTATAGATAATAAAGTAATTTTAACAGTTCCAATGCATGTAGTAAAAAAGATGTTATTAGAAAATTATAATGATTTGATTGAAGATACCTTTACAGATATTTCTGGCTCTAATTTTAAATTTGAATATTTAACTGAACAAGAAATAGAAGAAAATATTAAAATTGATACTAATAAATTAGGAGTTCCTTCTATATCAACTTTTGAATCCAACCTAAATTTAAATTATACATTTGATAATTATGTTATAGGTGATAGTAATAAATTTGCTAAAATGACTGCTATTGCAGTAGCTGAAAAACCTGGAAAAATGTATAATCCTTTATTTATATATGGAAAAAGTGGTTTAGGTAAAACACATTTAATGCATGCTATTGGAAATTATGTAAAAGAAAATACAAATAATAAAGTATTATATGTTACTTGTGAAAAATTTGTTGAAGATTTTGTTGGTATAAATAAAAAAAATGATGGAGAAACTAACTTTGATGCAGTAGAAATTTTTAAAAGGAAATATAGAGATGTTGATGTTTTATTAATAGATGATATTCAATTTTTAGGAAATAGAATAAAAACACAACAAGAATTTTTTAATACTTTTAATGAATTATATGATAAAAATAAACAAATTATTATTTCTTCTGATAGTTCTCCAGATGATTTAAAATTATTAGAAGAAAGATTAACAACTAGATTTAATTGGGGTATAACAATACCTATTGAACAGCCAGATTTTGAATTAAGAATGAAAATTATTGATAATAAATTATTAGGTCATGTTTTAGCAAAAGAATTTAATTTAGAAGTAAAAGAATATATTGCAAGTAATTGTACAAGTGATATAAGAAAATTAGAAGGGGCTATAACAAGAGTAACAGCATACTCTACTATAATGGGTGGTTCTATTATAAATATTAATTTAGCTTGTGAAGCTTTAAAAGATTATTTTGTAAAAAGTATTGTTTCTAAAAATAAAATAGAAAAAATACAACAAATTATTGCTAATAATTATAATATATCAATAGATGATTTAAAAAGTAAAAAAAGGTCAAGTAATATAGCACTTCCAAGACAAATTGCTATGTATATATGTAGAACTCATTTAAATGAACCATTACAAAAAATAGGAATTGAATTTGGAGGTAAAGATCATACAACTGTTATGCATTCTGTAGAAAAAATAACTAATAAAATTAAACAAAATATTAATTTTCAATTAGAGATAGATAAAATAATAAATAAAATATAATGTTGATAAAAAACAGTTATAAACATTTTTTACTCAATTAAATTCATTAAAAATATTATATAAAATAAACTAAAAATTTACTTTTCCACTATTTCTACATTAATAATAATAATAACAATTCATAATAAAAATAAAAAAGGAGGTTTTATTTATGAACTTAGAGATTAAACAAAATATATTATTAGAAAACTTAAATTATGTTATTAAAGGAATTTCAACAAAAAATATTATTCCTATATTAAATTGTATTAAATTTGAATTAACTAATGAAGGACTTTACTTAATTAGTACTGATAATGAAATAACAATTAAAACATTTATAGAAAAATCTAAAATATCTAAAATAGAAGAAATAGGTACAATTGTAGTTTCTGGTAAATACATTTATGAAATTATTAGAAAATTACCTAATGAAATAATTAAAATAGAAGAAATAATTGATAATAAAATTAATATATCTACTAATAATTCATCATTTAATTTAAATTGTAATAATTCAGATGAATATCCAAATATTGATTTAAATGATAGTAAAACTCCAATAAAAATAAATAAAAAAATATTTAAAACTTTGGTTAAACAAACATCATTTGCTACATCAACTCAAGAAAATAGACCTGAATTTACTGGAATTAATATAATAATTAATAAAAATAAATTAGAATGTACTGCTACAGATTCTTATAGATTAGCAAAAAAATTTATTGAATTAGATGAAGAAATAATTGATAATGTAAATATAATAATACCTAATAAAAATTTAGTTGAATTAGAAAAAATGTTAATTGATAATGAAGATTTATTAGAAATACATATTTTTAATAATAAAGTATTATTTAAATTTGATAATATAATTATAATGACAAGATTAATAAATGGAAATTATCCTGATACAAATAAATTAATACCAACAGAATTTAATTTAAAAATACCTATAAATTTAATTAATCTTTATAATTCTATAGATAGAGCAAGTTTATTAACTAGTGAATATGATAAAAATACAATTAAATTAGAATTAAAAAATAATATAATTACAATTTCTTCAAATATTCCAGAAATAGGTTATGTAGAAGAAAAAATTGAAATAGAAGAAAAAATAAATGAAAATTTTAAATTATCATTTAGTTCTAAATATATGTTGGATGCTTTAAAAGTATTTGATTGTGAAAAAGTAATACTTAATTTTAATGGTGAAGAAAAACCAATAATAATAAAAAATATAATAGATGATGGAATTATTCAATTAATTTTACCAGTAAAAACTTATTAAAAAAATAATAATATGACAAAATGTAACAAATATCTACAAAATATTAATATATAATCATTTCATTAGATTATTTCTAATTAGAAAGGAAATAAATAATGGAAGAATATGAAATAAATTCTAATACTTTAGTAATTATTTCAATAAATGATAAACAAGCTAAAGTAATTGAAGAGCAAAATATGTATATTATAAATAAAAATTCAAATGAAATAATTGATCATAGTTGTAAATATTTTGGAAGTTCATATTTAGGTAGACATGAAGGAACAAAAAATTTAATAGGAATTAATTATAAAACTCCAATTTTAATAGAAGAAACCAAAAATATTATATTTTTTCCAACATGTTCAATGAGATTAAGTGACTGTATATGGATTTCATTAAATAAAATTAAAGATTATTATAAATATAATAGAAATTCAAAAATTTTATTTAAAAATGGATATGAATTAGAATTAAATATATCAATTGGTTCATTAGAAAATCAAATATTAAGATCAACTTTATTAGAATCAGTTTTAAGAAAAAGAAAAAATAATATATAAATAAGCAAAAAGCTTATTTTTTATTAATATTTATGGTATAATATTTTTATATGTATAGGTATACTAAGAAAATATAAATATTCAAAAAAAGACCATTAAAATTTAAAAGAAGGTGTATAATGTATATTAATGACATTAATATTAGTAATTTTAGAAATTATAATAAGTTATCATTAAAATTTGAAAAAGGAATTAATATAATTTATGGAAATAATGGTCAAGGTAAAACAAATTTATTAGAAAGTTTATATATTTTAGGAATTACTAAATCACATAGATCTTATATTGATAAAAATTTAATAATGAAAGGAAAGGAAAAATTTAAAATAACTGGAAATATATATATTAAAAACATTAAAAGTAAATTAGAAATAAGTGTTGATAATCAAAAAAAATATTTAAAAATTGATAATAATAATATAACAAAAACTAGTGAATATATATCAAAAATGAATTTAATAATATTTTATCCAGATGACTTAGAATTAATTAAAAATTCACCAAATATAAGAAGAAATTTTTTAAATTTAGAATTAAGTCAATTATATAGTAATTATTATATTTTAATAAATGAATATAATAAAATACTAAAAATGAGAAATGATTACTTAAAAATAAGTAAAAATTTTGATTTAAATTATTTTGAAATTATTACAAATTTTTTAATTGAGAAGTCAATTCAAATTTATAGAATAAGAAATAAATTTATAATAAAATTAAATAAAAATGTTGAAAAAATATTTAAAAGTTTAACAAATATAGAAAAATTTAATATTTTATATAAAAATTCATTAAATTTTAATAATTATGAAAAAGATTATTTAAAAGAAATATTAAAAAATGAATTTAAAAAAATTATTAAAAAAGAAATAAAATATAAAATGACATTAATTGGACCACATAGAGATGATTTAGAATTTTATATAGATAATCAAAATTTAAAAGAATATGGTTCACAAGGACAACAAAGAATGGCTGTATTAGCTACAAAATTAGCTGAAATAGAAATTTTTAAAGAAATAAAAGATACAACTCCAATTTTATTATTAGATGATGTATTTAGTGAATTAGATAAAAATAAAAAAAATAACTTAATTAAATTTATTAATAATAATATGCAAGTAATAATAACAACAACAGATTTATCTAATATAAATAAAAAATTATTAAAAAATTCAAAATTAATTCAAATAGAAGCAGGAAACATAAAAAAAATCAAAGAGGTGGAATAGATGGAAAAAAATAATACACATTATGATGCATCAGATATACAAGTATTAGAAGGCTTAGAAGCAGTAAGAAAAAGACCGGGTATGTATATAGGAACGACAGATGTAAAAGGACTTCATCATTTAGTATGGGAAATAGTAGATAATTCAATAGATGAAGCATTAGCTGGATATTGTAAAAATATAGAGATTGTAATTAATAAGGATAATTCAATAACAGTAAAAGATGATGGTCGTGGAATACCGGTTGGAATACATTCAAAAACTGGCGTTTCAACAGTTGAAACAGTATATACAGTATTACATGCAGGTGGTAAATTTGGAGGTGGAGGCTATAAAGTCTCTGGTGGTCTACATGGAGTTGGAGCATCAGTTGTAAATGCTTTATCAAGCCTAGTTATAGTAAAAGTTTATATAGATGGAAATATATATGAAACAAAATTTGAAAATGGTGGAAAAACTTCACAAGAACTTACAATAATTGGTACTTGTGAAAAAGAAAGAACTGGAACAACAGTTACATTTAAACCAGATACTGAAATATTTGATACTAATATATATGATTATGAAACATTAAAAGTAAGAACTAGAGAATTAGCTTTTTTAAATAAAGGTTTAAAGTTAAATTTAAGAGATGATCGTGATTCTGAAGATACAACAGGGGAAACATTTTGTTATGAAGGTGGAATTAGTGAATATGTAAAATATTTAAATAAAAATAAAACTCCAATTCATAATCAAATAATTCATTTAGAAGGTGAAGAAGACGGAATACTATTTGAAGTAGCTATGCAATATCATTCGGGCTATAATGATAGTATATATTCATTTGTAAATAATATAAATACTCATGACGGTGGAACTCATGAAGAAGGAGTTAGAAGAGCATTAACAAGAGTAATAAACAGTTATGCTAAAAAAACAAATATATTAAAAGAAAAAGATGAATCTTTAACAGGAGATGATGTTAAAGAAGGATTAACAATGATAGTTTCTTGTAAACATCCTAATCCACAATTTGAAGGACAAACAAAAGGAAGATTAGGAAATTCGGAAGTAAGAAAACTATCAGATAATGTTTTTTCAAGTGGATTTGAAAGATTTTTAATGGAAAATCCTGAACAAGCAAGAATTATTATAGAAAAAACAATGACAGCAGCAAGGGCAAGAGTAGCAGCAAAGAAAGCAAGAGAATTAACAAGAAGAAAAAGTGATTTAGATGTTGTTAACTTTGGCGGTAAATTATCAGATTGTAAAAGTAAAGATCCTAGTATTTGTGAAATATTTATAGTTGAAGGAGATTCAGCAGGAGGTTCAGCTAAAACAGGTAGAGATTCTATGACACAAGCTATTTTACCTTTAAGAGGAAAAATATTAAATGTTGAAAAAGCAAGATTAGATAGAGCTTTATCAAACGAAGAAATTAGAACTATAATAACAGCATTTGGTACAGGAGTAGGTAGCGAATTTGATATTAGCAAATTAAGATATCATAAAATAATAATTATGACAGATGCAGATGTAGATGGATCACATATAAGAGTATTATTATTAACATTATTTTATAGATTTTTTAGACCAATAGTTGAAGGTGGATATGTATATGCAGCTCAACCACCACTTTATTGTATAAAACATGGAAAAACAGTTAAATATGTATTAACAGATGAAGAAAAAGATGCATATTTAGCAACAATAACTGCTAAACCAGATATTGCACGTATGAAAGGTTTAGGAGAAATGGATGATTGGCAATTATATGAAACAACAATGGATATAAATAAAAGAGTTCTTAGAAAAATCACAGTAGATGATTTAATAGCAGCAGATGAAATGTTTTCAAAATTAATGGGTGATGAAGTAGAACCAAGAAGAGAATTTATAGAACAAAATGCATCTTATGCACAAAATTTGGATATATAGGAGGTTATAATATGAATTATGAGATAGATAAATTAGAAGAAAAAAACATAGTTGATGAAGTAAAATCATCATTTCTTGAATATTCAATGAGTGTTATAATTTCTCGTGCTTTACCAGACTTAAGAGATGGATTAAAACCAGTACATCGTAGAATACTTTGGTCAATGTTTGAAGCAGGTTATACGACAGATAAACCTCATCGTAAATCAGCGCGTATAGTTGGGGATGTAATGGGTAAATATCATCCACATGGTGATTCATCAATTTATGAAGCAATGGTACGTATGGCACAAAACTTTACGTATCGTTATACACTAGTAGATGGACATGGAAATTTTGGTAATATTGAAGGAGATGGCGCAGCAGCAATGCGTTATACAGAATCAAGATTATCTAAAATTTCATTAGAATTACTAAAAGATATAAATAAAAACACTGTTGATTTTGACGACAACTTTGATGCTACAGAAAGAGAACCAAAAATTTTACCATCGAGATTTCCTAATATATTAGTTAATGGAACAATGGGTATTGCTGTAGGTATGGCAACAAATATACCACCACACAACTTATCAGAAGTAATTGACGGATGTATAGCATATATAGATAATCCTGAAATTGATACTTTAGAATTAATGAAATATATTAAAGGTCCAGATTTCCCAACAGGAGGAATTATATTAGGAAATAGTGGAATAAAGAAAGCATATGAAACTGGTAGAGGAACTATTACAATTAGAAGTAAAGCAACAATAGAAGAAAAAAACGGTAAAAGTTTTATAATAATAGATGAGGTTCCATATGGTGTAAACACTATGGAATTAAAAAACAAAGTTGCTGAATTAGTTCATAATAAAATAATAGATGGTATATCAGATTATCATACCGATTTAAAAAATGGTGTAAAAATAATTATTACGCTTAAAAGAGATGCTAACCCACAAGTTATTTTAAATAATCTATATAAACATACTCAATTCCAAACAAATTATGGAATAATACTTTTAATGTTAGATAATGGAGTTCCAAAGACTTTAGGATTAAGAGACATTATATCAAAATATATAGATTACCAAAAAGAAATAATAATAAGAAGAACAATGTTTGAGCTTGAAAAAGCAGAGAAAAGGGTTCATATACTTGAAGGATTAAAAATAGCTCTTGATAATATAGATGAGGTAATTAAAATAATTAAAGCATCAAAGACAGATGCTGTAGCTAAAGAACAATTGAACTTAAAATTTAATTTAGATGAAATTCAAACAGAAGCAATCCTTGAAATGAAACTAAGAAGATTAACAGGATTAGAAAAAGACAAAATTGAAGCTGAATTAAATGATTTATTAGAAACAATAAAAATGTTAAAAGAAATATTAAATTCAAAAGAAAAAATATTAGAAATAATTAAAACAGAATTAAAAGAAATTCAAAATAAATATGGTGATGATAGAAAATCTTTAATAGATATGACTGCAATTGACTTTATTGAGGATGAATCATTAATTCCAGTAGAAGATATAGTTATAACTTTGACAAATAAAGGTTATATTAAAAGAGTTAACAGTGAAACGTACAAATCTCAAAATAGAGGCGGAGTAGGAATTAAAGGAATGGGAACTAATGAAGAAGATTATGTTGAACATTTAATTTCTATGACAACACACGACTATATATTGTTTTTCACAGATAAAGGTAAAGTTTATAGAATAAAAGGTTATGAAGTGCCTGAATATAATAGGCAATCAAAAGGATTACCAATTATTAATTTATTGCCAATAGAAAAAGAAGAACAAGTAACCGTAATGTTAAAGGTTGAAAATGAAGAACAAAACAAATATATTGTATTTTGTACACAAAATGGTTTAATAAAAAGAACTGATATTAAAGAGTTTGATAGTATTAGAAATAATGGGAAAATTGCTATTAGTTTAAAAGAAAATGATAAATTGATAGCTGCCAAAAAAACTGATGGTACAAAAGAAATAATGATTGGTTCATCAAATGGCCAAATGGTTAGATTTGATGAAAACGAAATTAGAGTTATGGGAAGAACTGCATCGGGTGTTAAAGGTATTAACATAAGCAAAGGTATTTGTGTAGGGTGTGAAGTAACTTCTAGCAATCAACAAATTCTAGTAGTAACAGAAAAAGGTTATGGGAAACGTACAGAAGTACAAGAATATAGACAAACACATAGAGGAAGTAAAGGTGTCAAAGCATTAAATATTACTGAAAAAAATGGTAACATTGTTTCCTTTAAAATAATTAATACTAATGAAGATTTAATGATAATAACTAATAGTGGTATTATTATAAGATTGCCAATTGATCAAATATCAACAACTGGAAGAGTTGCTCAAGGTGTTAAGCTTATTAATTTAAAAGAAGAACAAAAAGTAAGCACAGTAGCACTTTTACAAAAAGAAGAAGAAATAGAGGAACAAACAGTTTAGTATTATCTTATGTTCCACGTGAAACATAAGATATAAATAAAGTAATGTTCCACGTGAAACATAAACATATAAAACTAATAATGTTCCACGTGAAACATATATAAAAAATTGATTTAGAACAAAAAATAGTATATATTAATAAAGACACAACGTTTATATTTGAATCAGGTCAGAGTCGGAAGACAGCAGCCTTAAAAATTCCTAAACGTGTGTGTCTTTTTTTGTAGGTGATAAAATGATAGAATATATGAATGAAGCTTTTAAACAAGCACTAAAAGCTTATAAAAACAATGAAGTCCCAGTAGGGGCAATAATAGTTAAAAAAAACAAAATAATTTCTAAATCATATAATAAAAAAGAAAAAAATAATAATGCAATTAAACATGCAGAATTAGATGCTATAGAAAAAGCTTGTAAGAAGTTAAAAACATGGCATTTAGAAGAATGCACATTGTATACAACGTTAGAACCATGTTTAATGTGTACAGGAGCAATATTACAAGCACGAATTAAAACAATCTATTATTCATCAACAAATAATAACTTTGGTGAAATAGAAACACTAAGAAAGTATGACAAAAAGATAATAATAAAAAAAGGATTACTAGAAAAAGAAACTAGTGAATTACTAAAAAAATTCTTTAAAGAAAAAAGAAAATAACAATAATTATTTTCTTTTATTATGATATAATAATTATTGTTGAGGTGATAAAATGTATCAAACTTTGTATAGAAAATATAGACCGTTAAATTTTAATGAAGTAGTAGGGCAAAGGGTAATAATAAAAACATTACAAAACGCAATTTCAAATGGTACTTTATCACATGCTTATTTATTCACAGGACCAAGAGGAACTGGAAAGACAAGTGTAGCAAAAATCTTAGCTAAAACAATTAATTGTACTAATCTAAAAGAAAATATACCATGCAATAAATGTGTAAATTGCACACAAAACAATATAAACCCTGTAGATATACTAGAAATAGACGCTGCATCAAATAATGGAGTAGATGAAATTAGAGAATTAAAAAGCAAAATTAATCTAGTGCCTTCAATGGGAAAATACAAAACATACATAATAGATGAAGTCCATATGTTGTCAACAGGAGCTTTTAATGCTTTATTAAAAACATTAGAAGAACCACCAAACCACGCAATATTTATTTTGGCAACAACAGACCCACATAAAATACCACTTACGATCTTATCAAGGTGCCAAAGATTTGATTTTAAAAAGCTTAATATAAAAGAAATAGCAGATAGATTGGATTATATTATAGAACAAGAAAAAATTAAAATAGAAAAAGAAGCAATAAAAGAAATAGCAATTTTATCTGATGGAGGCATGAGGGATGCATTGAGCCTTCTAGATCAAGTAATAGCATATTCTACAAACGATATACTACTTGAAGATATACATGAAATAAATGGAACAATAACAACAGTAGAACAACAAAAATTCTTAAAAAATATAATTTTAGGAGATATAGACTCAGCATTTGTTGAAATAGATAATTATGACCTAAATGGTAAAGACTTTATAAAATTAACAGAAGCAATAATAAAAACATTAAGAAATTTACTATTAAAACTTAATGCACCAAATTTTTATATTAATAATAAAGTAAACAGTGAAGAAGAGCTAGATATTGAAAAAATAGGCAACGAAAAAATACTAAATTATATTTGGGAGTTTAATAAAGGAATAAATGAAATGAAACAATCTAATTATCCTAGATTAATATTTGAACTAATTATAATTAAAATAATGAATCCTGAAGATAAACAAAAACTGGACTTAAAAGAAATAAGAATAAATAACACTTTATATAACTTTAATAAACAAGAACTGTTAGAATTTGTTAAAAACATTGGAAATATAGAAAAAAGTAAAGAAAATAAAAAGTATGACGAATATATATCTTTAATCCTAAAAGGCTCAATAAGGGCAATGGGTGGAGAAAATATAATTATTGTTTTAGATAATATAGAAGAAATAAATAAATTTAATAACAATTTAGAAATAATTGATCAATTCCTTTTTGAAAAATACAAAATAAAGTATAAAATAATATCAGTATCAAAAGAAGAATGGGAAAAAATAAAAAAAGAATATAATAATAAAGAAAAAAAATATGAATACATTAATGAATAGAAAGTAGGAATAATATGAACATACAAGCAATGATGAAACAAGCTCAAAAATTACAAAAAGACATGTTAACTGCAAAAGAAGAAATAGATTCAAAAGTATTTATAGGAACAAATTCATTTGTAACTGTAAATTTAAAAGGAACAAAAGAAATAGCAAGCATAAAAATAAATAAAGAATCATTAGATAAAGAAGAAATAGAAATGTTAGAAGATATGATTACAATAGCAATAAATAATGCCATTAAAGAAATAGATAATGAAACAGAAACTAAAATGGGTAAATATTCACAAGGAATGCCAGGTCTATTTTAATGAAGTACCCACAAACATTGTTTAATTTAATAGAATGTTATAAAAAACTACCTGGGGTAGGAGAAAAAACAGCTGAGAGAATGGCATTGGCAACTTTAGAAATAGATAGTGACATGATTGATTTATTTTCTGAATCATTAAAAAACGTTAAAACAAAAATCACTAGATGTAAAAAATGTAATAACCTATCAGAAGGAGAACTCTGTGAAGTGTGCAAAATGCCAAATAGAGATAATTCAACCATATGTGTAGTAGAAGGTCCAAAAAATGTTATGATTTTTGAAAAAATAGGTTCATATAAAGGACTATACCATGTTTTGGATGGATTAATATCACCTTTAGATGGAATTGAACCAAAGGATATAAACATTAATTTTTTAATAGAAAGAATAGAAAAAGAAAATATAAAAGAGATTATAATAGCAGTCAGACCAAGTATTGAAGGTGAAACAACATCACAATATATATCAAGGATACTTGAAAAGCATCCAGTAAAAGTATCAAGAATAGCTCACGGTATTCCTATTGGAGTAGACATGGAATATATTGATGCTTTAACTTTAGAACTAGCATTAGAAGATAGAACAACTGATTTTTAATTGTCTTTATCAAATCTAATTTAATATATTAAAGAGGTGAGTAGCGTGTTAGATGAATTCATTGATGAACAAAAAGTTCCATATAGAATATTTATAAATACAGTAATAAAAAATAAATGCTCACATGCTTATTTGATAGAAACAAATGGATATTCAAAAAAAGAAGAACTAGCCTTTGCTTTTGCAAAGTATCTATTTTGCCCTTATAATTATTCAAATAAATCCGAATGTGTTAAATGCACACAATGTGATAAAATAGATAAAGAAATTTTTTCTGAATTTAAAGTAATAAGGCCAGATGGACTTTGGATAAAAAAAGAGCAACTACTAGAATTACAAGAACAATTTAAAACAAAAGGAATTCTTTCAAATAAAAGAATATATATAATTACAGATGCAGCAAAATTAAATGCAACATCCTCTAATACAATACTAAAATTTTTGGAAGAGCCATCTGAGAATGTAATTGCTATTTTATTAGCGGATAACATTCATCAATTGTTAGATACAATAGTATCAAGATGCCAAGTAATAACACTTAAGAAAAATTTAAATGAAAGTAACAAATTAGAATCACTATTATCAGTTAAAATAGAAAATTTAGAAAACATAAAAGAAAATACAGTTAAATTTGTTAACACTTTAGAATTAAAAAAAAATCAAACAATTATTTTAGCGAAAAAGCTTTTTCATAATAATATTCAAGAGAAAAATGAAACTTTAGCAGCTGTAGAAATAATGATACTTTATTATAGAGACATGTTGAATATAAAATTAAATAGAAAAACTTTAATATTTGATGAAATAGATGCCAATACAATAAAAAACAACAATATAAATATCATAAGCAAAAAAATAAAAATATTGTTGGATATAAAAAATAAATTGTATATAAATGCTAATACAAATTTACTAATAGACAAATTAATAATAGAAATTGGAGGAGTAAAATGAAAATAGTTGGTGTAAAATTTGATAACGAAGACCGTGTAAATTATTTTTATATAGAAGACTTGGAAATTAAAAAAGGACAAGCAGTAATTGCCGATGATGGTGGTAACTTGCGATTTGGTTTAGTTGTAACAGAAATTCATACAGTAGATAATAAAAAATTAAATAATGAACTAGGTAAAATAATTAGAATTGCCACTGAAGATGATTGTCAACGTAATTTAAACAATATAAATCAAGCATGTCAAGCATTAAACAAATGTAGGGAACTAATTAAAAAATATAATTTAGAAATGAATGTAATAGACACTATATATACATTTGATCAAGACCAACTATTATTTCACTTTTATGCAGAATCAAGAGTAGATTTTAGAAATTTAGCTAGAGAGTTAGCATCTATATATAAAACAAGAATAGAACTTAGACAAATAGGAGTAAGAGATAAAGCAAAAAGAGTATGTGGAATGGGACTATGTGGTCAAAAACTATGTTGCTCAAGATTTTTAAATGACTTTGATTCTGTTTCAATATCTATGGCAAAAAATCAAAATTTGTCTTTAAATCCTACAAAAATAAATGGAGTATGTGGAAGATTATTATGTTGCCTAAAATATGAAAATGAATGTTATAAAGAATGTAGAAATAATCTGCCTAATATAGGGCAAACAGTAGAAGTTGATGGGCTAAACGGTAGGGTAATATCAACTGACATACTAAAAGAAAAATTCAAAGTAGAAACAGCAAAAGGTATAATAGAGGTTGATAAGGATGGAAAAATTTAATTACTTATTAGGATATGAAAATTTAAGAATATATCAAAATAGTGACATGTTTAATTTTTCTATAGATTCTATTCTTCTTCCTAACTTTGTTACATTAAATAGTAAAATCAAAAAGATTCTTGATATCGGAACAGGCAATGCTATAATACCAATACTACTAACAACAAAAACAAAAGCATTAATAGATGCAGTAGAAATTCAAAAAGACGTATTTGAATTAGGTGAAAAATCAATAAAATATAACAAACTAGAATGCCAAATAAAAATTTATAACCAAGATATTAAAGAATATTATAAAAACATAGAATCTGATACATACGATACAATAACTTGCAATCCTCCTTTTTTTAAAATTATTAAAACAAATAGAGTAAATGAAAAAGAATATAAAACGATAGCTCGTCATGAAATAAAATTAAACTTAGAAGACATTATGATTATTTCAAAAAAGCTACTTAAAAATAATGGAAATATTGCTATAGTTCATCGTACAGATAGATTGATAGATATAATAGAAGTAATGAGAAAGTACAATATTGAACCAAAAAAAATAAGACTAGTGTATCCTAAAGAAAATACTGATTCAAATATAATATTAATTGAAGGAACAAAGAATGGAAAAACGGGTCTTAAAATATTAAAACCATTAATATGCCATGATGAATTTGACAATTATAGTTCTGAAATAAAACAATATTTTAATAATTAGATAGTAAAACTGTCTTTTTTTCAAAATATGTATTATAATACCATTGAGAAAGAGGTGATTATATGTCTTCAAAAAGCTATAATAATACAGCAACTTTATATATAATACCTACACCAATTGGTAATATGGAAGATATAACTTTAAGAGCAATAAATACTTTAAAGCAAGTAGAAGTCATTTTTTGTGAAGATACAAGAGTAACATCAATACTTTTAAATCATCTTAAGATTAAAAAAAGAATGATATCTAATCATAAATTTAATGAAACAAAAAACAATGTAAAGTTACTAGAATATTTAAATGATGGCAAAAGTGTAGGAATAGTGACAGATAGAGGAACCCCAATTATTAGTGATCCTGGATATGAACTTGTAAAACAAGCAATTGATAGTAATTTTAATGTTGTATCTTTACCAGGGCCAACAGCCTTTGTGCCAGCGTTAACAGTCTCTGGCCTAAGTCCTCAACCATTTTTGTTTTATGGATTTTTAATTAATAAAGCAGGTAAAAGAAAAAAAGAATTAGAGGTATTAAAAAATAATACAGAAACAATGATTTTTTATGAATCACCACATAGAATATTGGAAACTTTAGACAATATGCTTGAAGTATTTGGAAATAGAAACATATGTATTTCCCGGGAAATATCTAAAAAATTTGAAGAAATATATAGAGGGACAATTGAAAGTGTAAAGAAAGAAATGCTTGAAATAAAAGGAGAACTAGTTATAGTTGTTTCGGGAAATACTTGTAAAAATACTTTTGACAATATAAATGTTATAGAACATGTAAACCTTTATATTAAAGAGGGAATGAATTCAAAAGATGCAATAAAGAAAGTATCTCAAGATAGAAATGTAAATAAAAGCGATATATATAAAGAATATCATAGAGGTGACTTATGAAAATAATAATTGGATTAGGAAATCCAGGCAAAGAATATGAAAATACTAGACATAATATTGGGTTTGAAATAATTGACAAATTTGCCTCTAGAAAAAATTTAAAAATTGAAAAAAGTAAATTTGGAGGTTTATACGCAGAGACTATTATTAAAGATGAAAAAGTAATATTACTAAAACCATCAAAATATATTAATTTGTCAGGAGAAGTAATAAAAAAGTATATAGACTTTTATAAAATAAACATTGAAGACATTTTAATTATAAGTGATGACTTAGATCAAGAACTTGGTAAATTTAAACTTAAATATAAAGGAAGTAGTGGCGGACACAACGGACTTAAAAATATAGAATTAAATTTAAAAACAAATGAATATAAAAGAATAAAAATAGGGATTTCTAATAACAAAAGTATTAATACAAAAGATTATGTTTTAGGACATATAGATAAAGAAACAAATCTTATTATTGAGCCAACACTAAAAATAATTCAAGATGTCTTAGATGATTACTTTGAAATGACATTTGACAATTTAATGAATAAATATAATTAATGATACAAAAAAGTATCATTTTTAGACTATAGAAAGGGTGAAAAAGCATGTTTGATAAATTATTTAGTACAAACAATTTAAATGTAAATGGGCTAACCAATGAATTACAATGCATATATTTGTATAATTACTATTTACAAAATAAAAAACCTGTAATATTTGTTGTAAATTCATTATATGAAGCAAATAAAATTTATCAATCAATACTAAATTACACATCCAACGTTTGTTTTTTTCCAATGGATGATTTTTTAACAAGTGAAGCATTGGCCGTTTCTCCCGAATTAAAAGCAAATAGAATTGAAACACTAAATAAAATAATAGAAAACCCATATCAAATTGTTGTAACCAATTTAATGGGCTTCTTAAAATATTTACCATCAAAAGATCAATTTCATAAAAACGTTTTAAACATAAAAATACATGATGAATACGATATTCAAAAACTAACAGAAAAACTATATTCTATGGGTTATAGAAGAGAAACTCTTGTATCTTCAACTGGTGAAATGGCAGTAAGAGGTTATGTAATTGATATATATGGAATAGGCATGAATAATCCAATAAGATTAGAATTTTTTGGAGATATAATAGAAGACATAAGAGAATTTGATGATAAAACTCAACTAACACTTAAAAAACTAGAAAAAATAAAAATAGAAACTAATACTGAAGTCCCTATTGGAAATGACATTAAAGAAACAAGTATAATAAAATATATGCCTGAAGCACAAGTAATATTTCATAATTATTTGGAAATAGAAGCCAATTATATAAAACTTATTGAAGAAATTGATGAATATAATAATAGTTTAGAAAGACCATCAAATACAAAATATATGCATAAACTAGAAGAGCTAAAAAACAATAAGGCAATAAATCTAGACAATTTTGATAATAGTGTAGATAAAACACAAAATTATATATCTTATAAAATAGAACCTTTTAATAGTAATATAACAGAAATAAATAAAAGACTAAATAATAGCATACTAGATAACACTGTAATAATTTGCTTAAATAATAGATATCAAATGAATAAAATAATAGAAAACCTTAATAATAAAAACATTATAATAACTAATGAAAACGAAATATATAACAATAAAATAAACTTAATAATAAAACAAATATCAGAAGGGTTTAATTATAATAATCTAATTGTTATTAGTGAAAACGAATTTTTTAATAAAGAAGAAGTAAGAACAAATTATAAAAACAGTTTTAAATTTGGTAAAAAAATTAGAGATATTAATAAGTTAAGCATAAATGATTATGTAGTTCATAATATTCATGGAATAGGAAAGTATATTGGAATAAAGACATTAGTAAAAAACGGATTAAAAAAAGATTATTTAGTTGTAGAGTACAAAGGCAATGATAAATTATATATACCTGTTGAAAAAATCGATTTAATAAACAAATTTTCATCAAATGAAGGTATAATCCCAAAAATTAGTACATTAGGTGGTAGTGAATGGGCAAAAACAAAATTAAGAATTAAAACAAAACTAGAAAAAGTAGCTATGAATTTATTGGAACTTTATGCTAAAAGAGAAGCAAGCTCTGGATTTTCTTTCTTTAAAGATGATGAAAATCAAATAGAATTTGAAAAAAGTTTTATTTATGAAGATACCAATGATCAAAGAAAAGTAACAGAAGAGATAAAAAATGATATGCAAAAGAGTAAACCAATGGATAGGCTTTTATGTGGAGACGTTGGTTATGGTAAAACAGAAGTAGCTTTTAGAGCTATGTTTAAAGCAGTTTTATCTGGGAAACAAGTAGCATATTTATGCCCTACCACAATACTTTCAAGTCAACATTATCATAATGCAATAGAAAGATTTAAAGAATTTCCTATCAATATAAAACTAATAAATAGATTTGTTACAAAAAAAGAAATAAACGTAATTATAGAGGAACTAAAACATGGGAAAATAGATATTGTAATAGGTACACATAGACTATTAAGTAGCGATATATGCTTTAAAAACCTTGGTTTGTTAGTAGTAGATGAAGAACAAAGATTTGGAGTAAACCATAAAGAAAAAATAAAAAATTTAAAAAACAACATAGATATTTTAACTTTATCAGCAACTCCAATCCCAAGAACATTACAAATGTCAATGTTAGGTATTAGAAATTTATCTTTATTAGAGACACCGCCTATCAATAGATTTCCAATTCAAACATATGTATTAGAAGAAAATAATTACATAATTAAAGATGCAATTTATAAAGAACTATCACGTAATGGACAATCTTTTATTTTATATAATAATGTAATAAATATGGAATTAAAAAAATTGGAAATTGAGAAGTTAGTTCCTGAAGCTAAAATAGCTTGTGCACATGGTAAAATGACAAAAAATGAAATTGAAAATGTAATGACAAAATTCATAAATAAAGAATTTGATATTTTATTGTGTACAACTATAATTGAAACAGGAATAGACATACCAAGCGTTAATACTTTAATTATCATAGACGCAGACAAATTTGGATTATCACAACTATATCAAATTAGAGGAAGAGTCGGTAGATCAAATAAAATAGCTTATTGTTATCTAATGTATAAAAAAGGAAAAGTATTGTCTGATATTGCTAATAAGAGACTATCTGTTATAAAAGAATTCACAGAATTAGGTAGTGGATTTAGAATAGCGGCCCGTGATTTATCAATAAGAGGAGCAGGGGATATATTAGGAAGTGAACAAGCTGGATTTATTGATACAATAGGAATTGAGCTATACTTAAAAATGCTAAATGATGAAGTAAATAAATTAAAAGGAGTAATTCCTGAAGAAAAAGTTATAGTAGATCAACCATTATTAAACGTTGAAACAACTATTGACGATAAATATGTAGACGAAGTAGACTTAAAAATAGAAATACATAAAAAAATTAACGAAATTGATTCATATGAAAAATTATTAATAATAAAACAAGAAATAGAAGACAGATTTGGAAACATAAGTGAAGGTATATTAATATATATGTATGAAGAATGGTTTGAAAAATTAGCCTTTGAACTTAATATTAATAAAATAAGACAAACAAACAATTTTATTGAAATAACACTCCCTTTAGAGATAACTAATAATGTAAATGGAGAATTATTATTTATAGAAATAAGCAAATTAACTAGAATGTTTAGATTTAAAATGATAAATAAATGTTTGATTGTAACACTAGATTTAATAAAATTAGATAAACATTTTATTTACTATTTAATAGAATTAATGAATGTAATAAAAAAGTCAATAATTAAGTAATTTTCTTGCACAATAAGTTTACATATGCTATAATTTACTTAAATTAAAAGGTTATGATGGAAAGAAAAATAATTAAGTTTTTAAAGAGAATTAGTGTTTGGTGAGAACTAATAAAAACAATTATTTGAAATGGTTCCTGAATTATTCAAGTGAATATTTTAGCTTGAGTCGTAGATTATGCGTTAAATAAAAGAGGTAGAAATTTCTACAAATTAAGGTGGTACCACGTGAACTACGTCCTTATTATAGGGAGTAGTTTTTATTTTGGAGGTAAAAATGAGATATTTTGAAAAAATAAGTTATAAACAATTTAAATTAGATATTAGTAGTGATTTAGAACTGTACAATTCTTATGAACTGCCTAAAAGATCTACAAAAACAAGCGCTGGATATGATTTTACAGCAATTAATGGATTTACACTTAAACCTAGTGAAATAATTACTATTCCTTTAGGAATAAAAGTTAGAATGAATTCGGATGAATTTCTTATGATTGTCATAAGAAGTAGTATGGGTTTTAAATATAATGTAAGGTGTGTAAATCAAGTAGGAATAGTTGATAATGATTATTATAACAATCCTAGTAACGAAGGACATATTTATTTAAAAATCCAAAATCATGGTAATACAGATTATATTGTAAAAAAAGGAGACAAAATATGTCAAGGTATTTTTTCGAAATATTTATTAGTTGATAATGAAGAAATAGTAATAGAAAAAAGGACTAGTGGGTTAGGCTCAACAAATAAGGAGGAATAAAATGAAAGAAAAATTTTATATATCAACAGCAATCGCATATGCTTCAAGTAAACCACATATAGGAAATACTTATGAAATAGTTTTGGCAGATGCAATAGCTAGATATAAAAGACTAAAAGGATATGATGTTTATTTTCAAACAGGAACAGATGAACATGGGCAAAAAATAGAAGAAAAAGCTAAAGAAAAAGGAATAAATCCTCAAGAGTATGTTGATGAAATGGCTTTAGAGGTAAGAAAAATATGGGATTTAATGAATACAAGCTATGATAAATTTGTTAGAACAACAGATTGTTCTCATAAAGAGAAAGTAGCTAAAATATTTAAAAAATTGTATGATAAAGGAGATATTTATAAAGATAAATATGAAGGCTTATATTGTACACCTTGTGAGTCTTTTTGGACAGAATCGCAATTAATAAATGGTAAATGTCCAGATTGTGGTGGGGATGTAAAAATCGCTAGTGAAGAAGCTTATTTCTTAAAATTAAGCAAGTATAGTAAAAAACTAGAAGAATATATTGAAAACAATCCTACATTTATTGAACCAGAAACAAGAAAAAATGAAATAATGAATAACTTTATAAAACAAGGCTTACAAGACCTTTGTGTATCAAGAACATCATTTAGTTGGGGAGTGCCTGTTAACTTTGATAATAAGCATGTAGTTTATGTTTGGATAGATGCGCTATCAAATTATATTACCTTCTTAGGTTATGAACCAGATGCAGAAAACAGTCCTGATTTTGATAAATACTGGCCAGCTGATGTTCACTTAATTGGAAAAGATATATTAAGATTTCATACAATATATTGGCCAATTATGTTAATGGCACTTGACTTACCATTACCTAAAAAAATATTTGGTCATCCATGGGTATTATTTGGTGAAGATAAAATGAGTAAATCTAAAGGAAATATTATTTATGCTGATGAACTTGTAAATAAGTTTGGCGTCGATGCAGTAAGATATTATTTATTACACGAAATACCTTTTTCAAGTGATGGAACAATAAGCTATGACTTATTAATTGAAAGAACAAATTCTGATTTGGCCAATATTTTAGGGAACTTAGTTAATAGAACAATATCAATGGCACATAAATATTTTGGCGGAATAATATATGAACCAATTTGTAAAGAGCCAATTGATGACGAATTAATTACATTAGTTCTAAATACAGCAAGTATAGTAGATGAAAAAATGAATAATTTAAAAATAGCAGATGCAATAGGAAGTATTTTCGAAATATTTAGGAGATGTAATAAATATATAGATGAGACAACTCCTTGGTTGTTAGCAAAAGATCCAGAAAAAGATGAACGATTAAAAACTATTTTATATAATCTATTAGAAGCAATAAGATCTGGTGCAGTTCTTTTAAGTCCATTTTTACCAGATACAGCCAACCTAATCTTTCATCAATTAAATACAGAAAATAAATTTATTGAAAGCATTAATTTTAGAGGCCTAGATTCAGGAATTGTGTTAAACAATCCTTCCCCTTTATTTTTAAGAATTGACAAAGAGGAAAAGTAATATAAATTTGTTTTAAATAGAAAGGATAAGACTATGATAACTAATAAAGAAACCAAGTATATGGTACTTACCATATCAGCAGTATCACTAATGGTTGTATGTAGTTTGTTGGTAGAATTTAATATAGAAGATGTATTGTATTTATTGTTTATTACAATCGCACTAGTAAAATATGCAATAATAGAATACAAAAAGTAGAAAATTATACCGTTTAATGGTATAATTTTTTTGGTGATAATTATGTTTATAGATACCCATTGTCATTTAAATAAAAAATATTATGACAATTTAGAAGAAATAATAGAAGAAATGAAAAACAATTTAATGATTGTTAGTGGATGTAATGATATAACAAATAAGGAAGTAATAGAATTAGTTAATAAGTATCCAAATATTTATGGCTCAATAGGTATACATCCTGAAGATACTGCCGAAATGACAGAAAATAGTTATCAATATATTATTGATAATATAAAAAATCCTAAAATAGTAGCAATAGGCGAAATAGGATTAGATTATTATTATAGAAAAGATAATAAAGAAATACAAAAAGAAGTTTTTAGAAAACAAATAGATATAGCTATAAAATATAATAAAGCAATTGTTGTTCATAGTAGAGAAGCAATAAATGATACAATTAAAATATTGGATGAAAAAAACCCTAAAAAAATAATAATGCACTGTTATAGCTCTAGTTTAGAAATAGCACGTGAATTAGTTAAAAAAAACATAAAACTAGGAATTGGCGGAGTTTTAACTTTTAAAAATGCTCAAACTTTAAAAGAAATAGTAAAAAATATTGATATAAAACATTTACTTTTAGAAACAGATAGTCCATACTTGAGTCCAACACCATTTAGGGGTGAGCAAAACAAACCGTCAAATTGTTACTATATTGCAAAGGAAATAGCTGATATAAAAGGACTTACTATTGAAGAAGTCTTTAAAATAACAACAGACAATGCTATAGACCAATTTGACTTACCTTTATAATTTTGATAGAATTTTATTAATGAAAAAAACAATGAGGTGAAATAAATGAATATTGGTTTACTTGGATTATTGGGTAAATGGAGCAGTATAGTGGTTATTTCTTTTATGTCATTTTTTAATACAAATTTATATACTGAAAAAGAAATAGGAATAAATAATGATAATGCAACAAAAGATGTAAGTATTATAAGCACTATTACTAAATATAAAACAATTACAAAATACAATTCAAAAATACCAAGCAACATCTCAAAAACAATTATTGAAGGTGTTGATGGAATAAAATATGTTACTAGTGAAAATGAAGAAGTTCAAGTAGTTCAAGAGCCAATTAGTAAAGTAATTGAAAAAGGCTCAGGAGCTTATGGGATATATAAAGGTAAAATTTCTGGATATGGACCAGATTGCGTAGGATGTACAGGAACAGGTAATTTAGCTTGTAAAACAGAGAACAAGAAAATCCATAGTCTAGTTAATGATGGCATTTACTATATAGATGATGAATATAACAAAGTCAGAATTTTAGCGGCAGCTTTAAAGGCGTTTCCTTGTGGGACAATTATTGAAGTAACAAAAGCTGGTAAAGAACCTTATATGGCTGTTGTATTAGATACAGGTGCATCAATGATTAAAGCTTGGAATAATGGAATTGTATGGATGGATTTAGCGTATTCAACGCAAAAAGATAAAACAATATTTGGGGCAGATGGGCTAACAGGCGCAAATATTTCATTTAGTGTACAAAGATGGGGATGGTAACCATCTTTTTGTTTTAATTATTAAAACTCTATCTAAAACAATAATAATTTGTTATAATATTAAAGATAAATAAAAAATTTTAAAATAAAATAGGAGGCTTTATATGAACTATTCACCAAGAGAAATGAATGAAACCTTAAATAAAAATAATTTTAACTTTAAAAAAAAGTTTGGTCAAAATTTTATTATAGATGAGAATATTATTAAAAATATTGTAAATAAATCTAATGTAGATAGTGACACATTAGTTATAGAAATAGGTCCTGGAGCTGGGTCTCTTACAAATTTTTTAGCGCAAAAAGCTAAACAAGTACTATGCTATGAAATAGATGAAACTCTAAATACTATTTTAAATCAAAATTTAATTAACCATAAAAATATTAATATAATATATAAAGACTTTTTAAAAGCCAATATAACTGATGATATAAAAGATTATGAATATAAGAAATTGTATATAATCGCTAATTTACCATATTATATTACAACCCCAATAATTGTAAAAATAATAGAAGAAAAAATAAACGTTGATAAAATAGTGATCATGGTTCAAAAAGAAGTGGGAAATAGATTTAAAGCAAATCCTGGTTCAAAGGATTACAGTTCATTATCAATTTTTTTAAAATATTATTTTGAAATAAACAAGATAATGGATGTAAGCAAAAACGTTTTTATGCCAAAACCAAACGTTGACAGCATAGTTTTAGAATTTAATAAAAGAAATGAAAAAATAATAATAGATGAAGAAAAAGTGTTTTTCAAATTAATAAGAGATAGCTTTGTTCAAAAAAGAAAAACTTTGAGAAACAATTTAATAAATTATGATTTAGAAACAATAGAAAAAATATTAAATAAAAATAATATGGATTTAAGTATTAGGGCTGAACAAATACCTATAGAAGTATTTGCTGAAATCGCAAACAAATTAGGAGGACAAAATGAATAACATAGTTGAAAAAGAAATAAATAAGATGATTACTGATTTAAACATGGCAAACGATGAATTTGTTAATGATTATTTCGAAGATTTTGAACAATCGCCACAACACATAGAAACTGGAGACATTTTAATAGAAACTGATAATATAAGCAAAGAAGAACCATTAGATATTAATAATGATGAATTAAATAAAATAAAAGAACCAGTTGAAAAACCAAAATATAATGAAAATAGACCTTTTTCATATAATGAAATATTAAGCAAATTAGATAATTATGAAAAAAAAATAGTTGAAGAAAAACCAACTGATTTAATAAAACTAATAGATAAAGCAGAAAATGCAGAAGAATTTTTTGAAAAAGTAGAAATGGCTCTTAAAAATGATTAATAAAGAGTGGGATTTTATTTTAAAAGAAGAAATGGAAAAAGCATACTTTAGAAATTTAATTTCTTTTATAAATATAGAGTATAAAAATAAAATAATATACCCAAAATATAATGATTTATTTAAATCACTAAAATTAACAAACTTTGATGATGTTAAAATAGTAATATTAGGTCAAGATCCTTATCATGGTGATAAAGAAGCTAATGGATTATCGTTTTCAGTAGAAAAAGGTGTAAAAACACCACCATCATTAAGAAATATATTTAAGGAATTAAATAATGATGTAAAAATTATAAGAAACGAAACAGACTTAACAGATTGGGCAAAACAGGGAGTACTTTTATTGAATTCTATTATGACGGTAATAAAAGATAAACCATTATCCCATAAAAATATAGGATGGGAAACATTTACAGATAAAATTATAGAATTATTAAGCGAAAGAGAAAAACCAATGGTATTTATTTTATGGGGTAACTATGCAAGAAGTAAAAAAGACCTTATTAAAAATAAAAATCATTTGATAATTGAAAGTGTTCATCCAAGCCCACTGTCAGCACCTAGAGGTTTCTTTGGAAGTAAACCTTTTTCAAAAGCAAACACTTTCTTAGAAAGTAATAATATAAAAAAAATAAATTGGTAGGTGATAATATGTCTTTTACAAGTATAGTTAAAAATGAAGTCAGTAAAATAGAAACTACTGAAACTGAAAACATTGCAGAATTATCTGCAATTGTAAAAAACATTGGAATAATTACTGATAATATCAAATTAGTAAGTGAAAATGCTAGTGTAGCTAGAAAAATATTTAATTTAATAAAAAATCAATATCATATAAGCGCAAAAGTAACAGTAAGAAGAGGCTATAATTTTAATAAAAACTTAATTTATATATTAGAAATAAATAACAAAAAAGAATTTATTATATCTGACTTGTCTCTTGATATAAATGTTCCAAAAGAATATATATATGCCGATGATGAATTATCTAAAGCATATATAAGAGGTTTATTTTTAAGTGTAGGAAGCATAAATGATCCAAAGAAATCAAGATATCACTTAGAATTTATAGTAGAAAATAGTGAATACGCAGAATTTATATCTTCTTTGCTAAACAAATATAATTTAAATAGTAAATATATAAAAAGAGAAAATAAATATATGATTTATATAAAAGAAGCAGAAAAAATTGGTGATTTTTTAATTCTTATGAGAGCAACAAATGCCCTGTTCTATTATGAAGATATAAGAATATATAGAGACCATAAAAACATGACAAACAGATTAAATAATTGCGAGCAAGCTAATGTAGATAAAATAATAGATTCCGCTTCTTCACAAATAAAAGATATTAATAAAATAATAGAAATAGGTGGCTTAGATTTATTAGATGAAAAAACAAGAAAAGTAGCTGCTTATAGATTAAAATATCCAGATGTTTCTTTATTAGAATTAAGTGAGATAATATCTATAGAAACGGGCAAACCAATTACAAAATCAGGAATATATCATAGATTTAATAAAATAACAGTTTTAGCTAAAAAAATAAAATAAGAAAAAATTCTTATTTTTTTAAATTTATATATAAGTAAAGACAAGTATCAAAATATATAGTATAATATTAATACATAGTTTGGGGTGATTTTATGAAAGTAATATTTATAAAAGATGTAAAAGGACAAGGTAAAAAGAACGATATAAAAGATGTAAAAGATGGATATGCAAAGAACTTCTTAATTAAAAATGGTTACGCGTTAGCTGCTACAACAAACAATTTAAATCAAATAAAAAAAGATTTAAAAGAAAAAAGCACAGAAGAAGAAGCTCTAATAGAAGAAATGGAAAAGTGTAAAAAAAGTTTAGAAAAAGAAACAATTACTTTTGTTGTTTCAACAGGTAAAGAAGATAAAATGTTTGGAAAAATTTCTTCAAAACAAATAAAAAAAGAATTAGATAATTTAGGATACAATATAGATAAAACAAAAATAAAATTAAAAGAAGACCTATCAAGTTTAGGAATACATAATATAGATTTGGAACTACATAAGAAAGTAATAGCAGTTATAAAAGTAAAAGTAGTAAAGGGGTAATTATATGCAAGAGAAGATAATACCACATAGTATTGAAGCAGAACAAGCCGTAATTGGATCAATGTTTTTATCAAAATATGCACTCGAAAAAGCAGTCGAAGCCTTATCAAAAGACTTATTTTATTTTGAGTCAAACGGTAAAATATTTGAAGTACTAAGTGATTTAAAAGAACAAAATAGAGCTATTGATACTACTACAGTAACAGCTGAACTAGAAAAAAGAAACCAATTAAAAGCTATAGGCAATGTCGAATATTTAAGTGAAATTTTAAATAGCGTAGCATCAGCAGCTAACATAGATGAATACATAAAAATAGTTGAGGAAAAAGCAATAAGAAGAAGACTAATTGAAACATCTTTAGAAATAGAATCAGCAGGATATAATTCTCAAGATACAATTAATGAGCTTTTAGATAATGCTGAAAAGAAAATGTTGAATGTTGTTAAAACAAGAAAAGGAACTGAATTTAGAAAAATACAAGATGTTTTGACAAAAGCACAAAGTGACATAGAAAAACTATCAACTAATGGTGGTGAGATAACAGGTCTATCAACAGGATTTGATGAATTAGATAGTAAAACACTAGGATTCCATCCAAATGAATTAATAATAATTGCGGCAAGACCAGCAATGGGTAAAACATCTTTTGCCTTAAATTTAGCAACTAATATTGCTATTAGAAATAATAAATCGGTAGCATTATTTAATATGGAAATGGGTGCTGAGCAATTAATAGGTAAAATGATTGCAGCAGAAGGACAAATAAGTCAAAATAAATTAAAAACAGGTAATTTACAAAAAAATGATTGGAAAAAAATGGATGAAGCTATTATAAGATTATCTGATACAAAAATATATATTGATGATACCCCAGGAATGACAATTGCCGAAATAAGAGCAAAATGTCGTCGTCTAAATTCTACAACAGGAGATTTGGGAATAATCATAATAGATTATTTACAATTAATTACTGGTTCATCAAAATATATTGGTAATAGACAACAAGAAATATCTGAAATATCTAGATCATTAAAAACATTAGCTATGGAATTAGGAGTTCCAGTAATAGCTTTAGCCCAATTATCAAGAAATGTTGAACAAAGAGAAGATAAAAGACCAATGTTAAGTGATTTAAGAGAATCTGGTTCTATTGAACAAGATGCTGACATTGTAGCATTCCTTTATAGAGATGATTATTATACTAAGAAAGTAGATATTGATGAATTTACAAGTAAGAGTGAATTTATTATAGCAAAACATCGTAGTGGTCCAACAGCAAAAATAGATTTAATTTTTAGAAGAGATATAAGTAAATTTGAGGGTTATTTAAAAGAAGTATAGGTGATATCATGAAAAAAATTCTAACAATAATAATACTCATTATATTGACTATTACAATAGCCTTTTTAAGTCTTGGATTTAGGAAAGAAGAAACACCTAATACTTTTTATCAAGTATACTTAAATGATAAAATACTAGGAGTTATTGAATCAAAAAAAGAACTTGATAATTATATTGATAAGCAAAATGAAAAATATAAAGAACAATTTAATGTTAAAAACATTTATGCTCCAAAAGGATTAATAACAAAAAAATTAGAAACATATAGTGAAGATTTAACATCAATTAAAGATATTTATAAAATGATATCAGAGGTAGAACCATTTACAATAAGTGGATATCAATTTAATATAAAGAGTGAAGATACAACTTTAACAATTTTTACTTTATCAGAAGATGTATTTGAAAAAGCAATAGAAAACAACATTAAAGCATTTGTAGGTGATGAGGCTTATAGCCAATTTAAAGAAGACACCCAATCTAAAATAGATACAACTGGAACTGAAATTGAAAACATTTATGTAGAAGAAAACATAACAGTTAAAAAAACCAATATACCAGTAATAGAAGAAATTTATACTGACGAAAGTCAATTATCTAAATTTCTCTTATTTGGTACAACAGAAAATCAAAAACAATATATAGTTAAAATTGGAGATACAATATCAGATGTAGCATTTGATAATCAAATATCGGTTGATGAATTTTTAATATCAAATCCAAATTTTTCAAATGAAAAAAATCTATTATTTCCAGGTCAAACAGTAACAATTGGAATTACAAATCCTCAACTATCTATAGTGGTTGAAGAATATACTGTTAAAGATCAAGAAGTTGATTATCAAACAGAATATCAATATGATGAAGAAAAATCAATAGATGATTATGATGTTATTCAAGAAGGTATAAATGGACTTGAAAGAGTATCACAAAGAATAAAATATGTTAATGGTGAAATTGAATATATTAATCCAATAAACAAAGAAGAACTAGAGCCAACAATTAACGAAATAGTAATAAAAGGAAATAAATATATTGAAAACGTAGGATCAACTAGAAATTGGGCTTGGCCTACTAATAGTGGATATACAATTTCATCTGGATATGAATATCGTATTAATCCTATAACAGGATATCGTGAACTTCATGCCGCTATAGATATTTCTGGTACAGGAACAGGCTCACCAATATATGCTGTAACAAATGGAACTATTAGTGAAGCAACATATAGATATCAAGATGGTAACTATGTATGTATAAATCATAATAATGGGTATTATACTTGTTATTGTCATATGATTAGAAGAAACGTTAAAGAGGGAGAAACAGTAGCTCGTGGTCAAATTATTGGATATGTTGGTATGACAGGATATGCAACAGGACCACATCTTCACTTTGAAGTTTGGGTAGGAAAACCATGGTATGGCGGACATAGAATTAATCCATGGATAATGTTAAACAAATGATAAATATTTCAGTTTTAGCGAGTGGGTCAAAGGGCAATGTTTCATATATTGCTCTTGGAAAGACAAAAATACTAGTTGATATTGGGATTACTTCATCAAGTTTAGAAAAAAAACTTCTAGATATTGAAGTAAATCCAAAAGAAATAGACGCTATACTATTAACCCATATTCATACTGATCATATTAATGGATTAAAAGTATTTATAAAAAAATATAATACAAAAGTATATTTAAGTGAAAAAATGTATTTTGAGTTAAGTAAAATAGTATATTTAGAAAAATATGAAATAATAGATAAAAAATTTATATTAGAAAATATAAATATAGAAATAATTAAAATGTCTCATGATATTGATGATTGCAATGGGTATATAATGGAGTATAATGATAAATCAATTGCATATATAACAGACACAGGTTATATTAATAGAAAATATTTTGAAAAATTAAAAAACAAAGATATATATGTAATTGAAAGTAATCATGATGTAGATATGTTAATGACTGGAAATAGACCATATTATATAAGACAGAGAATTTTGGGAGATAATGGTCATTTATCTAATGAAAAAGCAGCCTTATACTTAACAAAATTTATTGGAGAACAAACAAAAAAAATAATTCTTATACATTTAAGTGATGATAATAATACTAAAGAATTAGCCCTAGAATCATTAAATAAAATATTTCAAGAAACAAACATAAACTTTGATAATATAATTATATCTAGTCAAAGTGAAAGGACTGATTTAATAGAAATATGATTAAAATTATATGTGTTGGAAAAATAAAAGAAAAATTTTTTACTGAAGCTTTAAATGAATATATAAAAAGAATTAGGAAATATTCAAAAATAGAAATAATTGAATTAAATGATGAAAGTAATGGGAATATACTAAAAAAAGAGGGAGAAGCAATTTTAAAGAATCTTAATAATAAAGACTATATAATAACATTAGAAATAGATGGTAAAGAGTTTGATTCCAAACAATTCTCTAAAAATCTTGAACAAACTTTTATTACAAATTCTAATATTGTTTTTATTATAGGTAGCTCACTTGGAATAGCAAAAGAAGTAAAAGAAAAAAGCAATTTAGCTATTTCCTTTTCAAAACTTACTTTTCCCCATCAATTATTTAGAGTACTTTTATTAGAACAAATATATAGGTCATTTAAAATAATAAATAATGAAACATATCATAAATAATAGTAAACCTCTTAATAAATAGAGGTTTTATATTAATTTAATGTAAAGTAAAAAACTAAATTCCAAATAAAAATTGCTTTTATATATAAATAATAATATAATTGGAAGAGGTGATAGTATGATAATTAATACGAAAGAAATGTTAAAAAAAGCTCAAGAAGGTAAATATGCAATACCTCATTTTAATATTAATAATTTAGAATGGGCAAAATTTATTCTTGAAGAATGCTCTTTTAACTCTAGTCCTGTTATTTTAGGAGTAAGTGAAGGAGCAATAAAATATATGGGAGGATACAATGTAGTATCAAACATGGTAAAAGCATTGGATAAGGATTTAAATATTAGTATACCTGTTGCTATACATTTAGACCATGGCAGTAGTGTAGATTCATGTAAAAAAGCAATAGATAGTGGTTTTACATCAGTAATGATTGATGCTTCAAAATTTGATTTAGAAGAAAATATAAGAATAACAAAAGAAGTAGTTGAATATGCAAATCTTTATAATGTTTCAGTAGAAGCTGAAGTAGGACATATTGGTGGAACAGAAGATGGAAATTCAAATGAATTAGCATATGCTAAAGTTGATGATGCCGTTAAATTATTTAACAGTACAAAAATAAATAGTTTGGCCCCAGCTTTAGGAAGTGTTCATGGTTTATATAAAGGAGAGCCAAAATTAGACTTTGACAAAATGAAAGAAATTTCTTTAAAAATAAATGCCCCTTTAGTTCTTCATGGTGGAACAGGAATTAATGATGACTTAATTAAAAAAGCAATAGAATCAGGTATTTGCAAACTAAACATTAATACAGAATTACAAATAGTTTGGGCAAAAGCAGTAAAAGAATTTGTTAATTTAAATAATGAATATGACCCTAGAAAAATAATAAAATCAGGAGAAGCTGCTATTAAAAAATCAGTTAAAATGAAAATAGAATTATTAGGTAGTGTTAATAAAGCATAAGGAGGTTCTATGAAACAGATAAAAATAGAAGGCCAAAATATATTATCAGGTGAAATAATTATAAGTGGCGCAAAAAATAGTGCTGTTGCTTTGATACCAGCCTCACTATTATCAGATGATATTGTTGAAATAGATAATATACCTAATATATCAGATATTGATGCTTTAAATGAAATACTAACTTATTTAGGAGCAACAGTAAGAAGAGAAAACTCAAAAATGATAATAGATTCCTCAAATATTGTTAATAAAGAAATACCAGAATCTATTTCAACAAAATTAAGAGCCTCATATTATTTTATGGCAGCTTTATTAGGAAAATATAAAAAAGTTGAAATTTATTTTCCAGGAGGTTGTAATATTGGAAGTAGACCAATAGATCAAACCCTAAAAGCTTTTAAGATATTAGGAGCTAAAATAATAGAAAAAAACAATAAATACACAATAACTGCTGATGAATTAATTGGAGGTAATGTATATTTAGATATGCCTAGTGTTGGAGCGACTATTAATACAATATTAGTTGCTGTTAAAGCAAAAGGCAAAACAATAATTGATAATGCAGCAAAAGAACCAGAAATAGTAAGTGTAGCCACTTTTCTAAACAATATGGGAGCTATTATTAATGGAGCAGGTACTAGTAGAATAACAATTAATGGTGTTGAAAAATTAGGTAGCTGTTTTACAGAAGTTATACCAGATAGAATAGAAGCAGGCACATATTTAATAGCTGGAGCTCTTATTGGGAAAAATCTAACAATTAGAAATATAATTCCACAGCATATTGAATCATTAATAACAAAATTAATTGAAATGGGATTTGATTTAAATATAAAGTCTGATTCTATTACAATATCAAAAATTGATAGTATAAAACCTATAAATATTAAAACGCTAGGATATCCGGGTTTTCCTACAGATTTACAACAACCAATTACAGCACTACTATGTATGTGTAGTGGAGAATCAATAATTGAAGAAACAATATATGAAAACAGATTTAACAATGTAGTATACCTAGAAAAAATGGGAGCTAATATAGAATTAGATGAACAAAAATTATATATAAATGGTCCTTCAAAATTAAAAGGCACAACAGTAGTTGCTACAGATTTAAGGGCAGGAGCCTGTATGATATTAGCAGGATTAGTTGCTAAAGGAGAAACAACAATAGAGTCAGTCGAACATGTTTTAAGAGGCTATGAAGATATAATAGAAAAGTTAAGAGCAGTAGGAGCTAAAATAGAACTAGAAGATATTTAATTAAAAATTAAAAAAACTATTGTTTTAACAGTTATTTATGTTATAATATAGGAGCATTTAAATTTCTATAACTTATTTTAAGTTATGGCGGAAGGAGATATTAAAATGAAGAAAAATATTCATCCAAATTATGGAGATACAAAAGTAACATGTGCTTGTGGTAATTCTTTTACAGTTAAATCTAATAAAGAAGAACTACATTTAGAAACTTGTAATAATTGTCATCCTTTTTATACAGGAGTACAAGGTTCAACTTCAAAAACAGGACGTGTTGAAAAATTCAATCGTAAATATGGTTTAAAAACAGAAAAATAGTCAAACGACTATTTTCTTTTTATTTTGTTATAAAAATATTTAAACTCACTTGTATTATGAAATAATAAAAATATTAATAAATTATAAACAATAAATATTATAAGCGCTAGTAAAAACCAATTAAATATATTAATTGCAATTATGTAATTAGCAATTAATTTCATAATTATACATAAAATAGTAAAAATAATTAAATAAATTATGTATTTTATATAATATTTAATGGGATTTTCTTTAAATCCATATTTATAAACTATATAAGGGTCTAACCAAATAGTAGTTAATAGTTTACTAATAATTGTTCCTAATATAACACCTGAAATACCTAATGGTCCAACTAGTATTAAAGATATAATTATATTTAGAATAACCATAATAATAGGACGGAACTTAGCTATATAAAATAGTCCATATGCTGTTCTAAATGAGTTAGTAACATTTTGCATTCCACTTATATAAAAATTAAGTGCTAAAAGTATAACTACATTTGTACTCAATAAATAATCTTTACCAATCCATATATTAATAAAAGGATTAATTAAAATAAATAAACAAATGCTACAAAATGAAAAAATATAAAAATTAAAAAAATTTAGTTTTTCGTATATTTTTTCACTTCTCTCATTGTTTGTAACAACAAGATTGCCAATACTTGAAGTAATAGCATTAAATATTTGCGAAACAACATTATTTAGAGAATTAATTATTAATAAATAATTAGAATATAAACCAACAGTAATTAAACCAATAAATTTTGAAATAATAATATTATCCGTTCCATTTGCTATAACACTGCCTATTTTATAAATAAATAAAGATTTAATATTTCTATTTATTTCTAGTAAATCTTTTTTGTCTATTTCTTCAACTGATTTTTCTTTTAAATAAGGATATAATTTATCGGCTTTTTTAGAATACCACAAATTTTGAATCACGACAAATACTATACTACATAATAAATATAGAACAAAGTTTTTAGTTAAAACAAGAACTAGAACCCTAACTATATTTAGTAAAAGTGAACAAGAAAATGTTATTCTAGAAACAATATAACCTAATTGATCAGAATCAATTAGAAATCTTTTGTAAACAAATAAATAACTTAAAGCAGAATGAGTAACAAACATCATATAAATTAAATAAAGATTTGGTATATTAGGCATTTCTTTAATAATAAGAGATAAAAATGGAGTTAAAGAAAGGCCTATTAATAAAACAATTAAACCAATTTTATTATAGATTTTTGAGTAATATTTCATTAATCCTTTAATCCTTTTTTCATTTTTATCTGCTAAAGGTTTATATAAACTATAAGGTATAGCAATACCTATTCCTAAGTCAACTAATGATAATAAGGTTATAATATTAGAAAAAAGTCCATTAATACCTAGATATTCATTGCCAAGAATCCTTATAAATATTGTCTTGACAGCAAAATCCATAAGTACAGTTAAAACTTGAGTAGTAATTGAAGTAGTTGAATTAACAATTGAATTTTTAGTTCTTGATTTTTCCATAATATCACCCGTCTATTGAACATTATACATTAATTTTAACTAAAAATAAATGACTTAGATTAAAATATATAGTATAATTAAAATGGTGATAATATGTTAGAAAATTTAAGTATAGAAGAATTTAATGAGTTTTCTAAAAATCATGAACAAGGAACTTTTTTTCAAAGCTCATATTGGGGTGAATTAAAAAAGACAACAGGTTGGATTCCTCATATTGTTGGGATAAAAGAGGGCTATGAAATTAAAGGCGCATCTCTTATTTTAGCAAAAAAGATACCACTTTTTAATAAGTATATATTTTATGCACCAAGGGGGTTTTTACTAAATTATAAAAGTGATTCTTTTCTAAGCCAATTTACTAAAGAAATAGTAAAATATGTTAAATTAAACAAAGGCATTTTTTTAAAAATAAATCCTTATATAGAATATCAAAAAAGAGATATAGATGGTAATATAATTGATAAAAAATATAATAGCGATAATATTATTGAAAAATTAAAGTCTCTAGGGTTTAAACATAATGGATTATTAAATAATTATGGAAAAGATTTAGAGCCAAGGTGGCTTTCTGTATTAGATATTAAAGATAAAACAGAAGAAGAGATATTAAAGAATATGAGAAGTACGACTAGATGGAGTATTAATAATTCATATAAACATGGTTTGAAATTAGTAGAAATAAATGAAAATGAAATAGAAGAATATAAAAAATTAATGGAACATACTGGTGAAAGAAGAGGATTCATTGATAGATCTTTAGAATACTATAAAAATATGTATAAAGTATTTAGTAAAAATAATAATATTAAAATAGTTTTAGTTAAAATAAATATTGATGAAAACTTAAAAAGTTTAAATGAACAATTAAGTGTTACTACATCAAAACTAAACAAAGAAAAAAATAAAACTACTATAAAAGAAAATATAATAAATGAGTATCAAAGCCAAATTGAAGCTATTAATAAAAAAATAATAGAAGATATTGAAATAAGAAAAACAAACGGTAATGAAATTGTTGTAGCAGGAGGTCTATTTATGGACTTTGGTAAACAAGTTATTTCATTATTTGGAGCTTCATATAAAGAATTCATGAAATTTAATGGTCAATATTTTTTAAATTATGAAATGATTAAATATGCAATTAGAAATAAAAAAGAAAAATTTAACTTTTTTGGAATTACTGGTGAATTTAATGAAGATTCTAAAATGTATGGACTATTTAATTTTAAAAGAGGCTTTGGAGCTAATGTAGTAGAATTAATAGGCGAATTTAATATTGTAACAAACAAATTATTTAATGTAATATATAAAGTTATGTATTACATTTATAGAAAAACAAAGAGGTAATAAAATGATAGGAATAGCAAGTGACCATGCAGGATTTAAAATAAAAGACGAAATAATTAATTATTTAGAAAGTCTAAATTATGAAGTAAAAGATTATGGGACATATACAGAAGAATCAACAGATTATCCAATTTATGCATTTAAAATAGGAGAAGCAGTAAAAAACAAAGAAATAAGTAAAGGTATTTTAATTTGTAATACAGGTATAGGAATGTCAATTGCTTGTAATAAAATAAAAGGTATAAGCTGCGCTAAAGCAGATAATATAGAAGAGGCAATCCTTTCTAGAAAACATAATAACAGTAATGTTTTAGCACTATCTTCTTTGAAAAATATAGAAGACCTAAAAAAAATAGTAAAAACCTATTTGGAAACTGATTTTTCAAATGAAGAAAGACACATAAGAAGAATTGAAGAGATAAATAAATATGAGTGTTAAAATAATTTTATATATAATTGCTTTTTCCCTATCTTTATTAGCACTAGATTCTATTAATACAGAAAATATGTTTAAAAAAAACAAAACACATCAAGCTAAAATTCTGTTTTTCTTTTTATCAATTAGTATGTCATATTTAGTTGTGAATTTTTTATATGATATTTTTATAAGTAGTAACTATATATAAAATGTAGTACAATACCCTTTTAATTTAATAAAGATTGTAAAATCTTTTTTTTTATAGTAAAATAAATATAGAATAATAGGGTGATTATATGAACAATAAAGGTTTTGCAGTATCGGGAATTCTTTATACTGTTTTATTAGTATTTTTATGCATTTTAATGATGCTGTTATTTAATTTTGAAGGTAAAAAAAATATTCTAGATAAAATAAAAAGTGAGACTTTAACTGAATTAACTGGAGAATATACGAATTATACAAAATATGCTAACGGAACAGCCATATATTTTAACCCTGAAACTGGTAATATATGTAGTGAATCTTTAGCGGTAAGTACTACTGGAACAAAAACAGGATGTATGAAGTGGTATATATTTAATGACACAGGCGATGAATCAAGTGTTAATATGATATTAGATCATAATACAACAGCACAAATAGTATGGAATTCTACTAATAGTAATGTAAGTGGCCCAACAAACATACTTACACAACTTGCATCTGATACTAGTTCATGGATAGGATTAAATAATAGAACAGATAATTATAGTGTAAATAACGGAACAGCTAATTACACAATAAATTATAATACATATAAGGCAAGATTAATAACAGCAGCAGAAATAGCTACAATAACAGGGAATAGTAGTTTTGTAGAAGTGACAACACCATCTACAGGTTGGTTTTATTTTGATAGTAATAATCAAACTCAAACAATAACAACACTTGGAGCGAGTAACTATAAATGGCTATTTGATTATACAAATGATTGCACAAGTTATGGCTGTAGTATTGCTGATGCTAGTACCAATGGATATTGGACTTCTACTGCTGTGGATGCTGTTTCTTACCTGGCTTGGTTTGTTAACAAAAATGGCAATTTAACTAATGGCACAATTAATCTTACTGGACGTGGAGTTCGTCCAGTTATTACGATTCCAAAAAGTGTCTTAACAACAGAAATATGTGACATTAATTTAAATCAAGAATATTTATTTGATTATACAGGTGGAGAGCAAGAATTTAATGTACCTTGTAATGGTAATTATAAATTAGAAACTTGGGGAGCACAGGGTGGAAGTTATAATACTACTTATTATGGTGGTTATGGGGCTTATTCAACTGGGAAAGTAGAATTAAGTAAAAATGATGAATTATATGTAGTTGCTGGTGGGACTGGAGCTCCTATATCAGGTATTACAACAGGTTTAGGAGGCTACAATGGCGGTGGTGGTAGAACTGGAAATTGGACTACTTCTACTACGGCAACGCAAATATATGGAACTGGTGGAGGTGCAACTCATATAGCTTTATCAAGTGGATTGCTTTCTACTTTATCTAGTAAAATATCGGATATTTTATTAGTTGCTGCCGGTGGTGGAGGTGCAACTTACATGTATTATCCTACTGTTGCTTATTGGTACAATAATGGTGGTGCAGGTGGAGGAATAAGTGGTGAAAAATATACAGTAATATCAGCTACTTCCACCTATAAACCATATTTAACACAAAATACAATGTCAACACAAACAGAGTCAGGAACTATTACATATTATGGAACTACAACCAAAAATGGTTTGTTTGGGGTAGGTGGTAGTTCTATAACTGGTGGTGGCGGTGGTTTCTATGGAGGCTCTAGTCATGTTGTTGGTAATGGTGGTTCAAGTTACATTGGTAACTTACTACTAACAGATAAAGTAATGTATTGTTATAGTTGTACTGAATCATCTAATGAAACAACTAAAACAATTTCAACTACTAATGTATCAACTATTCCAACAAGCAATTATGCAAAGCAAGGCAATGGATATGCTAAAATAACATATTTAGGTAAATAAAGTTTCATAAAAAGAAACTTTTTCTTTAATAAAAATATAATAAATGTTATAATATATCTAAGGTGATTTAAATGAACTTTGATCAAGAAATGATATCAAAAATATTAATGATGACTTTACTACCTTTTATATTTGTTGTATTAATAATTCCTTATATTAAAAAAATTGCAATAAAAATAGGTGCTATAGATATTCCAAGAACTAGGCATATGCATAAAGTAACTACTCCAAAATTAGGTGGCTTAGCTATATTTTTAGGATTTTTGTTAGGCTATATGATTTTTGGTACACATAGCAGTACAATGAACGCTGTATTAATTGGAAGCTTTTTAATAATCATAGTTGGAGTAATGGATGATATTGTTGAACTAGGACCCCTAACTAAATTTATTGGTCAATTGGCAGCAGCTTCAGTTATAGTTTTCTATGGAAATATATTACTTCAAGATGTTAGTGCTTTTGGACTATATATTAACTTTAGTTGGTTTTCTTACCCATTAACTATTTTCTTTATACTAGGCTGTATAAATTGTATAAATTTTATAGATGGAATAGATGGTTTAAGTGGAGGAATAAGTTCAATATATTTCTTAACAATTGGTGTAATAGCTGTTATACAAGGTAAAACAGGACTAGATTTTGTTATAGCTTTTGTTATGCTAGGTTCGACTTTAGGATTTCTAATGTATAATTTTAGTCCTGCAAGCATATTTGCGGGTGACTCCGGAGCTATGTTTATGGGATTTATTATATCAATTATAGCATTATTAGGTTTTAAAAATGTCACAATGACATCATTAATTATTCCATTAATTATTTTAGCAATTCCAATATTAGATACTTTATTTGCTATATTAAGAAGAATGATAAAAAAACAAAAAATTACAAATGGTGATAGATTTCATATTCATCATCAATTACTAAATAAAAATTTTTCACAAAAAATGACAGTAAATATAATATTAGGTGTAGATTTATTATTTGCAGCTGCATCAGTAGTTTATGTAATAGGAGATAAAGCTCTAGGATATATATTATATGGTATTTTATTATTTATTGTTATGATTTTTGTTTTTACAACAAATATAATTGTAGATAAAGAATTAATCAAAAAGAATTTCTTGAGATTTAAAAACTTTAAAAAAAGAAAATAAAAATGCTCATTTATAGAGCATCTTTTTTATATATTTAATAAATATTTTATATGTTTTATTTTTAATGTTAAATATATATGTAACTAATAATAAGATTAAAGAGATACTTATTAAAAATATATCCTCACTTATTTTATAACCAAATAGAATAAATAAATATTTTTTGCTCCATAGATTTAACTCATTTTTTTTAGCTATTTCTAAGCTACTATTTAATATATTTAAATACTTATAATCACCATAGATATACTTTATTTCAGCTAAACCTTCTTCTATTATTAATTTCTGAAGTAAGTTGTTATCAACAAATATCCATACTAAATGTCTTTGATATTTATCAAACTTATCAGAATTATTATCATATTCAATTTCTATTTTTACTGCTTTTTCTAATAAATTACAAGTAAATGTACTTGCTTCTTTTCCATATTCTTCAATTTCATTAGTTGATTCTGGTGTATCAATTGCTAAAAATCTTGTTTTAATTTTTTCATTATTTAATACAAACCAAGCAGTATCTCCATCAACACATTTATCTATTGATACTTCTATTTTTTCACTAGCATATATAGTTAATGGAAATACAAATAATATAATTCCAATAATAATTTTTTTCATATTCACTTCACCTATTATATTTTAATACAATTTTTCTTTACAATCAAGTAAAAAGTATGCTATACTATTTCAGGGAAAAGGGAAGTGTTTTTTTTTATGAAAAATATCAAGAATATAGCAATTATAGCCCATGTAGATCATGGCAAAACAACTTTAGTAGATCAATTACTAAAAGCATCTGGAACATTTAGAGATAATGAGCAAGTAGATGTAAGAGCAATGGATTCTAACGACCTTGAAAGAGAAAGAGGAATCACAATATTAGCAAAGCCAACAGCAATAGATTATAAAGGAACTAGAATAAACATTTTAGATACTCCTGGTCATGCTGATTTTGGTGGAGAAGTAGAAAGAATAATGAACATGGTTGATGGTGTTCTTTTAGTAGTGGATGCTTATGAAGGAACTATGCCACAAACAAGATTTGTTTTAAAAAAAGCACTTGAAGCAGGTGTTATACCAATAGTAATAGTAAATAAAATAGACAAAGATACAGCAAGACCAAAAGAGGTTATTGATGAAGTTATAGATTTATTTATTGAATTAGGAGCAGATTTAGATCAATTGGAATTTCCAGTTATTTATGCGTCAGCAATTAATGGAACTTCAAGCGTAAATCCTGATGTTAGTTCACAAGAAAAAACAATGGAACCAATATTGGATATGATTATTGATTATATTCCATCACCTTCTATTGAAGAAGGAACTTTACAATTCCAGTCAGCACTATTAGATTATAATGAATTTGTAGGTAGAATAGGCGTTGGAGTACTTAAAAGAGGAACTATTAAAGTAAATGAAATGGTTTCATGTATTAGATTAGATGGATCAATTAAACAATTTAGAGTTGCTAAAATATTTGGATATATGGGTTTAAAAAGAATAGAAATTAGTGAAGCAGAAGCAGGAGATATTATTGCAATATCAGGCCTACCAGATATTTCAGTAGGTGAAACAATATGTAATGTTGGTAGCGAAGAAGCTTTACCACTTTTAAGAATAGATGAACCTACTTTACAAATGACATTCGGTGTAAATACTTCACCATTTGTTGGTAAAGAAGGAAAAATCATTACAGCTAGAAAAATAGAAGAAAGACTTTTAAAGGAAACTGAAAAAGATGTATCTTTAAAAATAGCTCCTAATGATAGTGAATCATTTGTAGTTTCTGGTAGAGGAGAATTACATTTATCAATTCTTATTGAAAATATGAGAAGAGAAGGATTTGAATTACAAGTTTCAAAGCCAGAAGTAATTATAAAAGAAGAAAAAGGTATTAAAATGGAACCATATGAAGATGTTCAAATTGATGTTCCAGAAGAATATGTAGGTTCTGTTATAGAAGCATTAGGTAATAGAGAAGGTTTCTTAGAAAACATGATTAATCATGAAAATCAAGTAAGACTTTTATATATGATACCATCACGTGGTCTAATAGGTTTTTCAACAGAATTTATGACTATGACAAAAGGTTATGGAATGATTAATCATACTTTTAAAGAATACAGAAAAATGGCTAGTTCAAAAGTTGGAGAAAGAAAATTAGGTGTTCTTGTTTCAATGGAAAATGGTAAATCAACAGCTTATGCATTAGGTCAATTAGAAGACAGAGGCATAATGTTTATTGAACCAGGTGTTGAAGTTTACGAAGGAATGCTTGTAGGTGAACATACTCATGACAATGACTTAGCAGTAAATGTTGTTAAGGGTAAAAACTTAACAAATACTAGAAGCTCAGGTAAAGATCATACAGTAGTCTTAAAAAGACCTAGATTACTAAGTCTTGAATATTGTCTAGATTATATTAATAGTGATGAATTTGTTGAGGTGACTCCACTTAATATAAGAATAAGAAAAAAACTTTTAAATACAAATGAAAGAAAAAAATCAGATAGTAGAAAATAAATCTGATTTTTTTTTTATTTATTAAAAAAGTTTTTAATATCTGTATTTAATACAAAAGCAATTTGCTCTAAAGTATCTATTGATAACGTTTGATGTGTTATTGATTCTAATTTAGCAATAAAACTATCACTTAGCAATAATTTTTCAGCAAGTTGCCTTTGAGTTAATTTATTTTCTATTCTGTATTTTTTAATATTTTTTCCAATAATATTATATATATCGTCTTTCATACTACCACCACTTAAATCATCTCATATTTTTACTTTTAATGATATGGATTAATAGTCTAAATAATTTGTACTTTATTTACTTTTTTGTCAATTAATTGATGTTTTACTTTGTTATTTACACAAAATTGAATATTTTTTGATTTTACTGTTGTGAATTCAAATAAAGTGTGGTATTATACTTTTAGTTTAATATTTATGCGTTTCCTTTTTTGAAGACCATTATTTATTTAAACAAATTCAAAAAAGGAGGTATAGACATGGAAAAGAAAGATAAAGTTATCGTTTGCAAAGATTGTGGAAAAGAATTTACTTTTACTGTAAGAGATCAAGAATTCTATGAAGAAAAAGGTTTTACTAACGAACCTACAAGATGTAAAGATTGTAGAATTGCTAGAAAACAATCTAGAGATAGAAGACCAAGCTTCAGAACTGATGATTCTGAAAACAGAAACGCAGCATAATTAATCAAACTAAACTCATATTTTATGAGTTTTTTTATTTATTTTATTAATTATATTTGTTATATATTAGTTTTAATTATTAAAATGACTTGATTAATTTAATGTTTATTGATAAAATATAAATTGTACTGATTACATGGCGATTATGGTGAAGTGGTTAACACGGTAGATTGTGGTTCTATTATGCGTGGGTTCGATTCCCACTATTCGCCCCAGAGGAAAAAATCGTCGAACCTTTCGACGTTAGATATGAAACTCAATTATTAAATTGAGTTTTTTTGTGTATTAAGAAAGGTTGTGATAACATGTTAAATATAATTAATCAAAAAATCAATTTAAGCCCAGAATTAAGAAAGAAAATCAATTGGGCAAAGAATTACTCTAATATTGATATAAAGGTCGAAAGAGGCTCTATAATTAGGTTAGAACCAACTAATGTTGCTTATGTAAAACCGCATAAAGTTAAAATTAAAGATACTGAATTTTTATTCTTTAATGGTAATGATAGTTTTTATATCAATGATTTAAATACTTTTTACAAACTAAATGAATTATATATTTATTTTAGTAGATTAAAATAATTAATACTTTTAGCCTATTTTATTGACTTTTATAATAATTAAGTTTAGTATATACAGCAATAAATGACATGTAGTATCGTCTATTTATATAAGGAGGTACTGTATGCATTATATTATGTATATTTTAGTATATTTAATGATTAATTTAAGAGAAGATAAAATGTTAATAGTTTAATATTTTTGTCTTCTCTTTTTTATTAAAAAAGTAAGGTAGTGTCATATATGACAACGATTAGTTTCAAGAATGACACTATTGTAGTACCACAGATGACACATATAATATATAAATATTAATAAATAATATAATATATATAATTCATTAATAAAGAACAAGTAATTTAGAAAGGAATAATATTATGGAAGAAAAGAAAATAGCTGGAATCTATATTAGAGTATCAACAGAAGATCAAGCACGTGAAGGATTTAGTCTAGGAGAGCAAGAAGAAAAATTAAAACAATTATGTTCGTATAAAGAATATGAAGTATTTAAAGTCTATTGTGATGCTGGAATAAGTGCTAAAGATATGGAACATAGACCACAATTTCAAGAAATGTTAAAAGATATTAAATTAGGTAAAATAAATTATATAGTCGCTTATAAATTAGATAGAGTTACTCGTTCTGTAAGAGATTTAGAAGAATTAATAGGTATGTTAGAAAAATATAATTGTTATTTAGTATGTGACAGGGATGATGTTAATACATCAACAGCAAATGGTCGATTTTTTGTTAGAATGTTAACAGTATTATCTCAATTAGAAATAGAAATAACTTCAGAAAGAACAAAGTTTGGATTAAATGGTGCTATTAAATGTGGACATTTACCAGGAAAATTATCTTTAGGATTTAAGAAAGATGGAAATAAAAGAACAATAATTGATGAATCAACTAGTCCTATGATTAAAAGAATATTTGATCTATATTTACAAGGGAAAAGTTATCAACAAATAACAAATATATTTAATGAAGAAAAAGTATTAAATAAAAAATGGTATGATTCTATAATTGAAAAAACAATTAATAATAGATTATATATGGGAGATTATGTTCAATATAAAAAGATACATGCATCTATTAATCAAGACCCTATTATTTATACAGATGTTGTAGAGCCAATTATTCCTAGATATATATGGGAAGAATGCCAATTACAAAAAGCTAAAAATCAAAGAACTTATACAAGAGATAGAGTTTATACTTTCTTTCAAAAGATAAAATGTCCTATATGTGGAAAAATAATGAAATGCAAAGGTGCTGGAGGAAGAAAAAGAAAATATTTATATTATAACTGTGAAACTTGTCATGTGAATATTAGAGAAGATTATGTTGAAAAAGCATTCAAAGAAATAATATATGAATTAATAAAATTTGATGAATCATATAATAAGTATTTTCTTCCCTTATTTGCAGAAAACGAAATCTCTAAAAATAATGATAATCTAGATAAAGAGATTACAAACATAAATAAGCAAAAAGATAGAATAAAAAAAGCATATACTTCTGGAGTTGTTGAATTAGATGATTTTGAAGAAGATTTAAAGGTAATAAATGAAAGACTAAAGAATCTTAACTTACAAAAAGAAGAAAAAACTAGACTAGGTAAATTGAGAAGTTATTCTGTGGAAAAAATAATGGCTAATAGAGATATTGAAAAATTGTTTGACAAAGATACTAAATCCAAAGAATTTACTTTTAAAGAATGGGATTTAAAAACAAAAGAAGAAAAACAAGAATTTATAGCTAGATATATTGAATCTATTACTATAGAAAATGATAAAAATAAAAAGTATGGAATTGATATTACTGATATAAAATTAAAATCGATATACAAGAAGAAAATAGAACAGTTAACAAAAATTGGAGCATCTGATTTTAAACTTCCATTTGTTATAAATGGTGAAGTAATTGATACCAGAGTTAGTTGTCCTTTAACACGTAAACAATTGAATATTTATTTAAAAGAATTAAAGCAAATAGATTCAATTCATTATTATGAAATAGATGATTTTGAAGAATCAATATTTTCTTATATAGAAAAAAATAACATTGATTTATCTTTCAATGCTAATAACGAAAATGAAGAAATTTACAAGTTTATTCCAATTATAAAAGATAATCAAATTAAAAGTAATAAAGATGAAACTTATAATCTTGGTATTTTAACTAATGATAAAGTTTTGAATTTTGAATAGTATGGCTATTTTTAATTAAAAAAGTATATATATTCAATATATCAGGATAAGACTTTGGTGCCTAGAGTTTTAAAATAGCAAGTATTTTAAAGCCTTTACTAAACACCATTCTTATTTCGTACATACGAAATTATCCATAATTGACATCAATAATGTACATATACCTGCATTTAAGACTTTATTAATAAATAATTTAATAGACATTAGAACGGATAAATTATAAAACTAGTTAAAAAAGTTATGGCCATCGTAATGTTGTAGAAAACTCCAATAAGGTGAAATATTTTCACGCAAGCATTAAAAACACTTATACATATCAACTAGTAAATTAACTAAAAAATACAGACTCTAATCTGTATTTTTTATATAAACTCTTTAAATATTTCTTTTATGTATGTATTGTTAATCCAAAAACAATGCTTAGTATATTCATTAACCCCAGTTAATTTATCTGCAACAGGCAATTTACAAACATCTTTTGAATCTCTCCCATGAGGTCTAACGTGGCAAACATTATTTTCACTCATACCAACAAAATTGGTTTTTCTAACTCCATTTTTTATAGATTTAATTATATTACCACTTTTAATTGTATTATAAGTGTTTTTCCACATTTCCATAACACAAGTTTCTATATCAATTTCAGGCATATTCCATAATTTGATTCCTTTAAATATATAATCACTACCTTTTTTCTTAAATACAAAAAACATATATTTCGTTGTTTCTAGTTCTTCTCTTAAATCACTATTTTCCCAATCTTGATTAATTATATCTTCATATTTAAAAAATGGAAATGAAATGGATTCTTTTACTCTGCCATTTTCTTCTATTCTAATTGTTTTAGGAATAATTTTTGCTTTTTTAAATTCCTCTGTTTCTGCTAAATTACTTTTAACATTAAACATTCTACTAATTAACATGCTGTTTATATTTTTAGCATTTGATTCAATGCTAAACTCATCCATTAACTCTTGTTGGGTTTTATCTTTATATTTCTTTATTATATTATTAACAAATTCATTAAAAGTATTTGTAGTGTTTTTTAATACTTTTTCAACATTAGAATAATTGCCAATATATTTTCTAACTAACTCTGTCATATAAGAGTTTTTAAAGCAGAAAGCTCTTTGCATTGCTAGAATATCATTAAAAGGTTGCTTTCTTGTAGAAGAAGCATTAGCACCTTTAGAGCAAGCTCCTAAATACATTGTGTCGGCTTCTGATATTTCATGAGCTTTTCCATCTTTTATTTTTTGTGTTATGAATTTCCAATCTTCTTCAATTTGTTTTAAATCTTCATTTTTTTCTAATTCAAATAACTCCTCATTAGTAATTATTAAATCTTTTTTATCTTTATTAGCTTCCCATAAATACCATAATAATTGAATCTTATTATTTTTATACCAAAAGTGACTACTTCTAAATTCATTTTTATATTCATTCATATAATCTATAATATTTAAAACTAGTCTTTCTTTTGCCGATAATTTTCCACCTTTAATTCTTTTATATGGTGTGACTTTTAGTTCAATACCGGCAGGCATAAAATCAGGTTCAGAATCACTATTGTTGTCCATACCAAATAAATATTTTTCAATTAATTGTCCTAAACCACCTTTATTAGCTTCTTTATCTTCAATAGTAATTACTTCTTCATCTAAAATATCATTAACAGATTTACCAATTGCAGATTTAGATATAAGTTCAATTTCTTGCCTATTGTATAATCTTCCCTTTTTCATAAAAACCTCCTATTTGATCTTGTTTTTTGCTAAAAATTATTATAAAATATAAATGTAAGTGTTGATCTTTTCAAATAAATAAGTTATAATTAATTTGTTAGTAAAGGTTGATCTTTTTAATTACTTATATTATAATATATATAGATAAATTAAACAACTAAACAAAAGAAAATTACGGAGGAAGTTAATATGAAGAAGACAGTAGTAGAATTATTTGCAGGAGTTGGTGGATTTAGATGTGGCTTAAATAAAGTTAATCTTGTAAATGATAAAGTAAAAGAAAATGGTAATTGGAACTTTGTTTGGGCTAATCAATGGGAACCAGCAACAACAGTACAAGATGCGTATAATTGTTATACAAAAAGATTTGGTAATAAAGATGTAAGTAATGTAGATATATTTGAAGTTAACAAGAATGAAATACCAGACCATACATTATTAGTTGGAGGATTTCCTTGTCAAGACTATTCAGTGGCAAGTACATTAGCAAAAAGTAAAGGCATTGAAGGCAAAAAGGGTGTTTTGTGGTGGGCTATTGAAGAAACCTTATCAGTTAAACATCCTCCATTTGTATTATTAGAAAACGTTGATAGATTACTAATATCCCCTGCTCCTCAAAGAGGTAGAGATTTTGGAATTATTTTAAGAAGTTTCTACGATAATGGCTATGATGTTGAATGGCGTGTTATAAATGCTGGAGATTATGGATTGCAACAAAAAAGAAGAAGAACATATATTTTTGCATATCATAAAAGCACTAAATATTATCAAAAAATGCATAAAGTTGAAAAAAGAGATGTAATATTTCAAGAAGGTATGTTTATAAAACAATTTCCAGTAAAAGATGGATATAAAGCAATGATGGAATCAAATGTTTCAGGATACAAAGACTTAGTTGAGGTTAGTAATAATTATAAAACGCAATTTTATAATGCAGGAATTATGAAAGCTGGAGATATATATTCAGTTAAAGTAGAGGCTGATTTTGATTTAGTCTTCCCTCTTCGTAAATTAAGAGAAACTGAAGAAGTTGAAAAGAAATATTTCTTAACCGATGAGCAAATAAAAAAATTTGAATATCTTAAAGGTGGAAAACGAATTCCAAGAGTTAAACCAAACGGTGAACCTTATACTTATTCTGAAGGAGCTATGGCATTCCCTGATAATTTAGATGTCCCTGCTAGAACAATGTTAACTAGTGAAACCGGTATAAGCAGAATGTCTCATGTTATTGAAGATTTTAAAACAAAGAGACTTAGAACTTTAACGCCTGTTGAAGCTGAAAGAATTGATGGATTCCCAGACAATTGGACTAATACAGGAATGACTGATAAAAAGAGATTCTTTATGATGGGTAATGCTCTAGTTGTAGGAATTATTGAAAGAATTGGAAATGAAATTGAAAAAATTGTTGAAAAAGAAGATTAAATATTTAAAAAGTGGTAAAATAAAAGTAATTAAGGGCTAGTAAAGACTTATTTTTAAGTTTACTATGCTCTTTTTTAGTAGTTGGAGGTAAAAAATGAAACAATTAAAATTGAATTTAGAAAATTGTCATGGAATTAGCAAACTTGAATATGATTTTGATTTTCATAAAAATGATTATATTATATATGCAACAAATGGAACAATGAAAACAAGTTTTTATAAAACTTTTGAAGAATGCGTTGAAGGTATAGATAGTAAAGATGAATTTTTCCCAAATAGAGTTTCCAAAAGAATAATTCTAGATGAAGAGAATAATTTTATAAATTCAGAAAGTATTCTTTTAGTAGAAAATAGTAATTTTTCAGTTTCAGAGTCAAATATGACTTCACTTCTTGTAAACAGTAAACTTAAAAAACAATATGATCAATTGTTTACTGATTTAAATAAAAAACAAGATCAAATTCAAAAAGAACTAAAATCTAAAAGTGGTGAAAAACAAGAAACATTATTTCAAGATTTGAAAATCGATTCTTGGAATAATATTGATAATTCCTTATTTGACAAACAAAATTCAATAGATTTTAAAGATATTAAATATTCAACAATTTTTAATGATGATAATTTAAAAATATTTAACCAAAAAATAATAACAAATTCTATATCAGAATATATTGATTTATGTAACATGATTATTGGTGAATCAGGAATATTTATTAAGGACTGTTTTGAATTATATCATTTGAAATCAATTGTTAAAACTTTGAAAAGTAATAATTATTTTATAGCAGGACATAAACTTAAATTGAAAGGAAAAGACGGTTATACTGATTATGATGAAAAACAAATAGACAGTTTAATTTCTAATATTGATTTAAAAATAGATAATGATACAAAAATAGCAGCTGTTAACATTTCTCTTACCAATAAGATTTCATCACAAAAATTGAATATATTTTTATCCCAAAATCAATGGATTATACCATTACTTATTGATATTTCGAAACTTAAGTTTGAATATTGGCATTACATGTTAAGTCAACATGATGATATAAAAGGATTAATTTTAGAGTACAACGAAAAATATTTTATTGAAAAAAATGAAATTGAAAAAATTACTATTAAATCAAATAAAGAAGAAAATATGCAAGATTGGAAACAAGCGACAACAGAATTTAATAATAAATTTCCAAATATGCCTTTTAAACTAAAAGTATCTAATTTAAGTGATGTTATATTAAAAAATAGTGTTTGTTCATTAAATTATGAATATTCAGACTCTACAGAAACCAATTATAATGTTAATATTAATACATTAAAAGAAAATTTGAGTAAAGGAGAAGTAAATGCTTTTAGTATTCTTAATTTAATATTTGAAATTAAGTACAGAATTAAAAATGAAATTGAGTCTGTAATAATCATTGACGATATTGCTGATTCTTTTGATTATAAAAACAAATATGCAATCATAGAATATTTAAAATCTTTATCCGACAATCCCCTTTTTCATTTAATTATATTGACACATAATTTCGACTTTTATAGAACATGCTCTAGTAGAATAGGACTTCATAAATTATCTGTTATTAAAAATAGTGAAATAAAATTAGTGGATTTTCATTATACAAAAAATGTTTTTGAAACTTTTAAAAACCGTTTAACTGAAAAAAAATATTTTATTTCATCTATTCCGTTTGTAAGAAATATTATTGAAATGTCTGATTCTGATAAAAATGATGATTATTTATTTTTAACAAAGACAATGCATTATAAAGAAAGCACAAACAAAATTCTAATATCTGAAATTTCTGATGTTTTTAGAAAAATAATTAATAAAAATATTGAATCAGACAGTTCAAATTACTTAAATGTTTTGTTTTCAACTGCAGATAGTTTTAATTTAAATAATACTGAAATAGACTTAGCAAATAAACTTGTGTTATCTATCGCAATTAGAATGAGATTAGAGATATATTTATTTAAAAAAGTTAACGATTGGAATGTAATTAACAGTTTTGATAGTAACCAAACAAAAAAATTAATAGACTATTGTATAGAAAAAAAATTATTAAATGAAAAAGAAATTGAATTATCAGAACGTGTAAAAATTATGACTTCTGAAAACATTCACGTAAATGCTTTTATGTATGAGCCAATAATAGATATGAGTGATGATGAATTAATAATATTATATAATGAAATAAAACATCTTGATAATAATTAAATAGTATTAATCTTTCTTTATTTTTATTGTATAATCATATTAATAATTGAGTTTTATAATTTCGTAAACGGACCTAAATAAGGCCCCAAAAAGCAATTAACGAGCTATTTATTTAGTTCGTTTTTTAGTGTATAATTAAATAAATTCAAAATATTATTAAAGGTAGGTAAAGTTTATGAATTTTTCAAAAATAGACATTTTATATTTAAATAAAACTCCATATGAGAATGGTAAAATATCGGGTGAACATTTTAAAACTATAGTAAACAAAGAAACAATAAATGGAATAAAAATTTTACTAAAAAATGAAGACAGTAAACTTAAGTGTAATAAATTATTAAAAAAAATCCAAATGCAGTTTCCAAAATATTACGAAGAAATAAGAGGAAAAGCAGATGGTCTAGAATTAGACATTTTATTATATTTTTCCATACTATGCCCGGAATTATTTGATTTGGGATTTGAACACTGTACTACAATTATGATTAAAAAAGAAAATGGTAATTTTATATTAAGTCATAATGAAGATGATGATTATATTGAAGGAAATTTCTGTTTATCAAAAGTTAAAATAGATAATGAAAATTGGTTTGTAACTAATGATATGTATAACATGCCTTTTGGAAATGGATTTAGTTGGAATAGTTATGGTATATTTAAAACAATTAATTATTGTCATGACGAACAATATAACTTAGATTATATACCTCGTTATTTTTCTCAAAGACATATTTCTGAAGCATCATCAATAGACGATTTAATAATGAGATGTAAGGAAATGAAAATAGCATCTGGATATCATGTGAATGCTATCGATATTAATAATAATATCGTGGTTTCAATAGAAGTTTATAAAGAAAGTATAAGTGTAAAATATATTGATGATTTCTATGCTCATACTAATCATTATATACATGAAGATATAGATAATATTCTTATTGACGAAGGAAGTAACAGTATTTTCAGATTAAATAAAGTATCAGAATTATTAAAGGAAAGTAAAAGAGATTTAAGGACAATAAAAAATATATTAAAATATAGATCACCAAAAAATTTATTTAGTGAATCTATTTTTCAAAATATGAGTGATCCATATATAACAATTGCAAATATATCTATTGATACTGAAAATAAAGATAAAGTAGTATTAGATATATGCTTTAATAATGAAAAATTGATTTTGGATTACTATTTGAATAGCAATGATAGCCTATAAAGAAATTTAATACAATAATTAGAAAAAAATAGTAAAAGTATGCTATAATAATCATAGATTTGAAGTTAGCACAACACTTCATTTATACCTCATTTATGAATGAAATGGCTTCAAATAGGGGGCTCGTTTTTTGCCGAAAATATAGTATAATTAGAGTAGGTGATAAAAATGAAAATAGGCAAATTAGACTTTGCTCCAATTATAGATAATAAAGATTTGGTTTCTGAATGTATTTTTGATTTAATAAATAAAAATTTTGATGGTGACGAAAAAGAAAAAATATTAGTGGCTAGTATAAATCCCAATTATGCGGATGGTAAAAAACTATGTGAAATGTATAATATTGATGAAGCTATGGGATTTAATTGTTTAATAGTTGAATGCAAGAGAAATGAAGAAAAAAAGTATTGTGCTTTAGTAGTACCTATAGGCTATAGATATAATATGTCTAGTACAGTTAGGAAATATACAAATTCTAGAATGGTATCAGTTGCTCCTTTAGAATATGTTTTAGATAAAACAAAAATGGAATATGGAAGCATTACTCCAATTGGATTACCAGATGAATGGGAAGTATTAATCGACCCAATGATAAAAGATAAAGACGTAGTAATTATTGGTGGCGGCATTTTAAAATCAAAAATAATGATTCCGGTATCTTTACTACTAAAACTACCAAAAGTTAAAATTATAGAAAAACTTGCAAAAGAAATCTAAGATTAAGAATCATTGAATAAAAAACAACGCGGAATGTTTTGTGCCTATTGTAATATTGCCTCAAAAAGCAACTAATGAACTATTTACTTAGTTCTTTTTTTAGTATATTATATATGTAATTTATTTAGTGAAGAAACATATAGAAAATAAATTTAAATTTTTAATTAGAAGGAGTTTATAAAATGAATTATGAACAAAAAATAGCTGGTTTAATAAATATAACTAAATGTAATTTTTTAAATAATATTTCAGTTAATAGTCAATCATCAATTATTGATATAGTTTCAAAAAAACTTATTTTAGATAAAGATAAAAATAATTTTCCAATTATAATTGATTCAGGTGAAATAATACGAACTTCTATAAAAATAGAACAAGCCCTTCTAAAACTACCAAATGGAGTAACAAAAATAGATATAACGCCTACAGACGAATTAAAAAGATGTTTAGATATGAGATTTAATTGTCAATTAAATGAATTAAGAAAAGAAGAATTAATAGATTTGAAAAATCAAATTTTTTCAGTTGAAAGAAGTATCGAAGATTCTAATTTCAATAGTGTAAAAAAATTGTTAGTCGAAAATTATTTATTACATTATTTATTAACAAAAGTATTAGAATCAAATAGTAATTTAAAAATGTCAAACGTAGATAATATATTTAGTTACTATGAAATGTTTACTCCTCAAAACATAGATATTGAAAAATTATTGTTAGAAATATATCCTTGTATGTATGATCTTGATGGTTTGTATGACAATTTAAGAGATGTAAAAGGAAATAATAAATATATCTACTTTTTAAGAAACGGACAATATATAATAGACTTTCTAGTACAAGAAATTATAAATTATTTTATGTTTAATCAAAGAAACAATAGCTTTTTATTCAATTATCTAAGTAGTGATGACTGCTGTCACTTAAAGTGTGGAGATTTCCATTTAGAAAATGGTCATGATGTAAATTTTATAAATGGGTATCAAAAGATAATTAATTGAAAGAAATAATTTATAACTTTAATTGTATATGATATAATTTAACTAGATTAGATGTTCTAGAATATTTTGTTTATATTTCTTAAAGCATGGAGTCGCTGTTTATATATTTTTTATAGGAGGCTTTATATGAATTTAAGTATAAATGATATTGTAATTATTCTTGGTTTGGATACTCTTGATCAACATACCATTAACACATTAACTGATAAAGATATAAAAAAATGTTATCATAAAGTTATGAAAATTTATCATCCTGATACAAACACTTTAGAGGGAGTAGAATATTTTAATGATAATTTTTCAAAGATAATTAATGAAGCATATAATCAAGCTTTATTTAGAGTTGAAGACTTGAGAAAAACAATTACAAAGGAGACGGGATTTCATACTTTCAATTATAATAATTATCCAATTATTTTTTTAGATATAATTTCAACTTTATGCAAAGAAAATATGGATTTCTTATTTGTACTTAGAAGTTTAAGAGCACTAGATACTGGAATGGTATTACCCAGCTTTCTAAAGAAAATAGGTAATTGCTATGGTAACGATTTCTATAATATATTTATTACTACATTACAAGCTAGTGAAGTAAATAATACCAAACTAATCGATTTATGCACTTCATTAATGGAATCTCATATTTTTTATTTAAAAGATTTTGAATTAAAAGCTCAACAAATAGTTGAGTATGAGAAACATAATAAAAGATAATTTTATTTTAAAACTTTTTGTCTATTGGAAGATTGCCTCAATAGAAAATCAACGGACTATTTATTTAGTTCGTTTTTTAGTGTATAATTTCAGTAGGTGAACATTATGAAAATATTAATTTTAGGACAACCTAGATCTGGAAAGTCAACTTTGTCCAAAATATTAAGTGAACAACTTAAATTTCCTACTATATGTACTGATAATTATAGATTGGAATGGAATTTTCATAAACCTCTTTATGGGTATGATACAGAGATAGATCCTTCTAATCAAATGAATTTCTATAATCAACTAAAAGAAGTATATGAAAAATATGATAATTTAATATTAGAAGGTAGTGCGATAAATCCAAAAGATTCGTATTTGTTTAATCCGGATATTGTAATATTATTAAGCAGAAAAAGTATTACTGCTCAAAAGATGTTTGAAGACAGTAGAAAATATGATAATGATTGGACAAAATCTAGAAGTGATGAATATCTTTACAATTTATTTGAAAATTATATCCGTTATTCTCAAGAATGGGCAAAAGAAAATAAAGAAATTTTAGTTGATACTACAAATTATCTTGAAGGCATAAATATTGCAAAAAGAATAATTATTTCAAAAATTGATGACATTAAAAACAAACAAGAGTTATAGTTTCAAAATATGCTAAATCTAACTAGATTAGAAGTTAGCACAATACTTCATTTACGCTCCAAAATTATAAGTGAGTCATTAACTAATTAGTTAGTGATTTTTCTTTAAATAAAAAAATTGACAATAATAAATTTTTAGTGTATTATCTACTTATTGAAAGCCAATGCAAGGAAGAAGTAGAAAAAGAAAAGCATTATAGAGAACTCTGTTAGGTGAAAAAGAGGATGTATTATTTTTCGAACATGGACCTTAAGGTGAATAACTGAAATTAAGTAGGTTATTACAGGTGTGCCTGTTACAGCACAAACCTATAACTATGCTATGACATAAGTAGGTAATAAGCTTAATATAGCAATATATTGAGGATTAAGAGTGGTACCGTGAATATATTCGCCTCTTAGACATATTTTGTCTAGGAGGTTTTTTTATGGAAAGGAAAGTGATAAATATGAATATATTAATAGGAATAAGTTGGCCTTTTGCTAATGGTGAATTGCATTTAGGCCATGCAGCAAGTAGTTTAAGTGGGGATGTAATTGCAAGATATCATAGATTAAAAGGAAATAATGTTGTTTTAGTCTCTGGTAGTGATTGTCACGGAACGCCAATTGATGTAAAAGTAATACAAACAGGGAAAACAGCTAAAGATATAGTTGATGAATCACATAATGATTTATCAAGAGCTTTTAGTAGATTAGGATTTAGCTTTGACTTGTATACAAGAACAGATGATGACTATCATAAGTTTTTTGTACAAGAACAATTTAGAAAATATTATGAAAATAAAATTATTTATGAAAAAAATGAAGAACAACTATTTTGTAATCATTGTAATCTTTATTTGGCAGATCGTTATGTAATTGGAACTTGTCCAAAGTGTGGATCTAATATAAAGGGTGATGAATGTGAGAAATGCGGTAGTTTATTAGAAATAAATGAAGTTATAAATAAAAAATGTGGAATATGTGGAGGAGAAACTGTTTTAAAAGAAACCAAAAATTTATACTTTTCTTTTTCAAAGTTCCAAAATGAATTGCATGAATTAGTTCAAATTAATAGAAATAATTGGAGAGAAAATGCAGTATTATTTACTGAAAGATATTTAAAAGAAGGAATTCCAGATAGATGTTGTTCTAGAAGTCTAAATTGGGGAATTGATTTACCAATAAAAGGTTTCGAGGATAAAAAAATATATGGTTGGACAGAAAATGTTTGGGGTTATGTAACAGCTTCTAAAAAGTATTGTGAAGAGCATAATTTGGATTGGGAAGATTTTTGGAAAAAGGATAGGAATAACAAAATATATTTGGTTCATGCTAAAGACAATATTCCATTTCATTCAATTATATTTCCTTCTTTATTGTTAGGAGTTAATGAAAATTATAAATTACCTGATAAAATAATATCAGATGAATATGTAACAATAGAAGGAGAAAAATTATCTAAAAGCAAAGGAAACTATATAGCTATAAATGACGTGCTTGATAGGTATCCAGCTGATAGTTTAAGATATTATTTAATTACACATGAACCAGTAAAAAAAGATTCAAATTTTTCTTGGACTGATTTTATTAATTCACATAATGGAGAGTTACTTGGAAAATGGGGTAACTTTGTTAATAGAAATTTAGTTTTTATAAATAAATCTTTTGAAGGTAAATTAGATAGCTTTATAGATATTAACATTGAAAATAAATTAATTGATTTATATAAAAAAGTTGGTAATTTGATTGATAATGGTGATTCAAAAGACGCTTTACAATTAATATTTGATTTCATTTCTGAATCAAATAAGTATTTTGATACTTTAGAACCATGGAAATTATTTAAAGAAGATATAACTAAATGTTCTAGTGTACTAAGTACTTGTACAAACATAATATATAATATTAATAATTTATTAAAACCGTTTCTTCCTTTTTCAACAAAAACTGTAGAGGAATATTTAGGTGAAACTAATATTGAATGGAAATATAAAAAATTAGATAATATTGTTTTAAAAAATGATATTATTCCATTATATGATAGATATGATAAGAAAATCATAGAAGATGAGACTGAAAAATTAATTAAACAAAGAAGTAAAACAAATATAAATTAGTTTGAATATTATATGATGACATGTTATAATTAAACTAGATTAGAAGTTAGCACAACACTTCATTTATGCCCCAAAATAAAATTAACGGACTATTTATTTAGTTCGTTTTTTAGTGTATAATTTGTATAGGTGATAAAAATGGAACTAAATGAACAATTAAAGAGTATATTGAACAATATTAATTACAAAGTAGGTATTTATGCTTCTGACTTAAAAGGAGGAGAATATTTACTAAATCAGGAATCATTATTTGAAACAGCATCTTGTATAAAAGTATTTATTATGATTGAATATTTTAGACAAATATATGAAGGAAAAATAAATAGAAACGAAACATTCACTTATACTGAGAAAGATAACATTGCATTACTTAATTCAGGTATTATTTCTTCGTTAGAATTTGGATTAACAATGACTATAAAAGATTATGTAATTCTTATGATTATAATTAGTGATAACATAGCAACCAACAAACTAATAGATTATTTAGGGATAGATAATATTAATAATACCATTAAAGCTTTGGGATTTAATAACACTAAATTACTTAATAGATTAGATTTTACAAAATATAAAGGGCTAGGTATTACTACTCCATACGAATATACAAAAGCATATGAAATGATTTTAAAGGGGCAACTTTTTAATAAAGAAATATCAAATGAAATGTTAGATATATTAAAAAAACAAAAATACAATGAAATGTTAACAAAGGGATTGCCACAACATGACGTTTTATTTAAAGGGACAAAAGATAGTGGCATTAAATATATAGCTTCAAAATCAGGTGCTATTGCATGGGAAAATGATGAAGTAGAAAATGTCAGAAATGATGGGGGTATCATTGCAACTAATTATGGAGAGTACATAATAGCAATATTTATAGCAGGTTTTGATGAAATGTATTTATATTATAATAATGAGGCTACTACACTAGGTTCTAAAATTCATAATGCTATTTTCAATAATTTTATCCAAAATGAAGGAAAAATAATAATCAAATAAAATTATAATGTAGTTTGTAAAAACTTTTTGTGCCTGTTGGAAGCTTGTCTCAAGAGAAATCAACGAACTATTTACTTAGCTCGTTTTTTAGTGTATTCTATATATAATTTATTAAGTGAGGGACTTTATGGAAAATAAATGTATTGTTATAATAAAAAATAGTAATAGAGATTTTGCTCCAAGTTTAACTATCCAAGAACTAATAGAATTTTGTGTTAAAAATAACATTCAATTTATAGCATGCCATATTGAGGAATATGAATATGAAAAGATTAGACATGGACTTGACTTTTTAGGTTGTGTTTATGATGAGCATTTTTGCTATGAGAAGAGTGAATATGAACACTTTAGATATATGTGTACATATGATATGGATAAGCAAACTGTAAAATTTGTAAAAGATAATGGAAGTGGTAAAGAAGAGGGGTATAATTTAAATCTAAACAAGAATTATATTGAGCCTAGTGCCAACACACCTTTTTATAAAGAATTTAATTCAGGAAAATATGGAACAGGGCTTAAAATTTATACAACGGCAACTGTTGAAGATATAATGAAATATTATAGTCAACATTCAATAGAAAATAATATACTAGGTTATATACCTGAAGATACACCTAAAAAAATGAATTTCAAAAAACAGGAAATTGCAAATTTGAGGCAACTAATAAATACATCTTATAATAATTAACTAGTTGAAATACTAGTTTTTTCATGTTATTATATTAAGTAATTAATTTTGGGGTGATGTGTCTTTGAATGAGATGATAGAATATATGAAATGGCAGGTAGTTTTGTCTATAAAAAGAACAATAGTTTTTATTAATTATAGTTATAATTTTAATCTGAAATATATAGAAAATTTAAGAAAAAATGATTTACATGAAGCGGTAAGTAATTGGCAAAAAGATAATGAAAAACTTAACGCTATTTTTAAGGAGACAATGTCTGATCTTTTAAAACATTTTGGTATAAAATCAATTGAAGAGATTGATCAATACTTAAAATGCAATATTGATAAAATAATAAAGATAATTTCATTTAATCCTAATTTTTATGAATTGAATTTAAATAAATATGAGAGTATTTTTCAAGATAATATCAAATATAAAGAATTGCTTGAAATTTTACGGAAACAAAAGAAGTTTTTTAATTCAAAGTATGATTCTATGGGACCGGGTGATACAATCTATAAGGATTTACTATATATAGTAAGATTAGGTAATTATGACTTAATTGAAATTTATGATTCTATAATTAGAAATAAGTTCTTTAATCCTAATAGTGGGGGTTGTTATACATCGAATGAGAAGTTTTGGTGTAGACTTCCAAGTTTTAATTCTAAAATAGATAATATAGTTGAACTTAATAGGATAGTAATTCTAGATAGTAGAACTGATTATCAGATTTTTTCAAATGGAATGTCATATATAAATATATTTACTGGGATAGCACTTAATGATAGTAATTATTCAATAGAGGAAAAAAAATACAATTTTAATCTAGTTAAAGACGCAATAAAATTAAATAAGTGTAGTATTATAGATACCACATTTAGGAATGGAAATTTGTTGTATGAACATTATAATTGTATAAATGATGTATTATTTGGAGAGTACCCAGTAGAATTGCAAGGATTAGTAACAGATTTAAGAAAATATTTATTATCAAATGAGGGAGTCAATCAGCAAATTATTAATAGTAGATATCCAACAGAACTAAGAAACGAAAGTATTGATTTATATATTGATGCAATAGATTTTGAGAATAAGGTATCATCTGATTTAGTAAAAAAATTAAAAAGTTTAAAAATCTAGCTAAATTATAGTTTAGACAACACTTCATTTATGCCCATTAAGAGAGTAATCGAGAATTACATTTTATAAGAAAGGAAGACTTTATGGAAAATAAAAAATTGGTTTTATATAGGCCAACTGATATTAGTATTAAATCAGAATTTATAAAACATAATAATGCATTTATTTTACCTGATGGGGGCTTTTATCTTGCAAAAGGGTATATAGGATGTAATCCCTCACATCAATTAGAGAGCTCTGCCTTGATGGTTTTAAGGAAAATAATTGGTTATGATATAAAAAAAGAAGAATGTGCTGACTATTTTAATAGTGCAGGAATAAATTTTTATAATCATATAGTAGATATTAATAGTGAAAATTTTTATTATCTTAGAAGTATATTAGTTCATCATTATGGTTACACGCTTTTTGCTCGTCAAGAGTCAATTGAAAGTTATAATAATAGAAATAAATTTTATGATTGCTCATTAATACCTAATCCAAATTTTTCTGATAAAAAGGTCACTGCAGTACAAATAGAGGTGCTTAAACTGTTGTTTGAATTAAATAATGATAAAACATTTTGCTTATACCCTGGAGAAAGTAGCGCTGACGTTTTAGAAAAAGTTTTGAAATGCGATAAACGTCATAGTGCTTGGCATCGATAGGAAGTTTAATTTATACCCTAGAAAGAAATCAGCGAACTATTTATTTAGTTCCTTTTTTAGTGTATAATTTAGATAGGTGATTTTATGGAAGAACAATTAAAATTAATTAGATTAATAAATGAAATTGATAAAATAGCAGTAGATGAATACTTTATGGATGATTTAATGTATGAAGATAATAGTATTGTTTTAGATGATTTTAGTGATATGTTAACGGAAATATTTAAAGATGGTTTAAACAAAAATATATTAGAAATGATTTTAAAATTAGACAGCAAAGCTATTTTTAAAGTGACTAATAACGTTAAATACAAAAATAACGAAATAAGAAAAGAGATAGAAAAATACATAGATAGTAATGAAAGTCTATATTTAGACTATGATTTAATTAAACAAAATATTAGTGAAAATTATAAATTAGCTAGTTATGTAAAAGATAAAGAAAAAATGTTGGACTTGTTAGAGTTGAATGAAAAAGTATTTCTATTAATTGATGCAAAATACGCAACAAAGAAATTAATATTAGAGGCTATGAAAAAAAGCGATTTTGTAAGTTTAATTTTTCTAGGAGAATTTGGCGAAGGTAGTCAAATATATAGATATTCCGATTTCTATAGAGATGAAGAAGAAATAAATGACTTATTATATGATCAATTAAAAGATATTCTAATAGAAGATTGTAAATTGTATATTAGGGCTTCAAATTTAGTCAAACTTAATAAAAAAATTAGTGAATTAGTTGTTTCAATTGATCCCAGAATGAAAGCATATGTAAGAACAGATTTGTAAAAGAAGTACTAAATGTGAATAATAATTCTATTTGTCAAAATTAAAACAAATTATATAAAGAATAAAAATTTATAAAGGTTTTGGTCACACTCCAGTTCCTGCTATCAATGAAATAAAAAAGCGTGCCAAAGAATATATAGAAAACAATTAGCTTTAATTAAAAAAAGTAATATTAAAATAGTATTAAAGTATTGCGATATTTTGAAAAAAGTAGCAAATTACCATAGAGAAGAGGAAATGTAATGAACTTTTATGATTTATTAATTGAAAAAGCAAAAGAAGATGGAATAGTTAAAAATGTTGTCGGAGGAATAGTATTAAATCAAAATAAAGAAATATTGATAATGACAAGAAAATCGGATGATTTTATGGGTGGTATAGATGAACTACCAAGCGGTAATATGGAAGTTGAAGAAAATATATATACTTCTCTTACAAGAGAAGTAAAAGAAGAAACTGGGCTTGATGTTGAAAATGTTAGTAGTTATATAAACAGCTTTGATTATATATCTGGTAGTGGAAAAAAAGCGAGGCAGTTTAATTTCGTTGTTACGGCTAAATCAACTGATTCAATAGTTTTAACAGAACATGATAGTTATAAATGGTTAACAATTGAGGAAGCAAGAAGTAATTCGAAAATTACCGAAGAAGTTAAATTAACTTTAGAAATTTACTATTTTAATTCTATACAAAAGCACATGAAATATTAAATTAATGCATTATTAAGTTTATATAGGAAAATATATTGAAGAAGAAATTTTATGTTTCAGACGGAAAATATGAAAAATTTTTAAAAGATTTGCAATATCTTATTGATAATAAAAATGATTATTTTGCTGCTGCAAGTATTATATATGACGAAATAAGAGAATTAATAATTCCAATGCCTCATAAATAAAAAGAGAAACATTTAATTAAAAGGGAAATAACTAAATATATATAAAATATTAAATATTTATACTATAATCAAAACAGATTAGAAGGTAGCTTGATATTTTATTTGGAATTAACAGACTATTTATTTAGTTTGTTTTTTGTTTGAAATGATATATAATTAAAGTGGTGATAAAAATGAAATTTGAATGGGATTTAACACTTATATATAAAAATAATGAAGAATGGGAACAAGATTATAAATTATTAGAAAATAAAATAGAAAAGTTAAGTAATAATAAGGACTTTATTAAAGATATGTACTCTTTTGAAGATTATATAGATCAAAAAATTAAATGTGATATGTTAATAGAAAAAGTATATTGTTTTCCAAAAAGACATTTAGATATAAATTCAAATTTGAAAGAATATAAAATAATGCTAGATAATGCATTAATATTACATGAGAAAATACAAACTATAAATAATTTTTTTGAAACAACAGTACTACTTAATTCACAGAAGATAATTGAATATATTAAAACTAAAAGATTAAATAAATACAAAAGATATTTAAAATTAATTTTAAGAAGAAAAGATCATATAATATTTGATGAAAGTGAGCTTAAAAAATCTTTAAAATATAAAAGAAAAGAACAAGATATAAAAACAGACTATCAAAATATTTTTTCAAATATAATAGATTTTAAAAATATTGAAATTGATGGAAAAAAGGTTAATATAAATCAAAATACATATAACAATTTAATATTAAATAAAGATCAAAATAATAGAAAGAAAATATATGATACATATACTAAATCATATGAAGAAATAAATGAACAAATATCAAAACTATATATTGATAAGTTAAAAAATGATATTAGTTTAGTAAAATCCGAAAACTACGGAAGTCTTTTAGAAAAAAAACTATTTGAATTAGAACTTTCAAATGAAACAGTACAAAATCTAATAGATTCAGTTAATAATAATTTAACAATTATGAATGAATATTGTGATTTAAAAAAGAAAATGCTTAACTTAAAAGATTTTCATATTTATGATTCAAGTTTATCAATATGTGAAATTCCTAAAATTGATATAAAAATAGAAGAAGCAATAACTTTGGTTAAAAAAAGCCTTAGTGTATTAGGCAGTGAATATATCAAACTTATTGAAAATATGTTTAAAGAAGGTTGGATTGATGTATATCCGAAAGATAATAAAAGAAAAATGTCTTTTACTTGTATCTCTTATATTGGTGTACCTTATATTTTATTAAACTATGATAAATCATTAAATTCAGTAAGAACATTAGCTCATGAAATTGGTCATGCAGTTCATACATATTATTCAAAAAGCAATAATGAATATGAGTATTTTGAATTTAGTTATTTTTTAGCAGAAATTGCATCTAAAGTAAATGAAATATTATTTAATGAGTATATATATAATAATTCAAAATCCATGGAAGAAAAAAAATATGTCCTTAATAATATCATAAGCAGCTTATGTAACTCTATTTTTGGACAATCAATGCTGACTGAGTTTGAAAATAACGTTATTGATAAAATACATAATAATCAGGAAGTAAATAGTCAAGAACTAAACAATTTGTATACTGATTTAAGTAAAAAATATAATGGTGAATTATTATCTTATGATGAAAATATAAAATATGGTTGGTCAAAAATACCGCATTTTATAATGCAAGATACATATTATTTATATCAATATGTAGTAGGCACTTCAATAGCAACTTATATAGCATATAAAATTTTAAACAATGATGATAATATGAAAAATAAGTATATTGAATTTTTAACTATAGGTAATAAACTTAATATTAAAGAATCTTTAGAAATACTTGGAATTGATTTGAATAATGAATGCTATATTAATGGTTCCATAAATATTTTGAAAGAAAAAATTGAGCAATTAAAAAATATGTTTATATAAGAAAAAAGCTAATAAACATATATTTTATTTACTTTAAATAAATTATGTAATATAATAAAAACCATTAAGAAGGCGATTGTATGTCTAAAGTAGATGAAATAGTAAAAAATACATATCCAAAATATAGTAGTTCATTCGATTTGTGTGAAAAAGCATATATTTATATGACTAGAAAAAATGGTAGATACGATGCATTTAATAAAACTGATTTAATGAATTTGGTAGAAGAAATTACTAATATATTAAGTAATATTATTAGTAATGATGTTTATGAAATGGATGAATTAATTGATGCATTAATAGACTTTTTATTATCATATTGTGCAAATGAAAAAGATAGTAAATGTGGTGGCAGAGCTGAGTATAATTCTAAAAAGAGGATGGAAAAAATTAATAAATTAATTGACTTAAGAGATAAATTTACGAAAAAAGTTGATATTAGATGTTCTAGCGATGAAATAATAGATTCAACTTATATTCTTAGATTAAATGAATTTATGAAATTATATAATGGTAAAAGTTATATGATATCTAAATATAAAACAGAAGATGAATTAATAGAAGATTTAGATTCATTAGTATACTCACCTTCTCTTTTAAGAAAATCATATATGTGTTTTGTATTAAGTAAAATTAAAGTAGAAATAGAAAAGTTTGATATGTCTGTAGATTTAAACTATTTAATAAACAGAATAGACTTTTATATAGGTGCAAATAGGTATACTAGATTACCTATTATTGATAGGGTTTCTTTTGATAAAATAGAAATGATGATTAAAATAGATGAGTATGAAAAAAAGCATATTAAAGCTTAAAATTAAATATACTATTATGCTCTTAGTTTCAATTTTATTGAGTACAGCTATGAAATATAATAAGTATTAACAAATAAAATAAGCAGGCTAACAACCTGCTTTTAAATATACAATAGAGTTATATAAATTTATTTATGGCTTAAGTTAAATAAAACGGATTTAATTAGTTCGTTTTTTAGTGTATAATTTATATGGGTGATAATTATGATAGATTTGCACACACATACAGTTTATTCTGATGGTAATAGTACACTTTTAGAACTACTAAAAGAAGCAGAAAAAAATAAAATAGAGATTTTGTCAATTACAGATCATAATACTATATCTGCATATGAGGAATTAAAAAACCTAAAAATAAATAATTTATATAGTGGTAAAATAATAAATGGTGTGGAAATTACAACAACATATAATAGTGAAATAATTGAAGTCCTAGGATATGGTTTTAATGTTGATATAATGAAAAAATTATTAGAGAAAAATGTATTAACATTTGAAGAAAATCAAATCAAAGAATTTGATTTGATTAAAAAAACCTATGAAAAAATAGGAATAAAAATGAATATAGATAATATTAAATTTGATCCTAAAAAAGAATCAAGTAGAATATTTTTTTGTAATGAAATTAAAAAATACAAAGAAAATAATAAGTATTTTTTAAATGAGGAATCACTAAATTCTAAAACTGGATTTACTAGAAATGAAGTTTATAATCCATTAAGCCCTTTATATGTAAATCAAGCTATATTATATCCAAGTTTAAATAAAACAATTGAAATGATTCATGAGGCGGGTGGTTTAACTTTTCTAGCGCACCCTTTCATATATTCAAAGACAATAGCAAATAATATAGAAGATATTATTTTAAATTATGAAATAGATGGACTTGAATGTTATTACACTACTTTTGCTAAAGAACAAACAGCTTACCTTATAAAAATGTGTGATAATCATAACTTATATAAAAGCGGAGGTACTGACTTTCATGGGACAAATAAAATAAATCATAATTTAGGTGTAGGGCATGGAAATTTATCAATAAATAAAGAATTAATAAAAGAATGGATTAATAAAGTCATTTAAAGTTTATAATATATAAGGTAGTATAAATATATTTAATTACAAAAACCTAAAAATGTGCTACAATATAAATTAATTTTAAAAGGGAGAGAAAAATGGATTTAAAAAATAGTAGATTTTTAGATAAAAATAATTATGATGTTGTTCTTATAAGCGATAGCGCAATTACATATAATTGTACACATGATTATGAAACAGTTTTAAATGATAATAAATTTAGTAATTCATTAAAAGGACTAAAAGAAGAAGAAAAAATATCCGAAGTATTACAACATTATTTAAGAAATTCAAGAGTAATGTCAATTATTGAAAATGACACATATAGAGGAAGACCATGCATTACATTAAGTGGTACTAGAACCTTAAGAACTTATATTCCAATAAGTAGTAGTGATACTAAAGCAATTATAAAAAAATATGAAAATGATAGAATTAAAACAATTTATGAAGAAAAATATGATTCGGTATATATATCAATATCTGAAGGAAGAAGTAAGTGCTATTTATATAAAGAAGATGAACATTCAGACAAATTATCTTTATATATTGCTCTATGTTCAAAAAAAGAAGTATTATTGCCAGGAGAACTTGAATTTTTAAAAAAATTAATTCCATACTTAATGGGAACTAATATTGGAAGATATAAGTCATTTTATAGGACAAAATATAATCATACAAGCTGGATTGGAAATGGTATCTCTGAAGTTAATCATGATATTATATGTTCAATTAACGCAGAAAATCTTGTGTATTATGAATGGTTTAATCAATGCAAAAAGAAAAGTTATGAAGAATTTAAACAAATTACAATAGATGAATATGTTAAGAAGATTAGTTTTTAATTAAGATATTTTATTATATTTTGAACTAGTAGGAGTATATAATATGGGAATAGATAAAATTATAGAAGTAGATGCAAATATTAAAATATGGGTAGTTATAGAAAAAGCAAATATTGGTTATTCTAGTAGCTATGAAATGGCAGAATTTAGAGATGGTGAACTTGATAGAACAATAAGTTTTATCCAATGCGATGATTATAAATTTCAAACATTCTGTTTGAGTTCTAATATCGATGAGATAAATAGAATAGATTTTAACATAGAAAAAGATAATCCCTTTTATAATTCTATAAATAAGTTTTTAGATAAAGAGGATTCAATTATAATAGATGATGATGGTACAAGAGAAATCAATAAAAAAACTCTTCAGTTTTTAAGAAGCGGCGAAATAATAATAATTAGCTTTTTCAATGAACTTGGTAAAAATGAAACCGGCAAATTTAATATATTTGTAAAAAGCATATTGACAGATTTGAGAAGTAAAATAGATGATGGTAATCTTGATACAAAAGATAGACTATGCAGACTATTTGAAAGTTTTAGGGCAGAATTTTGCCCAGAGACTTTAGAAGAGTATCCTATTAAAAGCGATGAGCTAATCATGCAAAGAACTTATACAATGAAACTTAGGCCAAATAATGGAAAATAAAAAAATTTTAAAACTATAAAAAGATTTGTTTGATTATTTTATTAAGAAAAACTAGAAAATAATAGATTTAAATTTAATTTTATCTTAAAAAAACAACAGCAACTGTTGTTTTTAGTATATCTATTGTCATAAAATAAAACTATTAAAGTATCTACCAATACTAATAAAACTAAATCTATAATTGTACCTATATATACAATTATATTTTGATTTGAAGTAAAAATATATATAGTCCAGCTTATTAAAGCAATTAGTTGTAAAGTAAGCATAGTAAGACTATAATCCTCACTAGATTTAGTTTTTATTAATTTTATTATTTGTGGAAATATTTCAATATAGCTAAAGACATAATATATAGTGCAAAAAAATACCATTTTATCCTCCTTGTGATGTTTTCAAAATAATTATAACAATTTCTATCAAATTTAACAATCCTAATAAAATGATATATTACATAATTAATATAGATTCAGAAACCATTTTATTTATTGTATCATTTAGTGTATAATTTTATTAGGTGATAAACATGGAAAATAATAGCTTTGTAGAAATTTATAATTATATTAAACAATCAAAAAGTATAATAGTTTTATCTCATCAAAGACCAGATGGAGATGCCATAGGAAGTTTGCTTGCTTTAAAACTAATCATCGAAAAAATAAACATTCCAGTTGATATTATAGTTACAGACATTCCAGAGTTTACAAAATTAATGCATGGTTCTGAATCTTTGTTAACAAAAACTAATAAAGCCTATGATACAATAATTTTTTCAGACATATCTTCTAAAAAGAGATTAGGAAAATTAGATTATTTGTATGATGAAGAAAAAAGATTAGTAATTTTAGATCATCATGAAGTAGAATTAGAAAAAGAATGTATTCATTATATCGACCCATTAATATCTTCTACAACAATGATAATATATAAATTAGCGAAAGCTAATAATATAGAAATAGATGAAGTTTTGGCTACTTACTTGTATATAGGATTATTAACTGATACTGGAGGTTTTGCATATCAAAATACAACTAGTGAAGTTTTTGATATGGCATCCGATTTAATAAAAACAGGAATAAATCATAATAAGTTATATACAAATTTTATAAGAAAGGAATATAATTTAGATTACTTAATGCTTGAAAAAAATGTGATAGAAAATCTAGAAATAATTAATAAAAATATAGCTTTTAGTTTTTTAAGTAATGAAATTATTAGTAAATACGCATATGATGCTCCAAAAGAATTTGTAAATTTAGGTAGATATATAAAAAATATTGAAGTTAGTATTTTAATAATAGAAGAAAAACCTAATTCATATAGAGTTAGTCTAAGGTCAAATAAATATTTAGATGTATCTAAAGTATCTAAAAAGTTTAATGGCGGAGGCCATAAACATGCTTCAGGAATTGAATTTATAGGTAATTACGAGGTTAATAAAGAAAACATAATCAATGAAATAAGTAAGTATTTACTAGATAATTGAGTATAAAAGAAATTGGAGGCAATCCTATGGAAAGAAAAACTATATTAAAAGATGAAAAGTTTTTGAGACAAACATCTAAAGAAGTAGATTTAAGCGATAAATCATATATTAATAGTATTATGAGCTTAAAAGAATATTGTTCTAAAAATGAAGTTTTTGCTATGGCTTCTGTACAATTAGGAATATTAAAAAGAATAATATATATTAAGAGTACAAATTTAAATGCTTTGCCTTCATCATCTGTTGATGAAAGCATTATAATAATAAATCCAGTTGTTCTATATAAAGAAGGATTAACAGAATCTTATGAAGCTTGTGAGAGTTGCAGAGGAGAAAGAGGATTACTTACTGCTTTAATTAAAAGGCCATATAAAGTTGGAATTAAATTTTATGATATAAATGGTGAATTACAAAAAAAAGAGCTTTATGGTATGGCTGCTACAATATTTTGCCATGAAAATGATCATCTTGATGGTATATTACATATAGATTTAAATAATGAATTTGAAGATTTAAATTTAGAAGAAAGATTAGAATTAAGAAAAAGCAAACCATATAAAGTTATAGAAGAAACGGGTAATTATAATTTTTATAGATAATACTAAATAAAATTTATGAGTAGGAGCTGATTGTATGAAGTATATAACACCAATATTAGAAACAGAAAGATTAATATTAAAAAGAGGAACTTTAGAAGATTATGAAAAAGTTTATGAATATGATTTTAAAAAGTTAAGAAATATTAATGGAGAATTATCTTTTGAAAGGCAAGATAAAAATTTAATAGAGGGATTTGATACATATGCTGATGAAACTGATGAAATTTTTGATTGGATTATTTATTTAAAAAATGAAGACAAACCAATTTCTAATATTACAGCAGATAGAGAAGAAAAAAATATTCAAGCTATAGAATTAGCTTTTAATACTCATCCTAATTATTGGAAAAAAGGGTATACAATTGAAGCAATAAATAAAGTTTTAGAATTTTTATATGAATATGGATTTAATAATATTTTATGTACTTATTCAGAAGGTAATGAAAAATCAAAAGGTATTTGTGAAAAACTAGGATTTGAATTATATGAAGTGAAAAAAGATGCTTGGATTAAAGAAGGTACGGCTATTACAGATTACAAAATGGTTTTATCAAAAGAGAAATTTTATAGTATACAAAAAAAGAAATAAAAAGTGATTAGAGAAAAGGAGAGAAAATATGGAATATTTAGACATTTACGATGAAACAGGAAATTATATAGGAAAAGAAGACAGAAAAATAGTACATCAAAAAGGATTTTGGCATAAAACAATACATTGTTGGCTATATGATTTGGAAGGTAATGTATATTTTCAAATTAGAAAAAATGAAAAAAAATTATATACAACAGCTTCTGGACATGTATCAGCTGGAGAAACTATAGAAGATGCTTTTGATAGAGAAATTAGTGAAGAATTAGGAATAGATACTAATAAATTGAAAAAAGAGCAAATTGAAACAGTTTATTTTAGAATGGATAGAGAAAAATTTATAGATAGAGCATTTGCTAGTATATTTATTTGTAGTATTGCTCTTGATTTAAAAGAATTAGATTTTGATATAAATGAAGTAGATGGTTTAGCTAAAGTAAATGCAAGTGAAGTATTTGATTTACTAAGGTTTGAAAAAGGAACTATAAAAGGTTCAATAATTAAAAAAGAAAATAATGAAATTACCGAAGTTGAAAAAGAGTACTCATTTGATGATTTTTTAATTAACAATGGTGAAAGAGGAATAAGCAAATATGGATTTATTTTAGAAAGAATAATTTCAAAGAATTAATCAATTATAAAAGGAGAAAAAAATTAAATAAAAGGTAGCAATTATATAAACAAAATATATAATAAGAGGACAAAAATATTATTGCATTGCAAACAAAATAATGATACAATAGCGTGCATGAGGTGGAAACATGGTTATATATGATACAAAAAATAATAATAATGGACAAGTTAAAGGACGATTGCATTTAAGCGCAATGGATATTGATTACTTGGTTTCTAAATATGGAGTTGAGGGGTTAATAGATTTAATTCCTACAGATTATGTTGAATGTTTTAAATTTGAATTAGATAAAAGAAAAAAAGAGAGTAAACTATCTGTTCAATATTATGCTTCACTTTCTCTTGGAATTGAAACTACTTTTGATGAAAAATTGCTTGATATAATTCAAACTGAAATAGATGAAGGGACTTTATTTACAAAAGAAGAATTAAGCTCTCTAAAAGAAGAGGAATTAGAACAAAGAATATATGAAATACATCCTTTATTTAATGATGTTGATAGTTTAAGCCCCGAAAGTCTTTACAAATTAAGGTCTTATAAAATGGCTCAAGGTATTTTCAAAAATTTTAATTTAATCAATCATCTGGTTGAAAATTTGTATAGTGGAAATTCTGCTGAAAGAAGAGAAGATTTAAATAATGAATATATGACAAGGATGGATAATTTAATATCTATAGGACTATCTTCTGAAATAGATGACTCACACTATTTTGATATAAGAAGTAAAAAATATAATAAATAAATATACTAAATTGTATTGTGAAAAATATTTATTAATGATAAAATTAAATTAGTTAAAGGGCTAGTACAGACTTTATTGTTTCTACTAGTCCTTTCTTTTGTTCTAGTTTAAAACAATAAAGAATATATATTAATTCAATCTATTTTACATAAATATTACTAAGTAATTGGTTAATAGCTATTTTATAAAGTTCTAGTACTCTAGCTTATCCAAGTAGAAATCACAAAACAAATTCTAATATGGCAAATTTGTGATTCTATTAATTTATAAAATGAAAGGAGGTGTATTATGAAAAAAAATTTTGTCAATTTATTTGCACTAATTTTCATTTTTTCATTAACTGGCTGCACTGAAACCACAACAACAGACGAAGTAGGAAATACAAAAACAGAGTTTGGAATAACTGAAACAGCAACTGTTAATGATACAAACATAACTATTAATTCAGTTAAAAAAATAGCAAATGATTGTTTTTGGGAATATGATGGAGAATGCCAAAGTTATACTAATCCAGAAAATGCATTTTTCTTATTAATTGATTTAACAATTGAAAATAAAAGTAGTGATGAAATTTCAGTATCATCATTGATGACATTTGATTTAAAGGATTCCACTGGGGAAAAAGGGAAATATGCTTTATTAACAACTAGTATTACAAGTCAACTAGATGGTTCAGTTATGGCTGGAGACTTATTAAAAGGTCAAATAGCATTTGATGTTAAAGAATCTGACAAATACTATTTTTATTATCAAGATTCTTTATTTGATAATACAATAAAATTCATTATAAATAGTTCGGATATCACTGAGTAATTAAAAATAAAATAATGTTAAAACAGAAAATAATATCATTAATATTTAAAGAAAAAAAATAGACTATTTATTTAGTTTGTTTTTTAGTATATAATAAATATGGTGATCTTATGTTTGAAGAAACAAACGGAATAATTGAAATAGATAAAATATTTTTGAATGAATACAATTATTCAAGTAATACAGAAATATTAAAAGAAAAATTTATTGAATCAGAACTTAATGGACAAAGAGAGAAATTTTGGTTTTTTTCGGGGCGCACAAAATATTTATATAAAAAGCAGGATATGAATTCTGACGATATATATGCAGAAATTGTTGCCGAAGAGATAGCTAATGTTTTAGGAATTGAATGTGCAGAATATAGATTAGCAACATTTAAAGGAAAGCCAGGAGTTGTAACAAAAAACTTTATAAAGCCAAATGAAAAGCTAGTATTAGGAGCAGAACTTTTATCAGACATTTTAAATAAATTCGCACTAAATGATAATGAATTTAAAAAGAAATATGAAATAGATAAATTAGAGAAAACAAAGGATATACATAATAAATTGAATAATTTAGAAGATATGTGGTCAATAATAGAATTATATCTTGTAGAAAAAGGATACGATAAAAAATTTATTAAGCCAATAATGGAGGGTATGACAAAAAAATTTTTCTTTGATATAATTACATTGCAGGGGGATAGTCATATAAGTAATTGGGGATTAATCGAAAATGAGAAAGAAAAGACAATAAGATTTGCTCCTCTATTTGATAATTCTAACATGTGTGGGTTAAATAGAATAAGTGTAAAAAAAACTTTTGATGATATGATAAAAACTCTTAGAAGTAACAATAGAAATGATGGCAAATTTAAAAAAACAGAAGAGCAAATGTATAATTTATTATATCATCCTAAATTATTGTTTTCTGTAAGTGAAAATGACATATTAAACATAGGCTCGAAAAAAAGAAAAAACAATCTTGAAATATTGGATTATTTCTTAAGCGTAAGCTCGAAAGAATATTGTGATATACTTGAATACTGTCTAGATATGATAGAAAAAAGTAACCTCAAAAAAATAATGCTTGATAGAGAAATAAGAGATGATATAGAAATTCCTGTAGAAATAAAAAATCATATAATTAATAGTATGACTCTAAATATGATATGCTTAAGGGAAAAAATTGAAAATTATAGAATGAATAAAGGAGGTCCAAATTATGCTTAGATTAAAATATGCAAAAATTAAAGAAAACTTATTGAAATTTCTTTCGGACACCAAAGTCAAAAACAATTTAAGTTTTAATGTTTTTAGCGCTCTTGATTCTATAAATAATAAAATAATCGAGTCCAAAGTTAAATTGCTTAGGCATTATATTATTAGTGAAGATGTAGCTTTATCATTATTGGATAAAATGCCTGAGATGTTTTTATATAGTGATGATGAAATAAACAAACATTTAAGTTTTATTTATAATTCAAATAGTTTGTATGCAGTTTTATTTTGCTTAGAAAATGAATATATTTGGATCAATTATAATGAAAAAACACGTTCATTCAGAGAAAAAAAATCAATAGTATTTGATTTGAAAAACATTGATATGATTGAAGACTCAATTATAAGAAATATAATAAATGCAACCTATAGAGGTGATATAGTAAAATCTGCACAAATAGAACAGAATGATTCGTTAGAAGAAAGAATCTTTAAATTAAAGCAATTAAAAATTAACTCTAGTGGATATAGGATACTATAAAATGAAAGTAAGTATACAAAATATAAAATTTTCTAATTTTAACTTAAAAACTTTAAAATGCAAATAACTAAAATTTACAATTATTTTAATATTTATTTTTTATAAAAAACATTATATAATTATTAAGAGGTGAAAAATATGAAAAAATGTTTGAGATGTAATTCTATAATGGTTGAAAATTTAGACATTAAAGTTGAGGGTAGTGCTTATGGATTAAAAGTAACCAAACAAGGTATTTTCAAAGATAATTTAGGAAAATTAAAATGTGCAGTTTGTCCAGATTGCGGATATACTGAAACTTATATTGATGATACAAACAAAATAAAAAATATAGATTTAGAAATTAAAAAATAAACTTTTTTTTAATTTTTTTTTATGAATTAATTTGTATAAGAATTAGATAAAACAAAATACTGAATTTACTTATATATTAACAAATGTTATAATATTATTAGTGTGGTGGAGTTTATGGAGAAAAATATAATAGATATTACTGAGATATTAAATGATTTAGAAGTATTGAATTCAATAGAACAAAGATTTTTATCTAGTTTTATTAGCGGAATTGAAGAATATTCTACTCTTTTGTTATCACAAGACAGCATGATAGACAAATTATCACAATCATTAAATTCAATAGCACAAGTTAAACCTTTATTTTTAAATAGACTTTTATTTTTAAAAGAAGAGGAATTAACTGAAAAAGATAAAATAACTCGAAATATACTTTTAAAACTTAATTATAGTACTGATGAGTATTTTGATTTAATTGATAAGAAAATAGCTAAAAAAGATTTGGAAGATAAAATAAAATACTACAAAAAAATAATATTTGATCTTTTAAATGAATATAAAGATGTAGTTAAAACTAATAATAGAAGTGCAGTGATAACTAATTTTAGAAGTAGTAAAAAATAGGTGTTACCGCGGTAGTTGTATATTTAAGAAACACTACAAATGAATATAGAAGAAACAAAATTATTTTATTTATTGTATAATTTTATTATGAGAATTGAGGTTGATATTTTGAATATATTTAAATATGTAAGTAAAATCGAATTAGAAGATAGGGTAGTGGACCATTTAAGAGAAACAGAAGTAGAATTAATGAACTTTATAAAGAAGCTATATCTTATTTCAGATGAAAGTAGAGATGTTTTCTTATTTGATGCGATGGTTAAAGAAAATATATCTTCATTTGAATTAGAAAACGGTTTATATTCTCCGACTGTTGTTAATTATTGTCAAGGTAAGCTTTCTGAGAATTCTGATTTTACCGAAGAAATGATAAAAAATCTTAACAAATGTGTGCTTGAAGGAGATAAAAAAGAGTCGGAGGGTTATAGAAATGTAATTGCATGGGTTGGTTGTAAGGACAATAAATTAGGAATAGAGAATGCAAGATATGTTGCACCACCACCCTCAGAAATAGATGATTTAATGAAGCAATTCGTAAATTATTGTAATTTAAATGACAATTTTAATCCAATTATTAAAAGTGCAATAATACATATACTATTTATTAAAATACACCCGTTTGCAGATGGAAATGGGCGTACAGCAAGAATTATTCATCACCATAAATTAACAGAGTTAATAAACAATAAATATGGAACTAACTTTAATTGGCCAATTATTAACTTATCAAAGGGATTGGATTTAACAAGAGGAAACTATTATGAAAAAGAAAACAATATAATATTTGATGAATCAGAAACCAATTATGAAAGTTGGAATAGTTGGTTTGATTATATATTAAATAAAATTGATGATAATTTGTTTTACTATATCAGTCGAATGGAAGAGATGAAAGAAAGATTTGAAGATATTGATAATTACAAAAATACAAAAAATAAGAACTCTTGATTTAGATAAACTAAACTTTATTAAACAATTTGAAAAAGCAAAAGCTTTATAAAACAGACTATTTATTTGTTCTGTTTTTTAGTGTATAATTTTATTAGGTGATGATATGAAAAATATAGAGGCAACACTACTATTGTTAATGGATAACAATAAGATTCTTTTAGCAAAAAAGAAAAGAGGATTTGGTGAAGGAAAATATAATGGAGTTGGCGGCAAATTAGAAAAAGATGAAACTCCAGAACAAGCAATGATAAGAGAATGCAATGAAGAGATAAAAGTAATTCCAACTGAATATGAAAAAGTTGGAGAAATTGAATTTTTAGAATATATTAACAGCGAGAAAGTAAATCTTGTATTTCATTTATTTTTAGCGACTAAATGGATTGGTGTACCAATTGAAAGTGATGAAATGATTCCATATTGGTTTAATAAAGAAAGCATTCCATATGATGAAATGTTTTCAGATGATAAGTATTGGTTACCATTAATTTTAGAAGGTAAAAAAATAAAAGGATATTTTGAGTTTAATGAAAATTGGGAATTGATATCTAAAAATATTATATATATTTAAAAACACATACTAGTAGTAATACTAGTTTTTTGATATAATTAAAGAAATATAGGAGGATATATGGAGCATATTAAATATCAAGGGCTATCAGATCTAGAGGTTACTAATTCTAGAAAACAAAATGGAATCAATGAATTAGAACAAAAGAAAAAAGAAAGTATAATAAAAAAAATACTATCAATATTTAAAGAACCAATGTTTTTATTATTATTAGTAACTTCAACCATATATTTTTTTCTAGGAGAGGTTAGTGATGGACTAACTATGCTCATCTTTATAAGCTTTATTATAATAATAGAAACTATTCAAGAAAGAAGAACTGATAAAGCATTAGAAGCCTTAAATGAATTAACATTATTAAATACAAAAGTAATTAGAAATGGCAAAATTGTAACAATTGATAACAAAGAAATAGTTGTTGGAGATATTGTAGTTTTGTCAGAAGGAGATAAAGTTCCAGCAGATGGAATAATTTTAGAAAATCAAGAACTAGGAATAGATGAATCAATATTAACTGGCGAATCAACTATTGTATATAAAACAACAAGTAATAAAAGTGGGGAATATTTTAAAAAAAATATTTGTTATTCAGGAACTGTAGTATCTAATGGTTCAGCTATTATTAGAATAGAAAAAATTGGTAAATTTACAGAATATGGTAAGATAAGTTCATCTATTAATAATATTATTAGAAATAAAACACCTTTAGAAAAACAAGTTAAAAAACTAGTAATTATATGTACTATTATAAGCTTAATATTTTTAATTTTAGTAGTAATAATTAATATTACACTAAATCCAGATGCTCATAAAACATTATTAGAAATTGTAATTCATTCAATACTTGCTGGAATAACAGTTGCTATGGCTACCATTCCAGAAGAAATACCTGTTGTTTTAACAGTGTTTATGGCTATGGGAGCTTGGTCTTTAGCTAGAAAACATACCTTAGTAAGAAATATGAATTCAGTTGAAACGCTAGGCTCTATTTCTGTTTTGTGTGTTGATAAAACAGGCACCTTAACTAAAAATCAAATGGCTGTTAAAGAAGTTTATGAAAAAGAAAATATATTTAAAACGGTTTCTGCTTTATCCTGCCCTGTTTATTCATTTGATCCAATGGAAAAAGCTATTGTAGAATATGTTGTTAAAGAAGGGATTCCAAAAAGTATTTATGATAACAATTTGATACATGAATACATATTTACAAGTGAAACTAAAATGGTTGGTAAAATATGGAATATAAATAACAAAAACATTCTTTGTGTAAAAGGAGCATATGAGAGTGTATTACCATTATGCAAAATAGATGATGAAGAGTATAAATTACTAGAGAGTAAAATTGCTAATTATTCTTCTTTAGGTTATAGAGTAATAGCAGTAGCTTATGCTAATAATCAAAACATTAAAAACAATATTAATGATTACTCATTAACTTTTGCTGGTTTAATAGCTTTAGAAGATCCTCCAAAGCATGGTGTAAAAGAATCAATTCAAGCTTGCTATAGAGCAGGCATTAGAGTTATTATGATAACTGGAGATAGTGGGGAAACAGCTAGAGGAATAGCTAATCAATTAAATATTAAAACAAGTAAAGTAATAACAGGTTTAGAATTAGAAAAAATGAGTGATAAAGAATTAAATGAAAAAGTAAAAGATATAAGTATATTTGCTAGAGTATATCCAAATCATAAAACTAGAATAGTTGAAGCTTTACAATTTAATAATGAAGTAGTCGCTATGACAGGAGATGGCGTAAATGATGCTGCAGCACTTAAAAAAGCTGAGATTGGAATAGCGATGGGCAAAAGAGGAACTAATGTTGCAAAAGAAGCATCTGATATGGTACTTACCGACGACAACTTTAATACTATTGTTGATTCTATAGAAAATGGTAGAGCTATTTACAGTAATATTGTTTCTGCTATGGCTTATATAATTTTAATTCATATTCCTATAGCACTTTTAGCTATTATAATTCCGTTATTTGACCTACCTTTATTTATATTGCCAGTTCATGTTGTTTTACTAGAATTAATAATCGATCCAACCTCATCAATTATTTTTCAAAGAATAAAACATAATAATTTAATGAATTTTAAACCAAGAAAGATAGGAGAAAGTTTAGTAAGTAAAAAAACTTTAATATTAAGTATATTACAAGGGTTAATAATATTTTTACTTGTTTTTATAAGTTACTATTATTGTATCAAAAGTGGATACTCTAAGGAATTAGCAGTAACTATATCATTTTCAATGTTAATGTTTTCTAATATATTTGTTGTATATTCAGTTCAATCTAATTCATTAGCAATCATAAACTTAATTAATAATATGAAAGATAAAGTAATTAGAAGTATACATTTAGCTATAATATTAGGTATTTTATTAATAATATATTTGCCTTTCTTAAATAGCATTATAGGTACAGTACCACTTTCTTTACAACAATTAATATTTGTTATTATTGGATCTCTATTATCAAGTTTGTTGTTTGATTTAATTAAAATATTTAATAGGAGGTAATATGTCTAAATTAGGAAATACAATTACACTACTTGAACTACTTAGCACAGGCAAAAAATATTCTATAAAAGAATTAAGTACTATTTTAGAAGTAACTGATAGAATGATAAGAATATATAAAGAAGAATTAGAAAAAGCTGGAATATATATTGATACTATAATGGGGCCATATGGAGGCTACGTTTTAAATCAAAATGTTAGAATGCCTATTAGAAAATTTGGTGCTAGTGATTATAAAATACTAGATTATTATATAGAAAAGGAAGATAATAGTAAAAATAAAAATAAGCTTATTTTATTACAAGATAAAATAAAAGGTATTTATATTGGTAGTAAAAAAGAAGAAAAAGAATTAAATTTAAAAGAAGAAACATTAAATAAATATAATATAATCATGAAAGCAATAAAAGAAAAAAGAAAATTAAAAATAATATATTATTCATTTAATAAAGGAGAAAATAGCAGAATTATTCATCCGGCAGAAATGTTTTTATTTAGTGACGGCTGGTATACAGCAGCTTACTGCGAACTTAGAAAAGATATAAGACATTTTGAATTAAAAAGAATTATAAAATATGAAATATTAGAAGAAAATTATATATAGACATTTTAATAATTTAGAGTTATAATATGAGCAGTCAGGGGGACTAATTATGAGTTTATGTGCAACAACACCAAAAGATTTACTAGAAAAAGGTTTAGTTAATAAAACAGCTTGCAAGGAATCTATAGGACTTATTGATAGAAGTTCTAAAAATGTAATTGTTACAGGTCCAAGAAGTAGTGGAAAGACAACTACATTATTACAATATCAAGAGAAAAAATTAAATAGTGGTAATGATGCTATTCATATAACTATTGATTCTACTGTTCTTTCAAGTTGTATTAGTGATAATTTAAAAAAAGAACAATATGAATTATTTCTTTCTTTAAGAATATTAAATTATGTAAAAAAATATTATGGTTTAATATTTGAAAAAAAGTTTAGACTTTTATATGATGAAATTAATATAAAAGAAACGCTATTTTATAAGGGTATAGATCAATCTTACTTCTCAGATAAAAAAGAAAAATTAAATAATTATGATGGAACTTTAGTTAAGCAAATAATAGATTTATTTAAAAAAGAAGTAGGAATGGATAGTTTAACTATTATTCTAGATAGATTTGATTGGGTAAATGACTCAGAAAAATTTCAAAATATGGCTAAGTTTTATTTAGATATATTTGATAGATACATAATAACTACAGATGAAAAAGAAGTTTATACTAGTAATAACAGACAACTAGATTTAGCTGAAAGAGGTTATGATATAGTTGGTATTGACTATGGAAAAAAGATACATCAAACTAAAAAAATAGTATCTTCTGAATTTGAGTATATTAAAAAAGCTAAAATAAATTTAAGCCCTAAATATATTGATCCAAAAAAGGCACTAAGCATTAGTGAATATACAGAACTAATCAGAAAATGTGATGGAGATTTTAATTTGTTATATGAAACAATAAGATATTTTAATATTAGGGAATTAAGAAAAGAAGAATTAATGTTAGCTTTTAATGAAGCTCTAAATAATAAAGAAAGACTAGAAGAAATGACACCAGTTAAAAAATTGTTTATATAGACTATATAATTCCTACTTAAGTGATATTCTTTACTTGAGGAGGAATTTTTATATGAAAAAAATTATGAAAGAAAACTTTGATTTATTAAAATCCAGAATAATAGATGTTAATAAAAGTACGGATTTAGATAATGTAAGAAATCAGATAAATAGTATGGAGGGTAACACTATTTGTGTAGGAGTAGGAGGCTCTAAAGTAGTAGCTGAATACGCAAGTAAAGTACTAAATAAAATTAAAAATGATATAGTTATATGTTTAGAACCTAGAGATATAAACTATGTAGATTTATATAAATATAATAATATATTTTTATGCAGTTATAGTGGTTCAAATAGTACTCTGAAATTAATAAAAAATAATAATTTAAATAAGTATTTATTTACTAATAATAGTGATATAAAAAAAGGAATAAAAAGTATAATTTATAATAATAAAATAGAAAAAGAGCTAAGCTTTATATCTCTAGCCTCTACTTTAATGCCCATGTCTATTTTACTAAGATGCTATTTAAATATTACAGAACTAGAATTTGAAAAACTAATTGATAATATGTTTGATAATATTGATATTAATGTAACAGGTAATAAAGTATATGAAATAATGTATGGAATAGAAAATAAAGTAGCAGCATCTTATTTAGAAAGCACTTTAGTAGAATCGGGGATATCAATTCCTATAATGCATGATAAATATAGTTTTTGTCATGGTAGAAATACAACACCTAGCAAGATAGACTCAGGATTAATATTTATAGGATATAATAACACGTCTTTAGATAAACTACTTATTAAAGAAACAACACCTTATTATAGTGAGGTTATAAGAATAGATAATATATTTGAAGATGAACTAATTAATGAATTCTATTTAACACTACTTTCTATGTATTTTACTCGTGATTTAGCTCTTATTTATAATGAAGATTTATCAGGCATATTACATGGTCCAATAACATGTAAAGTATATGGCTTTAGTGGTGATATGTAATGAGAATAATAGGAATAGGTGATTTAGTAATAGACTGTTATATTAGGAATAAAAAAATAGTAGGCTATAATGGTGGAAAAACATTTACAAATATTTTAGCTAACCTTTCTAAATATAATTATTTATTAGAAGTTATGGGAGCTGTCGGTAATGATCAATCTGGTAATTTATGTATAAAGAGTTTAAAAGAATTAAATATAGAAACAAAAAATATTAATATTGTTAATGAAGAAACAAGATGCTTTTTCATAGATGAAAAAAACAGTACTAGAACCTCACCAATTGATGGTAGAAAAGTAGGATATAGGGGCACTAAAATAGATACAGATATTATTATAAAAAATATAAAACAAGATGATATATTAGTATTTGATAATCTTCATACAAAAACTTTACAAATAATAAATAATTGTAGCAACAATAAAATGATTGATATTGGTTATTATAAAGACTTTATAGATAAAAATAAAGAAGATATTATAGAAATGATAGGTAATAAGTTTAACATAATTAATATGAATGTTAATGTATTTGATTTTATAAGTAGACAGTTAAATATTAATGAATTAGAACTGTATAAAATATTAAATGTAGAATTATTATTAATTACAAAAGGTAAAAAAGGAGTTAGTTTTATATATAATAATAAATGTATAAATAAAGAGTTAGAAATAATATCTAAAGAAGTAGATGTAAATGGTGCGGGAGATAGTTTTTTTGCAGAAGTAATAAATATATATATTAAATATAATTTTAAATTAAATGATAGTATAATAGAAGAAATGTTTAATAAAGGATCATTTTATTCTAGAAAAGTAATAACTAAAATAGGCGCTAGAAGTAATGTGCAAGAATTATATAAGATAGTTAAATAAATCTAATAATTAATAATTTGACAAGACAAAGTTCTAATGTTATTATAGGCATATTTTTAAGGGGGATAAATATGGAAAAAGTAGAATTAATTACAATAAAAAATAAATTAGGCAAAGTATTATCAGAAAATGAATTTGCTAAAACTACGTTATTAGGAAATAATGAAGTTGCAAAAATTTTTTCACCGGCTTATATAAATTTTTGTGCTGAATACAATTCTGATATTTTTAAAAAAGTTCTATCTTCTGAAACTATTGATTTTTCAGAAGAAATTGTATCACCAAATAAAATTATAACAAATAATGATAAATCAATAGGGTTTATAACTCCAAAAATTATCGGACAAACATATAATCAATTTCTTGAGAGTCAAACATTAAAAGAACTAACAGATTTAAAAAGCATGTCAAAGAGACATTATGATTTTGAAGGAGCTTTAATTAAAAATCCAAGAGTGGTTTTCCCTGATATTTGCACGTGTGATAATATTATGATAGATAGACAAGGTAAATTAAAATTTGTAGACTTTGATGGCTTACAAATAGACAAATTAATAGCAACTGCTACTTCTTCAAGTTTAGTAGATACTGAGAGCCCAAAGTTCTTTAAAAACAATCTTTTCTTTAAAACTTTAGACATGCAAAGTTCTATTGTTTTATATTATTTATCTGTTTTAAATGTTAATTTAAAGTGCATTGGTCAAATAATTCCTGGGACAGACCAAGTAGTAACCCTAACAACGATTTTTGATACTATACAATTAGAAGATGGAAATTTATATGATATAACAAAAAATATGCTTTCCAAAAATGGAACTTGCTCATATTTGGGGGATTCAATTTTAAGAATTGCTGAAGACTATAATGCTATAGCAATACCGATAATAAAAGATGGTAGAAAAATTTATATGAAAAAACTAATAAAAAAATAATTATAAAAAAAGTAATAGAAATATTATTTTTTTTATAATTAAATGATATTCTACTTTTAAAGGGTGTCTTTTAATGCTAAAAAGTTATACAATTTAATTATGAAAGAAGGACAAATATATGAATCAAATTAAAATAGGTAAATTTATTGCTAAACGTAGAAAAATAAAAAAGCTAACTCAAAGTGAATTAGGAGAAAAACTTGGAGTATCATATAAAGCAGTATCTAAATGGGAAACAGGAGTATGTTTACCCGATCCTTCAATATATGAAAACTTATGTAACCTTTTAGAAATAACAAAAGACGAATTATTTTCTGGAGATTATAAAGAAAAAAAATATAATAACAAAATAGAGTTTGTAATATTAATTATGTCATTAATTATAATACTTATTTCTTTAATAAAATATAATTATGAAATAAAAACAATTATATTAAATTTAGTACTTGTTATAACAATATTTATATTTAATAAAAATATAAATATTTTGATAAATCTAGAAAATAACAATTCTAAAATAAAAAAAATAAAATACTTTAATTATTTTTTGATTTTAGCAATACCTATTATTACAATAATGATTTACAATAAAGAAGAACTTATAGAAAGTGATTTTCTTTCTATAATTATTATTTGCTTAGTTATGATAATTGGAGGATTTTTCTTAAGAAATATGCCATATAATAAGTATTTTGGATTCAGACTTCCTTGGACTATAAGAGATGAATCAACTTGGGTATTAGCTCACAAAACTTTATTCATAAATTCTTTTCCCGCAACTATAGTAACTATAATATGTAGTACCTTCTTAGAAACTAAAGAGGCAATACTGTCTGGAATATTATTTTGGATTGTAATACCAGGTATCATATCTTTATATCATTATTATAAAAAGAATGTTAAATGATTTCTAAATATAGTATAATATTAATATATATTTAGAAAGGAAGATAAAAGTGAGTAAAGCAGAGTGGTATGAGAAAAAAGAAGGAAAAGCAGAACATCTAGTTTATTTAAATGATAAAGCAAAAGAACTAGAAAAGTTATTAAATAAAGAAAAAACTATGATAATTAGAGGAGCAAATGGAAAAAAATGTCCTTTAGGTGGAAGAGCTAAAATAGAAGATATTGTTTTCTTTGTTGAAACAGGTGGATCTATGACTATTGAATATAAAGGCATAATTTCTAAAGTAATTGAAAGCTATAATATGAACTTAGATGAATCAAAAGAGTTTATAAAAACTTATGAAAAAGAATTAAATTTATCAAAAGAACAGTACGATAGATGGTCAATAAAAAAATGTTTAGCTGTTTATGAAATAAAAGATATAGAAAAAATAGAATCTTTTAAATATAATAGACAAACTAATATGGATGACTGGATAATAACAGACGATATAAATAAAATTAAAATGTAGATAATAAATTACCATATAAATTGGTAATTTTTTTAATTTTATATATCATATTTACAATAAAGCGATTAGGTAAATTCTTAATTTCGTGTTATACTAAAAAAGCAAATTTAGAAAAAAGAGGAAATATATGAAATTTACAGAATTAGGTTTATCAGATTCAATATTAAAAGCATTAGAAGGTATGAATTATAAAGAAGCAACTGCTATTCAAGAAATGGCTATTCCACATATATTAAATGATAAAGATATAATAGGAGTATCACAAACAGGAACAGGAAAAACTGCTGCTTTTGCGCTACCTTTAATTGAAAAGTTAATTAGAAAAAACAATCCTGATAAAAAAATCAAATTATTAGTTTTAAGTCCAACTAGAGAACTAGCTCTTCAAATTAGAGATAATTTTAGACAATACTCATTAGGAACAGAATTTAAATGTAGTGTTATACTAGGAGGAGTTAATCAAGCTTCACAAATAGAAGTTTTAAAAAAAGGCGTAGATATATTAGTAGCTACTCCAGGAAGATTATTAGACTTATTAAAAAGAAACTATGTAAAATTAGATAACATTGAAATGTTAGTTTTAGATGAAGCTGATACTATGTTAGATATGGGATTTATAAAAGATATTAGACAAATAATTAGTAAAATGCCAAAACAAAAACAAACATTGTTATTTTCAGCAACAATGCCAAAAGAAATTACTGATTTAGCAAATGATTTCTTAGTAAATCCAATAACAATTAAAGTTCCAGCTGAAAATATAACAGTTAACAAAATAAAACAATTAATATATTTTGTTGATAAAAAAAATAAGGTAAATCTTCTTTTAGAATTATTAGATACTAAAGAAGAAAAAACAACTTTAATTTTTACTAGAACTAAACATGGAGCGAATAAATTAGAAGAACAATTAAATGACTATAATATTAAGGCAAGCGTTATACACGGTAATAAATCTCAATCCAATAGAGTAAAAGCTTTATCTGACTTTAAAGGTGGAAAAAATAAAGTTATGATTGCAACAGATATAGCTGCTAGAGGAATAGATATTAGTGAGTTATCACAAGTTATAAATTTTGATATGCCAGAGCATTCAGAATTATATGTTCATAGAATAGGTAGAACAGCTAGAGCTGGACTAGAGGGAGTTTCAATTTCATTATGTAGTAGTGAAGAAAGAGGAAAACTTAAAAATATTGAAAAACTAATAAAACAAACTCTTTTAGAAGTTGAACATAAATATCCAATGTTAGAAAATAATGAAGAAGAATCACTTAAAAATAAAAGAAGAGTAAATACTAGAACTAGTCCAAACAAACCTACAGCAAATAAAACTGAGTTTTCTAAAAAAAGCAGTTATAATAAAAATAGTTATTCGAAGAACTTTAATTATAATAAAAAGGGTAACGTTAGTAAGGGCTTTAGAAGAAATAGTAAATAGCAAAAAAGGATAGTCAAAATGACTATCCTTTTTATATGTATATTATTTCTACTCCAGATAAATTAACTTTTCCTTTTAAGATAATAGTTTTATCTGAATTAATATTGCTTTTATTTTTTTCTTCAACTCCACCAAGTGAAATATCTATTTCATTTGATACTTTCCAGTCCTTTGGAATATATAATTCTACTCCTGAAAATGATATATTTAAATTAATTAGAGCCTCTTTATTTTTCATTTTGGCATTGTCAAAATATATTTTCATAGCACCAAATGAACAACTGATATTAGCTGTTTCAAAATCGTCGCTATTTACATATTTTATGCAAGAACCAAAACTTACTCCTAGATCAATATTATTACTATCATTAGTATTAATACATTGATCAAAACTTTCATGATGATGTTTAAATCTAAATGGTTTAAATATTAAAGATAAACCAATAGTGCCAAATAAAGCTATTGCTAAAATAGGCCATGGAGTTAAACTTGTAATTCCAAGTTGACTATCAAATATAATTGCTAAAAAAGCAAGTGGAAATAATACACCTCCAAAGTTAACACTAAATATACTTTTAATAATAATAGGTATAAAAAGAATAGTAAGTATTAAACTAAACAAATTAATTTTACCTAAATAACCTAATTGATTAATCAATATAACGGCCGCAGCTCCTATAAAGAATAATCCCCAAAAATAATTTTTATTTTTCATAATTTTTCCTTTCTTTGAGTTTTTCTTTTAACTCTTTATAATAGAATCTTGATACATAGACTTTTTTGTGACTTTTTTCGAATTCGATTGTGCTAGGAGATGTAATACCATGTGTTATTGAATAGATGTGATTTGTATTTAATATTGTTGATTTTGAAATTCTTGTAAAATTTTTGGGCAATATTTTTTCTAGTTCATATAATTTAAATTTGATTTGATATACTTCATTAATACTATGCGCGTGTATATACTTATCAAATGCTTCAAAAAATAAAACTTGATTTAATGGAAAAAAATATTCTTTCTCATCTTTATAAAATATAATTTGTTCACTTTTTGAATTAGTTTTTTTTATATAATCTTCTATATCCATTACATTGCTATTTAATCTATTACATTTGATAATAATTTCATCATTATTTAAATTATCATCTAATTCAATTGTTAATTTCATAATTCCTCCTTGCATAATAATTATAACATTTTCATAAAACTTGTAAATAGTATAAATGTAAGTGGTAAAAATAATAGCATAAGTGGTTAACATTTTAAAATAAGTGTAAACAATATAAAAAAAGCTTAGATAATTATAATTAGTTTGATATAATAAAATAGTGATGAAAATGAAAAATATAAAATTATTTGTTGAAGGATTTATAATAGGGATAGGTAAAATAATACCAGGGGTATCAGGGGCTATGTTTGCTATGATGTTTGGGGTATATGAAAAAGCTTTATTTATTATAAGTAATTTAAAAACAGAACTTAAAAAAAATATAAAATTTATGTTAATACTTGGTACAGGTATTTTATTAGCTATTATAATTGGTAGTAACATAATTAAAAAAAGCTTAGATAATTATTATCTACCAACAATGCTTTTTTTTATTGGTATGATGATTGCAGGAATAAAGCCATTATTTATGAAAGTAAACAAAGAAAAAGTTAAAAAAAGTGATATAATTACATCATTAATTGTAATTACATTATTAGGTATTTTATCGTTAATTAATGTAGAAGAAAAATCTATAATAGTTAATGAATCTTTGGCCTTATTTATAATACTTATATTAGCAGGCTTTTTGGATGCCGTAGCTACAATAGTGCCAGGAATATGTGGTACAGCCTTATTAATGATTATGGGCTATTATAATACAGTAATAGGAGCATTAAGTGACTTACTTAATTTTAATAATCTAGGAAGTAACTTATTTATTTTGTTTCCTTTTTGTTTAGGAATGACTTTAGGTATATTTGTAATATCAAAAATAATAAATTATTTGTTTAAAAATCATAAAGTTAAAACTTATTATTCAATTCTTGGATTTGCTATTATGTCAATTGTAATTTTATTTACAAAATTATTTGGTAAAAATTATAATAAGAATGAATTAATAGTATCATTATTATTATTTATAACAGGATATTTAATTGTACATTTTTTAGAGAAAAATAGTAAATATAATTAAAATAAAAAGAGAATTTTTTCTCTTTTTATAAATATTTATATAAGCTATCGCTTTTACTAAAATAAGTTTTAATATTATAACAACTTTTAATAAATATAATAGTTCCTATTAAAAATATCATTTTCATAATAGCATCTATATCTGGAATTCTTAGAGCATTTAATAAAAACAAAGATATTGTAATAGTAATACCTGATATTACCACAGAAACACAATCTATTTTTAATAAATTAGCTCTAGCTTTTTTTACACTGAACTTTTCCATAAAAATCCCCCTTTTCTTTATGAATGTTGTTTATTATATACTATTTTTTTTATTTGTCAAATTTTTATAGAAAAATGCCTTTTATCCTTTATTTATAAGTTGCATTTACCTATTTAACTAACCAAAAGAATATATAATAATTGAAAAATAAAACTATGGGGTCTTAATACATTTTTTTACTAATTGTTTTCCTTTATTGATTTTATTTTGTAATATCTTATTAATTGCATCATTAATATTTTCATTCGATGCTTTTTTTAAATTATCTTGTTCTTTTTGATTTAATAATTTATAGTTTTTAGGTTTTAATTCATAGCAAATTACATAATGTTTGTCCCTCATTGAAAATGCACTATGCATGAATATTCTACTATTTCTTTTTTTGTTTTTTACTCCATTATAGGGAATAATTATGTTTTTATCACGATATTCAGATATTTGCCCATTTGAAAGATTAATGATTGCTCCATTAGTAATATTTTTTGTTTTAAAATCTTTACTATTATTAATAATGTCATTATTATCTACCTCAAAACAAATAATATTTCTTCTCTTTGTTTCGTCAATTTTTGCATATCTATAGGCTACCTCAAAACTAGATGTTAGAGAAATCCAGGGGCTTCTTTTAGCTCTCACTAATTGTCCACTAGTATGGCCATATATAAAACTAAGAATATTACCTTTATTTTTTTGTTTATAGCATATATCATACATTTTCTTGGTCATTCGAATATTCTTACAATCTTTTAAATAATTATATGATCGTAATAAAGTACAACTTATTTTACCAGTTTTTCGAATTTCAATTAAATCCTCGTCAATTAAAGCTCTGTATAGTATCATATTTACACCCCTTTTTTATTAAATATTAAGGCATATCCTAACACGAGCGTCAATATTTGTCAAATTTTATAGAAACAATATTTCAAAAAAATTAAATTTCTTTAGCACTCACTATTGACAAGTGCCAAAAACGAGGTATAATTATATTGAAAGGAAGAGGTGGAATATGAATTTAATCCCAAGAAAGTTTTATTTAGATGACATTTTTGATGATTTTGTTTCTTCAAAAAATGATAATATGAAATGTGATATTTATGAATTAGATGGTGATTATCATGTAGAAATGGATATTCCAGGTTTTGAAAAAAACGACATTTCAATTGAAACAAAAGATGGATATTTAATTGTTTCAGCAGTTAAGGAAACAAACAATGATGAAAGTGATAAAAATTATATTCGTCGTGAAAGAAGTTACGGCAAATATGAAAGATCATTCTATTTGGGCGAACTTGACAATGAAAAAATTGAAGCAGAATTCAAAAATGGAATGTTAAAAATCACTGTTCCAAAAAAAGAAGAAATAAATAATAAAAAAGTCATCGAAATAAAATAAAAGAATTTACTAAAGGATCATGTTTAATGATTCTTTTTATTATTAGTTTTCTTAAAATAATGTTGAAGTTAATAATTGAGTAATATATAATAATACTGGGTGATAAAATGAAAAAAATAGAAGAATTAGAAAAAAATAAAATCCAAGTAATTATTAGCTCAAGTATATCACTAATAATAGGTGTAATACTTATTTTAATTACTTATTCAAATATATCTAATATTAAAACAGGAGTATTTTTTATATTACTTCCGTTTGGACTAATAGGTATAGTATTAGTATTATATGGAGTAGCGATAATTATTAAAGAAATAAAGAGTAAATTATAAAAATTACTAATTTAGTGTATACTACTTTAAAAAAATATTATACTTATGGTATAATACATATGGTGATAATATGGAAAGCAAAAAAAAAGAAATAGTAAAAATGTTACTTAAACAAGACATTAATAATCAAGATGAACAAGAAATGTTGGAAATGCTGATAGATAAACCAATAGCAGTAGATGTTGAAAAACAAGATTCAAATAATTTAACTTTTGGTGAAAAAGCAGCTGACAAAATATCAGAAGTTGCGGGTAGCTGGACATTTATATTAATATTTAGTATGTTTTTAACATTTTGGATAATATTAAACACAGTAATATTAGTTAATAAAGTAGACCCATATCCTTTTATATTACTTAATTTGTTACTTTCTTGTATTGCAGCTATGCAAGCTCCAATAATAATGATGAGTCAAAATAGACAAGCAAAAAAAGATAGTATGCGTAATCAAAATGATTATTGTACAGATTTAAAAAGTGAGTTAATACTAGAAGATTTACATGATAAAATGTTAATACTTATTAAGAATCAAAATCAAATAATTAAGAAAATGGAAGAAAATAATAAATAATTTTCTTTTTTTGTTGACAACTAATAACAAATATTGTAATATTGTATTAGTTAATTAACACAAGAGGAGGAAATATGAATTTTGAATTTGATAAAGACAAACCAATTTATAAGCAAATAATTAGTAATATAAAGGTAGACATTATAACTAATACTTATAAAAGCGGAGAAAAAATTCCTTCGGTTAGAGAGTATGCAATAGATTTAAAAGTAAATCCAAACACTATAAATAGAGCTTTATTAGAGTTAGAAGAAATTGGACTTATTGTAACAAAAAGAACAAACGGCAAATTTATAACTGAAGATATAGACATAATAAATAAAATTAAAAAAGAATTTGCTGTTGAAACAATAAACAAATTTTTGATTGATATGAAAAAAATAAACATTTCAGAAAAAGAAGTAATAGAATTAATTAAAGGAGAATAACATGAATTTAGTAGAATTTAAAAGCGTTGATAAATGTTTTGGTAAGAAAAAAGCTTTGGACAATATTTCATTAAAAATAGAAAAAAATAAAATATATGGTTTATTAGGACCAAATGGTAGTGGTAAAACTACTATGATAAAATTGATTAATGATTTATTAACACCATCAAGTGGAGAAGTTTTAGTAAATGGTTTAGAACCAGGTATTGAAAGTAAAAAGATAATATCTTTTCTACCAGAAAGAACTTATTTAAATATGAATATGAAAGTAACAGAATTATTGAATTATTTTTCAGATTTTTATGAAGATTTTGATTGTGAAAAAGCTTTGGTTTTGTTAAAGAAATTAAATATTGAACCAAATGATAAATTAAAAACAATGTCAAAAGGAACAAAAGAAAAAGTCCAACTTATTGTTGTAATGAGTAGAAAAGCTGATTTATATATTTTAGATGAACCTATAGGTGGAGTTGATCCAGCTAGTAGAGATTATATATTAGAAACAATATTAAATAATTTTAATGAAGGGTCTAGTATAATTATTTCTACCCATTTAATAGCAGATATTGAAAAAATATTAGATGATGTAATATTTATTAATAAAGGTAAAATAGTATTAAATGAATCTGCAGAAGAAATAAGAAACAATAAAAAAACAACTATAGATGCATTATTTAGGGAGGAATTTAAATGTTAACAAAATTAATGAAATATGATTTCAAAGCTATATTTAAAACTTTAGCACCAATATTTTTAGTTACAGTTTTACTTGCTTTGTTTAGTAGATTTGCAATATTCTTAAGTGATAAAATATCATTGTTAGAATTGCCAGCCGGACTAATAGTAGTACTAAGTGTAATAATGATTTTTGGACTTCCATTTGTAGCTTTTATAGTTGGAATAAATAAATACTATAGTAGTATAGTAAAAGATGAAGGATATTTAACTCATACACTACCTGTTAAAAAAACTAGTATTGTATTGTCAAAATTAATTACTTCAACTGTAGCTATGTTAGCAGCTTTAGTAGTATCAATTATATCTGTATTTGTGGGATATAATATTAATTCAGAAATAATGGATGCAATAACAGTGGCATATAATGAAATAATGAAATATGATAAATGGATTATATTATTAATGACAATTTCTGTTTTCGTAAGTTATATATGTAATGTATTATTAATGTATACTTCTATTTCATTAGGACAAAAGCATAATGGAAATAAAATTGGTTATTCAATAGTATATGGTATTGTTTTGTATAATATAAATCAAATAATATCAAGCCTATTATTATTTGTACCAGCTTTATTTAACAAAAAATATTTAGAATACTTCAACGAAGATTTGCCTTCAGAAGGATTCATAAATGGTTTTATGATATATGCTATTGTAATAAGTATTATTATAGCTATAGCTTATTATTTAATAACAACAAGAAGCTTAGAAAAAAAACTAAACTTAGATTAGAACATTTATGTTCTTTTTTTTGTAAAGAAACAAAAATTTTATTTGCTAAATAGCCATTTTTTGTATATAATAAATATAAGATAAAGTAGGTGATTATAATGGAAACTAGTTACAATATAAATAAACTAGATCAATTAATGGATAGTATATTTAAAAAAACATTAATAGAAAAAAAAGAAGAAGGTTTAAAATCTTTATTAAGTGATTTAATAAAAGAAAAGACTCCTAGCATAGTTGATGATGAAGATATAGAACTATTATCAAACTATTCATCAGAAACCATTAGATTAATCACTGAAAAAAAGCTAGTATTATCAATTGAAAATGAAGCTTTAGCTTCGCGCAAATCATACTGGGATGTATTAAAAAAACGTGGTCCAAAAATAAATTCAATAATTTTAAGTCATTATTTTGATAAATTTATTAATAATTTTAAAAAAGAAGATAATGTTATTTATATGGCTAGAACTATTGATGAAATAAATAAAACGTATAATAGTGAAATAGATAAAACTTTTGACTTATTTAATGAAAATGTTAGCGAAATTATAAATAATGCTTCTTCAGTAACCCTAGATCATATGGAAAACTTAAATGCTAATGGTAGAATAGTTAGTATAAAAGAGAATAACAATGAAAAAGAATATAAAAAAGGTGGTTTGTTTTTATCAAAAAATTCAAATATTGAATATGGAAAATTTGTTAATAAAGAAGAATTTTTAGGTAATTTAGAAAAATTAAAATCACTACCAGATGAAAGCGTTGCTTTTAACAAAAAAGAAAAAGTAGAAATAGAAGATTTAAAATTAATTATTGGTTCTTTAAACCAAGTTTTGAAAATTAATAAAAATAATAAGATAACAAATCAAGATGCTAGAATTATTTCTGTTGGTCAAGAAGATGATAAAAAGGTCGGATCTTTATTTTTAGGAAATAATGATATTTCTCTAGAAAACGGTGAATATGTAAGTATTGATGAAATGTCTTTAGCAGTTAATAAATTTTTAAATGAAAAAGCAACTATTAATGAAGAACTAAAAGTTAAAACAAGAAAAGGTAAATTTAAACAGTTTACTGCCGTTGCTTCATTAACACTTTCACTTTTAGCGGCAGCATTAATTAACAAGAAACCAGATGTGATTAATTATGAAACAACAAAAATAGAAAATAGTGGTACAAATTTAGATATGGAAAGTATTTCATTAGATACTTTATTAAATAAAGATAATGAGATAGCTTTTGAGCCTCAAATAGTTGAAAAAGAAATTGAAAAAGATTTAACTATTTTTAAAGATGAATCAAAAGAATCTCTTTTAAATTTAGAAGAAGATAATGAATTTGCTGTTATGAAACCAATTGGAGAAGATAACAATAATATAATGTTTGATAATATAAATGACAACGTACAAACAGAAAAAGTTGTAGCAGAAGATATAAAACCTATGCAAGATAATATTGCTTTAGAAATTCCAGAAGAAAAACCAGTAATTTCAGAAAATAAAATTATAGAAAATACGGTTTCAACTGATGAAAATCTTGATGAAATAGAAAGCCCTGTGGTATCAAGTAATGAAATAGAAATTCAAAATCCAGGAGCAGATTCTTCTTTGTTAGTTAATAATGATTTAGTTACAGGTGAATATATAGAAGGAACAATGTTTCAAGCAACCCCATATACTATATATACTCCAGAAGAAATATATCAATTAGCGGCTATAGTTGGTGGAGAAGACAATGGTTCATTTGAAGGAGCTTTAGCAGTTGCTTCTGTTATGTGTAATAGAGCAGATATTAATAATAGCGATCCATTAAATGAAGCAAAACAGCCTGGTCAATTTTGTGCTTACAAGGGAGACTGGTATAATAGTCATATAAATGGAGAAATACCAGAAGAAATAATGAAAGCAGTTGCTACTGCTCTAGCAGGTTTTAGAAATACAACAGCTCATTCTTTTAGAGGAGTTGGGAGTGATATAGGTCTTGAAATTGGTACTGAGGGAAAATGTAATAAATATTTTAATTTTAACCCTTCATTATTAACTCAAGAAATAACGTCAGGTAAACAAATGTAAAGGAGAAATTATGAAATTAGAAAATAATGAAATAATAACTTTAAGTGATAATAAAGATTATGCTGTATTAAAAACAATTCAATATAATGAAAATTCTTATATTTATTTAATGACTATTTCTAAACCTACTCAAATGTTTTTAGTAAAAGAAGAAATAATTGGTGATGAAATTGTATTAAATCCAGTTGTTGATAAAGATGAATTAAATACAGTTATATCATTATTTGAAGAAGAGAATTAATAGTTCTTTTTTTCTTTATAAAATAATGTTATAATTAAAATATAAAGAGGTGTGTTTATGGAAATAAAGTGTGATATTTGTGGGACTATAAATGATGGAGAGACTAATTTTTGTAAGGGCTGTTTTCAAAAACTAAATGTTGAAAGAACTTTAGTAAAAAAAACTGAAGAACAACTTATTATAGAAGTTCCAATAGTTGAAGAAAAACAAGAAGATATACCTTGGAATGTTGAAGGAGAAGTTTCTAATATAGAACCAGTTTTTGATGAAATAGAAGAAAATCAAGTTGAAGAAAATGTATCAAATGACCAAGAAGTAGAAGTATTAGATGATTGGGATGCAGAAAAAGTAAAAGATACAGAAGAGATTAATATAGAATCAGTGTCTAATATTATGGAGCCTATTAAAGAGCTATCAGAAATAAATAGTATTGCTCCAATAAAACCAGAAGAAAATTATGTAAATGAAGAAGAAGTTTCAAATATAAATTCTGTAGTTGATGAAATAGATGAAAATGTAACTATTGAAGAAAAACCAATAAATAAATTAGAAGAAATAGAAATATTGGATGATTGGAATATAGAAAAAGTAGAAGAACCTAAAGAAAGCAATAACAATGAGGAAGTAGCTATTATTGAACCTATTAGTGAATTATCAGAAATAAATAGTATTACTCCAATAGAATCAGAAGAAAATAATTTAAATGAAGAAGAAATTTCAAATATAAATTCAGTTTTTGATGAAATAGAAGAAAATGCAACTATTGAAGAAAAGCCAACAAACAAATTAGAAGAAATAGAAATATTAGATGATTGGAATATAGAAAAAGTAGAAGAACCTAAAGAAAGTGATAATACTGAGGAAGTAGCTATTATTGAGCCAATTAGTGAACTATCAGAAACTTCTCTTCAAGTTGCTCTTGAAGAAATAGATAATTGGGATGAATTAAAAGAAAAAAGCGAATTAATTTCTACAGATAATTGGAATATTGAAGAAGAACCAGTTATAGAATCTATTAAAGAACCAAACTTTGTATTGAGATTCTTAATAAGATATTTAATTTTAGTAATAGTACTATTTGGAATAACTATTACAATTTCTAAAATTATGCCTAATTTATTTACAAATGACAATGGAGTAATAATTGAATTTATAATATATAGACTTTTAGCTCTTATAATATTATTAATAAGCACTAAAATGACATTTTTAAAAGAAGTTCCTAAAAATGTGAATAAGCCAACATTTAAAATATTAGGTTTTATAGCAATACCTGGTATATTAATACAATTATTTATTTTAGGTTTTATAAAAGAAACAAAAGTATTAATGTTTGTAATAGCTATAATATTAGCAGTAATAACATTAGCAATATTTCTAAATTATATGAGAAATATAATTAGAAAGAAATCAAATTATAATGAAGAAGATAAAGAATTCTTTATCTATGGAATTTCAAGTATAGTTGTAATAGTCTTATTATTGGTATTTGGTATGTTTATTAGAGTAAAAAACTTAGATATGCCAAAAGTTAATCTTTTTTATAGCCTTTTTCAAAATGTTGAAAAAGATAAAGAATTAATATCTAATTTTGTGTTTGAAGTTAAAAACAATATATTAAAAAATCAAACAGAAAACACAGATTATATTTTTCCCGATAAAGTAACAGATGTAAGATTTGCTACATATAATAATAAAACACCAGATGAAATTAACCTTATAGTAAATGAAAATGGTGGAATTGAAAAGGGAACAATTACCTATAGAGGTATTATATATACCTATGAAGGTGGAAATATAAAGACTTTTTAGTCTTTTTTTGATATAATTTATTTAAGGTGATACTATGGAATATGATATAGATAAATTAGTTAGTGAAATGGATTTTGAAAAAAATATGCATAAATTAATAAATAAAATCTTATTAACAAGTAATCAAATAGAAATATTGGATAAATATAATATAAAATATAAAGATTGTAGTACATTAAGTGAATTACTATTTAATATTGATGAATATTTAGAAGAACAAGATGACAATACTGAATTAGAAAAAATAGCTGATGAAATAGCAGAAACAAATTACTATATGAATACAAATAAGTAGGTGAAAGAAATGTTTAAAAACCATGATACAATAATATGCCCATACAATATCAAAAAAGAGATATTGAAACAAATAAGTGAAGAAAACAAATTAATAAATTTGAAAATTTTAACTTTAGAAGAATTTAAAAACATCTATTTTGGTAGTTACAATGAAAAAGCTATATACTATTTAATGGAAAAATATAATTATAAATATGATGTAGCTAAAACCTATTTAGATAACTTTTATTTTAATGAAAAACTTAAAAAAGAATTAGAAAACAATAAGCTAATATATAAACAAAAAATCAATATTAATAAAATAATTATTATTGGTTATAGTCAAATAGACAATTATATAATGGATGAAATAAAAAAACATGATTATGAAATAATAAAAGATAAAGAAAATAATTACATAAATAAAGTATATGAATTTGATACTATAGAAGAAGAAGTAGACTTTACAACAAATTCCATAATTACTTTACTAAACGTTGTGGATATAAGTAATATCTGTTTAGTTAATGTAGGTAGTGAATATGTTAAAGTCTTAAAAAGAATGTTTAAATTTTATAATATACCTATTAATCTAGAAGAACAAAAATCTATATACAAGACAAATATAGGACTAAAATTTTTAAAAACTTTAAAAGAAAAAAATAAAATAGAAATAGATAATAATGAAATAGGTAAATCTATTTTAAACATAGTAAATAAATATGCATTTACATCAATAGATAATATATCAATTAAGTGTATTGAAAATGAATTAAAAAACACATATTTAAAATCAAGCAATTTAGTTAGAGCAATAAACATAGTAGATATTAATGAAATAGAAGATAGTAAATACTATTTTGTATTAGGCTTTAATGAAGGAGAAATACCTAAAATATATAAAGATGATGATTACTATAGTGACTCTTTAAAAGAGAAACTAAAAATGTTTACTTCTGTAGAAAAAAATGTAATTAATAGAAAAGAAACAATAAATAAGTTAAATAGAAAAAATGTAACTATTTCTTATAAATTAAATGATAATAAAACTAAATATTATCCTTCTAGTTTAATTGAAGAAATGAATCTTGAAATAATAAAAGAAAAATCTAATTACTATAATTCAGATATTTATAATAAAATAAATTTATCAAGAAAATTAGATAAACTAATAAAATATAATGAGATAGATAAAGATTTAGATTTATTATATTCAAATTATCAAGATATAAAATACTTAAATTATGATAATAAGTTTACAGGTATAAATAAAGAAAATTATTATAAATATATTAATAATGAACTACTGTTATCATACTCAAGTATAGATAATTATAATCGTTGTGGATTTAAATACTATATTAAAAACCTTTTAAAATTAGATCCTTTTAATGATACATTTATGACTTATATTGGAAATTTATTCCATTATATTCTATCTGTTTGTAATGAAAAAGAATTTGATTTTGAAAAAGAATTTAATAAATTTATAGCCAATAAAGAATTTAATAAAAAAGATGAATTTTTTATTTCCAAATTAAAAAAAGATTTATTATTTACTATTGAAATTATTAAAAAGCATAATACATATTCCGAGTTACTTAATGAATTAAATGAAAAAAAAATATACATAAATAAAGATAAAAATATAAAAGTAACATTTATGGGAATAGTTGATAAAATAAAATATAAATGTGAAAATAACAAAACATATATTGCTATTATAGATTATAAAACAGGAACAGTTGAAACAAATATTGACAACACAATTTATGGAATAGGAATGCAACTACCAATATATCTTTACTTAATAAAAAATTCTAAATTAAATAATATAGAATTTATAGGATTTTATAAACAAAGAGTAATTCATAATAAATTATTTAATATAGAAAATGACTATAATGAAGAATTAGAAAAACAATATCGTTTAGAAGGCTATACTATTAATGATGAATCATTAGTTAGGATGTTTGACAATACTTATATAGATAGTAAGATGATAAAAGGAATGAGAGTTTCTAGTAAAGGATTTTACCACTATACTAAAACATTAAATAAAGAAGATATTAATAATATAGAAGATATTGTAGAGCAAAAAATAAATGAAGCAAGAGACAACATTTTAGAGGCAAAATTTGATATAAATCCAAAACAAATAGGTATGAAACTAGTAGGCTGTGAATATTGCAAATTCAATGATTTATGCTTTAAAAAAGAAGAAGACATAATAAAACTAAGTGAAACAAAATTTAATTAAAAGGAAGTGATAATATGCCCAATTGGACAAAAGAACAACAAGATGCCATTAATAAAGATAATTCAAATATAATTGTGAGCGCTGGAGCTGGTTCTGGCAAAACGGCCGTATTATCTGAAAGAGTTTTAAGAAAAATAAAAGATTTTGTTGATATTGATAAGTTATTAATTTTAACTTTTACAAATGCAGCAGCAGAAGAAATGAAAGAGAGAATTAGAAAAAAATTAATTGAAAATAAAATGGTAGATCAATTAACAAAACTAGATAGTGCTTATATTACCACATTTGATGCTTATGCTTTAGGTATAGTAAAAAAATATAATTATTTACTTAATATAAGTAAAAATATATCTATATGTGAACCAAGCATAATGGAAATAAAGAAACAAGAAATAATGGATGAAGCTTTTTTAATAATGTATAATGATATAAAATTTTTAAAATTAATAGATGACTTTTGTTCTAAAGATGATCAAGAAATAAAGAAATGTATTTTAGATATCAATAGTAAATTGGATATGATTTATAATAAAGAAGAATATTTAAATGAATATATTAACAATTATTTTTGTGATAAAGTAATTGATAAAAGAATTGATGAATATATAAATTTATTACATAATAAGATAAGTTTAATCAATTTAAAATTAATAGAATTAGAAGAATATGTTGATAATGATTATTATATAAAAATATCTTCTTCATTAGAAGAATTATTAATTTCAAAAGATTATAAAGATATTAAATCTAATATTTTCTCGTTACCTTCAATTCCAAAAAATAGCGATGAACAAGCTAAAAAAATCAAAGAAGTAATTAGTGAGCAATTAAAAGAATTAAAAAAAATGTGTAATTATGAAAGTGTTAAAGAAATAAAAGAATCAATATTAAAAACAAAAGAAAATGTTGAAGTAATAATAAATATAATTAAAACATTTGATAAAAAACTAAATTCATATAAATTTGAAAATGACTTATATGAATTTATAGATATATCTAAAATGGCTATTAAACTGTTAGAAAATCATCAAGAAGTTAAAAAAGAATTAAAGTATAATGAAATATTAATTGATGAATATCAAGATACTAATGATTTACAAGATTTATTTATTTCTTTAATTGAAGATAATAATGTTTATATGGTTGGAGATATTAAACAGTCAATATATAGATTTAGAAATGCTAATCCAGACTTATTTAAAAAGAAATATGATGATTATAGTTTAAAAGATAATGGTATAAAAATAGATTTAAATAAAAATTTTAGATCTAGAGAAGAAGTCTTAAATAATATTAATCTAATATTTAATATAGTTATGGATGATACTATAGGTGGCGCAGATTATGAAAAATCTCATCAAATGACTTATGGTAATGTTTTATATTCAAATGAAGGAAAAGTAGATAATGACAATAATTTAGAAATATTAAGTTATGAAATAGAAGAAAACTATAAAAAAAGTGAAATGGAAATATTTATAATAGCAAATGATATAATAAATAAAATTAATACTAATTATCAAGTTTTTGATAAAGAATTAAATATAACGCGTAAAATTAAATATAGTGATATATCAATTTTAATGGATAGAGCAACAGATTTTGATTTGTATAAAAAAATATTTGAATATAAGAATATACCTCTAACTTTATACAAAGATGAATTAGTAAACGATAATATTGATATAAATATTATCAAAAATATAATATGCTTTATGATAATAGATGATATTATATTAAAAAAATACTCATTTGTATCTATTTTAAGAAGTTATTTGTTTAATATAGATGACAGTACTATATTTAATTTTATTGCTGATGAAGATTTTAGTTTTTTAAATGATTATATATTTGATTATAATGAACTAAGCCTTAAAGATATTATAGAATGCATTATTAATAAATATGACTTTTATAATAAAGTTATAACTGTAGGTGATATTGACAAACATATTATTATGCTTGATTACATAGTTGATTTAGCAGATAATCTTTCTAATATAGGTTATAATGTAAATGATTTTTATAGCTATTTACAGACAATAGTTGATAAAAAAATTGATATAAGATATTCTTTAAATAATGATAATAATGACAGTGTTAGATTAATGACAATACATAAGTCAAAAGGATTAGAATATAAAGTATGTTATTACAGTGGACTAACTTCAAAATTTAACATAGCAGAATTAAAAGACAAGTTTTCATTTGATAGAAATTTAGGCATTATAACACCATTTATTAATAATGGAATTAGATCTACTATATATGAGGACCTACTTAAAAACAGCTATTTAAATAACGAAATATCAGAAAAAATAAGACTATTTTATGTCGCACTAACAAGAGCTCAAGAAAAAATGATTATAGTTTTGCCCAAAAAAGAAATAGATGGAGTAGAAAAACAGACAATTGATTATAATACTAAAATGAATTATAAGTCTTTATCAGATATTTTATATTCTATTTTACCAAGTTTAGTATCCTTTAAAAAAGATATTGACATTTCTAATTTAGGTTTAACCCATGACTATAATTTAATTAAGAAATATAATTTTAAAAATAAAATAAATATAGTTGATGATAAAATAAATTTAAGTAATTTATTAATAGAAAATGATACTACCCAATATGTTCATTTTTCTAAAGAAAATAATAAATTGTATAGTATAAGTGATTATGAAAATATAGAATTTGGTAATTATATGCATAAAGTATTTGAAGAAATAGATTTTAATAATCCAGACTATAGTGAAATAGATGATTTTGTTAAAGAAAAAGTAATTAAATTTATAAAAAACTTTTCTTTTAGTGAAATTATTAATATTTACAAAGAGCTTGAATTTATTTATAATGATAAAACAAATGAATTACATGGGTTTATTGATTTACTATTAGAATATCCTGATCATTTTAAAATAGTAGATCACAAACTTAAAAATACAGATGATTCTTCTTATATAAATCAGTTACATGGTTATAAAAAATATATAGAAAAAATTACTAATAAAAAAGCAGAAATATATTTATATTCTATTATTGAAGAAAAATTAATTGAAATAAAATAATTTTGTTTAATTTTAAATATTATAATTTATGTTATAATTAGTTAGGTGATGATATGGATAAAGTATTATATAAATGGGTATTAGGAGTTTTAATAGTTTTGTTTTGTTTATGTATGTTTTTTTTAATAAATATTTTTTTAGAAGAGTATAATGTTGATAAAACTATTAAAAAATTACAAAAAGATACCATTATTGAAAAAACAACAAAAGGTGAATTAATTAGTATTGATGATGATATAAATAGTATTTATTGGCAGTACATCAATATACCTTTTATAAGTGTTGATTTTAATGAATTACTAAATTTAAATAATGATGTTGAAGGATGGGTTCAAATAGCTGGCACAAAGGTTAATTATCCTATTGTAAAGGGTGATGACAATTCTTTTTATATAAATCATTCTTTAAATAAAAAAGTCAACCATGTAGGTTGGACGTTTATAGATTATAAAAATACAAATGAAAGTGAAAATATGGTTATTTATACTAAAGGTAGCTTAGGTTCTACAATTTTATCTAGCATGAAAGATGTTATTAATAAAAAGTGGTATTCTAATAAAAATAATTTAGTAATTAAAATGTCTACTTTAGTAAGCAATTCTTTATGGCAAGTGTTTAGTTTATATAAAACTAAAACTATATCAGATTTAGCATTAGAGTTTGATAATAATGAAGAATTAGTTAAGTATGCTGATACTATTAAAGGAAAAAGTATTAATGATTTTAAGGTAGATTTAAAAAATACTATTAAAATGGTTACATTTGTTACTAAAGATAATGATGAATATATTGTTTTATGTGCGAAATTAATAAAGCAAGAAAAAAGATAAAAGTTATGTAGCTTTTATCTTTTCTATATATGCATTTATTTTTGTATACCATGTTGTTCCTTCAGCATATTTGGAATTTATAGTTTCTGGTGTAGTTAATCCTATTGCTATATAATTATAATACAAGTTTTCAAGGAAAGCATTTATGCCTTCTTCCATAGTATTAAATGCTTGGTAATCGCCACCCCAGCATCCTGGAGCACCTTTTTGACCACCAACATTATAACAAGCATTAACTAACTCACTACATTCCCATGAACATCCAGTTTCGTGTAAAACAATTGCTACTGCTAAATAAGGATCAAGACCTAATTCTAAAGATTTACTAGCGAATAGGTTTCCATATCCTGCTATTGTAGAATTTAAAGATCTATTTAGTTTTTCAGATAATTGATCTATTGTTAATCCATCGTATACTATTACAGGAGCGTTTTCGTTTTTTATTTTGTTTTCATTATTTGTTATAGTATTTTCAGTGTTAACAATTAATATTTCTTTTGAACTTGATATATTATCTGATAATAAGTTTTGATTATCATTTTTTAATTCAGTAGCTTTATTAAAGTATGTTTTAGAAAAAACTGCAAGTTCTATTAAACACATTAGGACTATAATCGATAAAACGATTTTAGCCTGCTGGTCTGGTTTCATTTTCCACCTCTTTGATTTTTTTGACGAAAACATTATTGATTTTACCATTATTTTTTATGTGTGTCAAATCAAAGATTTAACAAAATTAAAATATTGAAAATTTATTTTTTATATGATATAATCAATTTGTTCAGAAATAGGGGTATAGTTCAATGGTAGAATGTCGGTCTCCAAAACCGCTGATGTGGGTTCAACTCCTGCTACCCCTGCCATATATGAAATATAAAACTTGGTATGAAAATATTAAGTTTTTTTGATATAATATATGAAGGAGGATACTATGGAAAATTCAATAAAGGATATAGTGTTTTTTAAAAACATTAATGAAATAGAAAAAATAACAGATAGTTTATCTGGCGCTGGAGTATTTCGTATTTTAGATGGTAATAAAAATTATTTACTAAAAATTATGAATCAAAGTTCAGATGATTTACAAATGATTGAAAATATAATTAAAATATATAAAAATTATAATTCTAATGCGCTAGAACTTATTGATTTTGGAATTATTAATGAAAACTTAATATATTGTATTTATAATTGGATATACGGTTATCCATTAAATAAGAAATATGATGAATTAGATAATAAAGATTATTATGATTATGGTTTTTTCTTTGGAAATCAATTTAAACAAATAAATGAAAAAGAGCAAGTAAAAACGAAATTTATAAAAGAGTATGATATTGATAAACTTACATTAGACACAATAGGTAACTTTATTACTATTTATGATGCAGAAGAGAAAATTAGAAATATAATGTCAAAAGAATATTTAGACCAAATAATTATTTTATTTAGTAAATTAACAAAATATTTTACTGGTGATAAAGAGTATATTCATGGAGATATTCATCCCAAAAATGTCATGATTAATGAAAATAGAGATTTAGTAATTATTGATATTGAATCATTTTGTGTAGATTATTTTGTTATGAATTTTAGATGGTCTTTAGCATCAGCGTTTGTTAAAGAAGGCAATAAATATTTTTTTAGAGGTATTATAGATGGTAGATTTGAAAATAATTTACCAAAAAATTTGTTTAACCAATTACTTTATGTTTTGATTCTTAAGTTTTTTGAACAAACAGTATCATATTACGATAAGAAAGAATTAGAATTTATTTTGGATTATATAAATAAATTTAAACTAGTATTTGATAGTATTAAATTAGATGATAAAAATATAAATTTTTTAGAATGAAGAAGATAATAAAATATAAATTTTTGGGAATCACAAATTATTTCATGCCATAATTGAAATATAAAACTTGGTATGAATTACCAAGTTTTTTTGATATAATTTAAATAGAGGTGTTAATATATGGAATTAATAGAAATAGTTGATAAGTATGGAAATAAGACAGGAGAAATTTTAGATAAAGAAATAGCTCATGATAGGAATTTATTGCATAATGAGGTCGCAGTTTTTATAGTAAATAAAAATGGGGATGTATTACTTCAAAAAAGAAGTGCAAACAAACGATTTCATCCTGGGAAATGGGCATTGTGCGCTGGACATGTGGATGCATATGAAAGCTTAGAATCTGCAGCAATTAGAGAAGTAAAAGAGGAAGTAGGATTAGAAATAAAAACTTCAGAGTTGATACCATTTTTTGGGAGTGAAATAACTTTAGATAATACTAATTCTCATATTACTTATTTTTATTATACTTTTTCTGAAAAACAAGTATATGAATTTAATGTTCAAATTGAGGAATTATCAGAAGTTAAATGGTTTAAAATTAAGGATGTTATAGATATGATAAATGATGAAGACACTTCAATAGTTTTCAATAAGAAAAGATTAGATGTTTTTGAACAGTTAAGTGAAATTGTATTAAAATAACAATTGGTAACTTATAAATATCAGTGTAATATAAATTTTGGGATTCCCACATAAATCCATGCCATGATTGAAATATAAAGCCTGGTATAAAGATATTAAGTTTTGTAATATAAATAATATAGGAGGTTATATAAATGAAAGTGCCATTAAGATTTCAAATAACAGAATTTGATTGTGGAACAGTAGCTTTAACTAATGCTGTTAGTTATCTGTTTGAAAGAGATGAAATTCCTGCCGAATTGATTAAGGAAATTGCAACATATACTTTAGATTGCTATGATGATGAAGGGAATATTGGCGAGGCTGGCACCAGCAGAGAGGCAATTGAGTATTTATCTAAATGGATTACTAATTATTCGAAAATTAAAGACTTTAAAATAAAATGTTATTATTTTGAAAATGAAAAAGTTAATGTTGAATTAATTAAAGAGTGTATTGAAAACAAAGGAGTTGCATTTTTAAGAACATATCTAGACTGTGAACATTATGTTATAATTACAGATATTGATGAAGAAAAGGCATATATATTTGATTCATACTATCTAGATTCAAATTATTATGATGAAGATAAAAAAGTTAAAATTATTTTTGACAAGCCTTTTAATTACAATCGTGTAGTTAGTTTAAAAAGATTGGACACTGAAACAAGTAAGGATTTTTCTTTGGGGCCTATAGAAAAAAGAGAATGCGTCTGTATATATAAAAAATGAAAAATTTGGAAAACCACTTAAATCCATGCCATAACCCAAATATAAAACTTGGTATGAATTATCAAGCTTTTTTGATATAATAAATATAGAGGTGAGTATATGAATATAGACATATTGTGTAGTGATTTAATATACAATAATCAAGATATTGCTGATTATTTTAAACATAATAATGACCTTTTAAAAGATTTATATTTTAAACCAAAAAAAGTTGAATTTGATAAATTAGATAATAAAAATTATTTGAATAAAGTCAAAAAAACTATTTCTTTATATTCTAAAATAAATTTAAAAGATTATGTAAATAATTGCATTTTAGAATTTTCAAATGATTATAAAATAGAGTCTTTAAATAAAAATTTATATATAATAATTGGATTTGCTACAACAACTATATACTCGACAAAGTATGAAAATGAAGATGTTACAGTAATATTATTAGAATCAACAAATTCTTTAGATGATTTAAAAATGTTATTAGCACATGAATACGCTCATTGGGTTAGACAAGCTACTTCTAACATTGATATATTTGAAACTTGTATAGGTGAAAGATTTATAACTGAAGGTTTAGCATGCGTATATGCTAAACACAATGTTCCAAATAAATCGGATAGCTATTATTGTATTGTACCTGATGAAACTGTATCTTGGTGTAAGAATAATATGATTTTTATTGATTCTATATCTAAAGGAACTCTAGATAATAGAGATTTAATGAGTTTATTCTTTTATATGTATGCTAATATAGAATATAGTGATATGCCGGTTAGAACCGGGTACGTTTATGGATATTTAAAGGTACTTAAATATATGGAAGAAAACAATATAAACATTACTGATATATTGACTGTAGATTGGGAAACGATATTAAATTAAAATTTTGGAATTCCCACACAAATCCATGCCATATATGAAATATAAAACTTGGTATGAATTATCAAGTTTTTTTGATATAATATTAAAAGGAGGATACTATGGAAAGAGCAAAAGTAATATGCATGTGTGGTAGTTTAAAGTATACTACTGAATTAATGAAAGAAACCGAAAAATTAACGTTACAAGGCTATAATGTTATAAGTGTAATATATGAGACTCGTGACAGGGACTCATATAGTAATGATGAAATAAAATTATTTGTTGAACTTCATTATCAAAAAATCGATTTGGCAGATGCAATTTTTGTCGCAAACTTTAATGGGCATGTTGGTGAGGGGACACAAACTGATATTGATTATGCAAATCAAACTGGTAAGGAAGTAATTTATTTGGAGCCAGTTTTAGTAAAGAACAAGTAGAGTCTTATAATTGATAAAAATTTGGAATTCCTAAATTATTCCATGACTTAACCCGAATATAAAACTTGGTATGAATTTTCAAGTTTTTTTGATATAATTTGAGTAGGTGAATGCACATGAAGGAATATTTAAAAGTAAATAAAAAAGCTTATGATTGTGCTGCTGAAGAATACTCACAAAAGGATCTTTTTGGTGGAAATAATTACTTGTTTTATCAGCCATGGGTTGATATGATATTTTCAAAATATGATTTAACAAAAAGGCATGCAGCATTAGAGTTAGGAGCAGGAACAGGTCAATTTCTAAAAATCTTAAGTGATAATAGATTTAAAACAACTACAATTGAATTTTCAAGTAAAATGGTAGAATATATCAAAAAAACATCACCACACACTTTAATAATTAAAAAAAACATTATAGATGTCATACTTAAAAATGATGAGTATGATTTAATTGTTGCTATGGCTTTTTTGCATTGCTTTGACGAAGAAGATTTAAAAACAATTTTAAACAAAGTAGGAAAATGGCTGAAGGGTGATGGTTATTTCGCAATTTGTACAACACTACATAATATAACTGAAGAAGGCTATTTTGAAAAGCAAGATTATCAAAGAGAAATATTTCGATATAGAAAAAAGTGGAATAAGAATGACTTTGAAAGAATATTGGATAATGCAGGCTTTGTTATTGTAGATGAATTTTTTCATAGTGAAATTACGAAACCTAAAGCATGGGTATCGTATTTAGTTAAAAAAAATAAAGTTTTGGAAAACCCTTTGATTCCATGACATAACCTAAATATAAAACTTGGTATTATTTATCAAGTTTTTTTGATATAATAAATATGCAGGTGATAGTATGAAAAAAAATAATAAATGTGTAACAATTGTCATGGATTTAATGGCAGGATCATGTGGTAAAGGTAAGATTATAGGTAATATGGCTATGAGTGGGCAATATGATGCTTTTATAAGCAACGCTATGCCAAATTCTGGGCATATATACGTAAGTGATAAAAACGAAAAATATATTTTTAGAAATATTCCGATTGGAGCAGTTAATCCTAATGCTAAATTGTTTATTGGTGCGGGCTCTGCCATAGATTTGGATATTTTGAAGGAAGAATATGATGCTCTAGAAAAAATAATAGGTAAAAGAAAAATTTTCGTTCATCCAAGAGTTTCAATTGTTGAGAGTAGACATGTTCAAAAAGAAAAAGAAGAGCTAAAAAGTGGTTCAACTTTTAAAGGTGGAGGAGCTGCTTTAGCAGAACTTACTATGCGTGATTCTAATTTGAAGTTCTTTAAAATTTATAAAAATGTTATTGGAGTAGATGAATTTGAATATCAAGCTCAAATTAAAAATTGTATTGATAAAGGAGAACAAATATTAATAGAGGGATCCCAAGGAGCAGATTTAGATCTTCTTCATAGTCCAAATTATCCATATGTAACAAGTAGAAGCTGCTCATCAATGCAATTATTAGCATATAGTGGAATATCCCCATTTTATTTAAAAGATGTAATAGGTATTATAAGACCTTATCCAATTAGAATTAGTAATAACACTAATATAGGTATTGATATATATAGTGGTAATTATGGTAATTCAAAAGAATTAACATGGGATTATATAAATATTAGTAGTGGAGCTATCAAACAAAATATTGATTTTACTGAGAAAACAACAGTTACTAAAAAAATAAGAAGAGTATTTGAAATTGATTACAATCTTTTAAAATATAATATATTTTTAAATGGGATAACAAAAGTGGTTTTGAATTTCGCACAACATCTAGATGCAGAATTATATGAAAAATCTGGAAGTTATGAAGAAATAAAAGAGAACAAAGTTTTATGTGAATTTGTAGAAAAATTCGAAAATGAAATAAAAGTACCTATAATTGCCATTGGTACAGGCGAAAAAAATTCTGATATAATTTATAAATGAATAAGAAGAAGTTTAAAATAATAAATATGTAAAACCCATAAAACCATGCCATAATCTAAATATAAAGCAAGGTATGAATTATCAAGTTTTTTTGATATAATGATTAAAGAGGTATTAACATGGAAAAAAAAGAATTAGAGACAAGTAAATTATTTGTTATAAGCCCTAGTATAGTTATAGACGACACTACTAACCATAAAGATAATATTACAAAAAACATTTCATCTTTAAATCACATTGTGCATTTTGAAACTAGACCCAGTGACATCACTGTTGTTTTAAAGCAAAAAAATAATTATGTTGGTATTGTAGATAATACAAGGTATCAATCTAATATAGGCCTTCATTGTACGGAAGGAGACTTATATGTTGGTGTAAGACCAAATGATTCAATATTGTTAGCTCGATATTTATGGATAAAAAATATAAATATGTTAAAATATTGGAAAAAGATCGAAAAATATATAATTTCATTAAAACCTTTTTATACAATTGAAGAAATAAAAGAAATAGTAGAACAAATAAAATTGGATATGTTAAAAAATAAAGAAACAGAAAAGTTTGTATACCAGAAAAAGCGTCAACAACCTATTTATAAGCCAAATGTTTATACTGATATAGATTAAAATGATTTGTAATGGAATTTAGAAACCCTACATACTCACATACCATAAGAAAATAGGTTTAAATTTATCTAATATTTTATAGCAAGTTTGTTATTTATATAAAGCTTTGATAAAGTATGATTTTTATAGGAGGATTGTAATATGAAAGAAAGACATAAATCAATTTGTGCAGTGTTTTTGATATTAACAAGAATGAATAATGATGTAGAAGAAATATTGTTACAAAAAAGACAAAATACCGGTTATATGGATGGCAAATATGATACTGGCTGTAGTGGACATCTAGATTCCAATGAATCAATAATGACTGCCTTGATTAGAGAAGCCAAAGAGGAATTAGGAATAGTATTAAAAGAAGAAAATTTAGACCTAGTAGCTGTAGTACATGATTTCCCAGATAATTATATTAGATTTTTCTTTAAAACTAATAGATATGAAGGTACGCCTACAATAATGGAACCAGAAAAATGTAGTGAATTGGTATGGGTGAAAACAAATAGTCTTCCAGAAGATACAATACCACATGTTAAATCAACTATTGAAAATATTATCAACGGATTAAACTATGATGATGGTAGTTTTTCATATAGTAAGATGTTACAAATGATGAAACAAGAGGACAATAAATAGAAACTTAAAAAATCTATTCAAATTACTTTATAGTATGAAATATAAAACTTGGTATGAATTATCAAGTTTTTTTTGATATAATTGATGTAGGTGATTTAAAAATGAATAAAAAAACTAATAAACCAAAAAATATTATAGTTATGAAGGTTGGACCTCATAGTAACATGTCCTTAGATGATATAGTTAAAAGCAAAATTGATGAAGAAAAAATTCATGGAGTGCATTACTGGGGATATTCTGGAGTGTTTTGCCATCCTAGTAAAGTACAAGAATTTTGTGAAAATGTTAAAAAAGAAACTGAGGGTATTATAAAATTAATTCTGATTGAAACTAAAAGCACCTATGAATCAAGTATTGGATTTATTAAATATTTTTCAAAGGATAACATAAATTTTGAAAAATTCTCAAAACCTGTCCAATTACAAGGTGCTCAATTTTCCTTTGTATCAAGAAAATTAAAGAAGATAGATAATTTTAATTTAGAGGACTATATTGTTGTTGGCGGAAAAAATAATGGAATACCATTAAATCAACATTTAAAATATAGGGTTAATAAATCATTTGCTCAATTAAATACTGATATTGAAAAACATTGTTCATCAAATAATATTGAGGTGTATGAAGCAGAATTAGTATATCCTTATGCAATATGGCTAAAAGATTAACATATCTTTTATATAATGATTAGAACAAGGAGTATAAAAATATGGGAAATTTTAATTTAGGTATACCTAGCAATGGTTTTGAATATCAAAAAATATCTAGTAAGCAGAATCAATTTGAAGAGTTTAAAAAATCGATAGAGTTTTTTAATAATATATTTAAAAGAGATCTTAGTTCAATTGCACCAGAATTGGTTGATGAAAATATGAGTATTAAATTTATAAATTATGGGGATACCCAATTGGTGTATGTGCTTTTAATAGGTAATAAATATTATACAATTTTGTTGGGACAACCAGCAACTGAATTTGGCGCTGTAAAAGAAGAGTTTGAAAATCTTAGTAAATTAGCTCAACAAAATCCAAAATTAGTTGTGAAACCAAATTATTATTTTGCTAACGAGAATAGAGAAATGTATATAGCACCTTATCATTTTCAAGCAAGATGTATAGCAAACCAGAAAAGCGGATGGGGAGTTTATATTCCAGAACCTTATTATAGATTTGAGCTATTTTCAGATGAAGAAAAACACATGGTTAATATATGTATAATTGCTAATTTAATTAGTGTATATAATGAAACTGAAAATTTAGGTCTTTCTTCTTGTAAAATAGGTGGTGGAGATTTTATTTTAGAAAGAAATAAAAGTACAAAAACTATAGATAACATTTTAGCTAAAATGAAACTAATTGCGGCAAGAAAATTAATTAATGTTAAATTTGACGAATATATAGAATTATTAAAGAAAGAATTTTTGTTGAATACATATTATGGAAGTAGCGAAGAACAAAATCATTCTATATTAATTAATCAAAAATCAAGAGTTCCTATGGATAAAAGTGATATAGAAAAAGGAATTCAGTTGGGTTTGAAATTAAGATATAAGTAATAGTTAAAATATAAAATCTGATATTAATTATCAAGTTTTTTTGATATAATAAAAAAGAAAGAGGTGGTATATATAAAACTATATCATATTGATAGAAGTGGTTTATTACAGGAAAAGAGTAAAATAGAGCATATAGAAAGTTTTGACTACTTAAAACCTGTATTTAAAGAGAACCTTGGAATTATTAAAGAACGATATGATAATAAATTATCATTACATGGAAGGCGATATTTTTTAGATGAATATAATGCAAAGAGCTGTGGAATGGATATTATATTTGAATATGAAAGGATAATAAATTATCCAAATAAACTTTCTAGATTTCAATCGTTTTTTGCATTTGACATTGAAGGAGTATTCCAGTTCATTGAAAAAAAAGAATTGGATTTTGAATTTTTTAAAGTATATGAAGTTGAGTATGATTATTATGAGAAGCATGATATGAATTTAATTAGAGGTTGGTCAAATTATGATACAATAATAAATTCAAAGTATTATTGGGAGAATATTGAATCTTATAGAAAAGAAAAACCAATTTATGAATATTTATTGAGATTACCTGTAGTAATAAAAAAAGAAGTTACTTTTGACTATTTACAAGAGGAATATAATAAATATAAAAGCAAATCGGAGAATAAAGAACAAGAAAAAATTGAAAATCCCACATAAATTCTTTCCGTAATCCAAATATAAAACTTGGTATGAATCATCAAGTTTTTTTGATATAATAATTATAGAGGTGTTTAAATGACTTTAGAAACAAAAATTTTAAATCCAATAACATTAAAAATAGGTGATAAAGAAAACGTTGTAATTATTGGTGAAGAAAGCTTTTCTTTAGATAATGGTATTATGCTTGGATCAGAACATTACGGTTTTAATTTAGTATCAAGTTATAAAGGAAACGAAAATATAACAGTTTATGAAACGCAATGTAAAATTGTTGGCGCCCAAATTGTTGATAACAATATTAACGTATATGAAGATAATAAATATGTACCATGGAGATTTAATAAAACCACAGGTGCTTTAGTAAATAGTGCGGTTTTTTCTGATGCAAAGATTAGTGAAATGGAATATGTGAGAGCTACATATGGTATTAATAGTGAAGAAGAACTAAATGAGTTAAATAATTATGTAAAAAACAAACAGTAGTTTTATCTTCTAGAAAGGTAAGCTTTGATATGAGTAAATATAAACAATTATGGGATTATATTAGTAATGATAAAAGAGATTCTCTTAAATTGACATTTGAAGATATTAAAAACATTTTAGGCTTTGAAATAGATCATTCATTTTTAAATTATAAAAAAGAGCTTAGAGAATATGGCTATGAAGTTGGTAAAATATCTTTGAAAGAAAAAACAATTTTATTTAATAAAGTAAAAGAATAATGTTATAATTAAAATATAATGGAGATGTAAAAATGAGTAAAATAATTCAAGTTATGAAAAAAAGTTTTTTAACAAATTTATTTTTATCAATCATGAAAATAGTTGTAGGATTTTTTGGTATGTCCTCTGCTTTGGTAGCTGATGGACTTCATTCTTTTAGTGATTTAATAACTGATGCTGTTGCTATATTTGGAATAAGTATTTCAGAAAAGCCAGCTGATGAAAAACATCCATACGGTTATGGAGAAGCAGAATACATAAGTAGTTTTATTATGGGATTAATAATTATAGCGCTCGGCCTAGGAATACTATTTAATTTATCAAATAATGAATTAGAAAAACCCAGAATAATAGTAATAGTAATAAGCATAATTGCCATAATAGTAAAATTTGTTTTATTAAAATATTTAATAAAAAAAGGGAAAGAATATAATGATATTGTTTTATTGTCATCAGGTAAAGAAAGTAAAGCCGATGAATTAAGCGCTGTAATAGTACTTATTACAAGCATTTTGAGCCAATATTCTAATCATATAAATGTACTAAAATATGCGGATATAGTTGGTTCTGTTTTAGTAAGTATACTTATTATTATGACAGGTTTGAAAATATTTATAGATAGTATAAGTATGATTTTAGGAGAACAAGAAACAAATAAAGAAATAATAGAAAAAATTAAAAAAATAATATTAAGTAACATTAATATAAAAGAAGTAGATCAATTAATTGTACTTAAATATGGTCCATATTATAAAGTAACTGCTGAAGTTAGTATGAACGGATATATAACTTTAGACGAAGCATATGTTGTAATAGCGCAAATAGAAAAGAAATTAAAGAAAAGTAAATTAAAAACAAAATATATTAATATTGATATAACACCATATAAAATTAGTAACTAAAATATGTTAAGTCTTTCTTAAGTGATTCAAAATAAGTTTAAAGACTTATTTTTTTTATTCATTGACATAAAAGAGACTTTGTTATAAACTTATAATAGAGATAATTATAAAAGAAGTAGGAGAGAATAATATGAAAAAGGGATTTACATTAATAGAGCTTTTAGCAGTAATAGTAGTAATAGTAGTAATCGCACTAATAGCAGTACCAGTACTACTAAATGTAATAGAAAAAGCAAGAAAAGGCGCAGCAGAAGCAAGTACCTATTCATATTTAGAAGCATTTTCAAATTATATAGCGCAAAGTGAAGTGGATAATACATTAAGAAAAATAGAAGCAAATAATAGATATAATCTAAATAAACAAACAACAATAAATGAGACATTATATCAAGGAATAAATGAATATGTAAAAATAAAAGGATATATACCAACAGGAGTAGATGATTATATAGTAATAAATGATAAGTATCAAGTAGTAGAAGGAGAATTATCAGTAAATAGTTATTTAGCAACAATAGAAAACGGAAAAATAGTAAGTATAGTAAAAGGAGAAAAAATAGCAGTTGAATCATTAAGTATTGAAGGTATTGATGAATCAGGCTTAACAATGGAAAAAGGTATGACATATCAAATAACACCTTTGTTTTCACCAACAAATTCATCAGATAAAAGAGTAGAATATAAAAGTGATGATACAAGTATAGCTACAGTAAGTGAATTAGGAGCAGTAGAAGGAGTAAAGACAGGAACAGTAACAATAACAGCAACATCATTAAGTGATCGTAGTAAGAAAGCAGAATTTGAATTAGAAATAATAGCGCCAACAATAGTAACAAGTGTAGATATAAGTGTTGCGAAATCTAATATTGTTATAGGAGAAGAAATCCAAATAACAAAAACCTTAGAACCAAGTGATACAACAACAACACTAATCACATATACAAGTCAGCCTAGCGGAATAGTTGAAATAGATAGCTTTGGAAAAATCTTAGGAGTAAGTGCGGGAACAACAACTATAACAGGTACTACAGCAAATGGATTAACAGATACACTAGATATAACAGTAAGCTCAGTTTTAGCAGAAAGTGTAAGTATAAGTTCAACAAATAGCACAATATATTTAGGAAGTACAACACAAGTAACAAGTACAATATTACCAAGTAATACAACAAACAAAACAATAACATATACAAGTAGTAATACAGGAGTAGCAACAGTAACAAGTACAGGTTTAGTAACAAGTGTATCACCAGGTAATACTACAATAACAGCTACTACTAGTAATGGTAAAACAGGAACTATCATAATAACAGTAAATCCTATTTTAGCTACTAGTGTAAGTATTAGTCCAACAAGTATTACAATTTATTCAGGAGCAACAACTCAATTAACAGCAACCGTTTTACCAAGTAATACAACAAATAAAACAGTTAATTGGACAATTAATAATACCCATGCTGGATCATCAACAACAGGTTTAGTAACAGGTTATACAGCAGGAACAACAACAGTAACAGCAACTACAAATAATGGTAAAACTGCTACTTCAACTATCACAGTAATAAATAAAACCTATACAGCAGGAACTATAATATATTTTGATCCAAAAACAAATAATACATGTAATTCTTCAACATTTAATTTAGCAAGTATAAATGCTGGAACAAGCACATGTTATAAGTGGAGAGTATTAACAACAGGAGATACTCAAAATAATGATAATATAAAAATAATGTTAGATCATAATTTAGTTAACTTAAGCGCTTGGGATACAGGCGGAACAAATTTATATGGTCCTAGAACGGCTTTGGCTAATTTAGCTACAGCAACAAGTTCATGGTCAAAAGTGCCACTATTAAATTATACATTTGCTGATGTTACTAGCACAGGAGGTTATGGAACATTAACTTGTACAAATGGGACATGTCTTGCATCAAGAAATAACAATACAGTTTCTACAAATACACGAGCAAGAATGATAACAGCACAAGAATATGTAACAATAACAGGAATTGCATGGACAACTGCAAGTAACGTTGCTTATTTTTCAAACAGTAGTTTAGGAACGGCAACTCAATTTAAAGATTTAAGATATAATTGGTTTGTTGAAAACTTAACAACAAATGCTTTATCAGGAAGTACAAATGATGTTTATGGAGCTGCACATTTGGGATACTGGATGATGAATTCTAGAGCTTCAAATAATACACAAATATGGGACACGGCAGCTTCTGGAGAATTTCAGGCAGGGGATACAGTAACTGGAAGTACATTTTGTGGAATAAGACCAGTTATTGAAATAGAAAAATATAAAATAAATTAATATAAAAAGCTTAAAGGAATTTAATATCTATTAAAAACTTTAAGTTTTTTTAATTATTTCTCTATCTTTTAAAATATGTTGTATAATATTTATAGGTGATATTTTTATGTATAAACTTATAAAAGCAAATAAAAAAGATAGAGATAAATTATTTCAATATAAATTGAAGTTAACAAAAGTAAGTAATAAAGAAACTAGTAAAATACTTAATAAAGATGTAAAAAGAAAAAGAAAGAATTATCAAATGATAATATATAATGATGAAATAATTGGATGTTTATTACTAGAGAGAAATCAAATTAATGAAATATATATTGAAGAAGAATATAGAAATAAATTAATAGGTACAAATATAATTAATGATATAATTTTAAAAAATAAAGAAACTTATTTATGGGTTTATAAAGACAATAGAAAAGCAATTGAATTATATAAAAGACTAGGATTTAAAGTTATAAAAAAAACAGAACAAAGTTACTATATGAGGAGGGTATAAAATGGAATTAGTAAAAGAAGAATGGACAAAAAGTGATAGAAAAGAATTTGTTTTATATTTAGAAACATTTAAAAAAACAGATAAGATAGAATGGACAAAAAAAATAATTAATACAAATATGAATGTTTTAGCAATACCGTCTCCTATATTAGCTAAAATATCAAAAGAACTTAAAAAAGGAAATTACTTATCTTTTCTAGATTTAGAATTAAATGATTATTATGAAAACACTTGTATAAATGGTAATCTAATAGCTTCAATTAAAGATTTTAATTTAATGAAAAAATATTTAGATAAGTATAGTTTAAAAATAGATAATTGGGCATCTTGTGATTTGTTAAAATTTGATATTAAAAATAATGAAGAAAACTATTATAATTTAAGTTTAGAGTATATTGAAAGTAAACTACCTTTTATTAGAAGACTTGGATTATCTATTTTGTTTAAATTTATTAACAATGATTATTATGTAAATAAAATTTTTGAAATATTAGATAAATTTGAAAATGAGAAAGAATACTATGTTAATATGATGGCTGCTTGGCTATTTTGTGAAATGTTTATTAAAAGAAAAAATGAAACAATTAATTACTTAAAAACTAATAAATTAAACAAATTTACAATTAACAAAGGAATAAGCAAATGTAGAGATAGTTATAGAATAACAAAAGAAGATAAAGATTACTTAAAAGCATTTAAAAAGTAACAAAACATAATAATAAATGATATAATATTATAAGAAAAGAATTAGTCGGTGATTTTATGAAAGAAGTAAAAAAAGTATTTGCTAAAGGATACTGTTTTAAAAAAATATTTTTTATTTTTATAATAGGATGTATAATAGGTGCTTATTATGAAGAAATAGGTTTCATATTTAGACATGGTTATTGGGAACCAAGAAGAGGATTATTATACGGCCCTTTTAGTCCAGTATATGGTATTTCATTAGCAGCAGTAGTTATAATGTTTGGTAATAAAGAAAAGCTAAAATCTTATAAAGTATATTTATATTGTGCTTTATTAGGTGGTGTTTTTGAGTATACTTTAAGTGTTATTCAACAGTTTATTTTTCATAGTAGGTCATGGAATTATGATAATTACTTTTTAAATATAGGTGGTAGAACAACTGTTATATTTATGCTTATATGGGGATTTATGGGTTTGATTTTTATAAAAGTAATATATCCTAAAACTTCATCACTAATAGAAAAAATAGCCTATAATATTGGTCAAATATTATATAAAATATTACTTATTTTTATGATTTTTAATATTTTTATGTCTTTAGCTGCTACTTTAAGACAAGTAGAAAGAAAAAAAGGAAACTCACCAGTAACATTTATAGGCAGGATTTGTGATGATTTTTATCCGGATTCAGTTATTAAAAAAATATATAGAAATTCAGTAGATGAATAAAAAGAATTTTTAAATTATTAAAAATACAAGGAGGATTTTATGAATAAAATAGTTTTAATAGGTTGTGGTAATGTAGGTATGAGTTATGTTTATGCCTTATTAAATCAAAAGACAAATGTCCATGAAATAGCATTAATAGACATTGATGAAAAAAGAATAGAGGGAGAAGTATTAGATTTAAGCCATGGGCTATCTTTTTCACCTTCTCAAATAACATTTAAAGTAGGAAGCTACAATGATTGTAAAAATGCTACAATAGTTGTAATTGCTGCAGGCGCTAATCAAAATCCTGGGGAAACAAGAATGGATTTAATTAATAAGAATTCTAAAATTTTTAAAAAAATTGTTACAAATGTTATGAATAGTGGGTTTGATGGAATTTTTTTAATAGCAACAAATCCGCTAGATGTAATGACTTATCTAACATATAAATATTCAGGATTATCAGCAAATAAAGTAATTGGTTCTGGAACAACTTTAGATACTGCAAGGTTAAGATATGTTGTTGGAGAAAAATTAGAAATAAATCCCAAAAATGTTCATGCCTATGTAATTGGTGAACATGGAGATTCTGAATTTATTCCATGGTCTATTGCTTCAGCAGGAGCTTTAAAGTTAACTGAATGTATTAAAGATATAGATAGAAGAGTAATTGAAGACAAAGTAAGAAATGCTGCTTATGAGATAATTAATAGAAAAGGATCAACTTATTATGGTATAGGTATGTGTTTAGTTAGAATAACTAATGCAATATTAGGTGATGAAAATACAATTATGACGGTTTCAACTTATGATGAAAAACATAAATGTTATTATGGTTATCCAGCAATACTAAATAAAGATGGAGTTAAGTTTAGAACAGAATTAAATTTAACTTTAGATGAACAAGAAATTTTAAATAACTCAATATCAGTAATAAAAAAAGCAATAAATAGTATAGAAGAATAAAACTATTGTTTTAAAAGCAAAAACTCCTTAAATTTTAATATAAGTTTGGGGAGTTTTATTATGCTTAAAAAAATAAAAATCCTTAATAAACTCTATTAATTATCCTAAAACTATATACTTTTCTTAAAAAAGTGATAAAATAGGAGACAATTCTTTTAAGGGGGAATTCAAATGAGAACACTAGAACAAATGAATGTTATAATTGAAAAGGTAAAAGAACAAGGAAATTATGATTCTCTAGTAAATTATACATGCAAAAATTATCGAGAGTTTGATAGTGAAGTTTTAGAAGTAATAACTGATATTATTTTAGAAACTAATGACTTACGAAAAATAGTTTTTTTAGCACAGAAAATTAAAACTGTTAATATTAAAAAAGTGGTCGAAAAAGTATTAACAATTAATAATAATAATATTGAAAGTGTTTTTGAGCTAATCAGAGTCTTTATCGATATAAGATGTGAAGCTCAATATATTGATTTAGCAACTAAATGCAGAGACTATATATTTAAAAATGCCGATATTAAGTCGAGCGATGGTAAACAAATTATTTCTTATACATATAATAGTTATAGAGTGTTTTTAAATGGTTTAACTTCTACAGAAAATATTGATGAGGATGTTAAAAAAGTAGTTGATGCTAAACTTCAGGAACACGAAATATTATATGCTAAAATGGAAGAACTTATTAATCAAGCAAAGGGACAAAAGGAAATTGATGACAAAAATAAAAAAATTAAAGAATTCAAAGATAGAGCAGGAATTATGGCTTCCTGTAATTGCGCCAACTATAGTAAAAAGAATTCATATAGAGACTATACCGATAATGAACATGGTGAATTTGAAAAGTTGCTTGGATTTATTCAATGTAACAAAAAAATATTTACCGAAGAAGACAAAAAAGCTATTATTGGAATAGCACAAACCATTTTAAAGATTTCTTATACATATATACAATCCAGAAATATGGATGACTATGATATTATCCGTTGGAATACTGAATATACGGATAGAGAAAAATTATATATTGAAGATTGTATCAAGAAATTTTTAAGACAATTTCCTGATAGTGGTATGAGTTTTGTTGATATTATTTTAAAATGTGAGCCAAAGAGGATTGCAGAGTTTAAAGAAATTGAAGAGTTTCCTTATGACATAGGTTATGAAAAGGTAAAAAAACATGATAAAGGCAGCAAAAGTCCAAAACGTGGAGAAACTCTAGTAAACTACGTAATTAATACTCAAGAAAATCATCAGTATGATATAACTGATTTAGAAAACTTTGTATTAGACTACTATCTTCCTGATGGAAATGAGCCAATGTATACGCCGATGTATACTTTATATCATAAGGTTAATGGTGTAAACAAAGAAAAAATAGAAGATTTCTTATTTAACTTTAGTGTTGACATTACTCAAAAGCCAGATGAATTTTTTGGCAATTCAGATTATGATAGGGAAAAGACAATTGAGCTTTACCAAAAGGTAAATATTAGAAATCTAGCATTAAGTAATTTAATTTCGTATGATAGAGTAAAATATTCTCGCGTTCAAATAGAAAATAAATATATAAAGACTGGTATAATTGATAATAGTTATAGAAAATTTATTGATACTGATAAAAATGTAAAATACTATAAAAAATGGGAAAATTTCTTTTGCGGAAAAGGAACTTCAAGTCAAATATTAGACTTTTTAAATACAAGTGATGCTGAAGATATAAAAGATAAAATTGATGTAAATAGATGTTTAACAGCCTGTGTTAATAAAAATGATGAAGATCTAGCGAGCTCTATTTATTCAATAATGACAAGATATTATAATGTTAATCTTATAGTTTTGGAAAGAATGTTAATAGAAACGGGCAATGAGGAATTATATAAAAAATTTATTAATAATCAAGAATTGCAAGCTAGATATTTCAAGCAATTGCTAGAAACTGAAATGTCTACAATTGGAGAGCAACAAGAATTCATAGTGCCTGATGATAATAGACAACCAGAAAAATCAGCACAAAAGAGAAAGAAAAATTCTGTATCAAAAAAATAATTAATTTAAAAATTGTAGCAATCTAAATGGCTACTTTTTTATTTTTTCATTTTAAATAACTCAATATCAGTAATAGAAAAAGCAATAAATAGTATAGAATAATAAAATGTAATTATTGTTGTGTAAAACAATTGTATAATAAAATTAAAAAGCTTGCTAAATTACAATTAAATTGATAAGATATAAATGTAAAATATGAGAGGAGTAATTTATGAAGAGTAGAACAAACAGAAAAATAATAGTAGGACTATTGTTATTTGTTGTTGCTATGTCAGTAGGTTATGCCGTTTTCGGTCAACAATTAAACATTACGGGTTCAGGATCATTAGATTATGATTGGGATATCCATTTTGCAACATTGTTTTCAGAAGGTGGAATGACTGGTCAAACAGCACCAGCAATTACAGATGATTCAGTAAGCTTTAATGTAGTTTTCACTGAACCAGGCCAAACTAAGTCATACGAATTTAGAGTTTTAAATCAAGGTACTATTGATGCAATCTTAAAATCTACAGAATTAACAGCAGCACCAACAAATGTAGCAGGTATTACATTTACTTATACAGTTGGAATTGAAACAGATAAAGATAGCATAATTCCAGAAACTAGTGCAACAGTAAGTTCAGTAGGAGCTAATACTTTAGCAAATACGTTAGGTGTTCATTATGTAACAGTTACAATGTCATATGATTCAACAACACCAACTACAGGTGCTACTGATGCAACATTTACATTAAAACTTAATTATGAACAACAATAATAAGAATGTTCTACACTAGTGTAGAACTTTTGTTGTTTTGAGGTGTGATTATGAAGAAGAATATTTTAGTTTTATGTTTATGTTTAGTTGCATATTTATTAGTTTCACAAATTTTGTTTATTCCATTTTGTGGAGATTTTTTTCCATACTTAATTAGACCAATTTGTTTTGCTATTTTAGCTTATTTAACTTATCTGTTAATTGGAGATAAGTATGTAAGACCAATTAACAAAAATAGAATAATTGAACTTATAATTATAATTGTTTTAATTTATTTGATTTTTTATTATACTTCTGGATTATTATTTGGATATACAAATTCTACTTATTCACTAAGCTTTTCAGGTATAATCAAAAACATTTACTCAACAATTATTGTAATAATTATAGGAGAATATATTAGATTCAAAATATTAACATATCCTAGTAAAAAAAGTTTTACATTAGTATTATTAATTTCGCTTATTTTTACTTTAACAGAGATTAGTTATGTAAAAATAGTAACAGAACTTAATAGTGCGGGAGTTGTTCAATTTGTTTTATCAGTACTTATTCCTTTAATATGTCTTAACTTTTTATATTCATATATTGTTACAATTAATTCATATAAGGGAAGTATTATAATGAGGGGCTTGCCAGCTTTATTAGCTCTTTTGCTTCCTATTTATCCAACTTGGAATTGGTATTTGCTAGGGTGCTTACAAGTTACATTTGCAGTAGTAAGTTATTTCGTAATAAAAACTTATATTGATAAACATAATGAGAAAATGATAAAAAAAGAGAAAAAAAGCTTTTTAAAAAACTTAATTTTTGCTATTATAATAGTAGTATATGTTATGTTTGTTAATGGAGCATTTAAATTTGTTCCAATAGCAGTTATGTCTAACAGTATGTATCCTTTATTTCAAAGAGGAGATGTTTTAATATATGAAAAAGTTGACATTAATTCATTAAAAGTTGGAGATATTTTAGTATTTAAAATGGATAACATTGTTGTTCTTCATCGTATAAAAAAATTATCAAGAAAAAATGATAGAATATATATTATTACTAAAGGTGATAATTTAAATAGCGATGATCCACAAATAACAACAAATGATGATATAATTGGTAGAGAGATATTTACTATACCAGCTGTAGGATATCCATCAGTTATTTTATATGAAATGACGAAGTAGGTGATTAAATGAAAAAAGTTAGATTAAAATCAAATGTTAATTTGGCTATTAATTTATTTTTAATAGTTGTTTTAGGGATTGCTTCTTTTTTCTTAACATCTAATATAATTAATAATTCCAATTCAAAAAGTTTTGTAATGAATTATAAAATAGAAAATAGTCTAGATTATAAAGTTTATATACTTAATAATCCATACTATTCTGTACCTTTCTTAGAAATGAATAAACAATATCCTATTTCTATAATATCAAATATTAAATATACTATAGCTACTAAATATAAATCTTCTAAATCTACTAAATTAAAATATACATATAAAGTTGTTGGAAAAATGATTGGTGAAACAGTTATGAAAGATTCTGACAATGAAGAAGTTTGGAATAAAGAATATGTTTTAATTGAAGAAAAAACAAAAGAAGTGGACTCAAATGTAATAGACATAAAAGAAGAAATAGATATTGATTTTCCTAAATACGAAAAACTAATGGAAGAATATAAAAAATCATTTGCTATTTCAATGGAAGCATATTATAAAGTTGAATATACAATAAGAATAGAAGATATAACAAATAATGTAACAAAAGAATTAGTTACATCTTCAGAAATTCCCTTATTAGAATCAACAGTAAAAATGATTGATAATACACCAAAAAATATAAATAGTAATATATATAAGAGTAAAGGATTTTCAATATTGGAAATTTCACTTATTATTATTGATGCCATTTTATATTTGTTAATTATTATATTAATAATAAAAAGTAGTAAAATTAATTTTATATCTGGATATCTTGAAAAACTAAATAAAATATTGAAATTATATGGAGATATAATTATTAAAGTTGAATCACTTCCAGAATGTAATGATTTAGAAATAGTTGAACTTAAAGATTTTAACAGTCTAGTAGATTTAGAACAAGAATTAAGAAAACCAATAATGTATGCTAAAATAGATGAAAGTTTAAATGTTTTTGCTATATATACTTCAACATTCATATATAGATATGTTTTTGATGAAGAGGAATATGTATGGGAGAATGAGGATTAAATGAAAAAATTATCTATTCTATTAGGCTTATTCATAATGTTGATGAGCATTGGTTATGGTGCTTTCGGTCAAAGTTTCATTATTTCTTCCAATGGGCTTATTCAGTCGGCAGATGATTTTGTTTATACTTATGTATCATCTAGTAGAACAATTAATATAACTGGATATATTGGATCATCAAACACAATTATGATTCCAACCAAACTAATTAATTATCCAGTGACAAAAGTAGATAAATATGCATTTGATAATAAAGGTCTAACTAATGTTACATTTCAAGATGGAATAAAAAATATTATATTTAATGCTTTTTCTAATAATTCTTTAACTTCTCTTGTTATACCAAACACTGTTACAGCAATAGGGAGTTTAGCATTTGATAATAATAATTTGGCTATTATTTCGTTTAAGGGTGACACTATACCTACGTTTGGTCAAAATGTTTTTTATAGAAATAGTCTTTTACGTAACATATGTATATCAGATACAACTAGTTTAACAGCGTGGAGAACAGCTTTAACAAATGCAGGCGTTCCTGCAAGTGTAAATATAATACAAGGTAGAAATGGAGTATGTACTGATATTGGAACAGGGGCAATTGGAGAAGATGAAAAATTGGTTTGTGGGACTAATGCATATCAAAGTGGTGATATATGTATTTGTTTAGATGAATATGAAGGAGATCCATATAGTTTATGTAGTATATCTCTAGATTTAACATGTTTTAATTTTTCATATTCTAATACTGATGAACATAATATTTTAACTGGATATAATTGTACTAATAAGGAAATTGTAATTCCGGATAAAGCAAGTAATATCATAGTTGGTGAAATAGGCACAAGTGCTTTTGATAATTTACAAATAACATCTATTGAAATAGGCTCTAATGTTAAGAAAATAGGAACTTATGCATTTAGAAATAATAGTTTAAAAACTGTAACTATTCCTAGTTCAGTTACAAGTATTTCTCAAAATGCCTTTACTAACAGCTCTTTAAAGTCTTTGATATTTAAAGGCAATACACCTCCTATTATAAGTTCAAATGCATTCAGCTCAAATGCAGCTTTATATAAAATATGTGTTCCTAGTGGTAAAACCAGTTTATATCAAACAGCTTTAGCTAGTGCGGGATTACCAACAAGTGTAACTTATTATGAAGATGAAAGTAAATGTAATATAATTGATCATAGTTTTACAGCCGGTGATATTTCATATACATGTACAAAATCAACACATTCTGGATCTCATAATACAACAAATTATACATTTGCTTGCAGAGTTACAAATACTTCTACTTTTGATTTAGCAAATTGGATAATAGATTTAAATGTTCCAGTAGGAGCTACATTAACTAACTTTTGGGGAGCTAGAGCAAGTATTTTAAATAATATTATAACAATTAGAAATAATACTAATGATACATTAACCCCTAATAGTAGTACTAATTTTACTATTGTAGTAAATAGTAGTACAAATGTAGAATTTAACAGCAGTACTTCTAGTGGTGGAGCACCAGTTGAAGAAATAGAAACTGAGGACTCTATTACAGATGGTCTTAGTGCTACTATTAATGTAACTGGACATTGGAGCAATATTTATGCATGCTCTGTTACTATAACTAACAATAGTGGTGTAAATTTATTAAATTGGATTCTTGATTTACAAGTTCCAACGGGTACTACTATGTATGCAACATGGAATGCTGATTCAGTCGTAGATGGAAATACAATAACTTTAACCCCTAAATGGAATAATACTATTAATAATACCAAATCAATTAGTTTTAATTTTCAGTTGCAATATACAGGTACAAGTTTTGCTCCAACTGTTAAGAGTATTAGAGGTAGTATAAGTTAATATAAAAAAATTTAAAACAGTTATTACTGTTTTTTTTATTAAATTACAAAATAGTATAATTTTATTTATTTTTAAATTTTATTAAAAAAATTTTTAGTTTTACTTATATAGATATTTAAAAATTGTTTATTTTTCCTTTCAAAATTAGCTTTTTTATCGTTTGCATTATATATTTAAATAGTTTATATTTTCTTTGGAAAGGAAAATATATGAAAAAAATAGTATTTTTATTATGTATTATGTTTTATGGTGTTGTTGTTAAAGCAGCAAGTCCTGTTGTTGCTTATCAGTCAGGAATTTACAGTAATAGAGTAGGTGATAAACTTTATTCGGGCCAGATGGCATTTATATTTGTAAATGATCATATTGTATATTGTTTAGATCCTTTTCAAATAGTTGGTAAGAGTTATAATGAAGATCCAAATTATTTAAGTAATTTAAGCAAAGAAAACTTAGAGTATTTTGAAGTAGTTGCTTACTATGGCTATAATACTACTACTAGAAATAGTATATATTATTATATGGCGGCTCAAGAATTAATATGGGAAAGAATAATAGGAAAAGATAAGGTATTTTGGTCAACTGGTTATAAAGATACTGGAAGCAGAATTGATATAAGTAATTATAAAAATGAAATAGCAAATAATGTTAAAAAGTTTTATTCTTCTCCCTCTTTTGAAAATTATAAATACAGACATCCATTTTATGAAGAATATACATTATTAGATACTAATGGTGTTATTGATGACTATGAATATAGTTATAATGGATTAAGTACAATAACTAGAAGTAAAGACCAGTTAACAATTAAAGTTTTAGATGAAGGAGTAAATACAGTATATTTAACAAAAAGTATAAAGACAGATAATAGTACAATTATATATACTGGAACAGGTAATCAAACTTTGGCTAGTTTTGGAGTTAATATAACAAAAAATTGCGAATTTAAAATTACTGCCAGTACTATGTATTTTACAAAATTAACTCTAACCTTTTATGATAAATTAACTGGACGGATGTTAAAAGATGCTGTTTTTAGTATATGGGCTAGAGGAAGGCTTATTAATAAAGAATGGGTTAATAATGATGGTAGATATACATATAGTGAACCTATTTTTGCCGATACATACTATTTACAAATAATTCCAGTAGGCTATCTTCAAACTAATGATTTAATATTTACTGTAAGCAAAGATGGTTTATTAACAGAAACAAATATTGATATATATTTAACAAGGGATTTAAAATATATACCACCAGCAACAGAACCAGAAGTTGATCCAACAGTGGAAGATCCTATAGAAGATAAACCTATAATAGAAGATAAACCTATAATTGAAAGCAATCCTATAATTGAAAATAGTCCTATAATTGAAAACAACTCTAATATTGAAACACCTATATTGCCTGTTGAAACAGAAACAACTAATGAAGTAGAACAAGATTTTGGGTTGACCGAATTACCAAATACACATAAAGAATCATTAATAAAATATTTATATATTGTTTGTATAGGAAGTGTTTTATATAAAATCAAAAATAAGCATTAGTATTATTTGTATATTTGTTTTTTTGATTTTATTTATTAAGGTAAATACAATTATAGAGTCAAGCAATCATATAAAAAAAATAGATTCAATATTTATTGAATCAAAACCTAATAAAACTAATTATGTTGGTTATATTGAAATAAAAAGTGTAGGTATTAAAAGAGGAATAGTAAATGGTATAAATGATGAAATTTTAAACAGCAATGATGTTGGAATGATAAAAAACAATAATATTATATTAGCAGGGCATAGTATAATTAATGTTTTTGAAAAACTTCATTATGTTAAAGTTAATGATGTTATTAATATTTATTTGTATAATAAGTTAAATGAATATATAGTAAAAAAGATATTTATTGTAAATAAAAAAGATTTAAGTTTGTTAAATAATGAGTTAGTTTTAATAACTTGTATGGATAATCCTGATGAAAGATTACTAATTATTGCAGAAAAAAACATATAAATATATGTTTTTATTTTATAATATATGGACTTTCTAATGAACCATTACCACTAACATAAATACTATTAGCATCTAATTCAATTACGGCTCTAATACCGGCAGAAGTAGAAGCGTTAACAAGATTTGGCTCAGGAACTAGTTTATAAACTTTACTAGTTTTTGTAGTACCAGTTGTTATAGACCAGTAAGACCAATCTAAAGTAGCAAGATAATTATAATTTTTACAAGCATCATCATTTGTATTATGACAGTTGCTATCTAAACTTGCAAAAAAGTATTCATTAATTTGAATTAATCCAAGCATTTGATTTTCTATAACTTTTGAACATTCTATGCTACCATCATTTATAGTTTCATCTTCGCTTCTTGAACCTATACATAAATTAAATGGTGTGATATAACCTCTTTCACTATCGGTAAATTCTTCATCATTATCATATAAATTAATTAGTGAGTCTTTAATTCTACTAATAGAGAAATCATTAATACCACTATCAAATCCTACTGTCGTATTGTAACGATCATCCCAAACTATTCTGTCTCTTTTAGTAGTTTCCATAATTCTTATAGTTCCATTTTCTTTTACTTTTATTATTAACCAAGTTTTATTAGCAAAAGAAACATAATTATTTAATTTTTCACCTCTAAATATATATTCATTTCCAACAATATATAAGCCATTTCCAGACTCTACTGTACTAGATGTAATAACCTCTTTTAGAAATTTTGTTTTATATGCATCTCCACAATCTAAATATGGAGTATATAATGTATAACCATTATTTGTTTTTACAGTTACTTTTCCTGAACAAGTTTCATCTTTTTCTGGAATTATTTTGCTAAGTTCTTTTAAATATCCTTCATCAGTAAGAGTATCAGAATTAATGCTTAATTCATTATTTCCAACTGTTTTAAATCTTTCAATACCTTCTTGTGAAGTACTATAATATTCTTTAGCAGCTTTTGCCATCATGTTTTCTATCTTAGAGTAGCTTACCCTATTACCAATTAGTATTTTAGCTATAATCATAATTATTATTAAGATTATAATAACAATAATTGCTAAAGCTAATTTTGATATTAATTTTTTATCAAGCTTTTTTAAATTGGGTAAACTTATTTTTTTTAAGTCTATATTTTTTAAATCCATAATATGCCTCCTGATTTCTATATAGATTATATCAAAAAAAACAAATTGAGACAATAATTATCATAAAAGAAAAAACAATTAGTTATATTATAAAATAGTTAGTATAAATATTAATAATTTGATTGAAAGTAAAGAAGCTTGTATAATAATAAAAGAGGTGTGTTATGAAAAGAGCAATTGTATTATCTGGCGGCGGCTCTAAGGGCGCTTATCAAATAGGTGTTTGGAAAGCTTTAAGGAAATTAAGAATAAGATATAACATAGTAACTGGTACTAGTGTTGGGGCATTAAATGCAGCCTTAATGACTCAAAATATATATTATAAAGCTATGAAGTTTTGGAAAAACATTAGTTTTAATAACGTATTAGATGAAAAAATAGAAACAACAAAAAAAAGTAAAATTTATAAAACATATTTAAAAGGTGCTTTTAAAGGTGGAATGACAATAAATAATTTAGAAAAAACAGTTGATAGAGCAATAAATGTAAAAAAAATATATTCTTCAAAAATTGATATTGGTATTATAGTTTTTAAGCTAAAAAATTTGAAATACTCATCATTAACAAAAAAAGATATGCCAAAAGAAAAGTTCAAGGATTATATAGTAGCATCGGCTTCTTGTTTTCCTGCTTTTGCTAAAAAAAAGATAGATAATGAAAATTATATTGATGGGGGTATATACGATAATTTACCGATTAATTTAGCTATTGATATGGATGCAACAGAAATAATAGCAGTTGATTTAGATGAAGTTGGTATAAAAAGAAAAACAAAAAACAAAAATATTAGTATTAAGTATATTAAACCTAAAAATGATATAGGGTCATTTTTGATATTTAATAAAGATGCAGCAAGAAGAGCGATAAAGTTTGGCTATAATGATACATTAAAAATTTATAACAAACTAGAAGGTAATAAATATACTTTTAAAAATTTAAATAAAAACTACAATAAGTATTATGCTTATTTAAAAAATGAACTTGAAATTAGAAAAATTGATTGTTGTGAAAAACTACTAAATGAAAAAACATCTTATAATGAATTTAATGTCATAATTGAACAATTAGGGGAAGTATTCAATATAGATTATTCAAAAATATATAAAATAAAAAAATTTAACAAAATGTTAAAAAAAGAATTTCAAAACACGAAAGAATTTAATATAATTAAAAATATAAAAGAAAACAAAAAATTGTTTTTTAATAAAGAAGCAGTAAAGTTTGTTTATAATAAAATTGATAATAAAAGACTAATTAAATATTTTGGTTTAATTAAAAATCAATATTTATGTGCTTTATATCTTAAAGTAATTATAGAAAATAGATAAAAAATATGATATTATAATGTTGGAGGTAAATATGAAAAAAGTACTTGGTTTATTAATGATATTTTTTATATTATACTTTGCTATACAAGTGGCATTTAATTATTTTGGAACAGGACATACTGCTTTATATAAAATAAACAGTTATAATATTAAAGAGATTCAAACACAAAATAAAAAAAATGAAACAGATAATTATTATTTTGAAATAACAAAAGAAGATATAATATTTAATTTTCAAATAATGGATAAAAACAAAGGAAGCAAACTAATAAAAGAAATAAAATATTTTAAAAATTCTAATTATGAATGTATGATTCCAATTTTTAGAATCAAAGGAAATTATACAGACATGGTATGTAAAAAAAATGATACATATTATTATTATAATTCAATTAAAGGTAATGACCCAGAAGTTGATAATTTTGCTTCTAAAAATACAGAAATTTATGTGAGTAGTGATGAAATTTCAAGAGAAAATGGTAACTTATATATTTATAAAAGTCTAGTAAAAAATCATTATATGGCTTTAGAATACTATAAGGGTGTATATGATATAAATTATAAAGTTGGATATAAGAAAATAGCTTTATATAAGAATGAAACATATAAAAAAGAAATTGCCAGTTTAGTGGGCAAATATTATGTAGCTGCTGATTATGATCAAGAATATGATTTCCATAATTTTGAAATAGTTAACTTAGAAACATATGCTGTAAGTAAAATAACATCAAATGAAGCCATTTCTTTGAATTCTTATGTTCAAGGTGCAATAGATAATTCTTTATATATATTTGATAAAAGTAATAAAAAGCAATATGAAATAAATCTAACTACAAAAGAAGTAATTGAAATAGGTAATGAATCAAAAGGAATAAAAATATATAAGAATAAAAAATTCACAACTGGTAATGTATATGAAGCTGTAACAACAAAATTAATTTTTAGTGAATATACAACTGATAATACATTAAACAATAAAACATATTCAAAAGTTGATAAAGTAGGCAATTTATTATCTGGATATTATTATATATATGTAAAAGAAAACAACATTTATAAAGTATATAGAGCATCAATTCAAAATACAAATATTTTAACTTATTTGTTTGAAACAACTAATATTAATAATGTACAATATGTTGATAATTATATATATTATATATACAATTCTGATATAAAATATTTTAATGAAAAAACAGGTAATCAAACTTTAGGAAAATATTTAGATATTGAATACAATGCTAATTTGAAGTTTTATATATACGCAAAATAAGATATCAAAAAATGTAAGTATTTCTAGTTTTATAAAAGATGATATTTTAAAAATCAAGATATTTATCTTTTTTTTTAAAGATATTTAGTATATAATAAATATAGGTGATTAAAATGAAGAAGATATTTTTAGCAGCTGCTCTAATAATGTGTTTAACAGGATGTAGCTTATTTAATAAAGAAAGCAAATATGATAAACCAATAGATATTAGTTATAAAGAATGTATGGAAAAAATTGAAAAAGATGAAACATTTACTTTGCTATTGTGGCAAACTGGATGCTCTCACTGTGAAACGTTTGAGCCTAAACTAAATGAAGTTATTAAAGATTATGACTTAAAAATTTATTCAATAAATTTAGCTAATTTAAGCGAAATAGAATATGCCAAAATAAAAAATAAAACTTTTATAAATGGTACTCCAACAACTGTATATATAAACAAGGGAGTTGTAGAAAATAAATTAATTGGTGATAAAAGTGAAAAAATAGTAATAGAATTTTTCAAAAAGAATGGATATATAGGTGATTAAATGAATGAAACGGGATTTAGTGCTATAAAAGAATACAGTGAAGATTTAACTAGAAAAACGTATATAACTAATCCAGCAATTGCTCGTAGTGAAGAAATAAAAAGATTAATAATGATTTTATTAACTCCAGAGAAATCAGGCTTGCTTGTTGGTAAGGCTGGTATTGGTAAAACAGCTATAGTTGAAGGACTTGCATATTTAATTCAACAAAACGAAGTTCCAGATGCTTTAAAAGGTTATAGAATATTAAAAATCAATTCAAACTCTTTACTTGGTAAAATTAATTTAAATGGTAGAGAAGAAATGATTATTCAAATATTAGTTGATGAGTTAAAACAAACTGAAAAAACAATAGTATTTATTGATGAGGTTCATACCTTAATTGGTGGAAGACAAGATGGGCCAATGGATTTAGCAAATATACTTAAACCAGCATTAGATAGAGGAGATGTTAAAGCAATTGGGGCAACAACAACTCAAGAATATGATACTTATATAATTAGGGATAGAGCGTTTTTAAGAAGATTTGATAAAATAGAAGTTTTAGAACCATCAGAAAAAACAACTGTTGAGATTTTAATGGGTAGTTTACCTAAAATAGAAAGACAAACAGGCTGCAAATTCAAATATAATGAATATGTTAGTAAAATGTTAGTTACAGCAATTGTGTCAGCAACTTCAGAGTTTAAAAGAGTTTATGGATTATCAGCAATGTATCCAGATGTCGCTTTTTCTGTTTTAACAGGAGCATTTTCTCAAGCATTGTTTAGTAATAGAAAAGAAGTAGATGTTTTAGATGTATATAATGCTATAAAAACTTCAAAAAGAATATATCCAGATAGCATAATAAAGGAATTAAATAAATTCAGAGCAAATTTTGAAGATTTTTGCGAAGAACAACAAATAGTTTTGCCTTTAGTAACAATAGATGAAATTAAAGGTGAAAATGATATTTACTGATAAATACAAAAAATTTATATAGATTAAGGATGGTGAATTATATGAGAAAAATACCAATGAAAAATTATTTAATATTAACATTTATCTGCTTACTAACCATATGCATATTACTTTATCTTGTAAATGTTTATAATTCAAAAAAAGAATATGAAAATAGTACAAACGAAAGAATGAATTTTCTAAAAGAAATTACTTATGAAGATTTTGATAATTATATAAGAGAAAATCCAGACTTTATACTTTATATATCAAACAGTGAAGATACAGAGATTGTCAAATTAGAAAATTCACTAAAAAACAGCATAATTAAGAAAGAATACTCTGACGATATGATTTATTTAAATTCTAAAAACTTACCTGTTGATTTTTTTGAAACTATAAAAAAATATTTTTCAGTTAATTTAAATTTAAATGAGTATAGTTCTATTCCTAATTTATTAATAGTTAAAGAAGGAACAATTGAAGAGATTTTTTATATAAATAGTAGTACTACTATCAGTAGTATAATTGATGGAATTAAAACATATTATGATTAATGTTGTTTTATTTGAACCGGAAATACCTGGTAATACTGGTAATATAATGAGAACATGTGCGGGAACTAATACTAAATTACATTTAATTGAACCTTTAGGATTTAAAATGGATGAAAAAAGTATAAAAAGAAGTGGCGTGAATTACATTGAAAACTGTGATTACAAAATATATAAAGATTTTGAAGAATTCAAAAACAATAACAAGGGGACCTACTATTATTTAACTAGATATGGTAAGAAACCACATACATCTTTTAATTATAATAAAGCTGACAATATTTATTTTATTTTTGGAAAAGAAAGTACAGGGATACCAAAAGAACTATTAAAAAAAGATTTAGAACATTGCATGCGTATACCGATGAATAAAAATATAAGGTCACTAAATTTATCAAATACAGTAGCAATTATGATATATGAAGCATTAAGACAATTTGATTATAGAGAACTATTATTTACAGAACCATTTAAGGGAGAAGACTATTTAGAAAAATAAAATATTTGTTTTAAATATAATTTATTGTAAAATATTGTAAAAATAAATATTTAATGATATTATATTATTTAGAGAGTAGGAGGAGTTTATGGAATTTATTCAAGAAAACTATATATGGTTAATAGTAGCAGCAGTTATATTACTAATGATTATTATTGGTTATATTGCTGACAAATCAGAAAAATTCGGTAAAGAAAAACCAGTAAAAGAAAAAAAAGAAAAGAAAATAAAAGAAGAAGTCAAAATAGAAGAAACAAAAAATGATTTAAATGTTGAAAGTGAAAATTCATTAGATAGCTTTGATATGAAACCGGAAATAGAACCAGTTGAATTAGAAAAAGAAGAATTAGCCAATTCAAATGAATGGGATGAGATTCCTGTTGAAGTAGAAAACAAAGAACCTATTAGTGAAGAATTAGAAGACAATGAAGAACAAGAAGGAATGGATACGTCTTTTGCTGATGATTGGGACAATGATTTAGAAAAAGTAAATATAGAACCAGTTGAACCAATAGAATTAATTGAATCAGAAACAGATAATAATGAAAATAATTTATCTAATGAGTGGAATGATAATTCTAAAAAATCAGAATCAAATATTGAACAAGAATTAGATGAAGAAATAGACAAATCTAATTTAAATGAAGAGAAAAAAAGTGATATTGAAGATTTAGAAATAACGTTGCCAAATATAGAAACATTAAATGAAGAAATAAAAGACGTTGTTGATGAAGAAGACGTTTGGAAATTCTAAGTAGATAATAAATCTACTTTTTTTATTTATATATTTCAAAAAAATAAAATTTGTGTTATAATTTTTAAAGAATGATAGGGAGGTAATTTATGACTTTTGATAGTATAGCTAATTTATTAACAAAATTAATTGATGTTTTATTAGTATGGCTAGTACTTTATTATATTTTAAAAAATTTGAGAAAAAACGTTAAAATGGTTCTTTTATTTAAGGGATTATTAATTATAATAGCATTGAAATTAATTAGTGATATTTTAGACTTAGTAACAATAGGATACCTATTAGACTATGTAATAACATGGGGTCCGCTTGCTTTAATCGTAATATTCCAACCAGAAATTAGAAATATTTTGGAATATTTAGGAAGAAGCCAATTATTAGGACGTCATAAAATTTTGACAGTCGACGAAAGAGAAAGAGTAGTATATGAAATAGTTAATGCTATGGAAATTTTAAAGAAAGATAGAATCGGAGCTTTAATAGTAATTGAAAGAGATAATAGTTTAACTGAATACATTCAAAAATCTAAAAAAATATATGCTGATATATCATCAGACTTATTAGTATCTATATTTTTCCCAAATAACCCATTACATGATGGTGGTGTTATTATTCAAGGTGATAAAATTACTAGTGCGGGAGCAGTCTTTCCAACTAGTGATAACTTAAAAATAAGTAAAAGATTAGGTACTCGTCATAGAGCTGCTTTAGGTATCTCTGAAACAGGAGATTCAATTTCTTTAATAGTTTCAGAAGAAACAGGTAGATTATCTATAGCAACAAATGGTGAATTGAATTATAATCTTACATTAGATGAAGTAAAAATGATTTTATTAGATGAGCTTAGACCAAAACAATATATTCTTTTAGAAGATGAAGAAGTTGAAGAGGAGGGAAATACTAATGAAAATGTTCAGTAGATTCCTTAGAACAATTGCTAAATTCATAGACAGAAAAATAATAGTTCCAATAACAAAAATGGTTTTGGGTGTAACTGGTAAATTTGATAAATCAGGAAGAAAAGTTGAAAATTGGTTAACAAAAACAAATACATTGCTTTTTATTTCATTGTTTTTAGCAATTTTTACATTTATAATGATTGATCAAAAAATACTTATATTTACTGATAACAATGCTTTAGTATTGAAAAATCAGCCAGTTAATATAACATATAACGAAGAAAAATATGTTATAGAAGGACTACCAGAGGCAGTAGATGTTACATTAATAGGTAGCAAAACAGATTTATATATTGCTAAACAATCATCATCTCATGATGTTGTAATTGATTTAACAGGATTAAAACCAGGTACTCATAAAGTATCAATTGAATATAATCAAAATACGGGTTCTATTGAATATATGGTTAATCCTAGTATAGCAACAGTTATAATATATGAAAAAGTTTCTGAAACTAGAACTATGACAGTAGACATATTAAATAAAGATAAATTAGATTCGAAATTAACAATTAGTAATATTACATATGATACAGATAAAATTGTAATAAAAGGAGCTGAACATCAATTAGAAAAAGTAGCAGAGGTTAAAGCACTAGTAGATATAAACAACCTCCCTTCTCAAGAAGTGGGTACTTTTACAATTAAAAATGTTCCTCTTAAAGCATATGATGTTAATGGAGATGTAGTCGATGTTGAAGTAGTTCCAGAAACAATTGATGCGACAGTAGAAATAACATCACCAAGTAAGGAAATACCGCTTAAAGTAATTCCAACTGGTGAAGTATCAAGTGAATATGCAATAAGTACAATATCACTTAATGAAACAAAAGTAATAGCTTATGGTGATGCCAATGTATTAAGCGAACTTAATTATATACCAGTAAACATTGATGTATCATCACTTAAAGCAAATAAAACATATAAAGTAGAATTAGAAAAACCTGTAGGGGTAAAATCTTTGTCTACAAATAATGTAACAGTTAATGTAACTTTAGGAGAAGTGGCTAATAAAAAATTAGAGAACGTTAGCATTGAATATAAAAATTTAGGAGAAAATTATAACGTTCAAGGATCAGATGAATCAGCAACTAAAGTAACTGTAACACTTAAAGGAGTTTTAACTGTAATTGATTCAATTACAACAGAAGATGTAACAGCCTACATTGACCTAAGCGGATTAGGCGAAGGTGAATATGAAGTGGATGTTAATGTTGAAGGAACGGATAATAAAGTAACATACGTTTCTATGACAAAAAAAGTAAAAATTAAAATAGTCAAAAAATAACAAGATTAATTTCTTGTTTTTTGTTGGCAAATAATAAAAAAAGTGTTATAATTTTTTCGGTGATATTATGAAAGACCAATATAGTATAAAAAAAATAATTACATTTATAATAATAACATTAATAATACTCGTTATATTTTATGGACTTACTGTTTTAATATTAGATAATAAGAAAACAAAAGAATTAGAGAAAGAAATTGAGACTTCAATTCAATATGAAGAAATAGTAGTTGGAAATATATATAATCAAAACGAAAGTGAATATTATGTTCTAGCAACTTTATCTAGTGATAGTAAATCAAGTAGTTACATTTCAGATTTAAATACGTATAGTTCAAGCGATAATGCTTTAAAAACATATACCATAGATTTAGATAAGGGATTTAATAAAAAATATGTCAGTGATATAAGTAATTATGATTCGATCTATCCAGTGTTTTCTAAATCAACATTGCTAAAAATAGTTGATAAGAAAATAACTGAAGTATATGAAGGAACAGAAATAAGTGCTCAAATAGAAAAATTAAATAGCAGTATAGAAGAATAAAAATTTCTTCTTTTTTTAATAATTAAAATATGGTATAGTTATTGTGGTGATTAAAATGATTAAAAAAACAAAAGAAAAAAACAATACAAACAAAAAATTCAGTAATAAAGAAGTTGCTTTTTTAATTATCGTAACATGTTTAATTAGCATAACGGTTGGTTATTTTTTAAATAATAAAAATACAATTTATGAGGATAAGACTTTAAAAGAATTTGCTGATACATATAATGAAATAACAAAAAAATACTACGATAAAATAGATAAGGAAAAATTATTAAGTGGAGCAGTAAATGGTATGCTTAGTACACTTGATCAGTATTCAACTTTGCTAGATAGTGAGACAGATGAAACTTCATATATAAGCCTTGATGGTAGTTATGTTGGCGTAGGAATTGAAATAGTAAGTGAAAATGAGAATATAATCGTCATTGGCGTATTAGATAATTCACCAGCTGCTAGAGCAGGAATAAAAGAAAATGATATAATAAAATCAATAGATGAAATTGATGCGAAAAATAAAACGGCCAGCGAGCTATCTAAATACATTCGTGAAAATGAAGAAAAAAAGACTTTTAAAATAATTGTTGAAAGAAATAGTGAAAAAATAACATATCAAATAGAAAAAGAAGAAGTTATAATAAAATCTGTATTATCAAAAATAATTGAAAAAAATGATAAAAAAATAGGATACATATATATATCTATATTTTCCAATACTACAGCCTCACAATATATCAAACAACTAAATGAACTTGAAAAAAATAATATAGACTCATTAATAATAGATGTTAGAGAAAATAGTGGAGGTCACTTGTCTACTGTTATAAGCATGTTATCCGAAATGTTAAAATCAGAAAGAATAATGTATCAAATAAATAAGAATGAAGAAATTACAAAATTTTATTCTATGGGTAAAAAAGATAAAACTTACCCAATAGCTATTATTCAAAACAATAACTCAGCTTCAGCCTCTGAACTGCTAGCAATATCATTAAAAGAAAATTTAAATGCAATAATAATTGGACAAACAAGTTACGGAAAAGGGACAATTCAAGAATATAACTTTTTAAGTAATAAGGATATGTATAAATTTACAACCAAAAAATGGCTTTCACCAAAAGGAAACTATATTAACGAAATAGGAATAACACCTGATATAGAAGTAGAATTAGATGATACATACTTTGAAAATCCAATAGATGAAAATGACAATCAACTTCAAGCAGCTATTAATGAACTAATAAAATGACATATTAAGATACTAAATGGTATCTTTTTTTGTAATTTAAAAACCAATATAATTTATAATCAAAATAATTACTATTAATATGTATAAAAACAAGCACTAAAAAGTCAAAAAAATGTCAAGTAAATAGCGCAAATAATAAAAAATAAATTTATATTAAAAAAAGTATTGACTTGAATAAAATCATTTGATATATTAGTAATGCTTTTGAGCGAAGTTGTGCTTAAAAAACATTAAAATTTATGATTTTTTTTGTAAAAGAAGAAAAATAAAAAAATTGTTTAAAAAGTCTTGACTTAGTTAAAAGTAAATGATATATTAGTAGTGCTTTCGACAAAAGAAAGCCGGAATGATCTTTGAAAACTGAGCAAAAATGTCAATTCATAAGTTAGGAAAAAACAATTTCAAAACATGAAGATACTGGCAGTATTTTTTTATTGCCATTCATTTTTTTTGGAGAGTTTGATCCTGGCTCAGGATGAACGCTGGCGGCATGCCTAAGACATGCAAGTCGAACGGAGGGACCCATTGATTATTATTGAAGTTATAAGAGCTTGCTCGAGTAATGAATTTAGTAGGATTTGGAATTTTCCCTCAGTGGCAGACGGGTGAGTAACACGTGGGTAATCTACCTTAGGGACTGGGACAACAGTTGGAAACGACTGCTAATACCGGATGAGTCATATTTAGATAACTAGATATGCTAAAAGGAGCTTCGGCTTCACCTTAAGATGAGCCCGCGGCGTATTAGCTTGTTGGTGGGGTAATGGCCTACCAAGGCAACGATGCGTATCCGAACTGAGAGGTTGATCGGACACATTGGGACTGAGACACGGCCCAAACTCCTACGGGAGGCAGCAGTTAGGAATATTCGTCAATGGGGGAAACCCTGAACGAGCAATGCCGCGTGAGTGATGAAGGTCTTATTGATCGTAAAACTCTGTTATAAGGGAAGAAACCTTACTATAGGTAATGATAGTAA